>Ga0207933_1000028_pt1 | contig 138567 bp, 115 predicted proteins | sample NGESurdeep092012_4_FD_184488 | JGI IMG/M metagenome (GOLD analysis project Ga0207933, IMG submission 184488) | Arctic peat soil microbial communities from Barrow, Alaska - NGEE Surface sample F53-3 deep-092012 (SPAdes) | ecosystem: Environmental > Terrestrial > Soil > Wetlands > Peat ... | reverse complement strand
CGGATACTGTAGTGGCCGCGTCGGTCACCCTTCAATGCCTCAAAGCGGTTTCCAGGCAGCGCCGATAGATCGGTCAGTGCGACGGCTGCTTCCAAGCGGTCTAGTTTCAGGCGCGCCGCCCTCTCGAAACCGGCAAACGCCTTGATACGTTTTCCAGCCGCGAATTGGGCAGTCTGCTTATCCCGAAAGCCAACGATCATACTTCAGTCTAGACAATAATACGCGATACGTCAAGCGTATTATTGGGCTATCAAGCAGGCCCGTAGTCCTGAAGGACGGTCCGTCTGCCGGGGATTAGCGACGCCCGCCAGACGGGGGGAGCGGATCAGCTCCCATGGTGGCGATGCCGGCGAGTGAAACTGGCTCCCGGTCAGGAAATTGAGCGACCAGGGACAGGCTGCCCCCCATAGCTTCGACGGCACGGCGCAGGGTTGAAATGTGCATGTCCGTGCGCTTCTCGATATCGGAGATTTGCTTTTGGGCGATTCCCAAATTCTTCGCCATCCGTACCTGGGTCATTTTGCGCGCCTGGCGCAACTCCTGCAGCGTCATTTCTTCAGCAATCAATACCGCCGCGCGCGCCTCGATCTTCTTCCGGCGACCGGGGCTGAGCTTCTTGATAATGTCATTCATATTCTTAGCCATCGCAATCACTCCTTCTCTTGCTTCAATCGTTGTACATGCGCGTCAAAACGCGCGTCCGCCTTTCGGATCAACTCCCGGTAAAACCGCTTTTCACTCACGCCTGACTTATCTCCCGCGACCAGGAGTATCGCCTTTCGCTTTGGGTCAAAAGCAAACGCGACCCGCCAGACACCATCGGAAGCGTCAAAACGCAGCTCCTTCATATTCGCGTGTTTCGAGTCGTTCAACGTATCCACACGCGGGCGTCCGAGTTGAGGCCCGAATTGTTGCAGCATCCGCGTCAGCACCGAAATCTCATTCTGCACTTCCGTTGGCAGGGCGAAAAACTCCGGCTCAAACTCGTCACTAATTAGAACCTGCCACTTCATATAGCTAATATACGTTACAAAGTATATCCTGTCAAGCGTATATTTCCTTCGGCCTGACCGCTGGAGTCCCGTCATTGCCGTTTGCTAAAGCCGATTTCGTCAATCGGAGCGTTTTATATCCGATTGCTTTCCAGAACCCGGATAGGCCCGCCCTGCCCCAAATTTGACCTTGGGATGCAATGAAATTTGGACGGCGTTTCTTTCCCCACTACTCAGCAAATCGCTCTGGGGCGGCTTTATTGGGCAAATACAGGCTGCTCCGGCCATGCACATCACAGACGTTCCGCCATCCTACGCAAAAGCCGCGAGACTCCCTTTGTTCAGCTTGGCCTGAATATCGCTGTTTCTTACGCCTTTCAGATAGACCATCGTGGAGGCGATATCCCGATGCCCCATCCATTGCTGCAAGGTGCGGATGTCGATCCCGTCCTGTAGATTCCTGGTGGCATAGGTATGGCGGAACTTGTGCAGGAACCACCGCTTGCAGTACGGCCCGTCGGCGCAGCGGTTGGTCTTGATGGTGCCGTCGGCCAGTTTCCGCACCGTGACGCATTGCCCGCAATTGAGTCCGGCGCGATACGCCACCGCCTTCAGCTTTTCGAGCATCGCGCCGTCCGGGTTGCCGGTGGCGCTCGGGAAAACCGGATGGTCCGGTTTGGCACCGGCAGGCCGGAATGATTGCAGCATGGTTATCAACCCTTGGGGAACGGGAACCTCCCGCTCCTCCCAGTTCTTCGGCCCGAAGGCCCATTGCGGTTTCGTGGTGACGCGGACGGCCATATTGCGGAAGTCCACGTCGCGCCATGTCAGATAGCGGCCCTCGGCGTCGCGGAAACCTGACATGAGGTAAAACTTGAACCGCACTTCCTCATCGCGCGTGCAGGCATTGAAAAGGTCGGTTAGCTCCTTGTCCTCGTAGATCGGACGGACGGTTTCGACGAAACTCGGCCAGTCTGTCGCATTAAGAACCTTCGACCGGCCATGCTGTTTGAGTAGCTGGGCGATCACAACCAGCTTGTTGTAAACGCTCTTGCCTTTCTGCCCCTGCTTGAGACACGCCGTGGCGAAGGCCATCAGATCCTCGCGGTCGATCTGGTCAACGTATTCCCGGCTGCAAAACGCGCCAAAGGCGTTCAGGATTGGCCGGTAGGTGCGGAAGGTGCGCAATGTCCGGTGATAGCGGATGTAATCAAGGTACTTTTCGAGCGCGTCCTTGACCGTGGCCCGCTTAGGCTTTTCGGGTTCCTGAGCCGGGGTCGGCATCACGCCGGTACGGATCGCATCCAGCTCGCCTTGCCGAAACTTCATAAGCCCGGTGGCAGTAACGGCGTCAACGCCGGCGGTCTCACGGCTGCGCTTGCCGTTCAGCCAATATTCGATGAAGTAGGTGCCTTCCGCATGAACCTCGTCCACGCCGGCGACAAGGACGTGGTCGCGCCGAACGCGGCCCTTGCTATCGAAGAGCGCTGTGGCGAGGCTCCAGCCTCTGTCGGTTTTGATTTGTTTGAGTAGTTTTACGCGAGAGACACGGGCCATCTGGCTAATCCTCGGCTGAACCGCCTATAGAATCGCCCGTAAGAACTCTAAGTGCAAGAAAAATATCGTGGGTGGTGACAGGGCAGCGCTCTAACCAACTGAGCTACGTCCCCAAACCCGCAGGCCTGGCAGCCTGGAATGTTTCATGTGCTTGTGCCGCAAAACAGCTCGGCGCCCGAACATCTGTCCATGTTCGGTGCCTAAATTGTAGCAGAGGGAATCAGCTCGTCCTGCCCAGCATCCCCAGCATCCCCAGCATCCCCAGCATCCCGTAGTCCCGCGGGCAGGCGCCGCGCCTCTTTTTGAAGCAGCCGCGCGATGGCCGCGGAGGGGAACGCCCCCGCCGATTTGTAAGGAAGTCTTTACTCCGGATTTACATCGCGCTTTCCAATCCCCAATTCATAATCGAGCCATGGCTCACTTCTGCCGGTCGCGCGCCGCTTTAGGTTCGCGACCAGCGAGGTCCCACCGATTATCCGAATGAGTCCTTGCAAAATCACAATCGTTCTGCTGGCGCTTCTGGCTGTGCAGCTCTACGCGGAAACCCCGGTGAAGCCGGTGCGTGTCTTTACCCTCCCACAGGCCGTCGAGTACGCAACCCGGCACTACCCCGCGGTGCGCGCCGCCATGGAACGGCGGAACGCGGCCCGCGCCGGCGTCGCCGTGGCGCGCGATAACTATCTTCCACGCGCCGATCTGATGTGGCAGTTGGACCGCGCCACGCGCAACAACGTCGCTGGAACGCTGCTCCCGCAGTCCACCATCCCCAACCCCTCCGGCACCGTCGTCGATACCAGCACCCAGTCCTTCTGGGGAACCGGAGAAGGGATGCAGGTCTCCTGGGAGCCGTTCGACTTTGGCTATCGCCGGGCTACGGTTCAGTCGGCCCAGGCCAGAGAGCGCCGTACCGCCGCACAGCTCGAACTGACCCTGCTCGACGTGCAAACCGCCGCCGCCGATGCCGCGCTTTCCGTGCTCGCCGCCGAGCAGAGCATGCACGCCGCCCAGGCCGATGTTGAGCGTCGCCGGGTCTTTGGCCGTTCCGTGCATGCGCTGGTGAATGCCAAACTTCGCCCCGGAGCGGATGCTTCCCGCGCGGATGCGGAGTTAGCCGCGGCTGAGACGCGGGAAATTCTCGAGGAGGAGAACGCTCAGGTCGCACGCGCTCGGCTGGCGGAACTGCTGGGCCTGGCTGGAACGGCGGTGGAAGTCGCGCCCGGCGGCCTGCTCGACACGCCGCCGCCTACTCCCGTAACGCCGGCGCCAGCCGCCAGCCACCCGCTGGCCGTGGTGGAACAGGGCCGTGTCGTGGAAGCGCAGGCACGGGTAAAAATCCTCAGTCGTTCGTATGCGCCAAAATTCAATATCGAAGCCATCGGCTACGGTCGCGGCACCGGGGTAAATGGAAACGGAAAGCCGGCGACGGACCCGCAGCAGGGTCTGCTGCCGGACACGCCCAACTGGGCGGCGGGAATCACCATGAAGTTCGCGCTCTTCGATTTTGCTTCCATTCATTCCCGCAAAAAAGTGGAGCAGGCCAACCAACGCCGGGAAGAACAACTGTACGGCCAAACTCTGCAGACCATCACCGGACGCTCGGCGCGCGCGCAGGCGATACTCGAAGGCGCGCGGCGGGTCGCCGCCAATACTCCGGCGGAGTTGCAGGCGTCTGTGGACGCTGAAAGCCAGGCGCGGGCACGTTTCCATGCCGGACTGGCCACGATTGTCGATGTGGCCGAGGCGCAGCGTCTGCTGGTGACCGCCGAAACCGACGATTCCCTGGCCCGGCTCAGCATCTGGCGGGCGCTGGAACGGCGCTCATCCGCACAGGGAACCCTGCAGCCGTTTCTTGAAGAAGTGGAACGCGCGGACGCGCGCGCCAACGCGGGAGCAAAGTAACCATGGGCCTGATACGCGCCGCGCTGCGTCATCCCATTTCTGTCCTGATCGTTGTCCTGGGGGTGGTGCTGGTATCCATCCTCGCCGTCTATCGCATGCCGATCGACATTTTTCCCGACCTCAACGAGCCCGTGATCTACGTGGCCCAGCCCTATGGCGGCATGAGCCCGGCCCAGATGGAAGGCTACCTCGTCTATTACTACGAGTACAACTTCCTCTACATTTCCGGCATTCAAAACGTCGAATCGAAATCGATCCAGAGCATCGGCCTGCTCAAGCTGACCTTCCGCGCCGGCACGGACATGAACCAGGCGCTGGCGCAGACCATCGCCTACTCGGAGCGGGCGCGCGCCTACATGCCTGCCGGCACCGTGCCACCGTTTGTGCTGCGCTTCGATGCCGGCACCGTCCCGGTCGGCGATCTGATCCTCACCAGCCGTTCCCGCAACGTCGGTGAGTTGGACGACCTCGCGCTCAACCGCGTGCGCCCGCTGTTCTCGACCCTCCCCGGGGTCTCCGCGCCGCCCCCGTTTGGCGGCAGCCCGCGCACCATCGTGGTCCACGTCGACCCCGACCGGCTGCGCGCCTACCGCATGTCCACCGATGAAGTGGTCAAGGCGATCCTCGCCGGCAACGTCATCCTGCCGGCCGGCAGCGTTCGCACCGGATCGCTGAACCGCATCACCCCGGTCAATTCCACCGTCACCGACATACGCGAGTTCGCCGACCTGCCCATCCGCACCGGCTCCGGGCCCACCGTTTTTGTGCACGACATCGGAACCGTTCAGGACGGCAACGACGTGACCGTCGGCTACGCGCTGGTCAATGGCCGCCGCACCGTCTACCTGCCGGTCACCAAGCACGCCGATGCTTCCACGCTCGCCGTCATCCGCGAAGTCAAGGCGAGCCTACCGAAGATTCGCGCCGTGCTGCCCCCCGATGTATCGATCGAGCTGGCCTTCGACCAGTCCGGTTTTGTGACCCACTCGCTGGAGTCGCTGGTCCACGAGGGGCTGATTGGCGCGGGCCTGACCGGCCTGATGGTGCTGCTGTTTCTCAAGGACTGGCGCAGCGCCGCCATTATCGTGGTCACCATCCCGTTCGCGCTGCTGGGCGCAGTGGTTGGGCTGTGGGCGACCGGCCAGACCATCAATATGATGACGCTCGGCGGCCTCGCCCTGGCGGTCGGCATCCTGGTCGACGAGGCCACCGTCGCGGTCGAGGCGATCCATAGCCAGTTGCAGGTTGAGCCCTCCGTCCCCCGCGCCGTGCTCAACGCCACCAAAGCCACGCTGGCGCCACAACTGCTGGCGATGCTCTCCATCCTGGCGGTGTTTGTGCCATCGTTTTTGATGACCGGCGTGACGCGCTCGCTGTTTGTGCCGCTTGCCATGGCGGTCGGCTTCGCCATGATCGCGTCGTTTCTTCTGTCGACCACGCTGGTGCCGGTGCTGTCGATCTGGTTTCTGCGTCGTCATCATGCGTTCGCGGAATCGGAGAGCCGCTACAGCTTCGACCGCTTCCGCCGCAAATATCTTGAGCGTCTTGCCAAAAGCCTCGGCCGGGGCAAGACCGTTGTGGCCGTCTATGCCGTGGCCATGGCCGCGCTGCTGCTCCTGCTGGTCCCGCAACTGGGACGCCAGATTTTTCCCAGTGTCTCCGCCGGTCAGTTTCAGTTCCGCCTGCGCGCCCCCGCTGGAACGCGCATTGAGAACACGGAACGGCTGGCGATCCAGGCGCTGGACATCGTCAGCAAAACTGTGGGTCCGGAAAACGTCGCCATCACGCTCGGCTATGTCGGCACCCACCCGCCCGGCTATCCCATCGCCAGCATCTATCTGTGGACCAGCGGCCCGCAGGAAGCCGTCATGCAGGTGGCGCTCAAGCCGGACAGCAACCTGCGCGTGCCGGAAGTCGAAGAGCGCCTTCGCAAGGCGTTTGCGCGGGAAATGCCGGGCGTCAGCTTTTCCTTCGAGCCCGGCGACATCGTCAGCCAGGTCATGGATCTGGGTTCACCGACGCCGGTCGAGGTCGCCATCAGCGGCCTGCATCTGTCCGTCGACCGCGCCTATGCCGAGCGCGTCAAGGCGGAGCTGGCCCGCATCCCCACCCTGCGCGATCTTCAATTCGGCCAGGCGCTCGACACCCCCAGCATCAATGTCGACATCAACCGCGAGCGCGCCGGACAGCTCGGCGTCACCGTGGATCGGATTGCCCGTTCGCTGGCCACGGCCACCGCATCCAGCCGATTCGTCGCGCGAAATTTCTGGCAGGACCCGAAGAGCGGCATCACCTACCAGGTGCAGGTGGAGCTGCCCCAGTCGCAAATCAAGTCCGCCGAGGATATCGCCGCCATTCCGCTGATGCAAGGCGGAGCCTCCGACCATCCCGACGTGGGAGATGTTGCCCAGGTGACCTACGGCAGCGTCGTCGGCGAATTCGACCGCCACAATATGGAGCGGATGGTCACCCTGACCGCCAACATTCACGGCAACGACCTGGGCCGCGTCTCCAACCAGATCAACGCGGCGCTCAAGCGAGCCGGCGCGCCGCCGCGCGGAGTCACCGTGCAGGTGCGCGGGCAGATTGCCCCGCTCAGGGAAACGCTGACCAGCCTGGCCGAAGGCTTGTTGGCCGCGATCGTCGTGATCTTCCTGCTGATCTCGGCCAACTTCCAGTCTCCGCGGCTGGCGCTGGTCGTGGTCTCGACGACTCCGGCGGTCATCGCAGGCGTGGCCATCGCGCTGCTGATCACCGGGACCACGCTCAACATGGAATCCTTCATGGGCGCCATCATGGCCATCGGCGTGTCGGTCGCCAATTCGATCCTGCTGGTCACCTTCGCCGAGCAGCATCGCCGCGCCGGCGCTAGTTCGTTCGACGCCGCTCTGCATGGCGCCCAAACCCGGCTGCGTCCCATTCTGATGACCAGCATCGCCATGATTGCCGGCATGATTCCGCTGGCGCTGGCGCTTGGCGAAGGTTCGGAGCAGACCGCCCCCCTGGGCCGCGCCGTCATCGGCGGCCTCGTTGCATCGACGCTGGCGACGTTGCTGATTCTGCCGGCAGTCTTCTCGCTGGCGCAGAGCAACGCCGACAGAGATTCCGCATCGCTCGACCCCGACGACCCCAGCAGCAGCTTTGGCAAGGTGATCGAATGAAATTCTTCCGTCCCGTTTTCGTGCTCTCTCTCGTTCTCGCTCCCGTGCTCTGGACCGTCTCCGGATGCAAACAAGACGCGCAGGCCAACGCGCACCCGGCTGGCGGCCTGTCCGATGCTTCGACGCCCGTCGTCGATACCGCCCGCGTGGTATCGCATCCGCTCAATACCACCGTGCCCCTTCCCGGCGAGCTGCAGCCGTATGAGGCCGTCGCCATCTACCCCAAGGTCACTGGATTTGTGCAGTGGATCGGCGTCGATCGCGGTTCGCGGGTCCACAAGGGAGAGCCGCTCGCAATTCTGGTTGCGCCGGAGTTGACCTCGCAGCGCGCCGAGGCGCAGGCGAAACTGCAAAGCGCGGAATCCCGGCGCGTCGAGGCAGAAGCAAAAACCTCCGCCGACCAGGCGACCTATCAACGACTCAAAGAAGCATCGGCCACGCCGGGCGTCATCTCCGAGAACGAACTGCAGATTGCGCAACAGGCCGCCATTGCCGATCGCGCCCGCGAACTCGCCCTGCGCCAAAATGCCGATGCCGCCCGCGCCACCCTGAAGTCCGTCGCCGAAATCCGCCAATACCTGCATATTGTTGCCCCCTTCAACGGAGTCGTCACCACCCGCAACGTTCATCCCGGCGCGCTGGTCGGCCCCGGAGGCGGCAGCTCGCAGTTGCCCATGCTCAGCATTTCCCAGGTCTCTCGCCTGCGTCTGGTGGTCGCCGTGCCGGAGGCGTCGGTCGCCTATATCAGTCCCGGTGCGGAAGTCGCCTTCACCGTCGCGAGCTACCCGGATCGCACCTTTCACGGCAGGATCGCCCGCCTGGCGGAGTCCGTCGATGCAAAAACTCGAACCATGCCGGTCGAGCTCGACGTCGACAACTCGGACGGCCGCCTCGACCCTGGAATGTATCCCCAGGTCATCTGGCCCATGCGTCATGCCCAGCCCAGCCTGTTCGTTCCCGCCTCCTCTGTCGTTCACTCCATGGAAGAGACTTTTGTTATCCGCGTTCGCAGCGGGTTGACCGAGTGGGTGCCCGTCAAAACGGGCGTGGCTTCTGGCGATCAGATGGAGGTCTTCGGCAATCTTGCCGCCGGAGATCAAGTCGCGCTGCGCGGGACCGAAGAGCTGCGGCCGGACACCCGCGTCACGGCGAAGCTCAACCCGGATGCGGCTGCATCCCCGGCCCGGCCCTGAGGCGAGGTGAACCCAATGCAATCATGGCCCCAACACTTGCCACAGCAGGCCGCACCCTCTATCGTTTCCCTGATGCAGCCTGGCAAACGCAGCGGATGGCGAGAGTCGGCAATCGGCGCATTGCCGATCGTCGGCCTGATTGCGATGCTGCTGGCTCTGGCGTTTTTACAGCTACGCTGGAGCGCAAAAGTCAGCGAAGCCGAACGCGCCCGCCTGCAACAGAACCTTGACCGCTCCTCGCACGGCTTTCAGGCCGCCTTTGCCCGCGATCTACTGGAAATCTGCCAGACGCTGCAGGATTCTCAGCCCCCCGACCAGGCCACGCTGACTGGGAATTTGCTCAATCGCTACCAAGTCTGGAGCCGCGTGAATCGTCATGCCGCGCTGATCGAGGGGCTGTACATCCGCCCACAATCGGGCGGCCTCATGATGCTGAATCCGCAAACCGGCACCTTTGAGCCATCGTCGTGGCCGGACGCACTTCGCGGCTTTGCGGGCCATTCGGCCTCATCCGGTTCCAGCTTGCCGGGACGTCCGGAAGACTGGGCTTGGAATGAGCAGGCAGCCGCGCTGGTTCATCCGTTGTATCTCTCCGGGGCTCACCGCCCCAGATATTTCGGCACCCTGTTTGTTGTCTTCCGCGTTCCGTATCTGGAGCAGGCGTATCTGCCGGGGCTGGGACGCAGATACTTCCCGCCCGGCAATGGATTTATTTTCCAACTGGTTGACACCGGCAGCGGCAGCCCCCGTGTTGTCTATCCATCCGGTTCGCATCCTGCTGCTCAGCGCTTCCTGCACCCCGATGCGACGGTTCCACTGCTCGACGACTCGCTCGTCTATCGCCCCAGCGGCACGTCACCGGAGCGGGTCTCGTTATCCCCCGCCGAGGTCTCACGCTGGCAGCTTGCCGTCCGTCACCGCTCCGGCTCCATGGCCGCCGCCGTGGCCCGCCTGCGGCTGCACAATTTGGCCGTCAGCATCGTGGTGCTGCTGCTACTCTTCGTCAGCCTCGTCACCATCCTCATCGTGACCCGCCGCGCGCGCCGGCTTGCCCAACTGCAGATGGAATTCGCCTCCGGCGTTTCCCATGAGTTACGGACGCCGCTTACCGTCATCCGCTCCGCTGCGGAAAACCTGGCGGACGGAGTCGTCTCCGGCCCGGACCGCGTACGCGATTACGGTGAGCTGATCCACAAGGAGACCCAGCGCCTTTCCGCGATGGTCGATCACATCCTGGACTTCGCCAGCCTGCATGCCGCCGATCCCGGTTATCGATTGGAACCCGTGTCTGTTGCAGATGTTTTCGAGCAGGTCCTGGCTGGCGAAAGCCCGCTGTTTCTCGCCGCCGGACTCGCTCTGGAAGTCGACCTGGCCGACGATCTTCCGCTGCTGCTCACCGACGCGCAGGCCCTTGGCCAATGCCTGCAGAACCTGCTGAGCAACGCCCTGAAATACGGCAGCGACGGTCACACGATTTGCCTGACGGCAATGCCGGCGCGCGAAAACGGTCAACTCAATGTCTTGATCGGCGTCCAGGACTTCGGCGCGGGAATTGCGCCGCACGATCTGCCTCATCTCTACGAGCCGTTCTACCGCTCCGCCGCCGCGCGCGCTTCGCAGATCCACGGCACCGGGCTTGGACTGAGCGTGACCCGCAAAATGATCGAAGCTCTGGGTGGACGAATCTCGGCGGCCAGTTCTCCCGGAACGGGAAGCAGGTTCACCCTGCATGTGCCCGCCGCCGAACCGCCCCGCTCAGGGTAGTATGTCTCCATGCCGCACCGTATTTTGCTGGTGGAGGACGATGCCGGCCTGGCGTTGACGTTGAGCGACCGGCTGCGCAGCGAGTCCTACGATGTGGAGCCGGTCCACGATGGCGAAACCGGCCTGTATCGCGCCAGCACTGAAGCATTTGACCTCATCCTGCTCGACTGGATGCTTCCCAAACGCTCGGGACTCGATGTCTGCCGCGACCTGCGCCAGATGCGAATCGGCACCCCGATTCTGATGCTGACCGCTCGTGGCCAAACCACCGACAAAGTTGTCGGCCTCAAGCTCGGCGCCGACGATTATCTGACCAAGCCCTTCGAGATGGCCGAACTGCTGGCGCGTGTCGAGGCTCTCCTGCGCCGCTCCACTCTACGGGAAGCCGGGGCGCAGCATCTATGGCAGTCCGGCGCGATTGCCGTCGACCGCCGCCGCAGCCGCGTCACTCGCAGTGGCGAGTCGGTCGATCTCGCCCCCAGAGAGTACACCTTGCTCTGTTATCTGCTGGACCACGCCGACCGCACGGTTTCGCGCGAGGAACTGCTCCGCGAGGTGTGGTCGTATCGCTTCATTCCATCCACCCGCACCGTGGATGTGCACATCGGCTCTCTGCGTCAAAAACTGGAGGACGATCCCCGGCAGCCGAAGCTGATCGTCACCGTGCCCGGCCAGGGATATCGCCTCGGTGCTTGATGGCATCAATCTAAATCCAAACCTCTCGGAAAATTCTTGCCATCCCGACCGTGCCCAAAAAACTCTGCCATCTCGACCAAAGCAAAGCCGGGGTCCCCAGCGACAGGTCTTCGTCGCTGGGGTGGAAAGCGAAGTGGAGGGGCCTGCGGTCTCTTCATAGGTGTGCAACCGCCGTCGCGGGCGCAACAACCAAACTTCTCACTTGTGTTTCCGTTGAACTCGTAGCATTCTTATCCTGGTACCCATTAAGGCGCTCACACGATGGGTACTGATAAACCGTAAGGCCGCAATCATCGGCAACGCGGCGGTCCGGGAGGACAAATATGATCGACGATCCATTCAGGCGAGTGTCCGACGACGACGAGTTTGGAAAAAAAGCGGGCAGGTTTGACGAACATGCCGGCGACGGATTTGAAGAAGAAGAAGAGGTGACCATCTCGGTCACGTCCGACGACGATGAAGATCATCCCGAGCAGGAGGTAGCGCGCCAGCCCGCCGCTTCTGTGTCGGAATCGTTCATCGCGTATCAGCCTCCCACCGGCGGCCGCGCCACTGCGGTGCCCAAGAAGAAGGCCGTGCCGGTGAAGAAGGCAGCACCGGTAAAGAAGGCAGCACCGGTGAAGAAGAAGAGCGCAACGGCGAAAAAGACTGCGCCCGCGAAAAAATCAGCGGCCAAGAAGTCCGCGGCCGCCAGAAAGCCTGCAAAGGCCGCCCACAAGAAAATGCCGATGAAAAAGAAGGCAGCAAAAAAGACGGCAAAAAAAGTTTCGGCCCGATCGGCCGTAAAGAAGTCCGCAAAGAAAGCGGCCATGAAACACCGCAGTTCAAATCCTTCAAGGGAGAATAAATTGGCAGTCAAAAAGGCAACGAAAAAGGCAGCAAAGAAGGCCCCGGCGAAAAAAGCTGCGGCAAAGAAATCCCCCGCCAAGAAGTCGGCAAAGAAGGCCGCAAAGAAATCTTCGGCAAAGAAGGCAACTCGCAAGTAGTCAGGCAATCAAAGGCAAGCAAAAACGCCCGGCACGCTGCCGGGCGTTTTTGCGTTCGCACGGCCGGCTCCGGCGCGTGTCCTGAGTGAACGAAATGGGGACCTGCTTTTTTTTGCCCTGCACAAATCCCCAGTCAACAATACCCAGTCCGCAACACCAAATCCGCCTTATTCCTGCAGCGGATGATAGTAGCGCTGCTCCGGTGCGGCGCAGCTCTGGCACAGTTTTTGCCCCGCGCGCACAAGGTAGCGCTCGTAGTTGATGCCTTCCCCGCATACGGCGCACGCCACCCGCTCGCTTTTATATCCAGGAAATTCCTTTGCCTCGAGCGCCACCCGCACCCACTCTTCCGCGAACAGCGCCTCGTCCGGCAATTCGCGATAGGCCGTCATCTGCTGCCGGTTCTTGTCTTCAATCTCCGGATGCAATTCGCGGGCGGCTTGCTTCGACGACTCTCTGGCCGCGATCCGCAGCGCGCGGTCCGACTCCAGATCGACAAACGTTGCGGCCATTTTTCCCCAGTCGCGAAACTTCAGCGCGCGCTTGCCCAGCCGGCAGCCGGTCACCACGGCGATCGCATCCGTCGCGCAACGGTCGATCTCGACAAACGTGACCAGGCGCTTGCGGTCCTTTCCGCGAGGATCGTCGATCCCCAGCCGCGCGCATCCCAGCATCGCCATCCGCACCCCCAGCACCTGCCCCGCGCACAGGTGTCCGTGCGCAATCTCGGCCTCCCTCAACAACTCGTCGAACGTCTGCATGTTCCCAGTATGGACCGACAAAGTCGACCTTCAGTAAGGTCGAACGATTCGGGCAAAAGCAAAGTCGAACGATTCAGGCAAACTCCGCATAGCAGAAACTCTGTCATCCCGACCGAAGCGAAGCCGGGGTCCCCGGCGACAGGTCTTCGTCGCTGGGGTGGGAAGCGTAGTGGAGGGACCTGCGGTTTCCCCTCTAAAGGCAACACATCGTCATATTGACAACGGCGGCCCGGTTGCCATTCATGGCGCGACGATTGTTCGAAGTTTGTGCGGGGAGCGGAGTTTCCATTTCGCCACCCATCCTGTTGGGAAGAAGCTCCGCAGGCCCGGCGTCAACCGGGCCTGCAAGTCTCCCTTACTGCTGCGGATGCCCATGCTGCTCCAGATAATCCACCATGGACCAGGGATAGTGCGGATGCGAAGCCCGCAGCGAATTCAGCTTCGCCAGCAATTGCTGCATGCGCGCTTTCCCGTTGGGCGCATAGCTCTCATAGATGGCGTAGCCGTAGAGCACGCCAAAATTGTTCGGCTCGAGCGCCAGCGCGCGGTTGTATTCCCCAAGCGCCCGGGCATTCAACTGGTGGATATAGGACGGCGGCAAACTCGCCATCAACCCCTGTGTTTGCAGCCATCCCAGATAGCCGCCAGAGGCGTCGGCTTTGCTTGCCAGCAACGTAGCGTCGGGGCTCTTTTGCTCCGCGGCCAGCGCGGTAAAAAAGTAGAACGCGCGCGGAAAGTCGCCGGTCTTGGCGATCAGTCGCCAGTACTGGCCCTCGATGGGGCCGAATACGGAATCGGCTTGGCCGACCGACTGGGTCAGCGCCAGCTCATACAAGCCCAGCGCGCGCGTAGTTTTGCCGGCGCTGGCCGCCTGCTGTGCCTGTTGCGTGATCGATGGAAGATCGAGTGCGTGGCCGCAGACTGGCAACAATAGGCAAACGGCAGCGATCGTGAGGATGCAGGTAAGTATCAAACGGAGACGGTTCATGGAAAGGTCCTTTCGGGTGGTTGAGCGGTTGATTTCTAACTCTATAAAATAGAGTCAACAGACAAAAAAATACTATTTGAGCGCTGCGCCCAGCAGGGTTCGCAGCGCGTGGATGTATTCGGACAGCGCATTTCGCCCGGCTTCCGTCATGCGATACACGCTGACAGGCTTGCGCTGCATCGACTTCTTTTCGACGCTGATATAGCCGGCCTCCTCCAGCTTGGTCATCTGCGCCCCCAGGTTGCCGTCGGTCGAGCCGGTCTGGTTGCGCAGCCAGGTAAATTCCGCATCCTCCACGCCCGCCAGCAGCGACAGAATCGCCAGCCGCAGCTTGCCATGCACGATGGGGTCGAGTTCGGGCAGATCAGGCATGGGCCGCGCCCCGCTGCCGGTCGCGGCGCTCGCGGACCATCAGATACAGCCCGAATCCGATCATGCAAATCAGCGTTGCCGCAACCAGAATCAGGATCACCCATCCCACTGGGGCAAAAGCGGTGGCGACCGCGGCCGCCCACCAGATAATCCCGACCATCAACGGGGCGCGCCAGCGCAGGATCATACCGCCGGAAAAGTTGGCCACGCCCAGCAGAATTTCTATGGCCGCGATGTAGGAATGGATCTCGGCATGCCCGGCGATGCCCACGGCAAAGCAATAGAGAAACAGCGCCGTTCCCACCGCCGTCCAGATCGCCCCCAGGGCCCGCGACGAGGCGGTTCGGGACAGAGCGCGTTTTTTTCTGCTGATTACGACGACCATGATGACCGCGGCGGTAATCATGGTCACCGGCCAGGCCAGCTCGGGATTCTGGGCCCAATAGACCCACCCGATGGCGATCAGATAGGCGCTGCCCCACAGCACCTGCGTCCAGCCCCAGTATTCGATCTTCTTGCGCCCCTCATGCACCATGGCCTCGATCAGATCGATGCGGCTCAGCAGTTCGGCCTGCGATTCGTTGACGATTTCATTCATCGCGTACTCCCCTCAAAACGCTTTCTTCAAAAAAAATCTTTCACTCGGAACTGAAGACAAAAAACATCTCATGGCTTGCTGGCCCGCAGCACCCGGGTGGGGATGAAGAAAAGAAAATTCGGGAACCAGCGCTTCATCCCTTTCCAGCCCAGTGCCCGCAGGACCTTTTCATACTGGCCGCTATGGAGGATGTCGGCGATGGCCAGTTGTCCGCTGGGGCGCAGCACGCGGGCAATCTCGCGGAGGATCTGCTCGCGGTCCGACGCCTTGTGCAGATTGTGAATGACAAAACTGGAGAGGACGACATCGAACGAGTTGTCGGGAAACGGAATCTTGCGGGCGTCGGCGTTGAGAATCTCCACTCTGTCGGCGACCTGCTCCAGCCGCGCATTCTCCATCGTCGCTTCCGGGCTGTTGTCCGCCTGATCCGCCTGCGACCAGATGTCGATGCCGGTGGCGTGGCCGGTGGTCAATCGCTGGGCGGCGGCGATCAACATCATTCCGTGGCCGCAGCCTACGTCGAGCACCTGTTCGTCGCCGCGCCAGGCGATCGAGCGAATGATCTTGTCGCGCAATTGCAGCTTGCCGATCTTGCTGCCCCACAACATGACGCATCCGGTGACGAAAAACCAGATCCCCGGCCAGAAGAGTATGGTGACGAACTGAAAGTTCTGCGAGAGCACGTGGTGGGAGACTAGATTCGCGGCGCCCAGCCCGATCACAACCCCCGCCAGTCCGCCAAACAAAGCCCCGCGCTGAAATCCCGGCGCGTCCACCCCATAATTGGCTTTCTTCCGGCCCTGCGGCGATATGGGTTGAACAGCGTCCATGCAGATTCTCCCTCACAACAAGGGATACTCTGCAAAATAGAGCATGTCAACAAAATAATATAACTGCATTTAATTCAACAATTTGCAGCAGCATAAACATACTTGACACACCATAACTAGTACCAGTTGTCCCAAGTGACTTCGGGCGTATCGAGCCTGATGCAGCTCATCTTGTCATTCGTTAGAAATGTGAGGCCGTGCTCCAACGCGCTGGCTACGATCCATACATCATTCACGTTGACACCATGAGACGCGAGGTGCCGGTCGGGGGATATGCTGCCGTTCGCAGGGGGATACCGCTTCCAGATTCGGCCCATAATCTTCGCATAGTAGTAGCCAGTAGAATGGGATATGGGCAACGCGTTGGGGACAAAATTGGCTTGAATGAATGCAATACATTCATCTCGGCGTCTTTGATTTGTCGTCACGGTCATTTCGTGACCGGCCTCTATTTCGCCCAGAGTTATAGTGCTAGCCCGAATTTGAGTGTTAGCGGGCAGAGATGTGAGCTTGGCTACCACGCTTTGCCTTCCGCCAGCCAAGGCGCTTACATGATTTGTGTCCATCAAATAGCCAATCACGCGCTAATGGTCTCCGTCATCCGCCTCAATAACTCGCCGGAGCTGGCAGCGGCAAAGTCGGGAGATAAGTACTCAGACAGTGGGAAAAACACTGAGCAATCTTCTGGAATGTATTCGGAGAACGAGTGCTTGGCGGTCCTCGGTTGATCCCGGAAGAAGTCGAGCAATTGGCGTTCAATTCGCGGAGGCAGTCTGTAGCCAGAGAGTACAGTTGCATCAATCTGCTTGAGGATGGATTCGGCGTCACCGACTACTCCCGCTAGCGGCATTGCGGATGTGATCCTTTGGTATTCCGTAATTAGCTCTCGCAATTTCACTTGTTGGGCTCCTGTAAAATAAGGTACGGGAGCCAACGACAATGTCTCCATTGTTACGTCTGTTTTACCCTCTCGGGTAGCGACAAATGCATTGATTACAGGAGAATTGAGGATGGCTGAGAGCGCCCATTCATCAAAGGAATGCGGCTTAGGCCACACGCCAATGTAGGTTTGATAGCAGGCCATCCCCATACTGTCCGGAAATGCCGCTACCCGCCATCGACCTCGCGACCGAGCCGCCTTATTGAGGATCGCCTTGGGTCGGCTCCAGTCATATTTCCACGCGCTTACTCGTTGAAGCTCAGGTTTGAAGTTGAGATAAGCAAACCTCGGTTGTTCAAACACAGAGAAGTCTGTCTTTGGAGCAATCCCGAGCCTGTACCCTTCTTTTGGTTCGTCACTGACCAACTGCGACCTATTCCCGGTCTCTCTTCCCTTTATCGTAAGAGGCAAATTCCATTCAATGCCGCGATGCAGTTCCGCAACATCGCCCAACGTTGGATAGTTGACAAGAAAATCCCACACCTCTGGCAATTCTGGCACTAATAATGATTCTTTTGCCTCATCGACAGAAAAGTCAGCAGCGTACTCGCTCGATACGCTATGCGCTTCTTCAAATTGCGCCCAAGACAAAGGATCATCGTTCACCTTTCGATTGATTACTCGACACGTTTTATGGGGTATCGGATCGGTGGCGATAAGAATTGCTATCTCTGAATCTGCCGCGAAGGCGCGGTCGGGAAGCATTGTGATCTCGATCGAAGCAAACCGCCTCGCAATCACTTCGCGGATTTCAGCGTAACCGCCTCTCCCATCCACAAACACTCTAGGCAATACGAAACCAAGTACACCCTGGGGGTGCATATGATTTAGTACATGATTCAGGATAGCGGCGGGCTTCTGGATGTATTTCGTTCCATAATGCTTGCGCTCTTCCACGTCGAAATCGCTATAAGGAGGATTACAAAGAACAACCCCGGCACGTTCGAGATAGCTTACCGAAACGGAATCGTCAAAGACATCGCCTTGCGCAATGTCCCAACCGTTGGGATTCGGGAAGTCTCCAAGTGTCAGCGCAAGCCTGCTTATTTCTACTGCGAATGGATCTGCTTCAATACCAGCCAAATGCTGAACGAAATATCTATGTCTTTCTATCGCGTCTGCGCCAAACAAATTCCGTCTAAGGGCATTCATTGCGCCCAGAAGGAATACCCCGCTACCGGAGCAAGGTTCCAAAATGATACGTCGATCCTCGCCCGCACGGTCGAACGGTATTCTCTCGACAACATATCGAACGATGCTACGTGAGGTGCGGTGAATGCTCAGTTTTTTCTTAGTCTCTTCGTCTACCAGAGTGCTAGACCATATCTGTGCCAAAACCTCAACCGACAGATTCCTAAAATCAAAATCATTCCAAATACGATCTGCGGCGATCTGGCGTGCCTCGCGAGTCAGCAAACGTGGCACGTCTTCGCGGTAATGCCGCGCCACGGCGGCTAGAAGCTCGTCCGAATTGCCGGACAGTTTAGCGAAGCTGCCAACCTGGCGGTCGTAGAAAACCTTCGCGGTCAATGTCCAGAAAATAAGTTTGAATATTTGTGCCGCGTTTGGCTCTCGGCCACTTGACTCCATGTAAGACTGCCGAACCCCTGACAGGGTGTCTCTCAGAAGAGGGTCAAGTTTGGCTTGTATCCGGTCCTCAAGTTCTGGCAATAATCCAACAAAGAGAGCTAGTTGCTGATTCCACTGATAAGAACCAACATTCTTTAGCCGAAATACATTTTGCGGTCGCCAATCGGCGGCCCGCGTGGCGAACATTTCAGACAAACGGTCGGCAGCATATGTATCGACTAATCCATGATCGTTTTCCTTGCGGGAGACGGACCATTCCCTAATCTCTCCACGATCAATCTCCAAGATGATCGGCGCGCCAAGGGCGCGGCACTTATTGACTAGCGATTCACGACACAGGCCGTTCGTTTGAACCACACCAATGCAGGCGGAGTCGTAAGATATGGGAGTTTGGGCGAATGCGGCGGCAGCTACCTTCCATTCCCCCACTTGGGGAGAGAACCAATCGGGGAATCTATAGTCCTCTTCAAGTAACGGGCCGCTGTAACCAATACGTCTCAGGCCGAGCACGACTTGAGAAACGGTCTCGCTAGTGGAGTTCATATCGCTCACCCACCCTAAGCATATCCAAGAACTATGCATATTTCAACATAAATCGTTGCAAATGAATGACTTGCGTAAGTTGCACAATCGTCAGCACTTAGGCGAACAAACGACATAAGGGGTACCAACTTTTTGCACAGTGGGCTATGATTGCGCCATGAAGGCCCCACCAACCACTCCGGAGATTGCCCGTTTTACCGCTGCGGTCCGCAACATTTTGCAAGTATCCAAAGACGAGATGCCGGGTGCCCCATTCAAGCCGTAGCTTGGCTTGAGTGGGGAAGAACTTCTCGAATGGGAAAACATCCCGACGTAAGCAGATGTGCATGCCTTCCAGACTGAAGAGATTTCACGAGTCCAGGCAAAGTGATTGCATCGCGTTCTCCTGTTCTGCACGATGCCACGGGCATCGAGGGATGTGTGGAGATTGAATCGGAATAGGTTGCAAGAAAGCGCGAACGCACCCCTGGAGCGATTCATCCGCTGGTGGAATCCTGAACCCCACTCAAGCCAAAAGAAGGCTAGAATGGCGCGCCCGGCTGATGTGACTAAAAAATCCATGCACCGGCATGAAATAGTTCTCCGCCAACTGCGCATATCTCCAGCGCATAGAGATATGGCCCAAAACGGTAGAATGTCTACAAGCCCCCGTTGCGTCCGCATCGCACCGTCCCCAGATGCCAGACGTGTCAGGCTCCGGCGGATCGAGAAAATTTTTTTAAGTTTTCCGCCTCTTTTTCGGTGCACCGGGCCACCCAGGCCGTGGAGACCCCATAGAATCAACGATTTGCAAGCTTTCCGGACCGGATGCCGCCTGCACAATCCTACAAATTCTCTGCACAATCCTACAAATTTTCCGCACAATCCTACAAATTCTCCGCACAATCCTTCAAAAATTCCCCGTCGTTCCCTCTTCTTGTAGCTTCGCCGAGGGGGTTTATGGAGTGTTGGTGGATTTGCCGTTGGGCTTGGCGAACTCCTCGTTCAGCCACTTTTTGAAGGCCTTCAGATTTTGCGGGCGGCCGAGGAAATTCTTTACCAGTTCCTTACCCGGCTCCGAGCCGCCGGGCTGGAGCACTGCCTTGCGGTAGCGCAGGGCGGTGGGCCCGGAGATGAGGCGGTTGGGGTCGAACTGGTTGTAGAAGTCGAGCGCAATCATCTTGTCGTAGAGGTAGGTGTAGTAGTTCGACGTATAGCCGACCAGGTGGGTGAAGCTCGCGTAGAACCGATTGCCGGGAACCCAGGTGTAGGGCAGCGCGGCAGTAAAGTCGACCTTCATCAGCTTGTCCAGGTCGATCTTCGCCGGGTCCATGTCGTGCAGGTCGAGTGCGAAGCGAGTGTAGAAGAGCTGGGCCCGCACCGAGTCGCCGCGACCGAAGGCGCTGGCGCGGTCCATTTTTTCAACCAGCGCGGTAGGGATGGGCTTGCCGGTCTGGTAGTTTCTGGCAAAGGTCTGCAGCAGTTTCGGGTTGCGGAAAAACTCCTCCAGCATCTGCGACGGCGCCTCGACAAAGTCGTTTTCCGTGGTGATGCCGCTGACCCCGGCCCATTGCTGCTGGCCGCCGAGGATGGCGTGCATCAGGTGTCCGAACTCATGGAAAAACGTCACCACGTCGGAGTACTGCATCAGGCCTTCGTCGCCCGCTTTGCCGCCGGGGAAGTTGCAGATGAGCGCGCCTTCGGGAATCTGCCGGCCGCGAATGCCGGGGACGATGGGGTATTGGGCGAACCATTTGTCCTTGCCTTCGCGCGGGTGCATGTCGAGATAGAAGCGGCCGATGAGCTGGCCCTTTTCCCCGTTCATGTTGCTGCGGTCGTAGACATTCCAGGCGGTGACGGAGGGGTCCCAGACCGGCGCCGAGGGGTTGGGGCGAAACTCGACGTGAAACAGCCGCGAGGCAATGTTGAGGATACCCTGCTGGACTTCCGCGTAGGGAAAATAGGGGCGGACGGATTGCGAATCGAAGTGGTAGACCTGGGTGCGGTAGCGCTCATACCAGTAGCCGCGGCTGTCAATGGGGATTTCGGTCAGGCCGGGCTGCTCCTTTTTGGCGAAGGCGAGCACCATCTTGTATTCGCGCGCGGCGGGGCCTTTGGAGGCGGCGTCGAGCTGGGCGAGGAAGCTGCGCACGTTGGCGGCGGAGCCGATCATCTGGTCGGCGGTGGCCAGGTCCGCCCAATGCTTATATCCGAGCGTGGTGGCCAGCTCCTGCCGCGCGGTCAGCAGGTCGAGCAGAATCTGCCGGTTGGCCGGGTAGGCGCGGGTGTTATAGGCGAGGTACATTTCCCGGCGCAGTTTGGCGCTTTTGGCGTAGGTCATCACCGGAACCATGTCCGGATAGTTGGTGGTGAGGGTGATGACGCCGGCTTCACTCGTTCCTGTGGGGCCGGGCTGGTGCTGGGCGATGTAGTCGGCGGGCAGGCCGGCCAGCTCGTCGGGATGGTGGACAAGGACGGTGTGGACGCTGTCCTGCACGTTTTTGCCGAAGGCGAGGCCGAGCTGAGTGATGCGCTCCTGTAATTTCTGAATGTGCTTGCGGGTGGCGGCATCCTTATCGACGCCGGACAGGCGATATTCGAGCAGGGTGCGGCTGAGGTAATGCTGCGTCGCGGGGTCGGCGTGGGTGGCGTCAATAGCGGCCAGGGCGCGATACACGGGCTGGTTGAGCGAGAGCACCACCCCGGCCTGGCTGATCTTCTGGACCAGCGTGTTGGCGGCGTCGCGAATCTCCTTGTGCGGCGAGACGGCGTACATCAGGTAGGCTTCCGAGCCGGCGACGGTGAGGGCGGCGTTGGCGCGGTCGTAGGGCGCCAGGGTGTTGGCGACGGTGCGGATTCCCTTGACGGCAAGCAGCTTTTGGATGGCCTGGCGCTGGACCTCTAAATGCTGATTGACCCAGGCGTCGAGGCGGGCCGGGTCAGCGGGACCGGCCCAGACGTGGAGGGGGTCGGAGCGCCGGGCGCGGGGCAGCGAGGCGGGAACAGTGGCGGCCAGGCTGACCAGGCTGGGCCAGGCGGCGAGAAGCAGCAACCTTGCAAATGGCATGGGAGATGGGCCTCCGATCTCTCTGGAGAGATCTTATATGGAGGGGGTGGAGGTCGGCGGCGAGTTCGGTGTGGAAGCCGATGTTGGCGGCGTTCATGCTACAGCGGCGAAGACCTGTCGTCACCTCCCACCCTTCGCGAAAGAGCCGCGAAGGATGGGGCACCCGATGTTCAGGATGGACGCGGTTTGAAGGTTTGGCGTTTTCTTATGAAATTGGTACGTAAAGCGGGCGGATTATTCTGTATCGTATACAGCGGGCATAAAGCCTGATAGGATGCCGCAATTGCACCCAGACAGAGGGGCGCGGACACAAATATGACAAACGATGCAGCCCAAAATGTAAGCCTGCAGTACCTTCGTGCCCGCCTGGGCCGCATCTGCGTGGCCATAACCGGGGACACACCTCATGAGATGGTGGAGCGCGCCGAGGAAGCGGTGCGGGAAAACACCTTCATCGAGTTCCGGCTGGATTACCTGGCCAAGCCGCTGGCGGCGTTGCCCAAGCTCAAGCATTTCCTCGAATTCCATCGCGAGGCGACCTGCATCGCCACCTGCCGCCGCAGGGTGAACGGCGGCAAGTTCACCGGCACGGCGGCGGCGCAGCTGGAAGTGCTGACCAAGGCCGCGACGGCCGGATTTGAAATCATCGATCTGGAGCTGCAGACCGCCGAGACCATGAAACCGGCGGCGTTGAAGAAGCTGCGGAGTGCGGGGGCGGCGCTGCTGATCTCCCATCACGACTTCAAGACGACCAAGGATCTCGAGAAAATTTACGCGCGCATTGAACCTTTGCATCCGGACTTCATCAAGATCGTTTCGACGGCGCGGTCGCTGGCCGACAACGTGAAGATGATGCGCTTTCTGGAGTCGAAGGGCGAGGAAGGCAACGTGGTCGGCATCTGCATGGGCGACTACGGCGTGATCAGCCGGGTGCTGGGTTTGCGGGCCGGGAGCCGGTTTACGTTTGCCGCGGCCACATTGGGCGAGGAAACCGCGCCGGGTCAGATTGCCGCGCGCACGCTGATTGAAAGCTATCGCGCCGACCAGGTGGATGCCGCCACGCGGGTGTATGGAGTGGCCGGTAACCCGGTGCGGCACTCTCTTTCGCCGATCATGATGAACACGGCGTTTCATCGGGAGACGGTGAATGCGGTGTATCTTGCCCTGCAGACGGAGAAGATCGCCGACCTGCTGCTGTTGATTCGAGAGGTTCCCGTACATGGAGTTAGCGTCACGATGCCGCTGAAGCAGGAGATAATCAAACATCTCGACAGAACAGATGCGTTGTCGCAAAAGATTGGGGCCTGCAATACAGTTGTCCGTTCGCAAGACGGAAAACTGATTGGCTACAATACCGACGTTGCCGGAGTGGTGCGTCCACTGGAGCAGCGGCTGGATTTGCGCAAAGCGAAGATCCTGCTGCTGGGCGCCGGGGGCGCGGCACGGGCGGCGGCGTTTGGCTTGCGGCAGCGCGGTGCGGACGTCTTCATCCTGAACCGGACCCCGCAGGCTGCGCAAAAACTGGCGCGGTCCGCGGGGGCGAAGACGATGCGCCGGGACCAGGTGGCGAAGACGACGTTCGACGCAATCGTGAATGCGACCCCAGTGGGAATGGCGGGCGGCAAAGAGGAAACGATTCTGGAAGAGAAGGAACTGAACACGAAACTGGTTTTCGACATGGTGTACAACCCGATCGACACGCCGCTGTTGAAGATGGCGCGGGCGAAAGGGGCGGCAGTGATTACGGGAGTGGAGATGTTCGTCCAGCAGGGCGCCGAACAGTTCCAGTTGTGGACGGGCAAGCCCGCGCCCCGAGACGATATGTGGCGAGTGGTGATGCACGCGCTGCGGTCGCGCACGGAAAGCTGAGAAAACGAGGTTGCGAGCACAGTATGGAAATTCAGCCGAGAATGGAAGCCAAGAAGATTGAGGAAATCGAACGGCGGAAGAAGCCCACTGTGGCGACCCGCCAACCGATGAGGGAGAGTCCCATGGTGCGGAAATCGCTGCGACTGGGTCGAGTGCTTGCGCCGCACCTATTGTGGGTGGTGCCGCTGATCGACCGTCTGATACCCCGGCGCGACACTGTCGGTCCGAGTCTGCGCGCTTTGAGCACCGACCTGCGCAACGACCTGCGCGAGGAATTGAGCAACCACATGGCCGCGATCAAAGCGGCGCAGGTGGATATGAGCCCGGCCATCGAGGAGCAGCAGGGCCGGCTGGACAAGCTGGAGGAACACGCCTCGGAGCTGAACCACTCGCTGACGAACCTTTCCGAAGATCAACTGGACCTGGCCGATCAGGTGCGCGCCATGGCGGGATGGGTGCGGAACTCGGCCATTGCCGGGCTGGGGCTGCTGGCCTTGCTGTTCGCCTTGAAGCTGTTTGAGGCGATCCATCACTAATCAGGAAAACCGCAGGTGCCTCCACTTCGCTGCGGTCGGGATGACACGTTTGTTGATCGCTGCCTGCCGGTTGAAACCGCAGGTCCCTCCACTTCGCTACGCTGCGGTCGAGATGACAGATTTTTTGTGAGTGTGTAACGCTTCTTTCCATCTTTCGCGAAAGGACCGCGAAGATGGAGCACCCGCTATATCCTGCTCCCTGTTCTCTACCCCTCCATTTGCCAGTCTTCCACCGCTAGGGCTAGGATGGTGCCACGTTCGGCATAGCCTGATTACGCGGCGCGCCAGAACGCCCCCTTTGACCGAGACCAGTAATTTAAGTAGTCGATAAAAACAACTTTCAGCCTGCCCGGGCGCGGAATCTGCACGGGAAGCGTGATGGGGTGAGAAAAAAGTATGGCGTGGTATGCATATTGCATCGCAGAAAAGCAGGCGTTTCCGGAACTGGCCCACCACCGTAAAGCAATCCCTTTCGAAGCCCAGGTCGGTGTTCTTGGAAATCAAATCTTCCTTTATCCAGCCAATGATTTCGCAATCGTCGTGAGCGAACACAATCCAGAGGACAAAATAGACCCGAAATCCGCAGTCGATCACGCCCGCGTGGTGGCCGACTGTTTCCGCCATTCAACGGTATTGCCGTTTCGCTTTGGCACGGTGTTTCCCGACGACGATGCGCTGCGGCGCTCGGTGCGCAGCAACCAGCGGCAGTTCAACGCCAACGTGGAACGGCTGCGCGGCAAGGCGGAGATGCATCTGAAGGTGGTGCTGGAAGACGACGGACCCAATTCGCCCAAATACGCTTCCTTGCCATGCGCGGGCAGGGAATATCTGACCCGGCTGCGGGAAACGGCGACCATCCAGCGCGACCGGCAGACCAAGGCGAAAGCGGTCTTCGTCCAGGTCCACCGCATGTTCGCTCCCCTGGAGGAGGAGATTTCCTGCCGGCATACCGACAAGGGCAAAATCCTGATCGACATCGCCCACCTCATCGACCACGGCAACGTGGCCCGCTATCAGAACAAATATTCGAGCGTCGGTCATTCCCTTCCGGACTGCCGGATGGCGCTGTCCGGGCCCTGGCCGCCGTACCACTTTGTACACCAGAACCAGCGGGTGCAGGCGCACGCATAGTTTTTCGCATTGGCGGAACAAAACCCCCTCGGCGCCCCCACGACGCCGAGGGGGTTTTGCGTGGGCGGCGTAAGGAGCACAACGGGAGAGACGATTCCGGCCCACACCTTATGGACGCAGCGGAATTGGAAAAGACATCACGGGTGAGGAGTGAGGGTTTCCGAAGACCGCTTCGATGGAAGGAATCGCGTGTCCGGGTGCAACGGGAGATGCAGCGGGAGGCATCTTGATTAGGTATTCGACGGCATTCATCGCGCTGCGCATCGAAAATCTATGAAAAAATTTAGGAAATTATTCTCCGATCACGGTCTGTTGCTGATCTTCATTTTTCTGTTTCTGGCTTTTCTGGTGGGGCAAACGCTGTCCGGTCTTTCGATGTACAACGGGACGCAGGCAGCCCACGGCCTGCCGGCAGTTGGTTACTGGCGCTATGTTCGCACCGGCAATTTTTTGGAGGGCGTGTTCGCCAACTGGCAGGCGGCCATTCTGCAGCTTGGATCGCTGATTATCTTTGGCATCTTTCTGCGCGAGCGCGGCGCAGCCCACTCGCTGAAGCCGGGCGAACCGGCCAAAGTGGGCAAGTCCGCCCAGCCGGACAAGCCTTCGGGGAGCTGGGCCCGGCATCGCCATCCGGCGCAGGCATTTTCGAAATCGCAGAAAAGATCGGGAGGCAACAAAAAATCCAGTTCGGCAAAATCGCCGAGCTGGCTGTATCGCAATTCTCTGTCGATTGCGTTTGTCGTGCTCTTTGCGGCGGCATTTTTGCTGCATTTATTTTCCGGCGTTGCCGCGTATAACGAACATCTTGCCCTTTCGCGTCGAGCGCCGCTTTCCGCCGCTCAATTTTTCGTTTCCTCCAAGTTCTGGTTCGAGACCTTCCAGACCTGGGAGGCGGAATACATGGCGATTGCGCTGTACATCTTCCTGACGATTTTTCTGCGGCAGGAGGGGTCGCCGGAATCGAAGCCGGTGGGCTCGTCGAACCGGGACACGGGGGAAGTGAATAAGTGAGTCGCGGGTTTCGTCGTTCTATGTCGGGATGCCAATTCTTCTATGTCTTCCCTCCCACCCTTCGCGAAAGGCCGCGAAGGATGGGGCACCCGATGTTTGGGATGGACGAGTTTTGGGATGGACGGGTTTTGGGATGGACGGGGGAACCGCAGGTCCCTCCACTTCGCTTTCCACCCCGGCGACGAAGACCTGTCGCTGGGGACCCCAGTTTCGCTCCGGTCGGGATGACAGAGTGAAAGTGCTTCGCTCCGGTTGGGATGACAGAGTGGAAGGGGAAAGCTGTTTCTAAAGGCTCTGTCCCAGCTCTTGCTGGACACAGGCCAATGCCTGGGCGGCGATGGCGGGGTCGTCGCCGAAGCCTTCGAGCCAGTGGATGTCGGGTTCGCGGCGGAACCAGGTCTCCTGCCGCTTGGCGTAGCGGCGATGCCCCTGCTGGGTGGCGGCGATGGCATCTTCCAGCGAAAGTTCTCCGCGTAAGACCATGCCGGCCTGCTTGTAGCCGAGCGAGGCCAGCGGACGACACTCGGAACCATAGCGCGCCAGCAGTCGTTCCGTCTCCTCCAGCAGGCCGCGGGAAAACATGGCGGAGGCGCGGTGGTCGATGCAGGCATAGAGCACCGCCCGCGCCGGAGCCAGGCCCAGGCGCAGGATGCGAAAGCCCTGGAGCGGATCTCTGCCGGCCTGCCAGGCGATCGACATGGGCATCCGCGCTTCCAACGTGACCTCAATCGCACGAATGATTTTGGGCGTGTCGTGGGGATGGATGATGGCGGCGGAGCCGGGATCGAGACGCCGCAGAATCCGCGCCAGATAGCCGCCGTTGCGTTTGGTTTCAAGTTCGCGCAGACGGAGACGCAGTTCTTCCGATCGCTGAGGGCCGGGAAACAGGCCCTCAAAAAGCGCGCGCAGATAGAGGCCGGTTCCTCCGGCAACAATGGGCAGGCGGCCGCGCCCGGCGATTTCCGCCAGCACGGCGCGAGCATCGCGGCAGTAATCTCCGGCGTTGTAGGGCCGATCGGCAGACACGATATCGAGCATATGATGGGGAACCCGCGCGCGCTCCACGCGAGTCGGCTTGGCGGTGCCGATGTTGAGTTCGCGGTAAACGGCGACGGAGTCGCAACTGACGATTTCGCCGGAGAAATGCTGCGCCAGGTGGATGGCCAAAGCCGTCTTGCCGCTGGCCGTGGCTCCGTGCAGGGCGACCAGCAGCGGCTGGCCGGTTGGGTCTGGCGCTACCAAATTCTCCACCAGCGGGTGAGGAAAATGGCATGGCCGCCGGCGCGCACGGCGCAGAAGAGAAGGATGGCCAGCGCCACCCACACCAGACCGATAGCCTGGCGGCGCCGCAGCCCGCGCTCTTCCGGAGAGATCATTGGCGAGTGTACTGGCCCGTCTGTTCGTTGTAGAGGAAGTAGAACCGCAGCGCCAGATAGGGGCCTTTGAAGGCCTTGGGCAGCGGCGGAAACGGTCCCGCGCCCACGATGCCGCCCCAGGCAGCGCGGTCGAGGGAAACGTCCCCGGAAGGCCGGACGAGCTGCATCGACTTGATGCTGCCGTCGGGCAGGATGAGGAACTGGATGGCGACCTTGCCCTGCTTGTCCAGCGGCGGGCGGGCGGACTCCGGAATCAAAATGTCCCAGCTCTGCCGGGTGGCGTCGACCACCTTGCGCAGGTAGGGACCAAAGTCGACGCCCATGGTGTCGCTGAGGACCTCGACTCCGGACTGCATTCCGGGATGGGCGACGGGGGCGTTGTCTCCGTAGTCGCCGTTTTGTCCGTTTGAGCGCGCGGCATTGCGCTCGGCCTGGCGGATCATTTCACCGACGGAGAGCTTGGGCTGGCTGGTGGTTTGCCTCTGCTGGCGGCTGGTCCGCGCCTGCGAATGGGTCGGCTGGGGAGCCTGGGTGTTGGCGTTGGGCGCGGAGGGCAGCGGCGTCTGCTGTTGCCGGGGTGCGGCCGGTCGCGCGACGCGGGCCTGCTGTTGCGGCTCGGCCGGCCGCGGTTGCGGACGGAAGTGCCGGAGCGGCTGGGGCGGAGGCGAGGGGCGTCCGGCGCGGCGCATGGCCTGCAACTGCTGAATCGTCTTCGGCGTGAGGGTGGGGCGCCTGGTTTGCGCCACGTGGTTCTGATCAGAAATGATGTTGGTCGGCTTGGGCTTGCGCTTGACCAGGTCCGGGGGCATGTTCAGATAGACCTGCTCGGGCGGCTTGGCTGTGGTGGCCTGCATGGGGTTGATAACTTGCGCGGTTTGAAGAAATTTCCATCGCGGCCCGTACAGAATCCACCAGAAGATGAGCAGGTGGAGGATAACCGAGACCCAGATGGCTTCGCGCACGCGGGCCGACAGCCGTGAACCTTCGAGGTCGTCGATGACCTCCAGCAGCTCATGGGCGGAGCGGGAATCGTATCGAGTCGGCGGGCGATCAAACTTCGGCTCGATCGGATTTTCCGGCGGACTCGGGGGCGTTTGCGTTGCAGCCATCGACAGTTGGACGACACCCCTCCTGCTGTAGTCACACTACAGAGAAGCAGGCGTCCGTTTCAATATACGTCCTCTCATTGTCTCACTGTTTGGCGCTCCAGTCCGTGAGAGTGCGAGAAGTACAATCGTGTGGAGAGGCTGGAAAGCGAGAACCGCAGGTCACTCCCCTGCGCTACGCTCCGGTCGGGATGACAGTATTTATGGGCTTTCCGTTCCAAATCCTTCCAAATTCAAGATGAATGCCGTCGTCATTACCGTCAGCGACTCCTGTTTTGCCGGCGAGCGGGAAGACCGCTCCGGCCCGGCGGTGGCGGCGCGTCTTCGGGAAGCCGGCTTCACCGTCGAGATCACCCTGGTGGTTCCCGATGAGATGGAGCCGATTGCCGCGGCGCTGCGACAGCAGGCGGCCGGGACGCGGCTGGTGGTCACCACGGGAGGCACCGGCATCGCACCGCGCGATGTGACCCCGGAGGCCACGCGCTCGGTGTGCGATCGAATCCTGGACGGCTTCGGCGAGCAGATGCGCCGGGAGGGCTTGCGGAGTACGCCGCTCGCGCCTCTGAGCCGGGCGGTCTCCGGCAGCCTGGGCGCGAGCCTGATCGTGAACCTTCCCGGTAGCCCCAGAGCCGCCGTCGAGTCGCTGGACGCCGTCCTGCATCTGATCCCTCATGCGCTGGCGCTTTTATCCGGAGACAGCCGCCATCCGGAGGGAAGCGGCGACGGGGAACCACGTGTACGATAAATGGACGCGTGCGTTGAATTCACTCCCGCACGTGTTGAATTCACTCCTTTGATTGATGCATAAATTCCTGGCGCAATTTCATCATTGGGAAATTGTCCTGCTGGCGTTTCTGAAGCCACTGGGCTTCTGGGGCGTCGCTGTCCTCAGCGCCATCGACGCCGGCACGATCGCGCTCCCCATGGACCTGATCATCGCCGGCTATGCGATCGGCGACCGACGCCACTTCTGGATCTATGCCGTGCTGGGAGCGGCGGGGGGCGCGGTCGGCGCGCTGGTACCCTTTTACATTGGCCGCGCGGGCGGGGAGTTTGTCCTGACCAAGCGCATGGACCCGCAGAAATACGAGAAAATGCGCGCCCGTTTCGACCGCCATCACTGGTTCGCCGTCATGGTACCCGCAGCCATGCCGCCGCCCTTTCCGTTCAAACTGTTCGCCTTCGGGGCGGGTGTGTTCGAAATGCGGGTCGGCCCATATATGGCGGCTGTGTTCGTGGGGCGCGCTGTTCATTACATGGTGACGGCGGTGCTGGCCATTTTCTTCGGCCCACAGATCATCAGCCTGTTTACGGAAGACTTCCGGCGCCATCTGCCGCTGACCCTGCTGATTGTGAGCATCGTGATCGTGGCGGTTCTGGTTTATGTCTTCCACCGCCGGAGACGGGAGCGCCGGGTTGCAGAGGCTGCTCCGCCGGAATGATTCGTACGCTTCCACCCATGCCAATACAGGGTCTCAAAGGCGAGACCTGGGGCACTCTCATCCTCGACGGTTTTCAGACCTGGGCCACCCGCCGATCTACTTTCTCTACTACAACTTCTGCCGAATCCATCAGACGGTTCGGGTTACACCAGCAATGGAAGCGGGGATCTCGGATCGTGTTTGGAGCATCAAAGATGTGCTCCAATTGATGGAGCAGCGGTCAATCCTCGATGGATTACAGCGCCGTGCTTAACGAGGCCCATTTAGGGACTTTTGCAATATTTCAACAACTTTCGTTCTATCCATGTGTAGATAAGAGTGTGTACACTTTTGCGACATGCAGAACTGTAGAATAGAGAAGTAGGGATATCTTCCCGTACTCTACGAGGGGATTATGACTCAGAAAACAGCCAAAAAAGTAGCGGTTCTCCTCAGAACCACTCGTGAAAACATGTCTCGCGTCAAGGGCAACGGCAATTCTCCGTTTGCCACTTCAGCAGCCAAATACTACCCAGCATTAAAAAAGCTTGCCGAAAAGTGAGAGTTCGAGAGTTTACAGACTCTCTGCTGCTCTCATAGAGAGTGCTCACGACTTCGGTATAGCATTCGTATGGCCCGGTCTAGAGCCAGTCCAACAGACCACATGTCTAGACCTGAATCTACTTCATTCAGCAGCGCAGCAACCCTACCAAGAATGCTTTGGCCGTGAGCTTTATCCTTCCCTTGCGGCCAAAGCGGCTTATCTGTTCACATCGCATCAGGTCATATTTTCAGCAACGGCAACAAGCGAACCGCAGCGCTTTGCCTTGATACATTTCTCCTCATAAACGCCCAATACTTGACCCTCTCCAATGACGAAGTTCACGATATGGCTCAGTCAGTAGCATCGTTTGGAGAACGAGGCGAATCATTTCCCGATGTACTCGCACGAACGACGGCAATCATAAGCGAAAACATGGTTCCCTTGCGAGTCTTTCGGAAAATCGATCCGAGTGTCTATCGTTCGCTGCATAGGCGAAAGCGCTTGTTTAGGATTCATAAAGTAAACCAAACCGACGCTCCTCTCGCCCAGAGTCGGTGAGCCTGAGTATTCAAATTGACCCACTACCCAGATTTCCCAGGAAACAGCATTCCGGGACGGCTGTATTCAATTAGCGGCTGGGCGGGGTTATTTTCGGGGCGCTCAGGGGCCCTGTGATGGAGACGTTCGAGGGCTTGAGCCGCAGGTTGAGGGTTCGTGAGAACGTCACCGTGCCGCTGACCGACTGCGGCGTCCGGGGAAGCCGGAGACCGCGCGCAGCGGCTCGGGGAAACATCCGGCCGGCGGCGAGAACCAGTCCGTCCGCGGTAATGGCTCCCTTCGACTGCCAGCGCTGGAACTCGACGGTGGGGCCGGTAGCCGCAGGCAGCGTTCCCCTCCGCCAGTCGAGTGCGAATTTTCCGCGCGCGTTTTGCGCCAGGTCTGCCGCCGTCCAGCCTTGCGTCTTCAGATTGAGTTCCACATCGGCCGCGCCACCGCCCCATTCATGCCGCCACAGCGCGCCCACTTGATTCGGCTGCAGATGGCGGAGGACGACGGACAGCGCGTAGGCCGGCGCTCCGTCTCCCCAACGCGCCCACCCGGCGCTATGCTCTCCAGCAATCCCGGTGACCGTGCCGCCGAAAATATCGCCGGAAATGTCCAGCAGACGCGCGCTCCTGCCCTTCAGGCGGAGCCGCAGCACAGCGTTGCGGATGGTGAGGCGGCCGGCAGACAGCTCATCGGCGCGCACCGTGCCGGAGATGGCCGGCAGCGCGGGAGCGCCCGCCGCAAAGGGGTTGATCCGGTCCAGCAGGCCAGCGTCGCCGGAGCCTTGCCGCAACGCCGCCTGCAGCCGGCCGGTGTCGAGTCGTGAAAAATGCAATGCGAAGCTGCGTGCGCAGGGGGCATTCGAGGCCGGGCATGGCGTCTGCCAGCTCACGCTGCCGTCGAACGGAATGCGAGCGAAGGTCCCCTGGAGCGCCGTCCATTCGACGCCGCCTGGGGTCAGGTCGATCTGTCCGGAAGACAGCTTGAGTGGTACCGGGATCGCAGCCAGTTTGAGGTCGGCATTGCGCAGCCGCACGGTGCCCGCCCAGCGCGACGGCGGAGGCGAAGCAGCCGACAGCGCGGCCGGGGTTGGCTGGGGCATGGCGTCTCCGCCGGAGACCGCGGCCAGGCCAGGAACCCGGCTCCAGTCCGAGTCCGCCAGCCAACCGGTTTGGAGCGTCAGCGCCAGCTCGGCGTCGCCGCCGAGCGATTCTACTTCGCCCGACAAAGCGGGGATGCGCAGCGATTGCGCCAAGCGGCCGAGCTCAGTCAAATCCGCTGGGCCGGTGAGCCGGACGGCGGCGCCATCGGCGTTGATCGCGCCGGTAAGCGTGGCCTCGGTGGCCACGCCCAATGCGAGCCGCACCGGCAGCAACCTCCAGTCCGACAAGGACGAAAAGAGAACATCGGAGGGCGGGGCGGACTCGATCCGAACCGCCGAGAAGGTCAGCGGCCGGTTCAGGGCCGGCAGCTCCAGCCGCAATTTCTTCGCGCTGAGTGCACCGGTACATTGCGTGGGGATTCGCATTCCCTGCCATGCGCAGTCGACCCGCCCATCGATCTGGCCGCTGGCCGAGGCATCCGGCGCCACCGCGGGATGGACATGGCCGAGCAGATCGAGCAGGAATGCCGCGGGGACCTTGTCGAGGACAAACTGAACGCGGCGGTGACCGGGCACGATGAGATGCGGCGGCAGCTTGTCCGGCGCGGTTGGCCGCGGCAGCCTGGCGCTAAATCCACGCAGCCACAAATGGCCCCCGTCCAGCGGGGCAACGCAGGCCAGCGCGTCGAGGGCGGCATTCCCGCGCGCATACCGTCCCTGACAATGCGCCGACAGGTCCATCTCCGAGGCGGGAATGAACTCGGCGCGGTGAAATGACTGGACGGCAATATCCGAGGTCACGGAGAAATCCGCCAAGGTTCCCTCCGCCTGCGCCGCCCAGTCCACTGCGCCGCGCCATCCGTTGTCATCGCCGCGCAGGAGGCGTTCGATTCCATCCAACTGCACCTGCCGCCATTCCAGGCTGGCGCGGAAAGGCGCGTCCATCAGGGGGACGCCGGTTATCAGCGTGCCGTGGCCGCGAATTTGACCGGCGTCCCGGGGAGGCAGGTCGGTGCGGACCGGATTGGCGCGGATACGCAGCCGCCACTTATGGCGGGACTCCCGCCACAGCGCCAGGTTCGCCTCTTCGAGCGAGAAGGGCAGCTTTTCCGGACCCAGCTTGAAGTTGACGCGCGCCTGGGTCGCCTCCACATACGGAAACGGCATGGGCGCGGCGGCCGCAGCAGGAGCGGAAGCAGAGTGCGCGTGCAGGGCGGGCGAGTTGTGCAGCAGCGACTCGAAATTCCAGTGCCCGGCCGCGTTCCGCACCAGATTGACGCTGGGAGCGTCGAAGCGCAGGGTGGCGATCTCCACCCGGCGATGCCAGAGCGTGCTGGCCCGCAGGCTGGCGGTGACCGTCTGTGCGGTCATCACCGGCTCGGCCCCGAAGGCTGGGTCTTCCGCCACGGAAAAGTTATGGAGCACGAACCCGGGCCGCGGAAACAACTCGAGATCGATGGAACTGACTTCCACCGGACGGCCTAGTCCGGCGCTGATGGAATGAACGATCGAGCGCCGGAAGTGGTTCATGCTGATGAACGGCGGGACAACGATGATCAACACCAGCAGCAGCACGGCGGCGGCCAGGGAATGGCGCCGTTTCCAGCGGCCTGAGGAAGCAGGCACGGGGGAGGCAGGTACGGGGGAGGCAGATGCGGGTTCGCTCACGATGCCGCTCATCGGTTATGGGACTTCCTGCGCGACCAAATCCTCACGTCTACATCACCCGGTGGAAGGTACGGCGCCAACGCGTCTGGGTGAAGAAGTGGGTGACGATATGACCGACGAACCCGACCCGGTCGCTCATGGTGGTTTTGTCGATCTGGTCCGCCGGGGTGATGAAGGACCAGTAGACGAACAGGGGGCGGCCGATGATGTCGGCGCGGTGGACAAAGCCCCAGTAGCGGCTGTCGAGAGAAACCATGCGGTTGTCGCCCATGGCGAAGTAATCGCCCTTCGGCACCACCAGGTTGCCGTTTTGGATGTGGGTCGGCAGATCGACCGACCAGATCGCGGTCACGTCGGAGTCCGGCGGCGGAGGCACCGCGGGAAAGTCGTCGCGATAGGGATAGTAGGCGTCGTCGGGGTTGCCGTCATCGGAGGGCAGGGTGGCGAAGGGCTCGTTGAGGGCTTTGCCGTTGACATAGACCACGCCATGATCGAGGTGCAAATGGTCCCCGGGAAGGCCGATGACACGCTTGACCAGAAACAGCTTGGGCTCGCCGGGCTTGTAGAAGACGATGATGTCGTTGCGGCGGATGTTCCGGTAGTGGACAAACGGCGCCCAGTGGGCGGGCGGAGCGAAAGAGACGCGGTCCACCATCACGTGATCGCCAATCAGCAGAGTCTTCTCCATCGACGACGACGGAATTTCAAAGTTCTGGAAAATGAAGGTAATGATGAACAGGCCCACCACCAGGATCGCGCAGATGGAGGCGAAAAATTCATACGGCGTTTCGTCTCGCGTGGCTTGAGCAGTGGGTTCTACGACAGGATTTCCGGCCAAAGTCTTCTCCGTGGAACGGGTTTAGCGAATGACGTGAAACATGCGGCCCCAGCGGGCCCATCCGGTGAGGTCGTTCCACCAGGTCTGTTCGTGGTCGAGTCTATCACCGGAATTGGCACTGGAACTGGCGGTGGGCAGACCGGTGATCTCCGACTGGCCCACGACGTCGACGGAAAAATAGACGAGAAACGGCTGGCCGACGATGTTCTGGCGCGGCACAAATCCCCAGTAGCGGCTGTCCAGGCTGTCGTTTCGATTGTCGCCCAGCACAAAATATTTTCCCTTGGGAACCACCAGCGCGCCATTCCGCTCATCGTGCTGCATCTCGGCCCACCAGGCCGGGTTCACTCCGGCATCGGTATAGGTGGAGGAGGGAAAGTTGTCACGGAAGGCGCTGGGATAGCTGGGGATGTAGACCGCGAAGGGCTCGACCTGCGGCTGTCCATCGACGAAGACCCGGCCATTGCGCAATCGCAGACGGTCGCCGGGAACGGCGATGACCCGCTTGACCAGGTGCAGGGAGTGGTCGACCGGATAGTGAAAGACCACGATGTCGTCGCGCCGGACCGGCTGATAGGCCAGCAGATGCCGCCAGGGGCCGGGGTCGGCGAAAACGATCTTGTTCACCAGCAGAAAATCGCCAATCAGCAGGGTATCTTCCATGGAGCCTGAAGGGATGCGAAAGGGCTGCACAATGAAGGTGAGAACGAACAGCGCGGCCACCAGAAACGCGAGCGTGGTCTGCAGCATGAGCAGCACTTCATGATGATGGGGAACCGGTGGCGGCGCAGAGGCGGCGGCAGCGGATCCCGCAGTGGCGTCAGACGCCGGGTGTTGCTCCGCGCCCACGGGGCTCACCCGGCCCGGTGTCATTGCGGCGCACCCGCGGGGTCGCCGGCGCGCAGATGTTCGAGCGCGAGCCGGGCGGCCTCCTGTTCGGCGTGCTTTTTGCGTGTCCCGGTGGCGGAGGCCAGAATTTGATCTCCGCCGTGCTGTCCAGGCTGCTTGACCGCGATGACGAAGCTCCTGCGATGGGCGGGACCATCCTCGGCAGTAAGTTCATACTGCGGCTGCCCCAGGCCGTGCGCCTGAAAATATTCCTGCAGCCTGGATTTGTAGTCGCCCACATCCTCTCCAGCGCGGGCGGCGGCAGCCAATGTCTCCACTTGTCCGTCGAGCAGCCACGTCTGCACCAGCCGGGCCGCGGGCTCCAAACCGCCATCGAGATAGACGGCGGCGAAGATCGCTTCGACCAGGTTGGCCAGGATCGCCGGCTTGTTGCGGCCGCCGCTCTTTTCCTCACCCTTGCCGAGGCGCAGATATTCGCCGAGGCCCAGCTTCTGCCCGACAGCGCCAAGGTGCTGTCGGCTGACGAGTTGTGCCCGCAGGCGGGTCAGCGGGCCTTCGGGCAAGTCGGGATAGGCGCGGAAAAGGTATTCCGTCACCGCCAGCCCGAGCACAGCGTCGCCGAGAAATTCCAACTGCTCGTTGTCGTCCTGGGCATGACGCTCGACCTGCTCTTCGTAGGCGACGGAGCTGTGGGTGCAGGCAAGATCGAGCCGTTCCGGGTGGTGAAAACGATGGTCCAGCAACTGCTGCAGCCGCTCCAGCAGGGCGGCGCGGCTGGTCCCGGAGGTTTTCTGGGCCGCGGATGAGGAGGAGTCGCCGGTCATAGGATCAGAGTCGCCATCGGAGACTGTATGACTTCGCTCAGAGTAAACTCCGCGACGAATCTTTGCATGGATACGTTCTTGGATATAGACGCAGCGTAAGAGTTCTCCGATAGATCGGCCGTGTCTTGCATAGCGAGACGAAGGATCTTCTGTCCTGCCGGCAAACCGCGGGTCCCTCCACTGCGCTTCCCACCCCAGCGACGAAGACCTGTCGCCGGGGACCCCGGCTTCGCTCCGGTCGGGATGACAACTCCATCGACAGAATGAATGGAGCGAATGAATGAGTTTCCACTCTAATTCTGCGGCTGAGAAATCCCGCCCTGGTTGCCATTCGTGGATTTCTCCTGCGCCGCCTGAGGAGGAGAAAAGGGCGCCGTCAGACCGGCTTCCGCAGCCTGCCTGGTATCGGGTTTGCCGTCACGGGTTTTCATGGCCAACTGATATTGCGCGACGGCGGCCGCGCGATCGCCTTCGAGGTCGTTCAGACGCCCCAGATAAATATGCGACCAGGAGATGGTCCGCAGGTTGTGGGAAATCTTCGCCGCCTCGATAAACGCCTGTTCGGCAGGCTCCATCTGGCCGCTCATGATCTCCGCCCGCGCCAGCAGAAACTGCGCCCGTCCGGGATTCGCGGTGTGGTCGGCCAGTGCCTGCCGGGCCAGCTTGGCGGCAGCGGGAGCGTCGCCGGCGATCAGGCTATTTTCTCCCTCGTCCAGCAGCGCGGAGGAGGTCGACACCGGCTGTTTCACGTCCGTGTCGGCATGCGCGGCGAAGACAATATTCTGAACGCGCCGCTTTTCGAAGTCCGCATTCATCCCATAGATCATTTCTCCGACCGCATCCTGGAGCGTCCTGTCACTCTGCGGAAAAGTGTCCAACTGCTGATAGAAATACTGGGTCAGGATGAACCCCTGGACCATGTCGGACTGAACGGTCTGGCGGCGTACGTCCTCCACCTTGCGCAGATATTCGTTGTCTGCACTGTTGATGGCCGCGGCCTGGCTGCGGTCGTAGTGCGCCGGGATGGTATATACCGGCACTCCGGTGGCCATGGTATGGGCCTCGATGGCGCGAATCATGCATTCCGTCACCAGCGAAAGAATGTTGCTTTTGAACGCATTGGGCATGGGCGAAGGCTGCACCAGTTCCAGGATCGGCGTCAGCCGGTCGATGGACTTCGAGCGGGCATAGATCAACGGCTCCAGAATGAAGCGCAGATAGGTATGTTTCACAGGCTTCAGGTCGATCTTGCCATCGACCGGCGATTCCACCACGATGTAGTCGCCGCCGTAGACGCGGGCGTTCATCTCGCCGGGCGCGATGAGCGGCTCGAGAATCACGAGAAATCGGCGCGGTCCATAGGTTGGCGGTGGCTGCTTGAGATACAGATCTGTCTGGACCAGCATCCGCCGCAGAGGACCTTGTGCCTTGGCCACCTCGGCATCATAGGCAGCGTGATTCAGCGCCCAGATCACGTGCAGATTGATGGCCTGAGCAAACGTCCGCAGAGGCGAGGCCAGATCGATCAGCGGAGCGGCGTCCGGCGGCAGGTCGGATTTGGCCACGTTGGGGGTCAGCGTCGGAGGCGGCGTGAGGTACAGTGCAAGCGAGATATAGGCGGCCAGGTTGAGCTTGTTGCTGCTCATGGTGTGGGTGCGAATGAATCCGCAGAGACGGTCGCGGGAATCGCGCGCCGCGCCCGACTGTTCCAGCGCCTGATTGATGTCGTCGCGTACCTTCTGCCGCACCGGGTCGGAGATGGAAAGCCCTTCGTTGTAGCCGCAGGCGTTGAGCGCCGCCATCACGTCGAAGAGAGATTCCGATGTTTCGACCGAGATGGAGGGACCGGTGGGATTCACCACAGCCGGCGTGTTTTTCGGTCTCACCGAAGACATCTCGCCGATGGTTGGAGCGGGAGCGGTGGGCGAGGAGGATGAGGAGGACGAGCTCGAACTCTGCGGGGTGGGCAGCGGCGGGGCGGGATGGGTCGTCTGGGCCAGCAGCGGCGACAGCGCGAGGGAAAGCGCGAGCGCTGCAAAGCCGAACCGAACTCTGTGACCGCCCTGCATTATGTTCTTCATGGAATCCTTCCCAAGTCTATGCACGGGCCAGCGGCAGGGTCAAACCATGCGCGGGGTAAGGGGTAGCAGCCGGGGAAAGTGCATTCCCCTCTACAGGAAAAAAGAATTCATGCAAGTCATCGTGTGAGTCGATTCCTGCTGAGATGTTCTGGTCGGTAACGGAAACCGCCGGTCGGTGCTTCTCCAGATTTCTGCGCGGCGATTTCTCACGCAACCGCGGCCTCGCTGTTGATAGTCCGGGTGACGGAGAGGACGCTGATGTCGTCTTGCTGGCCGAAGTTTTGCGCGGCGGTGGCCACATCCGCGGCGGTGACAGATTTTTGCAGCATCGCATGGATGCGCTCGAAGCCGAAGAGCTGGCCCTGCTGGTCTTGCGCCTCGGCAACGCCGTCGGACAGTAACAGGAGCCGGTCATTTTCGTGGAGTTGGAAATGCATCACGGAAAACTCGGCGGCTTCGATCATCCCCAAAAGCATCGCCCCTTCCATCGGCAATTCCTTGCCGTTCAAATACGGCGGCAGATGTCCGGCATTCGCCAGTGTCGCAGCGCCATCGGCCGCAATCCGCAGCGCCAGGCAGGTCGCATGGGCCTCGCCGCGTCCGCACAGCCGTTGATTCAGCGTCCGCAGAACATGCAACGGGTCGAAGTTTGTATCCGTCGCCGTGCGAATCGCGCCCACAAGCAGCGCCACCAGCATGCCGGCCTGCAATCCATGGCCAGTCACATCGCCGACCACGATCAGCACGCTGCCATCGCTGCTGTTTGGAATGATCTGGAAGAAGTCGCCGCCCACCACGCGCGCCGGGCGGTACTCGCTCTCAATCGCCAGCCCCGGAACAACCGGCAGCGCCTCCGGGATCAGCATCTGCTGCACCTGACGGGCCTGCTCAATCTCCAGCTTCCATTGCGTCCGCTCCCGCTGGCTGCGCAGAAACCGCCGCAGCAGCAGCACGGTTATGATGAGCAGCGAAAGGATGGTCCCGATCTGCCCCAGGCTGATTGCAACTCCGAAGGGAAAGAATGTCGTCCGCACATGCAGCACCGCCAGCTCTTCCGTATACAGCGAGAGGATCACCAGCGCCACGGCAGGCAGCGCCAGCCAACCCTCCGCCTTGTTCCTGCGGATACCCCGGACCGTGACCCAGACCAGCAGCACGCCCAGCAGCAGCTTGAGCATCAGCGTGAGCGGCGAAAGCCAGACGATGGCATCGACGGGAACCACGCTGCCATAGAGCGGCGCGCGCAACATGGCTATGCCCAGGCCGAGCGCCACCACCACGCCCCAGACCAGGCGGTGCATCCGCGCCATGCGATCCAGCCGGAACCAATAGGCCCAGAAGAGCACCCACAGCCCAATGACGACCGGGGCCCAAACCGCATCAGTAAGCAAAAAGTAAAGGCTTCCGTTGACCCAGGGGGTGTAGCTTACCACCACAGTCAGAACATGCTCGGTCAGGATGATCGCGCAGACCAGGCCCAGCCAGAGATAGGCCGGCTCGGTGCGATCCAGCCAGAAGAGAGCGAAGGCCACCAGCAGGGCCAGCAGCAGGATCGCCATCTCAAAAAAGCCGCTATACTCCGAGCGATTGAAGGCGTCCCAATCCAGATGGAGCAGGCCGGCGATGGCGGAGGCCTGCCCCAGCACCGGCGGTCCATGCAGGCCACCGGTGTCCGGGCTGGTCAGCGGCGTGGAAGAATCCATCCACATGCGGATGGCAACGGTCGCCGGACCGCTGTGGAGATATATGGGCAATGGGAAGGCGCGCGGCTGGACACTGTAGTAAGTGACGCCATTGTTCGTGAACCGGCCAAATTCTCCGATACGCTGGCCGTTCACGTATACCTGGTAGGCGTCGTCGAAGTCGTCCGGCATCTTGAGAGCAAGCGCGGTCTGGCCATCCTGAATGTTGACGCGCAGTCGGTACCAGGCATAGCCGGAGATGCCCTTGTAGCCCCGCGCCGTCCATCCCGGAACGAAGCCGCTGCCGCCGATGGTCGGATCGTACGATCCCGGCGGCGGCGTCAGATCCATTGTGCCCCACGACGAGTCGTCGAAACCCGGCTGCGCCCACGCCATGTTGTCCCCGATATGAAACTTCCACGGCCCGGTCAGAGGAACGGTGGCGTTGCCGAGCGTCACCTGCTGTTGTGCGCGGGCCTGCGGCGCAAGGGCCGGAAGCAACAGCGAAAGAAGAACGACGAGGAAAACATATCGAAATCCGCGCATGGCTGCGTTTGGCCGCCTGGAGAAGACAAACTTGTGCTTGCGGGCTTTATATCACGGCGGCAACCGGCGGCTTGCGCTGGGTTGGGCTGACGGCTTCCGATTCGGCCAGCTCAGACCAATTCGTTAGTTTGGACGATCCTGCTTCTGCTGAGGACGCGCTTCTTGCCTCTGCTGCGGCCGCGCCTGTTCAGGACGATGCTGCTGCTGGGCCCGGGCTGGCTCGGGACGACGCTGTTGTTGCGGCCTCGCCTGCTGTTCCGGGCGATGTTGCTGCTGCGTTCGCGCCGGTTCAGGACGATGTTGCTGCTGCGGCCGGGCTTGTTGTTGCGGATGAGCCTGGGGCCGCTGTTGTGCCGGACGCTGTTGTTGCGGCCTCGCCTGCTGTTCCGGGCGATGTTGTTGCTGCTGCGGTCTTGCCTGCTGTTCAGGCCGAAGTTGCTGTTGTGTTCGCGCCGGTTCAGGACGATGTTGCTGCTGCGGACGGGCCTGCTGTTGCGGGCGTTCGGTCGGTCTCTGCTGCGCGGGGCGGTTCGTATGCGCCGGCTGGCCGGGTCGCGCGGCCGCGGGCCGGTTGGTTCCGGGCCGGTTTGCTCCGGGGCGGTTGGCTTCCGGCCGGTTTCCGTTGGGCCGGTTCGTTCGGGCCGGCCGGGCAGCCGGTGGCCGAGCGGCAGGCGCTTTGTAGTGCGTTGCCAGCGGTTTCGCCGCGGCCAATTGTGCCGGGCGGCCGTGATTGGCAGAGGCAAACTGGCTGCGGTTGTGGCCCGCCGCGTGGACATGCTGCACCTGGGTAGGCAATGCGCCCATCCGCCGGTCGCGCTGGGCCACGTTTTGCGCCGCTGTCGGGCGGACGTTCAGGCCGCCGCGACCGCCGTTGTAACTGGTGCGAGCGGAAGTATAGCGAGGCACCGGGCGGCTGTAGGCATTGCGATTATACCGGTTGTTGATGTGGGTGACGGAGCGGTTGTAGCGGAAGGAGCCGTGGTCCCAGTAGCCGCCATAATAGCCGCGGCCGTTATAGCCGTAGCCGTAATTCACACCGCCGTAAAATCCAATGTACGGTCCCCAGTACCCGTTGTTGAAGCGGTAATATCCGTTGTTCCAACCCCAGTAGCCGGGCGTCCACAGCGCTCCGACATAAGGCGCCAGCACCCATGCGCCGGGTACCCAGTAGTAGCCCGTCGGAGCCCAGTACCAATAACCGGGTGTCCACATATAGTTTTCGCCCGGCGCCTCCGGCTGGCTATAGTCGGGCAGCGGAGGAGGAGGCTCGGAGGCCTGGACGGGCGATTCATCGTCGTAGCCCGCGTTGTCGTAAGCCTGATCGTCCTGTTGCTGCGCGTCGGGCTGGGGCGGAGGCGGCGCGGCATATTGGGGCTCATTTTGAGCCGATTCACTCGCCGGCTGGGCGTTCTGGCTGGGCGCGGGCGGTGCAGCCTGGCCATCGATCGGCGCCATATTCCCGTCGGCCGGGTCCGCTCGCTGGGCCTGGGCGCTGGACGCGGGTGACTCCTGCGCGTTGCCCTGATGATGACACCCAACCATAATCAAAGCGGCAGCCAATATAGATGCCGGAAGAATGCCGTACTTTCCCATCGTTCTCATCGCAAGTTCTCCACAATCATTTCCGTTAGATGCAGGAAATGCGGGCCAATTTATGCGACTTTTCATCAAAATTATGCGACGGGGCCGGTGTCTGCGGGATTATCGATGGCTGATCGATGGTGTTTTGCCCGATGCGCTAGTCCTGGCGCAGCGCGCGGTCGAGCGCCAGTTTTTCCTGCATCAATTCGTTGACTGTGTCGCTGTCGCCGCGCTGTTCCGCTTCCGCCAGCAGGCGCCGCAGTTCGCGCTGGCGGCGTTCCAGGCGGCTATGTTGCAGAGAGCGGCAGGCCTCTTCGACCTGTTGCGGGGTGACATCCTGTGCGCTGTCGATCAGGGCGGCGGCCAGGGCGTGGCGGCTGGCCTGGTCGGCGGCCAGGTCGAGCGGGTTGGAGACGGTCTCCGCCTGGAGCAACGCCGCCAGCAGCGAGGCGGCGGCCAGTCCTTCATATAAAGACGGCTCATCGGACAGGCGCTGTCGTGCCAGCTCGCGGGCCGGCGCATCGGCATTGGAGGGCAAGGTGAGGGCGCGCAGCAACAGCTTTTCCGCCTGGCTGAATTCGGGCGCGGCGGCGGCCTTGACGCTGACCTCGGCACGGCGGGCGAAGGCGGCCTGCTTGAGCTCCTGCCGCACCAGGGCGGAGTCGATGGCGAGCTTCTGGGCGGCGTCGGCGGCGAACTCGTCGCGGGCGATGCGGCTGGGGATGTGGCGCATGTGGGGCAGCAGAAAATTGAGCGCCTTTACCTTGGCGTCCGGCGTAACCGGCGGAAACAATGCGCGGGCGCGTTCGATCAAATAGTCGCTGTGTCGGCGCGCCCCGCGCAGCGCGGCGACGTAGGCCGGGGTGCCGCGTTCGCGCACGTAGCGATCGGGGTCGAGGCCGCCTTCAAGCGTGACCACCTTGACGCTGAAGCTTTCCTCGATCAGCAGCGCGATGGATTTCTCCGCCGCGTTCGCGCCCGCCGTATCGGGGTCGAAGTTGACCACCACTTGCCGCGTGTGGCGAGCCAACAGGCGTACCTGCGCTTCAGTAAATGCGGTGCCGCTGGTGGCGAGCACGTTCGTGATGCCGGCCATGTAGACGGAGATGCAGTCCATTTGCCCTTCGACCAGCAGGGCAAATTCAAACTGGCGGATGGCCTGCTTTGCCTTGTCGAGATTGAACAGCACGTTGCCCTTGGTGTAGAGCGGCGTCTCCGGGGAGTTGAGATATTTCGCGCCGGCTTTGTCGTCGGTCTCGAGCGCGCGGGCGGTGAAGGCGATGACGCGGCCGCCCTCATTGCGGATGGGAAACGTGATGCGCTTGCGAAAGCGCGCGTACATGGTGCCGGAGCCGCCCTCGCTTTGATCTTTCGAAGAAAACAAACCGCTGGCGCGCAGTACCTCCGGGTCGAACGCCGACTGAAAGCGGTCGCGCATGGCGGAAAAGGAGTCCGGCGCATAGCCGATGTGGAAGGCTGTAATCGCATCCGCGGTGACGCCGCGCCCCGTCAGATATTCTCGCGCCCGCGCCGCTTCCGGGGACTTGAGCTGCTCCTCAAAATAGCCGCAGGCCTGCTCGTGGATTTCCAGCAGCTTTGAGCGCAGCCGCGAGGCCTGGGCCTCTTCCGGCGAGGAAAACTCCCGCTTGGGCAGCGGGATGCCGGACTTTTGCGCGACCGCGCGGACGGCATCCGGAAAGCTGACATTCTCGATTTTTTGGACGAAGGTGAAAACGTCGCCCGACTGGCCGCAGCCGAAGCAGTGGAAGAACTGCTGCGCCGCCTGCACGTTGAACGAGGGCGTCTTTTCTTTATGGAACGGACACAGCCCTTTGAAGCTCTGCGCGCCGCTTTTGGTGAGGCGCACATATTCCCCGATGATGCGGACAATGTCCGCCTGCTGCTTTACGGATTGGGCGAAACCGTCGGCCATGGGGATTCAATCTGCATGATAACTTCCGCGGACATATCCAGTAGCAAGGAGAAACGGCAACCGCAGGTCCCTCCGCTCGGTTCTCGCGGGTGCGAGAACTTCGGTCGGGATGACAGTGTTTTGCTCAGCGCGCCGCCTGCCGCTTTACAGACCGCCGTACCAGTCGTAGCCCTGGGTGGCCCAGTAGTCGGGCGGTTTGTGGTTGGTGTAGGTGATTCTGGCAATCTGCTTAATCTGCTTGTAGCCGTATTTGAGTGGCATGGCGAGGCGCAGTGGGGCGCCGTGCAGCGGGGTCAGCGGAACGCCGGCCATCCGATAGCAGAGCAGCGTTTGCGGATGCACCAGGCTGGCCATGCCGTAGCCGCTGAAAAAGTCTCCCTCCGGCGTTTCCATCGCCACATACTTCGGCAGGTTGCCGTCCGGATTGCGTTTGGGCGGGTAGGCCTTCATAAAGTCGCTGAAGCGGGCGCCCTCCCACTGGCAGATCTGGCTCCAGCCCTCGATGCATTTGAACTGGACGATCATTTCCCGGTGCGGGAGCTTGAGGATGTCGGCCATGGTGAGCAGGATTCCCGGCGTTTTCGTCATGCCGGAGTTTGCCGGCGAGCTGCCGCCCATGACGTTCAAACCCTGAAACAGGCTGATCCCCGATGTTCCGGTTTGGTTACCGGTCTGGTAATCCCAGAGGCCCACATCGGGCGTGAACTGCGGATATTGTTCCGGCCGGTCGAGGCCGACCACCTGTAGCCGCCAATTGCCGGGCGCGACATCGATCAACCCGACGTCGTTGTTGACGCGCAGCACGGTTGCCTGGCTGCGGGGATAGGTAGGGGCGTGGGCGCTTTCGCCGAAGAGCCTGCTGCCCAGCTTGGCGTTCCAGTTTTCGGCGTGGCGCAGGGGCGCCTTGAGCTGATCGATCTCCGGCGCGTGCCGGAGCCACTCCCAGGCACCGATTCCGGCCAGCGCGGCGGCTCCGCCGAGGAGAAAACTGCGGCGCGTTTCGCGCGCGATGGCGCGGCGGACCTCCTGGTCTAGCTCCGCCTGGGTTTTGTCGGGCGGCTCTGCCTGGGTTTTGGGGGAGTTCATGGCTTTCCCTCCCGGGAGCTGGCGGCGGGCGCGATTTCATAACCGCTCACGATGGAGCGGAAGTTATTCCAGCCGGCGATGGCCACCTGCAGGACGTGAACGATAAAAAACACGACGAATCCCAAGGCCAGCCAGAAGTGCACCAGGCGCGCCATCTGGTAGCCGCCCATGGCAGTGGTCAACCAGTGCAGCGAGGTGGGTTTATAGATGGCGAACCCGCTGAGCAGCGCGCCCACGCCCATCAACACCACCAGGGTGTAGGCGATCCGTTGCGCGCCGTTGTATTTACTGCGGGGCGGCAGGCCGCGGCGGAGGTGCAGGTCGTGCAGCGTCACCCGCCATGCTTCCCCGAATGAATGCCGGTTGGGAACGAGCGAGCGCCACTCGCCGGAGATGGCCAGGTAGAGCACGTAGATCAGGCCGTTGACGGCGAAGATCCACATGAAGAAGAAGTGATAGCCGAGGCCATGAGCGAGTTGGTACTGGCCGTCGATTGCCTTCCAGAAGGCCGGTGGAAACAGCCGCACCAGCGTGTGGCTGCCCCAGCCGATGCGATAGACCGCGCCGATGTGCCCGACGTAGGGGATGGAGTCCGCCCAATAGATGAGCAGACCGCTCCAGATCATGATGAAGAGGATGGGAAAGTTGATCCAGTGCATCCAGCGCACGGCCAGAGAATGCTTGCGGAGCATCCGGATAGAAGCTGTCGGCGGCTGGGGGATTTCGGCTTGTGGCTGCGGGTCAGTCACTCTGCGCCTGCATGGAATCGATACTTCAATTGTACATAGGCGCGGCCACACCGAGACGCATCTTAACTTTGTGCAGCAGTCACGAGAGCAAAGGGGAAATGCAATGCGGAAGGTATTGGGAGTGGTATTTACGGCGGTCATCGGCTTCAGCGTAAGCGCGCTGGCGGCGCAGCCGTCGCAGCGGGTCCGGGGGACGGTCGAGGCCATCCACGGGAACACGGTGACGGTGCAGTCGTACAGCGGCAAGAAAAAGACGCGCGTGATGCTCCAGTCCGGAACGAAATATGTCTGGGTGGTCCCGGCGAACCTTTCCGATATCCATCCCGGCACCTTCATCGGTACGGCGGCGACCGGCCCCAAGAACAATTTGAAGGCCGAGGAAGTGGTGATCTTTCCCGACTCCATGCGCGGCGTGGGCGAGGGACACTACAAGTGGAGCATGCCGGCGGCGGTGGTCCAGAACGATGAAGGCAGCGGGAAGAAGCCCGCCATGACGAATGGGACGATGACCAACGGGACGATGAGCAACGGGACGATGACGAATGGAACCATGACCAACGGAACCATGACGAATGGGACGGCGGCGGCCAACGGCAGAAAGCTCACCGTTACCTACCATGGGCAGAAGGTCCAGGTCACGGTGCCGACGAGCGCGCCGGTGGTGCGGTTCGTTCCCGCCCAAAGGTCCGCGCTTTCGCACGGATCCAAGGTGTTCGTCATCGCATCGCATGCCAAGGGGATGCTGGACGCCCAACTGGTTGCGGTGGGGCAGAACGGTCTGATGCCGCCGATGTAAGTTGGCCGTTAGCGCTTCTTCTCTCGGATCGGTCGCGCCGGGATGCCGGCGCTGACGGTCGAGGGCGGGACGTCGCGCGTGGCCAGGCCCATCGCGCCCAGCATGGCGTCCTCTCCCACTTTGGTTCCCGCCAGCACCGTCGCATGGTAGGTGACCCGCGCCCGCGGACCGATCACCGTCGCGTGGTTGGTCACGTCGGCAGCGTCGCGCAGGTCGTGGGTGTGGGAGTAGATATTGGCGTAGTCGGAGATGGAAGAGCCCTCGCGCACGACGATCTCGCCGCGGTCGTCCAGCAGCACAAATTTGTGGATGGTGCAGTTGTCCTCGATGGTCAGGTTGTAGCCGAAGCTGAACTCTACGCCGTGGAAAATCTTCACGTTTTTCCCGATGTGGCGGAAGAGGTGGCGACCCATCATGGCGCGGAAGCGAAAGCCCAGCCAGTGATCCAGGCCCACCGGCGAGCGATCGTACATCTGCCAGAACCAGATGAGAGGCTTGAGGGCGGCATACTTTTCCGCGTCGACGTCGCCGTAATACTCCGGCTCCAAGGTGGCGTTGCGGGGATCGAAGGACAATTGCAGCACGTTCAGGGCCAGCTCCGTCGCCATATTGAGGTTGAGCTTGCCGCCGTGGGGCCGGCCCAGGTAGAGCTGGTAGAGTTCATCGCGGACGATCTCCGATCGCAGGTCCGCTTTCTGGTGGCGCGTGAATTCCGCGTCGAGGTGGGCGATCCAGCGGGTGTACGCTTCCTCAGCTTCGGGTGTCGGCTTCAGGTCGCGATAGGTCGTTCGAGGCATGGAGATAGTGTAGCGGGTGGAAGATGCTTCTCTTTGGACCTGTCCGGCTCGGTTTCAAAATGCGATGCCGGGCATCCGCTATTGGATCGAGAACACCGCATACACCGTCGCCGAGCGTTCAATCTTGTGCGGATGGATGGCCAGCGGGGCCGGTTCAACTGACGCCTCCATCCCGGCAACGCTGCCCATGCTACGCATCATCATTGGCCGGGGCCCCTCCGCCGCCTGATTGCTGGCGTAGATCAACTCTCCGAGTTGGATGCCGAGCCCCTGGGCCATTTGCGCGGCCACGGCATGGGCGCGGGCCAGCGCCTTGCCGGCGGCCTTGGCCTCCAGCGCATTTTCGTCGGCCACGGACCAGTCGATCTGGCCGCTCTGGTTGGCTCCGGCATTCACCGCGATGTTCAGGACTTTTGCGGCATCGTCGGCCCTGGTCTTCACCGTCCAGCTCTGGCGCGCCTGATATTTCCTTTCCGCCTGTTCCGCTGGCGGCAGCTTCTCCAGCTCAAACTGGGGAGTCTCGGTCAGGTTCTGCGATTCGCTCTGCAACGCATCCTTGGCGACGCCCGCATTGGACAGCGCCCCGGCAATTGCGTTGGAAGTTTTGGAGGCTTTGGCGTAGGCGACTTTCGCGTCCGGACCGTAGACAAGAAATCCGACGTGAACGGTCGCGGTGTCAGCCATGGCGCTCGCTGTGGCCGAGGCGGTAATGGCCAGCGTGCGATTGTCCTTGTTGATCTGGATCTGCTGCGGGTACGCCGCGGCGGCGCACAGGCAGCAGATAGACGCGACAGCGAAGATGTGGGAACGAAGTTTCATACGCTTCTCCAAGAAGCATCTAGGTACAGCGGGTTGAAATTTCTCTACAGCGTTCATGAAACCGCAGGTCTCTCCACTTCGCTACCGCTCCGGTCGAGATGACAGAATTTTACTGTTTGACGCTTCTTTTGCCGCATCCCGGCCAAACTCGACCAGCGCCGCCAGGGTGTGCTCGACCGCGCCGGAGTCGATGGCCTCCGCGGCCCGGGTGATTCCCTCGCGGAAATCCGCGGCGATATCCGCCACCAGCAATGTCGCGGCGGCGTTCAGGAGCACGATATCGCGGCGCGGGCCGGTTTCTCCGGCAAAAATCGCGCACAGAATCGCTGCGTTTTCCTGTGCGTTGCCACCGGCCAGCGCGGAGACCGGCGCGCGCGGCAGGCCGGCATCTTCGGGGGAAAACCTGGCGTTGCGCACCGCGCCGTCTTTCACCTCGGCGATCTCCGTTTCGCCGCTCAGCGTAATTTCATCCAGGCCATCGGCGCCGTGCACAACAAATCCGTGGAGGACGCCGAGTTGGACCATCGCGCTGGCAACCAGAGGAACCAGCGGCGCGGCATACACGCCGACAATCTGTACCCGCGCCTGGGCGGGATTGGTCAGTGGACCGAGAATGTTGAACACGGTGCGGATGCCGAGCGCGCGGCGGATGGGCTGCACGCGCTGCATGGCCGGATGCAGCAGGGGGGCGAAGAGAAAGACGAATCCGGTGGCGCGCAGGCAGGCGACGGCTTGCTCCGGCGCGAGCGCGGTGGGAACACCGAGCGCGTCGAGCACATCCGCGGAGCCGCAGCGCGAGGTCAGGCTGCGATTGCCGTGCTTGGCGACTTTCGCGCCCGCGGCCGCGGCTACCAGCGCAACGGCAGTCGAGATGTTGAACGTGCCGCTGGCGTCGCCGCCGGTGCCGCAGGTATCGACGAGGGTTGCCCGCTCCCGGTCTGTAAACGGCAGGGCCACGGAGGCGGCGCGCATGGCGTCGACGAAGCCGGCCAGCTCGGCGGCGGTTACTTGGCGGCTGGCCAAAGCGGTAAGAAACGCTGCGATGTCGGCATCCGGCAGCGCATGCTCGGTGTCCTCTAGAATCGCCTGCATCACCGCACGCGCCTGGTCGCGGCCCAGCACCGCGTGCTGTTCAACGAGGCTGCGCAATATTTCCGTAAACAGTGTCATCCAGTGCCGTTCGATGAGGGTGGGGCTGGTTGATTCGGGTTCCGTCGGTTCATGATAAGGCCCATAGCTACGCCAAAGGCGGCTCCGGCGGCGACCCAAGTGGCAATATTATGGGACGCAACCCCGACCGCCGTTCCAAGGCCGACGCCAATCGCCACTCCCACACCCATGTAGTTTTTCATTGTGCCTCCAGTCCAGCTAATCTCCCGACGCCTGGGTCTTTTGACTTTTCGAGACGCTCACTGGTTTGCTCCACCACCGCTCGTCCGATAGTATCGAAGGTTCGCTGTTTTTTCTTTTTTTGCCGCATGTTGGCGCCTTTTCCAAGGCGGTGAAAGAGGCGGCGTCCAGATCACAGAGACCATCCAACCATGAAAATTCACGAATATCAGGCGAAAGACATTCTTGCGAAGTACGGCGTCGCCGTGCCCCACGGCGAAGTAGCCAACACCGTGGAAGAGGCCGTGGATGTGGCCAAGCGACTGTTCGCGGGGGGCGCGACGGGAGTCGTCGTCAAGGCGCAGATCCACGCCGGCGGCCGCGGCAAGGGCGGTGGCGTCAAGGTGGCGAAAAACATTACCGAGGCCGAGGAGCACGCCAAGAAGATTCTCGGCATGCAACTGATCACCCACCAGACCGGACCTGAAGGTCAGAAGGTGAAGCGGCTGCTGATTGAGGAGACGGCGCAGATCGACCGCGAGCTGTATCTGGGAATGGTGCTCGATCGGGCGGCAGCCAAAATGGTCTTTATGGCGTCGAAGGCCGGCGGCATGGAGATTGAAGAAGTCGCCGCCAAGACGCCCGAAGCAATCTTCAAGGAGTACATCGATCCGGCTATCGGCTTCCAGCCCTACCAGGCGCGCAAGCTGGCCTTCGATCTGGGCCTGAAGCCGGCGCAGCTCAACCAGGCGGTGCAATTCATGACCGGCCTGTACAAGGTCTGCATGGACACGGATGCGTCGCTGATGGAGATCAATCCGTTCATCACGACCAAGGACGGGAAGCTGTTCGCACTCGACTGCAAGATCAACTTCGACGACAACGCCATGTTCCGGCACAAAGATTTAAAAGAGCTGCGCGACACCAACGAGGAAGACCCGCTGGAAGTGGAGGCGTCGAAGTTCGCGCTGAACTATATCCGCCTCGACGGCAACATTGCCTGCATGGTGAACGGCGCCGGCCTGGCGATGGCGACGATGGACATCATCCAGTATGCGGGTGGCTCGCCGGCGAATTTTCTGGACGTGGGCGGCGGCGCCAATCAGGAGCAGATCGAGAACGCCTTCCGCATTCTGCTGTCGGACAAGAACGTGAAAGCCGTGTTCATCAACATTTTCGGCGGCATCCTGCGGGTGGACACATTGGCCCGCGGGGTGGTGGAAGCGGCGAAAAAGATGAACGTGAGGGTGCCGGTGATTCTGCGCCTGGAAGGAACCAACGTCGAGCAGGGCCGCGAGATTCTGAAAGAGTCGGGCTTGAATTTCATTATTGGAGAAACGATGAAGGATGCGGCAGAGAAAGCTGTGGCAGCGGCGAAAGGAACGAAATGAGCGTACTCGTCGATAAAAATACCCGTCTCATCGTCCAGGGCATTACCGGCAAGGAAGGCACCTTCCACGCCAAGGGCTGCGCCGAGTACGGCACCAACGTGGTGGGCGGCGTGACGCCGGGCAAGGGCGGAAGCACGCATGAGGGCTGGCCGGTGTTCGATACGGTCGAGCAGGCGGTGGAGAAAACCGGCGCCAACGCGACCGTCATCTTTGTACCGCCGCCGTTTGCCGCCGACGCCATTCTCGAAGCCGAGAACGCTGGGCTGCCACTGATCGTCTGCATTACCGAAGGCATTCCGACACTCGACATGGTGCGGGTGTGGGAAAAGCTAAAGCATTCGAAGTCGCGGTTGATCGGACCCAACTGCCCCGGCGTGATTTCTCCGGGCAAATGCAAGATTGGCATCATGCCAGGACGCATTCACAAGGAAGGCTCGATTGGGATCGTCTCGCGCTCCGGCACGCTCACCTACGAGGCCGTCTATCAGCTCACCCAGCGGGGCATCGGCCAGTCGACCGCCATCGGCATCGGCGGCGATCCCATCGTCGGCACCACGCACGTCGATGCATTGCGCCTCCTGAACGAGGACCCCGACACCGAGGCCATCATCCTGATCGGCGAGATCGGCGGCACGGCGGAAGAGACCGCGGCGGAGTACGTGAAGCAGCATGTGAAGAAGCCGGTGGTCGGATTTATCGCCGGACAGACCGCTCCCCCCGGCCGCCGCATGGGCCACGCGGGCGCGATCATTTCCGGCGGGCAAGGAACCGCGGCCGACAAGATGAAGGCGCTCGAAGCGGCGGGGATTCACGTGGTGCAGTCGCCGGCGCTGATCGGGGAAACCATGGCGAGGGTGATCGGAAAATAGCCTCTAGCTGCTGCGGAGAATCCCAGGTCTGAAGAATCGAGACCTGAGGCACCCACTGCAGAGACAACAGAGTCAACCAAGGAGAACTCTTTTGCAACGCACGTTCAGCATTCTCAAGCCGGACACGGTCCGCAAGGGCCAGACCGGCGCCGTCCTCGCCATGATGGAAGCCGCCGGCTTCCGCATCGCCGCCATCAAGAAGCTTTCTATCAGCAAGCAGCAGGCCGCGGGTTTCTACGCGGTCCACGCGCAACGGCACTTCTTCGATTCCCTGACGACGTTTATGTCCTCGGGGCCGATTTTTGTGATGGTGCTGGAAAAGGAAAACGCCATCGCCGATCTGCGCACGCTGATGGGGGCGACCAATCCGGCCAACGCCGAAGAGGGGACCATCCGCAAGAAGTTTGCCGGCAGCATCGAGGAAAATTCCGTCCACGGCTCCGATGCCGAAGACACGGCTGCGTTTGAGATCGGATATTTTTTTGCCGGGTACGAGTTGGCCTGAGATTGTTGCTAGTAGCCGGAAGGAATCCTGGGGGAGGAAGAAGCGGACGGGAAAGAAGGCTCAGGGATGAGGGGGAGGGCCTAAGCTCCAATCCGCTTGTAGGATGATGTTGCTCCCAGAACGGGACAGCGTCAAAGTACCAAAGGATGCATCCCTTGGTTACGCGGTGGCTGGAGTTGCCGAAACCGCATTCCTATGAATGCTTCAGCCGGTCCGCCAGCCGGATCGCCAGCGCGATGAGGGTGTGGGTGGGGTTGGAAAATCCCGAGGTGGGGAAAACCGCCGCGCTGCACAGGTATGCGTTCTCGACGCCGTGCAGTTGGAGATCAGGGGTCACGACTCCTTCGGTGCTGTGGACCGCCATGCGCGCGCCGCCCATGTGGTGGTGGCTGTCGTCGAACGTGATCCCGAGAAATCCCTCTTCGAGCGCCAACTCCGGCTGGGTTGCGATATCCCCCCAGCCGCGGGCGGCGAACGAACGCTTCACCTGCTCGGTAAAACACCGAATCGTCTTCCACTCCAGCGGGGAAACGCGCCAGTCCAGATGCGCGCGCAGCAATCCCGTGGCGTCGCGGGCATCGGTGAGGGTGATTCGGCTCCTCGACAGTGGCTCCTGCTCGCAATGTACGCGCAGCCAGAAGGCGGAGTTTTTCGGCCAGTAAGCGCGATGTTCCACTGCGTAGCCGTACGCTAGACCGGCCATGGTCCGCGCCTGCCTCAGGGCGCGAGCCAGATCAGCATCCTCGAATCCCGGGAGACGCCCCCGGATTAGGTTTCGCGCCAGAAACTTCAACCGCTGCAGGTCTGGCTCCTCGGCATGCGTACAGGTGATCGAGCCCGCAACGTTCAGCAAGGCCCCATCCGCCTGCGCGGGGATGCTGAGGCGAAATTTGGGATGATATTTTTGTGCGCGCACATATGCGTTGGCAAAAACTCCGCGGATGCGATGTGCATTCTCCTCCGGGATGCGCGCGGCATCGAAGTCAATATGACTTTGGAAATGATGGCCCAGCAGGCCGCTCCTGTTCCATGAAGGAGTGTGCCCACCTGGCATCGGCTGCAGAAGAAAGCGTGACGACTCAATGGCTCCCAAACATAGAACATAGTGCCCGGCGGAAAAGATATGCTCCCGAACAGCGGATCCGGTCGAACGTATACCGCGCACTCTGCCGCCGTTTTCATCGAGCATCATCGCGGTCGCCGTTGCATGCAACACAACACACAGATTGGGCGATACCAACAGTTCTCGATAAAGCCGGGCAAAGTTGGGCTCCGGGCACCAGCGAGTGAAATAGAGTTCCAAGGCATCGCCCAAGTCCGGCGAGACCATTTTCAATTCTCGCCATACCTGGGCATCGCTGCGAATGGCCGGAGCCAAACCCTCAGCCTGCAAAGCCCTCTCATAGTAGGCAGCGAGTTCTTCCTTGATGAACGGCCAGCCGCTGCCCGGCACCCAGGGCCGGACGGCGAAATCTTCGGGGGTGAGTTCGAGAATCTGCCCGCCCCACGCAGTCGTGGTACCCCCTAGTACACGGAAGCGTCCAATACTGGCCGCGCGATGCGGTTGGCCCGTATACGAGGACTCGTTGAGCGCCTGCGGGGCCGGTTCCAGTCCCGGTCCGCCGCTTTCGAGCAGCAGCACGCGCTTTCCGTGGCTCGCCAGTTCCGCGGCGAGGACAATTCCGGCGGCACCGGCGCCGACGATACAGACGTCGGCGGAAAATTCCGGCAGCTCGGAGTCGCGTTCGAGATCGACAATCATGGCTTGCGGTCCTGGCAAATCTGGGGAAGAAATCCCTCGACCGCGGCCATGACTTTCGCCAACTGGGTGTCATTGTCGTATCCGCAGGCGACGGCGCGGCGCTGGCCGGCGGCGGCGATGCGAGCGCGCGCGGCTTCATCGTTCAGGTAGAGCCGACATTTCTCAGCGCACTCCTCGATGCCGGAAAAGAAGACGGCCTCTTCATTTTCCCTGAAGCGAGCGCTGTGGCCTTCAGAACGCTCGGCCAACAGGAACCCGCGACACGCGGCTATTTCAAAGCTCTTGTGCGCATACTCATCCTGATTGCTGCGGGTCAGAAAACTAAGATTGATCTTCGACCGCCAGATACCCTGGCGATATTCGGCGTCGAACGGCTCGGCTTGTGGCGGATATAGAGCAGCCTGTGCACCACGGTCCAGCCTGCGCTTCCAAAGAGGAGTGCCCGCGATCACGACTGGAAGATGGTACCTGCGCCAAAGCTCGGTGAGAAACCGCGGCCGGTCATCATAGGGCGTGCCGATGAACGACACTTCCCGGGTGCGGTCGCGGTCCGACCAGCCAGCGGGCGGGGGGAAATGCACGCTGGGCTCAAACGCCGTCTGCACCTTGACCATGCGGCGCGCGCCGCGCTCGGTGTACGCCGCGATGCTGACATCGCGCTGCTGCACGTGTAGGTCGTATTCCGGGATGGTGCGGACGTAGAGGCGGAATCCCGGATCGCGCCGCGGTCCGAAGGGGTTGTCGATCATGTAATCGACGGTGGCGATGCCCAGGTCGCGCAGGCGGCGCAGGGTGGCGGCGCGGATGAACAGGGGCTTGTCGAACCAGACCAGATCGACGGCGTGTTCCTGGGCCAGCCGCAAAACATCGTCGTTCATCCGCGTCACCGTGGGGCCGATCTGCAGGCGATAGCGCACGCGCGCCAGGATGGGATTGCCCTGGCCCTGATACTGCATAATGTCGATGGGGAAAACGGTGTGGCCGAGCCGCTCCAGACTGCGCTGGCGGTACAGCCCGTACCAGCCGTAGTTCATGGGCGCGACGTAGAGGATGCGGAGCGGCATTATCATGCGAGTTTACGTGGCCAGGTCGTGGGCCCGGTTTATATTTTCAGCGCCATCAGCAAACCCCAGGTCCCTCGACTTCGTCATGGCTCCGCAATGACTTCGCTCGGGATGACAAGAAATCTCTGCACATGCGCTGTACCCAGATCTCAGAATCGAGAGCTGGGTACAGCGCATGCTCCCGGCTACGCCTTCTGGCGCATGAAGGCGATCACCTGGTCGGCTTTGACCACGCCGACCAGAACATTCTGCTCATCGACGACCGGCAGCGAATACAAGTTGTAGCGGTCGAACAATTCCGCAACTTCTCTGTCGCGCATGTCCTGCGGACAACTGACGAAGCGCTCCTCGCTCAGCGACGAAATGCTGCTGTCCGACGCCGCCAGCAACAGCCGGGGCAGCGGGAGCACGCCGAGCAGCTCGCCCCGCTCGCCGATCAGATAGATGGCCGTCACGGTTTCCGGGTCGTCGTCAAAGGTGCGCAGCGCCTCGATCGCCTGGGCCACGGTGGCCTCCGGCGGAATCGCGATGTAATTCGTCGTCATGCGGCCGGCGGCGGAGTGCTCGCTGAACACCAGCAGTTCCTTGACTTCCTCGCGCTCTTCCGGCTCCATCTCTTCCAGAATTTCCTGGGAGCGATCCTTGCCCAACTCGCCCAGCAGATCGGCGGCGGCGCTGGGGTCCATCTCCGCCATGATGTCGGCGGCGCGTTCGGAGTCCAGCGACTCCAGCAACTGCCGCTGCAATTTCGGTTCGATTTCCTCCAGAGCCTCGGCGGCAACCTCCTGGTTCAACAGATTGAAAATCGCCTGCCGCTCGGCTGGCGCCAGGTCTTCGAGAATGTCCGCCAGATCGGAAGGGTGGAACTGCTCCAGGCGCTCGTGAGAAATCTTGAGGCGAACGCGGCGCGCCGGATCGGCTTCGATGAGGTCAACAAAGTTCCACGGGATGGCTTTGAACGGAATCCGCGAAACAACCCGCTCCACCATCTGCCTGGGAGCGAGGCCCTTGAGCAGCCGGCGCATGGCCCCGCGGGTGCCCACCTCCACTTCCCGCAGACGCATTTCTCCACCGGCGGCGGCGGGAAGCCAGAACATGGCGATGTCGTTGACGCGGACCACCTTTCGTCCATGCACGTCGATGATCTGCTGGTCCAGCAGGTCGCGGTCAAGCAACAGCAGCGGCTCGCCCATATTGAACGGCCGCGGATGCGCATCCGCCCGCAGACGCAGCCGCCCGTCAGGGAGCGGCTCGACCTGGGATGGGGCGACTGCTTGCAACGCGTTCTTGGGTCCCCAGATGAGCGCGGAAACGGCCGGTGGGTGGGCAGTACCGGGGACGATGGCGACCTCCCGCAGACGGCCCAGGGAATGCCCGGCGGCATCGACGATGGTAGAGCCCATCAGCAGGGAAAGATGGAGGGTCATCGGCTCGCCGGCCGAGGCCGCGTCGTCGCGATCTTTCCCTTTTTTAAATTGCTGAAGCTCCATGGAAAACCGTCTTTCTCGCCTGCCTTGACAGTCTAGAGCAGTTTTCCTGTACCGGTGCGGGGCAAGCATCCTGACCGTGCCGTTTTTCTGGGAAAAACGGCGTCGAGATATCCGCGCCGGTTTTGATCAACCGAAAAACTGCTGCATTCAACCCCGTCTAAAAGCCGGCAGCGGCAAAAAAACATCCGCCGCGGGCCCGTTTCGCGTTCCTCTCTGTGAGATCCGCCTTGACACTGGGCCGAACGTGCAAGCAAACTGCCGGTGTGGATGATTTCCGCGAAAAGTGGAGCGGCGACCACCGCAGCCGAACGCATCACCCGAACTTCGGCATCCAAGTTCAAGCGTCTCGAGGCATGTGGTGGATTCCATGGTAAGTCGATTCAGCTACACTTTGGACTCGTCTTTGGAGAGCGTGAACAAGGTGGAAGAGGCGGCCGAACAGCTCGGCCAAAAGTCCGGCCTGGACGAGGACGGCGTGTTCCAGCTCTCCATGGCAGTCCGGGAAGCGGCCATCAACGCGGTGTTGCACGGCAACGCCTACGACCCGCAGAAGAAGATCACGGCGACATTTGAGAACACCGGCTCGTCGTTGATTATCCGGATCAGCGACCAGGGCCAGGGGCTCGATCCGCGCCACCTGCCCGACCCGCTGGCGCCGGAAAACCTGCTGAACGGCTCGGGCCGAGGAATTTTCCTCATCCGCCAATTTATGGACGAGGTACACTTCAAGCTACTGCATCCGGGAACCGAGTTAACCCTGATTAAAAATCTGGACACAACCCAGAACAGCGCCTAAGGAGGATTATTCCGTGAGTATGAAGATCAGCACCCGCCAGGTGGATGGAGTGACCATTCTCGACCTGAGCGGCCGCATTACCCTGGGCGAAGGCAGCGTGCAGTTGCGCGATGCGGTCCGCGAGCTGCTGGCCAAAGGGCAGAAGCAGATATTGCTGAACCTGGCCGACGTCAACTACATCGACAGCTCCGGCATTGGAGAACTGGTGAGCGCCTTCACCACCGTGCGCAACCAGGGCGGCGAGCTCAAGCTGTTGAAGCTGACCAAGAAAGTCCACGACCTGCTGCAGATCACCAAGCTGTACACGGTGTTCGACATCAAGGACGACGAGGCGGAGGCGATCGGATCGTTCAAACAGTCCTGACGCGTCCTGGCAAGGATCCAGAACAAAAGGCTGCCCGTTGCGGGCAGCTTTTTGTTGTGCGCGCGTGCCCATGAGTCTATGAGTGCCCAGGGTCTATGACCGGATGATTTCATAGGGGCTATGGAGAATCCCAGGTCTCAGAATCGAGACCTGGTGCGCCCGCCTGCACAGACAAAGAAGCGTTCAGAGATCTGCGGCATGGGTATGCCAACGAAGAAGCCGCAGGTCCCTCCACTCCGCTTCGCTCCGGTCGGGATGACAGCTTTTCCCGAGATCGGATGAAGGCCGAAACGCAGGTTCCCTCTACTCTTGTCCGCTGCGCGGACTCCGGTCGGGATGACAGTTATTTTTGGTGATGGCATTTCCAAAAAGCCTCCAGCTCATTTGCCCAGGAACAGGACGATCCATCCGCCGATAAATGCCAGATAAAGTGCGATGACGATCGCCCCCTGGATGCGGGTGAGTTTCGAGGCATGAGCGGAAAGCACTACGGCGACCATGGTCGTCAGGACCAGGGCGCCGATATCGAAGAGGACCAGCTGGTCCGGCGAGCCCTCGCCGAAGATGAGCGCGGGCAACAGTAGACCCACCAGCAGATTGATGGTGTTGCTGTTGAACGTCTCGGTGATGACGGCGGCGCCGTTGCCGTTGCGGGCCAGGCGGACGGCGGTCAGGGAGTTTGGCAGCCCGGTCAGGCTGGCCAGAACAAACGTTCCCAGCACCGCCTCCGGCAGCCAACCATGCCCGAGAACGGTAGCGTATTTGATCAACCCGATGCTGCCCAGCACGATGACCGCCAGCGCCGGCAGCACCCATAGCGCCGGCTTCCAGGACTGCTCCTCCTGCTCCTTTCGGATTGCCCGATCCTTGCGTTCGCGCTGCTTGCGCTGTTCCGCGATTTCTTCGGTTTCTCGCTTCGTCTCCTGGGTGGCGTCGATCAGGAATCGTTTCGACGCGCCGGGCAGCTTCATGCGTTCCACTCCGCGCGAGCCCACGGAGAGGATGTAGATGTAGGGAATGATGATGAGCAGCATCAGGATGGTTGCGGGCACTGGCGACAGATATCCGTTGATGAGGGCTCCGGCGACCAGGGTGACGGCGACGGCGACCGAGCCGTTGAAGATGGTGGCGCGGGAGCGCGCGCTGACCTCTCCGGCAACCACCGCGCCGAGACCGAGGAGAGCGGCCAGATTGAAGAGGTTCGACCCGAGGACAATGCCCACGCCCAGATCGCGGCGGCTGGACAGGAGGGCCACGATGGCGGAGGAAATCTCTGGGGAGTCGGCGCCGAGCGCGGTGAGGACGCCCACCAGTTCATCGGTCAGGTGCAGCTTGGAGCCGATGCGGTCGATTCCCCGGGCGAGAAATTCGCTGGCCCCCAGAACCAGGACCAGGCATGCGACGAACAGGAGAATCTCAACCGCCACGTACACGCGCCCCGCGGCTCCGGCGAACGGGGGATGCCGCGCGACGAAGTCGAAATAGGATTGGGGCCACAGGGCCGCCGTGTACGTTAGATGCGGAGCGGAGACGCAGCCATCTCCGCCAGTGTGCCGGCAGCGCCTTCCGGCGAGAAAAATGGGAAACCGCAGGTCCTCACTCCGCTTCCCACCCCCGCGACGAAGACCTGTCGCCGGGGACCCCAGCTTCGCTGCGGTCGGGATGACAGAGTTTTCCGGATCCTTTCCGCCGCCGCTTTACATACCGGAAGCCGGGAAGGCCACTTTCGGTACTTGCTGCGCCGCCGGACTGGCGTTGAAGTAGTCGTTGTTGCGTTTATATCCCGCGATCCCGGCCCAAATGTTGTTGGGGAACAGTCCGATAAACGTGTTGTAGTCCTGCAGCGCCTGGTTGTAGCGGCGGCGCTCGACGGCGATACGGTTTTCCGTGCCGGCCAACTCATCCTGCAACTGCAGAAAGTTCTGGTTCGAGCGCAACTGCGGATAGTTTTCAGAGATTGCCAGCAGGTGACCCAGAGCGCCGTCGAGCTGACCGTTCGCGGCGATCTTTCCTTGCGGCGTGTGCGCGCCCAGCAAGGCGGCGCGGGCGTTGGCGATATCTCCGAAGACCTTGGTCTCATGCGCGGCGAAGCCCTGCACCGTGGATACCAGGTTGGGAATCAGGTCGGCGCGGCGCTGCATAACGACTGCCACCTGCGACCAGGTCTGCTTAATCTGCTCGTTTTTCGCCACCATCTGGTTGCGCGCCGAAATATAGCTGCCGAAGACCAGCAGGGCGATGACCACCAGTACCGCAATCACTACCAGGACGATCGTTCCTGTTCGTTTCATCTCGATTGTTCCCCCTCGATCCTTTTCGTCGATTCAAAGTGTAAAGAAAAAGCCGTTTACCAACTGCCGGACGCACCACCGCCGCCGGATCCGCCGCCGCCGAAACCGCCGAATCCTCCTCCGCCGCCATCGCCGCCGCCAAACCCGCCGCGCCCACCGCCGCCGAGCACGCTGCCCAGGATCATCCCCAGTAGAAAGCCCCCCCAGCCCTTGGAGCCGGAGCGCAGCAGCGAAATAAAGATAAAGATGACAAAGATGGCCAGCAGGATATCGCGCAGCCCAATGCCAGGGTGCGGCTGCCGCTGCGGCACCGTCTGCATGGTGGGGTCGTGCAGGGTGACGCCGGCGTTGGTGGCGATGATCTTCGCCACCTTCTGGACGCCGAGGGTGACGGCGTCGTCGTAATTGCCCTGCCGCAGGTACGGGACCATCTCGCGGCCGATGGAGCCGACGAGGCCGTCGGGCAGAATCGGTTCCAGTCCATATCCAACTTCAAACCGATAGTGGTGATCGTTGGTCGCGAGTAGCAGGATCACGCCCTTGTCGGTGGCCTTGGGGCCAACCTTCCACTTTTCTTCCAGACGCACGGCAAAATCGTCGATCGTATCGTCGCCGGTGGTTTTGACGGTGACCACGGCAATCTGCGCATGCGCCTGCCGGTCGACCGCGGTGCACAGGGCTTCGAGTCGGCTGCGGGTGGTCGGGGACAGTACGCCGGCAAAATCGTTGACGTAGCCGGTGGGGTGCAGGTCCGCGACTTTTTCCGCTCGTGCCGCGGAAAAGAAGAGCAAGGGCGCGAGGCAGAGAAGCAGCAGCGCCACCTTCCAGATTCGACGCAGATACGGCGCGACGGCGCGCGTGTGACTGGAGTCCGCCCGGCGCTCCGGCAGGAGAGCTCTGTATATCATGCTGATTGCAATTGTACGACCCGGCCGATTTCCGTAGGATACTGGAGCGGAAACTGCAGGTCCCTCCACTTCGCTTCGCTTCGGTCGGGATGACAGCGTTTCGGCTGTCCGCGGTCGGGATGACAGTGTTTGTGTAGATATAGAAAATACTGTCATCCCGACCGGAGTTCTCGCACTAGCGAGAACGCAGTGGAGGGACCTGCGGTTGCTTGCTCTACACTGACAGCATCCCCCATGCGTCAATATCACTACTACGTTTACATCGTAGCCAGCCGCACGCACGTGATTTACACCGGAATTACGAACAACCTGCGGCGGCGCGTCTGGGAGCATCGCGATGGCGTGTTCCCCGGCTTTACCTCAACCTACCGTTGTCGTCGGCTGGTATGGTTTGAATCGTATGTCACAGTGACGCTGGCGATTGCGTGGGAAAAGCAGCTCAAGAAGTGGGCACGAGCGAAAAAGATCGTGCTGATTGAGCGGGAAAATCCGACGTGGGCCGACCTGAGCGAAGGGTGGTATTCCTCGGCTCAGTTCACTGCGGAATAGAAAACCGCAGGTCCCTCCACTACGCTTCGCTCCGGTCGGGATGACAGAGTTTGTGGGCTACGCGGAAGGACGCCTCCGGGCGAATCCGCATCTATTCGATAAATTGGAGACAGGGAGACATGCAGATGAAAATCGGTCGAACGCTTCTGGTGCTGGGGGTAGTTGCGGGCGCGGGGTGCCTGGAGTTGTACGCGCGGCGGCGGCGCTCCCGCGGCTTTGCTCGACAAAGCGAGCGCGAGAAGGGAACCCTGCGCTCGTTCGCTCGATCGGCGCTGCGCAGCCGCGGCAGGGACATGCTGCCGGCGCTGGCCGCGCTGCCGGAGCTTGTGGGGCGATACCGCAAACGGGATGCGTTCCGGCTTCAAGGCAAAGCGGTCCTGATCACCGGCGGGTCACGCGGCTTCGGGCTGGCCCTGGCGGAGGAGTTTGCCGGCCGCGGCGCGAAACTGATCCTGACTGCCCGCGATGCGGAGGAACTGGAGCGGGCGCGGAAGCAACTGCTGAGGCTGGGCTTTCCGGGCGAAGATGTGCGCACGATTGCCTGCGACCTGACCGACCGCGAACAGACGAAAACGATGGTGGAGGCGGCAACGCGCGAGTTCGGGCAGATCGACATCCTGGTGAACAACGCCGGCATCATTTCCGTGGGGCCGGTCGAAAATCAACCCGTCGAAGCGTTCAAGAGCGCCATCGAAAGCAATTACTACACCATGTTGCACGCCACCCTGGCGGTGCTGCCGCAGATGCTGGAGCGGCGGAGCGGGAACATTGTGAACATCGCCTCGATCGGAGGCAAAGTGGCGGCGCCGCACCTGCTGCCGTATTCGGCCAGCAAATTTGCCGCGCTGGGATTTTCCCAGGGACTGCACGCGGAGCTGCGGGCCAAAGGAATTTGCGTGACCTCGGTGTGTCCGGGGCTGATGCGCACCGGCTCCCACACCCAGGCGCTGTTCTCCGGCGACAAGGAACGGGAGTACCGCTGGTTCAGCCTGGTGGCGAGCCTGCCCGGCGTTTCGGTCAGCGCCCGGGCGGCGGCGCGGAAGGTGGCGCGGGCCACGGCGGACGGCCGCACGGAAATCTCCATCACCCCGCAGGCGATCGTTTTCGGCACACTGGCGCAGGCATTGCCGGAGCTGACCGCTACCGCGATGCGCTGGACGAATTCAATTCTGCTGCCGCAGCCGGTGGCGGACCCCGGCGCCTCCATGGTTCCGGGCAGAGAGGTTCGGGGCCAGGAGCTGACCGGCCTGATGGGGTGGGGCAGAAACGCGGCGCAGCGCTATAACGAGAGCTGACCGGAGAAACCGCACGTTCCTCCACTTCGCTGCGCTTCGCGGACTTCGGTCGGGATGACAGGGATTCCGCAGTTTTCCGGAGCACACCGTTTGCCAAGCCGCCAGGGGCGGATTACCGGGCCGGCGCGGAGATTGCGGGTGCTCCGATTCTGGCCAGATCAATGACCAGTCGCTCCAGCACCAGGGCCTTGTCCGGCGGCGAGGAGCGGATTTCGAGATCGGCACGGGCGATGCGCTCCAGCATGCGCATGGGCTCGCGGCGGGTTTTGTAGCGGCGGGCCTGGCGGATCAACTCGTCCACGGCAAAGGGCGGCACGCGAAAGCCGGGCCACAGGGCCTGCCAGACGGTGCGGGAGTCGCGGACATTCTTTTCCTGGATGACCAGCATCTGGCGGAAGGTGCGGGCCAGCATGTGGAGATGGCCGATGGCCCCGTCCTCGCCGCTCTCGCTGGCATTCAGCAGACCGTGGAGAAGCTGCAGCGCGCGGGCGGGGTCGTGGGCGGAGATGGCGTCGGTCAGCTCATAGAGCGAGCGCTGCTTGGCCGAGAGCACCATTTCTTCCACGTCGGCCAGCGTGATGCGCTGGCGCGCGGCGACGAAGAGCATCAACTTTTCGAGTTCCGAGGCCATCTGCATCAGGTCGCAGTGCAGGGCGTCGGCCAGCTCGCGGGCGGCGTCCGGATCGAGCGCCATGCCGCGGACGACGACGGTTTCGATGGCCCAGCGGACGGCATCGGCCTCGCTGGGCTGGGCCAGCTCCACAATGCCGCAGAAGTCGCCCAGGGTCTCGCGAATGCGCTCGTAGCGGTCCTTGTCCTGCATGTCCATGCGGCGGACGTCATTGGGGATATGGAGATGATCGGCGACAAAGACCAGCAGGGCCTGGGGGTTGGGCAGGCGGAGATATTTCCGGATGGCGGCGAACTCTTCCTTTTTGGCCCCGCGCTGGTAGAGCAGCTTAACGTTGCGGACGAAGAGAATTTGGAAGGGCGCCATGAGCGAGGGCGTGCTGACATGATCGAGGGCTTCGAAGACGCTGGCCTCCGACAGATCCAGGCTCGACACGCAGAAGTCGCGGAATTGCGGATCGATGAGGGCGTCGAGAATGCCACGGCGGCATTGTTGCTGGAGATAGCCCTCGTCGCCGAGCAGCACGTAGCCGGGGCGGCGGGCGTCGGTGCGGATTTCTTTCATCAGCCGCTCAATGGCGACGAAGCCGGCGGCGGCGGGATGGGATGTTTTTTCGGCGGTCATAGCGGCGTTCGTGGCGGCGTTCGTGGCGGCGTTCATAGCGGCGGTCATGGGTTGCAGCTTGCGTTCTGAATCTTCATCTGCTGGCCGGAGTTCAGCAGCATGTCCCTCCACTGCGCTTCGCTCCGGTCGGGAGGACAGACATCGGATATCAGAAGGACTCCAGAATATCGCTGACCAGAGACTGAGCAAAGTCGTGCGCGATGCGGTGCACCGCGGGGCTGTCTTCCTGGATGAAACTGGTGAGGTCGGCCGTCTCCTGATATTGCGAACGAAACAGGAAATGATCGTTCCGGTACAGCACCTTGCCGTCGGGGCCGGTGAGCACCGCGCTGGCGACGATGGTGACGACATAGCTGGAAGACTGGCCGGTCTGCGAGTTGTAGGTCAGCGGCGTGTAGGTTTCGGTGAGAATTGTGCCGCGCAGGGTTGCGTCCGCGGCGTGGGGACGGTCGCTTTCCGTGATGCGGTCTCTGGTGCGGCTGTTCAACTGATCGACGACCGCTTTGGTGAAGGCCACCTCGGTGTGGTAGTTCTCTACCTTCGTCTGGAAAATGGGAACGTCGATCGAGGCGACCTGGGGCGGCAGGTGGGTGGCGCTGCCCAGCGTGTGATAGCCGCAGCCGGTGGCTGCGAGCAGAGACAGGCAAACGAGAATGGCGAAAATACGCACGGGCGGTATACCGATTGTACGAGCAAAACCGCGAGGGCCTTCGCGTTCCACCCCAGCGACAAAGGCCTGTCGCCGGGGGTCGGGTTGTGCTCAGGATGAAAGCAAAAGAGCAGCCTACTGGGCTGCTCCTTTGGTCAATGGGCAATGGGCAATGGTCGAGACTGAAGATTATGCTGGCGAGGGCTGCTCTCCGGCGAAGCCGGGGGCGCGACCGGAGTCGGGCTTGAGGACCTGCTGCACGTCTCCGCCGGGTCCGCCGTCCGGAGTGCGCATGGGCGGCAGGTCCTTGCCCTGGATCAGCAATCGCAGTTCCTCGGCATCCAGGGTCTCCCGTTCCAGCAGCGCCTCGGAAAGCCGGTGCATCAGCGGCTTATTGTTTTCCAGCAAGGAATGCGCGGCCTGATATCCGTTGTCAACCAGCATCCGCACTTCAGAATCGATCTGTCGGGCGGTTTCCTCCGAGAAGTCGCGATGCTGGGAAATCTCGCGTCCCAGGAAGATCTGCTCTTCCTTCTTGCCGTAAGTGAGCGGGCCCAGGCGGCTCATGCCATATTCGCAGACCATCTTGCGGGAAAGCTCCGTGGCCCGTTCGATATCGTTGCCGGCGCCGGTGGTGAGCTGGTTGAGGAAAATCTCCTCCGCGCAGCGGCCGCCCATCAGGATGGCGAGCTGGGTTTCGAGATAGTCCTTGCTGACGGTGTGCTGCTCGTCCTCCGGCAACTGCATGGTCAGCCCCAGTGCCATGCCGCGGGGAATGATGGTGACCTTGTGCAGCGGATCGGCGTGGTCGCGCAGCGCGGCGACGACAGCGTGGCCGGCCTCGTGGTAGGCGGTGGTGCGCTTTTCCTCGTCGGTCAGCAGCATCGATTTGCGTTCCGCGCCCATCAGGACCTTGTCCTTGGCGGACTCGAAGTCATACATGGTGACGACCTTGCGGTTGGCGCGCGCGGCGGCGATGGCGGCCTCATTGACCATGTTGGCGAGGTCGGCGCCAGTGAATCCCGGGGTTCCGCGGGCCAGCACGCGCAGCTCCACATCGTCCGCCAACGGCACTTTCTTGGCGTGGACGCGCAGAACTTCCTCTCGGCCACGAACATCCGGACGGCCGACGATAACGCGGCGATCGAAACGGCCGGGGCGCAGCAGGGCAGGATCGAGCACGTCTGGCCGGTTGGTGGAGGCGAGCAGGATGACGCCGTCGTTCGACTCGAAACCGTCCATTTCCACCAGCAACTGGTTCAGGGTCTGCTCGCGCTCATCGTGACCGCCGCCCAGGCCGGCGCCACGATGGCGTCCAACCGCGTCGATTTCGTCGATGAAGATGATGCAGGGAGCGTTCTTCTTGCCCTGCTCAAACAGGTCGCGAACACGGCTGGCGCCGACGCCGACGAACATCTCGACGAAGTCCGAACCGGAGATGGAGAAGAAGGGAACGTTCGCCTCTCCAGCCACAGCACGGGCCAGCAGGGTCTTGCCCGTGCCTGGAGGGCCGACCAGCAGAACGCCCTTGGGAATGCGGCCGCCGAGCTTCTGGAACTTGGGCGCATCGCGCAGAAATTCGATAATTTCACGCAGTTCTTCCTTGGCCTCCTCCACGCCGGCAACATCCTTGAACGTCACTTTTTTCTGCTGCATGGACAATAATCGAGCCTTACTCTTGCCGAACGACATGGCTTTGTTGCCGCCGGTTTGCATTTGTTTCAGCATGAAGAACCACAAGGCGCCCAGCAGGATGATCGGGGCCAGGTTGATGAGGATCGAGAACCAGGCGCCGCCCTCCGACTCCTTGATCGTGACGCTGACCTGGTGGTCTTGCAGAACCTTGTACATGTCCGGATAGTTCGAAGGCACAACGGTGTGGAACGCGGTCTTTCCGGCGCGGTAATGGCCGTGGACCTCATTGCCGACGACCGTTACGTTGGATATCTGGCCTTGCTGGGCATCGGACAGGAACTTGGAGAATGGGATTTCCGAGTTCTTGCCCATTCCCGACCCGCCCTCCACCACGTGCCAGAGAACGACCAGAAGGCTCGCGATGAGTACCCAGAAGACGACCGTTTTTACCGTTGAATTCACGAACTATCCTCGTTTCAAAACCCTGCGGATACCGTAGAGCCAATTGCTCCCAGAAAGGAATACAGCCTCCGCACCGTCGTGCAGTACAGTAGGTTAGACGCCGCAGCGGCCGACGCGTCGCAGGAATTTGAAAAAGACCTGTCGACCGGATCGTATCGGACCCGCCGATAACCCTTTTATTCTACTCCGGGAATGGGGATGCCAACCCCGCAAACAGGATTCGGGCAGTTGTCAGTTTGAGTCGTTGCGGCTGGCCGGGGCGGGGAATTCGCGGGTGCCTCCAGTTCCCAACCACCGGCCACCGTTGCCGGAAGGCTCGCCCGGGGCAACTAGAGATTCGAACCGATGACGCCCGGCTGGGGGGGGGGCCGTGGCGCACTCAGACTCTTGCCGGGAGAACCGTTGCGACATTTGGCTGAAAATGCTGGATACTCGTATCGTGGCCCGGCTATGGACCACGTTTCACAGCAAACCGGAGCAGGTTTCTAGCGCCGCCGTTCCATCGCTAATTTGAACAAGAGTAAGGAGAGTTCATGATGCAGTCATCCCGAGGATTCCATTTTGACCGCGCTGGCCTGAAGAGTGTTCCATGGTCCGGCTGCGCCGCTATCTGTACCGTCGCAATGGTTACCCTCGGAATCTTGACGCTCTCCTCCTGCAAAGCGCCCGCCGTGCCTTCGGTGGCAACGGTCAGTGTGAATAGTGAGCAGCTGGGGGCTGAGATTCCCAAAGGGTTTCTTGGCTTCAGCAACGAGGTTTCCACCTCCGGCATGGGCCTGCCGACGCCGTCGGCAGAAGCGCGCGGGAGCATTCATCCACCCGCCGGCGTACCCGCCGACGCCCAAATGACGTACGTGCTGGGTGAACCTGCTGCTCCCAACACTGGCTTTTACACGATGATGCGCAACCTTGGACCCGGACTGCTCCGGCTGGGCGGTAATAGCCAGGACAAGACCTGTTGGAGCCCGAAAGCCGCTCCCCATCCGGCCTGGTGCCAGGGCCCCATCACTCCCGATCAGCTCAAGCTCTACGCAACGGCCGCAGGTGCAGCGGGCTGGCAGATGACGGTGGGTCTGAACCTCCTCGAAAACTCGCCCCGCTGGGCGCTCAGCGAAGTCACCCAGGGAGTGGCCAAGGAGATCCCAGCCGACCGGATTCTGGGCCTGGAGATCGGCAACGAACCGGACCTTTTCGCGCGTACCCCAGCGCGCCCCAAGAATTATTCTCCGCAAGACTATGTTCACGACGCACTCGGCTACATTCATGCTTTTCGCGCCAATCCTACAGCCCGCAAATATGGCTTGGTTGCTCCCGCGGTATGCTGCGGCTGGAGAAATCCGCAGGACCTCGGCATCATCCTGAGGGGGCTCGGCTCCGACCTGAAGCTAGTCTCTGTCCACAACTACACGACTTCGACCTGCGGACAGAGGAACGTGACCGCGGCGGAACTGCTTTCGCCAGAGCGCATGCAAAAATTCGACGATCTTTCCAAAAAGCTCGTGGCCGTGGCGCAACCCTATCACCTGCCTATCGCTTTACTGGAAACCAACTCGGCTTCCTGCGGTGGGATGGCGGGAGTCAGCAACGCGTTCGCCTCATCGGTCTGGGGACTTGACTACATGTTCAACGTCGCCCAAGACGGCTATAGCAACATCAACTTCCATTTCAGCTATCGCGCCGGCGGCAGCGCCTACAACCCGGTACAGACGTTTGGCTGGAAGGTGGCCAATCAGGAGCATTACGAGAATGTGGCCCAGCCGCTTTACTACGCGATGTACATGTTCGCCAAAAACGCATCGGGTGAGCATTTTCTGCCGGCTTCCATCACCACCAAGTCGAACATCACGAGTTTTGCCACCACGGCCTGCCCCGGTTGCGCGGTGCATGTTTTCGTGATCAATGAGGATGGAAAGGCTTCCGGCCCGGTGGACGTGCACCTTTCCGGTAAGACAGGCAAGGCCTCGTTGCTGATGCTGAAGGCGCCCACTCTGCATTCGCTGGCGGCTGATGTCCGTTACGGCGGGCAGCAGTTTGATACCGAAGGCGACATCGGTGCACCGCAGACAACCAGCGTCCAGCCGGGCTCGAACGGCGATTACAGGTTTACGCTGCCCAACGCTTCCGCCGCGGTGCTCACCATCTCCCGGTGAAGACAGAGCCCAATGCGGATCCGATCCTGTCTGGCCGCTAGCCTCTGGTTTCATCGATGGTGAGGCGCCGGGCCGCGGCTGCCGCGCTGGCTGGAGCGTCCCCGACCGGATCGGCGAGGTCGACGCCGCGCATCCACACGATCCTTCCCTGCCAAAGGACGACCGGCCACAGGGTGCGCTCGACGCCGTGAACGCCCATCCGTTCGAGGACCTCCTTCACCTTTTTCGCGCCTCGCGAGTGGGCCAGTTGCACGCGATCGCCCGGCCGCCAGGCCCGCACGCAGGCCGCGGGCAGCGGGTTGTCTCCGGGCGGGGCGGGTGAGACCGTTGCGGTGTAGCGTGCGCCCAGGGCCGGTGCGTCGACGACGCCGGGGACCGGCAACGGATACTCGGCGAGGGGCTTGCCATTCGGCGGTTTGGCCGACGCCGGTGAGAATTGCAGCTCGCGCGGCGAGCGTTCCACGCGCAGGCCGCCGGGCAGTTCCAGCCGATTCCCGGAGCGCTGCGCGGAAGGCTTCGCCGCGGCCATCTCCAGCAGGCGTTCGGTGGCGTCGAAATCCAGCGTGGCGCCGCACTGCTCGGCGGCCGCTCGCAGGACGCGACGGCGCAGGCCGGGGTCGAGCGCCTGCAGGCGGCTGACTTCGACGGCCACAGAGGCTGCTCCGGGCGCAGTGGCTACGCAGCGGCCGCCGCCGCGCACCGGTTTGCCGGGCAGCAGCAATTGGGGCAGCACTCCGGCCAGCTCCGCCTGCCAGTGCTGCTCTTCGGCGCGGGCGTTGGCGGCGACATGGGCCAGGGCGCGGTCGATCTGGGGGTTGAAAGCGCGCAGGGCGGGGAGCAACTCATGCCGGACGCGGTTGCGGGTATGGGCGGGCGAGCGGTTGGTTTCATCCTCTTGCCAAGGCTGGCCGAGGCCTTCGAGATAGGCCTCGACTTGCGAGCGGGTCGCGCCCAGCAGCGGCCGGATACAGACCCCGCCACCGTCGAGTCGCATCAGGGGATGGATGCCGCTCAGGCCCTCGGTCCAGGCGCCGCGCAGCAGCTTCATCAACACCGTTTCCGCCTGGTCGTCGAGGGTGTGGGCGGTGGCGACCTTGTCCGCCTGACCGGAGGCGAGCAGGTCGCGGAATGCCTGGTAGCGCAGGTTCCTCGCGGCTTCCTCGATGGACTCTTTTTGTTGCGCCGCGCGCGCCGGGGTGTCGACGGCCACCACGTCGCAAGGGAGATGAAATTGCTCCGCCAGGGCGACGACGAAAGCGGCGTCGCGGGCGGCGGCCCCTCCGCGGATGCCGTGCTCGACATGCAGCACGCGCAACACAATGCCGAGTTCCTCGCGCTGTGCCAACAGCGCCCGCAGCAGGGCAGTCGAGTCCGCGCCGCCGGAGACGGCCACGCAGATGCGATCACCGGGGGCGAACAGGGCGACGTCAATGGGCAGGTTGGCCGGAGAATGGGGCGCGCTGCGGCTCGGGCTGGGAGTCGACTTTTTCATGGCATCGACGGCGGCGCATCCTGCCGGTGAACCACCGCCGCCGTATACTTGCGGCATGGTTTCCAGCATGATGCAAAGCCCGGTGAAAACCCGCCAGGCAACGCCGGAGGATGCACCCATTATCGCCCGCCACCGGCACCGCATGTTTGTCGATGCCGGGCGCGCGGACACCAGCGCGTTGCGCCGTGTAACCGAGGCGTTCGAGGCCTGGGTGGGGCCGATGATGCGCGACGGCAAATACATGGGCTGGCTGTCGACCAACGACGGACAGGTGATTGCCGGAGCGGGGCTGATGATTCTGGACTGGCCGCCGCATCCGCTGGACCCGGAGCCGTTTCGCGGTTATCTGCTGAACGTGTATGTGGAGCCGGAGTTTCGCCGCAAGCGCATCGCCAGCAATCTGATCGAGCTGGCGCTGGCTGAGGCGCGACGAAGAAAGATTCGCGTGGTGTCGCTGCACGCGACCGAGGAAAGCCGGCGGATGTATGAGAGCAGCGGCTTCCGTCGGACCAACGAGATGTTTTATGTGGAGCCGGTAGAGGGCTGATTTGCTCGGCAATTTCGTTCCCGGCCCGCTGAGCCATGTGGGCGGCGGCAAACCCGCAACAGCAAACCATGGATGGCCGCGCTGGACGGCAAGGGAGTCGGCCGCGACAGAAGGCGCGGACGGGGACGGCGGGCCAGCGACTCCGGTATACTTCTGCATTCATGCAGGTTTTTGTCATCATTCCGGCGGCGGGACTTGGCACCCGCATGGCGCCTGGCGGGGCGGCGGGGCACGCTCCCAAGCAGTTTCTGGAGCTGAGTGGCCAGCCCATCCTGGTGCTGGCGCTACGCGCCTTTCTTTCCGTCGCGTCCGTCCGGCAGATATTCGTCGCCGTACGCGCCGGCGAGATGAAGAGGGTGGAAGCGCAGCTGCGCGAGCATCATCTGGCCGAGCGGGTTTCCGTGGTCGAAGGCGGAGACACGCGACAGGAGTCGGTGCGGAATGCGCTGCAACTGCTGCCGGCCGCGGACGACGACGTGGTGCTGGTGCACGATGCGGTGCGGCCACTGATCGACGCGGCGACGATCGAGCGGACGATCGAGGCCGTCGTGCAGCACCAGGCCGCTATCGTGGGGATGCCGGCGATCGACACCATCAAACAGGTGGAGCGGACCGCGGACGGCGCCATCATCACGTCTACGATTCCGCGCGAGCGCATCGTGCTGGCGCAGACGCCGCAGGGCTTTCGCTGCGGACTGCTGCGGCGCGCGATGCAGGCGGCGGAGGCCGACGGTTTTGCCGGCACCGATGAGGCTTCCCTGGTGGAGCGGCTGGGCAGCGAGGTCGCGGTGGTGCCCGGATCGGCGCGGAATCTGAAGATCACCCATCCGGCGGACCTGGCGCTGGCGGAGTTTTATCTGCAGCAACACTAGGTCTGTGACCGTATGATTCCGTATAGGTGAACGATGAGAATTGGCTACGGGTGGGACTCTCACGCCTTTCAACCCGGAGTTCCGCTGAAGATCGGCGGGGTTGCGTTCGACCATCCCGCCGGACTGGCCGGCCACTCCGACGGCGATGTGCTGCTGCACGCCATTACCGACGCGTTGCTGGGCGCGGTGGCGGCTGGAGATATCGGCACTTTCTTTCCGCCGGGCGATGCGCGGTGGAAGAATGCGGACTCGTCCGTTTTTCTGAAGACGGCGCTGGAAGAAGTGGAACATGCCGGATACCGGATCGCGAACATCGACACAACTTTGGTGCTGACGGCGCCAAAGATCGGCCCGGTGGCGGAAAAGCTGCGGGAGCGCGTGGCGGAGCTGCTTGCGATCGATCCAGGCAGCGTCAGCATCAAGGCCAAGACGCCCGAGGGGTTGAACCAGGACAACGTCGCCGTGGCCCATGCAATCGTTCTGCTGGAAAAGCTGGACAGCGGCGAACTGCTGGAGCGGATCGCGTCGGTCGAGGAACCGGAGGTCGAACAGCAGGCGCAGATGGACGACGTGGTCGGCAAGTTGGTGGGGGAACCTACCCGGGCGCCCGCGCGCAAATCCAAGTTCAACACAGATGACATTACCTGATCCTTGCGCGTGAACGCGGCAATCCGGTCCCGGTTGGCTGTACACTTGGTTGAAGAGCGGCCGCCGAATGGGCCGCACCCCCGACTATTCGTATGCCCAAAGCCCTGAAGCTCTCTCTTCTCGCCATTTCCGTGCTGCTGATCGTGTTCGTTTTTCTGGGCGGCATTCTGCCGGGCGGCGTTCGCGCCAGCGCGGATGCGGCCGCTTACCAGCAGATCGAAGTCTATAGCGAAGTGCTGCAGCACATTCAAAACGACTATGTGGTCGCGCCGAACATCCCCGACGTAACCGCGGGGGCGCTGCATGGACTGCTGGAAGGGCTCGATCCGGAGTCCAGCTACCTGACCCCGGACGAAGCGAAGCTGTACGACGCGCACAAGGATAAAGACAAGGCTCAGATCGGCGTCGATCTCTCCAAGCGCTATGGCTACGCGACGGTGGTTTCAGTGGTTCCGGGCAGCCCCGCGGATAAGGCCGGCATCATCGACGGCGACGTGATCGACACCATCGCCAATCACCCCACTCGGGTAATGCCGCTCAAAATGATCGAGTTGGCGCTTGACGGAGCACCGGGAACGACGGTCAGCTTCAGCGTAATCGAGCCCACCAGCGCCACCCCCGACAAGATGACCCTGACCCGCACCCAGGTCGAATATCCGGCCCTGGGGACGGACGACTACGACAATGGCGGCATCCTGTATCTGAAGCCCTATACGCTGGACAGCCAGCGGGTGGATGAAGTGCTGTCGCGGGTGGGTGGGGCGGAGAAAAACGGCACCCGGAAAATTCTGCTCGACCTGCGCGATGTGACCGGCGGGAATATGGTCAGTGCGGTGCGACTGACCAACGCCTTCCTCAAGTCCGGAACCATCGCGACTCTCGAAGGACAGAAATATCCCAAGCGGACGTGGACGGCGGATGGGCGGGGCTTTGTGACCGGGGCGCCGCTGATGGTGTTGATCAATCATGGCACCTCGGGTCCGGCGGAGATTGTGGCGGCAGCGCTCAAGGACAACGGCCGGGCGCAGTTGGTGGGAGATCGCACCTACGGATCCGGCGCGGTGCAGAAGCAGTTCACCATGCCGGACGGCGCGGTGCTGTTTCTCTCCGTCGCGAAATACCATGCTCCCAACGGAGACGTGCTCGAGAATACGGCGGTGATTCCGAATGTCGTGGTGGCCGAGAACAACGGCTTCGGACTGGTGCCCCCCGCGATCCGTCCCGGCACGGTCACCAAGCCGACCGCTCCGGCGACGGCCAAGCCGGTTCCGCAAGCCAAGCCCGACGATCAGTTGAACAAAGCGCTCCAGTTGCTGAAGCAGAAGAAGGCGGCGTAGGGTTTTCCTGCTTCCTTGATATACCGGGTGTGAAGAAGCTGTGTTCTTTTTCCTCCCACCCTTCGCATCAGTCGCTCGATGGGGGGAACCGCAGGTCTCTCCACTCCGCTGCGCTTCGGTCGGGATGACAGGGTTTATCGGCTGTGCTTCGGTCGGGATGACAGTGTTTGCTGCTTTGCTTCGGTCGGGATTACGAAGTTTATCGGCCACGCCAGACAATTGAAGCTTTCCCGTAGGCGCTCCTCCCATCGACCGTTAGGATGAAGTAGGTCGGCGAGATTTGCACCCGGCGTCGGAACTTTCCTTGACTTATAAACCCTTACCGAGGCGGCCCTATCGGGCCGACAGCGTCAGTCGTCCGCCGAGCGGCCGGATGGAGTTTGAGCCGCCGCCGCCCCCGCGCGGGAAACTGGCGGGAGTGGCGGTCTTCGCCCTGCTGGCGGTGCTGGCGGCGCTGTTCGGCGCGCTGGGCGGCCTGCTGCTGGTCTATACCGTCGACCTTCCTCAGATCCAGGAACTGGAGCGCTACCGGCCCAACACCACCACGGTGCTCTACGACGCACATGGCGCGCAGATCGGATCGTTTGCGTTGCAGCGGCGCATCGTGGTCGGCTACGACCAGATTCCCCCGGTGCTGCGCCAGGCCGTCATTTCCATCGAAGACAAGAAATTCGAGAGCCACTGGGGAGTCAACCTGTTCCGCATCGCCGGAGCGGCCTACCGCGACCTGGCTTCCGACACGCGCGAGCAGGGCGCCTCCACGCTGACCATGCAACTGGCGAAAAATCTGTTCCTGTCGCCGGACCGGACATTCCGCCGCAAGCTCCAGGAGGGGCTGCTGTCGATCCAGATCGAGCGGCACTTTACCAAGGCGCAGATTTTCACCCTCTACGCCAACCAGATTTACCTGGGCCAGGGCGTGTATGGCTTTGAAGCCGGCTCGGAGTACTACTTCAGCAAGCCCGCCCGCGACCTGACTCTGCCGGAAGCCGCACTGCTGGCCGCGCTGCCGCGGGGGCCCTCGTACTATTCGCCGATCGAGCATCCGGAGCGGGCGCTCGACCGGCGCAACCGGGTGCTGAACTCCATGCTGGAGGATGGCATCATCACCGCGGCCCAGGCGACCGCGGCCAAGTCGAGCCCGCTGGGGCTGCACATTGAGCCGCCTCCCAACACCGACGCGCCCTGGTTCGTCGAGGAGGTGCGGGAGGAGCTGGACCGGCGCTTCGGTTCCGCCATGGTGCGGGAATCGGGACTGCGGGTGTGGACCACGCTCGATTTGCCGCTGCAGCGGGCGGCAAACGGAGCGCTGCTGGATGGCCTCGCCGCCTATGAACGCAGCCGGGGTTGGCGGGGCGGTTTGCTGAATGTGATCACCGCCGGCAGCTCGATTGCGGCCTTCCATCATCCCGACTGGCGCCAGCCTGCCGCGCCGGGAATGTACATCCACGGGGTGGTGAACGAGGTGCTGCCCTATGAAGTGACGGTGCGGGTGGGGAATAGCCAGTCCGCGTTGCTGGAGCCGAAGGATTGGGCGTGGACGGGAAAAAATCTGGCCTCGGATTTTCTGCGGGTGGGGGACATTGTGTATGTGCGGATGGATGCGCCGCCAGCGGAGAAAACCGCAGGTCCCTCCACTCCGCTTGGCTCCAGCCGCGATGACGGCGCTCTGGGGCTGCGCGAGAACCCAGTTGAGGGACCTGCTTTGCCTGCAGCGGAAACCGCCAGTCTCCACGCCACGCTGGAGCAGGACACCGGGGCGCAGGGAGCGCTGATGGCGATCGACAACGCCAGCGGAGACGTGCTGGCGATGGTCGGCGGCCGTGACTTTAACCTGTCGCAGTACGACCGCGCCACCCAGGCGGAGCGGCAGACCGGCTCCTCGTTCAAGGCCTACGTGTATAGCGCCGCGATGGAGGCGGGGTTCAAGCCGGACTCGACCGTGTTGGACACGCCGGTGACCTTCCATACTCCCTCCGGCCCCTACACGCCGCACGACTACGAAAACCGCTTCAGTGGCCGGGTGACGCTGACCCGCGCCTTCGCCCAGTCGCTGAACATTCCGGCGCTGAAGATCGCCGACCGCATCGGGATCCGCTTTGTGATCGCGACCGCGCACCGCTTCGGCGTGACCACCGAGATTCCTCCTTTTTTGCCCATTGCCCTGGGCGCGGCGGAGGTCAGTCTGGAGCAGCAAACGGCGGCCTACAGCAGCTTTCCCAACGACGGCGTCCGCCTGACGCCGCACTTTGTCACCAAAGTGACGACGGCCGACGGGGAGGTGCTGTGGAACGACACGCCGGATGTCCACGTCTCAACGGACACCAGGACGGCGCGGGAGATGATGGCGCTGTTCGAGGCCGTCATCCACGGTGGCACCGGTTCCGCGGCGGCCAAACTCGATCATCCGCTGGGCGGGAAGACCGGCACCACCAGCAACTTTACGGATGCCTGGTTCATGGGGTTTTCGCCGTCGGTGACCTGCGGCGTATGGGCCGGATACGACGACCGCCGCAGCCTGGGGAACAAAGAGACGGGCGCGCGGGTCGCGCTGCCCATCTGGATGGATTTTATGCGCGCCGCGATTGCCGGCCATCCCGACGAGGCGTTTCCCGGAGAAAAGCCGGCTCCGGCAGGAATGTGATCTGGCCGCATCTCCCGGCGAAAGAGAGATGTTCTGGCTGGAAAGCCCGCAGGTCGTCCGCCAGATGAGTTGCGCGCGCTCCGATCAGGATGACGGATTGGCAGGATGTGCGCCGACCCGGAAGGATGATTGGTCCGTCAGGGTCGAACTGGAGAAAACTGTTGACATTTTTTCCGTGGGAGGGTCAAAATTGCGTTGCCGTTGCCTGTGGAGAACTGCAGAATAATTTTGCTTTTTGTGCCAAAAATAGAACAAATCAGTCCGAATCGATCCTGCTAGTGTATAGGCATAGGCAACGTAATTTGACCGGCGTCTCTATCTCCCCGATAGACATCAACCGTGTCATTGTCTCCAGCGTTTTTCGCGCCGCATTGTAGGGAGCCGCAGTCATGGATGGGCGTGTTGCAACCCGTACTCAAGCAGAACCTGTTTGCCGGAAAGCTCCGGGAACGCACTCCGGCCATGCGGAGATCCTGCTGATCCAGCGCAAGGAAACTGCGCAACTTTATACGGACGAGGTGTTGCGGCGGGCCGGTTTCTGGGTGCGGGCGGTGACGCCGTCGGAGGCGTCCGTCGAGGACGGCCACGCTTATTCGCTGATTGTCTTCAGCAATACCCTGAACGCCCGCGACGTAGCCGAGATCGGGAGTGAGTTCCGCCGGCGCTGCCCGCGGGCGCGGCTACTGTTGCTGCTGGGGCCGAACTCCGCGGGAGTGGACGCGTCGCTGTTCGATGCCGCGCTCGAAGGGCTGGAAGGCCCGACGGCGCTGGTTCGGCTGGCCCGGCTGCTGGCCGATGATTCCATGCACGGCGCTCAGGGTATGTCAGCATAGGTTCTTTCCTTCCATTCTGAATTCCTCAGCCACGGAAGTGAGGGGATAGAAACGGCAGGCCTCTGCGCGATGCTGCGCTTCAGTCCGGATCGCACGTCTCTGTTTTCAGGAAGCAGTGCAGGCCGTGCAGAGAGCGAAGTAATGACGGGCGCGAGCGACATCGCGCCCGATTTGCTGCTTGAGGACCTGCGGGGAAGGCCATTCCTGTTCGTCGCGCAAGCGGTCGAGGAACGTCAGCCGGAGCGGGGTTTGCTGGTCGAGTGCGATGGGTTGGAAGTCGAGGATGTAGCTTTCGATGGCGAAGGACGGCTGGCCAAACGTGGGGCGGGTGCCGACGTTGGTGACGGACGGGAACGGATTGCCATCGACTTCGAGGCAGGTAACGTAGACGCCGTCGGCAGGGACCAGCTCCGCATAGGGCGCGAGGTTGATGGTAGGTACGGTGAGCCGCGAGCCGTAGCCGCGGCCCGGCGCGGGCGTGGACGCGATGGAGAACGGGCGGCCCAGCAACTGGCGCGCGGCCCGCATGTTGCCGGACTGAATCGCTTCCCGGACGCTGCTGCTGGAAACCGGAGTGCCGCGCCACAGCGTCGGCTGGTGGACGCGCGCGATGAAGCCGAGTTCTCTGCCCAGCGCGGCCAGATCGCCGACACCTGCCTCGGCGCCGGCGCCGAAGCGGAAATTTTCTCCCTCCTGCACTTCGACCGCGCCCAGCGCTTCGGCCAGGATGGTGCGGGCGAACTCGTGGGCAGTGAGGTGTGAAAGCTCATGCGTAAAGGGCAGGATGAGGACGGCGTCGATGCCGGTTTCTTTGAGCAGCGCCAGCTTTTGCTCCGTAGGCGTGATGAGGCGAAGTGGAACCAGGGGACGCAACACCCGCACCGGATGCGGATCGAAGGTGACGGCGATGGAGCGAGCGTCCAGCGCGCGGGCGCGTTCGATGACCTCCGCAATGACGGCGCGATGGCCGCGATGCACGCCGTCGAAGTTGCCGATGGTGACGACGGAGGGGCCGTAGCCGGCAGGGATTTCGTCGATGGAGTGGAAGACCTGCATGGCTTATAGCTCGATGGGCAGACGCAGGCCGTCGTAGGAGAGGCGCACGTGCGGAGGGAGTTCCTGTTCCGTGGCGGTGTGGCCCAGCTCGTGCGACATATGGGTGAACCAGGCACGGCGGGGGCGGATTTTCTCGACAAACGCCAATGCCGCTTCCAGGTTGGAGTGGGCCGGGTGCGGGGTGCGGCGCAGGGCGTCGAGGATGAGCACGTCGAGGTTTTCAAGCAAGGCGTAGCTGGAAGGCGGGATATCGCTCATGTCGGTCAGGTAGGCGGCGTTGCCGAAGCGGAAGCCGGAGGTTTCGAGCTCTCCGTGCAGCAGCGGGACGGTGATGAAGTCAGCTCCGAACAAACCGGTGTGCGGCGCTAGCGGCTGCAGCGCGACGCGGGCCTTGTGGGGATAGGTGCTGGCTTCGGAAAACGTGTAGTCAAAAATGGTCCGCAGGACCTGGGTGGTGGCGGCGTCGGCGTAGAGGGGAATTTTCTCCGCTCTCGGGAAGCTGAGCGGGCGCAGATCGTCGAGGCCAAGAATATGGTCGGCGTGGGAGTGGGTGTAGAGGACGGCGTCGACGCGGGCGATGTGTTCGCGCAGCGCCTGCTGGCGGAAGTCCGGGCCGGAGTCGATCAGGACGGTGCGCTCGCTCTCTCGATCGCGATAGAGGACGGCGATGGAGGGCCGAGTGCGGCGGTCGCGCGGGTCGCTGGAAGTGCAGACCGGGCAGCCGCATCCCAGGGTCGGGACGCCCATTGAAGTGCCGCTGCCTAGAAAAACGATCTCTGCCTGCATGGTGTTTCTTGGTTTTGCTGTAACGAGGCGACGGAAAACCGCAGGTCGTCCACTTCGCTTCGGGATGACAAAGTCTATATGTTCTATTTCCGGCCGGACGGCTTTGGCGGCTGGGCCGGGTTGGCGGCGTTGCGGGCGATGGCGTTGGTGATTTCGAGGAACATCATGCGCAATTCGAACAGCGCGCTTTCCAGCAGACGCTGCTCGTCCTCCGAGAGATTGCCCTTGGTTTTTTCCTGCAGCACACCGAGCAGGTCGATGGTCTGGCGGGCGCCCATCAAGTCGATGCGCGGTTTTTCTCCGGGCTGGGTGCCGGCGCCGAGGCCCATCATGGCCGTCATGTACATGGACTGAACAAGGTGCTCGAAGGCGACCGGGCCAAGCTGTGAGGCGTCCGGGGCCTTCGCGCGCAGGAGTTCATCGAGATGCTTGGTGGTCTGCTGATAGGCCTCGGTGGAGTCCGCGGTTTCCTGCGCGGTGGGGCCTTCGGGCAGCGACTCGTCGGAGGTTTCGGCGTTGGGCGCTTTCGACGCGGATTCCGCGGTTGGAGCGGGGGCTGCCGGCACGGGCTGAGCAGCTTTGGCCGCTGTCTCGCGCTGTTCGGCCTGGCGACGGTTCGCTTCTTGTTCTTCCGCAAGGGCCTCGGGGCGAATTTCTCCCTCGGAGGAAATTTTACGGCGATCGATAAAGGTGACTTGCGGCTCTTTCTCTTGCATCTAGAACTCGTTTCTTGCTGATGGAATTTGCATGAGGTGCGGCAACTTCAAGGCTGGACTGCCGTGCTGGCGAAGTCAAACGGCAGCGCGCAGGGGGTCACGGCAATTCCATTCGCGGCCAACGGCTGTCCTGTTTCGAGCGCCTCGCGCCGGATGAAGCCGAGCGCGAAGACCCGTTCGCCGGTTTCAGGAAGTGAGATGCGCGCCACGCTGGTCAGTTCGCCGACGGCTTTGTCCTGGGCAAGAATCGACGCTTTCGGCGTCAAAGGATCGCCGGTAAGCAGGAACCCCGAGAAGGTGCGATGCACGCTGCCACGGGAGCGGATACGCTCGACGATCTCCTGGCCAAGATAGCATCCCTTGTTGAAGTTGAGCGCGCGCGTCTGGCCGGTCTCCTGGGGCAGGTCGCGCTCGGCGATATCGACACCGCAGGCGGGCGTGCCTTCGAGGATGCGCAAATGTTCGACGGCGGTCGAGCCGCAGGGCGTCGCACCGGCGGCTTTGAGAGCGTTCCACAGATCGAGCACCGCGGACGATTCGATCCAGATTTGATAGCGCGGGACCAGCGGGCTGTGGACGGCGAGAACGACGACGGAGCGGCGCTGCCAGGTTGCCTCTAGGAGCTGACCGGGAGTGAGTTCGGCGGCTGCCAGAGCAAGCCCGGCCAGCGTTGCCGCCGCTTGCGGCCCCGCGATGCCGAGGACGGTCCATTGCTCCGCCGGTTCCAGTACCACCTGATCCATGATGATGTAGCGGCGAACGAAACTGGTAAGCGCGTCGACCTGGGCGCTATCCGTTTCAAGCCAGAGCGCGTCGGGATCGCCTGCGCGCCGGGCGATGATCAGATCGCCCTGGATGCGACCCTGCACGTTCAGCACAAAGGCGTAGCAGGCGGCGTTTTCGGCCAGGTCCTTGACGGAGTTGGTGACCATCCCGTTCAGCCAGCGCACACGGTCTCGGCCGGCGCAGCGCAGGAAGCTCTTCCAGCCGAGATCGTAGACGCCGGCATGGGTCCTGAGCGCGTCGAGTTCCCTGCCGGAGTGCGAAAACGCGGCCGGAGTCAGCACGCCGCGATAGACCTGGAGCGCGACAGAAGATGGCCCGAGAGCAGCCGTTAGCGATGTAAGCGGAAGCGCCGTCGTAGTGGCTGCCGGATTGGGTGTGGGATCGCTCATGGGTTTTGGAGTGGGCGCTCCGGGGCGGGCGCCGCAACGGTACACTCAAAATTATAGTCGTCGCGGGTGAGGGATGCTGTCAGGAGGGGATGAAAGAACCGCAGGTCCCTCCTCTGCGTTCTCGCTGGCGCGAAAACTGCGGTCGGGATGACGATTTTTTGTTCTGTGGAAAATTCATGAAAATCGACAAACTTGTGCGGGCGCAGCGCTGGACGTGCGCCCTGCTGCTGGCCTGCGCGTTGCTGGTGTTGCTGCCGCTGAAAGCACAAACAACGGCGACGCCGGCCGCGCCCACGAAGCCTGGGCCGCCGGCTTCCGCCGCGAAGCCGACGCACATGACTCCGGCGCAGGCCAAGGAACTCTTCCGCTCGGTCGACTCGATTCTCCAGTTCGACAGCAAGGTCACAGGGCTGCCGATTCTGCATTCGGTAAAGCGGCGGCTGGTGACGCGGGAAGAGGTCGAGAAATATCTGACCAAACAATTGCACAACAGTCGCGACGCCCGGGAGCTGGAACGCAGCCAGCTGGTGTTGAAAAAGTTCGGAATGCTGGACCGAAATTTTGAACTGGAGCCGTTTCTGGTGAAGCTGCTGCGGGAGCAGATCGCCGGCTACTACAACGACAAAACCAAAACCGTGAACCTGCTCGACTGGATTCCGCCGGACGAGCAGAAACCGGTGCTGGCGCATGAGCTGACCCACGCGCTGCAGGACCAGCACGTCCATCTGGCGAAGTGGGACCGCGCGGGCAATCTGTCGATTGCAAAAAATGTGCAGCAGGACAACCAGCACATCGCCACCGACGAGCAGGACACCGCCCGCGACGCCGTGGTGGAGGGGCAGGCGATGGCGGTCTTCATCGACTATGCGCTGGCGCCGACGGGGAAAAATCTGTTGAGCGCGCCGGGGCTGGCGGACCGGTTCAGCCACGCGATGAGCGATACGTCGGGCTCGCCGACGCTGGCGAGCGCGCCGCTGGTACTGCGCCAGTCGCTGCTGTTTCCTTATGCGGACGGGCTGGATTTTGTGCGCGCGGTGCTGGCTGCGCGCGGCAGGCAAGCGGCGTTTGTCGGGATGCTGGATCATCCGCCGTCGTCAACCTACGAAATCATGACGCCGCGGGTGTATCTCGATGGCGGGTCGGTGCCGCTGCTGCACATGCCGGACATTCATCCACTGATCGACGCCGACTACCGGCCCTATGACGTGGGCGTGATGGGGGAGCTGGATGTGGAGATGATGGCGGATGTTTTCGGCGGCGCGGCGGAGGGCGAGGCACTGGCGCCGGCCTGGCGGGGCGGCATCTACTACGCGGCGCAAAGCAAGACGGCAAAGACATCCGCCGAAAAAGACGCGTTGGGCTCGCTGGCGCTGCTCTATCTGTCGCGCTGGGCAACGCCCGCGGCGGCGCGCGAGTTTGCCGATCTCTACGCCCGCGACATTCCCCGCAAATATGAGCATGCCGTGGCGCAGCCGGATTCTCCCGAGCCGGGCCCGGGCATGACGGGCTGGGTGTGGAGCACGCCGCAGGGGCCGGTGCTGATCGTCCTCTCCGGGCGGACGGTTTTCATCAGCGAGAGCTTCCCCATGGAGCTGGCGCGGAAGCTGGAACTGGTGATGATGGGCAGCGTCCCCGGCACGGCGGGCAGCGAGATCGCCCGGTCTGCGCCGGCGACGCCGCGGGTGGAGTTGACGGCCGGACTGCGGCGATGGCTGTGGGAGGCGGGGATGCTGCGGGCAGCAGCAAAAATTGATGCGGAGCCAGCTTCAGCGAAATGAAGCCGACTCCAGGATTGAGTTAAACCCAGGTCTCAAACGCGAGACCTGGGGCACCCCGGTTTCTCGTCGGGTCCGCACGGTATACTAACCGTTTTGCGGACGACTTTTTTCTGGTCAAGGAGCACTCCCGGATGTTTCGCGCGGAAATCGGCATCATCGGCGGCAGCGGCCTGTATAACATGCCCGGCTTTACCAACGTTCGCGAGGAGCAGATCAGCACGCCGTTCGGCGAGCCCTCCGATTGGCTGACGCTGGGCGAGCTGAGCGGGCGCAAGGTGGCGTTTCTGGCGCGGCACGGGCGCGGGCACCACATTCTGCCTTCCGACATCAACTTCCGCGCCAACATTTATGCGATGAAGCAGATGGGGGTTACGGCGATTCTGTCGGTTTCCGCCGTGGGATCGCTCAAAGAGGAGCACAAGCCGGGAAACTTCGTTGTGCCGGACCAGTTCATCGACCGCACGTATGCGCGGCGCAGCACGTTCTTCGGGCCGGATGTGGTGGCCCATGTTTCGATGGCCGATCCGCTATGCCCCGAGGTGGGCGATGCGATGATTGCCGCCTGTGCGGGCAACGATGTGAAGGCCAGTCGCGGCGGGACGTATGTGTGTATGGAAGGGCCGCAGTTTTCGACGCGCGCCGAGTCGAACCTGCATCGCTCCTGGGGCGCGGACGTGATCGGGATGACGAACCTGCAGGAGGCCAAGCTGGCGCGGGAGGCGGAGATCTGCTACGGCACGCTGGCCATGGTGACCGACTACGACTGCTGGCATTCAGGGCACGACTCCGTGACCATCGAGCAGATTGTGGCCGTGATGACCGCGAACAATGCCGCCGCGCTGAAGGTGCTGGATGCCGCGGTTGCGGCACTGCCGGCAAAGCGGAAATGCCAGTGCCAGTCGGCGTTGCGGAATGCGATTCTGACACGGCCATCGGCGATTTCACGGGCAACGCGGCAAAGGCTGCGGCTGCTGCTGGAGAAATATCTGCAGGCTGGGGAGTAAGCTTCGTCCGGGCGCGGGATACGGACCGCAGGTCCCTCCACTTGGCTGCGCTCCGGTCGGGATGACGGAGTTTTCAGACAATTTTGATTCAGGAAAGCATGCTCATTTATGTCGATTCTTGTTGTCGGTTCGATTGCCTTTGACAGTATTCGAACGCCCTGCGGCGCGGTCGACCGCTGCCTGGGTGGAGCAGCCACGCACTTCGCGCTGGCGGCCAGCTTCTTCACCGATGTGCGCGTGATCGGCGTGGTCGGCGAGGATTTTTTGCCGGAGCATGAGGCGGTCTTTCGGGCGCGCAACATCGATATCCAGGGGGTCGAGCACACCGCAGGCAAGTGCTTCCACTGGACGGGCGAGTATCGCGAGAACATGAACGAGGCGCACACGCTGGGCACGGCCCTGAACGTTTTCGAGCGCTTCCGGCCCAAGATTCCCGAGGCGTATCGCGACAGCGATTTTCTTTTCCTGGCCAACATCGACCCGGCGCTGCAGGAAGAGGTGCGGCGCCAGATGCCGCGGGTGAAGATGGTCTGCGGCGACACCATGAACTATTGGATCACCGGCCATCGCGAGAACCTGGCGCGGGTGCTGCGGGGGCTGGACGCGCTGCTGATCAACGACGGCGAGGCGCGGCTGCTGGCCGATGAGCCGAACCTGCTGCAGGCGGCCCAGCGCATTCTGGCAATGGGACCAAAGACCCTGATCGTGAAGCATGGGGAGTACGGGGCCACGGCGTTTTTCAGCGAGCAGTCGTTTCCCGGCCACAGGACGCAGGCGTTTTTCCATGCTCCGGCGCTGCCGCTCAAGGACGTGGTCGATCCAACCGGCGCCGGGGATTCGTTCGCGGGCGGATTTTTCGGCTACCTGGCTTCCCAGCCGAAGGTCACGCCGGGGGTGTTCAAGCGGGCGATGTTTTATGGCGGCGTGATGGGTTCCTTCGCGGTCGAGAGCTTCGGCACCGAGCGGGTGCAGCGGCTGACGAGGGAGGAAATCGACCGGCGCTTCGCCCTGTTCCGGGAGCTTTCCCACCTTGACGACAACTAAGCGGAGCGGTTTTTTGAGCCGCCTGGCGGCGCGGCGGGAAGCACTGCCGCAGCCCGCCAATCCGTTGCGGGAAGAGACGCAACTGGCGATGGCGGTGGCCACGCTGCTGGCGACCGCATCGCTGGTGTACTGCGGCGGGCATGGCCTGCTGCTGCTGTATGGCGATGCGGTCGCGCACCTGGCGATCGCGCGGCGGGTTTTCGACTCGCTCAATCCGGGCTTCAGTCAATTGGGTTCGGTGTGGCTGCCGCTGCCGCACATTCTGATGCTGCCGTTTGTGCAGCGGACGATCTGGTGGCAGAGCGGCGTGGCGGGATCGATTCCGTCGATGGTGAGCTATGTGGCGGCCTGCGCGGGCATCTACCGGCTGGCGCGGCGATCGATGCGCACGGCGCTGGCGGCGCTGGTTTTCCTGGCCTTCGCGCTGAACCCGGGCCTGCTGTACATGTCGGTGACGGCGATGACCGAGCCGCTGTATCTGGCGCTGATGGTGTGGGCCGTGGTCCATCTGACGGGGTTCGAGTCGGCACTGCGGCGGGGTGACGACAAGGCGGCGCGGGCGGCGTTATGGAAGATGACCGCGGTGCTGATCGCGGCGGTCTTTACCCGCTACGACGGATGGATTCTGGGCACGCTGGCGTGGTTGATGGCGGCGTATTGGACGCTGCGGCATCGCTGGTGGCGGCAGGCGGCGAACGCGCGCGTGTTCGTCGTCTGCACGCTGCTGCTGGCGGCCGCGCCGCTGAGCTGGCTGGGCTATAACTGGCGCATGTTCGGCGACCCGCTGGATTTTCTGCGCGGGCCGTACTCGGCGAAAGCGATCTTCGAGCGCACCACCAAACCAGGCCGACTGCCGTATCCAGGCTGGCATAACGTGTGGTGGGCGTTTTTGTATTACGTGAAGTCGGCCAAGCTGGGGGCGGCGCCGCGCTACTGCGGGCGATGGCTCGCGGGCGTTGCGGCGGCGGGAACGGCCTATGCGCTAGCGCGATATCGCAGCCGCGCCGTGCCGGCGGTGCTGCTGTTGTGGCTGCCGATCGCCTTCTATGCGTATGCCGTGGCGTATGGCTCGGTGCCGATCTTTTTTCCGGCCTGGTTTCCGCACTCGTACTACAACACGCGATATGGAATGGAACTGCTGCCGGCCCTGGCGCTGTTTCCCGCGTTCGCGTTGCAGGCGGCGGTCCGTAAATGGCCGCAGTGGACGCGCTGGTTCATCGGGGGCGCGGCGGTGCTGATCGTCGCCGGGAATTTCTTTCTGCTGCGCGCCACTCCCCTGGTGCTGCAGGAGGCCAAGGCGAATGCGGCCACCCGAGTGCCTTTCGAGAACGCGCTGGGTGCGAAGCTGATCCTGCTGCCGCCGGATGCGACGGTGTTGATGGATATCTCCGCGCATGTGGGGGCGCTGCAGCAGATTGGGATGCCGCTGAAGCGGACGATCAACGACGGCGATTATGAGCGCTGGCACGCGGGGCTGAAGGATCCGGCGGCGGCGGCGGATTACGTAGTGGCGTTCGACGGCGGTCCGGTGGCGAAAGCGGTGCGGAACCACCCGCAAAATCTGCAGATCGTTTCCGTGATCTGCAGCACGGGACAGCCCTGTGCGCGGATTTATCGTTCGACGCTCCATGTGCCCGAGGGCTGACGCCGTGCCTACGGCGACGAGAATCCGCAGGTCCCTCGACTGCGTCATTGCTTTGCAATGACTTCGCTCGGGATGGCAGTTGTTTTTCCGTGCGGTCAGCCGCAAGGATTTTCCCGGAATGACTGTATCGCTGTTGGAAAAAACAAAACGGGCAGCGGAAACTTTCTCCGCTGCCCGTTTTGCTTTATTTGCGTAGGAACGATTATTCGTGGAAGGACACCAGCGACATGGGCTGGGTGAGGCCGAAGATGACTTCGGCGTTCTTGGGCAGCACCGCCTGATGGCTGGAGAGCAGCCAGTGCGCGCCGACATATCCCGCGGCTGCGCCGCCGGCGATCAGCCCGGCCGGACCGCCGGCAATCAGGATGCCCGCCGCGGCCGCACCACCGCCAAACAGGCCGGCTTCGGCAACGGCGCGCTTGCCGTGATCGACGCTGACCAGATCGCCTTCGGCGTCCGGCTTGACTTTGGAATATTTGCCGATGTCGTAGACTTCCGCATGCAGAAAATAGCGATTGCCGTTGGGCAGGACGACTTCATCCGGACGCAGGTGAATGGCGGCGCCGCCGGTAATGCGGCGTCCGGCATAGACGGAGGTGACGCGCCCGGTAATCGTGGAGCCGACGGGAATGACAATGCGGCCATTCTTCAGGACCGGCTCGATGACGCGGCCGCTAAAGATGGCGCCGACCTGTGTGGTGGCGGTCGAGAGCTGCTGGTCGAGCGCGACGGTCAGGGTGGTCCCCGGCGGCAACTGGTTCGGTCCAGCGGGAAGGCTGGTGACGATTTCATCGCCGGGATCGTTGTCGGCAGCGGGCGCGGCCACAGGGATTGCGGCGGGGCGGCTGACCAGGCCGGGGTGCTGGACGTAGTCCTGGTCCTCGGGCGAAGTCGGAGGCGGCTCCATTTGCGCGGTGGGCGGGCTGACAGTGAGGCCGTTCGAGCTGGCCGTATTGGCACGTGCCGAGTTCGGTCCCGCGGGATTCGAATTGAGATCGTTGGTGACGATTGTGTCGTTCGGCGGATGCGAAACGCCGGTGTAGGGGCTAGGCTTCGCGCTTTGCGCAAACGCGGTCGCACTGACCAGGACGACGACCAATCCTGCCGCCGCCGGAAAGGAAATTCCCGAAAATTTCATGGTCCGCACCTCTGGGTTCGCGATGATTCTTTGCTCTTCGATTATTACTCTTCGATTACTGGACAGCGGGAGAATATTTTTGCCTCTCCGCGAGCCTGATCCAGTGTGGCACGGTGCGCTTTGCCGTGGTGGAAAAATGCGCCGCAACCCTTGTCTTTCCAGTCTATCGAAGAGCCGCGGGCCGGCTACCGAAGCGGGCACAAAAGGTACCTATCTGGTTACAGCCTTGTTGTGGCGATGAGGCCGGGGTATCCGGACTGCTGTTATTGCATAAGGAAACATCGACGCGGAATGCCGCCGCCCAATCGCCGCCGCCCGCTTTGCTACAATCGAGCAGACAGCAAAGCAGTTGGCGGCAGGCGCGGCGTGCATTTCCAATCTTGACCCAACGCACGGAAATGCTGTCGAACACCATGCCAGAGCTGCTCCAATTCATCCAGGCGGCTGGAGGAAATCCCATCGCCGTGGATCGCCGCCCTCGCCTCAACGACAGGCTGCACCACAAAATTCTCAGGAGTGATATGACGGAAATTGTCTCCATCCATGCCCGCGAAATTCTGGACTCGCGCGGCAATCCCACAGTCGAAGCCGATGTGACGTTAGAGAGCGGGGCGCTGGGCCGCGCCGCGGTGCCGAGCGGCGCCTCAACCGGGGAACATGAAGCGGTCGAGTTGCGCGACGGCGATGCGGAACATTACCTGGGCAAGGGCGTGCTGCAGGCGGTTGAAAATGTGGAGACCGTGCTGGCGCCGGAGCTGACCGGCATGGACGCCGGCAATCAGCGGCTGATCGACCAGACCATGATCGCGCTCGATGGAACCCCGAACAAGAGCCGGTTGGGCGCGAACGCCATTCTGGCGGTGTCGATGGCTTGCGCGCGCGCCGTGGCCAACCAGCTGAATCTGCCGCTCTACCGCTACCTGGGCGGGGTAAACGCCTGCATCCTGCCGACGCCGATGATGAACATCCTGAACGGCGGCGCACATGCAGACAACAATGTGGACTTTCAAGAATTTATGATTATGCCCGCCGGCGCGGAGACTTTTTCCGAGGCGCTGCGCTGGGGCGTCGAGGTTTTCCAGACCTTGAAGGGCGTGCTGAAGAAGAAAGGCTACAACACTTCAGTCGGCGACGAAGGCGGCTTTGCCCCATCGCTGAAGTCGAATACGGAGGCGATCGAACTGATTCTGGAAGCGATTACGCAGGCCGGATACAAGCCCGGGGAAGAGATTTATCTGGCGCTGGACCCGGCGGCCAGCGAGTTTTTCGACGCCGACAAGAACAAGTACGTGTTCAAGAAGTCCGACAAGAGCGAGCACACCAGCGAACAGATGACGAGCTTCTATGAAAGCTGGATCCGGCAATATCCAATCGTATCGCTCGAAGACGGGCTGGCAGAGAACGACTGGGCGGGATGGGCGCATCTGACGCGCGAGCTGGGCGACCACGTTCAGTTGGTGGGAGACGATATCTTCGTGACCAATACCGAGATTCTGCAGCGCGGCGTCGACGAAGGCGTGGCGAATTCGATCCTGATCAAGGTGAACCAGATCGGTACGGTAAGCGAAACGATCGATGCGATCGAGCTGGCGCGGCGTTATGGATACACCTCCGTCATTTCGCACCGCAGCGGCGAGACGGAAGATACCTTTATTGCCGACTTTGCCGTGAGCACCGGAGCGGGACAGATCAAGACCGGCTCGGCCTCGCGCACCGACCGGATTGCCAAGTACAACCAGTTGCTGCGGATCGAAGAGGAGCTGGGGCAGGCGGCGCAGTTCCTTGGGCTGGATTCGGTCAACTTCGGCGAGTAGCGCAGTGAACCCAGGTCTCCACGTCGAGACCTGGGGCACCCCGAGCGCACCTCGCTTGAGCGCCCCGACGACCCCTTTCCCTTTCAATCCTGGAGTTGCATGGCAAACAACAGACCTCTCGTTTTGACCATTCTCGACGGCTGGGGATATCGCGCGGAAACCCACGCCAACGCCATTGCACAGGCGCGCAAGCCCAACTACGACCGTCTGCTGACGGAGTTCCCCAGCACCCTGTTGCGCGCTTCCGATCATTTCGTCGGACTGCCGGACGGGCAGATGGGCAACAGCGAAGTCGGCCATCTGAACATCGGCGCCGGCCGCGTGGTCCGCATGGATATCACCCGCATCGACGATGCCATTGCCAACGGCAATTTTTTCGAGGAGCCGGTACTGGTCGACGCCATGCGCACGGCTGCCGCGAGGGGACGCAGCGTGCATCTGCTGGGGCTGGCCTCCGATGGCGGCGTGCATTCGCATCAGCGCCATCTGTATGCGCTGTTGAAGCTGGCAAGGCAGCAGCAGGTGACGCGGCTGTTTGTCCACGCCTTTCTGGACGGGCGCGACACGTTGCCGACCAGCGGCGCCGGATATCTGGAGAAACTGCAACAGCAGATGCGCGAGCAGGGCGTGGGTGCGCTCGCTTCGGTTTCCGGCCGCTACTATGCCATGGACCGAGACCGCCGCTGGGAGCGAGAGCGCAAGGCCTTGGACGCCATGGTTGCCGGCCATGCCGAAGGCGGGCTGCATGCCGATCCGGTCGCGCGGCTGCGCGAGTCCTACAACAACGGCGTGACCGATGAGTTTGCCATTCCTTTCGTCTGCGCGGACTCCAACGGAAAGCCGGTGGCGACGATTGCGGACGACGATGTCTGCATCTGTTTCAATTTCCGCGCCGACCGAGCCCGCCAAATTACCCGCGTGCTGGCGCGCAACAGCGGACTGACGGCGCAGGATGGCCGCGATCTTCCCGGAGCCGACGATCTGGATGCTGCGATCCCACGCAGCGAAGTTCCCAAGGGTCTGCGCTATGTATGCATGAGCCGTTACGACAAGCTGTTCACGCTGCCGGTGGTGGTGCCGCCGGAGTCGATGGACAACCTGCTGGCGAACCTGATGGCGCAGGCGAATCTGCGCAACCTGCGGGTGGCGGAGACGGAGAAATATGCGCACGTAACGTATTTCTTCAACGGCGGAATTGAGAAGCCGTTTTCCGGCGAGGACCGCATCCTGGTTCCCTCGCAAAAGGTCGCCACCTACGACCTGGCTCCGGAGATGAGCGCAGCGGGAATCGCGGATGTGGTGACCAAGGCGGTCGCCGATACGGCGTTCGACGTAATCGTGGTGAATTTCGCCAATGCGGACATGGTGGGCCACTCCGGGCAGATGGAGCCGACGATTCGCGGGGTGGAAACCGTGGATGCCTGCCTGGGGAAGATCTATCAGGCCGTCCGGCAGCACGGCGGCTCCATGTTGGTCACGGCAGACCATGGCAATGCCGAAATGATGATCGATCCGGTTGGCGGCGGGCCGCAGACCTCCCACACCACCAACCCGGTTCCGTTTGTTCTGGTGACCGAGATGGGAAAAAAGGTGGGAGTGAAGGACGGCGGATCGCTGCGAGACATTTCTCCCACCGTACTCGCCCTGCTGAAACTGCAGCAGCCGAAGGACATGACGGGCGCGTCGCTCATCGCCGAGCGTTAGGCCTTGCGCTACTTCGCCGGCGGCGGTTGCGCCAGATACGCGGCCATCACGGCCGAACACATTGCATCCTTGTTTGTGTCCAGCGTCCAGCTTGGCGGCGGCGTGACAGCCGCCGTGGCCGGATGCGCGAGATCGATAACGACAATCCTGCCGTCGTTGTAGACAGAACGATAGCGGTCGGCGAGGCGATCAAACTGGCTGTGGGAAACAATACTCAACCGCCATTGCTCGAGCAGCCATTCTGAATTCAGATCGTGGCTTTCCAGGGCTTTGCAGCCCTCGGCATCCATCCAGCGACCATACCCGTAGTCGTAGATGACGTAGCGGACCGAGTGGTTCCTGAGGTAGGGGGCGAGGGCGGCGGTGTCGCTGCGCAAGGGCCAGCCGGGAGCAGGGCTGGCGGCGGCGGGCCAGTCGGCGATCCAGATTTTGTGCAGGCGAAAATTGAACAGGAAGGGAAACGCCGTGTTTTCCAGCGCGAGGGTGTGCGGGGCCAGAGAATTTTCTACCGCGCGGTATTCGGCGCGGACTTGCGGATTTTCCAGGCGCCGGCCACTGAGGCTGGCACGGATGGAAGGCACATAATCGCGCCACGCCATGCCCACCTCGCGAAACGGTTGCGGACGTTTTCCCGCCGCATCGTAATAGAACAGCATGGCAAACAGACAGATCGCAGCGAGAACATATACCACCCGCGCATCGCTCGATGCTGGGCGCATCCGCCGGATGGATGCGGCGACAATAAAGTAGACAAGGACGGCGCAGAAGAATTGGGGGAAGTTGTAGCGCCAGACCGAGTCTCCTCCGCTGGCGTAGTTCACGGCGGTAATTGCGGCTGCGGCGGCAATCAAAATGGCGGCGCTGAACCAGACGCGCCTAGCCACATTGTCCATCGAAGCATCGCCCGATGCTTTCGCTCGCTTCATCGCAGCAAACTGGGTGGCCGCCAGCACGATCAATGCGCCGCCCTGGAGAAATACTTTGATCAGCCTGCGCGTTGTAGGGAACTTTCGCGCGGCGGGAAACAACCCATAGCTGGAATAGTCGATGCCATGGCCGAGCACAGGGAAGAGCCAGGTTCCGCTGGTCGTCTTCATGGCGATCATCCATGCCGCGAGCACGGCAAGCGCTCCCAAGCCGGCCAGAAGTGGAAGCTTCCATGCCGATCGTTTTTTCCCCAGCAGGAACAGGGGTGGGAGTAGAGCAAACGCTCCGACGCACGGCAGGTAGGTGGACTTTAAAGAGATAGCGGCCCCGCCCAAAGCTCCGGCCAGCAGCGCGCAAGCCGCCGGATGCGGACTTTCTTCGTCGAGGGAACGCCACATCAGCCAGACCATGCCCAGCAGCAACACGACGGGCAGAACGATGAAAGTGAGATTCATCGCCTGCTGGGGAACGATATAGGCAAGCAATTCCAGCCATGCAATCTGCATGGCGGAGAGCTCAAAAAGAATGGCCAGATCGAAGAGAACGCCCCCGAGAAGGATGAGGCCAAGAGCGCGGTCGGCCATGCCGATGTTGGAAAGCGACGCGGCGGCGGCGACGAAGGACTGGAGGAAGTATCCTCCACCGAGACTGTTGGCAACTCGTCTCTCGCTGAACGGGTCGGGCGCGAAGTCATGCACCTGCAGCATCTTGTGAGGGAAGGTGAGATAGCCGGGGCCGTCGTCCAGATTGTTCACGACTCCCATGCGAACGGTGGCGGCAACGCGGAAAACAAGCAGGAGCAGCGCGGCGATGAGCAGCAGGCGGGCGGCGGAAGGAGTCTGCTCCCAAAACCGATTCCACTCAAACTTCTGGGGGCGTGCGCGGCGAAGCAGAAAGTAAAGCACCAACCCAATTGCGACCATAGCAAACAGGACCGTGGCATAGATCGCGTGCACCAGGTTCAGCAGCCCTCCGAGAAAAATGAGGACCGCAATTCCCGTGGCGCAGGCGACGGATGCGGGGAGCGGACGCACGCGAGCCAGCTTCGCCGCGAGCCTGCCCCATCCTGTGCAGGAAACCAGGAGCGCCCAGGCCCAGGACAGCGCATAGAAAAACCAGCCCAGCGAGCGGAGAGTGATGGGCCGGTGCAGTCCAGTGAGGACCGGATAGGCCGGAATCGCCGTGAGCCTCAGTTGTTGCAGCAGCGAAGCGGAAGCCAGCGTCAAACTTGACTCCTGTCGTTGTCCGTGCCGTCAGCGGAATGGACGAGGGTAATCGACCGGCGCGAGTGGTCCATCGTCATGGACGGACTTGCCGGCGGTGAGAGCTACAAGGAGTGAGAAGTGGAATCGCCATCCAGAGCAACGCCCGCCTCGCAAAGCGGCCTGCAATTCCCTCTGACGATAGCAGAAACTCCCCGCCACCTTCTATGGCCACCAGTAAAGTGAATTGCCATTCGGGACTGCCGCCATCGGGTACACCCAGGTTAGCTCCGCGGCGGGGCGCTTGTCCGGTTGCCGAAGTATTGCCGCGCAACCTGAGAACAGACTGCGTCCTTGCTGGAGTGGATTCCCCAGGCAGGGACTTCGGCTGGGGCTCCGGATAGAGGCTGTGCAAGATCGACGACCGCAATACTGCCGTCGCTGTAGGTGGATCGATAGTAGCGCATCAGATATCGTAATAAAAGATCATCAAAAGCATGGCCACCACTGCCACAGTTCGTGCGAAGCCGATGGATGCCGATTGGGAGGATTGGTTTCGTATCGCCATCGAGGAAAGATAGAAGACGACGATGGCGGCAAAGAATTGCGGGAAATTGTACCGCCAGATCGAGTCTGCGTTGCTGGCGTAATTCAGGGCGATGATGGAAAGGGCGGCGGATACCAGCACCGCGATGCTGAAGATGGAATACCTTGTTTTTGGTTTTTGGCCTAGCTGAATCAGCGCCAGCACTAGCAGGGCCGCGCCCTGGAGCACGATTTTCAGCATGGATCTGGTGGTGGGAAACTTGACCGCCGCAGGAAACAGCCCGCGGCCGGGTCGGCAACGTAGCGACCTATATCTGGTGAGACCTATCGGCCGGCCACCGCATCTCTGACTGGATGATTTCGCATAGGAATGTGGTGTAGTGGTTTGGCCAATAGATTTAGATGCGCGGCGTTGGAATGTCCTATGACCCGAGCTACTGCACCGCCAGAGAGACGATCTTTGGCGCGCGTGCAGACCAAGTGGTCGCAGAAAAACTGACGGTGTTCGGTTTGGTCGTACTCAGCATCGCCTGCACCCAAACTGCTCTCACGCCACCACCCGTCGGGGGGAATCCGATTCGCGTCACGACCTGGTGATTCACATGCAGTTCCGCATATGCGGGCGCATCTGCCGCATTTCTGTAACGGATTCGGATCGCGGCCATCCGATACTGCGACGTTACATGGTTAAAGCGAACCGGCACAGCATTCGTTACCGGAACACCTTGCTCGGCGTCCCCTGAGGAGTAGGCGGTCATCGCACGATTCCGCCCATGAACCAGAACCAGCGCAGCATCCTGGGGCTGCACGGTGGCCGAATACGAATTCGAAGACGCCGGCAATTTTTTGCCGGTCCATACATCTGTGACTTCTACCCCTACCCCCGAAGAGGACGCCAGTCCCAGATCGTCCCACTTTACCGTAATTGGCTCCGCGGACTCCGTGCGGTTCAGCAGTAGCATCGCGCGCGCGCCCGGCTCGGCCAGGCGTTTCGACCACGCCTCGAGTCCTTTTCCCGGCTGTGCCACCTTCACGGCCGGCAGACCCAGAGGATCCTGATCGATCGCGAGCACCGCCCGATTCATTAGGATGGCCAGCGTCTCCTGGTTGAGCTTGGTGAGGTCAGCTCCCAGAATCAGCGGCGCGCCGGAGACAGACCACATCGCCATGTGGGCGCGATCCTGCCGCTCGTCGAGCCCCGGCATACCAATCACCATCATGTCGAGATCGTTTTCATAGCCGGTATGCTGCGCCTCCGGGTGCTGACCTTGTTCAAAATTCCCGATCGCCTTCGAGAATTGCGCTTTTCGTCCAGCATGCTTCGCATTGGCAACGACCGGAGCGACGATATCGCCGCTCGTCCGCCAGATGTCCGCAGAAATTCCGCCCACGTTGGGCGCCCATGTCCACGGGCTGTTCTTCCCCCACTCACAAATCGAAAAGAACATCCGGTGGCCGGTGATTGCTTCGGCTCTTTGAATGGCCTGGGCGATTTCCGCATACTGTACGGCCGGATCGAGATTTTCCTTGTCTCCCCCGCACCAGTCCACCTTTACGTAATCGAAGCCCCACTTCGCAAACTGGAGAAAATCCTGATCGTAGTGACCTTCGCTGCCGGTATGGAAATACTTCGGACCCAGGTCGGGATACATGCTGCAGCCGTTGGCGCCGGCATCGGTATAAATTCCCGCTTTCAAACCGAGACCGTGAATGAATCTCACGATGTTCGACATATCGCCGGCGTGTTCGCCCGGTGCCAGAGCCGGCCATGCCTCGGGATCGACCACAATATTCCCTTCGGCATCGCGTTGCCCAAGCCACCAGCCCTCGTCGATGTTCACGTATTTGTAGCCTGCGGCATGCAGACCCGTAGAAATCAACGCGCGTGCCTCCTCCATAACGACGTGTGAGTCGACCGTATTGGAAAAGCTGTTCCAGGAAGACCAGCCCATTGGCGGAGGGTCAATCACCGCCGTGGACCTCGCCTGTTGCGCCCAGCTGGCGCCTCCGCAACTAAGCAGAACAAGCCAGATCCCGAAGATCACAAAATGGAAAAGCCTAAGCGACCCAGACATAGACACCCTCTCCCCAGTCTTGGTTTGTCATTCCCCGCCCATCCAAAGCGAAACCAGCTCATTCAAATCCTAAGTTCAGCTTTCGCTTCAGCAAACTTCGCGATGGCAAATTCCAGGTTCGCCTGGCTATGGACGGCGGATACCTGGCAGCGAATACGCGCTTTGCCCTGCGGAACGACAGGATAGGAAAACGCCACCACATAGACGCCCTTCTTGAGCAGGAGCTCAGCCATGCGCGAAGCCAGCTTGGCATCGCCCAGCATCACCGGCACGATCGGATGTTCTCCAGGGAGAACATCGAAACCCAGTGCACTCATGCCTTCGCGGAAAAAACTGGTATTTCTTCGCAGCTTTTCCCGCAGGTCGGGAGACTCGCTGACCAGATCGAGGGCCTTCAGAGACGCAGCCACGACCACCGGCGCAACCGAGTTTGAAAATAGATACGGCCGCGATCTCTGCCGTAGCAGTTCGACGATCGCTGCCCGCCCGCTGACGTAACCGCCGCTTGCGCCCCCCAGGGCCTTCCCTAGTGTGCCAGTCAGGATATCGATCCTGCCTTCGACGCCGCAAAGCTCCGGCGTCCCCCGCCCGTGCGCACCGAGAAAGCCGACCGCGTGGGAGTCGTCGACCATGACCATCGCCCGATATCGGTCCGCCAGATCGCATATTGCGTTCAATTTGGCGATATAACCATCCATCGAGAACACGCCGTCGGTGGCGATCAGCCGAATGTGCGCCGCAGCCGCTTCCTTCAGCTTCGATTCCAGGTCATCCATATCGCCGTTGCGATAGCGGTACTTCGAGGCTTTCGAAAGTCGAATGCCGTCAATAATGCTGGCGTGGTTCAGCTCATCCGAGACGATCGCATCTTCCGGGCCCAGCAGTGTTTCGAAAAGGCCGCCATTGGCATCGAAGCAGGAGCTATACAGGATGGTATCGTCCATTCCCAGGAATGCGCTAAGACGATCCTCCAGACGTTTATGGATCGACTGGGTTCCGCAGATAAAGCGGACACTCGCCAATCCATATCCCCAGTCGAGCAGCCCCTGCTGTGCAGCCGAGACCACTGCAGGATGATTGGCCAGTCCCAGATAGTTGTTTGCGCACAGATTCAGCACAGACTGGCCGTTCGCCACGGATATCTCCGCTTGCTGCGGGCTGGCAATGATCCTCTCCTGCTTGTAGAGGCCGGCCTTTTCTATCTCGGCAATCTTATTCTGGAAGTAGTTCCGCGTTTCTTCGTACATAAGGCTCTCACAATCTTTACTGCCGCTTTGTTCCTCAAATATCGTTCCGGAATCCTCGGGCATAGACAGGATTTCGATTCACATCCGGGTCCAGTCCAGCACAACTTTTCCTGTCTGTCCTGAGATCATCGCATCAAAGCCCAGCTGAAACTCATCGTAGCGAAAGCGATGGGTAATGACTGGCGAGATGTCGACGCCTGATTGGATCAGCACGGTCATCTTGTACCAGGTCTCATACATTTCGCGTCCATAAATGCCTTTGATGGTCAGCATATTGAAGATGACCTGCCGCCAGTCCATCTGCGTCTCCTGCGCAGGAATACCCAGCATGGCCACCTTGCCGCCATGACTCATATTGGAAAGGATGTCGCGCAGCGCAGCAGAGCTGCCCGACATTTCCAGGCCGACGTCGAAACCCTCCAGCATGTCCAATTGTTTCTGTACCTCGGCCAGCGGCGTCTCGGTAGGATTGACAGCCAAAGTTGCACCCATCTTGCGGGCCAGCTCCAGTCGGAAGGGATTCATGTCTGTCACCACCACATGCCGCGCACCCGCATGCCGCACAACAGGAATCGCCATGATGCCGATCGGGCCAGCCCCGGTGATCAGTACATCTTCTCCCAATACGGCAAACGAAAGCGCGGTATGCACCGCGTTCCCGAAGGGATCGAAAATGGCCGCTACTTCCTGGTTCACATCGGGCGCATGCCGCCAGATGTTCGTCATGGGTAGCGAAATCAGCTCGGCAAATGCTCCCGGACGGTTCACACCCACGCCCAGGGTGTGGGCACAGAGATGTCTTCTTCCTGCCAGGCAATTGCGACACCGCCCACAGACCAAATGGCCTTCGCCGCTGACGATATCTCCTGGATAAAAGTCGCAAACGTTGGATCCCACCTCGACGATCTCGCCGACAAATTCGTGGCCTATCGTCATCGGGACCGGGATCGTTTTCTGTGCCCACTCATCCCAGGTGTAGATATGTACGTCGGTGCCGCAGATACCGGTATAGCGGACCCGGATCAGAACATCATTGATCCCGATCACCGGTTCAGCAACGTCTTCCAACCATAACCCGCGTTCGGCACGCGACTTTACCAATGCTTTCATTTGTTACCCCTTGAGGCATTGACGAAGCCGGAGTCGATAAGAAATGTGGTCACCTTCTCATCGTCTCCGTAGCTTCCCAAAGACCGTTTAGATAGACGGCGCCCAGGGCGCGATCGTACAGACCGTAGCCTGGATTTCCCCGTTCTCCCCAGATCATCCGTCCATGGTCAGGGCGTACGTAGCCCTCGAACCCGGCATCGCAATACGCGCGCACGATCGCCGCCATATCGAGCGAGCCCGCCGAGGAAAGGTGCGCAGTCTCGTGGAAATTGCCGTGCTCGTCCACTTCCACGTTGCGCATGTGGGCGAAATGGATGCGCCCTTCACCGGCAAACTCGCGCACCATGGCGACCACATTATTCTTCCGATCAGATCCGAGCGAGCCGGAGCAGAGCGTCAGTCCGTTGGCCGGCGCATCCACCATGTCGAGGATGCGGCGCAGGTCTTCGCGATTTTTCACAATGCGTGGCAATCCGAAAATCGGCCGCGGCGGATCGTCGGGATGGAGGGCCATTTTGATGCCGGCCGCCGTGGCCATGGGGATGACACGCTTCAGAAAGTATTCCAGGTTGTCGCGCAACCGGTCTTCGCCGACCGATTCGTAGGCATTCAGCAAACTACGCAACTGGTGCGGAGAATAATGCGTGTCCCAACCCGGCAGGTGGATGCCTTCGGCCACGTTCACGCCGGAGGCGACTTCGGCATCGAACGCAAGGCAGGTGGAACCGTCGGGGAGCGGGCGATCGAGTTCCGTCCGGGTCCAGTCGAAGACCGGCATAAAGTTGTAGCAGACGACCCGCACACCGGCGGAAGCGAGGTTTTCAAGCGTTTGCGAGTAATTCGCGATCAGCGCATCGCGGCTCGGCTTGCCGAGCTTGATGTCCTCATGCACGGGAACGCTTTCGACCACTTCGAAGGCAAGTCCGTGCGCTGCGATGGCGCTCTGCAATCCGCGAATTTTCTCGATCGGCCAGATCTCCCCAACCGGAACATCATAGAGAGCCGAAACAATGCCGTGCATGCCGGGAATCTGACGAATGTTCTGCAACGAAACCGGGTCCGATGCGCCGTACCAGCGAAAACTCATTTTCATGGGAGGATGCTTTCCTGTTTGAGTCGCTGAAGGGACCGTTGTAGCGCGGCCCGGTCGGGGCAATAACCCCACAGCAAAGCCCGTTATAGCATACGGAGAGGGCCTCCTCCATACCGCTGACGATCGAGAAAACGACAGGAGTCGAGTTTGACGCTGCCTTCCGCTTCGCTGCTCCAACAACTGAGATTCGCCGCGTTACCCCCCTTACCTTCTGTCACTGGATTGCATCACCCAGTTACGATCCGCTCGCTGGGCTGGTTCTTCTATGCCCTTGCCTGGGTATGGGCGCTGCTGATCTCCTGCACGGGATGGGGCAGGTTCGCCGCAAAGTTGGCGCGCGCGCGCCCACTGCCCGCCTCCATCGCGTGCGCGGTGGGTATCGGGGTCTTCATTCTATTGGGCGGGCTGCTGAACCTGCTGCACGCCATCTATGCCGTGGCGCTGTTTGTCCTGGTCGGCATCGGGCTTCTTCTCTATGTCTGGCTTCGAAAGTACACTCCGGAAGGCTATCGATGGAGTAGTTTCTGGCGACGCTCGAACGCTACCGCGCGCGTGCTGTGCATCGCGGCGCTGCTGATTCTTGCCTTCCGCGTGGCCGGCACCGTGCGTCTGTCGCACTTCGATAGTGGCGACGACGGTACGGTCTATCTCTCCCTACCGAAGAAGATGCTGTCCACGCATCATTTCGCGGCAGACCCATTCAGCGAGCGAAGAAATGTTTCCGGCTTGGGCGGATCGTACCTTCTGCAGGATTTCATTCTATCGGCAACCTCCGTGTCCCACGTTGTCATGGCGGACCGGACAGTAGGGCTGGTTCTGCTGGCGGCGGTTGCGTTCGATCTCGGGATCCTGTTCGAGCTATCGGCCGCGCAGATTTCACTGCTGCTCTTCCTTGTCTTTCTAGTACCGCAACAGACCCACAACCTCAGCTTCATTGTGCTACCGGTTCCGTTGCTGCTGGCCATGCTGTGGCTCCTCTTTCGCGCTCAAAGCGAGGACGCCGAAACCCCATTTCAGTGCGCTTTCCTGGCCGGCATTGTTGGCGGGGCAACCGTCTCGCTCAAATCCACCTATCTCCCCATTGTGGGTGCGCTCTCGCGCAACATATTTGCTGGCGGCCGGGTCTCCCAGGATGGACAGAGCATACGACGTTACGTCCGGATTATGGTCATACACAAGAATCTTCGTTTCGATGCCGGCCTTGTGAAACGCGGGCCACAGATCATTCTTGATGAAGTTGTCTTCCTGTCTGGCGAACATCACCATGCTCGGCGTGTTTTTGGGATTCAGCGGCTCGTTCTGCACCGTGACGGCGTCGATCGGGATACCCTCTGCCTTCATTCCCTGGATGTATTTCACAAAGTATTTCGCATACGCGCCGTAGTCCTCCGGCTTGAGAAATCCTCCCCGGACATCGTCGTTGGTCTTCATCCAGGCGGGCGCGGACCAGGGAGAACCGAGGATTTTGATCGTGGGATCGATCGCCAGAATCTCCTTCAGTACGGGAATCACATGGACGCGGTCCGGAGCTAGGCTGAAATTTTTCAAATCCGGGTCCGTCTCTCCGGCGGGCATGTCGTCATACGAATAAACGTGGGCGTTCATATCCGATGAGCCGATGCTCACTCGGATATAGCTGACGCCTATGCCGTTGCCTTCGGTTGAGAAGAGCTGGTGGAGCAGGGCCGATCGCTGGTGCGACCCCATCTGCATCAGCAGTTGCGCGCTGCCGCCGGTCACGGCAAATCCGAAGCCGTCGATTGTCTGAAATCGCTGCTTGCCATCGACCGTAATCGTTGGAAGATCGCTCTGAGCTTTTGAGAAGCTCAGCCGGGCGGGCTGCCGAGCAAACAGGGATGACTTATCCGGCGTTGTCAGCCAGACGGCCACACCTTTTTTGCCCAGGGCCACTGCCGCCAACGGCAGCAGGACAACGAATACAAGCAACGAATATACAATCGATTTCGATTTCATCCAGTCCCCCATTTGCTGCCCGTGCCGCGCACTGTGAATTGTTCCATGAACGTGATTCAGAGCCTTGGTTGCGCCGCGCGGATTTGTACTTGCGATTGTGCCAGATCGAGAGGGTCTTGCCCATCGAGGCGCCGCAAATTGCTCTTATGACGCGTCGCAGCGCGATCTGCGAAAAATCACTGCAAGACAGATACGGAACGTTACGCATGATTACGTTTGACCTGATAGCCTGAGCGAAGCGATTGGAAGTGATGTTGGGCCTATCGCTACCTCGATCCTTGTTGAACCTGGGAGAAAAAGGGTATGGCTGTTCGGCACTTGAAAGCGGGGACCTTGAAGATCGAAATCCATCCCGACCGGGAAGCGGCCGGCAAAGCCGCGGCCCAGGCGGCGGCGGCGGCCTTGATCGAACTCGGCCGGAAACCGGGAAGCATTGGCGTGATTTTCGCCACCGGCGCTTCTCAGATCGAATCGCTGCAGGTGCTGACGGCCATTCCAGATTTACCCTGGGACCGCGTTCTCGGCTTTCATATGGATGAATACGTCGGCTTGTCTCCCGACCACCCGGCTTCCTTCCGCCGCTACATGCGGGAAAGATTGACGAGCTGCGTACGAATGAAGAAGTTCCTGGAAGTAGATGGCAGCGCCGAGGATCCCGAGAAAGCCTGCCGAGACTACGCCAGGGAGTTGCGGGCCGCGAATCCGCAGCTTTGTCTGCTGGGAATCGGAGAAAACGGACACCTGGCCTTCAACGATCCAGGAGTTGCCGACTTCAACGATCCCGTGGACATGAAGGTGGTGCATCTGGACGATGCCTGCCGAATGCAGCAGGCGGCGGAAGGCTGGTTCGGAAGCGTGGAAGAAGTCGCGGAGCGGGCGATGACGCTCACCATTCCCACGTTGTTTCGCGTGCCCAAGCTGATTGCATCCGTTCCGGGAAGCCGCAAGGCGGCAATTGTCGCGCGCGCGCTGGAGAGCCCGATCTCCGTCGAATGCCCGGCGACTATTCTTCGAACGCACCCGGATGCAACCCTGTATCTGGATGAAGAGTCCGCGGCGAAAATGTAAAGACACGGCGCCGCCAGACCCTATCGCATCCGCAGGACGATCTATCTATGGCCTGGTGAAAGAAGGCGGAATGAAAACCCAATCGATCACCGGCCGCGATCCACACAGCGGCCAGCCGTTGAAAGTCACCTTTGAGGAAGGCCGGATTCGAGCCATCGACAGCGGGCCCGCGGACGAACGCGCCTGGTTGTCGCCGGGCTTTATCGACCTGCAGGTGAACGGATATCTCGGCAGCGATGTGAATTCCAACGCGGTCGATCGCGATGTCGTGGTCGCCTTGACGCAAAAGATGCTGGCGACCGGTGTCACGACGTATCTTCCGACCATCGTGACTGCCTCGGAATCCCGGATCGTCGCTTCGCTCCGCGCCATTGCTGAAGCGCGCCGTACCGACCCGCTGGTGGCCCATGCGATCCCCTATGCGCATGTGGAAGGTCCGCATATTTCCCCGGAAGACGGTGCCCGGGGAGCGCACGCGCGGGAATACGTCCGCCCTCCCAGCGTGGCCGAATTCGACCGCTGGCAGCAGGCCTGCGGCGATCTTGTCGGCATGGTGACGCTCTCTCCGCATTGGGATGGCGCGCTCGAATATATTTCCGCGCTGGCCGGGAAAGAAATCGTCGTGTCGATTGGTCACAGCGACGCCACACCCGCGCAAATCCATGCGGCGGCGGACGCGGGGGCAACGCTGTCGACGCATCTTGGCAATGGACTAAAGAGTCCGCTTCCGCGGCACCCGAACCTGTTGTGGACGCAGCTTGCCGAAGACCGGTTGACGGCATGTTTCATCGCCGACGGGCATCATCTGCCCGCGGATACGCTGAAAGCGATGCTGCGCGCCAAGGGAATCGAGCGCAGCATTCTGGTTTCCGATACGGTGTCGCTGGGAGGAATGCCCGCGGGAATCTACGACGCCGATATGCTGGGAGGCCGCGTGGAGGTGACTGCCGACGAGTGTGTCCGAAGCGCCACGGGCGGACGGTTTCTGGCGGGGGCCTATCGCGTATTGCCGGACGGGGTTGCGCACGTGGCGGGGATGGACGGCTTCACTCTGAGCGACGCGGTCCGGATGGCGACGGAAAATCCCGGCCGGTTCGTCGGCGGACGCGGATGCCTGCGCGTGGGAGCGGATGCCGACCTGGTCCGGTTCGCCTGGGAGCCCGGAACTACGAAGTTGCGGATCGACACCGTGTTGGTCCAGGGAGACGAATGGAAGGCCCGTTAGAGCGTCTCCGATGTCTCCGCCACTCGGGCCAAACTTAGCCGTACGCGATGCTACGTTGCTCCTACGTTCTGCATCGCAACCGGCAATTTCCCAACCTTGCTAGTAGTCGCTCCGTTTGAATCCGCAGATCGAACTGCGGCTGAGGTAAGCTGTCGATTTTTCGCTGCTTACGGCATGCCCGTTTATCGAGCCCAATCCTTGGAAAACTCCGCGATTGAGCTCGATGAGTGCATTGCTCTGATGGCAACGGTTGACAGTTCAGGCAGCGGAACGCCGCTGGAACCTGGCCGACTTGCACTGAGATTTGCCAGTAGCGATCCTCCGCTACTTTCGAATGGTCGCGGCGAATTTCTCCACCCTGTCTGCGGCGGCCTTCGCACCGCCGTACCGCTGCATCGATTCTGAGACCCGCTCCGCTGCGTGGTGGTACGCCGGGTCCTTCAACACACGGATTACAGCCGCCCCAAATTCGTCCGTATCAATCGTCTTCTCTCCATTCGAGCCCGTCGTCGGCATGACGATCTCGCCCGCGCCCAAAGCCACCAGACGTCGCGCATTGCTCTCCCGTTCGGTGATCGTCGGTACGATCACCGCCGGAGTGCCAGCTTGCAATCCCGTCATCACCGAACCGTGGCCCCCATGGTGCACCATCAGATCGCATCGCGCAGCCATGGCGTGGCCTGGCAGGTAGGCAGCATGAGAGAAGTTCGCTGGCAAGGCCCCAAGCTCTGCGGGCACGTCCTGGAAACCAGTCGTCAGCACCACGTCTACGGGCGCATCCTTAAGAGCAGCAATAGCCGCACGAATGACTACTATCGAATCGATCGGAGTCGGAACTGGAGCGTACCTCGGATTGCCGGAATAGACCCAGATCATTGGCTTATCGGGATTGGTCCGAGCCACCCATTCCGGCAAGGTGGTGTTTCTGCGCTGCCAGACAATGGGTCCGACATACTCCACGCTCGCGTTCGCCGGCAAAGGGTCCGTCTCCGGAGTGCCGAGGATCAGCGAAAGGTTCCCGGCCATCAGATCGACACAACGCTCGAACGGTCCGACTCTGTTCTCCGCCGCAATCTTATTGATTACAACCGCCGCACTGGGTAGACCCGCCGGACGGTTTTTCTTCCACCACAGAAATCCATCGCTGGCGGGATGAATATTGCCTTGCAGCACCGTGACCAGGGGTACAGAGAGGACGCGCGCGGCGAGGCAAGTCAGGAGTCCGAACGAATCGACGACAACATCGGGATCGTAGTCGCGGATCACATCCAGGTAGACCGCTAACTCGCCTCGAGTCGCTTCCTCGTCGAGATACACAGCCGCGAAGAACTCTTCTACGTCCCATGCCGCCCCAGCCTGGGCCAAATCCATCACGGGAGATGGCATAGGCCGCGCGGGCATGGGCAGGTTATGCAGGCCCGCCTCCGCAATCAGCTTCGAAGGTGCTGGCGCAGGGTTGAACAGGGCCACTTCATGGCCATGGTCGGCGAGCTCTCGTGCAATGGGCACCAGACGGGTCGGCAAGCCGAGATCGTTCGCCAGCATCATCGTAAAAAGGAACTTTGCCATCGTCTCTCCAAGTACCTTATGCGTTCATATTCTCGCCATGGGAAAACCAGGAAATTGTGACGATTTCCCTGGACTCGTCTTCTACTAGAAGAAGCATAAGGCTACTCGAGAGGACTGACCATTGGATAAGTACCGGAAAACGACCTTCAGTCAGCAACCGCTTCTGGGATCCCGGTGAGCGCGTAATCGCCGAGTCGCTCGTTGAGGCTCGATTGGTACCTCACAATCGGCTTATCGGAAACGGTCTGGGTCAGGCCTCATCACGAGGAATCGCTAACCAATGAATCTCCCTTTGAGATTCGAACTGGCCCATGACCACCTTGTTTTGTGGCCTCCTGCAACGTCTAAATTGCGGTGGGCTACGATATCGCAATGATCGGCGGCGGAATCGGATGACACTACCTCGCAGAGCGTAAAAGGAGCATTCTGGACAGGTCCTATATCGCCGCGCCGCAGAAATATTGCATGCCACCTCATCTTGTGTTTCAATAGGAGTTCAGTTTCGGAAATGCGATCGTTTGATTCCAGTCAATGATGATCGGGTCGGCTGCCAATGGATAAGGGCGAAAAATTTGACCGGGTTTCTCGGGCATTGGATGGATTTCAGATTGAGCTTCCATCCTGGGGTTTTGCCAATACCGGGACCCGCTTCGGCAAATTCCAACAGGCAGCGGCGGCCACGTCCATCGAGGAAAAATTTGCCGATGCCGCTCAGGTGCATGCACTTACGGGCATCAGCCCGTCCCTGGCCCTGCACGTGGAGTGGGACCTCCCCGGCGGACTCGCCGACGTGCCGGCAATCCAGCGCCTGGCGGAGAAGTACGGCATCCAGGCTGGGTCGATCAACCCGAATCTATTTCAGGCCCAGGAGTTCAAATACGGCTCCATCTGCAATCCGGATGCCCAAATCCGGCAGAAGGCCCTCGACCATATACTGCTTTCATTGGAAATCGGCAAGCGCCTGAAATCGCGCGATGTCTCCTTCTGGGTCGCGGATGGATCGAATTATCCAGGCACACAAGACATCCGGAAACGCATCGAGTGGATGCAGGAGATCCTGACCCGGACGCATGCATCCCTGGCGCCGGAGCAACGGATGCTGATCGAATACAAGCCGTTCGAGCCTGCGTTTTATCACACCGATATCGCCGACTGGGGCATGGCGCTTGAGCTGGCGCGCACGGCCGGCTCGCAGGCGCGCGTACTCGTCGATACCGGTCACCATTATCAGTCGCAGAATGTGGAGCAGATTGTGGCGTGGCTGCTGCATCTGGAAATGCTGGGCGGGTTTCACTTCAACGACCGCCGCTATGCCGACGACGATCTGACCCTGGGTTCGATCGATCCGTATCATATATTCCGCATCTTCCACGAGATTTTGAATTATGGACCGGAGCACAGCCGGCAGGCCGACATCGCTTTCATGATCGACCAAAGCCACAATCTGAAGGGAAAGATGGAGGCGACGGTGCAGACGGCGGTCACGGCGCAGGAACTCTACGCCCGAGCTGCCCTGGTGGACCGGGAGCTTCTTGGCCGGTTGCAGCAGCAGTGCAATCTAGTGGCGGCTGAGGAGTGTTTCCGCAGCGCTTTCTGGGAGGATGTCCGCCCGCTGATCCGGGAATGGCGCAGCACCCGCGGCATTCCCGAGGACCCGCTGCAGGCGTTGCGTGAAAGCGGCTACGTCGAGCGCATTACACGGGAGCGCGGCGCAAGAAATGCCAAAACGCTCGCCACCTATGCCTGACGCAGACTGAAATTGGCGACGGATACTCTCCGACGCAAAGACGATCTCAGCTTCCCTATAGAAATAACTGCCCTATTGCGACGCGTGTGATATTGCTGGGTATAGATTTGCGTGCCACACGGTGGTCTGCGAAAGCCCACCACGAAATTCGCTCGACGGAGAATTGCGATGCAAGCGGAAGCCCCCCTCAAACTGCGCTATCTCGAAGACAAGTGGGATGGAAAGCTGGCCGAAACTCTGGATGAGCCGGAGCTTCTGCGGTATCGCTCCAACCTGTTGGGTTCGGATTTGCGCATCACGAATTTCGGCGGAGGAAATACCAGCTCGAAGATTGTGGAGCCGGATCCGCTGGACGGTTCGAACCAGACCATCCTGTGGGTCAAAGGAAGCGGTGGAGACCTGGGCAGCATTCAGCGCAGCGGCTTTGCCACGCTGTATCTGGACAAGCTGCGCGCTCTGGAGGCCCTCTATCGCGGGGTGGAATTTGAAGATGAAATGGTGGCCATGTACCCGCTGTGCAGCTTTCGGAATAACCCGGTGGCGGCTTCGATCGATACGCCGCTGCATGGATTTCTTCCTTTCGTGCACGTCGACCACCTTCATCCGGACTGGGGAATTGCGCTGGCGGCCGCGGCCAACGGCAAGGACAAAATGGAGGAGTTCAACCGCGAATTCAACCACCACTTTGTCTGGCTGCCGTGGCAGAGGCCCGGCTTCGAACTGGCCAAGATGCTGAAACGTGCGGTGGAAGAAAACCCGGGTTGCGACGGCATTGTGCTCGGCGGTCACGGGCTGTTCACCTGGGGCGAGACGCAGCGCGAATGCTACCGCAATACCATTGCGGCGATCGATCATCTGGGGCAATTCCTCGCTACCCAGACGAAGAAGACCAGCGCCGCGGTCTTTGGCGGGGACAAGTTCCACACTCGCGAGGACCATGCCGCGCTGGCCATAGAGCTGATGCCGTTTCTGCGCGGCCGGGTCAGCGAACGTCAGCGATTTCTCGGCACCTATTGCGATCTTCCCGAGGTGCTGCGTTTTGTGAACTCGGAAAATGCGGAACGGCTGGCTTTTTTAGGGACAAGTTGCCCGGACCACTTTGTCCGCACAAAAATCCGTCCGCTGTATGTGGCATGGAATCCAACCGGCGACATCGACAGCCTGAAAAAAGCCGTCGAGAGCGGCCTCGCCAAGTACCGCACTGACTACGCCGGGTATTACCGCGCCCACGCGCAGCCGGACTCGCCGGCGATGCGGGACGGCAATCCAACCGTCGTGCTGGTCCCGGGTGTCGGCATGTTCAGCTTCGGCAAAAACAAGCAGGAGTCGCGCATCACGGGAGAGTTTTACGTCAACGCAATCCACGTGATGGAAGGCGCCAGCGCACTGGGCGACGGAAAACCGCCGCGGGAGCTGCCGCAGGCCGGACCCGCTGCTGCCACGTCTGACTTTCAGGAATGTAGCAACTATGTAGCGCTGCCCAACTCAGAGGCGTTCCGTATCGAATACTGGAAGTTGGAAGAAGCCAAGCTGCAACGCCAGCCGGCGGAAAAGCAGTTGAGCCGCCAGGTCGCCCTGGTGGTCGGCGGAGGCAGCGGTATCGGGCGCGAGGTGTCATTGCTGGCCGCCGAACGCGGCGCGCATGTCGTGGTAGCCGACCGCGATCTGGCGACGGCGGAGGCGGTGGCCGCGGAAGCACGCGCCATTTCCGGCAAAGAAACCGCAATCGCCGCCGCGGTCGATATCCGGAATCGCGACGCAATTCGAGACGCCCTCAAGCAGACCATCCGCTCCTTCGGCGGACTGGACATTCTCATCAATACCGCGGCGATCTTCCCGACTTCCCCGGACGGCGTCATCACCGACGCGCAATGGGGGCTGACGCTGGAGATCAACGTCACGGCGAACTATCTGCTGGCCGATGAGGCGGCGAAACTTTTTCGCGAGCAGGGAAGACCCGGCAGCATCGTTCTCACCAGCTCTGCCAATGCCGTGGTCGCCAAACACGGCAGCGAAGCCTACGACGTCAGCAAAGCGGCGCTCAGCCACCTGGTGCGCGAGCTCGCCGTTTCCCTGGGTCCGCAAATTCGCGTCAACGGAATCAGCCCGGCCACAGTTGTCAAAGGATCGACGATGTTTCCGCGAGACCGGGTGAAGGCATCGCTCACCAAATACAAGATTCCGTTTGAGTCGAGTGCATCGGATGAAGACCTGCGCACGCTGCTGGCGGACTTTTACGCCAAGCGCACGCTAACGCATCAGCCCATCGATCCCCGCGATTGCGCGGAAGCCATCCTGTTCCTGGCCGGTCCGCAGGCCCGCTGCACCACCGGCCATCTGATTCCTGTCGATGGCGGTCTGACGGAGGCGTTTCTGCGGTGAGTTCATCGTCGGCCGCCTTCTCCATGCCGGAGGACAACCGCGCATCGGTCGCGATCGACCTGGGCGCCGCGAGCTGCCGGGTTTCCCTGCTGCGCTGGATCGACGGCCGTTCGCGCATCGAGATGGTGCATCGTTTCGCGAATGCACCGATCGAAGAAAACGGTTCAATGCGCTGGGACCTGCAGGCCATCTGCCACGGGATTGACCGGGCATTGCGGCAATGCGCGAAAATCGCTTCAGAAGGGATCCGCTCGATTGGCGTGGACGGCTGGGCGTCGGATTATGCGCGGCTGAATGCCGCCGGAGAGCCGCTCTCGGACCCCTATTGTTACCGCGACCCGCGCACCCACGCAGCGCTTCAGCAAGTCCACCAGCGCATCAGCGTCGAACGGCTCTACGCACTGACTGGCGTTCAGCCATCGGCGATCAACACCCTCTATCAGCTCTATGCCGACGCAACCGCAGGCATTCCCGCCGATACCCCATGGGTGAACCTGCCGGAATACATTCTGCACTGGCTGGGCGGGGAGCGCGTCGCCGAATACACGAATGCAACGCACACCGGGCTGGTCGATTTCTCGACGAAGAACTGGAGCCCGGAGATTTTCCATGCCGCCGGCCTGGATCCTGGCGCTGCCCCGAAGATCGTCCACTCTGGCACTGAGATCGGCCGCGTGCGCGGCCCGCTTGCGGAGTTGCCCGCGTTGCGTGCGACCCGCCTGATCGCAACCGCCTGCCACGATACCGCTTCCGCCATCGCCGGGATCGACGCGACCGCGAACGACTGGGCATACATCAGCTCCGGCACCTGGTCCCTGGTGGGCGCCCTGATTGACTCCCCCCGCAATAGCGAACAGGCGCGGAAAAAAGGATTTACCAACCTGGGCGCGGCTGGAAATAAAACCTGCTTCCATAAAAATGTGAACGGGATGTGGATTCTGCATCAATGCATCGAGCATTGGGCGCAGGACGGAAAATTATGGACGGTTCCGGATCTGATCCAGCAGGCCGAACTTGCCCCCACGCCGGTGGAAGCGCTGGACCTGGAAGATGCGGATTTGTTGTTGTCCGGCAACATGCCCGCCCGCATCAACGCGCAGCGACAGCGGCTGGGTTTGGACGAAATGGATGAGTCAGCATCCAACGCGCCCAAATTTGCCAGCCTCATCTTTCATAGCCTGGCCCGCAACTACGCGCGGGTACTGGAAGACCTGCGAACGATCACCGGCCGGCATCCGGAGTGCATCTATATCGTCGGAGGCGGCAGCCGCAACGATCTCCTCAATCGGCTCACCGAAGAAGCGACCGGGCTGGCAGTCCGCTGTGGGGAGGTGGAAAGCTCCACCGTGGGCAATCTGAAGCTGCAACTGGATCGATGACCAGCATGGCGGTCCTGAGACAGGCGCCGGAGGTCTCGATTCTTCAGACCCCGGATTCTTCGGCCCTCCCATACGAAAGTCATTGCCTCACGGTAAAGTCGTACGTTCCCGATCCAACTTCATAGAAGGAACTGCCCTCCTTCTTGCTCTTCAATTTCGCATCCTTTCCCAGCCGCTTACCCGGTTCCGCAATGTCCTTGGTATCGGCAGTGGGGAAGCGCAGCAGCGCAGTTGTGTTCGGCGGCACCACCACGTGCCAGGTAATTTTATTTCCCGCATCTTTCCAGGCTGAGGTGATCGGACCATAGGCGGAGTCATAGGTTGCGCTGGCCTGACCGAGATTGGAGTCGAACTGCGGATGCAGGACGATGCGATGGAAGCCGGGGCCGTCGACCACGTTCTCATCGATGCCGGCGGCGTAGCGATAGAGCCATTCGCCTACCGCCCCATAGGCGTAGTGGTTGAACGAATTCATGCTGGGGTTGTTCAGCATTTGATTGCCGTTCCAACGCTCCCACATGGTGGTGGCGCCATGCCGGATCATGTATCCCCATGAAGGGAACGAGGTGTTCAGCAGCAACCGGTAGGCGACATCGCTGTGGCCGCTCTTGCTGAGCTCGATCATGATGTACGGCGTTCCCAGAAAGCCGGTCGTCAAGTGCCACTGGTGTGCCTTGATGTCGGCGACAAGTTTGTCGGCAGCCTTGGGCCGCAGCGCCTTGGGGAGCAATTGCATATGAAGCGCCAGAACGTAGCTGGTCTGGCTGCCGTTCGCCACCGTTCCATCCGGCTTGACATAGGCATGGTCGAATGCGGCGCGAATGTGCCGGAAAAGCTGGCGATATTTTTCCGCCTCCTGCGGCTTGTTCACCGCCGCCGCCATCTGGCTCATTAGCGACGCGTCGTACGCCCAGTAGGCCGTGGCAATCAGGTCTTTCGATGTCACGCTGCCGATGGCCAGCCAATCTCCAAAGTCGTTGCCGCGTTCATGCAGCCAGAGATAATTCGGGTTCGCCTGCTGAAGATGGTCCATCCAATGCTGCATTGCGGACCAGTTCTCCCGAATGATGCTGGTGTCCCCATACTGCACATACGTCGTCCAGGGAATGATGACGCCCGCATCTGCCCAGCCCGGAGAGCTGCTTCCGGTTGCACCCACGCGCGGAGAGTAGTTCGTGTAACCGCCATCCGGTTCCTGCGCCTCGCGAATGTCGCGTGTGAATTTGTGCGAGAAGGCGTCCAGGTTCATGTTGTAGGTCGCGGTGCGCCAGAAGACCTCGGCATCGCCCATCCAGCCCAGCCGCTCGTCCCGCTGCGGGCAGTCCGTCGGCACGCTTTCAAAGTTGCCGCGCTGTCCCCAGAGGATGTTGCTCCACAGTTGGTTGACCAGAGGACTGCCGGTGTGGAATTTCATTGAAAAGGGCGCGTCCGTGTGGAAGACAACTCCCTGGATCGAGTCGCGCGTAGGCGTTCCCGGATAGCCGGTCACCTCCACATAACGGAAGCCATGATAGGTAAAGTGCGGTTGAAAAACCTCTTCTCCCTTGCCGCTTAACGTATAAGTATCGGTTTCTTTTGCGGAGCGCATGTTCTGCTGGTAGAACTGCCCGTTCTTGAGTACCTCACCGAAACGCATCGTGACCTTGGTCCCGCGGGGGCCGCGGACATGGAGCCTTTCCCATCCCACCATGTTCTGGCCCATGTCGAAAACATAGACACCCGGTTTGGGATTGGAAACGCTGACGGGCCGCACGATTTTCTCAATGCGGATGGGCTGGAAGTTCTGCCCTCGCAGCTGCCCCTTGGCCGCGGGCTCGATCGTTACCGGGCTCCAGCCGGCAGCGGAATAAGACGCATCGTCCCAGCCGATTTTTTTGAGGCGGGCATCGTAAATTTCCCCGTTGTAAATTTCGGAACTCAGCACGGCGGAGGGCGAAGCCTTCCAGGAGCCATCCGTCACGAAGACCTGGTGAGAGCCGTCGGCATAGGTAATCTCCAACTGTGCCATCAGGCGGGTTGGAGGCGGACCGTAGTTGTAGCGCCGTTGGAAGGAGATCAGTCCGGTTGCGTACCATCCATCTCCCAGCAGGGCTCCCATCGCGTTCTTGCCCTGGTGCAGATTGGCAGTGACATCATAGGTTTGATAGACCTCCTGCTTCTGATAATCTGTCCAGCCCGGAGCCAGGATCTGGTTTCCAATACGCTTGCCATTGAGATGAAACTGATAGCTGCCCAGAGCGGTGATGTAGACCCGGGCCCGGCGCACCGTCTTGGAGATAGAAAAAGTGTGGCGCAGCAAATCGGCGGGCCGGGCGGGCCACGGAATCCCCAGCGACGCCGCGCCGACTGCCCCGACAACCACCGCACGGTGCCACGAATCATCGTTAAAGTTGGGAGCGAACCAGTCTCCGCTGGCGCCGAACGTCGCCTTCCAGTCCGGATTGCTCACCAGACGGCGGAAACTGCCGTCCGGCATGCGGATACGAAGCATCGCGATCAGGCCAGCGGAACCGCTTCGCGCTGCATCGGCAAATACCTGGGCAGCCAGTACATTTTTCCCATTCTTTAGATATTTCCCTACCGGCACTACTTTGAACGGACCCCAGGGATATGCCGGTCCCCAGGGCGGGACGGATTCCGCGGCGAGAACGCGCTGGCCGTTCAGCCACACCGCCACGGTGTCTTTGCCGGTGATGAAAAGGGTGGCGTCCTTCGGCACCTGCGACAAATTGAAGTCCAGCCGAAACTGGTGATTCCCGTGTTTCGGCTTGTGCAGCGCCGGCTCCCCGGGCGTCCAGATCCATTTCGGGTTGGACTTGCGGTCGTTGCGATATATTTCGGGATCGTAAGCGATCCATTGCGCATGCCAGTCGCGCGGAGACAGCAGACCCATCTCCCACCATCCCGGCGCGCTGTAGGCGGAGGGGCCGCCGTTTCGGTTCCAGATGCGTACGCGCCAGTAATAACGCTTCGTGGACTGTAGCGTCGGTCCGGCATATGCCACGTCGACGGATTCGTCCGACGCAACGTGTCCACTGTCCCAGATATCGGGCTTGGCGTCCGGTCCCGGTCGCGTGGAAACCAGGATTTCATAGGCACTTTGCTGGATGTTCCGGCCCACCTCCGGCTGTTGCCAGGAAAGCCGCGGGTGCAGCCCATCGATGCCGAGCGGGTTGTGCATTGCGTCGCAGGAGAGATGGAGCGGAGCGGGACTCGATGTTGCCCTCTGGCCCCGCGCCGCCGGGGGCGCAGCGAGCGAAAGCACGATGCCAAGGCAGACAAACGGTGCGGCGAGCGGCCGGGCAAGCTTGAATGTTCCGATCATGGGTCTCCGTGGTTGAGCAGAAAATTAGATGAAGAGGCTACGGTGCCGGCAGATGAATACACTGGCCAAAGTCAGCGACGCAGTGAAATTATCCACCTATTGACATTCGACCGGCAAGGGCTAGTTTCAGCGATCTTCTGATCGATAATGTCTCTCTGGAATCCGACTGCGTTCAGGCGTTTTTCCATGGCAGCCGGCGCGGAGGAAGAGCGCGCAACGGCACGGTCGATTCAGCTCAGATGAAATACCTCTTCCAATCGAAACATGTTGTCATCCGCAGCGCTGTTTTCGGAGGATTCGAAAAACGGCATCATTTCTTTCTGCCATCGCTCGTTGACCGGTTGTTGCTTCATATTCAGGAGGGCCTGGCGGAAATCGGGGGACTCCAGATAGCCGACCAGAAGGCCATCTTCCCTGGCGAACAGAGAGTAATTGTGCCATCCGGCGCCGCCAAGCGCCTCCATCATCTCGGGCCAGACCTGTGCGTGGCGTTCTTTATACTCGGTGAGTTTCTCCGGCCGCACCTTCAGCAGAAAACAGACTCGTTCCATGCTCATCCTTTCAGGCCGCAAACTGGTTGCGCAGCAAATTGTTTCCGGAGTGCCCACGGGAAACACTCAGCCGCGCATTTCCGGCGCGATGTCGTAAACGCTGCGGACCTCCAGCTTTTGCTGAAACTCGTATGGCGCCATGGGCTTGTCGAGCGTTACTTGAATCTCCGCTGTCCGGCCGGGGCGCAGGTCCATAAAGTTATCGGAATAGGAAGCGTTGGTGTCCTTCATATTGGCCCACACCCACAGGGCCGGAACATCGGACTGAATCAGCACAACGTACCGCCGCTCGCCGCCGCGGACACGGAGAGCCAGTTTCGGCTGCTTCAGCTTCAACTCCTTCGGCCGTCCGAAAAGCAGTGTGTTCTCGGCCACAGTCCGGCCCGCAATAACAACTTCGGGGAAGACCAGCAGATTTTGCGCTCCCTGGGCCTTGACCAGATCGCTGAGATCGAGCGATTCCACCTGCCGGCTTGCCCGCGCTGGGATTTCAATCTGCTTGGAACCCCGCCGCAGCGTATCCCCCGCAAGATTCGTCACGCTCCACCGCAGCTCACCGGTTAGATTTTGCTGACGATCGCTAGTGACGGAAATGTCGGCCAGCCCGGTTTGCGCATCCGGCAGACCGCTGACGAGAATCGGAGCGAAGAAGTGTTTCGCCTGGTACAGCACGGCTTTCCAGCGCCGGAAATAGTCGACCATGGACCAGGACTGGCATGGCCAGCAGTCGTTGAACTGCCAGATCGCCGCCGCCATCGATCGCGGCATGTCACGCCGCCAATGCTCGACTCCGTACCGCATGGCCCAGGCCTGGTTGACCTGGGTCAGCCACAGCGTGTCGTCGAAGCTTTCCGGCACTTTGCCAAAGGCCTCCTCGGTGTAGTGCAGGATGATGTCCATCCCGTGGCCGCTGCCATCCAGTTCGTGATACTGCATCATGGGCGAGTCGAGGCTATTACGGTTGGCCGCATCGGTAAATGCGTGAACCGTACTGGGAACCGGCGTGGACTGCATGCCGAATTCGGAAATAAAGCCTTCGACGTTTCGATACGACTCCACCGGCTTGTTTCCGTGCCAAACATCCCATGTGTGAATATCGCCGCTTCCATGGGCGCCGCTGCCCACCTCATAAAACGCGCCCGGCACCAGCCCATGCACAATGCCGCCAATCACGTCCTGGAACAGGTGGTTGTATCCCTTGAAATATTCGATTTCGTTGTTGCCGCTCCAGATCACGACGGAAGGATGGTTCCGGCATCGGCGTGTCTGCTGCTCGATTTCCACCCGCAGATTGCTCATCCAGTTCGTATCCTGAACCGGATAGCTGGCGTTGGCGAACTTGAATTCGAACTGAAGCATCAGGCCCATCTCATCGCACAGGTCGAACAGTTCGTCTTCCTCGTAATAGCCTCCGCCCCAGAGCCGGATGAAATTGAAATTGCACTCTACAGCCTTCGTCATGTACCAGCGCAGGATAGCCGGGGTGGCGCGCGTGGGCATGTTGTCGGCGGGGATCCAGTCCGCGCCCTTGGCAAAAACCGGCACGCCGTTGACGCGCAAATGCATTGCTGCGCTGTCGCTCGGCGGCACCACGGCAACGGTCCGCAGACCGATTCGCCGGCTCGCCGTGCCGATCTCCCGGCCTTTCGCGTCCGTCAAACGAGCCGTGACCGTGTAGAGCGGCTGCTCTCCCATACCGTTGGGCCACCAAAGCTGCGGATTTGGCACGGACGCATGCAGCACGACGGCGCCATTGGCAACCGTCCCCGTCGTTCCCGCCACAGGATTGCCCGCCAACGTAACTTGGGCTTTGACGTTCGCGCCCTCGGAGTCGCCGGCCACCGTGGTGTGCATCTCCAGATCCACGCTGCCATCCGGCTGGTGAGTCTGCACGACCCCCAGATCGGTGATGCGCGAGTCGTAGCCGACAATCTCAATCTTTCTCCAGATGCCTTGTGTCAGCACCGGGCGGCACCAGTCCCAGCCCCACATATAGGGCCCTTTGCGCACCCAGGATCGCTGATTGGGGAGATCGACACCATAGCTCTGCTTGTACGCCGCCTGCCGCTGGGCGACGTACGGCGTGAGCGTATCGAAGCGGATGCGAAGATGATTGGTTCCCCGACGGAGATGCGGCTTGATGTCGAACTGCCAGGTGCGGAACATATTATCCGCGCTGCCGATCTGCTTTCCGTTCAGCCAGACCGTCGCCAGCGTGTCCAGCCCATGACAGACCAGCTCGACATGATGCTGGTCACGGAGCTCGCCGGGAACTTCAAAGGTGCGCTCGAAGAACCAGTTCTTCTCCGCCACCCATTGCACCTTCCCGTTGTTCTCGCCGTAGAAGGGATCGGGTATTTTGCCGGCCGCCAGGAGGTTTGTGTAGGTGCTGCCCGGCACCAGGGCCGGAACGCTCCCGGATTTCCCCTCCTCTTTCATGGTCCACATGTCGCCGCCTAAATCGAGCGAATGCAGACCAGCGGTGTCATCCGCCCAGGCGATGCCGGACCGGTCCAGCACCAGGCCCGCGCCCAGTCCTGCCGCGGCCTGCAGCATCTCGCGCCGCGTCAGGCAGGGTGTTCGTTCCCCATTGAGGTTGTCCTGCGCCGGTGCAGGCGTCTGTTTTGCCATCATTTCGAAACCACAAGCGGAGAGAAATTATTCATTAAGGAACCATACAATTCTCAGATTTGGATGTCCATGCCGCAGCAACAATGGTCGGAAAAGTATCTCGGTGTGGAGTCGAATGTCTCAGGAAGATGCTCCACCTGTGCAGCTTCTAGGAAGTTGCGCCGAGTCCGATGAGGTTGGCGGCGAGGATGATGATCAACATGCCGACCCAGAGCCAGCGGACGGGACGTTTCCCTGCGCCGCGCCACTCGCCGAGCGCCAACCCAATGATGCCGCCGAAGAGCACATAGAGGCTCATGTGCAGCATCCAGTTGATATAGAAAAGGCGGGATGGAACGCTGGCCTCACCCCATGCATAGAAAAAGAACTGGAAGTACCAGATGATGCCGCCGCAGGCTGCCAGGCATCCGTTGATGAGAAGAGTGGAGCGGGACTGGGAAAGATCGCGGCGCAGCGAGATATCCTTGCGAAAGCCGAGCCGGGAGAAGCAGTAGGCAAAGTTCACCAGCGCTCCGCCGCCCATGATGATGACATAACTGGGCAGCGCCTCATAAAGTGGCTTGACGCCCACCAGGTGCGCGGCGGCGGCCATGGGCCGTGCGGCGTCGATGGCAAAGGACATGCCGGAGGAAAAGATGCCGCACAGAACGGCGAGGAACAATCCTTTCCTGAGGTTGAACTCTTCCGCGGTCACGCCCTGCGCCCGTTCCTTCTGATGGCCGGCCCAGGCCACGACAGCTATGCCCGCCAGCGCTGTGCCGATTCCGGCCATGGTGTACGTGCCGCTGGTGCCGGCCAGGAACGCCGTGAGCTGGCCGTGTATGAGCGGCGGCATGAGCGTGCCGACGATGAGCGTAATGCCGATGGCGACGCCAACGCCGAGGGAGATGCCCAGATAGCGCATGGTGAGGCCGTAGTTGACGTTTCCGATGCCCCACATGCAGCCGAAAAGAAAGACCGTGGCCAGGACCGAGGGAGAGATGCTTGCATAGAAGGCGCCGAAGTGGGGCAGCAGCAGCAGGCTGACGCCGATAGGGAGGATCACCCAGGAAAATATTCCGGCGACGGCCCAGGTGGTTTCCCACGACCACTTCTTTACTTTTTCGATCGGAGCATAAAAGGATGCGCCCGCGGCCGCGCCGATCATGTGCCAGCCAATTCCCGAAATTATCGAAGGCATTCAACACTCCCGGAGCGAGGGGTGGCCGTTGAGGACGCCGGAGAATTATATTCCAACAAGGGTATCAGTTCTGTATAGGAACATGCGCATTGGTAGAGCAGCCTGAGAGCACCGCCGGGCGAGCATGCGTCAGCGGTTTCGCATTGGGGCACGAAGCCTATGCCTGCGTGCTCTTCAGGGTAATCATCGTCAGCTCCGGGCGGCAGAGCACGCGGAACGGCACTCCGACTGTGCCTATGCCGCGATTGACGTAGAGCTGCAGCCCGTTTTTCAGGTAGAAATGCCCCTCGACATACTCCCGGCCCAGCGGCGGCGTATAAATAGCTCCCACAAAAGGCAGCCGCACCTGGCCGCCATGCGTGTGCCCGGCAAGCATCAGGTCCACGCCGCCGTGCCGCACCACATGATCCGCGTAGTCCGGCTCATGCGCCATCAGAATCACCGGCTCGTTCGCGGTCTGCAGACCCTTGGGCGCGGCGCGGTCGAGATCCGGATCGCTTAGGCCAAAGTCCTTCACCCCGGCAATCCACAGCCGGGCGCCGCCACGCTCAAACGGAACATACTTGTTCGCCAGCACGGGGAGGCCGTGCAACTCCAGTGCGTGGGTCACCATGGTCGGGTCCACCATGGTGTCGTGGTTGCCCAGCACGCACCAGCGCCGTGGGCATTCAATGCCGCCGAGAATCTCCGCGCAGCCGTAGCTGCTCTTCGCGCCGAAGGACATCGGCATCGGCCCCTCGCTGACATAATCGCCGGTCAGCAGCACCACGTCCGGTTGGAGCCGGTTCACCTGCGCCACCACCTCGCGAATGAAGCTGGGCTGCGTGTACTGCTCGTAATGGAAGTCTGACATCTGAGCGATGCGCAGCCCGTCCAGTTCCGGCGAAAGCCGCGCCAGCTTGATGGTGCGATGCGTGATCTCCAGATCGTGGGGATCGTATTCGACCGAATACGCCAGCACGCCGCCCGCGGCGGCCACTCCAGAGAGCGTCAGGAACTGCCGCCGCGTCATTCCGCCTTTTGCATCCTTCTCCACCCTCCAGAATAGCGGATTCAGCCGGCTCAACCCGGAATGCGCCCGGCAAATCAGGCCGGGAAACGTGCCAATGCCGCCGGCGGAATGGCGAGGCCTGCGGTTTTTCTCGCCGGCATACAATATTCCCGCGTCTGATCCGTCTTCATTGACAGAGGAAGCAATGCCAGCCAACGCCGAGACTATCGCCCACCAGGACCGGCTCATCGCCCAGGCCGTCGAACGCGATGAGTCCCGGCTGCGCAGCTTCATTCGCAGCCGTGTTCCCGATGGCGGCGATGCCGAGGATATTCTGCAGGACGTTTTCTACGAGTTGATCGAAGCGTATCGCCTGATGAAGCCTGTCGAGCAGGTCAGCGCGTGGCTGTTCCGCGTCGCTCGCAACCGCATCATCGACCGCTTCCGCCGCAAAACACCGGTGTCAATCGACGAGCCGGTCACGGAGGAGGAAGACGCCTTCCTGCTCGCCGATCTCCTGCCCTCCTCCGACGCCGGACCCGAAGCCGCCTATTTCCGCTCTTTGCTGCTCGAAACCCTCGACGACGCCCTGGATGAGCTTCCCGCCGAGCAGCGCGAGGTCTTCATTGCCCACGAGTGGCAGGGTCTCAGCTTCAAGGAAATGGCCGCCGATACCGGACTCAGCGTCAACACACTGCTGTCTCGCAAGCGCTATGCCGTGCTCTACCTGCGCCGACGTCTGCAGGACATCTACAACGATTTCGTACAGAACTGAAGGAGAACCATGAGAGACCATCGCGCCTTGAAATTCTTGAAAATCGCCGCTTTTATCATCGTCGGCGGCGCCGCCGTTGGCTTTGCCGTCATGGGCCTGTGGAACTGGCTCGCCCCGGTCCTGTTCAGGGGCCATCGCATCGACTTCTGGGAGGCTCTCGGCCTCTTTATCCTCTGCAAAATTCTCTTCGGCGGATTCCACGGCCGCCATGGCGGCCGCGGTCACTGGCGGCGGCGCATGCACGAACGCTGGGAATCGATGACCCCGGAGGAGCAGCAGGCCTTTCGCGAGCGCATGAACAGCCGCTGCAACCGCTTCCGCCCGGCGGCCGCGCAAGAGCCGCGGCCGCAGCAGCCTTGAGCCGCAATCCAGCCTCGCAGGCCAACAAAGGACAAGACATGGCCAACCCTAACCTCGACCCTCGCCGCAAGCAGCCCGGCGACTGGATTCCGGCGATCGACCGCCAACGCTGCGAAGGCAAAGAGGACTGCGTGGCCATCTGCCCCTACGATGTTTTCGCCATGCGGAAGCTCGACGACACCGAGAAAAACGCGCTGCCATTTCTCGCGCGCTGGAAAGCCCGGCTGCATGGAAACTGGCAGGCCTTCGCCCTTCGTCCCGAGGCGTGTCACGCTTGCGGGCTCTGCGTCACGGCGTGCCCCGAGCACGCCATCAAATTGGTAAAGACAGGATCAAGATGAACAGAACAAGCCCGGAAAATAAAGAAATAGATCCTCGCAATACGCTCGGGAAGGCTGCGAACACGTCGGAAGGCTATGGCAGACACTGCACGCGCTTTCCCACAGTTGCCGCAACCACTGCGGGCGCCGCGAACTACGAGCTAGTCCGGCTGATCCAACAAAACTCCGACCTGCAACGGTTCGTTGCCGAGTTATTGATTGAAAATCAGCGGCTGCGAGAACACGCGATCCAATCCAGGGCAAAGTAGCGTTGTTCCAGCTTCCCCGTGAGAGCGGTGCAGCACCGGACCGGTCGCCGCGGTCATCGCGACCGGCCTGATCTCCGACTGCAAGACCCTCATTCTACTTCCGTGGGCGGCTCCAGCGGCAGGCTCATATTGCTCGCCGCCCGGCCCCGGCTGCGCGGAGCCTGCTTGAACGTATTGTCGCGAGCATAACGTGGGTACTGCACCTGCTGACCGTTCAGCAATTGCTCCACGGTCAGGATTTGCATGCGCGGATAACTCGTCCCATCCGGAGATTTGTAAAAGCCCGCTTCGGCGGCCTCTTTCAGCATGGGTCGCGTGGGTGCTTCAAAACACAGAAAGACGCCAATATCGGCCTTCTCGCGCTCCAGCGTGCCGCGCAGGTCGCGAATCTGCGAGACGGTCACTCCTCCGGCCTTCACGGAAAAAAGAATCTGCTTCGAGTCGCCTTTGGTGTTGTCGTGGAAGTACAGCCGCCCGTCGATGCCGCGGTCCGCGCCCTTCTTCTGCTCCGCCGGACGCGCGCCCACCAACCCCAGTGCCCACCACTGGAACTGATATTTGTCTTGCTCGGCCAGCGCCGCCGCTCCCGCCACATCGGTCGGCTCGCCGATGACTTCATACGTTGCTCGAATGTCCTCGCCGAACGCATCGGACAGTCGCTTCTTGATGAGTCCAATGGCGAGGTGGGTGATGTCGATGCCAATCCAGCGCCGATTCAGCCGTTGTGCCACCTGGATGGTCGTGCCGCATCCACAGAAAGGATCGAGGACAACATCGCCTTCATTGCTGCTGGCCTTCAGGATGCGTTCCAGCAGCGCTTCGGGTTTTTGCGTCGGATAACCAAGACGCTCTTGTGCCTGCGAATTGATCGGAAAAATATCGGACCAAGTATCTGTGACTGCAATCCCTTTTGTCGCATCCAAATACCGTTTGTACCTAGGTACGGCACCGACCCGGGGTTGTATAACGAGTCCTTCGGAGGCCAATTGTTCCATTTTCGTTTTGTTGTAACGCCAGTACCTTGTAACTCCCATGAATTCATATTTTGGATGACCGCGCATTCCAGCGCCGGGTGCGGTGAGGTTATCCAGTTGATATCGACGACCATCCTCATCGGTGAGATGGTAGTGCGACTGAATGTACTGCTCATCCAGCGGCGCGAACGGCTGGCTGAAACTAGCACTATTCGGAGCCTTGACGAAATAAAGAATTACGTCGTGTACGCGCGGCCAGTTTGTCGCCCCTTGTGTGTAGTCGTTCTTTGTCGTTGTTCGCTTCCAATTGATCTCATTCTTGAAGCTCTGCGGCCCAAACACGGCGTCCATCAGAATTTTCAAATAATGGCTGGCGGTCGGATCGCAGTGCAGATAAATCGAGCCAGTCTCCTTCAACACCCGGCGCAACTCCATCAGACGCGGGGCCATCATCGCCAGATACGCCATCATGTCGGAGTTGCCGAGGAAGGTGTGGAAGGCGCGCATCGCATCCGCCACGCGTCCGCCGGTTTCGACAATCTCCTGATACGCGCGCTGGCTGTCGAGGTTCCACTCCCAGGTGTCCTCAAACGCATGGATCTGCGAGCTCGACCGGCTGCCGTCCTTCTCCGCGAACAGCACGTTATAGTCCTGCCGCGAATTGAACGGCGGGTCCAGATACACCAGGTCCACCGATTCATCGCGCACATACCGGCGCAGCACATCCAGATTGTCGCCGTAGTAAAGCTGATTTTTCTCGGCCATCGCTTTTCCCTCGTGAGAGTAGCACAGCGGCCACGAAGCCAGCTTTAGCCCTAGATTTCGGGTCGTGCTACATAATCCTCCGGTAGGGCTTGGCCCGCTCTCCATCGTCCTCTTCGGGCGGCTTCCGCCTCAATGCCATCCCGAAGCACGTAAAGCAAAGACTCAGCGCCGCCTGGGTGAGAAGAAGCGTGCTCGTATCCAACTGTCGAGCCTGTGTATTGGAATTCCACAGCGTTAAGCACAGCTCCGATAGCTTCGAGTGCATCGATGACGCTCCTGCGACTTGCAAAAGCGAGAGGCTCTGCACTTTGATTTAGTACAAGATTAAAGTCCCTATGCGCAATATGTCGGTTTCTCCAATCGCTGGCGAATGTACATTTGTCTTTAGCAACGTTTAGGAGATTTTCCAACTTGGGCTTGGCCTCAATGGAGATCAAATCGGGCAGACATTGCAACGTCAGGTTCTCCTTACCAAACGATTTTGGAGGATCCGTTAGACGACATATATGGAGAATTATGGCCTCCCACATTGTGTCTTGAATCAATTTGAAGAAAGCTGGAGCGGCCGAATTGAGCATGTCAATGCGCTCTGACTTCGTTCCAAACAGAGTTGTGTAATCGTTCCATTTCAGATGAAGCCAAACGCACTCGCTCCAAAGTCGGTGATACGGGCGTCCCAAATCCAATCCCATAACCTCGATATATTGCTGTTCGGTTCCCTCGGCAGTCGTAGGTCTCCCCATTTAGTTTTCCTCTTGAACTAAGGTAATGGTTCCCAACTTTCTTCATCCTGAGCTTCGCAGGAAGCGCACTTGCCCGACTCAATACCAATGAGAATATCCCTCGCCATATTCTCCCCGGTTGGACATTTCACAGACATCGAACGGGCGTCGGATGGGCGCCGGATCGCGGTCTAATGGTCCCCTACCAGACATCCACTAAAATCAAATCCATGTCCTACGCTCAGGCAGTGGAGAGTTTGCACGCGCTTGGCCACGAGCTGGCCCACTCGCCGCGCCGCAAATTCAACCTGGAGCAGATGCGCGTGCTGGCCGCCGCGCTCGGCCATCCCGAACGAACGTTTCCCAGCGTCCTGATCGCCGGCACCAACGGCAAAGGCTCCACCGCGGCCATGCTGGCCAGCATTTTGCGCGCCGCCGGCTATCGCACCGGCCTCTATACCTCGCCCCATCTGTCGCGCGTCAATGAGCGCATTCAGATCGACGGGGTTCCCATCGCCGACGAGGACTTCGCCCGCCTCTATTTCCGCGTGGACGGAACCGCCGCCCAACTAGTGCGCGATGGCGCGCTGCCCCACCACCCCAGCTTTTTCGAGACCGTCACCGCCCTCGCGTTCCTCTACTTCGCCGAGAAGAAAGTTGAGCTTGCCGTGCTCGAAGTCGGCATCGGCGGCCGGCTCGACGCCACCAATATCGTCGAGCCGCTGGTCTCCGTCGTCACCGACATCGCGCTCGATCATCAGGAGTGGCTGGGCGACACGCTCGATGCCATCACGCGCGAAAAGGCAGGCATTCTGCGCCCCAGCGGCACGCTGGTCACCCTGCCGCAGCACCCCGAGGCCAACCAGGCGCTGGGCGAAGTGGCCACCGCGCTCGACGTTCGCGGCGTCAACGCGGTTGCGTATATGCCCGCCGCCCACGCTACGGACGATTCCCCCTGGCGCGCCGCCTATCCCGTCCAGGTGCTGGGAGAGACGGTCGAAATCGCGCCGCCGCTCGCCGGCAGCCACCAACAGCGCAACACCGCGCTCGCCATCGCCGCCGCTGTCGAATTATGTAACCATCACGGTTACAAATTTTCTGCCCAGCAAATCGCCGAAGGCATCCGCACCGCCCGCTGGCCCGGCCGCCTGGAGCTCTTCCCCGCCACTGCAGAGCGCGCCGCAGTTCTGCTCGACGTCGCCCACAATCCCGCCGGAGTCTGGAGCCTGCGCTCGGCACTTTCAAGCTATCCCGCGGCCGGCGCGCGAACCCTCCTGTTCGGCTGCTTGCGGGATAAGGCGTTCGAGGAGATGGCCCAGATTCTTTTCCCCATCTTCGACCGCGTCGTCCTGACTCCGGTCGACTCTCCCCGCACCGTCGCCGTCGAAGACCTCGCGGTGGTCGCCCACAAAGTCGGCGTGGCGGCGACGACAGCCCGCTCCGCAACCGCTGCGTTCGAGGAGGCGCTGCGCCAGACACCGCGCGAGGGCTTGCTGGTGTGCGCCGGTTCCGTCTATCTGATCGGCCCCCTCCGCGACCGCCTCGCAACGGGCCGGATATGAACGACACTCCGCGCAACCCCAGCCTGTGGCGGCGTTGGTTCTGTTATCTGGTGCAATGGCCGCTGTTTACGCTGGCCACTGCGGCCTTCGGCAGCGTCTCGCTGCTGGCGTCCGTGTTCGACAGCAGCGGTCGCGTGCAACATGCCATTGCGCGCGCCTGGGGCGGCGCCATCCTACGCATCACCTTGTCTCCGGTACGGGTCATCGGTGCGGAAAACCTGCCCCAGCCGCGGGTCGCCGTCTACGCCTCCAACCACCTCTCCTATATGGATACGCCGGTGGTGCTCAGCAGACTGCCCTTCCAGTTCCGTATTCTGGCCCGGCACATGCTGTTCAAGCTGCCGTTTATCGGATGGTACTTGCAGCGCTCGGGCCAGATCCCGGTGGACAGCACCAGCCTGCGCTCCTCGCTCGCCAGCCTGAACCGCGGAGTCAAGGTGCTCCAGTCCGGAATGCCGCTGGTCATCTTTCCCGAGGGCGGCCGTTCCGCCGACGGGCGGCTGCAGGCCTTCCTCTCCGGGCCCGCCTATATGGCCATTCGCGCGCAGGTTCCTCTCGTTCCCGTCGCCCTGGTCGGCACCTATGAATTGATGCCCATGCACACCTATCATCTACACCCACGTCCGTTGCTGCTGATCGTCGGCGAACCCATTTCGACCGCCGGCTACACGGCAAAAATGGCCGACGAGCTCAGCCGGCGGGTTTTCGACGCGATTTCCCGCATGTACGATGAATATGCCGGGCTTGCGTCGCAGCCCGAGACTCATCCTACGTCGAAAGCACTCTTGTGAGCAGCAATCCCTTGCCCGGCCGCCCGCGAATCGCCATCCCACTGCCCACGCTGGCGCAGGCGGACTACAATGCCCGGAGCTGGCCGCTTTACGCCGCCGCGATCACCCGCGCCGGGGGTGAGCCGGTGGAAGTTCCACTGAACTTGAGCCCGGCGGAGATCGCCAAATTGGCCACCGGATGCCAGGGAATCCTGCTTCCGGGCAGCCCGGCGGACGTAAACCCCGCGAAATACGGGCAGGAGCGGCAGCCGGAAACTGCCGAGGCCGATCTGGCGCGGGAGAATGCCGACGAGCTCCTGCTGCAGGACGCGCACAATCTGCACAAACCGCTGCTCACCCTCTGCTATGGGACCCAGTCGCTGAACATCTGGCGCACCGGAACCCTGGTGCAGCACCTGGCGCAGGTGCCGGTGAATCACCGGGCCGGAGCCAGCGTCGCCGTCGCCCACACTGCCGCCATCGAACCGAGCTCGCTGCTGGCGGAAATTGTCGGCGCCAGTCCGGAGGCGGTCCACACCCCAAACTTCCTGCGTTTGCCGGTCAATTCCAGCCATCATCAGGCCATTGGCGTTGTCGGCGATGGCCTGCGGGTGGTCGCCCGCTGCCCGCAGGATGCGGTGGTCGAGGCCATTGAAGGACTACGGCCGGGCCATTTCGTGCTCGGCCTGCAATGGCATCCCGAACGCAGCATCGAAACCAGCCCGGCCAGCCGGCTGATATTCGAACGCTTCGTCCAGATTGCCGCAGCCTGGCGTCCGCGCACGATCACCGACTCGCTGGGATAGCTACCGTGAAGCTAGAAGCCTCGCAAATCCAACAACTTGCCGAACCATCGTTGCTCGAGCCCCTGCCCTCGGGGGCCTGGGAACAGCTTGCCGCATATATGGACCAGCTCTACCGCTGGAACGCGCGGATGAACCTGACGGCGGTGCGCGATCCTGCCGTGTTGGCGCGTGTGCACATCGCGGAGTGCCTGCGTGCCGCGCAGACGATTCCCGCCGGAGTGCACTCGGTCCTCGACTTCGGCTCTGGAGCGGGATTGCCGGGAATTCCTCTCCAGATTGCCCGGCCCGAGCTAGCCGTCACTCTGGCGGAGTCCCAAAAAAAGAAGGCTTCTTTCCTGCGCGAGATGGTGCGGGAATTGCGGTTCAACACGACTCAAGTCCATGCCGGGCGAGTGGAGGATCTGCCTTCCGAGCTCCACTACGACCTGGTCGCCATGCGGGCTGTCGATCACATGGAACGGGCGCTGGCAGCGGCCGGGCCGCGAATTGGCCGCTTTTGCATGGTCTTGACTTCTCGCCGGGAACTGCAGATGGTGACGGAGGCATTCCCGGCGCTCGACTGGACGAGCGATGCAATCCCCGGAAGCATGCAGCGGATTATCCTGCTGGGAGCTCGATAGCGCCAAAATGTTCCACGTGGAACATTTTGCTTCTTCTTCGCCTTTTATGTTTGCCGTGAGATTCGTGTGGTGAGACCCTCCAAATGTTCCACGTGGAACATTTCGGCAGCTTGAATGGAACGGGGAGATCGCTGCTTCGCGACTTCATGTCACCTTGCGCCCCGCCCGGATGCATGGATAAGCGAGTGCAGAATGTTCCACGTGGAACATTCCCGAGTCTCCCCGCAAAAAGATTTCCACCGAACCAGTTTGGGCCGCAATTTTATGTGCTGCGTTGTTCCGGCGCTGTAAGCCTAAACAAACGCGGGACTTGCAGGCCGCGAACCGTCGCACGCTAAAAGTCTTCCACAGATTTGCCCCGGAAATGCACAGTCGCCGCCGATTGCGCGGGCCGCTTCCGTTCGATACCCTAGGCACTCGACCCTATGAGAAAAGTGATCGCTGTCGTGAACCAGAAGGGCGGAGTCGGCAAGACTACGACCGCAATCAATCTCTCGGCCGGGTTTGCTCTGGAGGGCGTTCCCACTCTGCTGATTGACTGCGATCCGCAGGCGAACTCGACCGGCGGACTGGGGCTGGCGCGCGATGAAGAACGGCTTTCCACCTATACCGTCCTGACGGGCGAGTCTTCGATCAGCGAAGCGGTCCTCGATACCGGCGTCGAACACCTGAAGTTGCTGCCCAGCAGCAGGCACCTGATCGGGTCAAATGTGGAGCTGGTGCAGGCGACAGACCGCGCCCACCGCCTGCGCGATGCGCTGGCCAAGTATGAGGGGCCGGAGCGGTTGGTGGTGCTCGACTGCCCACCCGCACTCGACCTGTTAACGCTAAATGCTTTAGTTTCAGCAGATTCGCTACTAATTCCGATGCAGGCGGAATACTTCGCCCTGGAAGGTGTCAGCGAGCTGGTGCAAACGCTCGACCGCGTGCGGGATGGCTTTCGACCGCAATTGACGATTGAAGGCGTGGTGCTGACCATGTACGACGAGCGCACTAATCTGGCCCAGCAAGTGACGGACAATCTGCGGGAGTTCTTCGGCGATAAGCTGCTGAAAACCACGATTCCCCGCAACATCCGGCTAGCCGAAGCGCCCAGTCATGGCAAGCCGGTGCAGTTATACGACCAGCGCTCGCGGGGGGCGGAGGCGTATATGGAGCTGGCGAGGGAGATCCTTTTGCGCAACAGCATCGAAAGTCCGCGAGAACGGGCGCGCGCCGCAGCAAACAAGCGCGCAAAGGACGGGTCGAAAGTGCGCTTCTGGCCCTATACGTGAGAGCGGCCTAGTAGGGATAGGAAAGTTTGCGGGGGGAGGAAAGATGGGACAGGGAAATGCGAAAGGCGGAGCCGGCCACAGCGCCGACCCGTCGAAGCGGCGAGCACTGGGCAAAGGACTGGAGTCTCTGCTCTCCGGACGGGCGACGGTGAACCCACCGGCAAGCGGGCCGGCTGAGGAAAGCGGGAAGCCGCGGGAAATTCCCGTCGGCATGATCGACGCCAATCCCTACCAGACCAGAATGGCCGTCGACGGAGCCAGGCTTGACGAGCTGGCGCGCTCGATCGATGCCAACGGAGTGGTGCAGCCCATCATCGTACGGCCGTTGCCGAATGGCCGCTTCCAGTTGATTGCCGGTGAGCGCCGCTGGCGCGCTTCGGAAAAGATCGGCAGGGAGACGGTGCCGGCCATCCTGCGGCAGGTCTCCGACGAGCAGGCGATGGAAATGACCATCGTCGAAAACCTGCAGCGGGCGGACCTGAACCCGATCGAGCAGGCGCGCGCGTACGAACGGCTGAGCCGGGAGTTCAAAGTAACCCAGGAGCAGATGGCGTTGCGCACCGGCAAGGACCGCGCCAGCGTGACAAATTTTCTGCGCCTGTTGAAGCTGCCCGTGCCGGTGCAGGAGAAGCTCGAAAAGGGCGAGTTGAGTTTCAGCCACGCCAAAATTCTGATGGCGCTCGATTCTCCAGAGACAATTTTGAAGGTGGCGGCGAAGGTGGCGGCGTTGTCGATGTCGGTGCGGCAGACGGAAACGTATGTGCAGGGAATTCTGAATCCCGAACGGCGAGAAGCGCCGTCGAAGAAGCCGCTGGAGCCGCTCGACGCCAATGTGCGCGCGGTGCAGGAGCATCTGCAGCGGCAACTGGGCCTTAAGGTACGGATTGAAGACCGTCATGGCCGCGGCAGAGTGGTGATTGAATACTCGAAGCTTGAAGATTTCGATTCGATCATGTCAGTGCTGGGAGGCATCACCTAGGCGCGGCGGAAAACCGCAGGTCCCTCCACTTCGCTGCGCTTTAGTCGGGATGACAACGTCTTTTTTATGAAGATTTCCATACTGCTGTTTCGATTTCGCCGCTGGCTGTTGCTGCTGATTGTTCTGATCGGCTTCTGGGCGCCCTGGGAGAGACTTCGTGGCGCCGCGCCGCCGGGGTCGACATGGCTGTTTTTGGCGGGGCTGCTCAGCCGGGCGGGGCTGTTGTCGATTGGTTCCGCCAGCATTGCTGTAATGGGAGCGGCCATCTTCTGTGCGTTGTTGGCGGCGCTGCTTCGGACCTGGGGCACAGCCTACCTGGGGCGCGGTGTGGTCAAGGATTCCGCGTTGCACGGCGAGCGCGTGGTGGCGGACGGGCCCTACCGATACGTACGGAACCCGCTGTACATCGGAACCTGGTTGAACGTGGTGGCGCTGGCGGTGTTGATGCCGCCCGGAGGCGCGTTGTTCGCGGTAGTTCTGGTGGCGGCGCTCAATGGGGCCAAGGCGCGGGCGGAGGAGCGACTGCTGGCCATGCAAAATGGGGAAGCTTATCTAGCGTATGCGCGGCGGGTTCCACGTTTTTTCTGTGCGATCGCTGCGCGGGTTCCGGCGGGCGCTGCACGGCCGCGCTGGGCGGATGCGCTTCTTGGAGAGATTTATCCCTGGGGCGTGGTGATCACCTACGCGATCTTCGCCAACCGCTATAACACGACGATTCTTGAGCAGGGTGTATTGATTTCCTTCGGAATCGCCATGCTGGTGGAGGGAATCTGGCGACCGCAAGCACTGACGGCGAGTGAACCGTTCCGCTGAACGGACACGGATCCCACCCCTCGCAAACGTCGCGAAGGATGGGCGGCCGGGCTTCTGGAGCGGTTGAGTTACTTTTTCGGCGGTGCGATGGCGTCCTTGGCGGCCTTGGCCACGCGGAACTTGACGACCGTCTTGGCCTTGATCTTGATGGCCTCTCCGGTCTGGGGGTTGCGGCCCATGCGCGCCTTGCGATCGGCCTTTACCAGACGGCCGATTCCGGGGACGACGAAGAGACCGTTCTTCTTGGTTTCCTTAACCGCGGTTTCCGCCAACAGTTCGAGAAATGCCGAAGCCTGCTTGTTGGTGAGTTCGAGTTTTTCGGCCATCTGCCGAACGAGTTGCGTTTTGGTCATGCCTGCTGCCATATTTTTCCTTCCTCCGTTCGTGGTTACATGGGCAGTGTTGGCCGCCGCATGTCCGGTTTCTGTGAGCCCGTTCAACCCGCTTCCCTGCCGCCGGGAAAACTGGGGGAGGAACAGAATCGAGCAGGATTGATGCAGGTTTCAGAAACCCTTCCGCCGTTTACCTTGCGGCTTTCGCGCGCGTTTGTCAACGGAAAACAGCGTATTTCCACAGGTTTTCTTCGGGTTTTAGCGGTTTTTCTGGAAAACAGGCCGAAAATGAGCAGTTTTTGGCTGTTTTTGTGAAAAAATTGCCAGGTTTCTGGCTTCGCTCTCGATCCACTTCGCCGCTCGGTACTCGAGACCTTCCATCGTGGAAGTCGGCTTTTTCGCTGACTATACTAGGTTATTCGAGCAAGAAAAAGGGGAGCGGCGTGAAGGAAGATTCTCAGGAGCGGGTGACGCTCGATGAAGTGCGGCGGGTGGCGGAGCTGGCGCAGTTGGCGTTGACCGAAGAGGAACAGACGGAGATGCTGCACGATCTAAATTCGATTCTGGGTCACGTGGCGCGAATGAATGAGCTGGATACGGCGGACGTGCCGGCGATGGCGCAGTTGGGGGATGTCCTGCAACGCGGAGAGAACGCCGGGCGTGGAGAAGCGCTACGGGGGGACACCGTGCGGCCATCGCTTGACCGCAAGACGGTGATGGCGACGGCTCCGGAAAGCGATGGGATCTACTTCAAGGTGCCCAAGGTGATCGAGCGGTAGAGGCGGCGGCATTTCTCCCGTCCCACCTAGCCGCACAGGACACTGCGAGGATGGGGCACCGCGGGTTCCTCCACTCCGCTTCGCTCTGTTTGGGATGACAGATTTTTCATATATGTAACAGATACTGTTTTTTAAGGCAGGGATGATGGGTCAAAAAACGGGGACTGCCCGGATTCCGCAGACGATTGGGGCGGCGCGGGCGGCAATTGCGAATGGAGAAACGACAGCGGTGGCGCTGGCGGAGCGCTACTATGCGCGGATCGCGGCGGAAGATCCGCAGATCCATGCCTGGCTGGGGTTGAGCCGGGAGCGGGCGATGGCGCAGGCCGAGCGCGTCGATGCGATGGCTGCCGCCGGCCAGGAACTGCCGCCGTTGGCGGGGGTCCCGATCGGCGTGAAAGACGTGCTGACGATGCGCGGCGCACCAGCCACGGCGGGCTCGAAGATTCTGGAGGGATATTTTCCGCCGTACGACGCGACGGCGGTGGCGCGGCTGGAGGCGGCGGGTGCGGTGCTGCTGGGCAAGCTGAACTGCGATGAGTTCGCCATGGGCTCGTCAAATGAGAATTCGGCGTATGGGCCGGTGCACAATCCCCGCGCGCTGGACCGGGTGCCCGGAGGCTCCAGCGGCGGCTCGGCGGCGGCGGTGGCGGCGGAGATGGCGGTGGCGACGCTGGGCACCGACACCGGCGGATCGATCCGCCAACCGGCATCGTTTTGCGGCGTGGTTGGACTGCTCCCTACATACGGGCGGGTGTCGCGGTACGGGTTGATTGCCTTTGCTTCCTCTCTGGATCGGGTCGGACCCATTACCCATACGGTGGAGGACGCGGCGACGCTGCTGGGAGTGCTGGCCGGGCAGGATGCGATGGATGCGACATCTGCAACTGTCCCGGTTACAAATTATGCAGCGGCATTGGATCAGCCGGTAAAAGGACTGCGGGTGGGGCTGCCGGAGGAGTATTTTGCCGAAGGCCTCGACCCGGAAGTGCGCGCGGCCGTGGAGAAGACCGCGGAGGAGTTGCGGAAGGCGGGCTGCACGCTGCACCAGGTTTCCCTGCCGCACACCTCTCATGCCATCGCGGCGTATTACGTGATTGCTACGGCGGAGGCGAGCGCGAACCTGGCGCGGTTCGACGGCGTGCGCTACGGATTGCGCGCGAAGGATGCTGCAACCCTGGGCGGCATGTATCGAGAGACGCGGGACCGGGGATTTGGCCGCGAGGTGAAGCGGCGCATTCTGCTGGGCACCTATGTTTTGAGCGCGGGCTATTACGACGCCTACTATCGCAAGGCGCAGCAGGTGCGGACGCTGCTGACGAGAGACTTTTTGGCCGCGTTTGAGCAGGTCGATGTGCTGCTGACCCCGACCGCGCCCACGCCGGCGTTCAAGCTGGCGGAGAAGACGGACGATCCGCTGGCCATGTATCTGGCGGACATCTATACGGTGACGGCGAACCTGGCTGGGATTTGCGGTATTTCAGTGCCGTGCGGAAATTCGTCCGAAGGGCTCCCGATCGGGGCGCAGATTCTAGGAAAGCATTTCGATGAGGCCACGGTGCTTCGCGTGGCGCGCGCGGTAGAGAGAGCGCGCGCCTAAGAGATCAGAGTACGCTTTGGGCGCGCGGCCGAAGTTCCCGCATTGCACTCGGAATGAGAGTTCTCCTTTATCGCGGGCTGGAGTTGGGGAGAGCGTTGGCGTCTTGCTCGCAGGTTTTAACGGTCGCTCCTGGGAGCACCCAGATCAACGTAACCAGACCGGTCAGGGCCAGCGAGAGCCACGGTAGATAGAACGCCGCCGCCAGCGCAGCGAGGTAGACGGCAAGGCTGGCGAGGTGTCTCCGCAACTCAGCCACGTCGGTGCGACCCAGCGCGCCTGTCTGGCGCTGCTGCCGCATGACGGAACGGCGAAGCAGCAGAAACGTGGCCGCTGCAAAGATCATGGTGCTGTCGTAAAGGATCGCGGAGAATGTGTCAAAGGACTTTTCGCCGAGGTAATCGACAAAGTAGGGAATAAGCGAAAGAGCGAATAGAAAGATCAGGTTGGCCCAAAGAATGTGGTAGTCCACTCGTTCGACGCGGCGTAGAAGTTCGTGGTGATTGATCCAGTAGATGCCGATGATGAAAAAGCTAAGCAGATAGATGCCCAGCTGGGGTGCGACCGCCCAGAGACCGGCAAGACCATTCGCGCGGGGACGTGCAGCTCCAGCACCATGATGGTGATGATGACGGCTATGACGCCGTCGGAGAAGGCCTCGAGCCGGTCGGTTTTCGCTGGAATATGGCTGTCGGGCATCCGGTTGCCTCTCTTTCCCGTCTCAGTGTAGTGCCGGGCGTGAAAACCCGGACGTTCCACATACAACTGGAGTGGACGTAACCTTCACAATTACGGTGCCGCAGATGGGCGGCGCGGTTCTTGCGATGTTTTTGTGAGAGCAAAACTCTGCTTCGCCCATCAGTTGACGGTGTGCTGAAAGCGGTATTAGTATCCAGTGTTCCAGCCTGACGTGCCTGCCAGGGCGCCGGGGAATTCCCGCATTGCTAATTACAACCGTAGATTTGTCGAGGCCAAACGACCATGAAAAAAATCTTCACCACCGTATCTGCCTGCCTCTGCCTGGTGGCGCCCGGATTTATGCTCGCGCCGCGCGCCCAAGCCCAAACCACGAACTCCGTTCCCGTAACTCAGCCGTCGCTGGTCGCTCTGACCGGCAATGTGCGGCCGGAAGCGAATGCTGCCAACGACGCGGGAGCGGTGGACGGCAGCCTGCAACTGAATCACATGCTGCTGTTGCTGCGGCGGCCGGCGGCAAATGAAGCGGCGCTGAAGACGCGGATCGCCTCCCTGTACAAGCCCGGCAGTCCGGACTTCCACAAATGGCTGACGGCGAAGGAACTGGGGCAGGAATATGGTCCGGACCAGGAGGACATTGCGACGGTGGTGGACTGGCTGAGAGATTCCGGGTTCCAGGTGAACAGCGTCGCCGCGAGCGGCATGACCATCGACTTTTCCGGCACCGCCGGACAAGTGAAGGCAGCTCTCCACGCCGCCATGCATAACCTGAAGGTGCGGGGCAAGGAGCACATCGCCAACATGCAGAACCCGCAGGTTCCGGCGGCGATCGCCAAGCTGGTGGTGGGGGTTTCCTCGCTGAACGATTTTCGCCCTAAGCCGGCAATTACGGGCATCAGCATGGCGCACATCAATCCGATGTCAAAAGCGGTGAATACCGCGGCCACGGAAGCGGGCGCGACTCCCGGCTTCACGGTGAACGCGGCGTACCAGTTGGTGGTGCCGAACGATCTGCACACCATTTACAACTTCAATGCGGCCTACGCGAAGGGGATCACCGGCAAGGGGCAGACCGTCGTGGTGATTGAAGACACCAATCTGTATTCCACCAACGACTGGACGGTGTTCCGCAAGAAGTTCGGGCTGTCGAAGTATACGAAGGGCACGTTTACGCAGATCCATCCCGGCGGATGCGCCAACCCGGGCGACAATAGCGACGATATCGAGGCAACGCTCGATGCCGAGTATGCGAGCGCGGCGGCGCCGAATGCGGCCATCGTGCTGGCCTCCTGCAAGAGCACCAAGACGACGTTCGGCGGGCTGCTGGCGTTGAATGCGCTGATCAATGAGCCGGTTCCGCCTTCAATCATCAGCATCAGCTACGGTGACTGCGAAGCGGCGCTGGGTGCAGCGGGTAACGCCACCTACAACTACGCCTACCAGCAGGCGGCGTCAGAGGGCGTCTCGGTGTTTGTGTCCGCCGGGGATGAGGGCGCGGCCAGCTGCGATGCGAACCAGCCGGCGGCGCAGTACGGAATCGCGGTGAGCGGGTTTGCCTCGACGCCGTATAACGTGGCGGTGGGAGGAACGGACTTCGGCGATACCTATGCGGGCACCAATGCTCAGTATTGGAGTGCGAAGAACAACTCCATTTATGGCTCGGCGAAATCCTACATCCCGGAGATTCCCTGGAATGATTCCTGCGCCAGCACGCTGATCACGAACGTGGAAGGCTACAACGTGCCCTATGGCAAGAATGGCTTCTGCAATTCGCCTACGGGAAAAATGTATTTCCTGACCACGTCCAGCGGCAGCGGCGGTCCCAGCGGCTGCGCATATGGCCAGACCAGCCCGAAGGCGGGAACGCCAGCCGTGAGCGGGAGCTGCAGCGGGTATACCAAGCCGAATTACCAGCAGGGTCTGACTCCGAACGATGGCGTACGCGACCTGCCGGATGTTTCGCTGTTCGCGGCCAACGGCGTGTGGGGACACTATTATGTGTTCTGCTACAGCAACCCGGCCAAGGGAGCATACGGAGTCCCCTGCACGGGCAACCCGGCGAACTGGACCGGCGCGGGCGGCACGTCGTTCGCGGCGCCCATCGTGGCCGGGGTGCAGGCACTGGTGGACCAGTCGACGCAACAGCCGGAAGGCAATCCAGACTACGTCTACTACGCACTGGCCGAGCAGCAGAATGTGGCGCGGCAAAACCTCTGCGTGTCGACCCTGGGTACCAGCTCCAGCTCCAAGTGCGTGTTCCACGACGTGGCCGAAGGAGACATGGACGTGAACTGCCTGGGCAAAAACAACTGCTACACCCCTTCGGGGAAGAACGGCGTGCTGTCGACGACGAGCAAGGCGTATTCCAAGGCATACAACAGTACGATCGGCTGGGACTACGCCACCGGACTTGGGACGCTGAATGTGAGCAACCTGATTGCGGACTGGGGGAACGCTTTCCAGTAGGACCCATGGATTCGACCGTAACGCAGGCGCAAATGAAGGCAATTATATACTTGACAAATCAAGCTAGATTTTCTATTCTAGATACATGAAAGCGCCTAAGACACTACAAGAAGCCATCATTTACTTCGCCGATTCGGACAACTGCCTTCGGTATATGGTCGCGCATCGCTGGCCCGATGGAATTGTTTGCCCTACCTGTGGCCGTACCGATGTGACCTACCTTACCGTCCAGCGCAAATGGCAGTGCAAGAGTGGCCATGCCAAACGCCAATTCACAGTGAAAGTCGGAACCATCTTTGAGGATTCCGCTCTCGGACTCGACAAATGGCTGCCCGCTGTCTGGCTTATTACCAGCGCGAAGAATGGCGTTAGCTCCTGCGAGATTGCCCGCTCTCTCGGGGTCACACAGAAAACCGCGTGGTTCATGCTTCATCGCATCCGCAAGGCGATGCAGGGTGGCTCCATGATGAAGCTCGGCGGGAACGGTGGCGGCGAAGTGGAAGCCGATGAAACTTTCATCGGCGGGAAGGCCCGCAATATGCACCTGAGCGTCAAGCAGCGCCGCATCACAGGAACCGGAACCAAAGATAAAACTGCCGTCATGGGCATCTTGGAGCGCGGCGGTCACGTTCGCACTATCGTCATTGCCAACCGCAAGAAAGCTGTTCTGCAATCGGAAGTCCGTAGGCATGTTGAAGCGGGCGCGGCCTTGTATACCGATGCGCTGCTCTCTTATGATGGGTTGGCCACAGACTACGCCCACAAGGTTGTTGACCACGCCCTTGAATACGTCAGCGGTCGCGTTCATACCAATGGACTCGAAAATTTCTGGAGCCTGTTGAAGCGCGGCATCAACGGAACCTACGTGAGTGTCGAACCGTTCCATCTCTTCCGTTACCTCGATGAACAAACCTTCCGGTACAACAACCGCAAGGATATGAATGATTCTGACCGCTTCTCCGCCGTCCTCTCGCAAGTCGCTGGAAAGCGCCTTACCTATGCAGAGGTCACCGGCAAGGTGTCGGAAACGGGCTGCTAATCCTTCCCGTTTGAAGCGCGGCCCGAAGCGGAAGACTTCTTAGTTTTCCGCTTTTCAGTGTTGGCCTTCTTCTCGGCTTCCATCTGCTCCTTGACGGCTTTTGGATCGGCCTTCAGGATCGTGTCCATAGCGGTGTTGAAATTGTCGTATTCGTCATTTGACTTCATATATTCCTGCCTCTAAGAACCATTTCCAGCAATCCCCAGTTCTCGCCGCCGGTCAGTTGGATCAGGCAGCAAAAAGTATTGGCGCGGATTCAGTGGGCAATGTTTCAAAACCGCTCCGAGCACTTTTTCGTCGAAATAAACGTACCTTGATCGAAGACTGTAAAAGAGCAGCCGCCACGCCGTTTGGCTGAGAATCTCCGTTCCGCCTATCTCCCGTTTTGTCAGATAGCAATATGATTCATAAGCCATGAAATCTGCTACCTGCAAAGGCACAACGCGCTTCTTATCGCTGAAGACTATGTCTCCCACGCGCCCTTTGATGGATAACGGGGCCTTCTTAATTACGCTGAATAAAGCTCTAGAGCATTTCTCCTATAGGTGTATATCGTAACCGCAGTGATGGAACCAGGCTTGGGCGTTGCTGGATGAGATGGATGGGATGGCCTCGGAGATGGC
>Ga0207933_1000027_pt1 | contig 139058 bp, 132 predicted proteins | sample NGESurdeep092012_4_FD_184488 | JGI IMG/M metagenome (GOLD analysis project Ga0207933, IMG submission 184488) | Arctic peat soil microbial communities from Barrow, Alaska - NGEE Surface sample F53-3 deep-092012 (SPAdes) | ecosystem: Environmental > Terrestrial > Soil > Wetlands > Peat ... | reverse complement strand
AAGGAGCGTGCCTGCGTCGCGTTGTAGAAACTCTCGGGCAGTATCCGTTCGTCGATGACGCGGTGTACATCCCGCACGGTGACACGGGAGACGACGGCAGCTTCCGCCGGTGTCAGGGTATCCATCTGAGCGGTCATGACCACCTCCGTCTCGATTATATAACTCTTCCGGCCTATCGGAATATTTATTGGAATGCGCGGCGGAAATTGGAGCGAACTAGCCGGAAACGGCTTCGGGGATGCTCGTATCACGTGCAGCGAAGAAGAGAGTATTGGCTCACCCGGAACTCATCGGCGCGATGTCATGAAACGTGTTTGCACCGCCGCAATAACAATGTATTCTCCGTCAAGGATTCCCAATTTTTGATAACGAGAACAATCGATCACACCTTAATTGGTCGAGCATTTCAGGAATTCGACACATGGAGACCAGATTGCGTGCCAACGGTTTACTGCAAATAGCAGGAGTACTTGCGTTTTCCCTCATCGTTTCGCTTGCCGGCTGCGGCCGGATCTCCTATGCCCCCGCGGCCACGGCTCCAAAAACGGCCACTCCGATTCAGCACGTTATCATCGTTATCGGGGAAAATCGCAGTTTCGACAATCTGTTTGCCACATATGTGCCACCGGACCCCACGCAGCATGTGGAGAATCTGCTCTCTGAAGGCATTGTGAATGCGGATGGCAGTCCCGGTCCAAACTTCACCGCGGCAGCACAGCAGCAGGCCGTCGACAGTAGCGATGACGCATTTCTGATCAGCCCGCCGCAGACCGCCCCCTATACGACACTCCCGCAACCAAATACCACAGTGGGTCCGCGCATTTACGCCCCTGCAAACATTCCGTCTTACTATACATTTATCTTTGGACCTGCCATCACCAACGATCCAGGCCTGGAAGCCAGTGACCAGAACTTGCTGGCCGACGGTGGAATTACTCCACTCCTACCTCTCATTCCCGACTCCCGCATTCCGGCAAACCTGCCGAGCGGACCCTTTCCCATAACAAAATACATCGCGTATCCCTCTACCTTCGGCGATCCAATGCATCGCTTTTATCAAATGTGGCAACAGATCGACTGTAGTGCCAACACGATGAGTGCCGGCAATCCCAGCGGATGTATGCACGATCTTTATGCCTGGACGGCCACCACAATAGGGTGGGGCCCAATTATTGAGAACACCCCGCCGCTGCCGCCGGCGCAGTTCACTGACCAGACAACCTGGATGGGCGGAGTATCCATGGGGTTCTACAATATGGCCGCCGGCGATGTCCCCTACCTGGCCTCGCTTGCCAACCAGTACACCCTGGCGGACAACTATCACCAGTTCATACTGGGCGGCACCGGCCCCAACTCCATTTCGACTGGCACGGCAGACGTCTTGATCTATAGGGACGCCAACGGAAACATGGCCACACCGATTGCGTCGCAGGTGGAGAATCCTGACGCCTACCTTGGCTCCAACAATTGGTATCAGCAGGAAGGGTTCAATGTATTGGACGCCGCCAACACCAGCAACGCCTCCTACACCGACTGCTCCGATCCCACGCAGCCTGGCGTGAAGGCCATCATGAATTATCTGAATATCCTGCCGTACAAGCCCTTTCGGTCCGGCAATTGTGCGTCCGGAGCTTACTATCTGTTGAACAATCAGTATCCAGCGTACCAGCGTGACGGCAGCCTCCGTACGGATCAGAAGTATACTGTCGGCCCCTCTTTGACCCCCACGATTGGTGACGAGCTTTCCGCCGCAGGCATCTCCTGGAAGTATTACGGGGAAGGATTTAACAGCAAGGACACGGAAGTGCTCTATTCGCACTATTGCAGCATCTGCAATCCGTTCCAGTACTCCAAGTCCATCATGACCACCAATCTGCGCAACAATATCCAGAGCCTGTCGGATTTCTATACCGACCTGCAGAACGGCACGCTGCCGGCGGTATCATACATAAAGCCGGACGACCTTTTGGATATGCATCCTGGCTCTTCAATGCCGGTGCTGTTTGAAGGCTTTGTCAAGAAGATTGTCACCTCTGTGCAGGCGCAAACCGCTTTGTACAAAACGACCCTGATCTTTATTACGACGGACGAATCGGGCGGCAACTACGATTCCGGCTACATTCAGTCCATCGACTTTTTTGGCGACGGCCCGCGCATTCCTCTGATTGCGATTTCACCCTATGCCAAACCGGGATATGTCGACCACACCTACGGCGACCATGCGTCTCTTATGAAATTTATTGAGAAGAACTGGAACCTGAAGCCGCTGTCGTCGCGCAGTCGAGATAATCTGCCCAATCCCGTCAGTGATCCCATCAATCCATATATTCCGACCAACAGTCCGGCTGTCGGTGACCTGATGACGATGTTCGATTTCTCCAAGAATTAAGCCGCATGGGTTGATGCGCAATGCCGCGGCTTGAAAGGGAGACGTGCTGAAGGTTTTGAAGAAGATTTTTTGGGCGGCGACTGCAGCGGTGTTCCTGCAGCAGTACGCCGCAGCGATGCCTCCCAAAAAACAGCAAGGTAATTGTCTGCGTCCCGCGGCGGGCAGCGTTGTGGCCGATCCTGCCAGCCTGCGCAGCCACAATGGAGTGTTGCATGTCGAGTTGACGATTCGCAATGCTCCCGGCCCGCATGGTTCGCTGCTGTACTGCTATAGCGATGCGGCAGGCGAGGAATCACCGACGCTGCGGGTCAAGCCAGGTGATCGCGTCATCATTGATCTCAAGAATGATCTTGGTACTGGGTTTGAGACGCCCACACTGGCTGGCCACAAGCATCCGCATGAAGAAATGCAAATGGACAAAAACCCGTGCACCAGCGGTACGATGTGGGCGACTTCGACGAACCTCCATTTTCACGGGCTGACGATCCCTCCCGTCTGCCATCAGGATGATGTGCTGAAGACCTCGATCCAGCCTGGGGATCCGCCTTTCGAATATAAATTTCAGATTCCGCCGGATGAGCCACCGGGCCTGTATTGGTATCACCCTCACATCCACGGCTTTAGTGAGCAGCAGGTGCTGGGTGGCGCTTCCGGCGCATTAATCGTAGAAGGCATTGAACGGGCGAACCACACTCTCGCTGGTCTTCCGGAGCGAGTATTTGTCCTTCGCGATCAGGATTTACTGAATCCCAATGCTCCTCCGGCAAAATCTGAGCCGGTTGTTCCCAGCGCTCTAATCGAGCGCGACGGGGATGCAGCGAATAACGGCACCGGCTTCGGTAAACCCGCCAAAGATATTTCCATCAACTTTATTCCGGTTCCGTATCCCGACTACCCACCGGCTGTGATTGAAATGAAACCGGGTGAGCGGCAACTGTGGCGCGTGCTGAACGCCTCCGCCATTACCTACGTCAATTTGGAGGTCTTGTTCGGACGCGCTCCGCAGAAGCTTGGGTTGGTGGCGCTGGATGGGGTTCCGTTGAATTGGGATGGGGTGCCCACGGATGCCGTGCGCTGGGAGACACATCTGGGAATCCCGCCGGGAGCACGCATGGAATTTATAGTGACTGGGCCGCCGTCAGGGGTGACAGCCTTGCTGGTTACGCGCTCCGTCGACACCGGCCCAGGCGGAGAAAACGATCCGAATCGTGCGCTTGCGAAGATTGTCGCTTCTCCTGAAGCGCCCGAGCCTCCATCGCGATTGTCAACATCCCCGCAGCCCTTGCCACCGCTGAAAGAGCCATGGCTTGGCAGTGTAACTCCCACCCGCGTGCGGCACTTATATTTTTCCGAGAAGCTTTCCAATCCCAATGACCCGACCAGCGCGGTTGAGTTTTATATCACCGTCGACGGACAAAAGCCGAAGGCGTTCGATCCACACGCGCCCATGCCGAATATCGTTGTGAAGCAGGGTACTGTGGAGGATTGGATCATCCAGAACCGTTCCCGGGAATTGCATGACTTTCACATCCATCAGTTGCATTTTCTCTTAATGGATTATCTCGGCAGACCAGTCCAGGAGCCATTTTTACGGGATACGGTGAATGTTCCCTATTTCAACGGACGGTCGCTTGCGTATCCAAGTGTGCGGTTGCGCATGGATTTTCGCGACCCGAATATCGTGGGTACATTTGTGTATCACTGCCATCTGCTGGAGCACGAAGACAAAGGCATGATGGGTACGATTCGCGTAGAGCCTGGAGAGCCGCTGCAGCAGGGAAGAAACAAGCCGGAATCCTCCGCTAGGTACCGCAAGTCGCCTGCTGAGGACTGAATGACAATTCGCTATCGTATCCTGATTGACTTTAGATACAAATATGTTCAGCACGCTCGTCCCTTCCTCAAATCGGCTCGCAAGAGCCTCCTCCCAGACCTCTGCCGCGCGCTGCTCGCACACTATCTGCCTGCTCCTGTTCGGCAGAGGTCCAGCAGAGGGCCAACTCGCAGACTTCGCTGTAAGCTGCTGAAACTGCGGGGGTGCTGGCGAGGGTGCTGAGGGTTATTCCAGATGTATTTTTCAATGACTTAGAGTGCTTTCAGTGCCATCGACGCTCTTTGTTGTCAATCAGTTACACGTCTGAGTAGAACTGTCACGGCAGAGGTCGCGGGTTCGAGCCCTGTCATCCCCTCCTTAAGTCAAAGCAAATAAATCGCTTAGGGCACAGTGACAAGTTGAGTTTGACCTCAGCAGCAGTTGGACACCCGATGCGTACCATCCTGCGACGCTATTCCAGGCCACATCGACCAGCCCGCCCGCTTACGGTCTTGTAGGCCTTTTATATGCGGAGTACGGGGTGAACGCCTCGCAGGTTCCGGCAGTAATGCTCACCGAAACCGCCACGGGCCAACCGCACGATTCCGCGGCCATCCGTTCGACCGGCTCTGCCACCTTCATGGCATCGACCACCGGCTCACCATCGGCAGTGGGCTCGCGCTTCCGCCACTTGGCGACCGTCTTCGGGTTAATGCCGCGACGCCGCGCCAGCGCCCTCAGACTCTCTTGACTATGTTGTATCGCTCGACGGACCGGCGCCGTCAAGCAGCAGCGGAGCGGAATCGGGAAGAAGTTGGTGAAAACTGCTCATGTAAAGGACGAATTTGAGCTCGCCCGAGGCGACTCGCTCGATGATGCAGTCGATACCAGAGACGGCTTGAATCAAATTGGGCAGTGGCCGCTTCTTTGCATACTCCGCCCGCCAATAGAACCGTCCGGTCGCGCGGACGCGATCCGGCGATGCGTTCAGGACAGTCAGCGCAAGCTCGCTGAGCACATGAATTTCATTGATCAATTGGCAGTGGAGATTGTAATTGTCATCGAAGGTCATCAGCTCGCCGCTTTCCAAAATGTAGAGCCTCGAATCGGGATCGACGAAGAACGCGGACTGCTCGACCGGCGTTCCCCGGCTGAGGACGGTTGTGAGCCAACGGTCACCAAACTCGCGCACTTCCTTCGGTGTAATGGGCATCTGCTCCTCCGCGGCTCGCGCCAGCACAAACCGTCGCTCTACGGTGCCTGTTCTGATTGGCGCTGTCAAGGCGGGGTAGTCGATTGGTGGGCAGGATGTGTTTTCAACCATCGAGCCCATCGGCCATTTTAGCTCCGACCTGCACAGCCACGCCAGTTCGCGCTGCTGCCATTCCATTCTGCAAAGGGCCGTTAGCTGAGAATGTTACCTTCCCCCACCGGGATGCGCCGGAGCCTCACCAGCGGGCAGTGGACGCAATGGCACGGCACTCAAATCACTGCGGCTTCGCGGGGTGTTCGTTAAACCATTTCCGCGCCCGCTCCTGCACGCGAGATAGGTCGGCTGGAGTCAAGTGGGAGGCGGCTTCGTCCCGAGTCTTGCGCATACCCTCTCGGTACTCGACAGCAAAATCCGGCGTTAATCCAGCAACCTTGCCCGCAGCTGCAAGGTCGAGCCAGAAATAGGCATCCTTGCCAGCCGTGCGGATTCGGCCAAGACGCGCATGACGTCGGCAGCCATTGCTTTGCTGATGCACGTGAGTGAGACGACGATGTCTTCGTAGCCCTACCGTGCACGGAGAATGAAAAAAGACAGAGCCACTTCCATCTGACCATTTGCAATGGCGAAGAAATACTCGGATTGCCGAACGAACCTTTCTTCGGATAAAAGGGCATTTATATTAGCAACACTGGATTGAGGAATTTCATGATCGCAGAGAAACGCACCAGCCCCGAAATTCGTTTAACTTCTACCGCCAAGACCAAGAAGAACTCCAATTTCGACCCTATTTTTGCAGAGGAGATACGCAAGATGAGCGCATACTGGCACGCCTGCAATTACCTCTACGCCGCATCTTCATCGAATATCTATTTCGAGGCAAGATTTTCCGTTTCTCCAATCTGTCAAGTAACGTGGTTGCCTCGGCAAAATTCTCAGTTTTTAGGAAAGTACAATAACCACGTAGAAAGCAAGGCTTCAACCTGTCGTATCGTCTATTGCCCCATATCCAATTGAATGGGGATAGAAACCAACACGCCGTTGGAAGGAGTGGATGCTTGCACCATGACGGTTGTGTATATACCCGACAGTGGAGCGGTGTTGCCGCACCCGGTCAATGTGCCAAAGCCCATAGCCAGACCAATGCCCACGATTGCGAGCGCCGTCCAACGCCCCAGCGTGGCCGCCGCAAATTTACGTGCGCGCTGCAATATGTACGCAGCCAGCAACGTAAAGAAGATCAGCAGCCAGCCAAACAGCGATTTAACTTTCGTAGCCGATCGAACCCCGGCGGTGACCAGAATGTTCGACTGGATGGTCAACGTGACCTGCTGGGTTGTGGTTAGCGTGTTGAAGAACCCATTGGAGGCTTCTTCCCGATTTGGAACATTCGGTTATACCTTCCTCCAGATTTGGATCGTCGCCACCACACTCTCCACTGATACTGCACATGCCTACTCTATGTACATTGTTGGCACCTTTAAGAAATAGTGCTCACTCGTTTTTTGAGGAGAAGCTACATGTTATTGCGGCCATCCCGAAGTCGGTTATTTTCTATAACTCTTCGTTGCTTCTTGAGCCCGTGTTTCATTGGAATTTTTCTGCTTTGTGCTGCACCGCTACATGCGCAAGCCTCACCTGTTACACTTTTGCAGCAAATCAACCACATCGCTGGAACCGCGGCTCCAGGGTATTCCGGCGACGGCGCGGCGGCGGCTTTGGCCGCGGTCAACCTTCCCATGGACGTGGCCTTTGATGGCGGCGGCAATCTTTACATCGCGGACACGGACAATAACCGCGTCCGCCGGGTAGATGCCGTAACAGGCATCATTACCACTGTGGCCGGCGATGGCCAGCAGGGTTATGCCGGAGACGGCGGCGCGGCTGTCAATGCCCAGTTGAGCCTGCCAGCAGGCATTGCCGTGGATGCGACAGGAAATATTTTCATCGCCGACACCGGCAACAATGTGGTCCGCAAAGTAAATGCGCAGACAGGCATAATTACTACTGTTGCCGGCAACGAGGCGGCCGGCTATCAGGGTGACAATGGGCTGGCGACGGCTGCGGAACTGAATCAGCCAGCCGCGATGACCGCTGAGACGGTTCTGCACAACACGAGGACGACGTTGTCGGCTTGGTTTTTGGCCGCCTACCTGATGACCCTCTCTGCGTATCGTTCTGTGTGGCCCATGGCAATGTTCGACTTGCCGGTGGCGACACCGGATAACAAGCGCAATTATGTGCGCTTTCGCAAAGCCCTGCTCCATGATGCTGCAGTTTTCTGTCTACACGCGTTATATTCCGAGTGAGGAAACTGCGGAGGAGCATCGAAGAACGATTCGATCTGCACCGGATAAGCCCGGACAGCGTCCGGGCTTTGTACGTTCTGCATTCGATTTCTGTTCGGGTTTGTCGTCGCTCTGGCTGCTCGTGAGCCGTCAGGCTTAGGGATCGTGTCTCTCTTTCGCCGCTCGGTTCTTTTCAAGACGGATTGCGAAGCGCAGCACGCTGCAGCTGCGAGAGGATCTATTCAACATTTTCAATCATCCGAACTTCGACGTGCCCGACCGCATCTTCGATTCACCAACCTTTGGATCGCTGATTTCGGCCAACGCCTACGGCAATCGGCCGCCACGGCAACTCCAGCTGGGAGTTCGCTATTCGTTCTGAGGTGCGAGGCAGGAACCATAAGCGTTCCATATCAAACGGGTTTCCAGGTCAACTAACCGGTGAGCCATTGCATCGGCGGCTCGAAATCGCATCGTTTTCCCGTTCGCGGTCGCCAGAAATGCTGTGGTTGTATCCGTAGCGGGCAGCGCCTTGCCCGGCTCTATAAACCGGATCACTTCCTGCTGTTCCTGCTCGGTGAGGTTTGCCATTAATCGCGTCTCCGGATGCCTGCTTGGGTGAAGGGCTGGACCGTGGGAGCTACAAGCAAAGGAGATCGCGCCTGGAAAGACCATACATTAGGGTGAAAAGTACAGCAACATCCTACTATGTCCAGGAGTGAACGGAGTTTGTGCCGGATGCATTCCGTGGCGCAGGAGTGGAGAAAAGGCGCGCGAAGCACTTACCGAAGGCTTAGTTGTTATTTGCGGAATTGTTCGCGTTCAAAAGCGATCTCAATGAAGCAGCGCAACAAAGCCACACACGCGGCATCGTAGACTGCAGTGAAAGCGTCCTACGATGTTGAGCTTTATGCCTGCATAAGGCTTGTGAAAGTGCGATTGCCCTAGCACATAACCGGAACGTGAAAATCGCAGCAGTCAGTGTGGATGCATCCCGCCAGCAATTGCTGGTGGCCAAGACCAAGCGCCTTCCCTCATTTAGCACATACGTTTTTGGAGGGGAAAAACAGCGTTCAGATCTTCGCTTCGGCCTACACCTGAAGGAAAACAGCTTCAGATGTCGGGGAGTGCGGGGAGCCCGTTCGCAAGCCGGCCACACGATCGCGTCCGCAATCTCTTCCCGCCTCGCCAGACGAGTTAGCGGAATGTCGCTTGCTCTCTTCGAACCGTGAGGAAATCGCCTCGCTTGTAAATGCCCGGATCAAAGCACATTCTGACAGCTTACGAAGAGTGCTCTTCGCAAGCGATCAGACTAAACCTACTCTTTTGGAGACCTATTGCGGGGTAGCGCCGCTCCAACCGTGGTAGAAAACCGTGGTAGAAGCGAAATTACAGAATTATAGACCGCTGATTCCATGTGCGTACCGCCCTGAATACGATTGACTCCTCGAAATTTTCATGGCGTGTCCACCGGCTTCTCGGTATACTGCCTCATCCCCCCTTAAAATCGGCAATAGCAGCCTACGGGGTCTTGTCGTCTTCGGAAGAGCGATCGGCTTTTGGCGCCTCGACCCCGGGACTGAACGCCCCCGGCCAGGGCTCGTGGTCGAGATATTTTCCTCGTTTCGGTCACAAAAGAAGAAGAAGAGGTTTTCGCGTGAGCCCCCTGATGTGGTGTCTGATCGTCCCAGGAATCCTGATCCTCGCGGGGTGGGGCTATCAGACCGTGGGCGCGCTGATCGACCGCCGCCGTCACGCCTGTCCAGGTCGATGGCTGAATCTCGGCGGGCGGCACCGGATCTTCGTCAGCCAAATGGGAAAGGAGGCCCCGGCGGTGATCTTCGAGTGTGGCCTGGCCTCTTCCAGCCAGAGTTGGGCATATATCCAGACCTCGCTGGCCGCGGAGGCGAGCACGCTGAGTTACGACCGTGCCGGTATGGGCTGGAGCTCCTCCCCGACCGCGCCGCCGACCCCGACCCGTCTTGCGGGCGATCTGCGCCGGATCCTTGAGCGCGCCGGCGTTGCACCGCCGTGGCTGCTCGTCGCGCACTCCTTCGGGGCGCTAGTCGCGCGCCGCGCCGCAGTCGACTACCCCCAGGACCTCGCTGGTCTGGTCTTGATCGATCCCCTGCTAATGGGGCAGTGGCGGCGCTGGAATCCCGGTCGAAGTAGCCTACTCAACCGCGGCATCCGGCTCATGCAGGCTATGGCACCCGCGGCCGCGTGCGGCATCATTCGCCTGGTCGCCCGCTCCCTCATGAAGCATGCCGGTGTGCTGCCGCCCGTCTTTGCCCGTCTGGTCGGAGAAAATGGCCGCCGCATGATTGAGCGAACCACCGGGGAACTGCGCAAAATGCCCCCTTCCGTCTGGCCGGCTGTGGTCAGCCACTGGTCTTCCCCGGGGTTTTATCGCGGCGTAATCGCTCATCTGCGCGCGTTGCCTGCCGCCATGGCGGAGCTGGAATGGGTTCGCCCCATCGAGAACCTTCCCGTCCTGGTGCTGGTTCCGGCAGGAAACGGCGCGCTCTCCGGCGAGAGTCTTGCCCGCATCGCGCCGGATGCCGAACAATGGGTCGTCGAAGACTGCGGCCACTGGATCCATCTCGACCGCCCCGATGTCGTGTTGGACGCGATCCGCGCCGTGCTTGCGCAGAACCAGCATTCTCTACACCAGGAAGTACGGAGTTGCCAATGAACTCAGTGGCTCAGCAATGCATCGCCCTTCTGGCAAAACAGAAGGGCATCGCGCCCGATCGAATCGCCATCGACAGCACGTTCGAAGAGCTTGGACTCGACTCTCTCGACCGTGTCAGCGCCGTCTTTGACATCGAGGACACGTTCGACATCGAAATCGCCGACGGCCAGCTCCAGCAGATTCGTTGCGTACGCGACATGGTTGCCGGCATCGAGATGGCGCTGCAGCAGAAGTGGGACCCCACCCCCTCCTGCGTCAAGACACGCTCTTGACCCGCGTTGTGGTTACGGGACTCGGCTGCATTACGCCGATCGGGGAGAATGTCGCGGCCTTTGGCGAAAGCCTCTTTGCGGGCCGCAGCGGTCTTCACGAAACCTCGGGCTGGCCGGGCGCGCTTCGCTTCTCGCGCATTGCCAGTGTGCCCGGCTTTTGCGCTGCTGACTGGCTGACGGCCTCCCAGAAGTCTATTGCCGGACGCTCTTCGGCGTTTGCCGTCGCTGCTGCGCGGCAGGCCGTTGACCAGGCCCGCCTGCTTTCCACTTATCCAGCCGATCGCATTGCCATCGTTTTCGGTTGTTCCACCTCCGGGCGGGCTACGGACGACCAGGAGGCAAAAGTCTATGCTCCCGGCGGCCGCATCCACCCGCTCACCATTCCGCGCATTATGGCCAGTGCCGGCACCAGTCTGGTGAGCATGGAGTACGGCATTACCGGACCGGCCTACACTGTCTCCACTGCGTGCGCCTCCGGAGCTCACGCCATTGGCCAGGCATTTCACCTCGTCCGTTCTGGAGCCGTCCAGGCTGCACTCGCCGGCGCCCATGAGGCTCCCCTCACGTGGGCCTTCCTGAAGGCATGGGACGGCCTCCGCGTCGTCTCACCAACCTCGTGCCGGCCCTTCGCCGCGGATCGTGATGGCATGACTCTCGGAGAAGGCGCTGCCATCTTCGTTTTGGAAACGCTCGACGCCGCCCATGCCCGGGGCGCCGAGCCGCTCGTCGAAATCGTAGGCTTCGGCATGTCCTCCGACGCCCACCATATTACGCACCCAGATCCCGCCGGACCCGCCGCCGCCATTCTGCGCGCGCTAGCCGACGCCGACGCCACCCCTGCCGACGTCGGCTACGTCAGTGCCCATGGAACCGGCACGGAAATCAACGACCGCGTCGAGGCCGAGGCCTTGCATCGCGTCTTCGGGGAGCGAGCCCGCACTCTTCCCGTCAGCTCTACCAAGGGCCTTCACGGCCACGCTCTGGGTGCTTCCGGAGCCATGGAATTCCTGGCCACGATCCTTGCTCTGCGAGCCAGTCTGCTGCCTGCCAATGCTCCTGGCGCCGCGATCGATCCTGTCCTTGACCTCGACGATGTGCTGCTTTGCAACCGACCGGCGCGTCCCGCGCTTGCTGTCTCCAGTTCCTTCGCTTTCGGCGGGCTCAACGCCGTCCTTGCTCTTCGCCCGGTTTGATGCGACCCATCACCCTTCCGCGCGTGTGCCTGCAACCCCTGGACATCCCTCGGCGCGAACGGTACACTTCTCTCTTCCCCGCAATCCCTTAGTGCCTGGAATCGGTTCTGTCATGCGACTTTCATTTGTAGGGTTTGCCTGGAGGAATGTCTGGCGCCGCAGGCTGCGGACCGCCCTCACCCTGTGCGGTATCGGCATGGGCATTGGCGCATTCGTCGCCCTCGTCGGTTTCTCCCGTTCTTTCGAGCACGCCTGGCTGGAAATGTACGAGAGCGCCGGCACCGACCTCGCCGTAGTGCAGAAGACCTTCCTCAACACCTCGGTCGATCAGAGCATCGGCCCCGCAATTCGTGCGCTGCCGGAAGTCCGCGCCGCCGCTCCCATGATCGTCAACCTGATGGCCGTTACTCCGGACGTCAACACCCTCGTCTACGGCTGGCAGGCCCACACCTTCGAGTTCTCGGCGCTCACCTTCCGCTCCGGCCGCCCGTTCCAGGACAACACCCAGCAAGTCATCCTCGGCGAACTCCTGGCTGGCAGTCTCAACAGCAAGGTCGGCTCTACGCTCAATCTTCAGGGCAGCAATTTTACCGTCGTCGGCATTTTTCGCAGCGGCTCGGCACTGGAAGACGGCGCCATCATCATGCCCCTCGACGAATTGCAGATCCTTTCCAGCATGTCGGGCAAGGTCACCGCTTTCCACGTCCGCCTCAAGCCACCGCCTCCCGGAGAATCGGAGCAGCAGTGGGTCCACCATTCCGAAAAGGCGATTGAGGCCGCCTTCCCCGGCCTTCGCGCTGTTCCCGCTGCCCAGCGCGCGGCCAACAATCAACTTGTCTCTCTCGCCCATGCCTCCGCGTGGGGTACCTCGCTGATTGCTTTACTCGTCGCCGCTTTTGGCATCGCCAACACTATGGCTATGTCGGTCTTCGAGCGCACGCAGGAAATCGGCGTCCTACGCGCCGTGGGCTGGTCCCGTCCGCGCGTAATGGGTCTCATCCTGTTGGAAGCCGCCGCTCTCGGTGCGGTTGGCGGTTTGCTTGGCATCATTTTTGGCTGGGCCGCGCTGCATGTGCTCGCCGATCTCCCCCAGACCGCCAGCATCGTCTCCACCGCCCTGCCTCTCTACACTTTCGCCGATGGCCTCATCATTGCGATGATCGTCGGTGTCCTTGCAGGCTCCGTGCCCGCCTGGCGCGGCGCTCGCCTCTCCCCGGTGGAAGCCCTTCGCCATGAGTGACACCCCGCTCCTCGAGCTTCGCGATCTCTGCAAGAGCTACGAGAACGGCCGCATCCAGGCGCTCGACGGCGTCAGCCTTTCCATCGCCACCGGCGAATTCCTCGCCATCACCGGAGCAAGCGGCAGCGGCAAATCCACCCTGCTCCATCTGCTCGGGGGCCTCGACTCGCCCAGCCAGGGTCAGGTGCTCTTCCGCGGCCAGCTTGTCTGCGACGCCCGCAGCGCCCGCAACGGCTCCGGCCCCGCTCACGTGGACCTCGATACTTATCGAGCCTGCTTCGCTGGTTTCATCTTTCAGTCCTTCCATCTGCTGCCCTCGCTCAGCGCCGTCGAGAACGTTCAGATTCCCATGCTCGGCACCGGCTCCCATCCTCGCAGCCGCGAGCACAAGGCACGCGCTCTTCTCGTCGAGCTGGGCCTGGAGCATCGTCTTCGCCATTACCCAGCCCAGCTCTCCGCCGGCGAACGTCAGCGCGTCGCCATCGCCCGCTCTCTCGTCAACGATCCCCAGGTGCTTCTCGCCGACGAGCCCACCGGCAATCTCGACAGTGTCAATTCCGAGAAAATTCTGGAGCTCCTCGTCGAAATCCAGGCTCGCCACGGCATGACCCTCATCATGGTCACCCACGATGAAAGTATCGCCGCCTCCGCCCACCGTCACATCGTCATGCGGGATGGTCGCATATGGCACTGATCACCGCCGCGCGCCGCACAGCCCGGATTTTGCTCACCACAGCACTGGCCGTGTTCGCTCCATTCTTCGTCGCCAGCCGCGCTCTCAGCGCCCAGACGGCCGCGCCCGGCTCCCTGCAGTCGGTCCTTGCCGCCGCTCGCGCTCGACTCAAAGCGACGGACGAACGCGGCTCCGGCCGCCTCGTCCAGGTCTCTGCCAGCGGCGCGCGAGTCTCCACGAACATCGCCGTGAAGGCCCGCTGGTTTCCCACCGGTCTCCGCATGCTGGTCGTGGTTCCCGAGGCGCGCTACCTCCTTACCATGCAGCCGAACGGCCGCGCGGCCATCGAAGTCCTGCACAAAGGCGCCGCAACCTCCGCTCGACTCCCGCTCGTGCGCTGGGGCCAGGGCGTCGCCGGCACCGGCTTCTCTCCCGAGGATTTTGTCAGCGGTCAGTTCCTTTGGTCCCGGCAGAAGCTCCTACCCGCGCAGAACTATGGCACCCGCGCCTGCTGGGTCCTCCGCAGCGAACCGGGTCCGGGCCAGCTTTCCCAGTACGCCTCCGTGACCACGTGGATTGATCGGAAAACCGGCGCAATCGTCCATGTTGCGGCCGCCCCGAAGAGCGGCCCGGCGAAGCAATTTATCTTCTATGGTCTGGAGCGGAACGCCGGTGTCTGGATCGCTCGCCAGATTGAAGCGAATCTCAGCGGCCGTCCTGGCTCATCGCTGCTCATTCTCGACCACGGCTCAGGCCGAGCCCAGCTCGACCGCAAAGATCTCACCCTGCACTCACGGTCCTCGACCCCGAGTCGTTGAGGCCGATGGCCATGTCAATCACGACAGCGGGAATGACTGCGATAGCAATGGAACCAGCTACGGCAGTATGAGCAATATTATTTGGGGCGGTCGAACCGCCGCCGCCGATGGTGACTGTTCCTGAGTCTTCCCCTTCGTTCGGAATGCCGCCGCCCCACTCATGTCCGTAGCAATCTTTTGCCGAAACTGCGGAGTCTGCCGTTCGAGACGGCGGTCATTGAGCGCTATCGCCGGCGCGAGACTTCGGTCGAACAGGCGCTGATCGAGAGACATCTGAGCGGGGTGAGCGTGCAGCGGTGGGGGCATCACGCAGGCGCTTTGGGGAACTGGGGGTGCCGGCGTCCCCAGTTAGCGACGAGAGTCAACTGAACGCGAGATGGGCCAGAATCAGCCATGCCAGCCTATTAACTGTGTACTACATAAATGCCAGTTCCAGGCATGAGGAACTACCGCACTCAAGGAGCACCTATGGAGTGACGCATAGCTGGGGATTCTCAGTGACTTAAGTCCTATGCAACAGATTTTCGGAGGTCGAGGATGAATGGTGGCGGGCGAATTATGAGACAAAATGCTTATCCAAGTGCCAGTAAACTCGGATCCTCTTTTATTGCATCTGAATTGCCTGGCGAAGGACAACATCCTAATAAGATGCAGGGACACTGGGTGCTGGCCCGTGTCGGCAAGAGAGTGCTGCGCCCGGGCGGCGTTGAACTCACGCGGCAGATGCTTGATGCGTTGGCAATCGGTCCACAGGATCGGGTGGTCGAGTTCGCTCCAGGTCTTGGCTCTACTGCCGGAACGGTTTTGCAAAAGCACCCTCAGGCGTATTGGGGCGTGGAGCGCGATCCGGCTGCGGTGAGCAGACTACGCCGGCAGTTCACCAAAGCTACCGCCCAGATCGTACTGGGTCGAGCAGAAGAGTCAGGGCTCCCCGATGCCTGCGCGAGCGTGGTTTATAGCGAGGCGCTCATGAGCATGCAAACTCAGCAGCAGAAAATTAGCATCATTTCCGAAGTCTGCCGCCTTCTGACGGCAGGCGGGCGGTACGGAATGCACGAACTATGTCTCCTGCCTGACGATATTCCGCACCAGGTGCGCAAGGAGATACAAGCAGCCATGTCAAAGGAAATTCATGTGGGAGTGCAGCCGCTCTGTCGAAATGAGTGGATAAGTTTGTTCACAGAGAATGGTCTGAAGGTTACCTGGAGCGGCAGTGCGCCGATGCATCTGCTGGAACCGCGTCGCCTGCTGGCTGATGAAGGGCTTATGGGAAGTTTGTGCATTGGTTTTCGCATGGCAGCGAATCCAACGCTCGGCCAGCGGGTTCTTGCCATGCGACGGCTCTTCCATAAATATGGGGAGCATCTCGGAGCGATCTCGCTAGTCGGCCAGCGGATAACTACCTGACCCAGCTCGTTGGAGCCTAAGGATAGAAGGTCGAAGGGCGTCGATCCTCTCGCGCGGAATCGTCAGGTCACGTTCGCGCTTGATTGCTCAACACGATACCAGCTCGGAAACGTAGCGAGCCTTGCAAACGATAAGCCGAACGCCTCGTGACCGTAATATTTCAATTCCCAGAAAGCGTAGGTAGCGTGCCGGAGTTTTTGTACCTAATGAGATAGCGGACCGGGCGGGCTTCATTTCGGGTGCGATCCACGGTGTGGAGTAAATCGCCTGCGGCCTGAGCGTCGGTCCAGTCAATTTCATGGGAAGGAAGCAGGGTTACGAAAGTAGCAAGATGGCATCTTTTCTCTGGACACGACGCCGGACAGCGAGAAAGATGGACACACTTGGCTTTTTAATTGTTCGACATGCATAGAAGGAGAACTGCCTTGTCACTCCCTCAGACTGTTGACCTCCAAACGCTCTACCAGCATCAAAATCTGCTAACCGTCAAGCTCTTCGCGGCCTGTGAAGAGGTTCCGGACGCTCTCGACCTGATCGGCGCCCTACAGGACGCTCAGACGGCCATCCGTGTGATCCAATCCCTTTCTGTCGGGGAGACCCACGACGTGGCGGATAGCTATGGTGATGCAGAGTTTTTGAAGACGCGCTCCCGCCTGGAACCCGAGCCGGATTTCTCCATGAACTAAGAGCTTGCCCAAAAAAATGAAACCTGTCGTCCGGAGGGAAGCGAGGGACCTGATGCTTTGCGGCCTCAGATTCCTCGGCCCGTCTGCGCTCTCATGGGGATGGCAGAAGATTGCTCGTGAAACCGGTTGTGGCGGCTCTGCGGGCACGGCCAGCACCATTGAGGCCGCCTGCGCCACCCACGGTCACATGAGCGACCGTTCCATGAGATAAAGTCGCTGGCGCGGCGATGGGGTTTGCCGCGGCGAGCGCCACTTTCGCTGGCAGCTGGCACGTCCGCCGCATGATAAAATCCAGGTTTGGCGATTATTTTTCCGCGGCGATCCTATTCCATCGTGTTTCGAATACCGTAAGCGAGGTTTTCCATGTCCGGCCATTCCAAATGGGCCACCATTAAACATAAGAAGGGCGCCACTGACGCCAAGCGCGGCAAGGCCTTCACCCGTCTCATCAAGGAAATCACCATGGCCGCCCGCTCCAGCGGCGGGGACCCGGACAGCAATCCTCGCTTGCGCGGGGCTATTGTCGCAGCCAAGGCGGAAAACATGCCGGCGGACAACATCAAGCGGGCCATCCAGCGCGGCACCGGGGAGCTGGAAGGCGCGAACTACGAAGAGATTACCTTTGAAGGCTACGGGCCGGGTGGGGTCGCGGTTATCGTCGAGGCAACGACGGACAACCGCAACCGGACGGTGAGCGAGATCCGTTACGGATTTTCAAAAAACGGCGGTAATTTAGGCGAATCAAACTCCGTCTCCTGGATGTTCCACAAGAAGGGCATTATCTCCGTCGCCAAGTCCGCGGCAGACGAGGAAAAGCTGATGAATATTGTGCTCGAAGCCGGCGGAGACGATTTGCGCGATGCGGGCGATTCCTGGGAGATCGTCACCGAACCTTCTGCCTTCGACGCCGTTTCGACGGCCGTGCAGGATGCGAAGATCGAGACGCAGATGGCGGAGATCACCATGCTGGCCACGACCTACACCAAGCTGGAAGGGGCTCCGGCGGCGCAGATGATCCGGCTGCTGGAGGCGTTGGAAGATCAGGACGACGTGCAGAACGTATACTCCAACTTCGACATGGATGCCAGCCAGATGGAAGAAGTCGCCGGTTAGAAGCGGTTCTCATCGCATTTGTTCCTTATCCGCAATGAGAGAAACGGTCGATGGAGTGGATTTGAAAAAGCAGTTTGCCTGTCTGGCCATTTTTCTATTTTGCGTGGCGCAAGTTTCTTATTCCCAGACACCACCCTCGCACTCGCGGCAGATATTGGCCCCCGCCAGCAATGATTTTGTCGGCGCCACCATGCGACGGATGCCGTGGGACCGCGCGGTATTTCTGGACGGCGGACTGGGCACCTCCGGCGAAACGGACGATCATTTTCTGAACGCGGGCGTCCGCCTCGGAAAAGTCCTCACCGCGGCCGCAGGGCCGGGAATTGCGCGCGGCCAGTTTGAATATGCCATCGAGCTGATCCCCTACTGGCAAGCGTTTACGCCGAAGCAGACCTATACGCTGCCGGGAAGCACGCGCCCCATCACTACCGGCGGCATCTATACCGGCCTCAGCATCACGCCGATCATCCTGCGCTGGAATCTGGTCCACTGGAAGCGATTCATGCCGTGGCTGCAGGGAGCGGGCGGCCTGATCTGGACCAACCACAAATTTCCGCCCAATGGGTCACGCGGGACCAGCGTGTGGAACTTCGAGCCGCAGTTCGGCGTCGGCGTCCATTACTTTGTGAAGTCGAAACAGTCCATCACCTTCGCGGCCAACGCCGTACACATTTCGAACTCCAGCCTGGGCGACGCAAACCCCGGCGTCAATGCCACGGTGCGCTTTCAAATCGGCTATACGTGGTGGAAATAAGAGTGCGGCGCCCATGAACCGAAACGAAGCGATCATCGAATGCGTGCCCAATTTTTCCGATGGGACCCATCCGGAAATCCTGGAGGCCATTGTCCGCTCCATGCAGGTGGACGGCGTGTCGCTGCTCGACCATTCCCTTGACCCGGACCACAATCGCTCCGTCGTAACCATCACCGGAGCGCCCGAGCCGGTGATGGATTCGGTGCTGCGCGGCGTCGGCATGGCGGTCCAGCGCATCGACCTGACAGCGCAAAAGGGTGTACATCCCCGCATCGGCGCGGCCGACGTAATTCCGCTGGTGCCGATCCGCGGCATCACTCTGCCAGAGTGTGCGGTTCTGGCGCATGAGCTGGGGCAAGAAATCTGGAAACGCTATCAGGTGCCGGTGTATTTCTATGAGGCCGCGGCGCTGCGCCCCGACCGGCGATTGCTGGAAGATGTTCGCAACGGTCAGTTTGAAGGTCTGCGCAAGGCGGTCAAGCAGGATGCAACCCGGCGTCCGGACGTCGGCGGCCCGGCGCTCCACCCCACGGCCGGCGCCAGCGCGGTGGGAGCGCGACAACTTTTAATCGCCTGCAACGTCTATCTCAACACTGGCAACGTTGGGATTGCGCGCGCCATCGCCCGCGAGATCCGTGCCGCCAATGGCGGCCTCGCAGGACTCAAGGCAATGGGCGTTTTGGTTCGGGGACGCGCCCAGGTATCGATGAACATTACAGATTTTCGCGCCACGCCGGTCGGCCTGGTGTATCGCTCGGTAAAGGAAGCCGCTGCCCGCCTTGGCGCGACGCCGGAGTCGGTGGAGCTGATTGGTCTGGTGCCGGAGGCTGCCGTAGAGGCCGGCGACGAATGGGTCGAACTAGCGCCAGGATTTTCCGCAGAACGAACGCTGGAGCGTAAGATGGGGAAACCACTGCTTTGGCCATGATTCTTCTGGAAGATTGCTCGGCCGGTATGCGCAACCGACTGTGTGGTGTCAACGATTGAAGGAGAAGGTATGAACCGTTCGAAAATGGATATGAGTCGTCTCTGGAAAGCCTTACCGCTGGCGGGGCTCGTGCTGTGCGCGGCGTCTCTGCCCGTTTTCGCGTCTCAAATTGCGACCGAGTCTCAGGCCGCGATCCCGAAAGACGTTCAGCAGTTGATTGTGGTCGATTATCCGCAGATGGAAAACTCCGACGTCGCTATGAAACTGCGCGCCAAGGTGCTGCCACCGGAGTTGAAGCGGCTGGAGGATGCGCTCGAGAAGTCCGGCATGAATGTCGATCAGAGCGTCGCCCAACTGGCCTTTGCCTCCTATCGCATGCCGGGAATGCAGACGACGCGCATCGTCGGCATCGCGTCCGGCCAGTTCCCGGTACAACAATTTTTGGACGGCTTCAAAAAGCACCACGTCAAGGGAACGAAGGTGCGAAACGAAATGATCTATCCCATGGGGAACACCGGACTGAGCGTCTCGTTTATCGATCAGACGACCATGGTGTTCGGCTCGCTGGATGCCATCAAAGACTCGTTAAATGCGCGCGATGGTATTACCCCCAGTTTCCTGACCAACACCACCATGCAGAATCTGATGCCGGTGCTGCAAAATATGGCGGTCTGGAGCGTTCTCGATCAGAAGGGAACTCAGCTCATGATGCGCTCGGTGCTCGGCCAGGCGGCGCAGGTGGCCGACTACAGCACCGTCAAGAACAGCCTGATCGGTTCCCGCTACACCATGGACTTCGATCAGGGAGTGAAGTTCGCGCTCGACGTTGTCACGCCCGACACGGTCACGGCGGCGACCATGTCTTCGCTGATGAGCGCAGCGGCCCTTTACGAAAAATTGAATGCCACTCCGATCGAAAAGCAAGCCATCAACGCCACGGATATCACATCCAGCGGCAATGTCCTGGAAGTGCGGTTCGCCACCTCCGACGACCAGTTCGCTACCCTGCTGAACTCGCAACTATTTCAGTCCGTGGTTCGTTAACGGCTTCGGAAATGCTATAGGCAAAAAATCGAATGTACACTCGTACGAAGTTGGTTCGTTCGGAGTCGAGGGGGGAGCGGCTATTCGCCTTCCTGTTCGCCCATCTGCATGGAAAGATAGCGCTCGTAGCCGATTTCGCCGATCTGATGCATCTGCGCTTCCAGCCAGTCGACGTGGTCCTCTTCGTCCTTCAGCAGCGCCACGAATAGATCGCGGGAACCGTTGTCTTTTTCCGCGACGGCGACCTGAACGGCGGCGTTGTATTGCGCCACGGCGGCGACCTCCAGATCCAGGTCGCTCTGCAGCATGTCTTTCACGGTTTTCCCCACCGTCAGTTCTAGGGGTTTCATGGTGGGCAGCCCATCCAGGAAAAGAATGCGTTCCATCAGCGACTCCGCGTGTTTCATTTCGCCGATGGACTGCCTTTTGATGTAGTCGGCGAGTCGATCGTAGCCCCAGTTGTCGCACATCTCGGCGTGGAGGAAATACTGGTTGATGGCCGTCAATTCCTCGCGAAGCGCCTTGTTCAATTCGTCGATGACTTTGGATGAGCCCTTCATAATGGCTGGAGTGTAACGCAATCTGGAGGATTGAAACAACATCGGGCGACGCGGCGAGCCTTAAATCGGTCCGGCAATGGAATCTTCTGCCGTCGAAAGCGCCGGCCAAGGGTTTGATGCAGAATGCACGATAATGATCAACTGGGATAGCAGTCGCAGAACTTTCGTGGTGCGCCCCGAGAGATTCGAACTCCCGACCTTCTGGTTCGTAGCCAGACGCTCTATCCAACTGAGCTAGGGGCGCACAAGGGGAAACCGGACGGTTCCTTCGGCAAGGATGCGCAGTTCTAAAGTTAGCAGGAGGCGCGTTGTGGCGCAATCCTTTCAGACGCGCGGAACGCGAGTGGTTGGTCAGGACATTTGAGAGGGCAGGGCCTTGAAGCGAAATGGAGCCGCACAGCATCCCATCCAACCTGGACATTCCACCCTTACCTGACAGCGCTCGACCTGTGCTTGCGCCCGGAACACCGTTTCCGCTAGTCGGATGCGGAGTTGCCGGGAGCGACCGAGCGACCGTGCGCCGCTCGACGACAGTCTACTGGCTCCAGGCAATCACTTTGCTATGGATGCTGGTCGAGTGCGGCCTGTCCTTGTATGCGGCGGCCGCTGCCCATAGCCCCGCCTTGCTGGCGTTCGGTTCAGACAGCTTTGTGGAGTTGATTTCCGCGGCCCTGGTGCTTCTCCAGTTCCTGCCGCGATTCTCCATTTCCGAGCGGAACGCGGGCCGTGCCGCCGGCGTTCTCCTGCTTGTCCTGGCGTGCATTGTTTCCGCCGTCGCCATCGCCGCCCTGGTTCTCGGGCAACAGGCGGCCATCAGTGCCATGGGCGTCGGAGTCACATTGGCAGCGCTGGTCGTCATGCCGGTACTGGCGGTGTTGAAACGGCGGGAGGCGCGACGCGCGAACAATCCGGCCCTGGCCGCGGATGCCGTGCAGTCGGCCACCTGTGCATATTTGGCGGCGATCGTCCTCGTCGGACTTTTGGTCAACGCGCTTTTCCACGTCGGCTGGTTCGACTCCATTGCCGCGCTGGCAGCCGTACCGCTGCTACTCAAGGAAGCCTGGTCCGCCTGGCAGGGCCGCGCTTGCGGATGCTGTTGAGCCGCGCGGGTGCATGGATACATCGGCCCGGGCGTGCTCGACGCCTTTGCGGGTGGCATGATATGCTCGAAAGTTTTCTTTGAAGGGAAGCCGATGAGCGCAGAGACACTCGACCAGGCGGGCGCGCAGCCGACGCAATTCCACCAGTTCACCGAAGAGCAACAGCAGTTGCGCAAGGAGATTCGCGATTTTGCAGTGCGCGAGATTGCGCCCAATGTGATGCGTTGGGATGAGGCCAGCGAGTTTCCCGCCGAGCTGGTGAAGGAATTGGGTCGGATGGGCCTGATGGGGGTGATTTTTCCTCCAGAATACGGCGGGTCCGGCCTGGGCTATGTCGAATATGTGATCGCTGTCGAGGAACTATCGCGCGTGGACGGCTCGGTGGGCCTTATCGTTGCGTCGCACAATTCGCTTGCGACAAACCATATCTACCTGGCGGGCAATGAAGCGCAGCGGCAGAAATATGTGACCAAACTGGCCAGCGGCGAATGGCTGGGCGCCTGGGGGCTGACCGAAGCCGGTTCCGGCTCCGATGCCGGCGGCGCCCGGACAACAGCGGTGAAAAAGGGCAACCGCTGGGTGTTGAACGGCAACAAGACCTTCATCACCAACGGACAGTATGCCGATGCTGCCGTAGTGATTGCGGTGACCGATAAGTCCCAGGGAACGCATGGACTGTCCGCCTTCGTTGTGGAGAAGGGAACGCCCGGGTTTCGGCCGGGCAAGAAAGAAAACAAGCTGGGACTGCGGGCCAGCGATACTTCAGAGCTGATCTTCGAGGACTGCGAAATTCCGGGGGAGAACCTGTTGGGCGCGGAAGGAGAGGGCTTCATCGATTCCATGCGCGTGCTGGACGGCGGCCGCATTTCCATTGCGGCGCTATCGCTTGGGATGGCGCAAGGGGCGTTCGATGCAGCGGTTAAATATACCAAAGAGCGCAAGCAGTTCGGCCAGGCCATCAGCGAATTCCAGGGCATTCGCTGGAAGATTGCCGACATGGCAACGCAGCTCGATGCAGCGAAACTGCTGACGCTGCGCGCGGCGCAGATGAAGGACGCCGGGATGAAGACGACCCTGGAGTCGGCCATGGCCAAGCTTCACGCCAGCGAGGTTGCGGTGAAGATCTGCGACGAGGGCGTGCAGTTGCACGGCGGCTACGGCTTCATCAAGGACTATCCGGCAGAAAAGTTCTATCGCGACGTGAAGCTGTGCACCATCGGCGAAGGCACCAGCGAGATTCAGCGCATGGTGATCGCACGGGAAGTGCTGAAGCGTTTTTGAGAATAGAACGCCGTCGCCCCGGTTTTCACACCCCATATCTCATTCCCCACGTTTCGGCAGATTTCCTATCGTTGCGAAGCGCTGCCATCCACTTGGTACCGGCCTGGGATCGTGTTACTCTAAAAGAGGACGTAATTGGTCCTAGTTCCCGTCAGATTGGTTATTGCATGTTCAGGCTCAACAAATTAACCGATTACGCACTGGTCGTGATGCAGTATGTGGCCAAGCACCCGGAGGTGCCGCTGCACACCGCCAGAGGTCTGGCGGCTGCCACCGAACTGCCAGTTCCAACGGTGGTGAAGATCCTGAAGGAATTACTGGACCACCGGTTGCTGGTGTCCCATCGCGGAGTGAAAGGCGGCTATGCTCCGGCGCGACTTCCGGCGGACATTTCTGTGGCGGAAATCATCGAAGCATTTGAGGGGTCGATCGGGTTGACCGAGTGCGCGACCTCGCCCGGCCGCTGCGAACTGGAGGGCCGGTGCAACGTGCAGGACCACTCCGCCGTCATCGGACGCGCGCTGTATCAGGCCCTGGGCAACATCAGTCTGTTCGATCTGACGATCGGGCTGGGTGCGGATAGCGTTCCCGGCGAGCGCCGGAGTCAGCAACGCAACGATATTGTTTCATCGATCGCCCTGGCTTCCACCGCCGGGGTCGCAAGGAGAGTCCAATGAGCGCGGCAAACACCATCCAGGAGATCGCCAATCAGGAATATAAGTGGGGCTTTGTCACCGATATCCAGGAAGACAGGATTCCCAAAGGATTGAGTGAAGACACGATCCGACTGATTTCCGCCAAGAAAAACGAGCCGGAGTTCATGCTGGAGTGGCGCCTGAAGGCGTATCGCCACTGGGCCGCGCTGGAACGCAAGGAAGCCGAGCCGAAGTGGGCGAAGATCAAGTATCCACCGATCGACTATCAGGCCATCACGTATTACTCCGCACCGAAGAAGCGGCCGAACCGCGCCAGCCTGGATGAGGTCGATCCGGAAATCCTCGAGGCTTACAGCAAGCTGGGGATTTCGCTCGATGAACAAAAGCGACTGTCCGGCGTGGCTGTCGACGCGGTTTTTGACAGCGTTTCGGTCGCAACGACGTTCAAGGAGAGGCTTTCAGAAAAAGGCGTGATCTTCTGCTCGTTTTCCGACGCGGTTCAGAACCATCCTGACCTGATCAAAAAATATCTCGGTTCGGTCGTTCCTTATAGCGACAACTTTTTCGCCGCGCTGAACGCGGCCGTATTCAGCGACGGCTCCTTTGCCTATGTGCCTAAGGGCGTTCATTGCCCAATGGAGCTTTCCACCTATTTCCGCATCAACGCCGCCGACACCGGTCAGTTCGAGCGCACACTCATCATTGCCGACGAAGGCGCGCAGGTGAGCTATCTCGAAGGCTGCACCGCGCCGAAACGCGACGAGAATCAATTGCACGCCGCAGTGGTCGAACTGGTCGCGCTCGACAATGCACGGATCAAGTACTCGACGGTCCAGAACTGGTATCCGGGAGATAAAGAGGGCCGCGGTGGCATCTATAACTTCGTGACCAAACGCGGCAAGTGTCAGGGAACGAATTCCAGAATTTCCTGGACGCAGGTGGAAACCGGCTCGGCCATTACCTGGAAATATCCCAGCTGCATCCTGATGGGGGATAACTCAGTCGGCGAATTCTACTCTGTCGCCATGACGAACAACTATCAGCAGGCCGATACCGGCACCAAGATGATCCACATGGGGAAGAACACGAAAAGCACGATCATCTCCAAGGGCATCTCGGCCGGGTTCGGGCAGAACACCTATCGTGGACAGGTAAAGATCATGAAGGGGGCGACCGGCGCGCGCAACTATACGCAGTGCGACTCTCTGCTGATCGGCGATAAATGCGGCGCGCACACCTTTCCTTATATCGAGGTGAGAAATTCGACCGCCCGCATGGAGCATGAGGCGTCCACCTCGAAGATCGGCGAAGATCAGCTTTTCTACTTCCGCCAGCGCGGACTCCCCGCCGAAGAAGCCGTCTCGATGATCATCAATGGGTTCTGCAAGCAGGTATTTCGCGAGCTGCCGATGGAGTTTGCGGTGGAAGCGCAAAAATTGCTGAGTATCAGCCTGGAAGGAAGCGTCGGATAAGTTATGAGCATGCTGGAAATTCGCAATCTGCACGCGAGCGTCAACAATCAGGAAATTCTGAAGGGCGTTGACCTAGTGGTCAACGCCGGGGAAGTGCATTCCCTGATGGGCCCCAACGGCTCCGGAAAAAGCACGCTGGCACAGGTTCTGGCGCGCCGCGAGACGTATGTGGTAACCAAGGGAGAGGTGCTGTTCAACGGCAAGGATCTGCTGGCCATGAAGCCAGAGGAAGCCGCAAGTGAAGGGTTATTCATGGCCTTTCAGTATCCGATTGAAGTGCCGGGAATCAGCAATCCGTATTTTCTGCGGGCCGCGTTGAACGCGCAGCGCAAGTATCGCGGAGAAGATCCGCTGGACGCCATCGACTTTCTTCCGCTGCTGAAGGAGAAGATGAAGCTGCTGGAGATGGACGAGCGCTTTCAGTCCCGTTCTGTCAACGAAGGGTTTTCCGGCGGCGAGAAGAAACGCAATGAGATTGTGCAGATGGCCGTGCTGGAGCCAAAACTGGCCATTCTCGACGAAACCGACTCCGGCCTCGACATCGACGCGCTGAAGATCGTGGCAAACGGAGTGAACGCCATGCGCAGCCCGGAACGCGCCCTGGTGCTGGTGACCCATTATCAGCGGCTGCTCGACTACATTGTCCCCGACTTTGTGCACGTGCTCGCCGGGGGCAGGATTGTGAAGTCCGGCGGACCGGAGTTGGCGCTGGAACTCGAACGCGAAGGCTATGGCTGGATCGAACCGGCTGCGGCCGCCGCCCGGTAAGGAGGACGCGTGAGCGCAACCGTACAAATCGCGAGCCTTGACAGCTATCTGGAAGCGTTTACCGCGCTCCAGCAGCGTACCTTCGCCCAGCCGCAATGGCTGCGCGCGCAGCGGGAACATGCTTTCACCCGTTTCTGCGAGAGCGGATTTCCGACCACCAAGGACGAAGACTGGCGCTTCACCAGCGTGTCGCAAATCACGCAGCAGGCATTTGCCGTGGTGGATCGATCTTCTCGCGTCAGCGTCGAAGACCTGCAGCCGTTTGTTCTGCCGGGAGCGGCCTGCCGGCTGGTGTTTGTCGATGGCCACTATGCCGGGGAGCTTTCCGATTGCGGTCGGCTTCCTGCCGGCGTCGGGGCGGGCAGCCTTGCGGAGCAGATCGAGCAACATCCGCAAACGCTCGAAGCGCACCTGGGCCGCTATGCAGATACCCGGCGCGACTCGTTCTGCAGCCTCAACACGGCGTTTCTGGAAGACGGCGGCTATGTCCGCATAGCCCAGGGAACTGCGCTCGAGGCACCCATCCACATTCTCTATGTATCGACCGGATTGGACGCGCCGCAGATGGTGCATCCGCGCAACCTGCTGATTGCGGAACGCAATGCGCAGGCCAGCATCGTGGTGGAGTATGCGTCGCTGTCCGATGGAGTCCTGTTTGCGAATGTCGTTACGGAGCTGGTCGCGGCAGAGAATGCTGTGGTCTCCTTTCACTCGATCGAACGCGAAAACCGGAAGGCGCTGCACATCTCGACGCTGCGGATCGAGCAGGCGCGCAACGCCACGGTCCGCGCACACTCCGTGCTGATCGGTGGAGCCCTGGTGCGGAACAATATGCATCCCGTGCTGGCCGGCGAAGGCGCGGAGTGCCTGATCAACGGGCTTTTCCTGGGCGACGATCGGCAGCACATAGACAACTACATGCTGGTCGAACATGTCAGCCCGCACTGCGCCAGCCATCAGTTTTATAACGGCATCCTCGACGGCCATGCCCACGGCGTGTTCCACGGGCGCATTCACGTTTACAAGGACGCGCAAAAAACCGATGCCAAGCAGACCAACCGCAACCTGCTGCTGTCCGACGACGCGCAGATCGACACCAAACCACAGCTCGAGATCTACGCCGACGACGTGAAGTGTACCCACGGCGCGACGATTGGACAGATCGAGGAAAACTCGCTGTTCTACCTGCGCTCTCGCGGCCTCGATGAGGCCTCGGCGCGCGAGATGTTGCTACTGGCCTTCGCAGGCGAATGTCTGATCCGTATTCAGGCTGGTCCGCTGCGGAAATATGTAGAGCAGATCGTGCATCGTTCGCTGCTCGAAGCGCGGTCCTCTTCCAGTGCCGAATCGCAGGCGGGACGTCGATGGGAGGAAATCGGATGAGCACAGTTGCCAACGAATTGCGCGGCCCGGAATACACGAGCGCTTCCTTTGATGTGGAGAAGTTCCGGGCGGATTTTCCCATTCTCAGCCGCCAGGTGCATGGCCATCCGCTGGTTTATCTCGACAATGCCGCCACCACGCAGAAGCCGCGTGCGGTCATCGATGCCATCGCTCACTACTACGAGTTTGACAACGCCAACATCCATCGCGGCGTGCATTTGTTGTCGCAAATCGCCACCGACGCCTATGAGGCGGCGCGCGCAACGGTGCAGCATTTCCTGAATGCGGAAAGCGCCAACGAAATTATCTTCGTCCGTGGCGCCACCGAGGGGATCAATCTGGTCGCCCAGACCTACGGCCGCCAGCATGTTGGAGCGGGAGATGAAGTCGTCATCTCGGCGATGGAACACCACTCGAATATCGTTCCCTGGCAGATGCTGTGCGACGAGAAAGGTGCGCGTTTGCGCGTTGCGCCAATCAACGACGAGGGCGAATTGCTGCTGGATGAGTTTGAAGCGCTGCTAAACGCGAAGACGAAATTTGTCGCTGTCGCCCATGTATCGAACGCGCTGGGAACGGTGAATCCAGTGGCCAGCCTGGTGAAAATGGCTCATGCCAGGAACATTCCCGTGCTGGTCGATGGAGCGCAGGCGGTTCCGCATGTCGGTGTGGATGTTCAAGCGCTGGGCTGCGATTTTTACGCGTTTTCCGGACACAAACTTTATGGACCCACCGGCGTTGGCGTGCTCTATGGGAAGCGAGCAATGCTGGAAGCCATGCCGCCGTACCAGGGCGGCGGCGATATGATCCGCTCGGTCACATTCGAGAAGACGATCTACAACCAGTTGCCCTACAAATTTGAAGCCGGGACGCCGAACATGGCGGGTGTCATCGGTCTGGCGGCGGCGATGGAGTATGTGCGGAGCATCGGCCTTGACGCCATTGCCGCGCACGAGCACGACCTGCTGCTCCACGGCACTCAAGGGCTGAACTCCATTCCAGGACTGCGATTGATTGGCACCGCGAAACAGAAAGCTGGCGTGCTGTCGTTTGTGATCGAGGACATTCATCCCCACGACATCGGCACGGTACTCGACCGGGAGGGAATCGCCATCCGTACCGGCCACCACTGCGCCCAGCCGCTGATGCAGCGCTTCGGAATCCCCGCGACGGCGCGCGCCTCTCTGGCGCTGTACAACACCAGGGCCGACCTGGATGCGCTCGTCGCTGGTGTTCGCAAGCTGAAGGAGGTCTTCGCCTGATGTCGGAGCTCGACGACCTGTACCAGGAAGTGATTCTGGAGCATAACAAGCACCCGCGAAACTTTCACGTCATGGAGTCCGCGAACCGACAGGCCGAGGGCTACAACCCGCTATGCGGCGATCACTATACGATTTTTCTGGATGTAGCCGACGACGCCATTCGCGATATTTCCTTTCAAGGGTCGGGATGCGCCATCTCGAAGGCCTCCGCTTCCATGATGAGCCAGGTCGTGAAAACCAAGACGACAGCCGAAGCGGAAGACCTCTTCCAGAAGTTTCATGCAGTGATTACAGGCGGTAAGGTGGGCAATGCAGAGAATCTAGGCAAGCTTGCCGTATTTGCCGGTGTCGCCAGTTTCCCCACCCGAATAAAATGCGCCACGCTGGCCTGGCACACACTGCACGCGGCGCTCGAAGGCAAGCAGATTGCGTCCACGGAATAGAGACGGCGGAATAAGGAGAGCAAATGCCCAGTCAGATCGTACCGCTCACTCGCAACTGCCCGGCAACAGCAATTCCCGCTGGATCGCTGCACATGCTGGCCGCGGGAACGCCGGTGGTGATTACCCAGACTCTTGGCGGCAGCTACACGGTTTCCACTGGCTACGGAGAGTTAATGCGCATCGACGCGAAAGACGCGGATGCGCTCGGTATGGAAGTCCCGGAATCCGCGCTGCCCGGGGCCGAATTCAGCGAACAACTTGTGTGGGATCAGCTAAAGACCGTCTACGATCCGGAGATTCCCGTCAATGTCGTCGATCTTGGCCTCGTCTACACCTGCGTGATTGCGCCGGTCGAGGACGGCAATAAGATCGATATCACCATGTCGATGACCGCGCCGGGCTGCGGCATGGGCGACGTGTTGAAATCGGACATCGAACGAAAGCTTACCGGCCTGTCGACGGTGAAGCAGGTGAACGTGCAGATTGTGTTCGATCCGCCGTGGAACATGGGCCGTATGACAGAGTCGGCACGGCTGCAACTGGGTCTGGATTAGTTGGACTCCAGGAGGCCATCGAGCCAGCGGCCGAGGTGGTCGACTGGAAGCCGCACCCCCAGATAAAACGGACCGAATAGTGCATACAGCGAGCTGGCCTCGTCGAACCGCATCTCGTAAATCAACTTTTTGAACACCACCGGGTCGTCGGCAAACAGATCGACTCCCCACTCCCAGTCGTCCCATCCGATGGAGCCGGAGATGATCTGTCGCACCTGGCCCCCGTATCGGCGCCCGATCATGCCATGATCGTGCATCATCCGCTGCCGGTCTTCCAGCGGCACCGTGTACCAGTTCACATGCTCGCCGCGCTTGCGATCCATGGGATAAAAGCAGAGATACTTCGCCTCCGGTACGGCGGGATGGAGGCGCGGCGACATGGCTTCGGTCTGACGTCGCAACACTTCTTCGACGGCGCTGTTCCATTCCGGCGTGTGCGCCGCCAGCCCCTCGGCGGAGAGTGTGGCATAGGTCTTGGCCGTGGACTCGTACAGCCCCAGTTCCACAACCGACACATAGGAATATTTCGGTTCCAGAAAATCGGAAAGCTCCGTCTGCGCCAGTGCCAACTCCACCCGATTCAGCGCCTCCGGCGATTCGCGGAAATGGATCAGCATCAGGTCGCCCTTGTGGCCGATCAGCGAATAGAAGGCCGACCGGCACGGAGAGTCCGCCGCTTTGCCGTGCTGTATCTGTTGCAAAACACTCGCCGCGCTGCGCGCGATCCTGTCGCGGTCCGCGGCGCCGGCTTTGCGCCACGCCTTCCGGTCGAATCGGAACATCTGGTGCAGCACGCTTGCGCCTTCCAGCGTGAGCGGAACGGGCGGAACTTCAGCCAAGGGAACCTGCCTTCCTCACCGCACACAAGAGCACGGCTTCTTCCATGATATCCGCAATGCCGCTTTGGAAAATGGTACTGCGGCACTGGAAGGTCCGCGATCCTTACAATGCGACGCCCTTTCTTGCGCATCTGGATTCTCGAGACTCATCCTACTTTGCCGTAGCTCATCGAACGGCGTACAGACAGGAATGTTTTCCACAGACAGATTACTTGCAAACTGAAAGTAATGTCTGCTATTTTTCAACAATGGCTCGTCATCGCCCCCCCATGAGCCGGTCTGGCTGTCCCGTCAGCATCTCCCTGGAGATGCTTGGGGATCGCTGGTCCCTGCTGATCGTCCGCGACATGATGGTCCGCGCACACCGCACGTTCAAGGAGTTTCAGGAAGCAGGCGAAGGGATTGCCACCAATATTCTGGCCGACCGCCTGCGGAAGCTGGAGGCCGCGGGAATCATTTCGGTCGAGTCCGATGCCGAGGATAAACGGCGAATGAACTATCGCCTGACCGAGAAAGGGATTGACCTGGCGCCGGTGTTGCTCGATCTGCTGATCTGGAGCGCGCGCCATGAGGAAACTGGAGCGCCTTGTGCTGTGATCGCGGAGATGGCGAAGAACCGCGAGGCCATCCTCGCGGAAACCAGAAGACGGTGGCAGGATCGCGATCCGACCCCATTGCTGCCGCGGTTCGATAGCGGCGGGAGAAATTTGGACAGTCCAGAGGCTTTAGAAAGGAAGAAAAAATGAGCACGGTTCGAGTTCTTGTAGGCACGCACAAGGGCGCCTTCATTCTCACCTCCGACGGCAAGCGCAAGCACTGGAACGTTGCCGGTCCGCATTTCGGTGGATTCGACATCTATCACCTGAAAGGATCTCCCGTCGATCCCAACCGCATCTACGCTTCGCAAACCAGCGGTTGGTTCGGGCAGCTCATCCAGCGCTCGAACGACGGCGGCGAAACGTGGGAGCCGGTGGAGAACAAGTTCACCTATGACGGCGTTCCCGGCACCCATCAGTGGTACGACGGCACAGCGCATCCGTGGGAGTTCAAGCGAGTGTGGCACCTGGAACCCTCGCTGACCGATCCCGACACCGTATACGCCGGGGCGGAGGATGCCGCGCTATTCCGCTCCAACGACGGCGCGAAGAGCTGGCAGGAGATTTCCGGTCTGCGGAAACACGGCTCCGGTCCTCGCTGGCAGCCGGGAGCAGGCGGCATGTGCCTGCACACGGTCATTCTCGATCCAAGCGATCCGAATCGAATCTTCATCGCGATTTCCGCCGCAGGTGCGTTTCGCACTGACGACGGAGGCGAGACTTGGCTGCCGATCAATCAAGGGTTGCACTCGCAATATATTCCCGATCCCAAAGCGGATGTGGGTCACTGCGTCCATCACATTGCTATGCACCCCTCGCGGCCCGGTGTCCTGTTTATGCAGAAGCACTGGGACGTCATGCGCAGCGACAATGCCGGCGACACCTGGCAGGAGGTCAGCGGCAATCTGCCCAGCGACTTCGGCTTTGTCATCGACGTGCACGCGCATGAACCGGAGACAATCTACGTCGTTCCTATCAAGAGCGATTCCGAGCACTTTCCGCCAGACGGGAAGCTGCGGGTATATCGCAGCCGCACCGGCGGCAATGAGTGGGAGCCGTTGACGAAAGGTCTGCCGCAGCAGGACTGCTTCGTGAACGTGTTGCGCGATGCAATGGCAGTCGACTCGCTCGACGACTGCGGCGTGTATTTCGGCACCACCGGCGGACAGGTTTACGCCTCCGCGGACGCCGGCGATAGCTGGGAACCCATCGTGCGCGATTTGCCGGCGGTCCTCTCCGTCGAGGTGCAGACGATCCCATGACTCGAAGTACGGTCCGCGTTGAGCTTCCCGCCCATCTGCGCGCCCTGGCGCAGGTCGGCGGCGAAGTCGCGCTGGAAATAGAAGGCGCAGTGACGATACGCACCGTGCTCAATGCGCTTGAGGCCAGCTATCCCATGCTGCGGGGAACCATCCGCGACCACGATACCAAGGCCCGCCGCCCGTTCCTGCGCTTTTTTGCTTGCCAGGAGGACCTGTCGCACGATTCGCCCGATGCTCCCCTGCCGGATGCGGTCGCTACGGGAGCGGAACCGCTCATTGTTCTGGGAGCCATCGCCGGCGGGTGAACGCGGCTGCTGACGCCGTAGCCGTCAAGCAACACATCTCATCGCAAAGGGAGAAACACTATGTGAACGATCCAGAAGTAACTCCCGGAGCAGGATCTGATTACCGATATTTCGATTCCGATTGCCTGAGTCCGAGCGCCGGCTGGCGGTACAGGAGTGCAGGACCGCCGCCCACTGTACCTCCACGAGGTTCCAACGAAAGGAAAAGACGATGCAAGTGAATCCGTATCTCATTTTCAACGGAAACTGCGAGGAAGCGTTCAAGTTTTACGAGCAGGTGCTGGGCGGAAAAATTGAAACGATGACGCCCTACGCCGGCGGGCCATGGAGCAACAAGTGCCCGAGGAATGGCGCAAAAAGGTCATACATGCCCACATGAAAGTTAGGGACCAGGTATTGATGGGCTCCGACGCACCTCCGCCGAATTACAAAACGCCCGCGGGCTTTTCCGTGTGCCTCGGCATCGGCGATCTCCAGGACGCAGAACGAATCTTCAACGCTCTCGCGGAAAAGGGAGAAGTAAAAATGCCATTCCAGAAAACCTTTTGGGCCGAAGGTTTTAGCATGGTCGCCGATCGATTCGGAACGCCCTGGATGGTCATCCATGACCCGTCTGCATAAATCGCAACAGGCCGCCCATCCCACGGGCGCCCACAACGGATAAGCATGGCGCGAGCGATGGCTTGTAGTGCGAACTACAGCCTGCGGTACACCGCGATTACGGTCCTGATTGCCGCAGGCATACGCCCTGGCCCAATGCGCTCGACCACTGGCACACGGCTACCTCCCTGGATTCGCGTGTGTCAAGACCGTCCCGCTCCGTACCATTTATCCTGATAAAAGGCGGGTCTCGCCGCCATCTTCCGGCTTGAATACCTTGAAGAAATCGAATCCAAAGCGGGCAACAAACAAGCGGGAAGAGACTGCGACTCCCCGCAAACAAGCTCCCAGAACTGCGGAGAAAAGCCTGCCGCTGGCTGAGCCGGAAATCGACGATGTTCTAACCCTGTTCCATCCAGTAACAGCGTCCTGGCTGCGGGCGGTTTTTGAGCAACCGACTCTGCCGCAGCGCATGGGATGGCCGGCAATCTCGCGCGGCGACTCGACACTGATTCTGGCGCCGACCGGTAGCGGAAAAACTCTGGCGGCATTCCTCTGGTGTATCGACAAATTGATGTTGCAGCCGCCGCCGGTGGAGTCTGAAGGCTGTCGGGTGATCTACATCAGCCCGCTGAAAGCGCTCGCGGTGGATATCGAGCGCAACCTGCGTTCACCGCTGGCCGGAATCAAGCAAATGGCTGAGCGCGCTGGCGTGACGGTACGCGAGCTGGAGATCAGCGTGCGTACCGGCGACACGCCACAGCGCGAACGGGCGCGCTTCCGGCGCGACCCGGCGGAGATTCTCATCACCACGCCGGAGTCGCTCTATCTGCTGCTGACCAGCGATGCCGCCGTTTCCTTGCGCAACGTGGAAACCGTCATCATCGATGAGATTCACGCGCTGGTGCCCACCAAACGCGGCGCGCATCTGGCGCTTTCTCTGGAGCGGCTGCAGGCGCTGGTGGGACGCCCCATCCAGCGCATCGGGCTCTCCGCGACGCAGCGGCCGCTCGAAGAGGTGGCGCAATTTCTGGGCGGCGTGGACGCGCGGGAGCAACGCGGCGACACTTCCAGGCGCGGCGATCTGGCTGAAGAAAACGCGCTCGCCATCGCCGATCTCGAGCCTGAGTGGTTGGCGAATCGATCCTCGACGGCACCGCAGTTTCGACCCGTCACCATCGTGAATGCCAGCGAACCCAAGCGGCTCGATTTGCGGATTGAAGTGCCGGTAGAAGATATGGGCCGGCTCGGAGAGCAGGAAGAACTGCCCAGCGGCCCGGCTTCGCAGAGGCCAAAACGCACTTCCATCTGGACCGCCATTCATCCCCGTCTGCTGGAGCTGGTGCGCGAGCGGCAATCCACACTTATTTTTGTCAACAGCCGACGGGTAGCGGAAAGATTGGCGGGCGCGCTGAATGAACTCGCCGGAGAGCAGATTGCCCGCGCCCATCACGGCTCGCTGGCCGCGCCGCAGCGGTCGGAAATTGAAGAGTTGCTGAAGGCCGGTCGGATTCGCGCCCTGGTCGCGACCTCTTCCCTGGAACTCGGCATCGACATGGGCGCGGTCGATCTGGTCATACAGATTGAAGCTCCGCCATCGGTCGCCAGCGGAATACAGCGCATCGGGCGCGCCGGGCATCACGTCGGCGCGACCAGCGACGGCATTATCTTTCCCAAGTTTCGCGCCGACCTGATCGCTTGCGCCGCCGCGACCAAGGCGATGCACGAAGGGCTGGTGGAGTCGACCCGCTATCTGCGCAACCCGCTGGATGTGCTGGCGCAGCAGATTGTCGCCACCGTCGCCGAGCCGCCGCAGAAGCCCCGGGCGACCAAACCCGGCGGAAAAAAGCCGAAGCCCGATGCCGGCGAGGAAATAACCGCGACCGATTGCGACGCCCTCTACCGGCTCCTCTCAGGAGCCGCGCCGTTTGCCACGCTCAGTCGCGCCGCGTTCGACGGCGTGCTCGATATGCTCTCCGGGCGCTATCCCGCGGACGAGTTCGCCGAGCTGCGCCCGCGCATCACCTGGGACCGCGATCGCAATTTGCTGACGCCGCGCGCGGGAGCGAAGAGTCTCGCCATTCTGAACGGGGGCACGATTCCGGATCGCGGACTGTACGGCGTCTTTCTCTCCGGTTCACCGGAAAAGCCGGTGCGCGTCGGCGAGCTGGATGAGGAAATGGTCTTCGAGAGCCACTCAGGCGACACCTTTGTTCTGGGTGCGACCACCTGGCGCATTGATGAGATCACGCACGACCGCGTGCTGGTTTCCCCCGCGCCCGGCGAGCCGGGAAAGATGCCTTTCTGGCATGGCGACGGCCCCGGCAGACCGATCGAATTCGGCCGCCGCATTGGTGCCATGGTCCGCGAGCTGCGCGGAATGGAACGCAACGCCGCTCTCAGCCGCCTGACGCGCGAACATGATTTGGACCCGCGCGCCGCCGACAACCTGCTGCGCTTTCTCGTCGACCAGGAACTGGCCACCGATGCGGTGCCCGACGACCGCACCATTGTGATCGAGCGCTGCCGGGATGAGCTCGGCGACTGGCGCGTCTGCGTGATGACCCCGTTGGGCAGCCGTATCCATGCGCCCTGGGCCATGGCGGTTAGCGCGCGCCTGCACGCCGCCGGCCACGTGGACGTAGAAACGTTGTGGACCGACGATGGCTTTGTCCTGCGCTTTCCGGAGACCGTCGAACCGCCCGATGCAGATGTGTTGCTGCTCGATGCAGCGGAAGCGACCGACCTGGTATTGCGTCAGCTTGGTTCGACCGCCATGTTCGCCGCGAAATTCCGTGAGAGCGCTGCACGAGCGCTTCTGCTGCCGCGACGTCGCGCCCAAGGCCGCGCCCCGCTGTGGCAGCAGCGCAAACGCGCTTACGATCTGCTGTCCGTCGCGTCGCGCTATGCGTCGTTCCCCATGTTGCTGGAGGCGTATCGCGAAACTCTGCGCGATGTGTTCGATATGCCGGCGTTTCTCGAGGTGCTTCGCGGTATTGCCAGCCGCAATATTCGCGTCCACGTGGTCGATACGCGAACACCGTCCCCCTTTGCCGCCTCGCTGCTGTTCAGCTACGCGGCAAATTTTATCTACGATGGCGACGCGCCGCTTGCCGAGCGCCGCGCTCAGGCCCTGACCATCGATCAGGACCAGTTGCGCGATTTGATGGGCGAGGCCGATCTACGCGAACTACTGGATGCGGCGGCAATCGAAGAAGTGGAAGAGCAGCTCCAGGCCGTCGCGGAAAATTATCGGGCGAAGAATATCGACGGCATTCACGACCTGCTTTTGCGTCTGGGGGATTTATCGCGGCAGGAAGTGGCGGACCGCGCCGTAAACGTGGACGCTGGCGCGGCCATCGATCGGCTGGTCCGGGTACGCCGGGTTCTGGAGATGCGGATGTTGGGAGGCCAGCGGCTCATCGCCGTCGAAGACGCCGCCAAGTATCGTGATGCGCTGGGCATTCCGTTGCCGCCTGGCGTGCCAAAAGCTTTCCTTGAAAAGGTTGCAGAGCCGCGGCTGGAACTGGTGAAACGCTACGCTCGCACGCATGGGCCATTCACGCTGGCGGATGCCGCGGCCCGTTTTGGCTGGAATGCTTCATCGGTCGAAGCCGACCTGCGCGTTCTGGTGCACGCCGGCCGGTTGGTGGAGGGAGATTTTCGTCCCGGCGGCATACATCGTGAGTGGTGCGATGCCGAAGTGCTGCGCACCATTCGCCGCAAATCTCTTGCTCGCCTGCGCAAGCAGGTGGAACCGGTAGAGCAGCATACCCTGGCTCGCATGGCGCTGCACTGGCACGGCTGCCTCCATCGACGCAAAGGACTGGACGCGGTTCTTGACGCCGTGGATGCTCTGCAGGGTGCGCCCTTGACAGCTTCGTTGATCGAGCGAGAAGTTCTGCCGGCTCGCGTGGAAGGCTATCGGCCTGGGGATCTCGACACATTGATCGCCGCCGGAGAAATCGTCTGGTGCGGTCTGGAACCGATCGGTGAAACCGATGGCCGCGTCGCGCTGTATCTGGCCGACAAGCTGCAGGAACTGCGCCCGGCTGTTCCACTCGAAGATAAGCAGGATCCGCCGGATGAAAAGCAACGGCAAATTCTCGAAATCCTCGCCGCGCGGGGAGCCATGTTCTTCTCCGCCCTGCATGAGGCGGTTGGCGGAGGGTTTCCCGGCGAGACCATAGACGCTCTTTGGAGCCTGGTCTGGCGCGGTGCGGTGACCAACGATACGTTCCATGCGCTGCGTGCCTATATCGCGCGCAAGGCGAGCACCCGCACCATGCGCCGCGACCACGCCCAGCCTAATTTCCGTTCGCGGCGCACCCTGCCCCCCAGCGCGCAGGGACGTTGGACGCTCATCGGTCCGCAGGATGCGGCGCAACCGTCCGCCACCGCGCGCAGCCACGCCATTGCGTTGCAGTTGCTCAAGCGGCACGGCATCGTGAGCAGGGAATCGATGAGCCTGGAAAATATAGCGGGCGGATTCAGCGCCGTCTATGGCGTCCTAAAGGCATTGGAAGAGTCCGGCCGCGTGCGGCGGGGATATTTCGTCGCCGGGATGGGCGGCGCGCAGTTTGCCCTGCCTTCCGCCGTCGATCTGCTGCGGTCTCTGCGCGCCGATCGCGAACCGGAGAAGCCGGAGATGCTGGCGCTGGCGGCCAGCGATCCCGCAAATCTCTATGGTTCTGTCCTGCGCTGGCCCCGAATTCGCGCGAATGGAAGTGAGGAAGACGCCGGAAATGGCGAACCAGGCGGGAGAATGCTCGCGCGTGCGGCCGGAGCGCGCGTGATTCTGCGCAACGGAGAAGTAGTCGGATACTTACGCCGTAACAATCCCAATCTGACTGCATTTCTTCCCCTGGAAGAACCCGCTCGTGGTCACACGGCACACGACCTGGCGAATTTTCTCGCCGTTCTCGGCCAGCAGGATTTGCGTTTCGATGTCGCTGGTCGCCCGTCCGGAATGTTGATTGCAACGATCAACGACGTGCCTGTCGACGAGCATTTTCTGGCTCGCTTTCTGCTCGATGCCGGTTTTTACGCTTCGGCCGCCGGCTTTCATCTGCGCCGCATCCTGATGCCGCCGATGCAGAAAGATGCGCCGGCCGTTCCGTCGCGAGAGGTGCAATAGAATGCCCGAAGGGGACACCGTCTTTCGCGCCGCCCGGGCACTCGACCGCGCATTGGCGGGGAAGGCTGTAACCCGCTTTGAAACCGGCTATGCCCCTCTGGCACGCGGGAATGACGATCGACCCATGATTGGCCGCACTGTCGAACGGGTGGAGGCGCGCGGCAAATGGTTGCTGATGTTTTTTTCCGGAGACGTCATTCTCCTGACCCACATGCTGATGAACGGCAGTTGGCACATCTATCGGGTGGGCGAACGCTGGCGTCGCGCGCGCCGCGACCTGCGCATCCTGATTGAAACCGCGGACTGGCTCGCGGTCGGCTTTACCATTCCGGTGGCGGAGTTTCACACGGCCGCATCGCTCCAGAAGAAGACCGGCCTGATGGCGCTTGGCCCCGACCTGCTGAAAGACTCGTTCGACCGGCAGGCGGCGCTGGAGCGAATTCGCGGTCATGCCGGGGATGAGATTGCCGTTGTCCTGCTGGACCAGCGCGTAATGGCCGGGATTGGAAACGAATTCAAGTCTGAGATTTGCTTTGCGTGCGGAGTTCATCCATTTGTGCCTGTGAACGCGCTGACGCCTGCCCAGTTGGAAAGGATCCTGGACGTTTCAAGAAAATTTCTTGCGATCAATATCACCGAAGACGAAGCAGGCCGGAAGACCGCCAACAACGGTTCGAGACGCACGATGAATTCCATCGATCCGTCGCGGCGCTCCTGGGTCTACGGTCGCCGCGGCGAACCCTGCCGCCGTTGTGGAGCGGCTATTCTGATGCGACGGCAAGGGGCGGAGGCGCGGACCACCTTCTGGTGCCCCGCCTGTCAACCGATGCCGGTGGTTTCCGGCGCGGAAGCACCCGCACTCGAAGGCTGGTCAAATCTGCGCCGCGCTGCCCGGTTTCGCTAAATTGGCCGGCGGAGGCGAATTTTCTCCCTCCAACCATTTATCGTACATAGTAGCGACTATGAGCCAGATCAAGGCCGTACGCGGCACTCGCGACCTGCTGCCGCCGGAAACAGAGCTATGGAATCGCATCGAAGCGACCGCACGGAGCGTCTTCACCCGCTACGCGTTCGGTGAAATTCGTACGCCCATTTTTGAGGACACGCAGCTTTTCTCCCGTAGCGTCGGCGAAGAAACCGACATTGTCTCGAAAGAAATGTATACGTGGGAGGATCGCGCCCGCGCGCAATCGGAGAAGGCGCAGATGTTGACGTTGCGTCCGGAGAACACCGCCGGAGTGGTGCGTGCCTACATCGAACATCATCTCGGCGACTCGGGACTGCTCCAGAAGCTCTATTACATCGGCCCGCAGTTTCGTCGGGAACGTCCGCAGAAGGGCCGCTACCGGCAGTTTTTCCAAATTGGCGCGGAGGTTATCGGGCCGCCTAGCGGGGGCAGCGAATCGCCGCTGCGCGACGCCGAAGTGCTGGAGATGCTCACCACGTTTCTGGACGAGCTGGGCGTCACTGGCTGGCAACTGCAGATCAACTCCGTGGGCTCCGCGGCCGACCGGCCCCGATATGTCGAGGCTTTGCGGGCAGCGCTGGCCGATGTCGCTCCCACGTTATGCATGGATTGTCAGCGCCGCGCCGTCACCAATCCCTTGCGCGTACTGGACTGCAAAGTGCCCGAAGACCAGGAGAAAATCGATGCGCTGCCGAAGATTGCAGATTTTCTGGACGACGGCTCCCGCAAACATTTTGCCGATGTTTGTGCCGCGCTCGATGCCTGTGGTATTACCTACACGGTGAATCCGCGGCTGGTACGCGGACTGGACTATTACACTCGGACCACGTTTGAGTTTGTCCACGGTGGCCTCGGTGCGCAGAATGCGCTGCTGGGTGGGGGCCGCTACGATGGGCTCAGCGAGGCGATTGGCGGTCCCAAGGCGCCAGGAATCGGATTTGCGATCGGCTCCGACCGGCTGGTTCTGACGCTGCAGGCCGGCCAGCAAGCAAACGATTCGCCGCTCGCGGATGCCTACATTGCTCCGTTGGGCGACGCGCAGCAGCCCGAATCGCTGCGGCTGGCGCGGGAGTTGCGTCGTTCCGGACTGCGAGTGGAACTTGGCGACGGCTCCTTTCGCTTGAAGAAGTCGTTTGAGACCGCGAATAAGATGGCGCGAGCGATCGTCCTCCTGGGAGAAGACGAAGCGCGCTCCGGAATACTGACGGTCAAAACTTTCACTTCCGGGGAGCAGTCAAAAATACCGCGCCAGGAATTGCCGGAATTTCTCCGCAAGATTTGATTCACAATACGATCAATCGAACAGACAGGGAACGAATGGAACTGGATCTTCAAGGAAGTTTGCAACGCACCGACTCCTGCGGCGGGCTGCGGCTCTCCGATGCCGGCAAGTCCGTAGTGGTGATGGGATGGGTGAACCGGCGCCGCGATCATGGCGACCTGATCTTTCTGGATTTGCGCGACCGCTCCGGAATCGTGCAGATCGTGCTCGATAAAGAGCTATGCCCCGCGGCCCACGCCAGGGCGGAGTCGGTACGGCCCGAGTACGTGCTCGCGATCCAGGGGAAAGTGCGGGAACGAGAGGCCGCGGTCGTCAACCCCCACATGCCGACGGGAGAGATTGAGATTCAGGCCGACGACCTGCGCCTGCTGAACGACGCCAAGACGCCGCCGTTTTCCCCGGCGGAAGACGCCATCGCCAACGAAGAGCTGCGTCTGAAGTATCGCTATATCGACCTGCGCCGGCCGGCGATGCAGCGCAATGTAATGCTGCGTCACGATGTTACGCTGGCCATTCGGCAGAACCTGGCGAAGCAGGGATTCCTCGAAATCGAGACGCCGTGTATGACACGCTCGACTCCGGAAGGCGCGCGCGATTATCTGGTACCGAGCCGCGTGCATCCCGGCGAATTTTATGCGCTGCCGCAGTCGCCGCAAATTTTCAAGCAAATCCTGATGATCTCGGGCCTGGATCGATATTTCCAGATTGCCCGCTGCTTTCGGGACGAGGACCTGCGCGCCGACCGCCAGCCGGAGTTTACCCAGATCGATCTGGAAATGACGTTTCCACAGCAGGAGACTGTGTTTCGCGTGGTCGAAGGCTTTCTTGCGGCGGCCTTTGCCGCCGCCGGGATTGTGCTGCCGGTTCCGTTCCCGCAAATCACCTATGACGAGTCGGTACGGCGTTTCGGCTCCGACAAGCCGGACATGCGGCTGCCGGAACTGGTGGAGATCGGTGACACGTTTGCCGCCGCCGAACTGGAGTCGCTAGGCATTGACCCAGCGCTGCCTGTCGTCGTGGTGCGGGTGGCGAAGGTGGGTGAGCTGTCGCGCAAGGAGCGCGAGGAGAATCGCCCGCTGTTCGATACGCGCAAAGGCGCCAAGCTGATCGACGATCTGAAGCGGCTGGAGAAGAGCTTCCCCGATGCCGTGACGAAAATTCGCGAACGCACGCAGGCCACCGCGGAAGACCTGGTGGTGCTGGTCGCAGGCGATGCGGCGGTGCGGATTGAAGCCAGCGATACAAAAATTTTTGGCCGGTTGAGCGAGCGCGAAATTGCCGTCTATTCGGCGGCGGGGATTCTTCGGTCGGAGCTGTCGAAGAAATACGCGGAGCGGCATGGCGCTTTCGCCGCGACCGAGCGTGTTGTTGCGCAGGTGGGCAGCGCGGTAGGAATGCCGATGGAGGGCGGAGAAGCCTTTTTTCCCATCTGGGTTACGGATTTCCCCATGTTCGAATACGACCCGGAGTCGAAGCACTGGATGCCGGCGCATCACCCCTTCACGTCGCCGCACGAGGAAGACATGGAGCGGCTGGTTTCCGACCCGGCATCGGTGCGTGCGCGCTATTACGACCTGGCGATGAATGGGCTGGAGCTCGGTTCGGGTTCCATCCGGATCTATCGCAAGGATGTGCAGGCGAAGATTTTTCAGTCGCTGGGCATGAGCGATGAGGAAGCAAAAGAGCGCTTTGGATTTTTTCTGGAAGCGCTGGAATACGGAACGCCGCCGCACGGCGGCATAGCACTGGGGCTCGATCGAATCGTAATGATCCTGGCCGGGGCACAAAGCCTTCGCGAGGTGATCGCATTCCCAAAAACTGCGAAGGCGATCGACCTGATGATGGATGCGCCCTCGCCGGTCAGCGAAACGCAACTGCGGGAGTTGCAGATTCAGAAGCGGCGCGGATGAGGTTTGACCGCGCGGAGAAAGCCGCAGATACTCCACTTCACTCGGGTTCAGTATGCCGGAATGCCAGTCACGCTTTGGCCGATGATGAGGGTGTGCATGTCGTGCGTGCCCTCATAGGTTTTCACAGATTCCAGATTCAGCATGTGGCGCATGATCGGGTAGTCGTCGGTGATGCCGTTCGCACCCAGAATATCGCGTGAAATGCGGGCGCATTCGAGCGCCATCCACACGTTGTTCCGTTTCGCCATCGAGATGTGTTCGTGGCTGACCGTGCCTGCGTCTTTCATGCGGCCCACTTGCAATGAGAGCAGCTGGCCCTTGGTGATTTCCGTAATCATCCAGGCAAGTTTTTCCTGCACTAGTTGATGGCTGGCGATGGGCTGGTCGCGAAACTGCTTGCGCAAGAGAGAATACTGGAGCGCCGTGTCGTAGCAAGCCATGGCCGCACCGATTGCTCCCCAGCCGATGCCGTAGCGCGCCTGGTTCAGGCACATCAGGGGCGACTTGAGTCCATTGCTGCCGGGCAGCAGGGAAGAGGCCGGCACGCGCACATCCTGCATCGAGAGACCTGACGTGACAGAGGCGCGCAGGGACCATTTGCCATGCACGTCGTAGGCGGTGAAGCCAGGAAGCTTCGTGTCGACGATAAACCCGCGGACGCGGCCATCCTCATCATCCACTTTGGCCCAGATGATGGCGATGTCGGCCAGCGTGCCGGAAGTGATCCACATTTTTTCGCCGTTCAGAATGTAGTCGCTGCCGTCTTTTTTCGCGCGGGTGCGCATGCCGGCGGGATTCGAGCCAAAGTCCGGCTCGGTGAGCCCGAAGCAGCCTAGCTTCTCTCCCTTGACCATTTGCGGCAGCCATTCATTTTTCTGTTCGTCGGAACCAAAGGCATGGATGGGGTACATGCAGAGCGCCGACTGCACGCTGACGAAGCTGCGCACGCCGGAGTCGCCGCGCTCGGTCTCCTGCATCACCAGGCCGTACTCGACATTGTTCATGCCAGCGCAGCCGTAGTCTTCAATGGTCGCGCCGTAAAAGCCAAGCTCGCCCATGGGCTGGATGAGTTCTTTAGGGAACCGACCCTCGCGGTTGCATTCCTCAATGATGGGGATCAGGTTTTCTTCGATGAATTTGCGGGCGGTGTCACGCACCATGCGCTCATCTTCACTCAACAATGAATCGAAGCCGATGAAATCGACGCCTTTGAACTTGAATGCCATGGACGATTCTTCTTTCTCGAAACTATTCAGGCTAGCAGAGAGCAGGGAAAACCGCAGGCCGATCCACCCTCGTCCGCTTCGTGGACTCCGGTCGGGATGATGGAGTGTCGCTGCCTTTTACTCCAGGTATTCCTTGATGTATGGATCCTGGGATTTCAGCAGGTCGATCAGTGAGCCGGAGAAGGCGATACCGGTGTTCTTCAGCACCATGATGGTCGTCTTGGGGTCGACCCCATCGCCCGGAATGCGTTGCATATGGTTGGTTTTGCGGTTGTAGCAATGGGTGGCCAGACTGAAGGCGTCTTGCAGTCTATGCGTGACTAAGAGTGCTGTACTTTCATAAACATCCCGTTGTTTTATGATCAATTCGATGATGGTTGTCGAGGTGATCGGATCGAGGCCGCCCGTGGGCGAGTCATACAGCAGCAGCTTGGGCTGGGTGATAATGGCGCGTGCAATGGCGACGCGGCGCCGCATTCCACCGGAAAGCTCCGCGGGAAACTTGTCGATGGCATGTTCGAGCTCGACGAAGCGCAGCACCTCGACCACCCGACGCTCGATGTCGGCCTCGTCGTCATGCTGCTCCTTCAGCCGAAAGGACACATTGTCCCTCACCGAGAGGGAGTCGAACAGAGCGCTCTCCTGAAACACCATGCCGATGTTGCTGCGGAAAGCAAACAGCTCGCGTTGCGGGAGTTCGTCGATGTCCCGGCCGAAGATGTGAATGTGCCCGGAATCCGGCCGGATCAACCCGTTCGCCAACTTCAGCAGGATGCTTTTGCCGGTGCCGGCGGCACCCAGCAGGATGACCATCTCCCCGGTTCCGGCGCGGAAACTGATGTTGTTGAGCACGGAGTTGCCGTCGAAGCCGATCGAGACGTGCTGAAACTCGACCACCGGAACGTTGTCAGTGGAGGGCTGCGGTGGAGCGGACGGACTGGTGATGGTCGACATGATTAGCGGCCGAAGAGTCCGATCATCAAGCGGCTGATGACGAAGTCGCTGGCGATGATCAGGACGGAGCTGACGACCACGGCCTGCGTGGTGGAGCGGCCCACGCCCTGGGTCCCGCCCCGCGTCGACATGCCGAAGTAGCAGCCCACGGTGGCGATGATAAAGCCGAAGATAAGGGGCTTGATCAGGCCTTCGAGGACGTCCGGACCCTGGAGGGTCTGATAGGCCCGGTGGAAGTACTGCGAGGCTTCCAGGCCCAGCATGGTGACGGAAATGAGACCTCCGCCGATGGTGCCGACCGCGTCAGACAGGATGGTGAGGAAAAACAGCATCACCACAGTCGAGATCAGGCGCGGAGTGACCAGTTTCTTGCTGGGGTCGGTGCCCAGCGCGCGCATGGCGTCCACCTGTTCGGTGACCTGCATGGAGCCAAGCTCGCTGGCCATTCCCGACGCGTTGCGGCCGGAAACCATCAGGCCAGTGAGCACGGGGCCCAGTTCTTTGATCATCGATAGCGAGACCAGTTCGCCGGTGACAGACTTAGCGCCGAACTGCGCCAATGTGGTGGCCGACTGCAAGGCCAGCACGCCGCCGGTAAAGAATCCTGTCAACACTACAATTGGCAGCGACCCCACGCCGATCAGATCGGCCTGGGTGAACAGGTCTTCCCAATAGAAAGGCCGCCGGAAGATATTGACGATCCCATTCCAGGACAGGATTGCATAATCCTGCACTGCCAGTACTTTCTCGCGCAGAAACTCGTCGATCTGCATATTCGCATTATGGCATCCGGAGGGCAATCGACCCAACAAATGCTGCGAAACATGGGAAACATTGTTGTTTGCGAGGCGAACGCAGGCGGAAAACTTAGCTGCGGCCGCGAGTTTTACGGCTGCTGCGCGCCGCCAGCAGAACGGGGGAAAATAGCACGACCAGGTAAGCAAGACCGGGCAACAGGGAATGCATCCGATTCTCCTCTAGTTCGCAAGACGGCTGCCCCAATCTTGCGACGAAGAGGAGACACAGGAGCGCATATCTGGCGCACAAGTAAGTACGGAAGTTTCGATTGGGCGAGAGACGTTCCAGAATGGAACGGCCTGTTTCAGTACATCCTTCAGAGCGAGGAGGAGGCGCTCCGTCAACTGTGCGCCCGAGGTGCCGTGATGACGGAGCAGAGGCCCTCCGTTTATGGATGCGATGACACAACTGGCCGAACGCGCGCCGGTGTGAGCGTATCCGGTCCGGCCTGCGGCATTTTGTCCAGGGTCGCGGCGGCGCGGTTCAGTGCGGCGGTCAGCACCGCCAATTGAGTGGCGGCGCGGGAGCCATCGTCGGCGGTAATCGCTTCACTCACGCCGGGAATCGCGACGGCGGAATATCCCGTGTCTTCCCCGGGGGCGTAGATCGTGTGTTTGTACCAGGGCCGATTGGGCAGGCCGCGAGGTGATAGCAGGTCCTCTTCCGCCCGGCGCAGCAGCGCGTTCTGACGCTGCAGATCGCCGGAAGGATTTTGCTCATCCGCCAGGGCATGGACACCGGCGTCGTGAAAGCGTTGCGCCGCGGCTAACGCGGGTGCGAAGTCGAGGCTGGTCAGACCGGCCCGGTCGGCTTGATTCGCGGCCCGATGCAGGTAGCGAAGGACGGCGTTCCCATACACGGCGTAGTTGTAAGGAGGCAGATCGGCATCAGCCATGGTCAAACCTTCCAGGCCCAGCATGCGCGCTTGTTGCTGCAGATACACGAACGTCGGATCGGCAAACTTCGTGAACCATGTGTAATCGTCGAATGCGGAATGATAGACGCCGTAGGGGCCGTCGGAGCCAATGTCGGTCGAGGGGACGCCCAGATGCTGCAGGAAGGGCGTGTAATCGGAGCCGCTGCCCAGATTGTCCATGTGAACGCCTTCAGCCGGTGGAGGGCTTACGGCCTCGTCCGGGTTGGCGGTCGATTTTGTGGTCTCCTGCTGTTTGTGCTGCCAGGCGTCGAACACCGTGCCTCCCTGCGGACTGGGGACGAGCCGGGCGATGCTGGCCACAAACGGTTTGAGCGAAGAGTCTGCGGCAGCCTCGAAATTCGGTCCGGAGACGCCCACGTCGATATTGAAATAGGCATCGGCATGCGCCAATTGCGTGGCGTGCTGTTCCGCCCACTCTGTCGATCCCAGCAACCCTTCTTCCTCGCCGTCCCAACTGGCGAAGACAAGCGTGCGGCGCGGCCGCCAGCCATGGCGCAACAGAACGCCCATGCCGTGCACCGCTTCCAGCATGGCAGCGGTTCCGCTGTTGGGGTCGGCGGCGCCAAATGTCCAGGCGTCGCGGTGGTTGCCGACGATCACCCAGTCATTGGGATATTTCGTACCGGGGATTTTGCCGATGACATCCCAGATGTTGCGCAGCCTATAGTCCTGCCGCAGCAGCAGGTGAACGGCGACCGGCCCCGGTCCTATGTGATAGGTGAACGGTAGCGCGCCCTGCCATCCCTGCGGCGAGACCGGTCCGCCCAGTGCTGCCAGAATGGGAGCCGCATCCTTATACGAAAGCGGCGTAGCGGGAATCGTCGGCATATCGGCGGCGTCTTTCAAAGGTATGCGCTTGCTGGCGGGCAGATCGGGTGTGGAGGCAAAGCCGGGAGTGGTCGGATCGCCCGGATACTTGAACAGGTACTGCACCGATCCGCGTTGCACGCTTGTGGCCGGGCGATAGGGTCCCTGCGGATAAATGTCTCCGCGATAATATCCATCATCGGCCGGGTCGGAATAAAGGATTACACCGGCGGCACCATTCTGCGCTGCCAGAAATACCTTGTCCCCGCGAAAGATTTCCCCATAGCGAATGATGACAATTTTGCCGCGCACACTGATGTGCCGGGCTGTGAGCTGGGCGAAGTCCTGCACCCGGCCGTAGTTGGCGTAAACCACCTGCGCCGTCACGTCGCCAGAGGGCGAGTAGGCATCGAACGCAGTCACAATGCGCGGATCATTCTGGTAGGGATCGGAACTGACATGCTCCGGCGTGGGCCCGGACATGATCTGCTTGCCTTGGGCATCGTAGGCGGTCACTTGAATTTTCTGGGGGAGATTCATCATCACGCGGTAGGGGACGATCTTCGTCTTCAGGCCGGCATCGCGGAATTTTTTTGCCACATAGAGGGCGGTGGCGTAGTCCTCTTCCGATCCGGCAACATGCGGCGCGGCGGTAAGAATCTTCAGTTCCTGGCCGGCGAGCTGGGGGCTGGGAACGGCGAGGAATTCCTGGTCCAGTTTGAGCTGGGCCGCCGGCTTCTGAAAGCCCAGCATGGTTGCGGGCTGCTGGGTGGTTTGCCCCGAGGCATAACTGGCGAGCAGCCAAAAAACGGCAAGGTATTGGGCGCAAATGCACTTCGACAACGGAATTCTCCGGAGAACTGTTCAGGATACAGCGAGATCAGCGCAATCGGACACTCTCTTGGGAGCATGACACCGCATATTCATGGCCCATTGAGGCGCATTTGACAAGTGTAAAGCTACAGACTACAGTAGTTTAGGTGGAGATACGGAACTTCATTCATAAGGGATTGAAGGCTCTCTACGAAAAAGGGAACGCTAAAGGCGTTCCATCCGAGATGGTGGACAAGCTTCGAAAAATGTTTGCGTTTCTGGATGGTATGGAAGATCCAGAAGAACTCCACATGCTCCCGTCCTGGAGGGCGCATCCATTAACCGGAGACCGCAAAGGAACATGGAGCCTCAAAGTGACCGCTAACCGGCGTTTGACATTCCGTATCGATCCTGTCGAAAACGAAATCTGTGATGTGAATTTCGAGGATTACCACTAAACCGGAAGGAGAAAAACAGCCATGCCCATGAAGAACCCCCCCCACCCCGGGGAATTTATCCGGACGGAGATTGTGGAAGCAGCGGGATTGACCATCACGGCTGCGGCCAAGGCGCTGCGCGTTTCCCGACCCGCGCTATCGAGCCTGTTGAATGGCAGGGCCGATCTGTCCGGGGACATGGCGCTTCGTCTGGAAAAGGCCTTCGGCATCAGGATGGACACGCTGATGCGAATGCAGTCGTCCTACGATATTGCGCAGACCCGCAAGCGCGAGAAGCAAATCCGGCTGCCGCGCGTTTCTCTGCTGGCGACAGCGCGTTAGCCTTTCAATCGCTCGAGATGTTGAAAGCCGCCGCTGGCGAAAAAGATCACCGCGAAAATGGAGAGGTTGTAGCAGGCGTGCACTACAGCCGAGGCGGCGACTGAATTGGTGCGCTCACGGACAGCGACCAGCACCAAACTAACCAGGAACACCATCGATAGCGGCGCCCAGGCGTGGGCCACCTGCTGCGCGTGCAGCAGGGTGAAGGGAATGCTGGTCAATATGGCGGCCAGGATGCGCCCGGTCCAGGGGCGCAGGGATGGGTAGAGGAATCCGCGGAAGGCGATTTCCTCCGCGGCCGGCGCGATGAAGACGCCAAACAGCGCCACCATCCATGCGTCCGAGGCGGTGCGGAAAAACGCGTCGACCGGCATCTGCTTCGGCACCGGCAAATAGTTGGAAGCGAGTTGAATGGCGAACCCCAGGCCGATACCGAGGGTGGGCAGCCAGGTCCAGTTGCGCGCGAGCGCGGAGGCGTTCCAGTGGATGCCGTCAAAGAATCCACGCTGCCAGACGCGGCGAAAAAGCACCGCCGCGATCAGAAGCACCACTCCATAGGAGACGACCATCGTGGGGATGGTGAAGCGCGGCTCCATCGCCAGGCTTCGCAGCGAGATTTTGCCGAACACGCGCCAATGCAACACCGCTGCCGCGCCAATCCCTTGGATCGCGGTCAGCAGGATGGCGGCCAGCGCGAAGAACGCGATCATTTCCAGCAGGGTTGGCGTCTGCTGCACCGCTGGCGGCCCAGGCGGAGGGTCTGGAGGCGGCGGCAGGATTTCCGGAGCGGGATAAGGGTTCGAACTCATGCGATGGGTTTTCGGAAATCCATAGGATCAAGCTGCTATCGACGCCTCTTCATTTTTATCTGTTTACCGCCGGTTGCGCGACCATTCTTTTTCGCCGGTGGAAAGTAACGCCGGAGGAACTTTCCTGTGTGCGAGTCGGGCAGCGTGGCAATCTTCGCCGGAGCGCCCTCACCCACGATCTCTCCTCCGTGCAGGCCGCCCTCCGGCCCCAGGTCCACGACCCAGTCGGCGCCGCGGATTACATCCAGATTGTGTTCGATGATGATGACGGTGTTGCCGAGGTCGGTGAGCCGATGGAGCACCTCCATCAGCTTGCGCACATCGTCGAAGTGCAGGCCGGTGGTCGGCTCGTCGAGCAGGTAGAGCGTGCGGCCGGTCTGGCGCTTGGACAGCTCCCGCGCCAGCTTCATCCGCTGCGCCTCCCCGCCGGAAAGCGTCGTCGCCGACTGCCCCAGATGCACATACCCCAGGCCGACATCGTCCAGCGTGGCGAGTTTCTGCCGCACCGCTGGGATATCTCCAAGGACCGGGAGGGCATCGGCAATGGGCAGCTCCAGGATGTCCGCGATCGAGTGGCCATTGAATTTTACGGCGAGGGTCTCCTGGTTGTAGCGGCGGCCGTTGCAGACCTCGCAGGTGACATAAACGTCAGGCAGAAAGTTCATCTCAATGCGACGCTGGCCGTCGCCCTGGCAGGCTTCGCAACGGCCTCCGGGAACGTTGAAGGAGAAGCGTCCGGCCTTGTAGCCGCGCTCCCGAGCCAGCGGCAGCATGGCGAACAGCTCACGGATGGCGGTAAAGACGCCCGTATAGGTGGCGGGATTCGAACGCGGTGTGCGGCCGATGGGTGACTGATCGATCTGCACAACCTTGTCGATTTCCTTGCTGCCGACAACCCGATCATGCTCCGCCGGCTCCTCCCGGGAGCCGTACAACTCCTTGGCCAACGCGCGGTAGAGAATGTCGTTGACCAGCGTGCTCTTCCCGGAGCCGGAAACGCCGGTGACGACCGTGAGCAGGCCCAGAGGAAAGCGGGCGGTGATGTTCTTCAGGTTGTGCCCGCGCGCGCCTTCGACCGCCAGCCATGGTTTGGCCGGCAGCCGGGGTTTCTCGCGCAGAACGGTTTCGAGAGCGCCGCTGAGATACTGGCCGGTGAGTGAAGCGGGCACCGCCATGATTTCTTCCGGCGTTCCGTGAGCGACCAGCTCGCCGCCCAGCCGGCCCGCACCCACTCCGAGATCAACAACATAATCGGCGTGGCGGATTGTGTCTTCATCATGCTCGACGACCAGGACAGTATTGCCCAGATCGCGCAGGGAAGTGAGCGCTTCGATCAGTCTCAGGTTGTCGCGCTGGTGCAGGCCGATCGATGGTTCGTCGAGCACGTAGAGGACGCCGCGCAGCCGGGAGCCGATCTGCGTGGCCAGGCGAATGCGCTGGCCCTCCCCGCCGGAAAGCGTGGCGGCGCTGCGGTTGAGCGACAGATAGCCCAGGCCGACCGCGTTCAGAAATTCCAACCGTTCGACAATCTCCCGCTGCAGCCGGCCGGTGATGAGCTGCTCGCGCTCGCGGAAGGTAAATCCCCTCATGGTGTCGAGCGCGACGTCCAGCGGCAGAGTGGTGAAGTCGGCGATGGAAAGGTTATTGACCTCGACCGAGAGTGACTCCGGACGCAGGCGCTTGCCGCCACACGCCGGGCAGGTGGTGGCGGACATATAACCCATCATCCACTCGCGATAACTGTCGGAGCGGACTTCATCGAGCGATTGCCGCAGCCACTTTAGCACGCCGTGGAAGCCGGTGCGGGGGGCTTCGCCGCGTTCGGGACCGTAGAGCAGCAGTTTCTGGTGGCTTTCCGGCAATTGCTCAAAGGGCGTGCGCAGCTCGATCTTGTATTTCACCGCTGCCAGAGCGACCAGCCGGCCAAGATATTGCGAGGTGCCGCCCGGGCCTAGTCCGCCTTCAAGCAGCGGCTTCGACCAGTCGACGATAACTTTGGCTGGATCGAAGTCGTAGATGCTGCCCAGGCCGTTGCAATGCGGGCAGGCGCCGTAGCTGCTGTTGAACGAGAAACTGCGCGGCTCCAGCTTGGGAACGCTGATGCCGCAGTCCGGGCAGGCCATGGAGGAGGAGTACAGGTGTTCTTCTATTTGCGGTGAAGAGGCCTGTGCTCCGTTGCGGTTTCCGGCGGGCATGGAGACAAGCACCAGCCCGTTCGCCATCTGCAGTGCTTTCGAGACGGCAGTTTCGAGACGCTTTTCCACGCCCGGCTTGATGGCGATCCGGTCGACGATGGCTTCAATGGTGTGGTTCTTGCGCTTTTCCAGAAGGACGTCTTCGGCCAGGTCGCGCACCTCGCCGTCGATGCGCGCGCGAAATCCCTGACGGTCGAGATTGTCGAGCTCATCGCGAAATTCGCCCTTGCGCCCGCGCACGATCGGCGCATAAACGGTCACCCGCTCGCCGGGCGCGAGACCCATGACCCGTTCCACAATCTGATCGGCGGACTGCCGCGAGATGGGCCGCCCGCAGTTCGGGCAGTGCGGCACGCCGACGGAGGCATAGAGCAGGCGCAGATAGTCGTAGATCTCCGTAATGGTGCCAACCGTGGAGCGCGGGCTGCGGCTGGTGGTCTTCTGCTCGATGGAAATGGCGGGGCTCAGTCCCTCGATCGAATCGACGTCGGGCCGCTCCATCTGGTCGAGAAACTGGCGCGCATAGGCGGAAAGCGTCTCCACGTAGCGACGCTGGCCTTCGGCGTAGATGGTGTCGAAGGCGAGCGAGGACTTGCCGGAACCGGATAGTCCGGTGATGACGGTGAGAGAATTGCGCGGCATTTCGACCGTGATGTTCTTCAGGTTATGCTGGCGCGCGCCGCGGACGACAATTTTAGATATCGACATTCGGAATCGGGGAATGATGAATCGCGGCCTTTCTGCCGCATGTTCAGGGTTCGCTATAGCGGGGAATCTGCCTCATCAACAGGGTTGCATAGGAAGGCACTAGCCCTCCGCGCGCAATTACGATTGAATGGGCATTACAGTACCCAAGTACCTTCAGCGCCAATCTCAAGAATAATTGAGGGCGGCGATTTGCCGATGGCCGGAATGCGATCCCCACGCAGGCAGGGCGGATACCTGCCCCTGGGCAGGAGGAAATTCGGATGATTTTGCTGGTAATTTCGGCCGTTCTGGCTGCCCTGGCCCTGGGAGTCACCATTGCCTATGCCGTCTGCCTGGCGCTGTTTGAATTGTTCCGTATTCATGTCCACGGCGTGCGGCCCGCGACGCTGCGCATCGAAGCCAAAACCGCGCACCTGTAGATTTTCGCTCGTGTCTGCCGGACTGCCCGCCCTCAATGCCGTGGATGCATCCGTCGCAATTCCTCAAAAATCTGTTGTGGCGTCTTGGGATGCCCGGGCGCGGACTGGGCCGCCGGTGCGGAGGCCGTTGGCGGCGCGCTGCTGGTCGCCACAGTCGGCGCGGGTTGCGCGCTCGACGAAGCGCTACCGGCGCTGGTCAACAGAAGTTTGGCGGGCGAGTTTCCCGCCCCCCGGTTCAGGATGACGTAGTTGTACCCCGAACCATCCAGCAATTGCGCCAGCACTGCCGCGACTGAACCCGGCCCATATTCTCCATAAACCCGTCGATCCTGGTTCAGACCGGAGATGGTCATGCCGGTCTGGCGTGAAACCTCTCTCAGAATCGCCACCAGGCTGGAGTTGTCCGCCTGGATAGTTACCTTGCCCCGGTTGAACTCGACCTTGGCAGGTTGGGCGGATTGCTCGGCCGGAGGAAGCGTTGAGGGCGTGGACGCAACCGTGTCCGGTGCCCGCTGTGGAGCTGCCTGGGTCGGGGAAGGCTTCGCGGTAGCGTTGCCGGCTTGCAAGGAAGACGCAGCCGCGGGAAGCGCCAGCAGAAGCAGTCCAGCAAGGCCCAGCGCCAGAGCCCAGGCGGGGCGCGCAACCTCGAAATGGTAGCGGGACGCCATGTATGTACTAGACTAACAATGTTTGCTCGGTCGACGAAGCGACAACGCGCGGGCCTACCGTCGCATCCGGGTATATTGAGGCAAAATACACGAATGAGTTCGACGGAAAAGCCCCTCTCAGAAGCGATTCGTGAGCGCCGCGACACCCCCAGCTTCGACGGCGAGCCCATTCCCCCCGAAGACTTGCGGCAGATTCTCGAAGCCGGTCTCCAGGCTCCCAGCGGATACAACATGCAGCCCTGGCGCTTCATCGTCGTCCGCACCCCGGACCAGAAGAAGCGCCTGCGAGCCGCCAGCTTCAATCAGGCCAGGGTGGAAGAGGCTTCCGTGATGATCGTTGCCTGTGGCGATGCGGACGGATTCCGCAATGGCGATGTGGAGGAGATGCTGCGGCTGGGCCGCGAGGGTGGCATATCGGAAAGCTATGCCGCGCAGGCCGAGGAGTTGATCCCGAACTTCCTTTCAAACCATCCCAATCTGCCTATGTGGCTGAACCGCCATGTAATGATCGCGTTTACCCACATGATGTTGATGGCGGAAGCGCTGGGATACGACACCGCCTCGATTGAGGGTTTTGAAGAGGAAAAAGTCCGTGAAATGCTAAAGCTACCGTTGAGCTATCACGTGGTTACGCTTCTAGGAATTGGGCATCTTGAGGGGCCTGACAAGCATTATGGTGGCCGCTTCGACATGGCGCGTACCGTGTTTGCGGAAGAGTACGGCAAGCCGATCCGCCTGTAATTCGTCCGCTTTTTTTCCGAAGGCGCGGCCCGTGGTGCCGCGCCGTTTTTATTTTCCTGGAGGCACGATTATGGGAGCGCGGGAGTATCCATCGGCGCCGATCGTCGCGGTGGGAGCCATCGTTATCGAAGACGACCGGGTGCTGCTGGTTCGCCGCAACCATCCGCCGCGGCTGGGGCAGTGGTCGGTTCCCGGCGGAGCGGTTGAGCTGGGAGAAGCGATGGAAGCCGCAGTGGTGCGGGAAGTGGCCGAGGAGACCGGGCTCGCGATCTCCCCGGTCGCGCACATCAAGACATTGGAGCGGATTGAGCGCGACTCTGAGGGCCGGGTCCAATTCCACTACCTGCTAATCGATTTTCTTTGCCGGCCCGATGCAACAGAGCAGACTCCTCACTCCGCTTCGGATGTTTCCGACGCGCGATGGATCCCACTTTCCGGCCTGCGAGGGTCGCAGGAATTCATCTTGCCGGAGTGGACGTTGACAGTGATTGAAGAGGGCGCCAGCCAAATGCGGGGCAGAGCTGTCGACCGAAGCTGACTTCATCGCATCTGAATGGCAGAGGAATGCGGCACTCGGGCGGAGCTGATGCGTCCCACCAGAATTCCTTCAATTTCGTGCTTCTATGGCGACACATGGTCCAACCGTACCACCCCAGGGGCCGCCCCAGGGCTTGCTGGTTCGCCGGACTCTCAAAGGCATTGCGATGGTCCTTTTGGTGGCTGTCCTCATCGGAGGAATCGTGTTTGGCGTGGCTTTTTACCGGCGGCCATTGTGGGTGCTCGACGAAGCCATGCATGCGCGGCTGGCGCTTTCCGGCATCCACAGCAGGTTCGTCACCGTGGGACCGTATCGCGTCCATTATTTTGTCGGTGGCAGCGGACCGCCGCTGCTGCTGATCCACGGTCTGGGCTCGCGTTCGGAGGACTGGACCCCGGAGATGCCCGCGTATGTGAGGGCGGGCTTTCGCGTCTACGCGATCGACTTGCTGGGCTCTGGGCGCACCGACCACCCTGACATCGCCTACACGATTCAGGAACAGACCGACCTGGTTCACGGATTCCTGCATGCCGTGCGAGTGCCGCGGGCGGACGTGGTCGGATGGTCGATGGGCGGCTGGATCGCGCTACAGTTCGCCGTTCAGCATCCGGCGAGCGTGCGGCGTCTGGTGGTGATGGACAGCGCCGGGCTGAGCTTCCAGACCGACCTGTCGCCGGAGATTTTTGAGCCGCGCACGATTCCCGAGTTGATGCGGTTCGAGGCGCTGCTGGTAACCAATCCGCCACGGGTGCCTGCTTTCTTTAATCGCATGCTGCTGAAGGCGATGCAGCGCAACTACCTCGTGGTGCACCGCACCGTCTCCTCCATGTTGACCGGGAAAGATCTGCTGGACGACAAATTGGAACAAATACAGGCGCCGGTCCTGCTCGTCTGGGGCGCGGAGGACAGGCTGATTCCGCCCAGCGTTGCATTCCGGATGCATCGCGACCTGCCGCAGTCCGTGCTGCAGTTGTACAGCGGTTGTGGTCATATTGGACCGGCGACCTGCGCCGGAAGGATTGTGCCGCGCGTGATTGAATTTCTGAACAGCGAGCCGCCCGCCGCAGGCGGGGTCTATCGCTATTGATGCGCGCTACTCTTTCCCACTCCATTGGTAGGCCCCGGACTGCGGCAGGCCGATGTGGGCCAGCACCCTGCAGACGTATTGATGGACCATTTCCTCTGTGCCGGTGGGGCGGTTGTAGAAGGCAGGTATGACGGGGAAGATGGTCCCGCCGGCGTCGGCGGCGAGTTGCATGTTGCGCAGATGAATTTTGTTGAACGGAGTCTCCCGCACGCAGAGCAGCAGCGGACGATGCTCCTTCAGGCAGACGTCGGCAGCGCGAGCGATCAGGTTGTCGGCCAGGCCGTTGGCGATGGCGCCCAGCGTTCCCATGCTGCAGGGCAGAACGACCATTCCGTCGGTTGGATAGCTGCCGCTGGCAATGGACGCGCCGATGTCGCCGGGCGCATGCTGGGTGATTTTCGCGCTTTCTCGGCCCAGGAATTTCGTAATCAGGCTGGAGCGACCGCTTATGCCGAGCTCTTCGGCCAGCACGCGGAGCGAACTTTCCGAAGCCATGAAGTGAACCCGCCCGACGCGCGCATCTTCCTCCAGCAGATGCAGGATTTCTTTCGCCAGCAGGGCGCCGCTGGCTCCAGTCATGGCAACGATGAGGGTTTTTCCCGGCAATGCGTCTCCTCCTATCGATGACAAGCCGCTAATTTTCCTGGTTCAGAACCCGGTTGAAAATGGTGTCTACATTCGTCAACTGGCGTTCCAGATCGAAAGCCCGATCCAGTTTCTCCGGCGGCAACAGCTTCTTGATCTCGGGATCGTTTCCGACTTCCTCGCGGAAATTCAACTCCTGCTTCCATGCCCGCATGGCGTGGGACTGCACCAGCCGGTAGGCGTCCTCGCGGGACATACCGGCCTCGGCCAGTTCCAGCAGCAACTGGCCGGAGAAGATCAACCCGCCGGTCAGCTCCAGATTGCGCAGCATTCTTTTTGGATGCACGACCAGCCGGTCGATTAGCGACGTGGTTTTGTCGAGCAGATAGTCGGTCAGGATGGTGGAGTCGGGCAGGATCACCCGCTCAACCGAGGAGTGCGAAATATCGCGCTCATGCCACAGGGCGACATTTTCCAGCGCCGCCTGCTGGTTGGCGCGCACCACTCTGGCGAGCCCGCTGATCTGCTCGCTGGTGATTGGATTGCGCTTGTGCGGCATGGCCGAGGAGCCTTTTTGCGTCTCGGAAAAATATTCTTCCGCCTCGCGCACTTCGGTGCGCTGCAGGTGGCGGACTTCGACGGCGATCTTGTCGAGCGTGGCGGTGATCAGCGCCAGTGTGCCGACGTAGAACGCATGGCGATCGCGCTGCAGTACCTGCGTGGCCACCGGCGCGGCGGTCAGGCCGAGCCGCTCGCAGATGCGCGCCTCGTGCTCCGGCTTTAGATGGCCGAAAGTGCCGACGGCACCGGAGAGCTTGCCGACGCGCATGTCCTCGGCGGCCATGTCGAAACGCTTCAGGTTGCGCAGCATCTCCGCGTACCAGTTCAGCAGCTTCAGGCCGAACGTGGTCGGCTCGGCGTGAATGCCGTGGGTGCGGCCCACCGTGGGGGTGTGCTGAAACTCGATGGCGCGGCGCTTGAGGACGTCCATCAGCCGCAGGATGTCTTCGCGCAGGATGGCCGAGGCGGCCTTCAGTTGCAACGCCTGGGCGGTGTCCACCACATCGTTCGAGGTCAGGCCGTAGTGCAGCCAGCGCGCCTCAGGGCCAATGCTTTCCGCCACTGCCGTGGTGAAGGCGATCACATCGTGGCGCACCTCAGCCTCAATGTTGCGGATGCGGGCTACATCGATGGTGCCGCGTTCGCGAATGGCCTTGGCGGCGTCGGCGGGAACAATGCCAAACTCGGCAAGAGTGTCGGAGGCGGCGGACTCCACCTGGAGCCACATGCGGTATTTGTTTTCTTCCGTCCAGATGCGGCCCATCGCTGGACGAGTGTAGCGATCGATCACAGGCTTCCCTCGGTTCGCGTGCGGCTATGCCTTCGATACACCGAGCAGCCGGGCCATCTCCGCATGGAGAAAGCCCACGCCGGGCTGATAGGGCTGCACCCATTTTCCATCGATGACGAATTGCGGGATGGCGCGTCTGCCGACATTGGCAATCACTTCCTCGGCGGCGCCGGGGGTGTTCTCGATGTCGACTTCCTGGAAGGGAATTTTATTCACGGTCAGGAAACGCTTCGCCTCCCGGCAGTCACGGCACCATTCGGCGGTGTAAACAAGCACGGTCATATATCTATGATAAACGGGCGGGCGGCCCGGACCATACGTAGGTTAATGAACCTGGGATTTGGGGAATATCTGGATAAGCCAGGGCAGGTTGACAAACGACATCACGACCAGCGTGGTGCAGCATGCGGCCAGCAGAACCATAAGGCGCGGCTCGCGGAAGAGCTTTTCCGGGTTTTGTACCGGGCTCTCCGGATCGAACGATAAATCGAAGTAAACGGCCATCAGCAGGGCGATTAAGGGAAAGGCGAAGACCATTTCCATGCGGTAGCGCATGATGAAGGCCCCGAAGAACAACATGGAAGTCGCGGCATAGAACAGGACGGAATTGAGCAGCGATTTTTCCGTATAGCCCCCGAAGGACCGGCGGTAGCGCACGGCGGATTCCGACCCGATCTGGCGGTATTCGCTGAACCGCTTCAGGGCCATGAAGTACGCGCCCAGCATCCAGTAGGCGATCAGCATCGACGCCGGAGGAATGATGGAGGCGGTGACGATGTACCAGCCGATGCAGAAGCGGATGGGATTGTTCAAGGATTCGGAGAGCACATCCAGGTAGGAGATATCTTTCGTCCGCACCGGCGGAATGTTGTAGAAGCAGCCCATGATCCAGAGTGCAAGCAGGCTGAGCAGCATGTCCCTGGACAGCTGTGAGCCGATCAGCAGGCCGCCAAGCCCCAGCAGCAGCCACTGCACATAGGCCAGCGGCACATGAATGCTCCGGCAGGCGGCCGGGCGCAGGCACTTGGTGGGGTGAAGGCGGTCGTAGGGCGCATCCAGCAGCTCGTTCAGCACATAGTTGCTGCTGGCGATTGCGGTCGCCGCCAGAAGGCCCATCAGCACCCGTCCAAGCAGAGCGGGGGTCAGCCCGGCGTGCGTAAGACTGACGGCGATGACGATGCCGGGAACGATGAAGATCTGTTTGACGGAATGGTCGAGACGCAGCAGCCTCAGGTGCGAGGCGAGGCGCTTCGGTGCAGGGAAGGCGGGAGGTACCAGGATGGTTTGACTCATGGAGCTGATGCGACTCGGCGATAAGTTGGGTTGAGAGTACAGGGATTTTGCGGCGCTGTCATTTTTCCTTGGCGGTGTCCGGAAGGCGGCAGACGGAGACAGCTTTGTTGGTGTAAAGGCAGGTGAGGCCGGAGGGGGCGGGGCGCTCGACGACCACCCATGTGACCGGGTATTCCCGCGCCAGGCGTTCAAAGTCGGCGAGCTGGAAATGGCTCCAGCCAGCCTGCGCCCGCTGTTGGGCCGCCCAGTCCGAGGTGAGCTGCGGGAATAGCGAAACGGCGCCGCTATCCTTCAACGCGTCGGCCAGCTTGCTGCGTTCGGCGATGGCGCGGAAGCCGTGGTGGTCCTCGCCGGGAAGCTCCATGTATCGCGGGTCGAGCGCGAAGACGGCATCGACCGGAGTATGGTCGCGCGTCCACAGAAAGGCGGCGACCCACGCATTGCGCGGCCGCATGCCCGGCCATTCCACGGGGCGGCTGTTGGGATACATGCTGAGGTTGACGGCCACCATGCCTACGGCCAGCGACCCGAACAGTACCGCCCAGCGCCAGATCCGCTCTTGGAGCACGTACTCTCCCACCAGCCCGCCCACCAGGATGAAAAGCAATATGTAGATCACGTCGAAAGTGCGCATCGGCTGCAGGCGGATGAAGTTGAGCAGGTGACTGTTAAAGCTGAAAACGAGGAACACCGCGATGGAAACCAAGCCGAAGGGAACCAGGGCGCGGCAGATGCGGTGAAACGCAGGCAGCGTTCCGCGCGGCTTCAGACGGGTGAACCCATACAGGAGCGCCAGCGGCAGGATGGCTCCCACCCATTCATACCAGTGCCACAGATTGGCGAAGAAAAACGTGCGCGTGTATAGCACCTCTCGATAGGGCCCGGTTATGGTGTGGAAGTTCAAGCCCTGGGGCCAGCGGTTGGGCAAGGCGGCCGCTGCGGCGACGGGCGCGGCTTCGGCGGAAGCCGACTTCAGTGCGTCGGGCTTTTGTCCTGTGCGGTCGGTCCAGTAGAGGAAGAGCAGAAAGCCGACGGCGAAGACTGCCATCTGCGGATGCACCAGCGCGGTCAGTACGACCCAGAACACCGTCGGAAATTTCTGCCCGCGCAGAAAGCTGTCGATCGCGAAGATGGAAGCCGGCGTGGAAAGAGAACGTGCCGTGAGATAGGGGTCGGCAATTACCAGGGCGGTCCCGGCGATGGGAACCGTGAGCAGCGCCGCCAGCAGGCATACCGCGGCCCAACGGGCGCGCGCCGATTGGAAGCACAGGCTGGCGATACGCCACCCCGCCAGCAACAGCAGAAAAATTCCGAAAATCTGCCATAGGAAAATCGCCACATCGATCGGCAGATGAAAAAGCCGGGCGGAATCGGCGACGAGCGTCGAAAAGATGGAGAGCCGCTCGTGCTCCATAAAAAACTCCGCGCCGAAAGGGTAGAGGTGCGGATTTAAGGCCTTCTTGACAGCGGGAACGTAAATGGCCGCATCGTCCGCGCCGAGGTGATAGCCATGGACCAGGACGGCGAGAAACGCGAGCAGCAGGAGATAGAAGGAATGGCGCAGCGATGCAGTCCGGTTCAAATTCAAGTGCTCCTATGCCACTGCCACGGCATCGATCCGTTCTTGCGGGGAGACGTTCTTCCCAATGTAGCGCGACGGAGCACAACACGCGAAACCTTGGATCCCTCCGCTGCGCTCCCCGGAGACTGCCCTGAACACGGCGGAAAAGGTCGGGATGACAAAGGTGTGTTCCAACTTGAAAAGTCGCCCGCTATCGCAGTGAGGCTCGCGACGATTCGGCGCGGAGTGCGATCTGTTTTTGGGCCGTCTGCATCAAGGCCTCGGCCTGCGGCATCAGACCAACGGCTTTGGTGATCATCGGATCCCAGTCGGCGCGTACCTTCAGACCCTGCTGCTGGCCGAACACGGAAGTGAAGAGATCGCTCTTGATGCTCATATCGATCCATCCGCGGACGCCGGCGATGTCCGCTGTGGTCCAGGGGATCTGCTTGCCGGTTAGATACCCTTCAAAGTCCTTGATGACCGAATCGTCCACCTTGAAATCTTTCGTGATGGTATGGTTCACCAGGTAGTGGTTCCCGAAATTGAAGAATGCGAACTGCTCGGTCAGCACATCCTGAAAACGATTCATCTTGAGTGGAGCGATCTTTACGTCCGGGGTGATGCCGCCGCCGCCATACACGGTGCGGCCGGAGTCGGTCAATTTCACCTCGCGGTTGGCGTCGCTGTGGGGGCGGTCCGCGGGATTGAAGAAATAGTCGTACATGGAAATGCCGTTGTAGTTGCGCTGAATGAGCCGCCCGCTGGGTGTGAAGTAGTGATAGGTGGTCAGTGCCAGAGCGGTCGAGTCCGACAGTGGATAGACGGTCTGCACCAGGCCCTTGCCGAAGGTGGTTTGCCCGGCAATCAGGGCGCGGTCGTGGTCCTGCAGCGCGCCGCTGACGATTTCCGCGGCCGAAGCGGTGCCGCGATTCACCAGCACGACGATCGGATACTTGCGGCCCTGGTCGCCCCGGTTGTCACGGTAGGTGATCGGCGGAAAGGCCCGTCCACGCTGGGAGACGATGACCTGTCCCTTCTTCAGAAAGTCGCCGGAGACGGAAACGGCCTCGCTCAACAGGCCGCCGGGGTTGCCGCGCAGATCGATCACCAGGCCGTGGATGGGGCCCATTTTGTCGAGAGCGGCGACGACCTCGTGCCCGGTTTCTTCTTCCTCAAAATTCTTGATGTGCATGTAGCCGATGCCCGGCGCGACGTCGAAGGCGAGATCGACGCTGGCGCGGGGAATCTCGGCCCGTACCAGATGAAAGACGATCGGCTGGGCCCTGCCTTCGCGGCCGATGGTGATCGAAACCGGCGTCCCCTTGGGCCCTTTCAGCAGATTGGCCACATCCAGCGTGGTCGCCTTCTTGATGGCCTTGCCGTCGGGACCGACACCGTTGACCGGCTTACCATCGACGGCGAGAATCACGTCCCCGGGATGGATGCCGGCCTTCCAGGACGGCGTGCCCTCGAACGGCTCGACGACGACGATCTTGCCGTTTTGCTGCATGATTTCCATGCCGACGCCATAGTACTTGCCGCTCTCCTGCTCGCGCATGGCGGCGAAGGCCTTGGGGTCGTAGAAATTGGAATGTGGATCGAGCACGTGCAGCATGTCGGGAATCGCGCCGTCGAAAATAGCGGTATTGATGCGGTCTGTGGTCATCGGCTGGGCGTAATTCTGCTCGACCACGCTGTAGACGTTGGTGAACTGCTTCAGGCTGTCGCGCAGGACGGACTCATTGCCGGAGGACTGTGCCCCCACCTGACGGGCGAAAAATGCGCCACCGGCGCCGCAGGCGATTAGAAATGCAACGACAAAAATCAGCGAGCGGCGAGCGCGGGAAGTCATTGAGGGGTTGGTTCCTTTTACCTGCTCAAAATTCGAGTTGCGTGGCAGTTTTAGTGCGCGAAAAAAACTGACGTAACTGTTGATCAGTGTAGCATTGCGCCATGGCGGCCGCGCGGCCCGCCGGCGTATTCAGGCCGTGGCGCGGCCTTCTGTTCGGGCGCGTTGGGAAAGAGCGGCGGGATGCGGTTAGAATGAAAAGAACGGAATCGACCTGCATTGTGCTGCTGTTTTTCCCGGCCAGCCACGGCTCGGAGCAAAGCCCGGCAGGGAATTTCCTCATAAGCCGGTAGGCTTGGATGGTATGAATTAACACGATGATTTTACGAGCAGTTGCGCGCGTTGTACTCCCTCTGACCGTTGCGGCCACGTTATGTTTGCCCGTCACCGGTCAAAATACCGGCTCCGGCGACGCGACTCAGTCGCAGGCCAATGCTCCCACGCTTGAGGCCAGCACCAGCCTCAACTCCAACTCGAACGACGTGGCCAGTCTGTACGGCCAGCCCGTCGAGGAAATCATCGCACGCGTCAACGATCGGGTAATTACGAATTCCGACCTGAAACGCGCCCAGGCGCAACTGGCGGAAGAGGCCCACCAGGGGAGCATGAACCTGGATCAGTACGGCGCCGCGCAGAAGAATCTGCTGCGCGATCTGATCGACCAACAGTTGCTTCTGTCCAAGGGCAAGCAACTGAGCATCACCGGCGATACCCAGCTGATCAAGCGGCTCGACCAGATTCGCAAGCAGAACCATCTCAGTTCGATGGAAGATCTGCAAAAGGCAGTCGAGCAGTCGGGCACGTCCTATGAGGACTTCAAGGCCAACATCCGCAACAGCCTGATCACGCAGCAGGTGGTGCAGCAGCAGGTCGGCAGCAGGATGGACATCTCGCAGGCCGACGTCAGAAAGTATTACCAGGATCACCAGGACAGCTTTACTCAACCGGAATCCGTCCATCTGCGCGAGATTTTGATTCCTACCAGCGACGACGCCACCCCCAGCCAGTTGAGCGCGGCCGACGCCAAGGCGAAAAAGATCGAAGCCAAGCTGAACGCGGGCGGCAACTTCGCCGACATGGCGAAGCAATTTTCCGGCGGGCCTACAGCGCAACAGGGTGGCGACTTGGGAGACTTCAAGCGCGGCGCGCTGGCCAAGGTGCTGGAGGACAAGACCTTCAGCCTGCCGGTGGGCGGTTATACGGCGCCCATCCGCACTCGGCAGGGCTACATCATTCTTCAGGTCACGGCCCATAATCCTGGCGGCACTCCGCCGCTGCAAAAGGTGGAACCGAAGATTGAACAGGCGCTCTATATGGAGCGCATCCAACCGGCGGTCCGGACCTATCTGAGTCGCTTACGGGCCGAGGCGTATATCGACATCCGACCCGGATATACCGATTCTGGCGCCAGCCCCAACGAGAGCAAGCCGACCTACACGGCATACGTTCCGCCGCAACCGAAAAAGAAGAAGAAAAGACGGCGCTTCCATGCCGACGTGAACCACTCTGGCCGCTTGTCCGATCGTGGCAGACATGTCGCTGCTCCCGCTGCTGCAGTTTCTTCCGGCAATGCGACAGCGACATCTGTGGCAGCGAAGGAGACAAAGGAGACGCACGAAAAGGCCGATTCCGGCCACCGGTTCCTGTTCTTCGGTAAGAAGCCTACCGGCAACCAGAACAAGCGGGTGAAGCTCCGCTACGGTCAGCCGCCGCCGGCTTCTGTAGCTTCCCAGCAGGTGGCGTCGGCAGGCAGCGCCCGCGGAGAAGCGGCAGCGGCCACGGCAGCCGCGGTGGCGTCCGGTCAGATTCAACCGCTTGGTCCGGACCTGCAGCATACTCCGACGATCACGCAGCCTAAGGAGCACAAGTGGCGCTACAGCGATGAAGCGCGCGATAAGTCGCACGAGCACGCCGTCAAAAGCCATCATCGCTTTCATCTCCATAGAGCGAAAAAGGTGAAGGTCGACACCGCCAAGCCTACCCCCCTGACGCCGGCAGAGGCGGCTAACCAGAAGGTGGAGTCCGCGCCGTTGGGACTGGATGGCAACACGGTACACAAGAAGAAAAAGGTCAAAGGAACGAACGGTAAGAAGACGCGGTTCAGCGACGAGAGAAAAGATACGGAGAAAAAAGACCAATCGGCTGGAACCGGGAATAATTCATCGGCTGCGCCCGATCAAACCGCTCCAACCCAGCCGCAATAAATGAATGCGTCCGATTTTCTCCCCGGCCGCAGGATGAACGGATGAAAGAATTTTTTCTGATCGATGCTGCCAAGCACCGCGGACGCAATGTCCGTTCCCATTTTCTTGTAGGCCAGAAGCAACTGCGCGACCGCAATGACGGCAAGGGGAAGTACTTGTCCCTGGTGCTGTGCGACCGCAGCGGCCGCCTGGATGGCCGCGTTTGGGACAACGCAGAAGTTCTCGCGGCCAAATTCGAGCAGAATGACTTCGTCGAAATCCTGGCCTGCGTGGACGAGTTCAATGGCAAGCTGCAGTTGCGCATCAACGAGATTGTCCGGCTCGACGCCCAGAAGATCGACCTGGGCGATTTTCAGCGCAAAACGGAGCGCGACATCGACGAGATGTGGGACCGGCTTCGGGCTTCGGTCGACAGCTTTACCGATCCAGACCTGAAGCGGCTGGTGTTCGCCTTCCTCGACGATCCGGAAATTGCCCGGCGATATCGCACCGCCCCGGCGGCGAAGTTCATGCACCATGCCTGGATCGGCGGTCTGCTGGAGCATGTCGTTGATCTGCTGGCGTTTTGCGACGCGGCCGCCGATCACTTTCCGCTGATCTATCGCGATCTGCTACGGACCGGCGCCATTTTGCACGACATAGGCAAGATTTATGAGCTGAGTTGGGAGCGCGGATTCGAGTACACGCTGGAAGGCCAGTTGGTCGGACATATTTCGATCGCCACCCGGCTGCTGGATGAGAAAGTGAAATCGCTGCCGGACTTTCCCAAGGCAGTACATACGCTGGTCGAGCACGTGATCCTAAGCCATCACGGGTCGCTGGAATTTGGCTCTCCCAAGCTGCCGATGCTGCCAGAGGCGGTGCTGCTGCACTTTCTGGACGATGCCGAGGCCAAGATGTTGGCCATCCGCGAGGCCTGCCAGCCGCAGCAGGAAGGCTCGCCCGCCCCGGTGTACATTGATCGCGTGCGGGCATTGGAACGGCCGTTGGTCAACACCCGGCAATTTCTGGCGGAGGCCAGGGAGAAGAGCCAGTAAGTCATGCCCTATCTGCTGAAGACCGAGCCGGATGTATATTCGTTCCGCGATCTGGAACGCGACGGAGAAACCGTTTGGGATGGAGTGACCAGCCCGGCGGGAGTGAAGAACCTGCGCGAGATGCATCCCGGCGATCGCCTGGTGATCTATCACACCGGCGGTCTGCGAACCGCGGTGGGAACGGCGGCGGTGGTGAGCGTCGACGCCATCGATCCCAAAGTGCCGCTGGTGATGATTCGTTGCGGCAAGGCGATTGCGCCCAAAACGCTTGATGATATGAAGGCGGAGAAGTTGTTCGCGAATTCTCCGCTGCTGCGACAGGGGAGATTGTCTGTGGTGCCATTGACGGAGGCGCAATATGGATGGCTCACTGAAGGTTGATGCCTTGTCGGCGGAGATCGTCGAGTGCTGGAATAGATATCCTCAGGAAAGTGAATTCAGGTTCGACCCATGCTTCGTTTCTCGACCGCAGGCGAGTCCCACGGGGAATGTCTGATTGCGATGGTTTCCGGCATGCCGGCTGGCGTGCCCATAGATGTCGCCAGGATCGACCGCGAACTGTGGCGGCGGCAACAGGGCTACGGCCGCGGCGGTCGCATGCGCATCGAGCGCGACACCGCGCACATCCTCTCCGGCGTGCGCCACGCGAAAACCATCGGCTCGCCGATCGCCATCCGCATTGAAAATAACGACTGGAAGAACTGGACGGAAATTCTCCCCGTTGACGCTGGCGACCCGGAGAAACACAAGGCCGTCGCCTCTCCGCGGCCTGGCCATGCCGATCTTGCCGGCGCACTGAAATACGACTTCCCCGACGCCCGGTATGTACTGGAGCGCGCCTCCGCGCGGGAAACAGCGGCCCGCGTGGCCGCCGGATCGATCGCCCGGCAACTGCTCGACGCATTGCACATCGCCATCGCCAGCCACGTCATTCGTGTAGGTTCGGCGGAGCTGGACCGCGAAGCGAGCTGGGCGGAAATCGCCGCCCTGCGCGACCAGGAAGAAATATTGCTGAATTGCGTGGACCAAGCCGCCGAGCAGCGCATGAAGGCCGTCGTCGATCAAGTCCTGCGCACCGGCGACTCCGTCGGCGGAGTGTTTGAAGTGGTGGCCCACGGCGCGCCGCCCGGCCTGGGCACCTACGCCAACTGGGATGAGCGGCTGGATGGCAGGCTCGCGGCGGCGGTGATGTCGCTGCAGGCGGTCAAGGCGGTCGAAATCGGCCGCGGGGTTACCGGGGCCGCATCTTTCGGCTCCGCCGTCCACGACGCCATCCATTACCGGCCGGAAGAAAGTTCCTCCGAGCAGCACACCCGCTTTGCCCGGGATCGAAATAACGCCGGCGGCATCGAGGGCGGCATCTCGAATGGCGAAGACGTGATTGTGCGCGGTTACCTGAAGCCCATCTCCACCCTGCGGCGTCCGCTCGCCTCGGTCAGTTTCGCCACTCGAGAAGAGGTGAAGGCGGCCTACGAACGCTCCGACGTCTGCGTGGTTCCCGCCGCCGGAGTGGCAGCGGAGGCGATGGTCGCGCTGACGCTGGCCCAGCTCGCCTGCGACAAGTTTGGAGGCGACTCCCTGCGCGAAATGATGCGAAACTATGAAGGATATTGCGAACAGATTCGCAAATTCTGACGGAAAAAGCGATTTGCCATGATTTATCCCATCGTGAAATTCCCTGAACCGGTCCTGCAGCAGCCCGCCGAACCAATCACTGTGTTCGACGATGAACTGCGCCAGTTGGTCGACGACATGTTTACTTCCATGTACGACGCACAGGGCATCGGACTGGCCGCGCCGCAGATTGGAATCCCCAAACGGCTGACCGTGATCGACGTCAGCTTTAAGAAGAATCCTGAGGACAAACTCGTCCTCATCAATCCGGAGATTATTTTCCAGAAAGGGAAGCAGGTGGAGGATGAAGGCTGCCTCAGCCTGCCCGAGATTCGCGACCGCGTTGTTCGCGCGGCAGAAGTGAAGGTGCGGGCGCAGGACGCCGAAGGGAAGTCGTTCGAAGTGGAGGGCAAGGAACTGCTCTCGCGCGCGCTGCAGCATGAGATCGACCATCTGAACGGCATCCTCTTCATCTTCCGGTTGAGCCGTCTCAAGCGCGATCTGCAGTTGCGGAAGATTCGCAAGCTGCAGAAAGCGGGCGACTGGTAGCCGATGCGGCTCGTCTTCTGCGGAACGCCGCAGTTCGCCGTGCCTACGCTGCAGGCCCTGCTGCAGGCGGGTCACTCGGTCGAGTTGGTGCTGTCGCAGCCGGACCGGCCCAGCGGTCGCGGCATGGAAGTCCAGATTTCCCCGGTCAAGCAATTTGCGATCGACCGCGCGCTCACGGTTGCCCAGCCGGAGAAAATCCGTAACAACCCGGAATTGCAAAAACTCCTGATACAAATTGCGCCGGATGCGATCGTTGTGGTCGCCTACGGGCGCTTGATTCCTTCGTGGATGCTCACTCTGCCGCGTCATGGCAATCTGAACCTGCATGGCTCCCTATTGCCGAAATATCGCGGCGCCGCACCCATCCAGTGGGCGGTGGCGAACGGCGAAGCGGAAACCGGCGTCACTGCCATGCGCCTCGACGAGGGTCTGGATACAGGTGACATTTTGCTGCAGGAACGCGTGCCGATTGCTCCCAGCCAAACCGCGGTCGAGCTGTCGCCGGTTCTGGCCGCGACAGGAGCGAAGCTGATGGTGCGGACGCTGGCCGGCCTGGAGGCGGGCACTCTGCGTGCCATTCCGCAAGACGCTAGCGAGGCAACCCTGGCCCCGATTCTTACGCGCGAGGATGGCCGCATCGACTGGGCACGCCCGGCAATCCAGACCTACAACCGGTGGCGTGGCTTTTGGCCTTGGCCGGGCACCTTCACTGTCTTCCGGGGGAAGAAGCTGAGCGTCCACTCCATGCAGGTCGCCCCTGGCGATTCAACTACCGAGTCGCCGGGAACAATGGCCCGCCGCGGCAACCGCCTGTTCACCGCCTGTGGCGAAGCGACCTGGCTTGAGCTGCTGGAACTGCAACTGGAAGGGAAGCGACGCCTGCCGGTGGCGGATTTTCTCAACGGCGTTTCGATCGCGACCGGCGAGCGGCTCGGTTGAGCGCTCTATCCGCCATTGCTCCGGCGCGACAGGCCGCTTTCGCCGCATTGCGCGCCGTCGCCCAGGAGCAGGGGAACAGTGACAGTCTGCTCTACTCCCCAGCCGTTGACCGATTGTCGGCGGTGGACCGCAACCTCTGCACCGCGCTCGTGCTGGGAACCTTGCGTTGGCAGCGCGTTCTCGATGCGGAGTGCCGCCGTTTTCTTTCGCGTCCCGATCTCGAGCTGTCGGAGGACGCACTGCTGGCTCTGCGCGTGGGTACGTTTCAACTGCTCTTTCTCGATCGCATTCCGCCGCACGCGGCAATTTTTGAGGCCGTGGAATGGGCGAAGCAGTCGGCGGCGGGGCGCCAGGCTGGACTGATCAACGCCGTGTTGCGCAAAGTGGCGGTGCTGCCTAAAGGCGGCGAATATGCCGCTGAATCTGCCTATCCGGAATGGATGGTCAAGCGCTGGCGCTCAAATTACGGTGCGAAGGTGTGCCGCAAGATTTGTGAGGAGGGCCAGCGAGAGCCCCGCACGGCGCTGCGTTTGTTGGCCCCGGACACGGAGGATGCGCTTGCCGCCACCGGAGTCGTGATGAAGCCGGGTGAGTTTCTGGCGAGGGCGCGATATACGGAAGCGAAGCTCTCCGCCGATTTTGCGGCTGCGCAATTCCAGGATGAGGGTTCGCAGCTTGTCGCGGAGCTGCTGGGTACGGGTTTACGTATTCTCGATTGCTGCGCCGCGCCCGGCGGCAAAACCGCCGCGCTGTTGGCGAACAATCCGCAAGCGCACGTGCTGGTCTGCGATATTCAGCCCAAACGCCTGGCAGCCATGGAACGGCGGCTCGGCACTCCTGACGGACGGCTTGAGTACCGGGTGGCCGACGCGGCCCGGCTCGCGAACATCGGGCCATTCGACAGGATTCTCTGCGACGTTCCCTGCACCGGCACGGGAACGTTGGCGCGCAATCCGGAGATTCGTCATCGCCTGCAGCCGCGCGAACTGGCGCGTCAGGCGGAGCGGCAGCGCGCCATCCTTGCCGCCGCGCTTCGGCTGCTCGCCCCGGGCAGCAGAGTGCTGTATTCCACCTGTTCGCTGGAGCCGGAAGAAAACAAGCAGGTCGTTGAAGCTTGTTTGGAAGAAGTCTCCGCGCGCAATTTTCGTCTGCTCGATTTGCGCGAAGAGTTCGATCGGCTGGCCGAGCGAGGAATCGTTCAAGGCGAGGCGGTGTCGGAATTGCGGGCGACCGGATTTCGCGGCCCGTATCTGCGAACCATTCCGGGCCTCCATCCTTGTGATGGATTTTTCGCCGCTATGATTGAGCGCCGATAGCGGCACGATTCTTAAGCTCAGAGCTTCTCGAGCGACGAAGGCGATTCAGCCTCTGTCGGCGCATCGAAGAAAAAATCCTTGGTGCGCAGCTCGCGAATCGTGTCCCGCAGTTTGGCCGCCTTTTCAAATTCGAATTTCCGCGCCGCATCTCGCATCGACACTTCTAGTTTGGCGAGATAGGCGTCGAAATCTTCCTGCGACTGAAAGCCCTCCGGCATTTCGTCCGCATCCTCGGTCACATCGGCATATTCCGCCTTTAGAATCCCGGCCAGCGTCATATCCACCGAGCGAATGATTGAGGTCGGCGTGATGCCGTTTTCCTCGTTGTACGCTGACTGAATGACGCGGCGCCGGTTCGTCTCGCCCATGGCTCGCTCCATCGAATCCGTGATTTTATCCGCGTAGAGAATCGCGCGTCCATTCACATGGCGGGCGGCGCGGCCAATGGTCTGGATCAGCGATCCGGCGGACCGCAGAAAGCCTTCTTTGTCGGCGTCGAGAATGGCGACGAGCGACACCTCCGGCAGGTCCAGCCCCTCGCGCAGCAGGTTGATGCCGATCAGCACGTCGTACTCTCCCTTGCGCAGGTCGCGCAGCAGTCGCACACGCTCCAACGTTTCGATTTCAGAATGCATGTAGCGGCAGCGTACGCCGACCTCGGTGTAATAGCTGGCCAGGTCCTCGGCCATGCGCTTGGTCAGGGTGGTCACCAGCACCCGCTCGCCCTTCTTTGCGCGCTCGCGAATCTCCGCCAGCAGGTCGTCGATCTGGCCGCGCACTGGACGAATCTCCACCTGGGGGTCGACCAGGCCGGTCGGCCGGATGATCTGCTCGATCACCACGCCGCCGGACTGCGACAGCTCGTAGGGACCCGGCGTCGCCGACACATACGTTACCTGTTGGGTGCGGTTCTGGAACTCTTCAAACTTCAGCGGACGATTGTCCATGGCCGATGGCAGGCGATACCCGTAGTCGACTAAGTTTTGCTTGCGCGAACGGTCGCCGTGCCACATTCCATGCAACTGCGGAACCGTCACGTGCGACTCGTCGATGAACAGTAGATAGTCTTTGGGAAAATAATCCAGCAGCGTCGGCGGAGGCTCCCCGGGCAGTCGCCCGGAAAAATGCCGCGAGTAATTTTCGATGCCGTGGCAGTAGCCCATCGACTTGATCATTTCCAGATCGAACCGCGTGCGTTGATGAATCCGCTGCGCCTCGACCATCCGGCCCTGCTCTTCGACCTCTTTCTCCCACACCGCCAGCTCGCTCAGAATTCCTTCGATAGCCGTCTTCTTGCGCTCCGGTTGCACCACGTAATGGCTCTTGGGATAGATCGGCAGCCGCGCATACTGCTGCTTCACCGTGCCGAACAGCGGGTCGATCTGCGACAGAGCTTCGATCTCGTCGCCGAACAATTCAATCCGATATGCACTCTCGTCATAGGTAGGGAAGACCTCGATTACGTCCCCGCGCACGCGAAACGTACCGCGGCGAAAATCCACATCGTTGCGCTCGTAAAGAATTTCGACCAGCCGCCGGGTAATATCCTCGCGACGAATATGCTGGCCCTTTTCGAGCAGCATCAGCATCCCGTAATAGGCTTCCGGAGAGCCCAGGCCGTAGATACAGCTCACTGAAGAAACGATAATGACATCCCGCCGCTCGAACAACGACCGCGTCGCCGAAAGGCGCAACTGATCGAGCTGCTCATTGATGGTGGCTTCCTTTTCGATATACAGATCGCTCGAAGGAATGTAGGCTTCCGGCTGGTAGTAGTCGTAATAGGAAACGAAATACTCAACCGCGTTACGCGGGAAAAACTGTTTGAACTCGTGATAGAGCTGCGCCGCCAGGGTCTTGTTGTGCGCCAGAATCAGCGCCGGCCGATTCAACTCCTGGATCACTTTGGCGACCGTAAAGGTCTTGCCCGAGCCGGTGACGCCCAGCAGCACCTGATGCTTTTCTCCACCCACAATCCCGCGCACCAGTTCGTCGATGGCGCGCCCCTGGTCGCCGCGGGGCTGATAGTCGCTGACTAGTTCGAAATCCATTGTCTTTCATTTTACTGGGCGGCGGTGCGGCGGTGTCTCTGGCGAAAACGAAGATCAACGGCGGTTGTACATCGCCATCACGTCCTTTTGCAGGGCCTCGCGGCTTGCAAGACGGGTGTAAAACATATGGCCGCCCGGGTATTCATGAACGGTCACGCGCGTCGGGTCTCCCATCGCGGGCATCTGATTCACGGCAAGAACAGATCCCATGAAGGGACAAACCAGGTCGTTCCAGCCGTGCGCAATCAGGACGTGCAGTTTTGGATCGGCCGCAACCGCCTGCCGCAACTGCGTCACCGAACCCGCCCGCAGCGCGGCGCCGGCATGCCACAGCTTGTTCACCTGATAGTTCAGAGCGTAGTAGCGCGCATCTGTCTTCCAGCCCACCGTGTTCGTCACTAAATTCACCATCGCCTCCGTGGTGGGTGCGATGATGGCCGCTAGGATGGGATCGTTCGCCATCTGATTCGGCGCATAGGGAAATGGGTCGTAGGAGGTCACGTTGGAATCATAGGCGGACCCCAGCTTGCCTTGCTCCCGGTAGACCTCGCGCAGATAGGCCCCCGCCGCCAATCTCCCTCCAGAGCGCTTGACGAATTCCGGATCGAGCCCGGTTATCTCCGTCACATGCTGGATCATCGCTTTCGTCGCCGCAGGATCGGAGCGGCCCTCAATCAGCGCCGTCGCATACGCGCCCTCGGTGTAGGCGATCACGGGCGCCATGGCCTGCGACGTCAGCTTGTGCTCGCGTTCCAGATGCGCAGCGACGATGGGAGGCAGCGTCACCATCCAGGGAATGGGAGAAAGATTCTTGTCGGCCTGCAAGGTCGGGTTCAGGTAGGGAGAAATCAGCACCATGCCGCTCATTCCCACGCCCATCTTGGACTGCAGGTAATAGAGAATGCGCGGCCCGCGAAAGCCGCCGTAGCTCTCACCTACAACGTATTTTCTGGAGGTCATCCGGCCGTTTTCGACCAGCCACTCGTAGATCACCCGCGACAGATAATGAATGTCGGGAACCGTGTTATAGAAGTCCTTCTTCGCCTGCGCCTCCGGGACCAGCGCGCGGCTATAACCGGTGCCGACAGGGTCGATGAAAACCAGATCGGTGAACCCGAGCCAGGTGGCGGGGTTGTCGGTCAACGTCGGCGCCTCGGACGCGCTGTCGCCCTTGTTGCCGACGTTCAGGTGCCTGGGTCCGATCGCGCCAAAGTTCAGATAAACCGAGGAAGCGCCCGGGCCCCCATTCACCGCGAACGTTACCGGACGATGCGGACCGTCTACTGTGTACGCGGTGTAGACAACTTCACCGGCGACCTTGCCCTTTTTGTCGCGGACCGGGATTTTCCCCACCGTGACGGTATAGTGCAGCGTCTTCCCATCCAGCACCATGCTTTGCGAAATGTGCCGATTCGCGGGCAGCGGCGGCAAGGCCTGGTTGTTGGCGGTGGCGACCGGCTCCGTTTTTTTGTCCTTTGTCTCTTGAGCCTTGGAGGGCGGAGTTGTAGCCGACTGTGCGCCTGCCGGAAGCGACGGTAATACTCCAAGGGAGAAGGCGAGAAGTCCAACGCAGTAGGCCTTACGGTTGAGGAAGAGGTCAATAAATTTCATACTCCCTATTTATATGCTTCCAGGAAGGACCATGGCGAAAGACACGACCGCTACAGGATGTTGCCGCCCAGCCATATCCAGCTCATGCGGTATTTTGGAGTTATGGGTTGTTCATCCTGGTTTGTTCATTTTCCTTGCGCCGTGTTCTCCCGCGCCGCGCGAATTCTGCGCACCGGTCTACTGCCGGTCCTGCTGGTTGGCAGCATCGCGCCGATGTTCGGCGCTAGTCGCACCACTCCCATCGAAGGCTATCGCATCGTGCATGTTTATCCGCATGACTCGTCCGCCTTCACCCAGGGGCTGGTCTTTGCGGACGGAATGCTCTATGAAGGGACAGGGCTGTATGGACGATCTTCGATCCGGATGGAAGACCTGAAAACCGGCCGTGTGTTACAGGAACACGATCTGCCCGCCGGATATTTCGGGGAGGGTCTGACCGATTGGAAAAGCAATTTGATCGAGCTGACCTGGAAGTCCCATACCGGCTTCGTCTATGACCGCTTTAGCTTTCGCGTCCTGCGCACGTTCACGTTTCCCTGGTCAGGCTGGGGACTGACCCACGATAGCCGCCATTTGATTTTGAGCGACGGCACCGCAACCCTCCACATCCTCGATCCAAAGACATTCAAGCAAGTCGGCCACATCAAGGTCACCGATCAGGGCAAGCCGGTTCGAAACCTGAATGAGCTCGAATACATCCACGGCGAGATATACGCCAATATCTGGATGAGCAACAAAATCGCCCGCATATCCGGCGACAGGGAAGGTAGTGGAATGGATCGACTTGCACGGCCTGCGGCCGCCCTCCACGCTGCAGAATAGCGATGCTGTCTTGAATGGCATCGCGTACGATCACCGCACGGACCGGCTGTTCGTCACCGGCAAGCTATGGCCCACGCTCTATCAGATTCAGCTCGTGCCCGCCGCCGAGCATCGATGAAGGGAACTCGCCCCACATGAAAGTATTTTCTTAGCGATCACGGAGGAAGAATGGATTCTGCACGGAATACAGACGCGCAAACCGCGAGCGCTCACAACGCGGTCATCCTCGATCAATTCACTCGACAGGCGCAGCCGTTTGCCGCTTCGACCACCATCCGCAATCAGGCGGTTCTCGACCGCATTTTGGAAATGGCCGGCCCGCAGCCCGAGGACACGGTGCTCGACGTCGCCTGCGGGCCGGGGCTGCTGGCCTGCGCAGTTGCGCAACGGGTACGACACGTGACCGGCTGCGATCTGACTCCGGCCATGCTGGAGCAGGCGAAGATCGTTCAGCAGGAAAATGGACTGACGAACGTGAAGTGGGAAATCGGCGACGCGACCGCGCTTCCTTACGGCGACGGAGAATTTTCCCTCGTCACCACGCGGTTTACCTTCCACCATTTTCTCGACCCACTCGCAGCGCTCAAGGAAATGCGCCGCGTTTGCTGCCCAGGAGGCAGGGTTCTCGTCACCGACTCGTCGCCCGCTGCCGCGAAGGCGGATGCGTTCAACGCGCTCGAAAAACTGCGCGACCCTTCGCACGTTCGCGCTCTGCCGGTCGAAGAATTGCGTGCCCTGTTTCAACATGCGGGTCTCGGGGACCCGCGCTGGGAAACCTGCCGCCTGGAGGGCGATTTAGATGATTTGCTGCGGCACTCGTTTCCCAATCAAGGAGATGATGCTCGCGTTCGTCAGCGTTTTGAGGATTCGCTCCAGGATGACGCTCTCGACCTCGCGACTCGCGCAGGCCACGGAACCATCCTGTACGGATTTCCCGTGGCCATTCTGGCTGCGACCCTTCCCGGGAATTAGAGCAATTTTCCTGCGACTGGGTACGCAGACGCCGTCGAAGCACCGTTCTTCCAGCGAGAAAAACGGCGTTGAAATATCTCCTCCGGTCTTGCTCCAACAGAAAAAACCGCTTTACTCGGCGGACGTGGTCCCTGACTCCGCCTTGCCAGCCTTCTGCACCGCCTTATCGGTCTCCACGCTTCCTGGGTTGCTGAAGCAGGCGGGAAGAAGGGCTCTCTAATCGCCGCAGAGCAATGCCAGCAGGTCCGCCGGCTTATGGATCAGGACATCCGGCGGAGCCACCTCGAGCGAGTGCGGCGACAAGCCGTAGCTGCAACCGATCGAATACGTCCCGGCATTTTGCGCCGTCAGAACATCCACGTCGGAATCTCCGATCATGACCGCCTCGTGTGGCGCCACACCGGCTTCGCGCAGGAGGGATTCAAGGCCTGCCGGGTCCGGCTTTTTTGTCGGAAAGCTATTGCCGCCGTAAATGCGGAACAGAAATTTCGTCAGACCCAGCGCCTCGCAGATCGTCCGGCACGGTCCAACCGGCTTGTTGCTCAAAAGAGCAATGAGAGGCAGTCCCGGGTGCTGGGCCAAAGATTCGAGCACCGCATGGCAGCCCTCATACACATAGGTGTTGTCCAGTTGGTGTTCGCGGTAATAGTCCAGGAAATACTGTTCGGCCTCGTTGACCAGTGCGTCGTCGTCGGGATCTCCCAGAGCGCGCCGCACCAACATGCCGGCGCCGTCGCCAATGTAGCTGGCGATGATGTCCTCCGGCAGTTCGTGTCGGTGGAAATGGCGCAACATTCCGTTGACGCTCAAGTCCAGGTCCGCGCGCGAGTCGATCAGCGTTCCATCCAGATCGAATACGATCAACCGCAGTTGTTGGGCGGGAATCCTGCGTAGGGTAAGGACCATGGATCTACTGTAAGCGACTGGCGACCAGTTCCGGTATCACCGAGATCGTGGGAACCTGGATGCCCCTCTCAAGCCATCAGTCGGCTTGAGAGGGAGCGTCTGTTCGTCGAATCGTCTCGCTTGAGTAAGACCCGTGGATTTTTTATTACTGCAACGTAATATTGCCCGAGCCGGTATACATCTTGACCACCGGTCCGCCGCCGCGCACCGGTCCGCGCAGCACGCCATCGCTCACGTGTCCGGACAGCGGCGCGGGAAGCGTGGAGTCGATTGTGCCCATCCCGGTCTCCGCGTCCAGCTCGAACTTGGCGCCGGTGTCCGCCGCAAAGTGGATTGTCCCGTTGCCGGTGCGCATCGACCAGTCGGAGGTGGGTGCCCCCGCCAGGCTGATGCTGCCGTTGCCGGTGCTCGCCTGCAGGCCACCCTTCAATCCGGTGCCGGTGATGTTGCCCGTACCGACCCGGAATTGCGACTGGCTGATGTCGGAGTTCTCAATCGTCATATCGCCGGCAGCGGTCCTCGCCAGCAGCATACCGTGCGCGCCCTGAATGTCCATGTTGCCGGAGCCGGTCGACAGCATTGACTCCGCTCCGATTCCGTTCACCATAATGTCGCCTTTGCCGGTTCTGGCGCGGACGTACCCGCTGATCGACTCGACATGGATCGCCCCGGCCCCGTCGCGAGCGAATACCGTCGAATTCTTCGGCGCGGAAATTTCGTAATCGATGTCGATGCCTTTCAGGACGCCGGCTCCGCAGGTCGTGGCGTTGCCGATCTTGATCGTGTTGCCGGTCTGCTGCACCGGCGGCGCGGCGGCGACTTGCTTCATCTCCCCGCCATCGCCTACCTCGTGCCAGTCGGTCTTATGAATCGTCGCTGTGATCTGCACGGTATTGCCATCCACTCCGGCGACGTGAATCAGACCAGAGTTGCTGCAAATATTCAGCGCCACCGGTCCACTCGCGGTCAGGGTCTTGTGAAAGCCGATGTCCGCGGCGTAGGTCAGGGTGGTCGAAGAACAAGCGAGCACAAAAACGGCAAGTGTTGCCGGAATGATGCGCATAGGGGGAAATCCTCCGGACGGAAAGCTGATTGTGAAAAGCTGGTTGTACTCGCAATGTACTATTTTCCGCGCCGGAAGCAATAAAATTCGACCGGTCCGCCCCAAGAACATAAAACTGCGAGTATTCAACGGGCATTTTCCCGGTTCTGGGCGCTGCGCGTGCGTCCCATCACCGGCTATTGGCATCCGGCGTGCCTTCACGTTCCCCTCTCGAACATTTTGGCCGATCCGATCCTGGGGTAACCGCCGGACCCCAATGCCAACGCGGCGAAGCGCCCCCGGTCGCGCGTCCCTGCTAGACTCGGAGGCAAATGCCGACACTGCCGCTATTTCGAGCAGCCGCAATTGTGGCGTTGATTCTGACGAACGCGTTTTTTGTCGCGGCTGAGTTTGCCCTGGTGTCGCTGCGCCGCACCCGCGTGCAGCAGTTGATTGAGCAGGGCCGTCCCGGCGCCCGCACTCTGGCCGATATGCAGGCCAATCTGGACGATTTTCTTCCCGCAGTGCAGTTGGGCGTCACCCTGGCCAGCCTGACACTGGGCTGGTTGGGAGAGCCGTTCGTCGCCCGTTTAATGCTGCCCTGGTTTTCCCATTTGCCCCATGCGCGTCTGTACGGCGGCGTGGTCGCCGCCGTCCTCGCGTTCTGTCTGATCACGTACCTGGAAGTCATTTTCGGCGAGTTGGTCCCCAAGTCGCTCGCACTGCGCCAGGGCGAAAAAATGGCGCTCGCGATCGCCGGCCCCATGTCGGTCTTTATGCGGATTGCCGGCCCGGTGGTGCGCCTGATGAACCATTCCGCGGAGGTGGTGCTACGGCTCTTCCGGTTATCGCGTCTCCCGGAACGCCCGCCCCACTCTCCGGAAGAGTTGAAGTTGATCGCCACCGCCACGCGTCGCGTGGGCCTGTTGCCGGAGAAACTGGAAACCATCATTCATCGCGTACTCGATATGGACGCGATCACCGTGCGCGAGATCATGACTCCGCGGCAGAAGATATTTTCTCTGCCCGCCGACCTTCCGCTGGCCGAGGCCAACGCGCGCATCACCCAGGTGCAGCGCTCCCGGGTTCCGGTGTTCGACCCGGTGCGCGGGCCGGAGCATATCGTCGGCGTGGTGTATGCCAAGGACCTGGCCCGCTGGATGCATTTCCATTCCATCATTCAAAGCAGCTCGCAAAATGCGCCGCATGAGGCATTGACGCGCCGCGATGACGCGACGATGCGGCTTGGCCAGTTGATGCACGATGTCATCGTGGTGCCGGAGACCAAGACCGTCTCCGATTTATTGACGGAGTTCCAGACACGGCGGCGTCACCTGGCCATTGTGGTGGACGAGTTCGGTTCCGTGACCGGACTGGCCACAGTCGAAGACGCGCTGGAGCAGATTGTCGGCGAACTGGAGGACGAGTTCGATGTCCGCGACAGCTCCATGCAGAAGCTCCCCTCCGGGTCTCTGGTGCTGCATGGCGGTACCACCCTGCTCGATCTGGAGACTCAGATGGGATGGCATCTTTCGCACGATGACGGCGTCGACACGCTGGCCGGCTACCTGCTTCTCCACATGCAGAAGATTCCGGCGATCGGCGAATCCATTGTCCGCGATGGACGACGCTTTACCATTGTCGGCATGGAGGAGCGCCGTATCACCCGGGTTCGCGTGGAGCCTGCACGGAAGAGTTCCGAGGGCGGTCAACTGGAAGCCGCCGGTGCGGAACCTCCGTCCGCCACCATTGAGGAGACCCGCAGACCAGCATGAACAGACCAGCATGAACAGACCCGCATGAAATCTGCCTGGAGGACCATCCTGAAGCGTCTGGCGCTGCTGGTGCCGGTGTTGTGGCTGGTGGTTTCGCTCATCTTTTTTCTCATCCACCTTGTGCCCGGCGACCCGGTGGAGCAGATGTTGGGCGAAGGCGCCAGCGTGGCCGATATCGCCGCGCTGCGTCACGCCTATGGGCTCGACGTGCCGCTGGGCACGCAGTATGTTCGCTACTGGAGCGGCGTCCTGCACGGTAATCTGGGCCACTCCATTCGGCTGAACATACCGGTGACGCAGCTGATCCTGTCGCGCTATCCCTACACGCTGGAGTTGGCCGTCCCCGCGATCCTCCTGGCGATCCTGTTGTCGTTTCCCGCCGGCATCGCGTCGGCGCGCCACCGCGGCCGCTGGCAGGATCGCTGGCTCGGCGTCACCAGCCTGTTTGGAGTCTCTTTTCCTACCTTCACTCTGGGGCCGATTTTGATTCTTATCTTCGGCATTGCTTTGGGGTGGCTGCCGGTTTCAGGGACCGGCTCATGGAAAAATTTCATCTTGCCGACGATCACGCTGGGCACCGCGCTGGCTGCGATTCTGACCCGCATGGTGCGCACGTCGATGCTGGAGGAATTGAATCAGGACTACATTCGCACCGCCCGCGCCAAGGGACTGTCCGAACGCGCCATCGTCTATCGTCACGCTCTGCCGAACGCGATGATTCCGCTGCTGACCGTCGTGGGCCTGCAGTTCGGCGCGCTGCTGGCGGGAACCATCGTGACCGAGACGATTTTCTCCTGGCCGGGACTGGGACGGCTGACCATTTCCGCGATTTCCAATCGCGACTATCCGCTGGTGCAGGGATGCATCCTGGCAATCGGGACCACCTACATTCTGATCAACCTGCTGACCGATGCGTTGTACGCCCTGGTAAATCCACGCATTCGTCAGTGACAAAAATCACGCATCGCACCATTCCCTATTCGCCAAAAAATTCTCTTCCTGCTACAGCGAGCCGCGGAAAAAATGTCATACTGGAATGTCATTCATTCATTTTCATTTTGTTCGCGGGAGTTTGAGCGCCCGGCCGTGTCCTTCCTGGTAGCTCCCGGCGATGGAATAGGCAGCACGAATCAGCAGGAGCAATGTGTTGAGTTTCATTGGTAAGGACGCGCTACGATTTTTCAGTTGGCCAGGCACGGCGCGCGCGCATTTTTCTCTTCATCCCGTTCATTTGGCCGGCCTGATCGCCAGCCGCGCCTCTGACGGTACGGGAACCAGCTTGTTCGATCGGCTGTTCACTTCTTCCACCTCGATTTTTGCTCCCGAGTCGGCTCCGGCACACGACATCTTTCGCCTGTCGATGTTTGTGCTGATCGTGACCGGCGCAATTTTTGTCGTCGTCTGCGGCCTGCTGACGTATGTGGTCATCCGCTATCGCCATAAGCCGGGGGATGACGAACATGAACCGCCCCAGATTTACGGCAGCAACCAGATCGAACTGGCCTGGACGGTGATTCCGGTCCTGATCGTGATCGTGTTGTTTCTTTCCACCACGCGCGTCATCTTTTTGATTCAGCACGCCAAAAAACCGCGGACTGCACTGACCGTCTCCGTTGTCGGCCATCGCTACTGGTGGGAATTTCGCTATCCCAAGTACGGTTTCGTCACCGCCAACGAGTTGCACGTTCCGGTGTCGAACGATCCTAAGCATCCCATGCCGACGTTTCTTAAGCTGGCGACCGCGGATGTCGATCACAGCTTCTGGGTGCCGCGGCTGAACGGCAAGCAGGACCTGATCGCCGGACAGGTAAATAGCATGTGGATTGAGCCCGAGGCCACCGGCGTCTATCTCGGCCAATGCGCGCAATACTGTGGCGAAGAGCACGCTCGCATGCTGCTCCGCGTCTACGCGCAGACGCCGGCGAATTTCAAGAAGTGGGCGGAGAATCAGCAGAAGGCCGCCGTCGATGACCCGGCTGTAGCGGAGGGCCGTGCCGTCTTTCTGCAGAATGCCTGCGTCAACTGCCATTCCGTCCGGGGTACCATGGCCAATGGTCGCTTCGGTCCCGATCTGACTCATCTGATGACCCGCGATACCATCGCGGCGGGCACGCTCAAGAACAACAGGGAAAATCTGGTCAAATGGATTGAGAATCCGGACGCCTACAAGCCCGGCTGTTTGATGCCGGCCATGGGGCTGAGCCACGACGATGTCGAGAAGCTGGTTTCCTACCTGGTAACGCTGCACTAACCGATTTCATCGAAGCAAGGACCGGAAAGCATGGCTGACATACCGTTTTCGGGAGTGATCGATCTTACGCCCACAAGAAGGCATCCCCGCCTGTACCTGGAGGTGCTGCACTCATGGATCGTGACCGTCGATCACAAGAAGATCGGTCTGATGTACATCGCCGCGTCACTGATGTTTATGGCGTTGGGCGGCGTTGAGATTCTGCTGATGCGCGTTCAGCTGATGTTTCCGGAGATGAAGTTTCTTACTCCGGAGCAGTACAACCAGTTGTTCACACTGCACGGCACCACCATGATTTTCTTCGTCGCCATGCCGATCCTGTTCGGCTTTGCCAACTACATGGTGCCTCTCATGATCGGCGCGCGCGACATGGCATTCCCGCGGTTCAACGCCTTCAGCTTTTGGATATTCCTGTTCGGCGCGCTATTGCTCTACTACAGCATTATCGGCGGCAAAGGCGTTTTCGGCGGGTCGGGAATTCCGGACGCTGGCTGGTTCGCCTACGCGCCGCTGACCTCGAAGGCGTTTTCCCGCGGCTATGCCGCCGACTACTGGGCGCTGGGAATCTTTATCAGTGGTATCGGCACCATCGGAACTGCGATCAACATTGTGGCCACCACGCTCTGTATGCGGTGCAAGGGCATGCGGTTAAATAAAATGCCGTTGTTCCCCTGGATCATGCTGGTCACCTCGTTCATGGTGATTGGTGCGATTCCATGCTTGTCCGCCGCGCAGATCATGCTGGTCCTGGACCGTTTCGCGGGCAGCCATTTCTTCGATACCCAGGCCGGCGGGTCGTCGGCGCTATGGATTCACTTCTTCTGGATTTTCGGCCATCCGGAAGTCTACATCCTGGTGATGCCGGCATTCGGTTTCGCCAATGAGATCATCCCGGTGTTTTCCCGCAAGGCCATCTTCGGCTATCCAGCCATGGTGGCGGCTTCGGTCGGTATTGGCTTCATCAGCTTTACCGTATGGGCCCACCACATGTTTACGGTCGGCATGGGTGCTGCGGCGAACACGGCGTTTGTGCTGTCATCGATGATTATCGCGGTGCCAACGGGGATAAAAATATTCAACTGGCTGGCGACCATGTGGGGCGGGAAAATTCGCTTCACTGTGCCCATGCTGTTCTGCACCGCGTTTTTGTTCCAGTTTGTGCTGGCTGGGCTTACCGGCATCATGCTGGCGGTGGCGCCGTTCGACTGGCAACTGCACAACTCCATGTTTGTAGTTGCGCATTTCCACTATGTCATTATCGGCGGAATCCTGTTCTGCCTGTTTGGGGCCTTCTATTACTGGTTCCCCAAGATGACAGGCCGGATGATGAGCAGAAAGCTTGGCCTGTGGCATTTCTGGCTGTTCGTGCTGGGCTTCCACATGACCTTTGACCCGATGCATATCGTCGGCCTGCTGGGCATGCCCCGCGAAGTCTACACCTATCAGCCGGGTCATCACTGGGCCATCTGGAATCTGATTGTTTCCATCGGAGCCTTCATCCAGGCCATCGCCATTATCATTTTCCTGGTCAATCTAGTGCTGTCCCACTTCAAAGGCGCGGAAGCGGGAAACGACCCGTGGGATGCGTGGACGCTGGAGTGGGCGACCAGTTCGCCGCCGCCCGCCTACAACTTTGCCGAAGAGCCTATGGTGCGCAGCCGCCGGCCGCTGTGGGACCTGAAACATCCCGAGGACCCGGATTGGAAATATGAAGTTGAGACCGAGAATGAGATGGCTAGCCAATGACAACGATTCCATTTACTAGCGACCCGAGAGACGAGCCGTGGCTACTTCCATACAAAGGCACGGTGGGTATGCTGGGCCTCATTATGGCGGAGTCGGCCATGTTCCTGATCTTCGTCGTGGCCTACATTTTTTATCTCGGCAAAAGCGTAAGTGGACCGACGCCGATCCAGGTGCTTACCCCGCCGATCTTCATCACCGTCTGCCTGCTGTCGAGCAGCATCACGGTGCACCTGTCATCGACGGCGCTGCACAAGCGCAGTCACGCTGGATTCCTGGGATGGCTGATCGCAACCATTCTGCTGGGCCTGATTTTCCTGATCGGCACCGGCCGTGAATGGCACGAACTGATCGTCGATAAACATTTCACCATTCAGACCAATCTGTTCGGGACGTCGTTTTATTCCCTCGTCGGCCTGCACGCCACTCACGTCATCATCGGATTGGTGATGTTGAGTGTCGCGATGGTGCTGGGACTGTTCGGCAAGATTGGCGAAGACCATTTCCGGCACTACCACACGCTCACGATCTACTGGCATTTTGTCGATGCGGTATGGGTGGTGGTTTTTTCCGTTGTGTACATTGTGGGACGCTGAGAAGAAAACGAGATGAGCAGGAAATGATCGAGACAAGCAGACAAAGTACTCATCCGCCGGAGAGCCACACCATCCACCTGCCGGCGCCAACCGCGTGGCCGATTACCATGGCCCTCGGTATTACCTTGATCCTCGCCGGGCTGGTGACGTATTGGGCGGTGAGTGTGCTCGGGCTGGTCCTGCTGGTCCGTTCCGTGATTGGCTGGTTCCGCGACGTTTTGCCGCACGAACTGCATGACAACATCCGGGTCACCACCGAAGTGATCGAGATCAAGAGCACGCGCAGCCAGGTGGCCAAGCTGCCTCTCTCTGCCCAGCACAGAAAGATTCTTCCGATTGAGCGTTTCACCCTCACCGCCGGCATGTTGGGCGGTCTGGCCGGCGGAGTCACCATGATCGTTCCGGCCACCATCTACGGCCTGGTTCGCTTCCACAGCCTGTGGTATGCGCCCAATCTTCTGGCCGCGATCGCCGTGCCCCACTGGGACCGCCAGAGTATCGCCTTCCTGACATCCTTCCATCTGGAAGGCCTGCTGGTCGCCATTGTGGTGCATCTTTTGGTTTCCGTACTGGTGGGTCTGCTCTACGGCGCTATTCTCCCCATGTTTCCCTGGGAGCCGATTACGACCGCCGGCTTTCTGGCGCCATTGTTCTGGACGGTGCTGATTTACGGCACGATGTCTGCGCTCACGCCAGAGCTGACCCAGCGTATCGACTGGCTCTGGTTTGTTGCGTCGCAGGTAGCTTTTGGGCTAGTCGCAGGTTTCGTCGTCAACCTGCATGTGCGCGTTCGCACCAAACAATATCAGGCGCTGCCGTTCGCCGTCCGCGCCGGACTCGTCTCTCAGGTAGAGGAAGAGGAAGACAGGGAGGAGCACTCCTGATGCGGGCACGTCTGGTGGGAGGAATGCTTCTGGGCATCCTGGTGGCAACCGCGATGGTCGGCTGCAGCACGGGCAAGCCGGGGAACCGGCCGGAAACGCTGCGTCCGGACCAGCAGCACGATTTCTTTGTTCTATATAAGCAGAACTGCTCGGCATGCCACGGCGACAACGGGCTGAACGGGGCCGCAATCCCGCTCCACAACCCGGTACTGCTCGACTGGCTGGGCAGCGATCGCATCCACCAGGCGATTCAATACGGCGTGCCGCACACTCTGATGCCGGGATTTGGATATGCCGGCGGCGGGCTGCTGACCGGCCAGCAGGTGGACGATATTGCCGGCGGAATGATGAAGCATTGGTCGCAGCCCAGCGCACTGCAGGGCGCGAACGCGCCGTCCTACACGGCCTCCGGCAAAGGCGACCCGCAGCAGGGCCACGCCGACTTCGTGATGTATTGCTCCCGCTGCCACGGCTCCGGCGGCCAGGGGATCGAGCCGGGAAATTCTCAGAGATCGCGGATCGCCGTAGCTCAGTCGGGCAAGGTTGTCGGGTCGATTGTCGATCCGACGTATCTCGCGCTGATCAGCACGCAAGGGCTGCGCGACATTATTGTGGCTGGATTGGCCCACGAAAAGATGCCGGACTGGCGCGACGATGTCCAGGGCAAGCCGCTGACGGACAAGGAAGTGACCGACATTGTCGCTTGGCTGGATTCCCACCGCGTCCAGTATCCGGGCCAGCCGTTTTCCTCGGCGCATGTCCATTGAACAACAAGCCGCGACGCGACCGAGCGGCTCGGGAGTGAGACTTGAAGAATCCATTTAGAAGCATGATCAACAAAACGCCGCTAGGCTCGCCCAGCGAGTACACGCGGCGAAAGTTTCTGCTGATGCTGGCGGTGGGGGCCAATGGCGTCGTTGGCGTGCTGATGGCCATCCCTTTCGTCGGCTACATCCTTGGACCTACGCTCAAGGGGCACGCGGACTGGAATCATTGGGTGCCGGTGGGAAATCTGGAACAGTTTCCGCCCGGCGAAACCAGAATGGGCATCTACCGGAATCCCGATGTAAGGCCCGGTGACGGACAGACGCAAACCTTACCCTGCTGGGTGCGGAACATCGACAGTAAGCGCTTCCAGGTTTTCGCCATCAATTGCGCGCACATGGAATGTCCGGTTCACTGGTTTCCGCAGTCGAAGTTGTTCATGTGCCCCTGCCATGGCGGCGTCTATTACCAGAACGGGGCGGTGGCGGCGGGGCCTCCTCCACGCGGATTGTTTGAATATAAATACAAGATCGTCGGTAAAAAGCTTTATATCTTTGCCGGAGAAATGCCCACTCTGTCCACGCCAACATAATGAAAGGCCAGAAAATTCATCATGCCTGACTTGAAACAAAAGGGCCTCGATCTTTATCGTTGGTTCGATTTTCGCCTGGGGTTGGCCAAACCCATTACCGAGGCGGCCGAGCACCCGATCCCGCGAAACACGTCGAGCTGGTGGTACGTCTTCGGCAGTGCCGCCGCAGTGCTGTTTACGCTGCAAATCGTCACCGGCATTCTGCTGGCACTGGTCTACACGCCCACCGCGAGTCAGGCGTGGTATAGCCTCACCTTCCTGAACCACAGCTATTTCTTCGGCTGGTTCCTGCGCGCCATGCACGGCTGGGGCTCAGACTTCATGGTTGCCATTGTGTTGATCCACATGGCCCAGGTCTTCACCTTCGGTTCCTATAAATATCCCCGCGAACTGACCTGGATGGTGGGCGTGATCCTGCTGATCCTGACCCTGGGCATGGCTTTCACCGGCCAGGTGCTGCGCTTCGACACCGACGCCTACTGGGGCCTTGGCATCGGAGTGGCAATCATGGGGCGGGTACCGCTGATCGGAGCATGGCTCGTTCATTTTGTTCTGGGCGGGCCCACGCTCGGAACTGCAACCCTGTCCCGTTTCTTTACCTTGCACGTGTTCGTTATTCCCGGCTTGCTGCTGGGGCTGATTGGCATTCACGTCTGGATGGTGCTGAAGCTGGGCATCAATGAATGGCCGATGCCCGGTCGCCTGGTGCGGCGAAGCACCTACATCGCGCAATACAACCGGCTGATCAAAAAAGACGGCATTCCCTTCGTCCCCGATGCGGTCTGGAAAGACGTCTTCTTTGCCGCCATCATCGTCGCCGCAGTCATGGCCTGCGCGTTCTTCTGGGGGCCGATCGGGCCGGGAGTTCAAGCGATTCCGACGATCATTCAGGTGTATCCCAAGCCCGACACCCCGTTCTTGTGGATTTTTTCGGTCTTTGCCTTGCTGCCGCCCAAGCTGGAAACGCCGCTCATTCTCATCTCTCCCATTGTGGTGGTCGTTCTCCTCCTGGCGCTACCGTTGTACGCCGGCCAGGGAGAAAAGCACTGGTCTCGCCGCCCCGTTGCGGTGCTGACCCTGATGGTCATCGTGGTGGCGATCGCCATCTTTACCCGGCTGGGACAGACCGAACCGTGGAGTCCGCACATGCAAGCATGGAGCGGCGATGCGGTGCAGCCGCAGTTTCTGCGGGGAAGGACGCCGCTCGAACGGCGCGGAGCGGTGGTCTTCCAGAACATGCAGTGCCGCAACTGCCATTCTATTGACGGCGTTGGAGGGCAACGCGGGCCTGACCTGAACGGCGTCTCCGTGCGTCTGACCGAGAGTCAGATCATTCGCCAGGTGGTGCAGGGCGGTGGCAATATGCCAGCCTACGCCAACTCATTTAGCCCGCAGCAACTGACGGCGCTGGTGCGGTTCCTGGAAACGTTGAACGGCAATGTGAATCCGGCGCGCACGGACAGCCAACGCCTGAGCCAGGGCCACAGCCCGCCCGCCGCGCAGGGAAGGCAATAGCGCAGCGCCATGTCTCCAGGAGCACAGGCCATCTTCGCTGCCTGGTCGCCACCCATCGGGGTGACCATCGGGGTGATCCTGCTGTCGGCCATCTACTGGCGGGGATGGAACCGCATCCGCAAAACCCGCCCGCGCTATTTCAATGGCTGGCGGCTGGTCTGCTTCCTCAGTGGAATGGCGACCCTTTGGCTGGCCATTGCCTCTCCCCTGGATGGCTTTGCCGATACGCTGCTCAGCGTGCACATGGTGCAGCACTTCCTGCTGATGTCCGCGGTGCCACCGCTGGTGCTGCTGGCCGCGCCGGTTGTCCCGCTGTTGCGCGGGCTGCCGCGCTGGATGGTGCGGGGGTTTATCGGGCCGGTGATTGCCTGGCACTGGGTACGGCGCGCCGGAGATTTCTTCACCTCCATTATTCCTGCCTGGCTGATTTTTAACGTGACCTTTGTCGCCTGGCACCTGCCCGTGGCCTACGACTGCGCCCTGCGTCACGAGCCTGTGCATGACATCGAGCACATCTGTTTTCTGGTGACCGCGCTGCTGTTCTGGTACGTGGTGCTGCACCCCTGGCCCAGCCGCCAGGGCGCCAACGACTGGATGGTACTGCTCTACCTGCTGTCGGCCGACATCGTGAACACAGCGCTGTCGGCGTTTCTCGCGTTCTGCAACCGTCCCATCTATCAGTTTTACGTCTCCGCCGGCAATCCGTTTCACATCTCCGCCATGGCCGACCAGGTGGCCGGCGGCGTCATTATGTGGGTGCTGAACTCAATCGTGTTCCTGGTGCCGGCCATGCTGTTGACGGTGCAGTTGGCCGGTTCCGGCCCACGACGGTCCAGAGTGGCGATCAGAACGATGCCAGTGTAGCGATCGTAGGAACGCAGGTCCCTCGCCAACGGGTTGGGAGGAGAGAGGCTGTTTTCATGCAGCCTGCATTATGTTGATCGCCGCGGCGGCCACGTCTATCCTCGGAAGAATGAAGAAGAGTCGTGCTTCCATCGTTCTGACTGCAACCGCGGCGGTTTCTTTTGGCATCGCTGGGGCACAGACTCCCGGGCCGCTGCCTCGCGCCCCGCACGCGAAAGTGACAACCTTAACGTTGCCGAGTTTTTCAAGCGAGCCCTCTGTCGCGGTGAATGCCAAAAACCCGCAACAGGTGGTGGTTGCCTATCAATCGCCAGCGAGCATTGCCTACTCGACCGATGCGGGCGCGCATTGGGAGCACGCCAAGGGTGTCGCCCCGAAAAATTTCCGGATCTCCGGCGACCCTTCGGTGACCTTCGACAATCAGGGTCACGCTATCTTCTGCTTCATCGCGTTCAACAAACTGGGCACGTTCAACTACTGGGGCCATAATGCGGGGATCAATGGGGTCTTCATCCGGCGCTCTCTGGATGGGGGAAAGACCTGGGAGCCGAAGCTGATCGCTGTCTCCGAGCAGCCGCAAAAGCCCGGCATTCCGTTCGAGGACAAGCCCTACATTGTGGCAGACGATAGCCAGGGTCCCCACGCCGGCAATCTTTACGTCGCCTGGACCCGCTGGAGCCTGACGGACTCGAAGATGGTGTTTTCCCGTTCGACCGACGACGGAAAAACATGGTCCTCACCGATCGAGATCGACAAACATCCCGGCCTGCCGCGCGACGACAACGGCGCGGTCGAAGGCTTTGACGGGGCCGTGGGCGCGGATAGCACCCTCTATGCGGTCTGGTCCTATGGTGACAGCATTCAGTTCACCACCTCACACGACGGCGGCAGAACCTTCACCCCGGCAAGGGCAATTGTGCATACTGCGCCGTTGATGTACGCCGTCCAGGACTTCGATCGGGCCAACGGATTTCCCCAGATTGCCGTCGATCCGCGCAGCGGCAATCGAAGGCACGCGCACCTGTACGTCACCTGGAGCGATTATCGCAACGGGGACATTGACGTGTTCTGTGCCCGCTCCCTCGACGGCGGCAAGCATTGGAGCGCTCCGGTCCGGGTAAACGACGACCCGGTCCACGACGGAGCCGACCAGTTTTACCAGTGGCTGAGCGTCGATCCCGTCACCAGCGCCGTCTCAGTCATCTTCTACGATCGGCGCGGCGATCCCAATAACCGCAAGACTCTGGTCACCCTGGCGCGATCCACCGATGGCGGGAAAACCTTCCGGAACTATGGCTGGAGCGTGAAGCCCTTCGTCGCCACCGGAGACTTCCTGGGGGACTACAGCGGCATCGCATCCTACAACAACCGCGTATACGGCGCCTGGGCGGAGGAGACCGCGGACCCGCGGAAGCAGCCTGCGGCGAAGACAAAAAGCGAGGACGCCGAGGCTGCCAGGTCGCACACCGTGGTCCGCGTCGGCGTGGCCGATTTCCGCCAGGGCCAGGGAACCGGTCAATAACTGAGAGAGCGGCGACGGAAAAGGTCGGCCGCAGATTCACTTTGGGCGCAATTTTTTCCGTTTCAGAGTGGGTCTGAGTGTAATTTTTACCGAAAATCAATCGACAAAAGATTGCTTCCGGACGTGCTATAGTTCGTCTTACATTGGACGAAAGCTGCCTCTTGTTTGAGGGGGAGCGGTGGAAGCAATGAACGGAACATTGCCGCTGAAATCCTCGTCGACGTTGAAACTTAATGCAGAATGCCGCGTCAAAACGTGTAGAAAGCCGCGCTGCGACGGCTCTGCAATGCAAGTTATACTTAACGTATCAACTTGGTCTGCCGTACACGTCCCAATAATCCTTGATTGCAAAAGCGAGATTTTGTGAAGCCGAAGATACTAGTGGTCGATGACGAGCGCGTGATTGCGGATACGCTGGTAATTATTCTCAACAGAAACGGTTTTGAGGCCACCGCAGCGTACAGCGGAGAAACGGCTGTAGAGTTGGCGCAATCCACGCAGCCGGAAATGGTCATCAGCGACGTCATCATGAACGACATGAACGGCATCGACGCAGCCATCGAGATCCGCTCGATGCTGCCGAAATGCAAAATCCTGTTGTTCTCCGGTCAGGCGGCCACCGCCGACCTGCTGGAGAAAGCGCGCACCCAGGGGCATGAGTTTGAAATCCTCGCCAAGCCGGTTCATCCACAGGACCTGCTGATGCGGCTGCGCTTCTAAACAGGTTCCATCGCCGGTGTCGGGCGGATCCCGCCATGCCCGGTCCATCATTGTCAGCTTTCCATTTCAGATGTGACCGCGGTCACATTTCCCTGCGACCCTCCATGGCGCGGGTCATCGTCACTTCATCCGCATACTCAATGTCGGCTCCGGCGGGAATCCCGGTGGCGATCCGGGTAATGCGCGCGCCGGTTCCGCGCAACTGCTGCGCCAGATACCCGGCGGTGGCCTCACCTTCCACAGTCGGATTGGTGGCGAGAATCACTTCCTGCAACGCGCCGGTGCGCGCCCGCTCGAGCAGGCTGTCGATGCGGAGCTGCTCCGGACCGATGCCGTTCAAGGGAGACAGCGTTCCATGCAGCACATGGTAGGTGCCACTGAAATGCCGGGTCTTCTCGATGCTGGCAATGTTCGACGGCTCCTCGACGACGCAGATGACGGCGCGATTGCGGGTCGGATTGGAACAGAACTGGCAGGGATCGACATCGGTGATGTTGTGGCAGATGGAACAGAGGTGAAGTTTCGCCTTCAGGTCGCGGATGGCGTCCGCGAGAGCAAACGCGTCCTGCTCACTGGCGCGGAGAATGTGAAACGACAGCCGCTGGGCGGACTTTCTTCCGATGCCGGGAAGTTTCGCCAGCTCGTCAATCAGTTGGTTCAGTGGCTCGGCGAATCGTGACACGTCGGTCCTCGGTGGGTAGACGGTAACGGGACAAAGGAAGAATGAGGCATTTATTGACCCAGCATGCCGCGCATCCATTCCATGCCGCCCATCATGCCCGACAACTTTCCCTGGAGCGCTTCATCCACGCGGCGGCTGGCGTCGTTGACGGCGGCGGCAATCAGGTCCTGCAGCATTTCCAGATCGCTCGAGGCCTCGCCCGGTCCGGTTCCAACGGCGGCCGCTGAGGGGTCGATCTGGACCGCCAGCACGCGCTTCTGGCCATTCATCCGCACCGTGACGGCGCCGCCTCCGGCCGAGCCTTCTACCGTGGTCTGCGCCATGGTCTGCTCCACCTGCTGCTGCATCTGCTGGGCCTGGCCCATCATTTCTTTGATCTGGTTGAAATCCATCGCAAATCCTTTCTGGAATGGCCTTATCGTGGTTCCCGCAGGGAGACGACGCTACGAACCTCGGCATGAAAAATCTCCTGCGCGCGGCGGATCAGAGGATGGTCCTGGGGTCGCGCTTCCGACCCTCCGGGTGCGCGCGCAACCGGAGGGTCGGCAGGCTTGGCGACGCCGTTCGTGGCCGCCTCCCCGGGTTCGACCCTGATCGCACGACTGGAACTGGTCAGCGCCCGGAATGTGTCGCGGACGACCTGCTGTGCATGCGTGGTGTATATCAAGCTCAACAGCGTCTTGGATGCAGCAACCTGGACGCACAGTTCATTTCCGTTCCATTCCCATGCGGCCGCCTCAAACATGGAACCGGCGGTTTCGTGTCCGCCCTCGATCATCGCGGCGCAGATTGCGATCCGCAGCGCTGTCATATCGGGCGAGGCTGAAGGCTCCAGGGGCGGTGCAGCGGCTTCCGGGGAGGCGGGCGCAGGCGCCGATTCCGAACTACTGGGTTCCGGCGTTGCGGTGGTCGCCGGGGGTGGCATGGTGGCGGTTGTGGGAGCGGCACTCGAAGTCGGAGCAAACACTTCCTTCAGCGGATGGGCTTCGCGAGTGGATGATTTTGTTTTCAGGCTTGCCAGCGCGGGTTTCGGGGTGCTAGACGGCGGTGCGGTCAGCTCCACCGGGGCGAAACTGGCGGCCGCGAGCCGCGTGCTCTGGGGGCCAGCGGTGTTTCCGCCGCCGCCGCTGGAAAGCTGCCGGAACAGTTCCTCAAACGGCAGCATTCGCTGCATGTGGACGAGCTTCAGCAAGCCCAGCTCCAGGTGAAAGCGCTGCTCCTGCCGATAGCCGAGGTCGTCGAAGGTCCGCAGCATGGAGTTCAAAAAGCGCGTCAGGTCTTCCTCGGAGAATTCGGCGGCGACGCGGCCGGCGCGCTCGCTTTCTTCCTCGGAGACCTGGAGCAGGTCCGATTTCCCTCCCGCCAGACGGGCCATCAGGCAGTTGCGCAGAAAGCGCACCATCTGCCGCGCAATTTGCTGCGGGCTGTTGCCGGCATCGAGCAACTGCGCCGCCTGGTCCAGCATGGAGGCGGCATCGTGCGCGACCACGGCCTGCATCATCTGCTCAAAAATGTGGTTCGAAACAGAGCCCATCAGGGTGCGAATCTGCTCGGCATCGAGGACGTGTTTTCCATCCTGCAGCGGCGCGCTGGCGATGGCCTGGTCCATGATAGAAAGCGCGTCGCGCATCGAGCCGTCGCCGGCTTCCGCAAGCAGAGACAGAGCCGCGCCGTCCACACCGACCGACTCCCTTTCCGCGATGTCGCGCAACTGCTCGACGATCTCCTGGAACTTGACCGCATGAAAGCTGAAGTGCTGGCAGCGCGAGCGGATGGTCTGGGGAATGTCCTCCGGCTGCGTGGTCGCCATCATGAAAATTACGTGCGCTGGCGGCTCTTCCAGCGTCTTCAGCAGCGCATTGAAGGCCGCGTCGGTAATCTGGTGGGCTTCATCGAGGATGTAAATCTTGTAGCGATCGCGCGCCGGGCTGTAGCGGGCGCCCTCACGCAGCTCGCGAATCTCATCGATGCCGCGATTGGTGGCGGCGTCAATCTCGATCACGTCCATCGCGTTGCCGGCGCGAATCTCGGTGCAGGCATCGCAGACGCCGCACGGCTCCGGGGTAGGCCGCTCGGGCGTTCCCTGTGGCGTTCGACATTCCAGGGCCATGGCCAGAATGCGGGCGACGGTAGTCTTGCCAATGCCGCGATGGCCGCTGAAAATATAACCGTGGGCGATGCGGTCCTGGGCCAGCGCGTTCAGCAGCGTCTGGGTGACGTGGTCCTGACCGATGACATCGGCGAAGCGTTGGGGGCGGTATTTGCGCGCCAGAACCTGATAAGCCATGAGATCGTTGTCGCCGGGCGACGAGAAAAATCGGGGCCGGCAGATTCGATTGTATCGCTTGCGTTCCGCCAAGGCGGTGCCCGCGCGTTTCAGCCCCGCGCCCGCCTGGCAGATTTCTTCGTCGGCGTGCGGCGGGAATCTTTCGCGGGCGAAGATTTTTTCCTCCGCGTCTTCGCCGCTTTCTTCGGCTTCGCCTTCTTCGTGGCCTTCGACATGGAGTTCTTCTCCAGCCGTCGGCGGCGCCGTATCTCCTCCGGAGAAAACATCGTCCCGCGGCACCTTACCGCCCCGCAGTTGCAGGGGGCTTCCTCTTCATCGCCGTCGTAGAGGCAGTAGTCATAGCAAAGCTCCTCTCCGGCGGCGATATCGCGAATGGCCATGATCCACACGCGGCCATCGGCCTCCTCGGTCTCGCAATTGGCGTCGCAGGAGTGGTTGATGAACATGGCGGTGCCATGCCCATCGATGACCTGCGTGCCGTCGCCGATGCCGAACAAATAGGTGATGGGACGGTCGGCATAGAGCTCGTCTGCGGTGTCCTTGTCGAGCCGTGGACCGGTGTATTCGACCACGCGCTCGCCTTTGCGAATGGGCGCGGTGGTGTAGCAGCCGGCTGCGTGAATTGTGGAGGAGCGGATGATGAGGCCCATACACCAATAGAGGCGGAACGTATGGAGTATAGCAGCCCGGCCGAAGCAAAAAATTCCGACGCCTTTGACGGTAAGAAACTATCCAAGCGCCGCTGGATGCGTTCAAAATAGAAGGATGAGGCTGGCGAATTATCTCGCTCCGGTTACCGCGGTGTTAATCGTCTGCGGGGCTGCGAGCGCGCCGGGCCAGCAGAGCGGGCGCGGCACGCCGCCACCCAGCCAGGGTAACGCCTTTCCCCTCGCCCAATCGGAGGCGGCGGCCAAGGCGGCCAAACCGAAGCAGACGACTTCTCCACAGCCGAACGCGAACCAGGCGGGCAGTTCCACCGGCAAAAACTCTCCGACGGCCCAGGCGAACCCATTTCCAGAAGCGCAATCGAAGGCGGCTGCAAAGCCGGACACCAGCAACGCGCAGTCTTCCTCATCCTCGGCCGCGGGTTACAGTTCGAGCGACGTCGCGTTGCCGCCGTCGGCAGTGGGCCAGGGGAGCCTGGGCTCGCATCCCCGGATGGACTCGTACACGCGCGACAAGACGGAAGACGGTCGCATTGCGGACGACCTGAAGGTAGCCGATTTCTATTTAAAGAACGGGAACTATCGCGGCGCGCTTTGGCGTTATCAGGACGCGCTGCAGTATGCCCCCCAGGACGATACCGCGCTCTATGGGGTTGCCGAGGCCATGTGCAAGGAAAATCTGACGACCGAAGCGATGGCGCATTTTAAGAGCTACGCGACCAGCCATCCGCAGGGGGAATATGCGCCGAAGGCGGAGAAAATGCTGGCCCACCCCAATAAGTGCAAGCACAACTGGTAGCGTCGGGCGTCGCGTTGCTCTAGTGGAAAAACGTCATGTACCAGGCGAGAGCGGGCTTTCCAGCGAAGATTGCCACAATTCCTGCCCCAGAGAGAAAGCTGCCGAAAGGCAGCGGGTCGGTGCGTTGCGCAATGCCGCGCACCAGCAGGACGATGGCGAATAGCGCGGCGGCAATCACTCCAACGAACCACCCAAACAGCGCCAGCGGCAATCCCAAAAATGCGGCCATCATGGCCAGCAGCTTAACGTCGCCTAATCCCACGCCATGGCGGCGGCGCACCAGCCAGTAGATCGCCCAGACGGCCAGCAGCAATGCTGCCGCGATGAGTGCGTCCGCGGCCGTTGTAAGAGCGATGCGCCCGCGATGCTCGGCTCCGGGCGCAAACACTCTTAGAACGAACGCGAGCGTGATACCGGTCAGCGTAAAGCTGTCCGGCAGCAGCATCGTCTGCGCATCCATCACCGCCAGGCCCAGTAGAAAGAAACAGGCCATCGCATTGATGAGCGTGCGCCAGTCTACGCCGGTCTGCGCCACGCAGGCCATAAACAGCAGCGCGGTAGCCAGCTCGACCAGCGGGTACTGGAGCGAGATGCGGGCGCGACAGGCGCGACAGCGGCCCCGCAACCACAGCCAGCTGGCCACGGGAATATTGTCGAATGCCGAGATCTGCGCGCCGCACGCCGGACAACGCGAGCGCGGCGTCGCGATCGACTCGTGCCGAGGCAAGCGGGCGATGCACACGTTGAGGAAGCTGCCAAAGATCAGTCCCGCAACCGCCGCCAGCGGCAGCCAATACCACAGCAGGATGGAAAAACCGGAAGCCATCGAGACCGAGTATACGCAGCCCGCGAGCAATGCCGCTAAGATGTGGAGCATGGATGCACTCTCAACACCTCCAGGCAGAATCGAAATCAATCGCACGCCGGTCGAACAAGTTTTCTCTCGCGCGGTTCAGATTATGGCGCGGCTGCGCGCTCCCGGCGGCTGTCCCTGGGACCGCGAGCAGACCTTCGCTACCATCCGCAGATACACGCTCGAAGAGACCTACGAGGTGCTCGACGCCATCGAGCGGGAGGATTGGCCGGGTCTGACGGATGAGCTCGGCGACCTGCTGCTGCAGGTGCTCTTCTATGCCGAGATGGCGCGCGAGGCCGGATATTTTGAGCTGCGGGATGTGATCGAAAATCTGAACGCGAAACTGGTCCGCCGGCACCCGCATGTTTTTGACGACCGCGTCGGAGTGGAGAGCGCGGATCAGGTCCTGGCGAATTGGGAGGAAATCAAGAAGCAGGAGCGTGCCGAGCGGGGAGCGACTGCGTCCCTGCTCGATGCGGTTCCGCGCAATCTGCCCGCGTTGATGGAGGCCGGCAAGCTCGGAAGCAAAGCGGCGTCGGTTGGATTCGATTGGGACAGCGCGGCGCCGGTCTTCGACAAGCTGGATGAAGAGCTGAACGAGCTGCGCGAGGCGATCGCCGCCGGCGACAGCGCAGCGCAGACCGAAGAACTAGGCGACCTGCTATTTACGGTCGTCAACCTGGCGCGCAAGTTGGGGGTGCAGGCGGAGCTTGCCTTGCGGGCGTCGAACGCCAAATTCCGGCGGCGATTGGAAGCCATGGAATCCTCCGTGGCCGGACCGCTGGCGGAGCGCTCTTCCGCGGAACTGGAGGAGTTGTGGAACCGCGCCAAGTCTGCCGAGCGCAAGGGAAACGGCGCATGACGCACCCGGCAGACGGCTCCATCGATATCCGAAAAATCGATTCGTTCGACGACATGCATGCCTGCGTCGATTTGCAACAGTCAGTGTGGCAATTCCCCGATCTCGATGTGGTTCCGCGGCGAATGTTCGTGGTGGCGCGTGCGGTGGGCGGGCAGATCTTCGGCGCATGGGACGGAGCCCGGCTAGCCGGCTACGCCCTGGCCATTCCCGGCGTGCGCGAGGGGCGTCCCTATCTGCATTCCCACATGCTGGCGGTCACACCGGAATACCGCAATCGCGGCCTGGGCGCTCGGCTGAAGTGGGCGCAGCGGGAAGAAGCATTATCGCGGGGAATTGAACTGATCGAGTGGACCTTCGATCCATTGCAGACAAAAAACGCCTATCTCAATATCCAGAAGCTGGGCGCGATCGTTCGCCGCTATACCCCAGACTTCTACGGGCCATCCGCATCGCCTGTCCACGGAGCGGGAGCGTTGCCCACCGACCGGATGCACGCGGAGTGGTGGCTTACCTCGCAGCGGGTGGAAACGCTGGCGGCCGGAAAACCGTTACCGGAGTATGCGATACAAGACACAGTCTCGGTTACAGAATCGGCCGCCGCGCCGCAGGGAACGGCCGGTCCCTCTCCGGCTTCTACGCTAGAATTGCTTCTATCGGTCCGGCGCGGGTTGCTGGGCGCATTCTCAAAGAACCTCGCTGTATTGCGGTTTGAAGACGAGCGCGCGGGAGAGGCCCGTTATCTTTTGGGCAGGTGGCCGGGCGAGCGGGATTGATTTTTTTAAGTGGCTCAGGGAGTGTGCATTGAAGATCGACAGCATTATGCTCCGGGAAATTCGCATGCCTCTGGTCCGCCCGTTTGAAACCAGCTTCGGACGCACCACCGATCGGCGCATCCTGCTGGTGGAGCTGCAGTCGGAAGGGATCACCGGCTGGGGAGAATGCACGGCCGGGGAACACCCCAGCTTCAGCGAGGAGTCGACCGACACAGCGTGGATCGTGCTGACCGGCGAATTAATTCCGGCCATGCTGCGCGCGGAGATCGATTCGGCGGGAAGCTGCCCGAAGATACTCAGCCAGGTCCGGGGCAATCGCATGGCCAAGGCGGCTCTAGAAAATGCCGTTTGGGACGCGGAGAGCCAGCAGTCGGGAATGCCTTTGGCGGAGCTGCTGGGGGGAGTGCGCAAAAAAATCGCCTGCGGGGTCTCGCTCGGCATTCAATCCTCCGTCGAGCAGCTTCTGGAGCGGGTGGAGACGGAGCTGGCGGCCGGATATCGGCGCATCAAATTGAAATGCAAGCCGGGTTGCGATGTCGAACTGTTTGAAGCGGTGCGGAAGCGTTGGCCCAGGATATTGCTCAGCTGCGACGCCAACGCTTCCTATCGGCTGAAAGACGAAAAGCATCTGCGCACGTTCGACGCCTTTGGTCTGTTGATGATCGAGCAGCCGCTATGGCACGACGACTTTTATTTCCATGCCGTGCTGCAGCGCCAACTGGAGACTTCCGTCTGTTTGGATGAGTCGATCCGCAACCGCCGCGATGCGCTGGCGGCTATCGCCATGGAGTCCTGCCGCATTATCAACATCAAGCTGGGCCGGGTCGGCGGATTCAGCGAGGCAATCCGGGTGCATAACGTGACTGCCGAGCGGGGAGTGCCGGTTTGGTGCGGCGGCATGCTGGAGTCCGGTATCGGCCGCGCCCACAACATCGCGCTCTCCTCGCTTCAAAATTTCTCTCTGCCCGGAGATGTGTCCGCGTCCGCCCGATATTGGCAGGAGGATATTGTCGATCCGGCCATTGAAGTCTCCTCCGATGGCGAAATTACCGTTCCGCAAACTGCGGGCCGCGGGTTTGAGGTCAAGCGCGCCCTGGTTGACCGCCTGACCGTCCGCAGCGAGCGTTTCCACGCTCGAAACCATGCCCGCACGGCGTCCGGCGACCCGATGCAGGCGCTGGCATAGCCCCTCTCCTAGTCGGGCATCCGCAGCAGCCATCGAATGGCATCCTTGTAACTCCATGTCGTCGGCACCACACGATAGTCGCTGGCCGTTTCCTCAATGGAGATGTGCAGGGACTTAAAGAGGAGTTCTTTACCGTCCAGGTGCAGGCTTAGTCGGGTCAACTGCCAGCCGCAATCCTGCGTTTTCGTCTGTTCCAGTTGCATGGTCCCTCCGGGATACAAGCTGCCAAGTATCCCCCAGCCAAAGTCGACGTTGCGGAAGAAGTGACCCTCCAGGCGAACGATCCGCGAATCCTGAGGGTCGATCCACACTTCGCCGCGAATTCCGGTCATAACGCGAGCTTCAAAGTTGGGAGGAGTAAATGCCGGGTTGGGGGTAAAGGTAAGCCGGATCAGGGGGCCAGTGGGGGAGGCAACCGAACCCGCGAAGCGATAGAGAAAAGCGGCCGGCAGCAAACGCGTAAATCTCTGCACTCGGCGGGCATCGCGCAGTTCTTTGCCGCGGCGGTGGGCTTGCTTGGAAGGATCGGCTGCAAGCGTGTGCAGACGTTGAATTTCCCGCCGTGCTCGCAGGGGGGAAAGCGGATGACCTCCAACGGCGAGCAGCCGCGCCACACCTCCCTGGCGGGTCTCCACAATTTCCTTCGTCGTGTCGGACGTGGCGGTAACCTTTCTCAGCCGGTAACGCATGGGGGGGCGATGAGGGAAGGAGTTTGCTACTTCTTTCCGCGAGGTGCGGCGCACCAGTTCCGCCGGGTCAGTTTTGGCAAGTTTCCAGGTGGCGCTTGCAACTTCATTGGCGGAGGCGGGCTGGTCGCCGGCCTGCACAGGCAGTGCAAGCAGCAGGACAATGCATACAGCCAGATATCGCACCGCATACAGTGCGGGTCGGGCGGCGCTCTTCACAGTCCGAACCGCGCCGGCGAGCCCGGGCTCATCACCCGGCAAGCGCCTGAAATTCTCTCCGCGACGTTTCGATAAATAAGTGAAGGGAATAGGATTGAACTGCGGAGATGACAACTGAATGAGCCCCCTATTTCAACGAGCGGAACCGCAAAATAAACCAGGCCGCAAACGAGCCTCCTCGTCGGCGGATCGTACGCCGCGCTATTCCAGCGGTTGGGTGAAGGTTCTCTCCCGGCTAAAAGACGAGTCCGGCCTGCGCGTTCTCGACATCGGTCCAACTTCTCCTAACAATATCAATTTTCTGACCAACCTCGGCCACAGCGTGTACATGGCTGACCTGGTGGAAGAAGCGGTGCGGCCGGAATGGGTGCTGCCGGCGCAAGAGGGCGAGCCGCAAGGCTATGACGTGGAAGGGTTTCTCACCCGGCATATGGATTTTGGCGACCGCAGATTTGAGGTCATTCTCCTGTGGGATGCGCTCGATTACATTCCCGCGGCGCTGACCGAGGCGATTCTCCATAAATTGGCGGCGGTGATGACGGAGCATGGACTGACTCTGGCCTTTTTCCACTCCCGTCTGACCGGGCCGGAGACGGTTTTCTGCCGCTATCACATTCTCGACGGCGACACGCTCCAGACCCAGGAATGCGAACCGTATCCGGTGCTGCGGAACTTCCAGAACCGGCAGATTGAGACCCTATTGCAGGAACTCGGCGCCTGCCGGTTTCTGCTGGCCAAGGATAATACCAGGGAAGTGGTCGTCACCCGCTAGCCGCGGCGCCCTTGGAGCGGCTGGCAGTTCGGGCGCTTTGCGGCGGCTGGGCCGCTGGATAGCGCATCTCCATCTGCGCCGTTGGCCGGCCATACTCCCGTTGCGGCTGTCGATCGCCCGGCTCCCGGCTCCATCCGTGCTTTGTCTTGACCGCCTCCACCAGTTGCGCGATGCGTTTGCGATACGCAGCGCCAACAAAAGCGTGCTCTCCGTAGCGCTCCCGGTAGGACGGTAACAGCTCCGGAAAATGCCCGGCCAGGAACTCCTCGAAAACTGGCTTGGAACAAGGCTTGAGGAACAGCGGGTCGGCGTGGAAGAAACAAGCGCCCACCTGCTTCGCCCCAGCGGCCACGCTGTCGATGGCGGCATACGTGTCGGTGAGGCCGGGCAGCAGAGGACAGCAGAGCACTCCGGCTCGTAGCCCTGCCTTCCTCAGCCGCTCCAGAGTTTTCAGGCGCAGGTCGGGCCGCGGCGCCCTGGGTTCCAGAAGGCGCGCCAGGCGCGTGTCCAGCGTGGTGATGGTCAGATTCAGCGTGATTGTGTTGTGTTCCGCGATCCGCAGGAACAGGTCGATGTCCCGGGCGACCAGGGTGGATTTGGTGACCACGCCAATCCGCAGGTCGCGTTGAGTCGCCAACACCTCCAGCAGGCTGCGCGTGATCTGGGCAGTCCGCTCGATGGGCTGGTACGGATCGGTGGCCGTGCCGATGGCGATAGCCTCCTCCGGCCGCAGGGTGCGCAGTTCCTGGCGCAACAGCCAGGCGGCGTTTTCCTTCATGTATATCTGCCGCTCGAATGCGTGCGGCTCGCGCAGTTCCATAAACTCGTGCGTGTAGCGCGCGTAGCAGTAATGGCAGCCGAACTCGCAACCGCGATAGGGATTGATGCTACGCGCGAAGCCGAAGCCGCGCCGGGAGTTGGTGTGGTTCAGAATCGAGCGAACGGGCAGCGGCCGAAATTCGATATTGTGGCCCTCATCCACAACAACGGTCTGGGCGGCAAGGCGGGCGATGCCCTTCAATTCCGGGGGTTCGTCCGAGCCGGTCAGGATGGGGAATAAGGTGGGGCTGCTTACCTTCGCCATATGTTCGCCATATACGAACCTACGCCGCGCAGCCCGTACCGTCAACCGCCATTTTGTGGATCTGATTGCGACCGCCTCGTCGCGCGCAGAACGACGCCATCGCGAGGCCGCAGGGAAATCTGTGCGCTCAGCGCCAGCTCCGCCGGCGCGGCCCCGACAAACTCAAGCTTGCAGTCGCGCAGCACGACCGCGAGCACCAGCGCCATCTCCATCCAGGCAAAATTCTCGCCGATGCACATGCGGGAACCGGCGCCGAAAGGGAAGTAGGCGTATCGTGGCCGAGCAGCGACCGCCTCCGGCAGGAATCGATCCGGGTCGAAGCGCATTGGCTCGGGAAAGAAGCGAGCGTCGCGGTGGATGGCAATTTGCGGAACCAGCAGCAGCGCGCCCCGAGGAATCGCGAAATCGCGGTAGGTGTACGCCGTTGCCGTTGTTCGCGCTGTCACCCATACCGGCGGATACACGCGCAACGCTTCCGAAACCACGCGCTGGGTATAGGGGAGCTGCGCATAGGCGTCCACGGCGCTCGATTGCCCGGCGAACGCCGCCGCCGCTTCCTCCCGCACCCGCTGCTGGATCTCCGGATGCTGGGCCATCAGAAAAAAGCAGAAACTCAATCCATTGGCAGTGGTTTCATGCCCGGCCAACAGCAGGGTCAGGCATTCGTCATGCACCTGGCGGTCGCTCATGCCGCCGGTGTGGCCCTCCACGTCCACGCTGGCCAGCAGCATGGAGAGCAGGTCGCCCCGATCTTCCCCGGAACGCCGCCGCTCCGCTATCAGGGCGTCGATCAGCCGGTCCAGCTTCTTTTGGGAGTCGCGGATGCGGCGAATAAACGGCAGCGGCATGCGCAGGGCGAGCTCCGGGAAAGGCAGAAAGGCGAGCGGCAGAAATCCCATAAACGCCGTGACGGCATCGGAAATCGTCTGTACGTCAGATTCCACATTGCTATCGAAGAAGCACTTTCCCGCGATCCGCAAGGTGAGATGAAGCAGGGAGCGGCGGGTGTCGAAAGCCGTCCCGTCGCTCCATGACGCCGTCATCTCCTCGGCGAACTGGACCATGGTCTCGGCGTAGGCAGCTACCCGCTGGCGATGGAAGGCCGGCTGCACCAGCCTCCGCTGCCGCAGATGGAGCGGCTCCTCGCTGGTTAGCAGGCCCGCGCCCAGTGCGAACTTCGCGCGCTGCATGACGATGCCGCGTTGATGGAGCGGCTCATCACGGATCAGAACTTCCGGCACCATTTCCGGGTGATTGAATTGATAGACATGCCGGCCGAAGGCTTTGTAATGGACCAGATCGCCATAGGTGCGGGCGTTGTTCATCAAAAAGCCGTGGGTGCTCGTCCGCAACAGGCCGGGATTGCCAATCCGGCTCCAATAGCCGGGACCTGGCGGATAACGCCGGGGAAACTCGATTTGCGGCATAAAATTGCAACCTTTCGTGCATAAATATGCGGAAGCGGGTTCAGGTTCGGCGTGCGCATCTAATAACTGGAGGAACCGTCAGAAGCTTCCCCGTGTGGGAATATTCAAGTGTAAGGGAGAACAATATGCCCCATTTTCATGGGATGACACTGCAGTGGATCGGTCACGCAACGTTCCACCTGACAACGGTCAAGGGAACCTCAATTCTGATCGATCCGTGGACCCAATCCAACCCCGCCTGTCCCAAAGACTGGAAGGCCCCGGAAAAAATCGACCTTGTCCTCTGTACGCATGGCCACACCGACCATATCGGGGACGCGCTAACAATCGAAAAAAGATATCATCCAACCTTTGTCGCCATGAATGAATTAGCTTCATGGCTGATGTCCAAAGGCGTCAAACACGCCGTAGGAATGAACATTGGTGGAACCTATCGCTTTCAAGACGTGAAAGTCTCGATGGTTGCGGCCATCCACTCTTCCGGCATCGACGGCAATGGGACCACGCTGTACGCCGGAGAACCGGCGGGCCTGGTGATTGAAGTAGATGGAGAGCCGGTGATCTACCACGCCGGAGATACGGCGTTATATGGCGATATGAAGCTCATTCGCGAGTTCTTTGCTCCGGAAATCGCCTGCCTCCCGATCGGAGATCACTATACGATGGGGCCGCGTTCCGCAGCCGTTGCCGCCGAATATGTGGGGGCAAAAAAAGTGATTCCGATCCATTATGGGACCTTCCCCGTATTGACCGGCACTCCAGCGGAGTTTCGCAATTTTCTGAAGGGAAAGCCTGTAGAAGTATTGGAGATGAAGCCCGGAGAGAGCCTGCGGTAATCAGAAATGCGGAAAGAAAAGAAAAAGAGAAGGAGCGCGATGAAGCTTGGCTCCTTCTCTTTTTCACAAGCTGGAAATTACTTTGTTCCCTGTTGTTTTTTGCGTTCCGCCCAGCGCTTCCGCATGGCTTCCGCAATGCGTTTCCGACCCTCGGGGGAGAGGCGGCGCTTTTTCTTGCCGGTTTTGGCTTTAGTAGGAGAGGACTTGCGCGCCGCAGCTTTCGGCCGCCCCGGGCCGCGCTTTGCGGTCTCCCCGGTCAACAATGCGCGCGCCTGCTGCAGCCGCGAAATTTCCGAATCAATTTCATGTACGAGTCGATTGAAATCCACAATTCCTCCAGATATTTTTCAACGCCACTTGTATATTGCGCCCACAAAGGAGCTAGTTCGTTCTGTGGGAACAACGGACATTTACTACCATACAGAACTTAGGAACTCTCCTGCAAGTTAGGCACGGGCGGCATCTAGGAAGATACCGTGATCGCTATCTTCGACCAACGGAACTTACTTTTGATTATCCTGTGGCAGCGCTTGCTTTTGGCTTACCTAAACAGACGCGCTTCCGGTTCCGCCACGTTCGCCTGAAGAAGAGAGACATCCGAATTCGCAAAGGTGAGTCGGCCGATAAGGACGACTTCTCCAAAACGAACACAGAGGCGTCAAGTAGAAATAAATTACAAAGAGTAGCGGCGGGATACTCCAGCGCTTCCAGGACGAAGATTGAAGGAGCTTCGCGGCTACGTTCGCCGTGGTGAGGACAGCGCGGCGTAAGCATCGCCAGGTCGTTGGAGAAGATGGTAGACTGCACCGGATGCGAGCAGGGATGAAGCTGAGCTGGTTGCTGGCTGCGGAAAGCGGCGTGCTGCTCATACTGCCTTTCCCTGTGGCGGGACCGCTGCCGCACTGGCGAGCGGCCTTAGCCTGGATTGCGCTGGCGCCTTTGCTGATTGCGCTGCTGGCGCCTAGAAAAGGCTTCGGCCTCTCGCGCGTGGGCCGCAACACCCTCCTCGGTTACTGCTGCGGAATCCTCTGGTATGCGGGCACCTGCTACTGGATTCAGTCCACCATGCAGCTCTACGGCAATCTTTCCGCCGTTGCCGCAACCATCATCCTGATACTTTTCTGTTTTTTCCTCGGGCTCTATGTCGCCCTGTTTGCTTTTCTGGTCAGCATGACTCAGCGAGCTACCGGCAGAACCGCCTGGACTCTGCTGCTGACGCCGTTCCTGTGGGTGGCAATGGAGTTAGCTTGCGCCCGGGTCACTAGTTTTCCCTGGGACCAACTCGGCTACTCGCAGATTGACAACCTGCTGCTCACGCGGATTGTTCCTTGGACCGGCAACTATGGGATTTCGTTTGTCCTGGTTGCCGTCAACTGCGCCGTGGCAGGGCTATTTCTCCTGCGCGGCTGGCGCGCCCGCGTAGTTCCCGCTCTCATCGCGCTGGGTCTGGCGGTATTTCTACAGCGAGGAATGACACGGCAGATTCCTGTGCTCCCTGCGCCCGCGACGGCCATGCTGTTGCAGCCGAACCTGAACGTCGGCGGCGGCAACAACTGGACCGGCGATGTCTTCGACCTGTACATGCAGCATTTTGCCGCCCTCAGTGAAGATCCTTGTCACGCGTATTTCGATGGTCTGCCGACCGCCGCAACTCCGCCCACGGTTCCACCGTGCGAACCGGGTCGGCGCAAGAAGCCCGCGCTCGGCCTGATTGTGTGGCCGGAATCTCCCGCCCCGTTTATCAATAGCGATCCACGCTTCCGCCACTGGGTTTCCGCTCTGGCGGAGGACGAGCACGCGCCCATGATCGTCGGGGACATTGCTATCGTGCGCGATCCTGGCATGGCGCGAAACTCGGTCTACAACTCGGCCGCGTTCGTTGCGTCGGATGGAACGTTTGTCGGCCGCTACGACAAGATGCATCTGGTTCCGTTCGGTGAATATGTGCCGTTCCAGAAGCTGCTTTCCTTTGCCGGTTCGCTCACCCAGGAAGTCGGTCAAATGACGCACGGCAAACATCGGGTCGTCTTCGCGGCCGCTGGCCATCGCTTTGGAGTTTTTATCTGCTATGAGGCGATCTTTGCCGATGAAGTGCGCCAGTTCGCGAAACTCGGCGCGGACGTGCTGGTCAACATTTCCGACGATGGCTGGTATGGCGACACCAGCGCGCCGTGGCAGCATCTGAACATCGCTCGCATGCGGGCGATCGAGAACGACCGCTGGCTTCTGCGCGACACCAACAACGGCGTCACCGCTGTCATCGATCCGTATGGGCGTGTTGTCCAGAGCTTGCCGCGCCATCGCGAAACGTCGCTGCTGGCGCACTTCGACTACATCTCACGCGAAACCTTCTATACCCGCCACGGCGACTGGTTTGCCTGGCTCTGTGCCATAATCGCAATAGTTCTCGCCGTCGATGGAGCTTTGCAGAACAACGATCGCCGCGCCTGAAACTCCACCACCAAGACGGATCCACCCATGCTCACCGACCTGGAATTTACCTACAATCCTATCGAGCAGAAAGTTCGCGATCTGCAGGAGTATCTTTGACGCGGAACGTCTGCGCAAAGAACTCGCTTCCATTGAACAGAAAGTAGCCGACCCCGCCATCTGGGCCAACCCAGCCGTCTCCCAGCCGCTGATGCGGGAGCGTAAGCGGCTTGAGTCCCTGCTGGCCGATGAGGCCGAACTGCGCCGCCGCCGCGACGACATCGCTGCGTATTTTGACCTGGCCCGCGAAGGCGAATCGGTTGAAGCCGACCTGACCCGCGAGATTGAAGGCCTGCGCGCATTTTCTGAAACCCTGGAATCGCGCACCATGCTGTCGGAGGAGACCGATCCGCTGAACGCCATCGTCACCGTCCATCCCGGCGCCGGCGGCACAGAGTCGCAGGACTGGGCCGAGATGCTGATGCGCATGTATATCCGCTGGGCCGAGCAGCAGGGCTTCAAGGCGGAGATGAACGACTATCAGGCCGGCGACGAAGCCGGCATTAAATCCGCGACCTTTACCATCACCGGCGAGTACGCCTACGGCCTGCTTTCCGGGGAGACCGGCGTGCATCGGCTGGTGCGGATTTCGCCGTTCGACTCCGCCAAGCGCCGCCACACTTCTTTCGCGAGCGTCTTCGTCTCGCCCGAGATTGACGATTCCATAGAAATCGACATCAAGCCGGAAGACCTGCGCATCGACACCTATCGCTCCGGCGGCAAAGGCGGCCAGCACGTCAACACGACGGATTCCGCGGTGCGCATGACCCACCTGGCAACCGGAATCGTCGTCTCCTGCCAGAACGAGCGCTCACAGCATAAGAACCGCGAAAAGGCGATGAAGATGCTGCGGTCGCGCTTGTATGAATACGAACTGGAAAAGCAACGCGCGGCCACCAAGAAAATCGAAGACGCCAAGCTTGAAATTAACTTCGGCTCGCAGATCCGCTCCTATGTGATGCAGCCCTATCGCATGGTGAAAGATCTGCGGACCCGCGTTGAAACCGGGGATGTGGACCGCGTCTTGAACGGCGACCTCGACATGTTCACCCAGGGATTTCTCCGCCTGCGACGGGAAGGGAACTATCCCGCCGGACCGATTGAAGATTTGGACTAGGAGTCAGCAATGAACGAACCGGAACTCGTGGCGGAGATGCTGGAAAAATCGAAAGTCATCGCCGTAGTCGGCATCTCGGACAAGCCGCAACGCCCCAGCCATCACGTCGCGGAGGAGATGCAGCGGCGCGGCTATCGCATCGTTCCCGTCAATCCTGCGCTGGAGGAGGTGCTTGGCGAGCCATGCTATCCATCACTGCGGGAAATCCCCTTCGCGGTCGACCTGGTAGACGTGTTCCGTGCGCCGGAATTTGTTCCGGCGATTGTAGAAGACGCGATCGCGATCGGCGCAAAGTATCTATGGCTGCAGGAGGGAGTGGTGCACGAGCAGGCCATCGCCCACGCGGAGGAAAACGGTATTCGCGTTGTCGCCGACCGCTGCATCTACAAAGAGCACGTGCGCTGGCATAGGAACAAATGAGGGGAATCCAATCCATCATCGTTCCAGCCGCGTAGCGAGGGAGAGGAACCTGGATTGAGTTTGGCATCCTGGCCGAACCGTAGCGTAGTGGAGAAGTTTGCATTCCTGAAATTCAGCGGCTATCGAATCTTTGACGGTAAAATAGGGAAGAAGGCATTGTGCAACGTAACCACAAAGCATCCAGGTTTTTTGCCGCGGTCCTGGGCGCCCTTGCCTTCCTGTTTGCCTGCGTGCAATCCCATGCCCAGCCGGTACGCACGCAACATTTAACCGTTGAACTTATTACAGAAACCCAGACCATTGCTCCGAACCATGATTTTCTCGCCGGGCTGCATTTTGTGCTCGACCCGGGCTGGCACATTTATTGGATCAACGCTGGCGATGCCGGTGAGCCGCCCACCGTGAAATGGCAGCTTCCCGCAGGCATCACCGTGGGCGATCTTCAGTTCCCCGCGCCGCAACGGCTGCCGCTCGGTCCCTTGATGGACTTCGGCTATCAACAAGCAATCCTGCTGCCCGTGCCCATGCACGCCGGCGGCAACATCAAGCCCGGATCCAAACAAACGTTGCGGGGTAATCTTAACTTCCTGGTCTGCAGCAGCGTCTGCATCCCAGGGCACGCGCAACTGCAACACACGGTTCCCGTCACTGCCCACCCCGGCCCGCCAGATCCCGCAACGGCGCCCTTGTTTCTTGCTGCGAAACGCCGGCTGCCGCAATCGCTGCCCGCCGGCGGATCAGTTTCCGTGGCACAGACCAGGGCGGCATTTGTCGTGACGCTGCGCACTGGCCTTCGCATCGCTTCGGCGGAATTTTATCCCTACGATCAAAACGTCATCGACAATGCCGCGCCGCAAACCTCCCAGCCGCTGGTGAACGGCGTTCGCATCACCATTTCCAAAGCGCAAGCGCTGCAGAAAGCTCCGGCCCGTCTGCATGGCCTGATCGAGCTACCCAATGGCCCGGCGTACCAATTCAGCTCGGCGATCTCGAACGCCGCCGCGCCCTTGTCCTCGCCCCCGAAAGGCACATCTCTGTTACGCATTCTGGGCCTGGCGTTTCTCGGCGGCCTCATCCTGAACCTGATGCCCTGCGTGTTCCCGGTGCTCTTCATCAAGGGGCTGTCGCTGGTGCAGTCATCGGGAGAAGAGCGCAAGCGCCTGCGCGCCCACGGAGCACTGTACACGCTTGGGATTCTTGTTTCTTTCTGGATCATTGTCGCGATCCTGCTGCTGCTCCGCGCCGGCGGCAGCCACCTCGGCTGGGGATTTCAATTTCAATCGCCCTACTTTGTCGCCGTCATGGCGCTCCTGTTCTTCTTCCTCGGCCTCAGCCTTGCCGGGCAGTTTGAGATTGGTCTGTCCGCCACGAGCATCGGCGGCGGCCTCGCCCAGCGCAGCGGCTACACCGGCAGCTTCTTTACCGGCGTGCTGGCAACTGTGGTCGCCACACCCTGCATGGCGCCTCTTCTTGGCGCGGCGATCGGATTCGCGCTGTCGCAAACCGCGTTGGTCACCTTCGCGGTGTTTACTCTGGTCGCGCTGGGGCTTGCCCTACCCTATGTAGTGTTGACGGTGCAGCCCGGCTGGGCGCGCCTGCTGCCCCGGCCCGGCCGATGGATGGAGTATCTCAAGCAGGCGGTTTCCATCCCCATCTTTCTCGCCATGATCTGGATGGTCTGGGTCTTCGGTCTGGAGACAGGAATCGGCCCGGTCGCGGCGTTGTTGGGCGGCATGCTGATTACCGCCATCGCCGGCTGGGTGCTGGGCCACTGGCCGGCAAAGTGGGGCGCGGTGATCGTCGCCGTACTGTTGCTGATGGCCGCTGTAGCGCTGCCCAGTGTCGCCGCCAGCCAGCTTCCCCATGCGGAGAACCGTGCCGCGGTCGCGTCCACGGCAAGTGACTGGCAGCCCTATAGCGAAAAACAACTGGCTGCGGATCGTACGCAGGGCAACGCCGTCTTTGTGGACTTTTCCGCGGCCTGGTGCCTCAGTTGTCAGGTGAATGAGCGTGTCGTGCTCGACACTCCGGAAGTCAAACAAGCTTTCCGCAACCACAGGATTGTGATGATGCGCGCCGACTGGACTGACCACAACGACATGATCACCGACGCACTGCAAAAACTCGGGCGCAGCGGCGTCCCCACCTACGCGCTCTATTCGGGAGCACCGGACACGGCGCCCACGCTGCTGCCCGAAGTGCTGACGACGCAGATTGTGCTCGATGCGCTGCGACAGGTCCAGCCAAACCCTTCATAAGGTAGTCCGGGTGCCCCACTCTCGCCGCGTCCTTTGCGGCTAGATTGGGAGGCAACTCAGCTTCCTTTGCGATTTTGTTTCCGAATCTCCGCAATCTCTTCCATCCGCTGCCGCAATTGTTTCTCCCGCCCGCGGCCGGTTGGCTCGTAGTATCTGCGCCCAATCAGCCCCGGCGGCAGGCATTCCATGTCGGACACCGCCCCCGCTTCATCATGCGCATAGCGATAATCTTTGCCGTAATCGAGCTCTTCCATCAGCTTGGTCGGCGCATTGCGCAGATGCAGCGGCACCGGCTCTGCGCGGGTCTCGTCCACATCGCGCCGCACCGCGCCGAAGGCTGTGTAGAGCGCGTTCGACTTAGGCGCCAGCGCCAGATAGACGGCAGCCTGCGCCAGCGCCAAGTCCCCCTCCGGCGAGCCTAGAAAATCCATGGCATCGCGCGCGGAAAGCGTCAGGTTGAGCGCTTCCGGCGCGGCCAGCCCAATATCTTCCGAGGCCATCCGCACCAGCCGCCGTGCCAGGTACATCGGATCTTCTCCGGAGCGCAACATGCGGGCCAGCCAGTAGAGCGCGGCATCGGCGTCGCTGTTGCGGATCGACTTGTGCAGCGCCGAGATCAGGTTGTAGTGCTCCTCGCCGCTCTTGTCGTAAAGCAGCGTCTTCTGCTGGACCGCATCGGCGATCAGTTTTCCATCCAGCTCCTTCTGGCTTGCGCTCGCGGCCAGCCGGGTCGCCGCTTCCAGCACGTTGTAGGCGCGGCGTACATCTCCATTCGCATACCCGGCAATGACTTTCAGCGCATCTGATTTTGCAGCGATGCCGAAGCCGCCCAGCCCGCGTTCTGTATCGGCCAGCGCCGTCTCCAGCAGGCGAACGATCTGTTCGTCGCTCAACGCCTCCAGCACGTAGACGCGGCAGCGCGAGAGAAGCGCGGCGTTCAGCTCAAACGATGGATTCTCCGTGGTCGCGCCAATCAGCCGAATCGATCCGCGCTCCACATACGGCAGAAATGCGTCCTGCTGGCTGCGGTTGAAGCGGTGAATCTCGTCGATAAACAGGATGGTCCGCATGCCGGAAGACGCCGCCCGGTCGGCATCGCTCATCACCTGCTTGATTTCCTTGATCCCGCTGACCACCGCAGAAAATTCGATAAACGTAGCCCGGGTGGTATGGGCGACGATCTTGGCCAGCGTGGTTTTGCCGACGCCCGGTGGCCCCCAGAGGATCATCGAAGTGGTGTCGTCGCTCTCCAGTTGCACGCGCAGCGCCTTGCCCGGCGCCAGCAAATGCTCCTGCCCGACAAATTCATCGAGCGTGCGGGGGCGCATGCGCTCCGCCAGCGGTTGCTGCCGAAGGTCCGGTGAAGGGTAGTCGGGATCGCCGGGGACTGTCTCGAACAGGCTCATGCGCTGCCTCGCTGGCGCGATGCTTCATACAGCAGAATCGCAGCGGCCACAGCAGCGTTCAGCGACTCCACGGGGCCCGAGCACGGAATGCGAATCGATCCCGAACAGAGCGCCGAGACTTCCGCTGGAATCCCCGCGCCCTCGTTGCCGATGACGAAGCCGAACCGCCCGCTCAAATTCGTGTCCCCCAGCGAATTGCCCTCGTTGGCGTCACAGGCGTAGAGCGGAATCTTTTTCTCGCGCAATCGCCGCAGCATCGCGATGTCTTCCAGGCCAATCACCGGCAGACGGAACATCGAACCCACAGACGCGCGCAGCACCTTCTGGTTCCATGGATTTGCGCTGCCCGGCGTTAGCAGCACGCCGGTCGCGCCAAACGCCTCCGCACTTCTCACAATCGTTCCCACGTTGCCGGGGTCCTGCACACCGGCCAGCACCACCAGCAGAGGATCCTCGCCGCGCAGCACGGAGTCGAGCGACCAGCGCGGCGCTTCCACCAGCGCGGCAATCCCCTGGGGCGACTCGGTCGCGCAGGCGTGATCGAAGGCGTCTGCCGCGACTACGAAGCGCGCAGCCTCGTCGGCATCCATCCACGCCGCCCGATCCTCGCGCAGAAACACCGTGTCGATGCGTAGACCGCTGCGTACCGCTTCCAGCAGCGAGTGTTCCCCTTCGACCGCAATCAGGCCGTCGGCGCCAACTTCCGGGCGCAGCAAACGCCGGCGCAGATCCTTCAGCCGCGCATTCTGACGGCTGCGGATGATTTCCTCGGTGGCGGCCGGCGGGCGCGTCATACTTCGCGATTTTACGCTGTAACGCGGCCTGGAAGCTGGCCCGCAAGGGGATATCCAGGACGAGCGGGTATCATGGTTGCAGCGCGTCAGCGTTTGCCGTCGCTCGATCGTTGTTACTTCCCAGCTTGCTGCTGCTGTTGGAGATAAGTTTGTCAGCAGAACTTTTGCGCGTGAACCCGGACGAGCCGGAGCCGGAAAAACTCGAATACATTGTGCGCTGCCTGCGCGCCGGCAATGTCGTCGGCCTGCCCACGGATACGTTCTACGGCCTGGCCGTCGATCCGGTCAACTTGCATGCCGTCGATCAGATTTATGTCATCAAGCAGCGGTTGCGCCATAAGCCGCTGTCGCTGCTGCTGGCCAACGCCGCCCAGGCGTACGAGATAGCACGCAACCTCGACGCAAGATTCGACCGGTTGACGGAGCGCTTCTGGCCCGGTCCGCTCACGGTGATTGTCCGCGCCGGAACCCGGCTGCCGCTGCGCGTGACCGCGAACACCGGCAACGTCGCCCTGCGCGTGCCGGACGCGGAAATTCCCCGCGCTGTGGTTCGGTTGCTGGGGTTGCCGGTGACGGCGACTTCTGCCAATGCGTTTGGCGCGCCGGAATGCACCCATGCCATCGGTGTGCGCGACCAGCTTGGCGACCGCATTCCGCTGATCGTCGATGGCGGCCCCACCGCCCGCAGTCTGCCGACGACAATCGTCGATCTGTCCGCCGGCCCGGGAACGTGGCAGGTCATCCGCGAGGGAGCAATCCCAACCCATGAAATTGCCCTGGCGCTGCAGTAACGGGGAATACCAAAAATGGCCAACGGTGAAGTCGGCGAACCCGGCCGGATGGGTATCGAGCACGACCGACGCGCCCGAGTGCGGCGCACATTGCGGGTGCTGGCTCGGGGTCTGATCGTGGTGGCGCTGATTCTGGCGGGAGTCTGGTTCTGGTGGCTCTTTCGTCAGATTCACCGCACCGCGACACTGCACCAGGCGGCGCCGGCCGACGCCATCGCCGTCTTTGGGGCCGCGGAATATCGCGGCCGGCCCTCGCCGGTACTGGCCGCCCGGCTTCAGCATGCGCTCGACCTCTACCGGCGCGGGCTGGCGCCCATTGTCATTGCCCTGGGCGGCGGCATCGATCCGCAATACAGCGAGGGCGGCGTAGGCCGCGATTTTCTGCTGGCCCACGGCGTCCCCGACAGCGCCATCATTGCCGAGACCGCCAGTAGCGATACCGAGGAATCTGTCGCCAGACTGGCGGCGATCGCACGGGAAAACCATCTGCATACCATTCTGGTGGTCAGCGACGGCACCCATCTGTTCCGCATCCAGCAACTCTGTGCCGCGGCGGGGCTGCATGTGCTGATTTCGCCGCGGCAACCCGGCAGGTCGGTCGGCGGCCTCGAAATGGCGGAGCGATATGCACATGAAATGGCTGGCTACACGCTGTGGCGGCTTCACCTCTACTGAGCTTTCCGCAGCCGGTGGAGGAATTCTGCGGCGCCGCCCGCCGAAGCCTGTGCACACCCCCGCCAAACTCGCGGCGCTGATTTACAATCGGCTATAGCTTCAGTTGACGGCTGGGAATTACGGGGTGTTTACGAGTGGTGTCAGTTTCTGGGCGCAGGCGTCCATGGGTTGCGGTTGGGTCCGTCCTTTTTCTTGCAATTTTGGGCTGCGGCAATATCTATCGTCCGGTGGTCACCAGTCTGCCCCCGGTGCAGCCCGCTGCCCAGCCGACGAAGTATGCGCTGGTCATGACCTGCCAGGATCCGACGAATGTTCTGGCGTCGGCCATTGATCAGGTTTGCGATTCAACCACGTCTCCGGGACTGGCGTCGCTGGTCGATTTTTCCGGCGACACGCTCATGGCGCGGATCAACCTCGGGACCGGCGGCCCGCGCTGGCTGGAACTGAGCATCCCGGGCAATACCGCCTATGTCGTCAACGCCGACGGCACCGTGAATAGCTTTTTTGCATTCAGCAGCTCCGCGCAACCGTTGGAAAACAAGAGCGTCAACACCAGTACGCTTCCGCAGACGCCCCCCAGCCTGCCGAACACGTTGCTGTACACGGCAAAATATCTTTACGTGTCGCAGCCGGGAAGAAGCTCCGTTGAAGTTTTGTCCTCGGGCGGCTCCGCCGCCCCGTCCGCATCTCTGGAAATTCCAGTTGCGGCCAACCCGGTTAATTTTGTGGGGAACGCCAGCGCGCAGCGGATTTATGTCATCAGCCAGGGGGCGAACAACGGCGGTTGCCCCACGTCCGGCGCCGACGGCACCGTTACTTCGATTGAAACCGCGACAAATACTCCTTCGGCGACGCTGACCGTTGGCCCCTGCCCGGTCTACGGCGTGATGAGCGTCGATAACCGGCGCACGTTCATTCTGAATGAGGGCGGCGACACCATCAGCGTGATCGACAGCCAGCAGAATCAGATCGATCCCAATTTCCCCAACGGCATCACCGTCGGCAACAATCCGATCTGGGCCGATATTCTCACCAGCTCCTCGTTGCTGGCCGTTGCGAACTCTGGTTCCAATACGGTTTCGCTGATCAACATCAGCGAGGATTCCTATGGCAACGACGGTCCCAACTTCGGGCAGATTGTCGCCACCATTCCCGTGGGCTCCGATCCGTCTTCTCTCGCCTTTTTGCAAGACGGCTCGCAGCTCTTCGTCGCCAACCGCGACGATGGAACGGTCAGCGCCATCAACCTGACCACCTACACGAATACCAAGACGATTCCGCTGCCTCCGGAGCCATGCGCTCCGCCCGACAATGTCGGCTGTCCCGCGGTCCATCCCATCTCGATCGCCGCCACCACCAGCACTCCGCTCGGTAAGGTATACGTCGTTTCGCCGGATTCCGACGTGATGACAATTCTGCGGACGGACAACGACACGATCTACAAGAACCTGACGCTGACGGGAAATGGCGTTCAGGTTCGGGTCACGGCGCCCTAGCTGGGTGCCATCCTGGCATCCTGTGCGAAGCGGTGGGATCAATCGCGAGCTGTTCGCCGCGCGCGGAGGACAAGGTCGCTCATTTCAGTGGATACGATCCGAAACGCTCGCGGTAGGATACCGGAGTGAAGCTTCGCCTGGACAGGGTCCTCGTAGAACGCGGTCTGACGCCCACTCGCACCCGCGCCCAGGAACGCATCGCCGCCGGCCAGGTCAGCGTCGACGGCGTAGTTGTCACTCGCGCCAGCTTCGCGGTGGCGGCCGATCAGACGGTCGAAACTCATGGCGAAGATACTCCCTACGTCAGCCGCGGGGGGGCTGAAGTTGGCCGCCGCGCTCGACGCCTGGAAGATTGAGGTCGCCGAGCGTATTTGCCTCGATGTCGGCATTTCAACCGGGGGCTTCAGCGACTGTATGCTGCAACGCGGAGCCGGGCAGGTCGTCGGCATCGACAGCGGCCACGGCCAGTTGGCCGCGTCCCTCCGGAGTCATCCCCGTCTGCGTTTGCTTGAGGGCGTCAACGCCCGCTATCTCACGGCTTCGCTGTTGCCCGACGGCATCAGCTTTGTCGCGGTCGACGTGTCGTTTATCGCGGCCGCGCTTGTGTTGCCCGCCGTCCTCGCTTCCGCGTTTTCTGCCCAGGCTGCGGCGGGCAGGCGCGAGTTGGTCGTTCTGGTCAAGCCGCAATACGAAGCGGGCAGGGAATTTGTCGGCAAGCATGGCCTGGTCAGGAATCCCGCCGCGTATGGACTCGCCATCGATCGGGTCCGGGATGCTGTGCTGGCGAACGGCGCGCAACGAACCGAACTCATCGACTCGCCTATCGTCGGAGGGGAAGGGAATCGGGAATTTTTGTTGTACGCTCGGTTCTAAGGAGATTTCATGCCGCTGATCGCGATCCTGTCCAAACCGCTGAAGCCGGAGCTGGCGACGATTCTGCGCGAACTGACGGCCTGGCTCGATCAACGCGGCTATCGCACCGTCCTCGATCCGGTCAGCACCGACTACATCGGCGGTGGGGAGCCGGTGCCGAGGCATCGCCTGCATGAGCACGCGCCGGCGTTGGTCATCGTTCTGGGCGGAGACGGTACCCTGCTGGCCGCTGCCCGGGCGTTCGCCCGCACCGGCACGCCCATTCTAAGCGTCAACCTGGGTTCGCTGGGATTTTTGGCCGAAGTTCCGCTAGCCGAAATGTATTCCACGCTTGAGGCATGGTGCTGCGACGGTTGCAACCTCGATGAGCGCTCCATGCTGCACACCGAGGTGCGCCGCGCCGGCCAAATACATCGAGAATTTGAAGCCCTCAACGACGTCGTCATCACCAAGGGAACCATCGCCCGCATGGTCAATCTGACAGTCCGGATGGGAGCCAGCCTGGTCGCTCAGTTGCGGGCTGACGGCGTGATCGTTTCCACCCCGACCGGTTCGACGGCGTACAACCTGGCCGCCAACGGCCCCATCCTGGCGCCCGATGTCGATGGCATGATCCTGACCGCCATCTGTCCCCACCAGCTTACCGTCCGTCCGCTGGTGGTACGCGGCGACGCCGAGATCTCGCTCAGCATCGAAGGGGTCCCGGAGCAGATTTATCTGACCGTCGACGGCCAGGAGGCGATCGAGCTTCATCTGGGTGATGAAATCTACTGCCGCCGCTCTCAGCACACGATCCGGCTGGTGCGAATGAGCGGGAACAGCTTTTTCGATGTGCTGCGGGCCAAACTCAAATGGGGCGAACGTTAGGCTCCCGAGTCATTGATTTCGGGTACAGATTTGTTGACCCAGGCGGAATGCTCCGCAGTCCCGGGACCCGCGTTCCAAGGACCCGCGTTCCCACTCCGTCCTTCCGATGAGAGGGTCGAAAGGGGAAGCGATCCGGTCGTACCTACTCCTTCAGCAGTTCATCCAGCAGGATCTTGGCCTTGTTCGCCAGTGTCGTGGCTCCGACGACATCGTTCATCCCCCAGGCCTGCTTGGCCTGGGTTAGAAACGATTCGACCTGTGCGATGGCGTCTTTGTGCCGCGCCTGCTGCGCTTGCGAGAGCGTTTTCAGGCGTTTCTCGGTGCTCTCAATCAGGTGTTCTGTGGTTTCGTTCTCGTGCGGGCTGGCGGTGGCGTCGTCGGCCGACAACTGTCCCAGCACAGCGGCTGCCGTCGGCGGCGAGGCTGCCGGCGGCTGGTTGGCGGCACTCTCGGTCTCCGTCTCTGTCTTATGGACTCGCCGCCGCCGATGCATTCTCCCGGTATTCTTCTTCTTCGGCGGCGGAGGCGTTTCGGCCTGGACAACCGGGGCGGATGGCTTTGCTTTGTTTAACTCAACGTTAGGGAAGGCCAACGGCGGCACGGGCGGCAGGGTGCTGACGATCGGCGCCTGCGCCTGGTGAGACGGCGCGGCCGCCTGCACCGGTTTATGGTGGCAGCCGGTGATTACGAGAATCGACAGAAGTGAAACAGATAACAGGCGCAAATACCGCATTCGGGCCCTTGCATCTTTCTTTGAAAGCAAAATTCTTCCGTCCGCATCAACGTGCTCTCGATCACAGTAAATTATCCAGCCGTTGTTTTTAAACTGCCCTTCATTTCCGCCGCGGCAGCGATCGGAAGCCGGAATGTGAACTGTGTCCCGACGTCCATTTCAGATTCTACTTGAACCGAGCCGCTATGGAGTTGCAGGATGCGATACGTCATGGCCAGGCCGATCCCGGTCCCGTCCCGCTTGGTGGTGAAATACAAGTTGAAAATGCGCCCGATGATCTCGGCTGGGATGCCGCAGCCCTGGTCGCGAATGCGCAGCGTCACCTCGTGCGCGCTCTGCTTCAGGTCGACATGCAGCTCGCCGCCCTCCGCCATGGCCTGGGCACCGTTCAGCAGCACGTTGAGCAGGGCCTGCTGGATCAGGTCGGAATCCACCCGGACATGGACCGGGGTGTCCGGCATGTTGCTGGAAACAATAACCCGCCTCTGCGCCAGGTCGGGCTCCGCCAGGGTGAGGACGGAAGTGACGATGGCGCGCAGATCATGCGTGCCGAGGTCCAATTCCACCGGGCGAGAGAAGTCGATCAGCGTCTGCACCACCCGGTCCAACCGGCGAATTTCATTCTGGATCACGTCAACGTGGCGCTCGGCGGTACTGTCGTGCCGGACCAACTTCTCGCGCAGCAGCTCCAGATGCACCACAATGGCGTTGATGGGATTCTTGACCTCGTGGCCGACGCCGGAAGTCAGGCGTCCCAGGTCGGCCAGCCGCCTCGATACCTCGAGTTCATACTCGATCTGCCGCATCGATTCGCTGTCGTGCAGGGTTAGCAGCGCCCCCAGACTGTCGGAGGGCGTGCTGGTGTCCTCGCTATGGATAAAGTCGAGCGATACCTGGATGCGTCGCCCGGTCTCGGTAATCACTTCCTCCTGCAGCAGCATCATGCGCGCATTGAACGCGCGCCGCACCACCTGGCCCAGCATCGACTGGCGGTCGAAGATGTCGTGCAGCTCCATGCCCAGCATATGGTCGCGGCTCATCCCCAGAAAATGCTCGACCGAATCGCTGACCATCACCACGCGGGCATCCTGGGTGAACAGCATCACGCCGTCCTGCAGGTTTTCAAGCACCTGGTCCAAATTTTCCTTGAGCGCCGTGAATACCTCTTCCACGCTGCGAATCCGCTTGCCGATGCGCTCGATCTTACTCGATACCCGGGAAAATTCATCCGTCGAGCCGGGTAACAGTTCCGGCTCCGGGAGCGACGGCGGCTCCGCCAGCATGAACTGGTCCAGCCGGTCGCTGATCACCTGCAGCGGGTGCAGCGCCATGTTCGAGAGCAGCGCCGACAATAGGATGATGACTCCGATCGCCAGCACCACGATTACCATTTCCGCGTGCAACCAGGGCGCGAGCTGGCTGCGCAGGAACGTGGTTCGCACCCCCACCCGGATGGTGAGGAAAGGAGAGCGCATTCCGGCATGGTTGCGGTCCAGCTTGGCATCGACGGCGTAGACGGCGGGCGGCCCGAACACGATATGGAACTTGCGCCACGCCGTCATTTGCAAGAGCGACAGAAAAGACGGTTCCGGCGGCAGCATCTGGCCCTGGAACAGCGGGTCCGTGCTCAGCAGAATCCTGCCCGAGCTGTTGGCCACGTTGATGTCGTAAATCGTCGGCGCGTACCGAATAAACGAGTTCAGCGTCAGTTGGAGTGCGCCGTCTTTATGCAGGGTGGTGGCAATGGCATCGTCCAGTGCGTTGGGATCGCTGGGATTCAGCGGCACGGTGGCCACGCCGTGCTCAATGGCGGATCGCACCGCCAGCAGCACCTGGTGCGCGGCGATGTCGTTATGCTGATAGCTCTGCTGAATCCGCTCGGAAAGCAGCTGCGACAGGTAGAGCAGAGACAGGGAGATGACTAGCACCGACACGATGCCGGTGATCGCCAGGACGAGTTTGGTGCGGATTCTCATGCCTTCTACCGAAAATCAATTTCCGTCGGCTCCCAGAAAGGATCGTCATCCCGAGCGCGACGCAACCGGGGTCCCCAGCGACAGGTCTGCGTCGCTGGGGTGGAAAGCGGAGTCCAGGGACCGGCGGTTTGCTCCACCTCCGCTTAGCTGCCGTACTCCTTCAGCTTGTTGTGCAGCGTCTTCAAGCTGATGCCGAGAATTTCCGCCGCCCGCGTTTTGTTATTGCCGGTCGACTCCAGCGTACGCAGGATCAGCCTCTTCTCGGCTTCATCCACGGTGGTGCCGACGGGCATCTGCACCTGGCTGGAGTCGCCGGCGACGGTCGGTCGCACCGTCCCAAAGCCCGGCGGCAAATGCTGCCGTCCCAGTTTTCCAGTGCCGCACAGAACCACTGCGCGTTCCATTGCATTGCGCAATTCGCGGACGTTCCCCGGCCAGTCATAGGCGGCGAACTCCTCCAGGACCGACGGGTCGATCCCGCTGACGCGGCAGCCGTGGCGTTCGTTCATGGTGCGGACCATCGCCTCGGCAATCGGCGGGATGTCCTCCAGATGCAGACGCAGCGGCGGCATGTCGATGTTGAACACATTCAAGCGGTAATATAGGTCGCTGCGCAGGTGGCCATCCGCAATCGCCGACGCCGGGTCTTTGTTCGTGGCCGCCAGTACGCGCACGTTGATCTGTGATTCGACCTTGCTGCCCAGCCGCCGGTAGGTGCGGTCCTCCAGCACCCGCAGCAGCTTGGCCTGGGTGGCGATCGGCATTTCGCCGATTTCGTCCAGCAGCAGCGTGCCTTCCTCGGCCAGCTCGAAGCAGCCCGCCCGGCGCTCCACCGCGCCGGTAAAAGCGCCGCGCTCATGACCGAAAATTTCGCTTTCGATCAGCGTTTCCGGGATGGCCGCACAATTGACGGCGATAAAGGGCTTGTCGCTGCGCCCGCTTAACTCATGCAGCGTTCGCGCCACCACTTCCTTCCCGGTGCCGCTCTCCCCGGTAATCAGCACGGAGACATTGTTCGGCGCGATGCGCTCGATCAGCGAGAAGATCGCCTGCATGGGCGGCGATTTGCCGACCAGCGACCCCAGCATGCCCGTCTCGCGCACCTTGCGGCGAGCGCTCTCGATGCTGCGCTCCGTCTGCCGCTGGGAACTCGCGTCGCTCAGCAGGCGCTTCAGGTGCACCGGATCGATGGGCTTTTGAATATAGTCGAACGCGCCCAGCTTCATCGACTCCACCGCGCTCTCAATGCTGCCCTGCGCGGTGAGCATGATGACGGTCATATTTCCTTCGAGATTCCCCAGCTTGCCGAGCAGCGTCAGCCCGTCCATACGCGGCATCTTCAAGTCCGATACCAGGATGGACGGATGCCACTCCTCGATCCGTTCGAGCGCCTCGACGCCATCGCCGGCAACGGCGGTGGCATAGCCCCATCCGGAGATCAGCTCCGCCAGTCCCATGCGGGCGTTGGGTTCATCCTCGACGATCAATACTTTCTGGCTCATAGTGTTGGCGACGATCAACCTTCAGGGATCCTACCCTGTTTGTACCATGGGCATTCGTCTGCTGCTCTCAATTTCCTGGACAAGCCGGCCCTCCATTCCCAGATGTATCCTGAATCGCGTATGGAACAGGAAATCTCCGTTCACGATCTTCACCGCCTCCGCCAGCTTTCCGCCGAACAAACCGGCCAGACATTGCGCCTTCTGGATGTGCGCCAGCCCTGGGAAGCGGATACGGCGGCCATTGCCGGTGGGCATCTTATTCCCATGGAAGAACTCCCCGACCGGGCGCTCGAAGAGCTCAACCTCGAGGAGCACATCGTTGTCTATTGCCATCATGGTCGGCGCTCGCTTCCCGCGGTTTACTGGCTGCGCGAGAACGGATTCGCAAAATCGCAGTCCCTGGCCGGAGGCATTGAAGCCTGGTCGCGGTTGATCGATCCCTCCGTGCCGGAATACGAGGGCTCCGGAGGCTGACCGGCCTCCCCACCCGCCAATAGGCAGAAGATGAAGTTTCCAAGACGATTCGGCGCCGTTTCCCCATCGCGATCATCGAACAAGCATCTACTAGAGAGAGGGAAAACAGAATGAAAACTCTGGTGATCGGCGGCACGGGCAAAGTGGGGTCAGCGGTGGTACGGGAGTTGCTCCGTCGCAAAACCAATGTGCGGATGATGGTGCGCCGGCAGGAAGCAGTAGTACCGGATGGGGTGGAAAAGGTCAACGGCGATCTTCTCGATCCACTCGCCGTCGCCAAGGCGCTGGATGGAGTGGACAAGCTTTTCCTTTTGAATGCCGTGGTCCCGGACGAACTGACCCAGGGACTGATCGCCTTCGCTTTAGCAAAACGCAAAAAGCTGAAACATGTCGTCTATCTCTCCGTGTTCGGCGCGGACCGCTTCCAGGACGTTGCCCATTTTGCCTCCAAAGCGGCGATTGAGAACGCCATGCGCGCGTCCGACTTGCCCTTCACCATTCGTCGGCCCAACTACTTTATGCAGAATGACCTGGGATTGAAAGACGCCCTTACCAAAGCAGGCATCTATCCAATTCCGCTGGGCCGGCAGGGTGTATCCGCGGTCGATATACGGGATATTGCCGAGGTGGCGGCAATCGCCTTGACCACTGACGGCCATGAAGGCAAGACCTACAATCTGAACGGGCCCGATGCGTTGAGCGGACCCAGGGCGGCTGCCATCTGGACCGACCTGTTGGGCAGCCCGGTTCGGTATGCCGGTGAGGATATGGATGGCTTCGAGGAACAGATGCGCGGAATGGCTCCAGCCTGGTTGGCCTTCGACATGCGCATGATGTTTCAGCGGTATCTTGAACGCGGGTTTTTAGCAGAGGCGGGCGACGTGGCGAATCTAACGGCGTTGCTCGGTCATCCGCCAAGGAACTATCAGGATTTCGCCCGGGAAGCGGCCGAGAAGTGGCGGAGTTGAGGAAAGCGGAGATGGACTGGCGATCCATCTCCGCACATTTCTTCGAGCCGTCCCTTACCAGGCTCATCGTTTCTGGCGTCGGCGATCGGTGCCGTACGGAGGAAGCTCTGAAGAAATCGAAATGTGGAGTACCGCGGTTTCTTCTCCACATCGACTGAAAGAACGAGGGAAAATGTCCAACAGCGCTCTCCAATTTGCCCGCGACAACCAGGCGCGCTTTCTCTGCGAGCTGAAGAATCTGCTGCGCATCCCGTCCATCTCCACCTCGCCGGCAAATCGAGAGTACGTGCGCCACACCGCGGAGGTGCTCGCGAAGGAGTTGCGCCACATCGGGTTGGAACATGTGGAGATCATTGAAACGGACGGACACCCGCTCGTCTATGCCGACTGGCTGCACGCGGACGGCAAGCCTACCTGCCTTTGCTATGGCCACTATGATGTGCAGCCGCCCGATCCGCTGGATGAATGGATCAGCCCGCCGTTCGAGCCTACCGAGCGCAACGGCAACCTGTACGCGCGCGGCGCCGTCGACGACAAGGGCCAGATGTACATGCACATCAAGGCCCTGGAAAGCCTGCTGCACGCCCACGACGGAAGCCTGCCGTTGAATGTCCGCATCCTTCTAGAAGGAGAAGAAGAGGTGGGCGGCGAAGGCATTGCCCGCTTCGTCCGCGAGCGCCCGGAACGGCTCAAGTCCGACTTTGCCCTCATCTCCGACACGGAAATGTTCGCGCCCGACCTGCCGACGCTGTGTGTCGGCCTGCGCGGCATGATCTACACAGAAATTGAAGCGCGAGGAGCGGCCACCGATCTTCATTCCGGCGTTTACGGCGGCGCAGCGCCCAATCCATTCTTTGCCCTGTGCCAGATTCTGGCCCAATTGAAGGACGCCGACGGCCACATCCTCATTCCCGGCATGTACGACGCCGTTGTGCCGCCGTCCGCCGACGAACTGGCGACGTGGAAGTCGCTGCCATTCGATGAAAAAGAATTTCAGCGAAATGAAGTCGGCTCGCTAGCCCTGACCGGCGAGCCAGATTACTCCGTACTGGAGCGGGTGTGGGCGCGGCCGACGCTGGAAATTCACGGCATGCCCGGCGGCTTTACCGGAGACGGCGCGAAGACCGTCATTCCCGCCAAAGCACTGGCGAAGGTTTCCATGCGTCTTGTGCCGAATATGCAGCCAATCGAGATTTTCAACTTGTACAAAAGTTATGTCGAATCTCTCTGTCCTGCAGGAATCAAGCTCGACGTTCGGCTGATTCATTCCGGCGACGCCATCGTGGTCGGCGTGGACAACCCCTATGTGAAAGCGGCTACGGAGGCCATGCGCGAGGTCTTCGCCAAGGAAACGGTCTTCGTCCGCTCCGGCGGATCCATCCCCATTGTCGGCGACTTCGAGCGCAGCCTGAAAATCCCTTCCGTATTGATGGGCTTCGGCCTGCCCGACGACAATATGCACGCGCCCAACGAAAAATTCAATATTTCCAACTTCTACCGTGGCATCGAATCCCTGATCCGTTTCTTTGAGCGCCTGGGCGCATAGCACCCGCGTGGAGCAGCACAACACATCATCCCAAAAATACAAATGCTTAACTCAACCGACCCTTCGTGTGAAAGCGCCGCTATTTCCGGCTTTGTTCTGGCTGGTGGGCGGAGCTCCCGTCTGCATCGGGACAAGGTGCTTCTGCCCTGGAATGGAGCCACGCTGCTCGATCACGCCATTGACCGTCTGCAACAGGTCAGCAGTCCGGTCCGGGTGTGCGCCGACCGCGACGACCTCGGCGGGTTCGGTCTACCCATCCTTCGCGACGCATTGCCGAACGCCGGTCCTCTGGGCGGAATCGTCGCCGGTCTGGAGCAGTCCCAGACGCCGTGGAACCTGTTTCTCGCGGTCGATCTGCCGCTTCTGCCGGTCGACCTGCTGCGGGCGTTGGCGGCGCGCGCGGCTGCCGAAAGAGCCGGAGCACTCTGCATCCTTCCCCAGGTCGACGGTCTGCCGCAGCCGCTCTGCGGTCTCTATCATCGTTCCCTGCGGGACGGGCTGCACGGGGCGCTCCAGCATGGCACATACAAGATCATGCACGCGGTGCGGGAGGCGACGGCCGGGATAGCGGGCGGGCGGATCGACTTGTTCGACGTCCAGTCCGAGGCCCAGTTCGACGTCCAGTCCGGCGCCCAGCCCGACGCATCGATCACTTCCATCCGCGACTGGTTCCTCAACATCAACGCCCCCCAGGACTGGCAGCGCGCCTGCGAACTGGCGTCGGCTGTGTGAAATTTCACCACCCCGCGCACAACATCCCCCAACTTCGGCTATCTTCAAAAGAATGGAAGATAGCTCCTCCAAGCCCGCGCAGCCGTTTATTGCCTTCGAGCATGTCTCCAAGACTTTTGGCGACAATGTTGTGCTCCACGACGTCAGCTTCTTCATCCTGCCTGGCGAAACGCTCTGCATCATCGGACGAAGCGGCGTCGGGAAATCCGTAGCGCTGCAGCAGATCATGGGCTTCCTCAAGCCCGACTCCGGGCGCATTCTGGTGGCCGATGAAGACGTGACCGACTACACCGAAGAGCAAATGGAACGGATCCGCCGCAAAGTGACCATGGTCTTTCAAAGCGGGGCCCTGTTCGATTCGCTTACCGTGTTTGAAAACGTGGCCTTCCCGCTGCGGGAGCGCCGCGAGTTGCGGGAAGACCAGGTCGATCAGATTGTGACCGGACTGCTGGGGATGGTCGGTGTCAGCGACATGGCAAACAGTCTGCCTTCGGATCTCTCAACCGGGATGCGCCGGGCTGTCGCCATCGGTCGCGCGCTCGCCGCACAGCCGGAGGCGATCCTCTACGACGAGCCGACCACCATGGTTGACCCGCTCATGGCGCACATGATCGGGAATCTCATTCAAAAAGTGAAGGTCCAGCTCCACCTGACCAGCATTGTCGTCACCCACGACATGCATTTCGCTGAGAAGCTGGCGGACCGGGTCCTGTTCCTGCACGAGGGTCGGGTCCAGTTCTTCGGCTCCGTCCCGGAGCTGCGCCAGACCACCGATCCCGTGCTCAAGGAGTTCCTGGATCTGGACGAGCGCACCCTTCCGGCCGCGGAACTCCTGCGGTAGATTCCGCCTGTTTTCGGGGATTTGCTAAGCTATCTGTTTTGAATAGTTTTGTAATCGGATTCTCCGCAATAAGCGAGAACAATTTTATTGCAATCGCTCCGTTGAAGGGCTACCATCTGCCTAATAACTTCTGAGCGATTTCCCCAGGTGGTTGCGGCTTGGTGCGGCGTATCCAGGTCGTATAAAGGTGAGGTAGCTCATTAGTGTGACTTGTACGGGGGGCCTACGGGTACTCCCGAAGCGATTCATCTTCCAGTGATTCGGAACATGAGTCGCAAGTTTGGGCACAGTACTTTTTACAGGAACAGCGGCGGATTTCAATGACCCTTGCTTCCTGACTACTTTTTTGTTGCAAGCCTTGAGAAGCAATTTCAATCTGCCCGATCGTAGCGACTCTACAACGTAAGCAGAGAAGACGCGAAATGGCTTCCCCCGACCTTAGCCATTGGTTCCCGGTTCGTAGTTCGGCAGCCAGTGTTGACTTTATCCCTCGTGCGGCCGCCAACACGCAGGCCGTGCACAGCAGGCCACGTGCTGTCACCCTGCTGTGGATGACGATCGACGTCCTGACCGTCTGTATCGCGGCCGGTCTGGCGACCCATTTTCGCCAGGCTCATTCGCTCGCCTACCTGGGCCATGGCGTTCCCCTGCACGGCAATCCGGCCTCTTTCCTCATCTATCTCACCGGCTTTTCCATCATTCTTGTCCTGGTCGGCCGCTCTCACGGGCTGTATGGCCCCTTGCAGAACTTCAGCGGACTCCGGGAACAACGCGTTACCGTGCAGACATGTTTCACCGCCAGCTTGATTCTGGCGGGTGCGCTCTACTTCGGACGGGCCGACACCATTTCCCGCGCCGTCATCGTCGCTACCATGGGGATGACGGCTTTTCTTCTGTGCTTCCGGCGGGCGGTCTGGCGCTTAACCCTGTATAAGCGGTATGAACGGGGCGTGGATACCCGCAATGTGCTCATCGTCGGTACTGGTTCTTCCGGCCAGGCCATCCGCAGCCACCTGCAGCGCGTTCGGCACCTGGGTTTCACCTTCAAGGGATTTGTCCGCAGCCAGGACAGTGAGACCTCCGGCGTGCATGAGGTGGACGAGTTCTCCGAGCTCGTGCCGGCAGAAATCCTGGGACATCTGCCGGATCTTGGCGATCTGGTTCGGCGCCATTTCATCGACGAGATTTTCATCACCGGACCCTGCGAGCGTGGAGTGGTCAAGCGGCTGATCGCCCAGGCCAGTGCGTGGGGGATTGATGTGCGCGTGGTTCCCGACCTGTATGACGGCCTGACCTGGACCGAGCCCATCGAATATGTCGGCAATTTTCCCACCATGCCGCTCCATCGCCGCCACATTCCGGTGGTCGGCCTCATGCTGAAGCGCGGTCTGGATGTGCTGATCTCGTCGATCGCGCTGACTCTGCTGGCGGTGCCGATGGTCGTGATCGCCCTCGCCATCCGCTTCGACTCGGCTGGGCCCATCTTCTACAGCGCCGACCGCATTGGCCGCAAGGGCAGGACCTTCCGCTGCTTGAAATTCCGTACCATGGTGGTGAATGCCGAGAGTTTGCGGGAGCAGTATGACCACAGCAATGAGCGCGACGGCGTCCTGTTCAAGATGTCCGCCGACCCCCGCGTCACCCGCCTCGGCCGCTTCCTGCGCAAGTATTCCCTCGACGAGCTGCCCCAGTTCTTCAACGTGCTGGGCGGCGATATGAGCGTCGTCGGCCCCCGTCCTCCGCTGGCCGGCGAAGTCAGCCGGTATGAGCTGCCCCACCTGCGCCGCCTGGAAGTCCTGCCCGGCATCACCGGCCTCTGGCAGGTACAGGCCCGCCAGGACCCCTCCTTCGACCAGTACATCTCCCTCGACACCGCCTACATCGACAACTGGAGCCTCTGGCTCGACATCAAGATCATGACCCGCACCCTCGGCGTGGTAGTTGCCGGCACCGGCGCCTAGCTTAAACATCGGGTGCCCCACGTCTCGCCTTTGAGAGGTGGGATAGCGTTATGATTTCCTCGGGCACGCGTATGACAACCCCTGCCGATTGTGTAAAAGAACTCGCGCACACCCGAAACCGTCATACCGGCAAAGAACGGGACACGGACGGAGCATGCTAATGAAAAATGGACGGAGAGGAAATTATCTTGGCATAATCAGCATTGTTTTGACGGCGGTATTCCAGACTTATGCGAGCTCTCGTGTTGGTCCGAACGCTTTTACCCAGAGCGTCTATATGATCTATTTGATTCTGCCCGGCATTCTTGTCGGGGCTGCCCTGATGGCTATCGCAGCCGCGTTTTGGGGATCGAAGTGGTGGCTCCTCGCACTTTTAGGCCCCGCATCTGGAGCGCTGTTGCTTTTAACAGCGAGTGCTTAGGACTGCGGGCGGGATGGCCGGGTGCCCCCATTCAAGCCCTCCGTTGGCTTGAGTGGGGTATGAGTACGCTGAATTCATGCCTTCGCGCTGAAACGGTTCCACGTATCCAGGCAAAGCCATTTCGTCCCATTTTGCTGCTATCGCCGTAGTGCTCTGTTTGCGGAAATCGAACCCCGGCCTTGTGGAACTTGCCTCCACTCAAGCCAACAGAAGGCTTGAATGGGGCCGCCCGCGCTGGCTTATGCTAAATTGGCGAATCCGCTGCTTTTGTCAGCAGGATTGAACCTATTAATTTGAAGGAGATCAGATGGCGAGATTTGTCCTCGTACATGGTGCGTTTTCCGGCGCATGGATCTGGGGACCGCTGATGGACCGGCTGAAGGCGGCCGGACACTCGGTGGATACGTTCGATCTGCCCGGGATGGGAGACGACCACACGCCGCCTGACGAAGTCACCCTGGAGGGCTGCGCTACCCGCCTTTGCGAGGTGCTCGCTTCCAGCTCCGAACCGGCGATCGTAGCGGGACACAGCATGGGCGGTGTGATCGCGACCCAGGGTGCGGCACGCTGTCCTGAACGGGTTGCGGCCCTGGTATATATATCGGCATTCATGCCAAAGGACGGTCAGAGTCTCCTCGAATTGACCAAGCTTCCAGAGGGAGCCGAGGATCAGGTCCAGGCCAATCTCACCATCGTGGGAAACCCTCCTGTCGCCATCCTGCCGGATGTGGCCTCGCGCCCCGCGTTATACGGGTGCTGTACGGATGACGTCGCGGCTTGGGCGATCGCACGACAGTGCGCGCAACCGCTCGCACCGTTCGGTACGCCGGCTTCCATACCACCCGGAGCTCTCGCAGGAATCAGGCGATATTTCGTGAGTTGCACGCAGGATCGTGCTATCCCTCCGGCGTTGCAGCGTCGGATGATTGCCGAGAATGGATGCGACGAAGTCATTGAGCTCGACACCGATCACACGCCCCACTTGTCCATGCCGAATGAGCTGGCAAGAGCCTTGGACCATTTCGCGATCCACTCGTCTGCGTAGTCATTTTGCCGGGTGCCCCATTCAAGCCGTACTTTGGCTTGAGTGGGGTATGAGGATGCTGAATTCATGCCTTCGCGCCTGAAGCGGTTCCACGAATCCGGGCAAAGCCATTTCGTCCCATTTTGCTGCTATCGCCGTAGAGCTCTGCTTACCGAAATCGAACCCAGGCAGATCTTTGAGGCCGCATTGGAGCGCGTCCGGCTCCGTTTTCGCCTTTACGTTTACGGCTACGTTGTCATGCCGAACCATGTGCATCGTTTGGTCAGCGAGCCGGAGCGGGACACACTTGCAGATGCCATAAAATCGCTGAAGCAGGGAGTATCGCGGCGGCTCATCGGGAACGCAGAGCACTTCTGGCAAAACCGTTATTACGATTTCAATATTCGGAGTGATCGGCAGTTTGTGGAGAAGCTGCGACAGATTCATCGCAACCCGATTAAACGCGGTTTATCGTGGTTTCTTACCACCCTTCAGAAAATGCTCGATAGACGCGTCATCAATGAGTTCTCCCGGTCGGATCTGTATGAATATTGATTGCGCAGTTGGATCGGACGGCCGGGTGCCCCATTCAAGCCGTAGTTGGGCTTGAGTGGGGTGAGGCAGCCGGATAAGGTCACCCCGTGCCCCGCACGCTCCAGCGCTTTCGTAACGATCCCCGAAATGAATATAGGCCCAAAACGGTAGAATGGCTGTAGACCGCCTGCGCCCGCCCGACGCGGTTTCCTGGGCCGACAACTCCGGCCGCAGCGCCGCAAGCCCGCCAGCAGATTGTTTTTTTGCGGAATCGAGCGCCCAGGTTGCCGGGTGCCCCATCCTTCGCGTAGTTAGCGAAGGGTGGGATCCACAATTCCCCCCACTGGCATTCCATCCTGCGCATCTTGTGCGACAGGGTGTCGTGGAGCCGGGTCCCCCCACTCAAGCCAACACAAGCCTTGACTAAGCCAACCGTCGGCTTCCCAGGGCGTACGCGTCTTCGACAAAGGCCGCGACGGCCTTGGTCTTCCTCTCTCCCGAAAGATTGTGCAGAAAGCCCTTTACGAAGCCGGGGTTAGGGGATCGCACGACTTGAAATTCTTCGAGGAATGCGGCTCCAACGCCTACGTCAGACTTTAGTACTTATGTCCCATCCTGATTCCCGAGTTATATTCATATTTCTGAACTGGTCAGATGAAAGATCTCGTGTATACTTCGGTTTAACTTCAGGCCATCAAGTGCATTCTGCTCGTTGCAGAACTCCAAAATTTTCCTAAACTGGTTCTTTTATTTTTAGGACCTCTCTCTCGAAGTGCGAATTTGTGAAAAATACGACTCGACGTGCTTTTCTGGCTTCTTTGGCGGCATCCGGCGTACTAACTGCGTGTGGCGGCAATTCAACCTCGCCTACGCCGACCCCGACACCAACTTCGACCCCGACCCCGACGCCAACACCCACCCCGACCCCAACCCTCACCCCAACGCCGACACCACCTCCGGCGGCCAAGGTGCCGCTGACCATCGACCTGTCCCAGGCCAATCTGCCGGCGGGGACGCCAGCGTATGCCTATATCATTGGCGGGTATATCACCGACCCGACGCCGGCAGCCTCTCCCATCTTGAATTACCGCCTGGATGCTTCCGGCGGAGTGCATCAGATGAGCACGAGCGACCCAACCTTCCCGGCCAAAACATTTCCCGGCTCCGGCGCGTTCAGCGGGACGGATCTGACCACACTTGAAGCGAACTATCCCGACTCATGGTCTGACGACAGCATCCCGTTGTCGCTGACGACTCCGACTGTCATTGATCTGTCCGGCATCAACAGCACAAATATACCTGGACTTGGCGTTGGAACGAATGCCTTTAGCGGACGCATCTACATCTCGCTTGGAGTTCTAAAGCTGCCGTTCACCGTGCTGGCTCCAGGCTCGACCAGCACCAACCCTTTCGCCGGACCGTCGCCGGTCGCAGCGGCGGTGGGTGCTCTGTGTCTTTACGACTGGTTTGAGTTTTCCATTACCGGCCCAGGACCCTCGACCGCAGCGGGCATATTGAATGGCAACACCACTCAGGTGGATGAATTCGCTTTGCCACTCGTCATCAACGTCATCCCGGGCGGCGCGACGCAAGGCAAACTGACCCTGACGCGCACCGCGGTGATGAACGACATCAATACTTTTGCCGCGCCATTGAACGGTATTTTGACGCAGCCGGTGACTGTGCCGGCGGCTTATCCGTCGGGAACCGGCTATCTGCGCGCTCTCTCACCCGACGATGTTTCCGCAAGTGGGGGCGGCAGCACCCAGTTCCAGACATACTTCGATGCAACGATTTTGAAGTGGTACACGACCTGGGGCACGACTCCCATCCTTGTGAACGATACCGCAACCGGTGCGTACAGCGGCATGGTCGTGGGCGGCAGCCTGATCTTCATTCCGGGCAGTTATACAACGCAAAAGGATTGGTATACCGCGTACAACTCCGGAGCCGCCCAGATCAACTTTGGCGCGATCACCACTGCCAACCTCTGGCAATGCGCCGGCACCCTCAAATCGGGAAGCGCCGCGCAAAAGAACATCGGCAAGCAAATCCTGGCGGCGTTCAACCGGGGAGTGATGAGCAATGCACTCGATGATGGCAAATGCCCGGCTGCTTCTGATTTTTATCCTGCGGGCACTCCCTCCAATCTGTGGGCGCAAAACTTTCATGAATGGAATTCCAATGGGCTCGCCTACGGATTTGCCTATGATGATGTATGCGGTCAAAACCCCACCGTGCAGACAACAGGTCCTCTCCAGAGCCTGAACATCACTCTTGGAGCGATGTTCTAAGCTCTCTCGTTCCAGTTCGCTATAAACCTGGCGCATAGCGCGAAATCCGATGAAACACAATGCCGTGGCGGCCCCAGAAGAAACAGGTCGCCACGGCAGGACGCGAAATCTGCTTTGAATTCTGATCCTGGATGACCCCGATCCTTCCGAGGAACGTTTATTGAACCGCCTCGATGAGTCGATCTTTATCTCGATCGCGGCCTATCGCGATCCGCAGCTGGTGCCTACCGTTCTTAATTGCATCGAGAAAGCCGGCAATCCGGAACGGCTGCGATTCGGTATTTGCTGGCAACGAGATAAGGAAGAAGCAGTATTGCCTTTTCGCGAAGATCCGCGTTTCCGTATCCTGGAAGTGAGCTGGCAAGAGAGTAAAGGCGCATGCTGGGCCCGGGCCGAGATCATGAAGCTTTGGCAGGGGGAAGACTGGTTTCTACAGTTGGATTCGCATTGCCGGTTTGCCAACGGCTGGGATGAGATGTTGCTGCGGGCAGCCGCGGACACGGGCAGCGAAAAGCCTGTTCTGAGTACATATCCGGCTCCATTTACGCCCGGAGAGAATGAAATCCTGACAGATGGTCCCTTGCAAGTCGCATTTCGGGCATTTACCGCCGACGGCATTCCCCAACTGAGACCACAGCCCCTTCCGGAACACCATAAGACCCGACATCCACTGCGGGCGCGGTTTTTGTCAGCGGGATTTCTGTTCACCTGCGGGCGGTTTGCGCAAGACGTTCCATATGACCCAGAGCTGTATTTTATGGGCGAAGAGCCGGCCATGTCCGTGCGCGCCTTCACCCACGGGTACGATCTTTTTCATCCGACTGAGACGATCCTCTGGCATGATTACGGCCGTCAGAATGCCCGAAAGCACTGGGGAGACCACACCGGCAATGACGCCATCGTTCTTCCCTGGCACAAGCTGGACGAAACGAGCAGGCGCAAAGTACAAGGTTTGCTGAGTGGAGAACCGGTCGGAAACTTTGGATTGGGCCCGATGCGGACCCTGGAGGAATATGAGAGCTATGCTGGATTGTCATTCCGTGAACGGAAGGCCCAGCAATATACCTTGCGGGGGGAAGAACCGCCGAACCCAAAAACACCCGTGAACTGGACGGATGCGGTCCGTCCCTGGATTGTGAAAATCGTGTTTTCTCGCGCGCAGCTGCCGCAGGGGGCCTTGGACGATCCAATGCTCTGGTTTGTTGGAATTCAGGATTCGCAAGGGTTCGAGGTCTATCAGCAAAATCTCATGCCGGAGGAAATTCAGCCTCTCAACGGCGATGGAGACGAGCTTGCTGTCGTCTGCGAGTTTTCTTCTGAAACTGCCCCTCTATCTTGGCTTCTATGGCCATTGAGCCGTTCCCAAGGATGGCTGCAAAAGATTCAAGGTCAATTTCAGGACGGGGACATCGCCATTCTCAATGAAGATGATGGCGAAAAAGAAGGAAGCCCGGTGCCCCATTCAAGCCGTAGTTTGGCTTGAGTGGGGTGAAGCAGCCGGATAAGGTCACCCCATGTCCCGCACGCTCCAGCGCTTTCGTAACCATCCCGGGAAATGAATATAGGCTCAAAACGGTAGAATGGCTGTAGACCGCCTGCGCCCGCCCGACGCGGTTTCCTGGGCCGACAGTTCCGGCCGCAGCGCCGCAAGCCCGCCAGCAATCGTTTTTTTGCGAAATCGAACGCCCAGGTTGCCCTCCCGCCCGGGAACCGCGTGGCTTACGGCATAGGTATCAATAACTTACGGCCTGTTTCCGGGCGAGAGAAGCGCTGCACAATCCTTCAAAGTTCCTGCACAATCCTACAAATATCCTGCACAATCCTACAAATATCCTGCACAATCCTACAAATATCCTGCACAATCCTACAAATAATCCGGCGTTCAGACGGTTGGAAAGATGGCCGGCAACTCCCGCGCCCAGCCCTCGCGCCGCAGGTCTTCTTCCAGCGTTTCCGGATCGCGAAACAGCAGCGCGTGCATTCCAACCGCGCGAGCTCCTTCGACGTTTTCCATCTTGTCGTCGAGAAACAGCGCCTCCTGCGGCTGAACCCCCAGCTTCTCCAGGGTGTGCTGATAGATCGCGGCTTCCGGCTTGGTACTTCTCAGTTCGCAGGACCAGGTCAGGTGGTCGAACCCATCCAGCCAGCGGAAATGCTCTCGCATATGCGCCAGCAGGTCTTCGCCCATGTTCGACAGGATGGCGGTTTTCAGCCCTCTGGCGCGGACGCGTACCAGCCAGTCCAGCATCACTGGGTTCAGCGCGGTCCAGAGCAGAATGTCCTGCTCGATCAGCGCGTCGATGCGCGCCGCATCCATCTGGACGCCGGTGTCGCGGCCAATCGCCTGCCAAAAGGTGCGGCCGTTTAGCGTCCCCCGGTCATAGTCCAGCCGATATTTCCAGTAATGGGTGTCGAAGCTTTTCGGCGACAGTCCGGTAATGGACAGCAGGCGCTCCCACGCCCCCGGGTCGGCGGTCTTCGAGAGCACCTGACCGTAATCGAAAATAATGGCGCGCAGACGAATCGAATTGGAGCCGGAGCCGCTCAGACCGCCCCGTACAGAACGATCTTCGCGAACGACTGCGGATCGAGGCTGGCCCCGCCCACCAGCGCACCGTCGATCTCCGGCTGGTTCAGCAGGATCGGGGTATTCTCCGGCTTCACGCTGCCGCCATAGAGTATGCGCATTCTGTCGGCGATTTCCCGGCCCAATGAATGCGCTACCTGGGTACGAATCATCAAATGGGCTTCGGCGGCCATTTCTGGCGTGGCCGTCTTTCCCGTGCCGATAGCCCACACCGGTTCATAGGCGATGACAATGCGCCGCGCTTGCTCCGGGGCAACGTTCGCCAGCCCAGCGGCCGTTTGCCGCAGCAGGACCTCTTCGGTTTTTCCGGCTTCGCGCTCGTCCAGCAGTTCGCCCACGCAGACAATCGGCGTCAGCTTGTGTTTGAGCGCGGTGTGCAGCTTCTTGTTCACAGTTTCGTCCGTCTCGCCGAAAAGATGGCGGCGTTCAGAGTGGCCGAGAATCACGTGCGTGCAGCCGGCAGCGACCAGCATGGCGGCAGAGGTTTCGCCGGTGAATGCGCCTTCCTCCTGCCAGTGCATGTTCTGGCCGCCGACATGAATGTGCGTGCCGTGCGTGGCCGCCACCACGGTGGCGATGTCGACGAACGGCGGGCAGAGAACAATCTCGTCCCGCGTATGGCCCTGGACCAGAGGCAGAAAGGCAGCCACAAATTCCTTTGCCATGGCGGGCGTTTTGTACATTTTCCAGTTGGCGGCAATGAGAGGTTTGCGAGCGTTCAAGCGGTTTTCTCCGTCAGGGCTTCAACGCCCGGTAATTTTTTTCCTTCCAGAAATTCGAGCGACGCGCCGCCGCCAGTGGAAATGTGCGTGATCTTGTCGGCGACGCCCGCGGCCTTGACCGCCGCGACGGAATCCCCGCCGCCTACGATCGAAATGCCGAGGCTGTTGTCCGCGACCGCCTGCGCCACCTGCATGGTGCCTGGGGCGAAGGCCGGCATTTCGAATACACCCATGGGCCCGTTCCAGACGATGGTGCGCGCCTTGTCAATCTCCTTCACAAACAATTTGATCGTCTTAGGTCCAATGTCGAGCGCCATCCAGTCGGTGGGGAAGTCGCCGTCGCCGGAAAACTTTTGCGTGCGCGCATCGGCGGCAAACTTGTCTGCCAGCACATGATCGACCGGCAGCAGAAAACGCACGCCGCGTTCCTTGGCGGTCTTCATGGCCGCGCGGGCTACGTCCAGCTTGTCGGCTTCCAGCAGCGACTTGCCGACGTTCTGGCCCTTGGCCTTCAAAAAGGTGTAGGCCATCCCACCGCCGATCAGCAGCGCATCCACCTTGCCCAGCAGGTTCTGGATGACTTCAATTTTGTCCGATACCTTGGCCCCACCCAGGATGGCGACGAACGGCTTATCGGGGTCGCTCAGGGCCTTGCCGAGATAGGTCAGCTCCCTTTCCATCAGCAGCCCGGCGGCGGACTCCGACACAAAATGGGTAATACCTTCCGTCGAGGCGTGGGCGCGGTGAGCGCTGCCGAAGGCGTCGTTCACATACAGATCGCAGAGCTTCGCCAACTGCTTTGCAAATGCCGGATCGTTTTTTTCCTCCCCGGCATGGAAACGCAGATTTTCAAGCAGCAGCACCTGCCCGGACTCGAGCATCCGCGCCGTTTCTTCCGCCGTTTCGCCGACGCAATCCGGCGAAAAGCCAACGTTGACCGCCTCGCCCAGCTGATGGTCGAGCATCTGCCGCAGGCGGTCGACCACCGGCCGTAGACTCATCGCCGGGTTAGGTTTCCCCTTGGGCCGGCCCAGGTGCGAGGCGAGAATCACCTTGGCGCGGTGGCGCAGCGCGTATTCGAGCGTGGGCAGCGTCTCGCGGATACGGGTGTCATCCGTGATCTGGCTGCCGTCTTCGGAAAGAGGAACGTTGAAGTCCACACGGATCAGAACGTGCTTGTGTTCGAGAGAGAGATCGCGAATTGATAGTTTTGGCATGGAGAGAATGAATGCTGAACCTGATGGAGTCTTGAAGCAGGTAATGACAAGATCATTCTAATGGAAGGACGCGGGGAGCGGTCGGAATTGGGGAGACGATGCGCGAATGCGGAACGATTTCCGTTGTCTTAAACAACTTGTGATTCGCGCCTCTGCATCCCAATTGAGCGGATGTACAAACTTTGAAGAAATAACCATCCGTTTTGGTGGCATCTTCGTACTTGCAAGTGGAGGACTAGGCTTACTGCCCCCGCCTGAGAACCGCTCCGAATCGACGAGTCGAATCGCATAACAACACACATCCCCCATTCGGGCTCTTGTCCAATAACGAGCTACCCTGCGGCCCCGCTGCTGGACTCTGCAGCGGATGGGCTAGACGTGTCCGCAACAAAACGACTATAGAGAGGTTCACCCATGAAGAACAGTGAGCAAGAGAAAGCAACCGGCTTGACTGAGTCGGGTTTCAATCGCCGCGCCTTTGTGAAAGGCGCGGGCTTCGCCGGGCTGGGATTGGCCGGAGCAGCCGTCATTGGCAGCAAATTCGGAACCAGCGAACAGAAGGTGGACGCCGCTTCCGGAGTTAGCGACGCCGACATTCTCAACTTCGCCCTCAACCTGGAATATCTTGAAGCCGAGTTCTACCTCATGGCCACTTGGGGGACGAATTTGGTGAACCACGGAGTCATCACCAAGGCCGACGAAACCGGTCCTACAACCGGCGGCCACATGGTGCCGAAGTTCGGATCCTCTCCGTATGCCTACGCGGCATCGGGCCTGCGGGTAGACGAGATGAACCACGTGAAGTACCTGCGCGCGGCCCTTGGCAAGTATGCAGTGAAAAAGCCCGCGATCAACCTGAATGCTCTCGGCTTTGGGTATTCAAGTGTCGATGACTGGCTGAAACTGGCAAGGATATTCGAGGACGTAGGAATCAGCGCGTACCTCGGCGCGGCCCCGCTCATCTCCAGCAAGACTTATCTAGCTGCAGCCGGGGCGATCCTAGCCACAGAAGCGCAGCACTCGGGGGCGATTCGGCAATTCTGCATTCTCGCCGGCGTCAAGAGCCCGATGGTGGACTCACTGGACGTGCCGCCCACCCATCCGACCCCGTTCGACGTCGATAAGAATGCGTTGAGCATCCCGCGTACCCCGTCGCAAGTGCTCAGTATTGTCTACGCCGGAGGTACATGCTCCGGTGGCTTTTATCCCGATGGATTGAATGGCAACATTAAGTGCACTTCGTAGGCTGCTGCTGACTTGCAACCGTTGCACGATAAATCGCGAGCGCCTCCATGGGTGCTCGCGAGTTTTTTGGAGGGGGGACTATCTTATTCGGGAATAAAGGCTTCGGCTTCGATTTCAATATGCCAGGAGGGATGCAGCAGTTTCGCCACCACGACCATGGTCGCAGCCGGGCGGATGGCGTCGAAAAATTCGCCATGCACTCGACCCACCTCTTCCCATTCTTCAGCCTGGGTCAGGTACATGCGGGTGCGGACAACGTCTTCCATCTTTGCCCCGGCCTGCTCCAGAACTTTCTGGATAATGTTGAGGATATGGCGGGTTTGCGTGGCCGCGTCTGCCTCATCCGCTCCCACCGGGCCGGTTCCGGAGACATGAACTGTGTTGCCCACCCGCACCGCACGGGAGAAGCCAATGATCGGTTCGTATGGAGAGGAGCCGGAGATATTTTGGCGTGTCATGTGGTTCCGCTTCCCGAGAAATCGTCATTCCGAGCGAAGGACCTTGCGTTTTGCAGTGACCGCAAGGTCCTTTGCGCCGCTCAGATGGGATGAAAGAAGGCGTACCTTCCTGAGATGTGCTCGAAGCACAGAGACCGACAGGAGGAAGGCACGCGATGACGATCCACATAGGAGTAGATCTTCACCAGAGA
>Ga0207933_1000026_pt1 | contig 143531 bp, 147 predicted proteins | sample NGESurdeep092012_4_FD_184488 | JGI IMG/M metagenome (GOLD analysis project Ga0207933, IMG submission 184488) | Arctic peat soil microbial communities from Barrow, Alaska - NGEE Surface sample F53-3 deep-092012 (SPAdes) | ecosystem: Environmental > Terrestrial > Soil > Wetlands > Peat ... | reverse complement strand
ATGGCGGTGGAGATATACCTGTTCCCATTCCGAACACAGCAGTCAAGCCCACCTGCGCCGATGGTACTTGGGGGTTCCTCCCTGGGAGAGTAGGTCGCCGCCGGGATTTCTAGAAAGACCCCCACCGAAAGGTGGGGGTCTTTCGCTTGGTGTTTGCGAGATGGCGAGATCACCACCATGCTGAAGAGATGAAGACGCGCGCGCCGATCGAGGGACGTGTACCGGCGCCCACTCGTCGTGACCGCACTTTTGACGTCGCTGCTGTTCGTTCCCGTGACGGCCGCGTCGAGTGTCGCCGCGTCGAACGTCGTGGTACCCGAGATGTTGGCGCGTCGCACGTGCCTGGATCGTCTACGACGTTCCTCTTGGATTTCGTGGGGATTCTTCGCGTGGGAACGGCATTTCGACGCCAGTTGGCTACTTCATAGCGCGTTCTCATTAGTGTGGATTGTTGGTAACGCAATAGGTAGTTCACGGTTGAGGGGAAACACATGGCGATAGATCAAGGGAAGCCGGCTGGTCGCGAACGACGCCAGCGCGACCCCGAGCGCACGAAGCTCGAGATCTTGGCCGTCGCGACGCAAGAGTTCGCCGATCGCGGCTTCGCGGGCGCGCGGGTCGACGAGATCGCGGCCCAGACGCGTACGACGAAGCGGATGATCTACTACTACTTTGGATCTAAGGAACTCCTCTACATCGCCGCTCTCGAGAAGGCCTACGAGGCCATCCGCATCACCGAACAGAGCGTCGACATCGACAACCTCGATCCCGTCGCGGCGGTGCGCAAACTCGCCGGACTGACCTTCGATCGGCACGAGGCGAGCCCGAACTTCAGTCGCCTCGTCAGTCACGAGAACATGCAGCGCGCGAAGTTCATCACCGCCGGCGGAGGCTTCCCCGGACTCGATCGCCCGGTCATCAAGATGCTCCAACATGCCCTCGAGCAGGGTCGAATCGAGGGCGTCTTTCGACGTGACATCGACGTGTTTGACGTGCACATGCTCATCAGCTCGTTCTGCTTTTTTCGGATCAACAACCAGTACACGTTCGCGGCGAACTTCGGCCGTAATCTCGTGGACCCGAGTCGCCGCACGATGTACCGCCAGTTGATTGGTGACGTCGTCATCCAGTACCTGACCAGTACGCCGTCGTAACCCGGCGAACTGGTCGAGGCAGTGAGTTGTCTTAAGCGTCGAGTTGTGCCTGCAGGTCGCCCAAAACTTCGTAGCAGCCAAGCACCGAGGCAATCGAGGAGTTCGGTTCGCGACCGTCGCGGATAGCGTCGACGAACTCACGATCCTGCAACTCGATGCCATCGAGTGAGACGGCGACCTTCGAGACGTCGATCACTTCGTCGTTGCCGGTCGTCAGGTCGTCGTAGCGTGCCAGGTACGTGCCGTTATCGCAGATGTAGCGAAAGAACGAGCCGAAGGGTCCTTCGTTGTTGAAGCTCAGTGACAGTGTGCAGAGCTGTGCGGACTCGCTCTTCAGCTGGACCGAGAGGTCCATGGGAATGCCCAACTCGCGATGGACGGGACCCGCGAGGACGTTGGCCCTCGTGATTCCTTCACGGCACTGATAGGCGAAGAGGTCGACCGTGTGCGCCGCGTGGTGCCAGAGGAGATTATCCGTCCAACTTCTGGGATTACCCAAGGCATTCGTGTTCGAGCGCCGAAAGAAGTAGGTCTGCACGTCCATCTGCAGGATGGTGAGCTCACCCGCCAGCACGCGCTGATGGATCCACTGGTGCGAGGGGTTGAACCGTCGTGTGTGGCCCACCATGCACACGAGCTCGAGGGACGCGGCCACCCGCGCGACCTCTTGCGCGCGCGACCAACTGTCCGCGAGCGGAATCTCGACCAGGACGTGTTTGCCCGCCAGCAGCGCGTCGATTGACTGTTGCGCGTGGAGTTGGGTCGGCGTGCACAAGATGACCGCGTCGACCTCGGGGTTGTCGAGGGCTTCCCTGAGGTCCGTCGTCGCCTGGCGGACGCCGTACTTCTCCGCGACGTCACGCGCCTGCTCCGTGGTGCGGCTCACGATCGACACGACCTCCACGTCGTCGATGCGCGTCAGCGCGTCGAGGTGCTTGATGCCGAAGGCGCCGGCTCCGGCGAGGGCGATGCGCATCGTCTCGCTACTCCGCCGTGGCCTTCAAGACGAGGTGACCGACCGCGGTGTTCGACGCCGGCACGTGGTAAAAGCGATGCAGCATCGTCACCGCGTCGCCCAGGGCCCCACGCATGATGAGCCACATGACGAGCTCGATCCCCTCGGACCCGGCCTCGCGCAGGTACTCGAGGTGAGGGATCTTTCGAAGGTCGTCGGGGTTCTCCGTGATTTTGTCCAGAAACGCGTTGTCGAACTCTTGGTTGATAAGTCCGGCTCGAGGGCCTTGGAGTTGGTGACTCATGCCGCCCGTTCCCCAGATCTGGACGTTGATGTCCTCGTCGTAACTCGCGATGGCCCGACGAAGGGCCTGTCCCAGTTTGAAGCAACGCTCGCCCGTGGGTGGTGGGTACTGGATGACGTTCACCACGATAGGTACGACCTTGACGGGCCACGCGTCCGGTTGGCCGAACATCAGTGACAGCGGCACGGTGAGGCCGTGGTCAACCTTCATTTCGTTGATGACGGTCATGTCGAACTCGTCGAGGATGAGTGACTGCGCGAGGTGACAGGCGAGAGCGGGGTGGCCCACGACCGTGGGTACCGGGCGCGGACCGAACCCCTCGTCGGCGACGGCGAAGTCGTCCGCGCAGCCGATCGCGAACGTCGGGATAACCTCGAGGGAGAAGGCCGACGCGTGGTCGTTGTAGATCAGCACGACCACGTCGGGCTTCTCAGCGGCGATCCACTCTTTGGACCATTCGTAACCCGCGAAGACGGGAGCCCAATAGTCAGACCCGTCGTTGCCGAGGTCGAGCGCCGCCCCGATGGCGGGGACGTGACTGGTGGTGACGCCAGCGGTGATTCGTGCCATGGCTAGCGATCCTCTTTGATGGAGCGAACGCCCTCGGGCGACCGGCCGCCGCGTAGCATCATCGCGGCGTACTCGTCAACGCTCATGTCGGTCATCGACGCGGCGGCCGATTGAAAGCTGATGCCGTCCGACGAGAAGATCTTCGCCAAGAAGTAGATGTTGCCGCCGTTGGCGATCATGGCGTTGTAGTCGCGATCGAGGACGGCCTGGCGCTGGGGTGCGGTGAGTTGCCATTCGTCGAGGTAGGCCCCCTCGTCGTCCTTGAATCGTGCGCGGCTCTCGGGCTTCATCAGACTCATGCAGAACTGATTGAGGTGAAAGCCTTGATGGGAACGAACGGCGGTGAAGACGGTGGTGCCGGGGATGTCGTCAAACTCTGAGTTATCAACCACGATCTACTTCTCCTCCCAATAGAGACGTGTGGGGTTGGCGACGAGCAGCTGGTGTTGCTGTTCTCTCGTCGTAGCAATGCTAGGTACGAAATCGACGAGCTTGCCGTCGTCGGGCATATCGTTCTTCAGATTGGGGTGGGGCCAGTCCGTGCCCCAGAGGACGCGATCGGGAAATTCGTCGATCACGCGCTTTGCGAAGGGTACCGCGTCGCGGTAGTGCGGAGGTCCCGAGATAGAGAGTCGCTCGGGGCACGAGACCTTCGACCAGAAGTTCTCGTGTTCTCCTAGGAGCTGGAGGAAGCGCGCGAACTCGGGTCCGTCGACGGACTTCGACACGTCGGGCCGTCCCATATGGTCAACGACCACGGTCGTCTCGAGTGAGGTGAAAAAGTCCGAGTGCTCCTCGAGGTCCGCGGCTTCGAAGTACACCACGACGTGCCAACCGAGTGGCGCGATCTTTTCGACGATGCGGTAGTAGTACTCGTCGGGCTCGGTGTCGACGAGGCGGCGAACGTAGTTGAAACGTACAGCGCGCACGCCACGAGTGTGCATCTCGTTCAATTCATGGACGCTGACGTCGGGCCCCACAGTCGCCACCCCTCGACAGCGATCGTTCGACGAGTCGAGGACGTCGAGCATGGCGGCGTTGTCGGTGCCGTGACACGTGGCCTGGACGACGACGTTGCGATCGACACCCAGGAAGTCGCGTAGGTGAAATAACTGTTCCTTACTGGCGTCACAGGGCGTGTACTTTCGCTCGGGAGCGTAGGGGAACCGGTCACTGGGACCGAAGACGTGGCAGTGCGCGTCGACGGTGCCGCGAGGGAGTTCGAACGTGGGTTTCGACGGGTGGGGGTCGAACACGAGCCAGTCGGCGTCCATCGTGAAGGTGTCGCTCACGCGATCCCTCGAGACGACAGTGCCTTGTCCAGGCGAGGAAAGACACGTCGAGCGTTCCCGGCGTAGACCTGTGCCCGTTGGGCGTCGGTGAGATCGAGGGCGTCGACGTAGCGTTTGGTGTCGTCGAAGTAGTGGTCCGTCGCCGGGTCGACACCGCGTACCGCGCCCAACATCTCGGAACCGAAGAGGATGTTGTCGAGGTCGACGACCTCGAAGAGCAGATCGATACCGGGTTGGTGGTAGACGCACGTGTCGAAGAACACGTTCTTCATCAGATGTTCCGCGAGTGTCGGCTTGTTTAGCATGTCGGCGAGGCCGCGGTAGCGCCCCCAGTGGTAGGGAACGGCGCCACCACCGTGGGGAATGATGAAGCGCAGCTCCGGGAAATCGGCGAAGAGATCACCCTGGAGTAGTTGCATGAAGGCGGTGGTGTCCGCGTCCAAGTAGTAGGCGCCGGTCGTGTGAAAGCTGGGATTGCAGCTCGCGGACACGTGGATCATGGCCGGCGCGTCGAGCTCGACCATCTTCTCGTACATCGGGTACCACGAGGGGTCGGTGAGGGGCCGTTCGTTCCACCATCCGCCACTGGGGTCGGGGTTGAGGTTCAGTCCGACGAAGCCCCACTCCACCACGCAGCGTTCGAGTTCGTCGATCGAACGCTCGATCGCGACGCCCGGTGACTGGGGAAGTTGACAGACGCCGACAAAAGAGTCGGGAAAGAGCGTGACGACCCGTCCGATGAGGTCGTTACAGGCGCGAGCCCACGCGCGACTCACCGTCTCGTCGCCGACGTGGTGGGCCATGGCCGACGCGCGCGGTGAGAAGATCGTCATGTCAGCGCCGCGCTCGCGCAGCAGTCGCAGCTGGTTGTTCTCGATGGTGTCGACGATCTCGTCGTCGGAGATCGTCGGGTACGTTGGGTAGGGTTCACCGGCCTCGTAGGCCGCCACCTCTGCCCGGCGCCAGAGGTCGTGCGACTCGGGTGCCGTGGTGTAGTGACCGTGACAGTCAACGATCACGGACGCGCCCAGATCGTCGTGGGCACGAACACCTCACCTCGCATCAAGAGCCGAGCCGTACGAAGGAGGGCCGCGGAGTTGACCGTGACGACACCGTCCGCGCTCGACACGTCCATCGAGACGCTGAAGTAGCCCGTCGGGTGTTCGACGTCGAGGGTGACCCGTGACGTCGAACCGGTGACGCCGGCCACCTCGTTGGCGACGGATCCGGGCACCAGGCACGCGGTCGCGACGGAGACCGCGCCGAAGACGCCGATCGCTTCGTGGACCCGGGTGGGGATGAAGGTCCGCGTCATCACGACGCCGCCGCCCTTCGCCGGTGCCAGCACACTGACTTTAGGGATGGTCTTATCCGCGACGTCGCCCAAGTTCATGAGCGCGCCCGCGGCCCGGCGTATGCGTTCTACCTTGTCGCAGACTTCGGAGTTAGCCTCAATCTCGAAGGGCTCTTCGTAGCCCGTGAGGCCGACGTCGTCGGCCTTCACGCACACGACCGGCATGCCGTTGTCGACGCACGTCACGCGCACGCCCTCGAGGACGTCGCTGACGTTGCCGGTGGGCAGGAGACTGCCGCACGTCGATCCGGCGATGTTCAGGAATTCGATGGGAATCGGCGCGCTGGTTCCGGGTACGCCGTCGATGTGGGCGGCTCCTTCGTAGCGAACGGTCCCACCGGGCGTCTCGATCTTAGTGACGGCGAGGCTGCGCGTGTTCTCCATCCACACGCGCACGTCCGTCGTCTCGCCCTGGGCGACGACGAGTCCTTCTTCCAGCGCGAAGGGTCCAACCCCGGCGAGGAGGTTGCCACAGTTTTGACTGTCCGACACCTCGGCCCGGTCGGGCCACACTTGGAGGAAGAGATAGTCCACGTCGGCGTCGGACCGCGCGGACGCGCGCACGATCGCCACCTTGGACGTCAGGGCGTGGCCGCCGCCCATGCCGTCGATCTCCCGGACGTCGGGCGCTCCCATCGCGGCGAGCAGAACGGCGTCACGCGTCGCGACGTCACGGGGCAGGTCGTCAGCGTGGAAGTACAGTCCCTTCGACGTGCCACCGCGAATCACCGAACAGCGAATTGCCGTCTGGGACGTCACGGGGAGTCCTCGTCGACGTAGCGCAGACCTCGCTCCGCAAGCTTGCCTCGCATGTCGTACATGTCGAGGCCCAGTTGTCCCGCGGCCAACTGCACGCGCTTCTCTTGTTCCGCGTCCTCACGTAGCTGGCACGCGTCAAGCACGCTCTGGACTCTTTCGCGCGCTACGACGACGACGCCGTCGTCGTCGGCGACGATGACGTCGCCGGGTCGAACGTACGCGCCCGCGCACACGAGGGGCATCTGCACGTTGCCGGGGGTCTCCTTCACCGTGCCCTGAGCGCTGATGGTCTTGGACCACACGGGGAACCGCATCGCCGTCAGTTCCGCCACGTCACGCACGCCGGCGTCGATGATGAGTCCTCGCACGCCGTGCGCCACGAGACTCGTGGCCAGGAGCTCGCCGAAGTACCCGTCGTCACAGGGACTCGTGGGCGACACGACGAGTACGTCCCCGGGCCTGGACTGTTCGATGGCGACGTGGATGGACCAGTTGTCGCCGGGCGTGACCTCACAGGTCAACGCGTTGCCGGCCACGCGACTGGGTCGAAAGATCGGGCGAAGACGTGGCGCGAGAAGTCCGGAGCGCTCTTGCGACTCGTGGATCGTGGCCACACCGAACGTGCCCAGGGCGTCGACGAGTGCGAGGTCGCTGCGTGGTGTGTTGCGGACGACGACGGCCATGGACTCCTCCCAGAGGGGAACGACATGCCAGTGCTGCCGTTCGGACCTCTCCTACTGCAGTAGGTTGTAATTAACTGAACAGTACACTATATCTTCGGCGAGGCTGGGGCCACCACCGACCGCAGTTTCATCGAGACGCCCCCGTCGAAGGAGAAGTTGATGAAGGAGACGCGCACCCAGGTCGTGATCGTGGGCGCCGGTCCCGCGGGCCTCCTCCTCGGACAATTACTGCAGAGCGCTGGCGTCGACAACGTGGTGCTCGAACGTCGAAGTCGCGAGTACGTCGAACAACGAGTGCGAGCGGGCGTCATCGAATACGGCGTGGCGAATCTTATTGACGACGCGGGCGCGGGGGAGCGGATGCGACGTGAGGGACTCGTCCACCACGGTGTTGAGTTTCGATTCGAACACCACGCCCATCGCGTGGCGCTGAGTGAGTTGGCGGACGGTAGGGCCATCACCGTCTACGGTCAACAAGAAGTCGTGAAGGACTTGATCGCGTTGCGTCTCGGCGCCGGCGCGCCGCTGCACTTCGACGCTGAGGTCACCGTCGTGGACGGCCTGACGAGCGACGCGCCGTTCGTCGACGTCGAGGGCGCTGACGGAACGACGCGGATCTCGTGCGAGTACGTAGCCGGATGCGACGGCAGCTTCGGCGTCGCCAGCCGATCCATCCCGACGACACTGCATCGCAAGTACGAACGGACGTACCCCTTTTCGTGGCTCGGGATCCTGGCCGAAGTTCCGCCCTCGAACGAAGAGCTCGTCTACTGTCGCCACGAGAACGGTTTTGCGCTGTCCTCGATGCGCTCACCGACGTTGAGCCGTCTCTACCTCGGCGTTGAGCCGAATGACACATTGGACGAATGGTCGGACGATCGAATATGGGACGAACTCAACGTTCGTCTCGCCACCGAAGCGACACCGGCGATCAACCAAGGTCGCGTCGTCGAACGCTCGATCACCTCGATGCGCAGCGTGGTCGTCGCGCCCATGCGCCACGGCCGTCTCTTCTTGGCCGGCGACGCCGCTCATATCGTGCCGCCCACCGGTGCCAAGGGAATGAACTTGGCGCTCGCCGACGTGCGCGTCCTGGCCGGGGCCCTGTTGGCGCAGTTACAGCGAAAGGACGACACGCTCTTGGCCGCCTATTCGGCCACCTGCCTCGAACGGGTGTGGCGCGCTGAGGAGTTCTCGAACTACATGACGCAGATGCTGCACCCCAACGGGGACGACGACTTCGAAAATGGCGTGCAGTTGGCGCGCCTACGACAAGCGGTCAACTCACGCGAAGCGTCGACCGTGTTGGCGAGGAACTACGTCGATCTGAACTCGCTCTAGAAGGGATAGGTCGGCAGTTCACTCTGCGCGGTCACCCACTGGGTCTCGGTGTACGCGTCGAGGTTGGCCAGTCCACCCATTCGCGAACCGTTGCCGGAACTGCCAGTGCCGCCAAAGGGGATGACGGCTTCGTCGGCCACGGTCTGGTCGTTGATGTGGATGGCGCCGGTGGGGATGCGACTCGCGAGTTCCAGTGCGCGAAGCCCGTCGCGCGAGAGGATGCCGAGCGAGAGACCGTAGGGACTCGCCGACGCCATGGCGACGGCCTCGTCGAGTGAGGAGTACGAGACCACGGGGGCGACGGGGCCGAACACCTCTTCGCAGTACACGCGCGATGACGTGGGCACGTCGGTGAGGACGGTGGGACGGTAGAAGAGATCCTCGAAGGTCCCTCCGGCCAACAGCGTCGCGCCCGCACCCACCGTGTCACTGACCATGGAGTGCACGCGGTCGCGTTGTTTGGCGTCGATCAGTGGTCCGAGGGCGACCTGACCACTCTTGGGGTCGCCAACGGGTAGGTGATTCGCGTGTTCGGCCAAGAGCGTCGCGTAGTCCTTCGCGATGGAGGCGTCAACGATGTGACGGCCCGTGGTCATGCAGATCTGGCCTTGGTGCAAGAACGAACCGAACGCCCCGACGGACACGGCCTTTTCAAGGTCCACGTCGGCCATCACGATAAGCGCGGAGTTACCCCCGAGCTCGAGGTGAACGCGTTTCAGGTGCTGCGCGCCGAGCGAACCGACGGTGCGTCCCGCCGCGGTCGAGCCCGTGAAGGCGATCACACGAACGTTCGGATCCACCACCAGTGCCTCACCGACGTCGACACCCCCAGGCAACATGGAAAGGAGCCCTTGGGGGACGCCCGCCTCTTCGAAGACGCGCGCGAGCACGACGCCGCCGCACACCGCCGTGCGCGGATCGGGCTTCAAGATGACGGCGTTGCCGAGCGAAAGAGCCGGCGCTACCGAACGAATCGAGAGGATGAGCGGAAAGTTGAACGGCGCAATGACGCCGACGACGCCAGCGGGCACCCGTCGCGAAAAGCTCAACCGAGGCTGTTCGCTTCGTAGGATCTCGCCGGTGGGGTGCGACGCGAGCGCCGCCGCCTCGAAACACTCTTCGGCGGCGATATGAATCTCGAGGTCGGCTTTGGGCGGAATGCCCCCCGACTCTCGTACGATCCAGTCCGACAGTTCGCCGGCGTTGTCCAAGAAGATCTGACCGGCGCGGCGTAGTATCGCGCTTCGTTCGTTGTAGGGGCGCCCGGCCCATTCCTTTTGCGCCGAGACGGCGAGTTCACCAGCGCGAGCGACGTCGTCGACGCTGGCGCGACCGGTGCGGGCCAGCTCGTCGCCGGTGGCCGGCTCGATCGCGGGCGCGTCACCGCCGCCGCCGGGGCGCCAACCGTCCAGCGAGATGTTTCCTTGCCACGCCGCCCCGTCGAGAAAGGACATATGTACCCCCTAGTTAAAACATCCTTGCTTCCTTATCACAGTTTTGGTAACTTGCGCTCGAGAGGCCCAGATTGCGACCTCGTCGCCGCGCGCGTCGTCGGCGACGTTTTTGAGTGGGGAGAGAATGTACCTACGAGACCATTGGTACGTCGCGGCGCTCACGTCTGAACTCGACGCGAAACCGTTGTCGCGACAGATCCTCGGTGAACACGTCGCTATCTTTCGAAGTGATTCGGGTCGCGTCACGGCCCTCGCCGATCAGTGCTCTCATCGCGGTTACCCCTTGTCGCTCGGCACGGTCGTGGGTGAGGAGTTGGTGTGCGGCTATCACGGTTTCACGTTCGACTGTTCGGGAACTTGTGTCGCCGTGCCCGGTCAAGACCGAATCCCCAGTCGGGCCGACGTGCGCAGCTACCCCATCGTGGAGCAGGGGATACTGATCTGGATCTGGATGGGACACGGGCACGCCGACGAGTCGACGTTACCGGCGACGCCGTGGCTGGTGGACGTCGAGCACTGGACGTCGGTGTCGGGCGTCGCCAAGATCAACGCCTCCTTCGATCTCCTCGTCGACAACCTGCTCGACCTCTCGCACGAGACGTTCCTGCACAAGGGCTCCATCGGTACCCCCGAGGTCGCCACGACGCCCCTCGAGGTCGAAGTCGATGACGAGAACGGGGTTGTACGCGTATTTCGCCACATGAACGCGGTCGAGTGCCCGCCGTTCTACGCACGCACCACCGGGCTCTCCGGCGAGGTCGACCGCTGGCAGGACATCGACTACACGCCGCCGGGTCACTACCTGCTGCACGCGCGCATCGCGCCCGTGGGCCAACCTCCGCTGCCCGACGGTACCGACGATCACGCGTTTCACATGAAGATCTTCTACGGACTCACGCCGTCGAGCGAGGGTAAGGTCTACGACTTTTGGGCCCTCGCGCGAGACTTTTGCGTGGGCGACGGCGACATTGACCGTTTCCTCGAGAAGATGCAAACGGGCGTCGTGCAAGAAGACGTCGACGCCCTCAATATCCTCCAGACGCGCGTCGACGAGCGTCGCGAGGTGAGCGAGGTCAGCGTCAAAATTGACCGGGGTGGCCTCGCCGCGCGTCGAATGCTCGCCGCGATGGCCGACGCGCAGTCGGCGACGTAAGGACGAGAACGCGCGAAGTGTGGAGTTTTTTAGCGGAATTTCAGAGGTTGTCGAGTTATGTACGGAATAGTGTGTTAAGAATCACTCAAACATTATTGGGGGGACAATAAATGACAAAGGAAATTGAGCCTGGTGCCGCGGACGGAATTCCAGGGTGGGGTGGTTTTGAGTTCGGGCGTCGTCTCGGCCTGAAGGCCGCTGGTGCCATGGCGGCCTCGGGGGCGCTCTTGACCCTGGGCGACGTGTCCGCCGCGCACGCCGCGAGTAAATCACACACCATCAAGATTGGCTACGTGTCGCCACGCACCGGTGCGTTGGCTGACTTTGCCGGTCCCGACGCGTTCGTGTTGCATGAGATCCGAGCGTCGAGCTACTTCGCCAAGGGCATCACGATCGGCAAGACGAAGTACAAAATCGAAATCACCGAGAAGGACACGCAGTCGCTCGGCAACGTCGCGGTGCAGGTCACGCAAGAGCTGATCAACTCCGGGGTCGACCTCATCTTGGTGAGTTCGGCGCCCGAGACCACGATTCCCGTGGCGACGACGTGCGAGCAGTACAAGGTGCCGTGCGTCTCGACGGTGGTGCCGTGGGAGGCGTACTGGGGTGGCTTCTCGGGTGCGACGATCTCGCCTCAAGGCGCCGCGACTGGTAAAGGTCCGACCTACAACTCGATGTTCTTTTTCGGTGTTCCGCAGTTCGTTGGCTGCTTTGTGCCGATGTGGCAGCGAGTCCAAAAGACGACCAAGTGCAACTCCAACGTCGCTGAGATGTTCCCGAACGACGCGGACGGCAACGCGTTCCGAGCGGCTTTCGGTCCGACGGTGGGCGCGATCTATCCCAACGGTGGCTACAGCTTCATCGACGGCGGTGCGTACACGGACCTGACCTCGGACTACACGTCGATGATCCAGAAGTTCAAGACGGGTGCCCAGGGTGGCGCGGCGTGCGACCTCTTCATCAACTGCCCGCTGCCCCCCGACTTCCAGTCATTCTGGACTCAGGCGTCCCAGCAGAAGTACCTGCCGAAGCTCGCGACCGTCGCGAAGGTCATGTTGTTCCCGACCGACGCGTACGCGCTCGGCGCCCTGTCGAACAACATCGCGACCGACGCGTGGTTCACGCCGTACTCCCCGTACAAGTCGTCGTTGACCGGTCAGACAGCGAACGCGTTCTGTGCGGCGTACCAAAGGGCCGGGCACGGTCAATGGGTTCAGTCCATGGGCTCGACGTACTCACTCTTCGAAGTGGCGGTCCAGGGGCTGAAGAGGGTCACGAATCCCCACAACCGTCTCGCGCTCGCCAAGGCGTTGCAGACCGTCAACTACGACGGCATGTGTGGCCCCATCAACATGAACCTCAAGAGTTCGAACCCGATGGTGGCTAGTCCCGCCAAGGGCATCGGCATGATCATGCCGGTGGGCGTCCAGTGGAAGCCGGGCTCGACGGAGTTGGTCGGTCACAAGAAGTACGCGTGGTCGCAGTGGGTTGTTGACAATTCGCTCAACAAGCACATTCCACTGAACGGTACGCTCGAGCCGACAAACGCTTAACAGGTCCTTTAGTGTCGCTGCTGCAACTGGAAGACATCTCTAAAAAGTTTGGCCAAGTTGTAGTGGGAGAGGGAATCACCTTCCGCGTGGAGGAGGGCGACGCCGTGGGCATCGTGGGCCCGAACGGCGCCGGCAAAACTTCGTTATTCGCGATGATCTCCGGCGACATCGCCCCCGACGCGGGCGCCATCCTCTTCGACGGCCAGAACATCGCGCACTTGAGTCCCGCCAAGAGGGCGCGCGCGGGAATCGGCCGTACCTATCAGGTGCCGCGGCCTTTCGAGAACATGACGGTCTTCGAGAACGCGTTACTCGCGGCCCAGCAAGGCGCGAGGTCGAGGGGACAGCGAAGCTATGACCTGGCCTATGGGGCGTTAGAGCGCACTGGCCTGGTGTCGTTGGCCAATCGACCGGCGGGATCGTTGGCGCTCTTGCATAGAAAGCGCCTTGAGCTCGCGCGAGCCCTCGCGACCGCGCCGCGCGTCGTGCTGCTCGACGAGATCGCCGGCGGTCTCACCGACCTCGAAGTCAACGAGCTCACCGCCATCATCCGCGCTCTTCGCTCCGAGGGAATCGCGGTCGTGTGGATCGAACACGTCGTTCGCGCACTCCTGTCCACCGTGGACCGACTCTTGTGCTTAGCGAGTGGCGTCGTCGTGGCCGACGGTGAACCAAAAGCGGTGTTGGCGTCAGAGGCCGTGCGTTCGGTCTACCTCGGCGGAAGAATTCTGGAGTCGCAGGTCCCCGATGAGTGAGGTGCTCTTAGACGTGGCGGGACTCTCGGTTCATCATGGTCAACTCTGTGCGGTGGACGACGTCAGTTTCAGTCTGCGCCGCGGCGAGATCCTGGCGATGATCGGGGCGAACGGCGCCGGGAAGTCAACGCTGCTCCGCACGATTGCTGGGCTCCATAAACCCTCGTCGGGAACGGTGTCGTTCGACGGCGAGGACATCGCGACGCTCTCGCCCAATCGCCGCGTGCGACTTGGAATCTCGCTCGTGCCTGAAGGACGACGACTGTTCTCATCCATGACGCTCGAAGAGAATTTGCAAGTAGGCGCCTACCGCGCCAACGAGGGTCCGTTCAATATTCCACGGATCTACGAGTTGTTCGATTGGATGGGGGGTCGTCGAAAACAGTCCGTGTGGCAACTCTCTGGTGGTGAGCAACAGGCCGTCGCGATTGGGCGTGCGCTGGTCGCGAACCCTCAGGTCCTGTTGCTCGATGAACTGTCGCTCGGACTCGCCCCCATCGTCATCGAACGCATCTACGCGTTGGTGCCCGAGATCGTCGCCCAGGGTGTGAGCATCTTGATCGTCGAACAAGACGTTGCCCAAGGCGTCGCCGTCGCTGACCGTGTGCACTGCTTGCTCGAGGGACGTACCTCGCTCGTGGGCGCGCCGGGCGACCTCACGCCCGAAGAGATCGACCGCGCGTACTTTGGCGCGAACATGAGTTCCGCGACCCCGTCGGACGGCACGAACGAATGATCTGGCTCAACGTTGTCATTCAGGGTGTCTTGATCGGCGGTTTCTACGCGCTCTTCGCCTGTGGGCTCTCACTGATGTTCGGGGTGCTCAAGGTCATCAACTTGGCGCACGGCGACATGGCTGTCGTCGCGGGCTACGTGGCCGTCTTCCTCACGCCACACCTGCACATCCCTGAGGTGTGGTCCTTCCTCGTGGTGGTGCCGATCTTCGGGCTCCTCGGCTACGTCGTGCAACGCACGCTGATCCAAAAGAGCATCGACCGCGATCCCTTCACGACGCTGCTCGTGACCTTTGGCCTCTCGGTCGTCATCGAGAACCTCCTCCTCGAGATCTACACGGCCAACGGACAGACCGTCAACGTTGGCACTCTCATCACTAGGTCGTGGCACCCCACGTCGAACGTCTACGTCTCGTACGTCTCACTGGGCGTGCTCGGCGTGGCCGTCGCGGTGTTGGGGATCTTGCAACTCTTTCTCTCGCGTACCGGCACTGGTCGTCTCATTCGCGCTGTCGCCGACGACCGAGAGGCGGCGCAGCTGAGTGGCGCCAACTATCGCCACATCTTTGGCATCGCCGCCGCCATTGCCTTCGCGACGGTGGCGTTGGCGGGCATCGCGTACGGCATGACGACACAGTTCGCTCCGACGTCGGGTGGCGTGAACCTGCTCTTCGCGTTCGAAGCCGTCGTCATTGGCGGGATCGGTTCGCTGTGGGGCACGTTGATCGGGGGCGTCGCGCTCGGCGTCGCGCAACAGTTCGGTGCGCACTTCAACCCCGAGTACCAGATCCTCGCCGGCAACGTGTTGTTTCTCGTGGTATTGGCGATACGTCCCCAAGGTCTCTTTGGTCGAAAGACGGCACTGTCGTGAGTGTCACCGCGCCCGCCGCGCGAAGCGGAGGATCGCCCTCGATTCGTCGCTCGAGTGTGCCGCCAATCTACACACTCGCCGGGACGTGCGTCCTCGTGGCACTCCTCACGATGGCTCCGTGGATCGTCCCGGCGGAGGCCGCGACGACGCTGATGAACTTCTTCATCTTGGTGATCATGGCGACCATGTGGAATCTCCTCGCGGGCTACGCGGGGATGGTGTCGATTGGCCAGCAGGCCTTCATCGGGTTGGGCGCGTACGCCACGCTCTACTTCGCCCTGAAGGGCGTCAACCCCTTCCTTACCATTCCGATCTCGACCCTCGTCTGCGCCGTGATCGCGGTACCCGTCACCTTCCTACTGTTCCGCTTGCGCGGTGGCTATTTCGCAATCGCGACGTGGGTGGTGTCCGACACGGCGCTGCTCATTATCGGCGCGATTCCCTTCCTCGGTGGGGGCACGGGCAAACTAATGCCGGGACTCCAGAGTCTCAGTCCCACCCAGACTGCACACGACTCGTACCTGGCCACGTGGATCGTGGCGCTCGTGGTCGTGACGGGGACGTACCTCTTGCTACGGAGTCGCCTCGGCCTCGTGCTCGCGTCGATTCGAGACAACGAGGTCGCGGCGCGTAGCGCCGGCGTGAACGTGCAGTCGGCCCGCCGAATGATCTTTGTCATCGCCGCCGCCGGCTGCGGCGCCGCGGGCGCGGTCCTCGCGATCAGTCAGCCGTTCGTCCAACCTTCGAGCGTGTTCAACATCCAGTGGGCCGCGGAGATGCTGTTCGTCTCCATGATCGGGGGACTCGGCACCATCGAAGGACCGATTATTGGTTCGATCATCTACTTCGTGCTCCAGCAAAGGCTCCAGCAGTACGGCGTGTGGTACTTGATCATTTTCGGGTCCTTGGCCGTGGTCGTGGCCCTCTGGCAGCCGCGCGGCCTGTGGGGCGCCTTTCGTGATCGGTACCACTCCGAGCTGTTGCCGGTGGGTTACTGGATCCGAGAACCGAAGTAGCGACGGCCCTGACGACCTTTCGCGGCGCCTGGAGGAGCTACGCGGAGTGGCCGAGGATGAATCGCTCGACGGCGTTCGCGAATCCGTTCTCGTCGTTCGAGTTCGTCGCGTACGTGGCCGCGGCTTTGACGTCGTCACTCGCGTTGCCCATGGCGATACTGAGTCCCGATCGCTCGAACATGAGCACGTCGTTGGCCATGTCGCCAATGGTGGCGACGTGCGCGGGCTCGATCGAGCAGGTCCGCGCGAGAAAGTCGACAACGCCACCCTTGTTCGCATCCTGATGGGTGACGTCGATGTAGTACGTCTGGGAACTCGTGGCCGACACGTCGCTCGAGAAACTGGCGTCCAACGCGGCACTCGCCGTCTCGATGACGTCGGGGTCGTCACTCACGCCCACGATCTTGACGATGTCGCCGCGCACGCCGTCGAAGTTGTCTAACTGCGTCGGCCTGAACTGACAGACCATTGCCTCGTGGGCGACGTGGGGCCCGTCGAGGTCGAGCACGAACCAGTCGGTACCTTGGTAGACCCACACGGAGAGATCGCGCGCGCGAAGGACGTCGACGATGGGGCCCACGACCTCGTCGCGGATAGTCAACTCGCGCAGCGTAGCCAGTTCGCGGTCCACGATCAGCGCGCCGTTGAAGCCGGCGATCGGTGTCGTGAGTTCCAGTGGCGCGATCAACATGCGCATCCCGCGCGGCGGTCGTCCACTGGTGACGGCGAAGAGGATCCCGGCGTCACGCAGTCGTTCGACCGCGCGCACGGACTCGGCCGTGAGCTCCTTCGTCGTCGTGACGAGCGTGCCATCCACGTCGGAGAGCACGAGGCGAATCGACGGAGCGCTCACTCGGGCAGTGTCCAACGGTTGGGCGCCACGACGTCCACGATGGACTTCGGACCCCAGGATCCCTTGGCGTAGGGCTCGACGGGAAGCGGGTGATCGAGCAGTGGCGCGGCCACCTCCCAGAGACGCTCGATGCCGTCGGAGCGAGTGAACAGCGACTGGTTGCCCAACATGACCTCGAGCAGCAGTCGTTCGTACGCTTCGAGGTTGTTCTTCTCCTGGAAGGTGTCACGGTAGTAAAAGTGCATCCCGGCCTGGCCGAGGGTCATCTCGGGGCCGGGCTGCTTCGCCAGGAAGTACGCGTGGATCGAACCGGGATCTTTGAAGTCGACGATGATCTTGTTGGCGTCGGGGTGGTCGCCGTTCTTCTGGTCGGGGAAGATCTCCATCACGGGTTCGCGCAGACCGATCGTGATCATCTGGCGGCTCTCGGCGAGGCACTTGCCGGTGCGTAGGTAGAACGGCACACCCATCCACCGTGAGTTGTCCACCCAGGCGCGTAGCGCGATGAAGGTCTCGGTGGTCGAGTCCGGCGCCACGCCGGGTTCGTCGAGGTAACCCTCGTACTGCCCACGCAGCACCTCCGTGGGGTCTAGCACGCGCAACGACTCGAAGACCTTGTCGATCTCGTTTCTGAGAGGTCGGGCGGTGAGTGAGGTGGGCTGTTCCATGGCGAGGATGCCGAGCACCTGGAAGAGGTGCGTGACGACCATGTCGCGAAAGGCGCCGGTGCCTTCGTAGAACGCGCCGCGCCCTTCGATGGAGAGCGTCTCGGGGACGTCGACCTGGACGTACTTAATGTGGCTACGCCGCCACAGGGGTTCGAAGAGCTCGTTCGCGAACCGCAGCGCGAGGATGTTGTCAATCGACTCTTTGCCCAAGAAGTGGTCGATGCGAAAGATCTGGTTTTCGTCGAAGTACTCGGTGATCTCGGCGTCGAGCTTCACCGCTGAGGCAAGATCGACGCCGAACGGCTTCTCACAGATGACGCGCGCGTTCTTTTGGAGACCCTTCTTACCGAGGAGGCTGATCACGTCCGCCATGGCGTCGGGTGGAATGGCCAAGTGGTACAGACGCCGAACGCCGCCGCCGATCTCTTGTTCGGCCGTGGCGACGGCGGTGGCGAGGCTCTGGGGTCCGTCGTCGGGGTCGATCGCGAAGGCGAGTTTCGCGGCGAAGTTGCTCCACTCCAGTCCCGACGGCTTGTCGGACGCGAACTCACAGATTGCGTCGAACGCGTACTCGCGGAACTCCTCGACCGTCATCGCGGACTGGGGTCGCGCACAACCGATGATCCGGTAGTCGTCGGGCAACAGGCCCGCGACCGCCAAGTGGTAGAGACCGGGAAGGATCTTGCGCTTCGCCAGATCTCCCCTAATGCCAAAGACCACGATGACGTGGTTGTCGGGACGAGGTCGTCCGTTTTGAATGGGGGGATTGCTCACGTGGGGGATTCCTCTTTCTGTCGCGCTCGCCGATGGCGGATCATGACGTCAGCGCCGAGCGATCGGCGAAGATGAGCGACGCGTGAGCCTCCACGCGACCAGCGGGAATTGACGTGTCGCCGTCGATCAACTTCGTCAGCGCCTCACGCTTGTCCTCACCGCTCACGAGCCAGAGGAGTTGGTGCGCTCGCGCAAGGGCCGGATAGGTGAGGGTCATGCGCATCGAGTCCTGGTAGGGGCCGCTCAGGGCAACCAGACGATCGGTGACCTCGAGGACGGGATCGTTCGGTATCAGTGAGGCGCAGTGACCGTCGGGACCGAGTCCGAGGTGCACGAGATCGAAGGTGGTCGGCAGCGCCGCCGCGTAGCGCCGACAGGCCTCGTCGAGGTCCGCGTCGTCGACGTCCATGGCCTCGATGGGGGCGGACGTCGGCGTCAGGCACTCGCGAAGGTGCTTGAGGTTACGAAGGTCACTGTCCGCGGGCACGACGCGTTCGTCAACTTGGTAGATGACGGTGTGGACCCAGGTGACGTCCTCGTGCGCGAGTTCGGCCAGCATCAGCCACGGACTCTTGCCGCCACTGAGCGCGAAGGTGAAGGCGTGTCGCCGGGTGCGCACCCGGCGGGCACGGTCCGCGGCGTACGACGCCGCCGCACGGGCGAGTTCGTCGACGTCGTCGAAGACCCGTAGTTCGTGGCGCACTAGGAGGACTTCTCCACGTGGCCCCCGAATCCCGCGCGCATGGCCGAGAGCACCTTGGCGGTGAACTCACCCGCGCCGCGCGATTCGTAGCGCTGCCAAAGAGCGGCGCTGATGACGGGCGCGGGTACCGATTCGTTGATCGCGGCTTCCACCGTCCAGCGGCCCTCGCCGGAGTCCGATACGTGCCCACTGAACTCGGCGAGGTCGGGCGAGCGCGTCAGGGCCTCGGCCGTGAGGTCGACGAGCCAGGAGCTGATGACCGACCCGTGACGCCACACCTCGGCGACCTCGGGTAGGTCAAGGTCGTACGTGTAGTACTCGGCGTCTTGCACCGGGGAGGTCTCGGCGTCGGCCGCGACGTTCTGCTTGCCCACGTTCGCGTGTTTGAGGATGCTGAGACCCTCGCCGATCGCGGCCATCATGCCGTACTCGATGCCGTTGTGGACCATCTTGACGAAGTGACCCGCGCCGTTGGGTCCACAGTGCAGGTAGCCGTCCTGCGCCGTGCCACCGGTCGCGCGACCCGGTGTGGGTTCGGTGCCGTCACTACCGGGCGCGATGGTCTTGAACAGGGGATCGAGGCGCCGGATCACGTCGTCCTCGCCGCCGATCATGAGGCTGTAGCCACGTTCGAGCCCCCAGACGCCCCCGCTGGTGCCGCAGTCCACGTAGTGCACGCCGTGCTCGCTCAGTTCCTTGGCACGGTCCACGTCGTCCTGGTAGTACGAGTTGCCCCCGTCGATGACGACGTCGTCCGCGTCGAGCGAGCCGAGCAGCGCTTCGAGCGTCTCGTGGGTGATGGCCGCGGGCAGCATCAGCCAGATCGCCCGCGGAGCGTCGAGCTTGCTCACGAGGTCCTCGAGCGAGGACGCCGCCGTCACCCGCTCGCCAATGAGTGACGTAACGGCGGTGGGGTTGACGTCGTAGACCACGCAGTGGTGTCCGTCGCTGACGACGCGGCGCACGATGTTCGCGCCCATGCGGCCGAGGCCGACCATTCCGAGTTGCATTGGCTTAGTGGTCGACATCGTCACGTCCATTCTTCTTGTGGGACCGGTAGTACGAGATCAGGGCGTTAGTGGAGGAGTCGTGGGCGGGGGCGTCGCTCGCGTCGCTCGCCAGCTCCGCGATGATGCCTACCGCGAGTTGCTTTCCGAGCTCGACGCCCCACTGATCGAAGGAGTCGATGTCCCAGATGGCGCCCTGGACGAAGACCGAGTGCTCGTACAGGGCGACGAGGAGACCGAGGAGCCGAGGGGTGAGTTCATCCGCGAGAAGCACGTTCGAGGGACGGTTGCCCTCCATGACGCGGTGCTTCACGGCTCGTTCATCGACGCCGTCGGCCCGCAACTCCTCTTCGGTCTTGCCGAAGGCCAGGGCCTGGGCCTGGGCGAAGACGTTCGATATCAAGATGTCGTGGTGGTCGCCGAGGGGATTGAGACTGTTGACGAACGCTATGAAGTCGACCGGCACCACCGTGGTTCCTTGGTGGATCAGCTGGTAGAAGCTGTGTTGGCCGTTGGTGCCCGGCTCGCCCCAGTAGATCGGACCGGTCTCGTAGGCGACGCGCTCGCCGCTCAGGGTGACGTGCTTACCGTTGGACTCCATCGTGAGCTGTTGGAGGTACGCGGGAAGTCGGTGCAGGTACTGGTCGTAGGGCATGACGCCCACCGTGGGAAAGCCGAGGAAGTCGTGGTTCCACACCGCGAGCAACCCGAGCAGCATCGGCACGTTGCGCTCGAAGGGCGCCCGCACGAAGTGTTCGTCCATGGCGTGAAAGCCGGCGAGCATTTCGTAGTACTGGGTTGGCCCAATGGCGATCATGGTGGACAGGCCAATAGCGCTTTCCAGCGAGTAGCGCCCGCCAACCCAGTCCCAGAACTCGAACATGTTCGCGACGTCGATGCCAAAAGCCGCGACCTTGGCTGCGTTCGTCGACACCGCAACAAAGTGTTTGGCGACGGCTTTCTCGTCGCCGAGGTGCGCGACGAGCCACTGTCGTGCGGACGCGGCATTGGTCAGTGTCTCGAGGGTGCCGAAGGTCTTCGACGAGACGATGAATAGGGTCTCTTCCGCGTCCAAATCGCGGACGGCTTCGACGAAATCGGTTCCGTCGACGTTCGAGACGAAGCGAAAGGTGAGGTCGCGTTGGGCGTAGTGGCGCAGGGCCTCGTAGGCCATGACGGGGCCGAGGTCCGAACCACCGATGCCAATATTGACGACGTTTCGAATAGGGCGGTTGGTGTGACCGCGCCACGCACCGGTGCGTACCTGGTCGGCGAAGGCGGCCATGCGCTCGAGGACCCCGTGGACCTCCTTGACGACGTCGACGCCGTCAACGACGAGCGACGCGGTCTTGGGCATACGAAGGGCCACGTGCAACACGGCTCGGTCCTCGGAGGTGTTGATGTGCTCGCCGGCGAACATCGCGTCGCGTCGCGCTGTGACGTTCGACTCCTGGACCAACTCGGCGAAGAGCGTCAGCGTTTCCTTGGTGATCAGGTTCTTCGAGAAGTCGAAGTAGAGACCTTCGGCCTCCACGTGAAGGCGAAGGCCCCGAGTGGGATCCTCGCTAAAGAGCTCTCGGAGATGCCGTGATTTCATCGCACGGGCGTGCGTCGCGAGCGCGTTCCAGGCCGGACGAATGGTTAAGGGTGGGCTCGTCATGGTGTCATGATCTTTGTCATAAACCTAGCGCGAGGTCGAAAAACACGACTCGACGGTCGTCGACGTTCATCGTCTCGAATCCCGCAGGAACTGCCGACGCGAGACGACTGCACCTCGCACGTTCGATCGATCGCCGCCGTCAGCGAGCGCCGGCTGGTCGCCGAGGGATCGCCTCGTCCTCGATGGCGCGGGTCGCGCGGCTGCGCACGTGGGTCGAGGGGTCATGAACGGTGCCCGTCGCTCGGCACCGGATGGCGGTCCAAAAGGTAGACTGGCACGTGCCCGCATCGAATCCTCCCGCTCGTCGAGCCCCTCGAGACCGAAAATCTCCTCCCAGCGCTCGACCGTCCTCGAGTTCGAGGGCACCCGCTCGTGGGCCAAAGAGCGCTTCGGGAAAGTCCTCGTCCGCACCCCGAGGCGAACGTGGAACCAGCCCGGCTCGTCGTGAGGGAACTCGTCGTGACGAACCGCGCACCGGCCAGTCGCGTTCACCCTACGAGGGGACACCTCGAAGCGCTGAGGGTCGTCCCGCGTCACGAGGAGCCTCGAGCGCGAAACGCCCCGCGAGAGCCGACGGAACCGTGCGCGCGCCGCGTGACGCGGACGTGCGCGCGCCCCGAGCATCGCGACCGTATCGAAAGTCCAGGGACGACACCACCGCGCGCCGTTCGCCGACGCGTGGGCCCTCGTCACGAGCGGCGTCACCGCGGGGAGTGCGCGACGACGACGCTCGTGGGTCGAAAGAGTCGCGGCCGTACCGTAAGGCGAATGACGACGCGGCGCCTCGCCGCGCGTCGTCGAGGGGACCAGCCGCCCGATCGGGCCCGTCGTCGAAGTACGGACACGCCCGCACGCCCTCGCCACTCACCCCCGAACAGCGCAAGCGTCAACAGGCCGGCGAGCGCGCTCGTGAGAAGGGGTGGGGGAGTGTCGCTCGCAAAGGCGCGATCAACCTCAACAGCACCGGCCAGGAGTTAGGCGACGCGAAGAGCCGCACGCGAACGCCTAATCCTCTGGCGTCGTGGGAGTCCATGGAACGACCAGCCTCGAAGTCGACCACGCCCAGCAAGGCGAAGAACCGCGCGAAGTACGTCCTGCCCGGCGACGTCGCCGCCGACATTCGCAAAGCCTTCATCGGCACGGCCTACATGCGCGAGAAGATGGTGAACACGCTGACGCGTGCCGCCGAGGCGTACGATCGCAAGCGCTACGAAGAAGCTCTTCGACTCGGTCGCGTGGTCGCGGACGCGACCCCGGGCGTCGCGGCCGTGCGCGAGTTGACGGGTCTCGGTGCCTACCGCGCCGAGCGCTGGGCCATGGCGAAGATCCACCTACGCGCCTACTTCACCATCACCGGCGACCCCGAGCACCTACCCCTCGTCATGGACGCTGATCGGGCCAATCACCGTTACCGGGCGGTGGAGAAGACGTTCGACGAACTCCAAGAGAGTGAACCCACGGCCGAAGTCCTCGCCGAGGGCCGCATCGTCCAGGCCGCCACCTGGGCCGATCAGCGTCGCTACGACGAAGCGATCGAACTCCTAACGCGCGCGGGCGCCGCGAAGAACCTGCGGAACCCTTCCTATCGACACGTGCGACTTTGGTACACCCTCGCCGACGTCTACGACCGCGCCGGTGACACGACGTCCGCGCGTGAACTCTTCGCGCGGGTGGTCATTGCCGAACCTGACGCCTACGACGCCGCCGACCGGCTCGCCGAACTCGGCGCGACCTTGCCGAGAAAGAATCGTAAGCGTCGCGTCACGCCGACCTCGAAGAAGAACGTCGACTAGTTCAACGCCGCCGTCGCCGCGGCGAGGGCGAACAGTGGTCCCTGGGTGCCGCCGACGAGACCGACCTGCATCTTGTTCATCACGTACGCCACCGTCAGGTCGAGGTTTTGATCCAGGATGACGAACGAACCCCCGAACCCTCCCCGATAACAGTCACGCGGACCGATTGGCGCGACGCTACTCGCCGGGCCGAAGCCCCGACCGAGGTCGACGTCGTAGTCCAGGACGTGGTCGACGTCGCTGGCGAGACGTGCTTCGAAATTCTGTTGATCACGAGGTCACCGACTCGGGTTCCACGAACGCGAACGTCCGCGAAGGGTGTACGGTGTCACCTTGTAAGATTTGGTGATGGATATAGCCGCAATTTTGGGCGACGAAGCGTCGTCACTGCTTGATCATCACGCCACGGCGTTTCCCAAGGAACTGCTCCACGTTCCGGGGCCAACCTTTCTCGATGACGTGTTCACGTGGAGTGACCGAACGCCGACGGTGTTACGAAATCTCGGCGCCCTGTACAACCACGGGCGACTCGGGGGCACCGGTTACGTTTCCATCCTCCCCGTGGACCAGGGCATCGAGCACTCCGCCGCGGCCAGTTTCGCGCCCAATCCCGAGTACTTCGACCCCGCCCGGCTCTGTGACCTGGCCATCGCGAGTGACTGTAACGCCATCGCTACGACGCTGGGCACGCTGGGCATCGTGTCACGCCGGTACGTGCACCGCATTCCCTTCATCGTGAAGATCAACCACAACGACCTCCTGCGCTACCCGAACACGTTCGATCAACAGCTCTTCGCGTCGGTGCAACAGGCGGCCGATCTCGGAGCGGTGGGCGTGGGCGCGACGGTCTACTTCGGCTCGGAGGGCTCGATCCACCAAATCGAAGAGGTGTGGGCCGCCTTCGCCGAGGCGCACCGACTGGGCCTCTTCACCGTCTTGTGGTGCTATCTGCGCAACGACGCGTTCGTCACCGGGGGGGTCGACTATCACCTGAGCGCCGACCTCACGGGTCAAGCCAATCACCTCGGGGTCACCTTCGAAGCGGACATCATCAAACAGAAGCAGCCCGTCAACAACGGGGGATACAACGCGGTCAAGTTCGGCAAAACCGACCCCCGGGTGTACTCGGAGTTGACGACGGACAATCCCATCGACCTCACGCGTTGGCAGGTCGTGAACTGCTACGCCGGTCGCATCGGACTCATCAACTCAGGGGGTGAGTCGAAGGGCTCGGACGACTTGGCCGGTGCCGTGCGCACCGCGGTCATCAACAAGCGCGCTGGCGGACAGGGCCTGATCCTCGGTCGAAAGGCCTTCCAGCGTCCCCTCGCCGACGGCGCGGCGCTCGTGCACGCCGTCCAAGACGTCTTCTTGGATCAGTCCATCACCGTCGCCTAGTAATACGCTTCGTTGGTGCTTGAGAGCGAAGAGTCGGACGCGGGTTGGCGGACGTGGCCTAACGCGATCACGTTGGCGCGACTCGCACTCATGCCGGTGTTCTTTTGGCTCCTGTTTGGGACGAATCATCGAGCCGTAGCGGCGTGGTTGCTGGCGGCACTCGGCGCCACCGACTGGATCGACGGTTTCGTGGCGCGCCGACTCCACCAGGTGTCGAACATTGGCAAGATCCTCGATCCGACGGCCGACCGAGTGTTGGTGATCGGAGGCCTGCTCGCCGTCGCTGCGGCCGCGGGGGTGCCGTGGTGGTTCGCGTTGACGACGTTGGCGCGTGAACTCATCGTCTCGGTGCTGACGCTCGTGCTCGCCGCCCTCGGGGCCGCGCGCATCAACGTGCTCTGGTGGGGCAAGGTCTCAACGTTCGCCCTGATGACGACGTTTCCGCTCTTCCTATTGACCACGAATCCCCATCACGGAGTATTACGACCCTGGCAACACGACGCCCGGATCGCCTGCTGGGTGATCGGCGTCATGGGGCTTTGCCTCTCCTGGCTCGTCCTGTTTGGCTACGTGCGCCCGGCGTTACGAGCACTGCGCGCGGGGCGCGACGGTCGACGAATCTTGTAAGTTGGCTCGCATGCAGATACCGAGCGAACTTCGTTACTCCAGCGACCACGAGTGGGCCAAGCGTGAGGGCGACGACGTGCGCGTCGGCATCACTGACTACGCCCAGGACGCGCTTGGTGACGTCGTGTTCGTCGACCTGCCCAAGGTCGGTGCGACGGTGGCCACGGGGGGCGTCATTGGCGAAGTGGAGTCGACGAAGTCGGTCTCAGAGATCTACGCGCCGATCGGTGGGACCGTGAAGGCGGTGAACGAATCACTGAGCACATCGCCGGAATTGATCAACAGCGATCCCTACGGCGCGGGGTGGATCTGTGAGATTGCGACGAGTTCGAGCAGTGACTTTGAGGCGCTTCTTGACGCGTCCGCTTACGAGGCGTTGACTACAAGTTAGCCCCGACGTCGAATTCGAAAGTTCACTAGTGTGAAACTCGTGAACTGCCGTCGATGTGGAGAGATACTCAACGCCAACGCGAACTTTTGCTGGTCGTGTGGTGCACCACAACACGAGGCCACGTCACCCGAGACGATCGCCGTTCCGGTCGTCAGTACGCCCGACGCGATGCATCCCGACGCCAACCGGGGACCACTTGGTGAACACCGTGACGAGTTAGTGATCGCCGCGGGACCGCAGGCCGGCATGCGCATTGAACTGACGAACGACGTCACGACGGTCGGACGACACGAAGCGAGCGATCTCCTGCTCGACGACGTCTCGGTGTCACGGCATCACGCGGTCTTCACGCGCACCGCGAGCGGACGAGTGACGTTGCGGGATCTGAACTCACTGAATGGCACCTACGTCAACGGGAAACGGGTTGAAGAGACGACGCTGCACTCCGCCGACGAGGTGCAAATCGGCAAATTTAAACTGGTGTTTTGGGAGGCGACACGATGAGCGTCAATCAAGGCTTCATGCGCATCGGCGAAGTCCACGCGCAACTTCGAAAGCTGTTTCCCGAAGTCGAACTCTCCAAGATCCGTTACTACGAAGACAAGGGACTGGTGCAGCCGAGTCGTAGTCGCAAGGGTTATCGCCTCTACTCCGATCGCGACGTGGAGTGCCTGCGCGAAGCGATCCGCCTCGCGCAAGAGGAGTTCGTGCCCCTTCGCGTGGTGCGTCTACGCCTCATCGAACAGGGGCTGCTCGCGCCAGCGAACCTGACCTCGAACACGCGTCAGATCGCACGCGAGGCTTCCCCGAGTGTCGTGTCGGCGCCGGCACCGTCGCCGACGGGTAAGCCAGTCCTGAGCGTCGTGGGCGGTGCCGACGGCGAGTCCTCGGCGCCAGTGAAGGAGTACTTCACGACCAATGAACTGCTCGCGACGACGGGACTCCAACCCCACGAGTTCAATCAGTTGCTGGCGATGGGTTTCGTGACGCCGATGGTCTTCGACGGCGAAACGATGTACAGCGCACTCGACGTGCGCGTCGCGGCGCACGCACGCGCTCTGCTCAGTCGTGGCGTCGACGCGCGACTGCTCGGCTCGCTCCGTCGCGTCGCCGAACGGGAAATGGGCGTGGTCGACGATCTCACGTTGCCGCTACGACAAGGCGGCGACGCCTCTCGCGAGCAGGTCCGCGCCATTACGACCGAGGTCGCTCGAGAAGTGGCGGCACTTCGCACTGTCCTCGTGGAGCGTGAACTGTTGGCGTACTTGCGCGACTAGACAACAACGCGTGGTGGGCTCGGGTCTAGGCTGGAACCATGATTGAGGTGGTACTCCGCGCGGTACGCGTTGACGTGGGCACGTCGACGCCGCTCTTGCTCTTAGAAGAGGTCGCGGGCGAACGAGTGCTTCCCATCTTCATCGGCGCGCCCGAAGCGGCCGCCATCGCCTACGCCCTGCAGGGTGTGGAATCACCTCGACCGATGTCGCACGATCTACTCGGCCACGTCATCAAGGCGCTCGGCGCGAAGCTCTTCGCGGTGGAGATCACGGAACTGCTGGACAACACGTTCTACGCCAGTCTTCGACTCGTGCGTGCGGGCCAAGAGATCACCGTCAGTTCGCGTCCGAGTGACGCCGTGGCCCTCGCGCTTCGCGTCGGCGCGCCCATTCTCGTGAGTGACGACCTCATGGCCAGCGAAGGCAAAGTGATGCAACTGACCTACGACGAGGACGACGAGGAGTACGTCGAACTCGATACACCCGATGAGGCCGACCTGGTCGAGCAGTTGCGCGCGTTCCTCGACCACGTGCGGCCCGAGGACTTTGGCGCGTGAGACGAGGGCTCATTTCGGTGGCCATCTTCATCGCGTTCGTCGCCATTTACACGGCGGTTCGCCACAGCACGACCACGCCGACCACCACCACGACGAGTACCGCGACGTCCACCACCACGACGAGTACCACGCTGGCGAACTCGGCCTGTAAGGCGAGCGACTTCTCCGGCGCCTACAACGAGGGCCAGGGCGCGGCGGGCACGATCGAGGCGAGCGTGACCCTCACGAAATCAACCGCCGGTTCGTGCACGTTGAAGGGGTGGCCGCTCATGACGCTCCAGGACCGGCTCGGCGCCGTGTTGCCAGTCCACCTCGTCGACGTGCCGTCCTCGTCGGGTAACGCCATCCAATTCGACACCGCCGCGGCGAACAAGGCGCCCACCACGCTCACGCTGCACCAGAACTCGACGACGACGTTCTCGCTGGCGTACTCTGACGTGCCCACGGGGGCGACGGCGTGTGAGAGCGCGGTCACGCTCAGCGTCCAGTTCGTCGCGAGCGGTGCGGCGATCAACGTGACGCCCCAGTACGCGGTGCAGCCGTGTAACGCTGGCCAGATCTGGGTGAGTCCCTTCTACTAGTCCCTCGACGACGCGTCGTCGAGTCGCACCACGATGCGCCCGCGCGTCGCGCCCGCGCGCACGTCATCGAGCGCTTGCGTGAGTCCGTCGAGTCCAATCTCGCGGTCCACGAACGCGTCAAAGTCAATCCGGGCCGCGAGTTCACCGATGGCTCGCCAGACGCGTTGACGTGTCGCCGGGATTGCGTCAACGGCGTCGACGCCCAAGAGCGCCACGCCGCGGGTGATGAAGGGGTAGATCGTCGTGGTGAGTTCAGCACTCGCGACCAGGCCACTGGCGGCGACCGCCGCGCCGTAGCGGAGCGAACGCAGAATCTCCTTTAAGGTCTCGCCACCCACGCAGTCAATGGCGCCGTCCCAACGTTCGGTGGCAAGGACGCGCTCGGGCCGGTCCGCGATCTCGTCGCGCGCGATGACGCGGGTCGCGCCACGTGCTTCGAGCCAGCTCGTGGCGTCAGGAGATCCCGTCGACGCGACCGGGTCGTAACCCTTGAGAGCGAGGTAGGTAACCGCCTGTGAGCCGACGCCTCCCGTGGCGCCCGTGACGAGGACGTGCGCGCCGACGTCGAGTTCGCGGTCCTCGAGCGCGAGCACGCTCGCCATAGCGGTGAATCCCGCGGTACCGATGACCATCGCGTCGTACGTTGAGAGTGACGTGGGCAGTGCGGAGAGAAAGCGTGCGGGTGCGTAGACGTGCGTGGCAAAACCGCCGTCGCGTCCAACGCCAAGCGACCCACCGTGTACCGCGACGCGATCACCCGGCGCGAAGTTCGCGTCCGTCGTCGACTCGACCGTTCCCGACGCGTCGACACCACCGACCAACGAGGCGACCCGGCGGACCCGACTCGGGGCGGTAGTGACCATGGCGTCTTTGAAGTTCACACCGGAGTACTCGACTCGTACGAGGACGTCACCCACGTCGCGTGGCGTGGGCGTGGTCTCACCCACCTCGCACGACAGCTGGCCGTCGATTTCACTGACCACGAACGCTTTCATCAAGCCAGATTACGCAGCGGTGCCGCGTGTGCCGTCGAGCCCGTACCATTCCGGGGGTGACACGAATCATGCTGCATGACCACGCGACGTGGGCACTCCTTCCCAAACGTAAGGGTAAGACCGTCGTGTTCCTGCACGGGGGACTCAGCAGCAGCGCTTCCCTCGTGCGGGTGCTCGGACCTTCGCTCTCCAAGCGCTTCGCCCTCGCCGCGTTCGATCGGCGCGGTCACGGCAGAACAGCCGACACCGAGCAACCCTTCAGTCTCGACGACATGGCCGACGAGACCATCGCCTTTCTCGAGCTCCTCGGGCGCCGTGTCTATCTCGTGGGCCATAGTGACGGCGCCAACGTGGCGCTCCTCGTCGCGTTGCGACGACCGGACCTCCTTCGACGCGTCGTCGCCGTCGGCGCTAACTATCACCATGACGGTCTCGTCCCCATGGAAGAGTTCACGCCCGAGAGTGACGGGTTCGACGAGTTCGCGAAGCAGTTCGCCAAGCATTCGCCCGACGGCATCGAACACGCGGCGGTCGTGGTCGAGAAGTTCATGCACTTGGTGAAGACGCAACCGACAATGACGGTGGCCCAGCTCGCGACCATTTCGGTGCCGGTGCTGGTCATGGCGGGCGACGACGACGTGGCGCGCCTCGATCACACCGTGTCGCTCTACGAGTCCATACCGGCGTCTCAACTCTGCGTCGTGCCCGGGGCGTCGCACGCCGTCTTGAAGGAACACACGAACGAATGTGTTCGCGTTATCCAGCGATTCCTCTTGGGACCGGATCCGCCCGTGACGCAGTACCCGCTGCGACGCGGCGGCGATGCCGCCACGAACTAGTCCCATCACGGTGTCGCGCCGCGTGCTTACTACACTTGACGTCATGTTGGCGCGTCTTTGGAACGTGCGCGATCACTTCATGACGTGGTGGACGACGCTCGGCACACTTACCGGAGACGGCCTGCTCTATCTCTTGGCTGCGTGTTTCGCCCTCGTGCTCGGGTGGACGTCGAACCAGTCGGCGCAGTGGCAGTGGGGCTATTTAGCCGTCGGGCCCTACGTCTTCGCAGCACTCGTCGCGCTGGTTCTCGCACGGCGAGTGGTTCGTCGCGAGAACTTCGTTCGAATGGTGCTCTTGGGCGCCGTCGTGGTGGGGGTCGTCTTCGTGCCGCTCGGTCTCGAGACGCACTGGCGCCAGGTCCACGGCGGACACGGGGACGCCCAACCCGAAGTCGGCGTCATCGAACGCTCGGGCGCACTTCTCTCCAAGGGTCTCGACCCCTATCGCGCGTACGAGAAGCACGGCCACGTCGTCAACGAGATTCGCGGCTTGCCAGCGTTCGAGTCGTTCTTTCCGTACTTTCCGCTGATGGGTATCTTCGGGCTCCCGGCGGTCGACTCGAAGAAGAGCGAGGGACTCACCGACGCGCGAATCATCATGACACTGATGACGCTCTTCGCGAGCGGGTGGGCGCTCGCGCTCCTGCGTCTCTCGCGACAGCAGAAGCTTCGCGTTGCCCAAGTGCTGATCGCGCTCCCGACCGGGGCCCTCTTCCTCTCGACGGGCGGTGACGACATGCCGATCCTGGCGCTCCTCCTGCTCGGCGTCGCGGGACTGCAACGACGCCAGACGAACCTGGCTGGAATCAGTTTTGGACTCGCCGCGGCGATGAAGCTGACGGCGTGGCCCATGGCCGCGGGTGCCCTGTTGGTCGCGCGCAATCCCGGGGGTCGCTCCACGTGGCGCCGGACGTTGGCGTGGGTGGGGGGCATCGTGCTCGTCACTACCGTGCCCTTCGTCTTCAAGGCGCCGGCGGCGTTCATGTCGAACGTCTTCGCCTTCCCACTCGGCCTCGCTGGCGTTTCGTCGCCGGCGGCCAGCGCGCTACCGGGCCACATCCTGACGACCTGGATTCCCATCCTTGGACACGTCCTCGCGCCGGTGACGCTGTTCATTGGCGGGTACTTCGTGACGAAGTACCTCCAGCGTCACTGGCCGCTCACCCTCTCGCAGCTCTTGGGTCTGCTGAGCGTGGTGTTCGCCGTCATGATGTGCGTCGCCTCGGCGACGCGCGCGGGCTACGTGATCTATCCCGTCAACTTCGCCTTGTGGGCGGCGGTGACCCAGGACAAGAAGGTCCCGACGCCGGTACTCGTGCGTCAGTGACGCTAGACCGTCTCGGAGTTCTGGTAGATCTTAAAAGTCCAATCGACCGTGGCGGCGCTGGACTTGGTGACGGTGACGCCCACCTCCCAGTAGAAGCCGTCGTTGCCCGCTTTTTGAAAGAGCGACTGCGGATCGCCGTTACTGGCGCCCTTGGAGAAGAGACTCCAGCCCCGCGCTTGGAGTTGCGCGTTGAAGAACTTGATGAGTGACGCGGCGCTCGCGTGGGCGGTGGCCATGGGCTGGGAGCAGTCGTAGTCACCCGCCCCGAGGTTGGGGGTCGCCGCGCCCGGGCGCGGTACCGTCCCGACGGGCACGAGGAAAGCGTCATCGATGTTCGACGGCACCTCCTGGCTCTGTAGGCAGTACTTGAGGGTTGAACCGGGAGCGGCGGCGCGCTGTAACCCACCGACGACGACCGGAATCGCCGCCGCTTTCAGCTTGGTCACGCCCTGGTTGGCCACGAGGTTGATCACCATGAAGACCACCAACATGATCACCGCGACCCCGAGGACCGCCGCCGCCGGCCAGAGGCTGGTCGTGGTCGTCAGGGGCGCCTTGGGCTCTTCGCTCACTCACTCCATCCTAAGTGGTCGATAGGACCACGCCCGCGGCCGAGACGCCACGCCGCGGCGCCCTCGAGCGCCGCGAGGACGAAGGACTTGGCGTCGCGGGTGGCGTCGGGGACGTCACGCCCGAGACCGAGCCCCGCGGCAATCGCCGACGAGAGCGAGCAGCCCGTGCCGTGATCGTTGTTCGTCTCCACGCGGGGCCCGTCGAAGACGATGAGTTCGTCCAGACTCACCAGGACGTCGGGCGCGCGGTCGAGGTGCGACGAGCCCGCGAAATGCCCACCCTTCACGAGGACGTAGCGGGGTCCGAGCGCGAGCAGCGTGCGCGCGAGTGCCGCGACGTCGTCGAGGCCCGTGACGTCACCCACGTCGACGCCACACAGGACCGCGGCTTCACGAAGATTGGGCGTCACGACTTCGGCGAGTGGAAAGAGGGCGCTGCGATACGCTTCGACGCCCCCGTCCGCCATGAGCACGTCACCGCTCGTGGACACCAAGACGGGATCGACGACGAGGTGGGGGAGGAGTCCTTCACGCGCGAGGGCGGCCACGCGCTCGACGATGCTGGCGTGGGCGAGCATGCCGGTCTTGGTGGCTTGGACGTCGAAGTCCGACGTGACCGAGCGCACTTGCGCTTCGACCGTGGCGGGATCGATCACCTGCACGTCAGTCACGCCGAGCGTGTTCTGGGCCGTGACCGCCGTGATCGCCGTGGTGGCGTGCACGCCAAAGGCGTTGAAGGATCGAATGTCGGCCTGCACACCAGCACCGCCGCCCGAGTCCGATCCGGCGATCGACAGAGCGGTGATGGGCTGCACGCTCTTACCCTAGTTAGCGATGTCGGTTAGTACGCTGGGGCCGTGGAAGAGCTCTTTCAAGTCGGATCATTTCAGTCGCCGTCGCGACTCGTGGTCGGCACGGGTGGGTTCCGCTCCCTCGACGTGTTGGAAGCGTCGATCCTGGCGTCGGGATCTTCTATCGCGACGGTGGCGCTGCGCCGAGTGGACCCGAAGGTCGAAGGTTCGATCTACGACCTCTTACATCGACTGAACGTGACACTCTTGCCGAATACCGCCGGGTGCTACAGCGCCGACGAAGCCGTCAAGGTCGCCGAACTGGCCCGCGAAGCCTTTTCAACGCCGCTCGTCAAACTCGAGGTGATCGGCGACGACCTCACGTTGCTTCCCGACACCAGCGAGACGCTTCGTGCCGCGGAGCAGCTCGTGCGACGCGGTTTTGAAGTCTGGGCGTACACGTCGGACGATTTCATCGTCGCCCAACGCCTCGAACAACTCGGTTGCGTCGCTGTGATGCCGCTCGGCTCACCGATCGGTTCAGGCCTGGGCATCCTCAATCCCCACGCCATCTCGCTCATCACCGATCGCGCCGAGGTGCCCGTCCTGCTCGACGCGGGGGTCGGCACGGCGTCGGACGCCGCGCTGGCGATGGAGCTGGGCTGTGGCGGGGTGCTCGCCGCCTCGGCGATGAACCGAGCCCTCGAACCCGTCCTCATGGCCGAGGCCCTTCGAGAAGCGGTACGGGCCGGGTATTTGGCCCGGCGGGCGGGGCGCATACCGACCCGGCTCCACGGCGAAGCATCGTCACCGGCCCTCGGTCGACCCGACCTTTTTGCCGGGTAGGAAAGAACTAACTACAAGGGTGTAGTCCATCGGGCTAGTCTGGACAGACCTCGGTCGGGGAGGACAACGAGTGAGTGATACTGCAACGTTTGGATTTAGTGGACCGATGGTGTGTCGCCTTACGAGCGTGACGTACCGTCAGTTGGACTACTGGGCACGCACTGGACTCGTGACGCCTTCGATCACGCCCGCGACGGGCAGTGGCTCGAAGCGCGCGTACTCCTACGGCGACGTCCTCGAAGTCAAGGTCATCAAGTCGCTCCTGCTGTCGGGCGTCTCGTTAGCTCGCGCGCGCCAGGCCGTCGAGTGCCTGCGTCGCTCGCTCGGCGCCGACCTCGCCTCGAGCAGTCTCGTGCTCTCGGACGCGGGGTCCGTCCTCGCGCACGACGACGGAGAACTCGTGGACCTGCTGCGTGGTGGTCAAGGTGTCTTCAACATCGTCCCTCTTGCAAAGGTGGTCGCCGAACTGCGAGCCACGCTTCGCGAATCAGCTTTGCCGACGTCGGAGAAGGGGGCCGCCACGGCGTGACCTCTCCGTCGCTGAGCGACGACGCCCGTCGTCGCCATCCGAGCGTGGTACCTAGTTCTGTTCAATCGTTCGCGCACCCCAGCGAGAGACTCTTTTCGCAACTGCTCACGCTCTACGGTCACGAGTGGATCTACGAACCGCTCGAGTTTCCTCTGGCGTGGAACGACAAGGGGACTCCCACGCGTGGCTTTCGTCCCGACTTCTTCCTCCCGGCGCAGCGGATCTTCATCGAGCTGACCGTGCTTGAGCAACGACTCGTCACGAAGAAGAATCAAAAGGTTCGACTCTTTCGCGATCTCTATCCCGAGATCCCACTGCTCGTCGTGTACCAGCGCGACTACCGCGATCTCTTGCGTCACCACGACCTGCGCGTGGTCGACGGACGAGCCGCGTAAGTCACCATGAGCGATCGTCGGCCGTTCCTCTACGACCTGCACGTCGAACTCGGCGCGAAGATCGTCCCCTTCGGAGGTTGGGAGATGCCGCTGCAGTACCAGACGGGTACCGTGGTCGAGCACCTCGCCTGTCGTCGCGACGCCGTGGTGTTCGACGTGAGTCACCTCGGCACCGTGCGCTGTGACGGGACCGAGATGTTCGACGCGTTGCAGAGCACGTTGACGAACGACCTCAACAAGGTCGCACCCGGTCGGGCCCAGTACACGCACCTCTTGACCGACAACGGCTTCGTCGTCGACGACATCATCGTCTGGTGGGTGGGGGGGCACGAGTTCGACGTCATGCCGAACGCTTCCAACACGTCGGGCGTCACCTCGGTACTACCCGGGCGCGACGTGACGGGCGAACGGTGCGTGTTGGCCGTGCAGGGTCCGAACGCACGATCCAAAGCCAGCGCGGTGGATACGCGCTTCGGTGAGGTTGGTCGTTTTCGCGTCGAACGTTTCGACTACCAGGGCGTCGAGGTGCGCGTCGCCGGCACTGGGTACACGGGCGAGGCGGGTCTCGAGATCGCCGCGCCGAACGAGGTGGCCGAGCAGATCTTTCGCGCACTCGTCGCGGCGCAGGTCACCCCCGCCGGACTGGGGGCTCGCGACACGTTGCGTCTGGAGGCGGCGCTGCCGCTCTACGGCCATGAACTGACCCTCTCGTCGACGACGCTCGAAGCGGGGCTTGGTTGGGTGTTGGGTTGGCAGAAGGAGACCTTCAAAGGTCGCGCGGCCGTGGAACGTGAGCGCGCACGCGGGGTGGCGCGACTGCTCAAGGGTGTCGCGACCTCGGGTCGTCAACCGCTGCGCGATGGCGGCGAAGTGCTCGTGGACGGCAAACACGTAGGCGTCCTCACCTCGGGTAACTTCTCTCCCGTGCTCGAGCACGGTATTGGGTTGGGGCTGCTCGCGCCCGAACTCGACGCGGGCACCGACGTCACGGTGGTGTTGCGTGGTCGAGAGATCCCCGCCACGTTGACGGCACTGCCGTTCGTGCAAAAGGAGTCGTGAGGTGGCCGACTACTTGCCGCACACTGAAGAGGACGTGGCGTCGATGTTGGCGTTTCTCGGCATGGACTCACTCGACGATCTCTTTTCGCACATTCCCGAGGCCGTACGTCTCGCGAACGGTCTCGACGTCGCGGACGGGTTGAGCGAACCCGACGTGGCCGCGATCTTCTCGGGCTACACGAGCGCCAACAAGGCGAAGACCACCGCGATGACCTGTTTCGCGGGCGGCGGCGCCTACGACCACGAAGTACCGGCCGTGGTGAAGATGCTCTCAAACCGCTCGGAGTTCGTCACCGCCTACACCCCGTACCAACCCGAGGTCGCCCAAGGCGTCCTCCAGGCCCTCTTCGAGTACCAGACGTTGGTCGCGCGACTGAGCGGTCTCGCCATACCGAACGCATCGCTCTACGACGCGGCGACCGCCCTCGTGGAAGCGCTCAACATGGCGAGCGGTGCCACCGGACGTCAGAAGATGGCGATCTCCTCGGGCGTGCATCCCCACTGGCGCGAGGTGGCCCGCACGTTCGCTCGCGGCACGGGCCACGAGATCGTGGAAGTGCCGCTTCGTGACGGCGTCACTGACTGGGCGAGCGTCGACGTGGCTGGCGCCGCGGCGATCGTGGCGGCCTACCCCAACTACCTCGGCGTCCTGGAGGACCTCAGCACAGCGAAAGCACTGGCGCTCGGCGAAGAGGCTCTCTTCGTGGTGGGGGCCGACCCCGTCGCGGCGGGTGTCCTCAAGACCGCCGGGCAGTGGGGCGCGGACGTCTTCGTAGGCGAAGGTCAGGCCTTCGGCACGCCACTCTCCTTCGGTGGGCCCTACCTCGGACTCTTCGCCTGCACGCCGGCCCAGGTGCGTCGCCTGCCGGGGCGCATCGTCGGTGAAACGGTCGACTCCAGTGACCGACGGGCCTTCGTTACAACGCTGCGCGCCCGAGAGCAAGACATACGTCGAGCGAAGGCGACGTCCAACGTGTGCACCAACCAAACCTTGATGGCCGTCACGGCGGCCATCCAACTCGGCTGGCTCGGTACGCACGGGCTTCGCGAAGTAGCGACGCGATGCGCGCAAGGGGCACACTACCTCTACGACGAACTGCTCACCCTCGAAGGTGTCAACGCACTCTCAACGCAGCCGTTCTTTCGCGAGTTCGCCGTGCGCCTGGCCAAGCCGGCCGATCAAGTGATCGCCGCCATGGCGGAAAGTAACGTCCTCGCCGGACTGTCGGTGAGCGCCCTCGGTGGTGGCGCCGATCCGTCCATCGAAGGCGACATCGACGACGTCTTGCTCGTCACCGTCACCGAACGCCGGACGAAGGGCGAGATCGACCATTACGTGAACGTGTTGCGCGAGGCGTTGACGCGATGAGCTCGACCCCACAGCCCGGCGGGCGAGCGGCGTCGGCGCCGCTCATGGGCCACGAGTCCGAGCCGACGCTCTTCGAGATGTCGGTCGCGAACCGTTCGTCGTACCAACTGCGAACGACCGGCGTACCCGCGACGACGCTGAGTGCACTCGTTCCCTCGGCGCACCTCAATCCCGAGGTCGTGGCCATCGCGGAAGTCTCCGAACGAGATCTCGTCGCGCACTTCACTCGGCTGTCGCATCGTCAGTTCTCGGTGGACCTCGGGATGTACCCGCTCGGATCGTGCACCATGAAGTACAACCCGAAGTTCTGCGACGCCATCGCGGGCGATCCTGGACTCAACGCCGTGCACCCCGGTGCGCCGGCGTCGCTGAGTCAGGGCTGGCTCGAGATCATGGTGACGCTCGAAGAGAAACTCTGCGCCGTCACCGGCATGAGTGCCGCCACGCTGCAACCCGCGGCGGGCGCGGCGGGCGAGCTGACGGGCCTGTTGTTGATGCGCGCCTACCACGAAGCGAACGGCAATCACCGTACGCGCGTGTTGATTCCCGACTCCGCGCACGGCACGAACCCGGCGTCGGTGACCCTTGGCGGCTACGAGGTGACGACGGTGCCCTCGAACGCCCGCGGACTCGTCGACCTCGACGCCTTAAAGTCCGCCCTCGGCCCCGACGTCGCGGGCATCATGCTCACCAATCCGAACACGGTCGGACTGTTCGAAGAAGAGATCACCGAGATCGCCAAGGCCGTGCACGACGCGGGCGGTCTGCTCTACTACGACGGTGCGAACTTGAACGCCATTCTGGGCGCCGTGCGGCCGGGCGATATGGGCTTTGACATCGTGCACATGAACTTGCACAAGACCTTCGCCACGCCCCACGGTGGTGGCGGACCGGGCGCTGGCCCGGTCGCCGTGGCCGCGCACCTGGTGGACTTCCTGCCGGGACCAAAGGCCGCGCGCGTCGGTGACGGGTACTTCAATTGGGTGACTCCCTCGCGCTCCATCGGTCGGGTGCACGGGTGGCACGGCAACGCGCTCGTGCTCGCGAGAGCCCTCGCGTACATCGACGTGCACGGCGGTGATGGACTTACTCGCGTCGCGCAACACGCCGTGCTCAACGCGAACTGGTTGCGTCATCGACTTCGCGATATCCTCCCCGCCGCCTACGACCGCGTCTGCATGCACGAGTGCACGCTCAGCGCGGCGAAGCTGAAGAGTGCTACCGGGGTCCGCGGGCTCGACGTGGCGAAGGCATTGCTCGAGGAGGGCTTTCACTCACCAACCGTCTACTTCCCGCTCATCGTGGACGAGGCCCTCATGTTCGAACCCACCGAGACCGAGAGCGTCCAAACGCTGGAGTCCTTGGCGCAGGCTTTGGAACGCATTGCCCAGCGGGCGAAGGACGATCCCGAATCGTTGCGTCGCGCCCCCCAGAGCACACCCGTGTCGCGAGTCGACGAGGCGCGAGCCGCGCGTCAGCTCATCGCGACCGCCGACGCGGTGCGTTAGCGTTCGCCCGCTAGCCAGAAAGGGCGTCGAAGACGGTTCACGTACCTGGGCATTTCGCGCCACAAATTTGCGCACTACTGTCGATTTCGCCAGTCTCCGTGCGTCGGTATGCATGAAGTCCGAGACTCGGACCTTACAGAGGAGCGGAGCAATGTCAGAGTACCTAGTTCTCATCTATCAGAACGAAGCCGGCATGAAGGACGCGGACCCCGCGATGATGGGCAAGATGATGCAGGAGCACATCGACTTTGCCGAGAACAACGGCAAGGCCCTACGTGGGGGCAACGCGTTGGAGCCTACGACGAGCGCGACGACGCTGCGACGCGACGGCTCGGGAAAACTCGTCGTCACCGACGGCGCGTTCGCCGAGACCAAAGAGGCGTTGGGTGGCTACTACCTCATCGAAGCCAGTGACCTCGATGAAGCGATAGCCATCGCTTGTCAAGTGCCCGCGCCCTCCGGTGGTGTGGAAGTTCGTCCGATCAGAGTCTTCGACTGATCGGTCTTCCTCGTCCCGGTGATGTCGAGGTCGCGATCGCCGACGCGTACCGCAGCGAGTGGGGTTTCGTCGTCGCGGCCACGATACGCGTCGCTGGCGACATCGACGTGGCCGAGGAGTGTGTGCAAGAGGCGTTCGCGCGAGCGGTGGCGACCTGGCCGCAGGATGGCGTTCCACAAAAATCCGGGGCGTGGTTGACGACCGTCGCGCGGCGTCTCGCCATCGACACGCTCCGACGGCACACGTCGCAGCGTCGCGTGGTGACGAGTTACGTCAGATCCGAAGAAACGACGATGCCGAATGACGCGGAGATGGCGAGCATTGCCGATGACCGCCTCCGTCTCCTTTTCACGTGCTGTCATCCGGCGCTCTCGCCAGAGATCCAGGTCGCGCTGTCGCTCCGGTTGCTCTGTGGCCTCACGACCTCGGAGGTGGCGAGGGCGTTCTTGGTGAGCGAGTCCACAATGGCCGCACGCATCACCCGGGGCAAGAAAAAGATCGCGATCGCACACATTCCGTACCGCGTGCCGACGGCGAGCGAGTTGCCCGAGCGGGTCGACGCTGTCCTCTCCACGATTCATCTCGTGTTCACGACGGGCTACACCGCGCCGTCGGGGTCCGAACTCGTGCGTCACAGTTTCGTGGACCGGGCGCTCGATCTCGCTCGACTCTTGCGGTCCCTCCTGCCCGATGACCCCGAAGTCGCAGCTCTCCTGGCCCTCATCATCCTCACCGACACGCGCCGGCACACGAGGACCAGCGGCGACGGCGCCCTGCTCCTCTTGTCCGAGCAGGACCGGTCTCAGTGGGATCGTGCGGCCATCGGCGAGGGGACGTGGTTGGTCAAAGAATCACTTCACGTGCGGCCTCCCCGTCGCTTCGCCTTGATGGCGGCCATCGCCGCGATTCACGCCGAGTCCCCTTCGTGGGAGGCGACCGACTGGTTGGAGATCGTCGCGCTTTACGACCTCTTGCTCGTCGCGTGGCCCTCACCGGTCGTCGCGCTCAATCGTGCGGTCGCGGTCGGCATCGCGGACGGTCCCGAGGCGGGGCTCGCGGCGCTGTCGGAACTCACCAACGAGAGTCAGCTCGCCGGCTACAAGTACCTCGCGAGCGCTCGCGCCGACTTTCTGCGCCGCCTCGGGCGACGAGTTGAGGCACGTGTGGCGTACGAGGAAGCTCTGGCATTGAGCGACAACGAGGTCGAGCGCGAGTTTCTCGTCCGACGAGTTCGTGAACTCGAGAGTTAAATGGACGTATGAAGTCAACGTCACTCCCACGTCAGTGAAACGACCGCCGGGGCCGGTGAGCGCCATCGCGAGCGCCGTACGCGAGGGCCGCGTGAGTGCCACCGCCGTCGTCACCGCTTCGATACAGTCGATCGAGCGAGCCGACGACTTGAACGTCGCCGCGGAGAAGACATACGACGAGGCCCTGGCGGCCGCGCGTCGTCTTGACGACGCTATGGTGCCCGGCGTGTTGGTCGGCGTCCCGACACTCATCAAAGACTTGGAGGATCTCGAGGGCCACCCCACGAGGAAGGGATCCCTCGCGCTTCGCGATGCTCCCCGGGCGACCTCCAGTGGCGTCGTGCCGAGTCGACTGCTCGCGAGTGGCGCCATTGTGGTCGGTAAGTCAACGTTGCCCGAGTTCGCGATCGAGGGGTTCACCGCGAACCTCCTGACGGGTATCACGCGAAACCCTTGGAATCCCACGTATTCGCCCGGCGGTTCGAGCGGTGGTTCGGCGGCGGCGCTCGCCGCGGGTCTCGTCGGCATCGCGACCGCTACGGACGGCGGCGGTTCCGTGCGGATCCCCGCGTCGCTTTGTGGCCTGGTCGGTCTCAAGCCCACCAACGGCGTGGTCGGACGATGGCCAGCCCCCGATTGGATCGACTACTCGACCGACGGACCCCTGGCGACGTCGTGCGACGACCTCCGTTTGATCTTCGACGTGATGTGCGGGCCGGTCGCGGGTGATCCGACGTCACCGCCAACCTCGTTCGCTCATCACTGGGCGCGCCACGAGGGTCGACCCGTGCGCCTCGTGGCCTCAGAGCGGACGTCGCCCTTCGGCCACCTCGACGAACCAGTCGCCGCCGCGTTTCACGAGGCCGTCGACGCGGTCGCTGCTCGCTTCGATGTCCCCGTCACGTGGCTCGAGGGGAAGGGATTCTTCACCGACGGCGACCCCGACCTCGACTGGTTCACCGTCACGAGCGTCGAACACGTGGCTTCACTGGGTCGCGAGTGGGTGAAGGCGCACATGGACGAGTTCCACGTCGCCACGCGAGAGTTTCTGCTGACCGGACTCGACGTGAACATTGACGAGTATCTCGCCGCTCGGCGTCGACGCTACCTCTACGTTCGCGCTCTGGACGAGCTCCTCGACGAGAACGGTTTGCTCCTCACGCCGACGGTCGCCTCGGTGGGATGGCTCGCCGACGGCCGAACGCGTCCCGACGCTGACGTCCACGGGCTCTCTCCCGAGGTCTATTCGACCGCCGTGCAGAACGTGACGGGCCATCCAGCGCTCAGCGTTCCTTTCGGAACCCTTCCCACGGGTCTGCCGTTTGGTCTACAGATCACGGCCGAGCACTACCACGACTACCGCCTTCTCGATATCGCGGCGTTGATGGAAGCGGCGTATCCGTGGACTCGCACGGCTCCCGGCTACGAGTCGCTCGACACGGTGCTGGACTTGGTCTAGCGCAGTCTCCAGACTCGCTCATCACTGCGTGGCACACTATTGACGTGTACGTACCCCCTAAGCACGCCGTTGATCTCGACGAAGCGTGGCAGATCGTCAACGATGCCGGCGCGGGCATGCTGGTCATCGCCACGACCGATGGACTCGCGAGCGTGTTCGTCCCGGTCGTCGTGAGCGACGACCGGACAACGATTCGTTCGCACCTCGCCCGGGCCAACTCGTGGTGGAAGTCGGTGGGTGAGGACACGAACGTTCTGGCTCTCTTCCTCACGGCGAGCGCGTACGTCTCGCCAACGTACTACCCGAGCCGGCTGGAGAACCCCGGCGTCGTGCCCACGTGGAACTACGTCGCCGCGGAGGTCCGCGGGCGCGTCACGCTCCACGACGAGCTCGAATGGAAACTCGAACAGGTACGGACCGTCACCGGCCAGTTCGAACGCGGCCGCGACCCTGAGTGGCGGGTTGACGATCTCGACGCCCACTACCGTGATCAACGACTGAAGGCGATCGTTGGACTCGAGATTGCCGTCACGTCGATTGAAGGTAAGGCCAAGATGTCCCAGAATCGCCCAGACGTTGATCAGACCAGCGTTCGCGACCACCTGTCTGAGCGGTCGTTCGCTGAACAAGACGTCGCTCGACAGATGAAGTCGACCCACTAGTCACTTGACGGCAGTCGCTACCGGTCGGCGAAGGGGAGTGATCGTCGAGGTAGTAGACGGACGTTAAGACCTTCCCCGTCTGCGTCATCCTCACGGCCACGAATTCCGCTATTTTCTTCGCAGGTGGTGCGAACGCGACACCGATGGCGCGATCGGATGGTGATCCGCTTCATATCTTGGGGGAGACATGACTGCTGGTTTCACATCTGAATCACTGGGCGCCAAGGAGCCGAACCTACCGGGCGAACATGAACGACTACGACAGGGCGTACTAGGTCTCCTCGACATCTCGGCCGCGACGATGGCCAACATCGGTCCGGCAATGAGCTTCTACTTCGGCTTTGGCTACCTCGCGTTTACCGCGGGCCTCGCGTCTCCCCTGACCATTATTGCCGCGGGCGTCGCCATCTTGTTTCTCGGCAACACGTTGTCCGAGTTCACCAAGGTTCTTCCGTCGACGGGTGGATTCATCTCCTTCATTGGCAAGACCTTCGGGGGACGTACCGGGGTCACCACTGCGATACTGACGGGCACGGGCTACATCGCGGCGATGGCGTCCGTGATTGCCATCGTTGGTGGGTTTTTCCAGATGATCCTGCAGAACTACCACGTCGCGGGGCTACAGAGTGTGCCGTGGATCGTTTGGGTGCTGATCTTCTTGGCCTTCGCGTCGTTCATGATGGTCCGCGGAATCTCGATCTCTACCAAATTGGCGGGCTTCTTCTTCGCGTTTGAGATGACGGTGATGATCGTGGTCAGCATCGTCACGCTGGTGAAGTTCCACGCGCACATTAACTTGCAACCTTTTGAACCCAAGAACATTACGGGAGGTTTCAAAGGTTTAGCGGAAGGCTTCCCGCTCGCGATCTACCTCTTCATCGGTTGGGAGAACTCGGCGGCGCTCGCGGAAGAGACCGACAACCCTCGCAAGAACGTCCCGAGGGCGGTGTTCACCTCGATCTGTATCATGCTCGTCGCCTACACGTTCTTTGCATTCTCCACGGTCGTTGGATTCAAGGACAACGTCCCCGCGCTGAGTAGTGCGGCGGTACCGTTCCTCTCCATCGCGAAAGAGACCTTTGCCGTCGGACTCTTCTTCGCCTTCCTCGCTGGAATGACGTCGACGCTTGGTGCCTTGATTGCCGGTACGAACTCTCAGGCTCGTCTCATCTTCAACGCCGGTCGCGAAGGACTTCTCCCCAGGACCATTGGCAAGGTCCAATCGACTCGTCGCACGCCGATGAACGCGCTCTTCGTGTTCCTCGGACTGGGTCTGGCGATCATCGGCGTCTGGGGACTCGGTCACATCATTGGTGGGCACGCATCATCAGGCTCGATGCACGCGCTGACGATGTTCGACGAATCGTCGACGTTCGGCACCATTTTGTTGCTCCTGGTGTATGGACTCAGCAACCTGGCGCTGCCGTTCTACTACCGGAAATTCCACCCCAACCTCTACAGCCCCTTCCGTCACGCGGTGCTGCCCATCATTGGAACACTCTGGATCCTGGTGCCGCTCTACTATCTCGCGAAGCCGGGACAAGCGGCGCCGTACAGTTGGTACCCGTACATGGCACTCGGCGTACTGATTCTTGCGATTATCTACGCGTCAGTACTCGTCACACGTGATCCCGGTATCGGAGACCGCGTCGGCTCTATCGTCGCCGACGAGTAGGGTTCTTGCCCTGAGCCGGAGACGATTAGATGTCGTCCTCGGCGCTGGGGCTGTTGACTTGTCGTAGGACCAGTCGCAGGAGTCGAGCGAGTTCGTGCTGTTCGGGGATACTGAGCCCGCTGACGGCCAGGGTCTCGTGCGTGTTGAATTCGGGAAAGACCTGTTCGATGAGCCGCACGCCCGCTTTGGTAAGGCCAATCGACACCCGCCGCCGGTCGTCGCGGTGGGGGATTCGTTTGATGAGCTTTCGCGCCTGCAACGTCTTCATGACCCCGGTCAACGTTCCCTTGGTGATCCCGGCTTCGGCGGCGACGTGGCCCGTCTCTTGTTCGTCCCAGATCCACAGCACCCATAGCACCGTGAAGGCGACCCAACTGAGGTCGTAGTCCGCGAGGAGCGAGCGCTCCATGTGGTTTCGCACCGCTGATCCGGTGCGGTAGATGTTCGAGATCGCGCTCATCGCGGTGAAGTCGAGCTCGTGGTCGTCGAGACGGGCGCGAATGTCGCGTTCGGCCTGCGAGACGACGGTGGCCTTCGAACTCGCGATGCGCCGGGACACGTCTACGCCTCCAGGGTGGTGCCACCGTTGAAGGTGGTACCGACCGTTCGAAAGTAACCTCCGAGAATCTCTCGGGGCGCGAGGGCGAGGAGCTCCTCCGTCGGGGAGTCGAAGAGCTTGAGCGTCGCCGATCCACCGTACGCCGGACCGAGGTCCACGTTGACACCGGCCATGGTGACGACTTCACTGAGCGAGTCCTGGTCGTCCAGTTCGATGCGGGGGAACCAGCGGTGGTGCAACATCGCGTGGCCGTTGACGAAACCGCTGGTGGCGCTCTCGCCGAGCAACGTCACCGTGGCCTGGGCGAGTCGACGATCGTTCGCGGCGAGCGTCATGCCGAAGGTGCCACCCGCTTCGAGGCGCGGCCCGGCGTTGCCGCGTGTGACGGGCCTCGTCTGGTGCACCGAGCCGAGTTTCTTCGGGTACCCCTGGAGGTGACCGCGAACGAGCGCGAAGTCCTTGTCGACCCAGATGAAGACGCACCGGCTATAGAGGCGGCCTTCGTAGCGACAACGCACGACGACGAAGGCCTCTTTGTACTGCGCGCGCACGGGGTCAAGCAACTCCGCGCCGTCGTCGCCACAGCTCTGCCAGTCGGCCCAGATGAAGGCCACGGCACCGGGGTCCTCGTCGTCGTTCGCGAGCGCGACGCCCTCGGGCAAGAGCGTCGCGATGGCGGAGGGATCCGTGCGGTACTCGACCGTGAGGAGGTCGCCCGAGTAGTGCCACGGAGGTGGTGGCAGGAGTGACGCGCGCCCACTCGTCGTGCGAGGAAAGGGGAGGCCCCGAAGGCTCACGTTGATACTCCTGTCCATCCGCTAGAGGGTTGATCGAACCATACGTGAACCTGACCCGTGCCGATGGAGTTCTCGTAGCGCGAATAGAGTCGCCCAGGCGCCACGCAGTCACGGCCGCCGAGCGCGGCGACCATCATCTGGTAGTGGGCGAATCGCCCTTCCGGCTTGACTTTGAAGAACGCTGGGTAGTTGTCAATGACACTCGCGTGGTCACCGCGCAACCACGCGTCGATCACGTGGTGGTCGGCGACGCGCGCCTCCTCGGAGAAGATGTGCTCTTCGCCCGCCGCCTCGTGGTCGCGAAGCGTGCGAAGGGTGTGGAACGTGTGGCTCAGCGCCCCGGACGCGATGAGCACGACGCGCCGATCGCTCTGTTCGATCGCCGAGGCGATGACCTTGCCGACGGCCGTGAAGTCACGGGGCTCGCCGGTCTGGCACGTACTGACCGACAGCCACGCTTCGTCGCCCTGGAGGAACGAAAAGAAGTTCGTGGTCGCGTACATGATCGGCAGATGTTCGTTGTCGATGGGTGTGATCCAGCAGTCCGGCGTGGCGTCGGCGATCTCGCCTACGAGTTTGGCGAAGGACGGATCTCCCTTCACGTCGTAGGGAACGCTCGACATACCGCGAGGCAACTCCTCGGAGGTGAAGAAGCCGAGTCGTCGTTCGGCCGACGTGATGACGAACTCGACGGTCGTAAACCAGTGACTGTCGAACACGATGACGAGATCGGGCTGCAGGACGTCGAAGACCTCGCGACGCAGCTGATGGAGTCCGGTGAAGAGTGTGCTCTCTTCGCCGTCGTTCAGTTCGCGGCGAACGTCGTCGGGGAGGACGATCGTGGGAACGTGCGCGAGGAATCCAGCGCCGACAATTTCACCCATTGGTCGTGTCTTCTTTCACTTGGTACGTCTTGAGGTCGCTGTAGAAGTCGAGGGCGTAGTCGCCGCCTTCGCGCCCGATCCCACTGATGCCGATGCCACCGAAGGGTGCCGAGAGGTCACGAACGAGGAAACAGTTCACCCAGATCGTCCCGGCCCGCGCGGCGAGGCCGAAGCGATCGGCTCTCTTCTGATCCGAGGTGAAGACCATCGCGCTGAGCCCGTACTTCGTCGAGTTGGCGAGCTCGATCGCCTCGACTTCGCTCTCGAACGTCTGGAGGGTCAGTACCGGCCCGAAGACTTCTCGTTGGACGATCTCGGCGTCGTTGTCGCTCGGCTCGATGAGCGTCGGTTCGAACCAGAGCCCGTCGTCCTTCAGTCGTTCGCCGCCGAAGAGGAGCGTGTCGCCCGCCGCGAGCGAACGCTTGACGAAGCCCTCGACGCGCGCCAAGTGGTCGGGGTGGATGAGTGGCGAGATCGTCGTGTCGGGGTCCCGACTGTCACCGAGCACGTGCTGCTCGGTCAAGTTCGTGAGTCGCTGCACAAACTCGTCGCGGATGCTCGCCTCGACGATGAGACGAGTCCCGGCCAGACAGACCTGTCCGGCGTCGTCGTACATCAAGGCAGCCTTCTCGGCCGCGAGATCGAGGTCGGCGTCGGCGAAGACCACGAAGGGTCCCTTGCCGCCGAGTTCGGCCGTGAAGGGGACGAGATTCTTCGCCGCGGCGACGCCAATACGCCGTCCGGTCTCGGGCGATCCCGTAAAGGAGATGCGCCGCACTCGAGGATCGCTCACGAGCGAGGCACCGACTTCGTCGCCGATGCCCTGCACCAGGTTGAACACGCCGGGCGGAAACTCGGCCTCCAAGACGAGGTCCATCAACAACGAGCAACTGAGCGGTGACCACTCCGCGGGCTTCAGCACCACGGTGTTACCGGCCGCGAGCGCGGGCGCGCACTTCCACGTGGAGAGCATGAACGGCGCGTTCCAGGGCGTGATGACGATGGTCGGTCCCGCGGGCATGCGCAGCACCGTGTTGTGCGTGCCGTTCGACGCCCATCGCCTCGGCTCGTAGGACTCGGCGAGATCGGCGTAGGCACGGAAGTTGCGCGCGGCGCGAGCAATCACGCGCAGGCGAAGGCTCTCTTCGAGCATGGCCATGTCGAGGCACTCGACGGTGGCGATTCGTCCCACGTTCTCGTCGATCAGGTCAGCCAGGCGGTGCAAGTACTTTGCGCGCTGTCTCGTGCTGAGCGCGGCCCAGCCCGCGAAGGCGTCCACCGCCGCCCCCACGGCCGCCTCGGCGTCTCGGGCGGTGCCGCGAGCGACGTCGGCCAGCTTCATCGACCAGTCGAGGGGTGAGCGGTCCTCGAAGGTGGAATGCGACGACACCCGCTGGTTGTTAATGAAGTGACCGGTCGCGACGGCGACACCCGCCACGTTGGTGCGTTCTTCACTCATGATTCGAACCGGGGGCGAACGCGAGGATAGGGGAGTTCGGACCTCTCCGTGGCGTGAGGTCGGCGCTGTCCACGAAACTCCCAGTCACCCCCGTACGTGGTCGAGAGCACTTCCTCGGTCGCGGTGGGTTGCGCGCCGACTTCGTCGCTCACGGATTCTGGTGAGGAGACCACGTGATTGGTGAGTGCGCCCAGGCCCTCTACTTCGACGGTGACGACGTCACCGGGCTCGACGGGACGCGAGTACGCCGGGGTGCCCGAGAGAAGGACGTCGCCGGGGACCAACGTGATGAGTCGGGCGACGTCCGTCACGAGGTAGTGCATGTCCCACGCCATCTCGTCCGTGGAACCGTCTTGGCGAACCTCGCCGTTCACGAGCGTGCGCATGGACTTGGCGCGAAAGTCCCACTCCGTGACGAGCCCGGGACCAAGTGGACAGAGCGTGTCGGCACCCTTCACGCGCAACATCGAACCCGCGTCCGTGTCACGAAAATCGTGCAGCCCGAAGTCGTTGGCAATCGTGTAGCCCGCGATGTAGTTCGCCGCGTCGGCGAGTTTGATGTTGCGCGCAGTACGACCAATGACGATGGCGACCTCGCCTTCGTAGTTCAGGTAGTGACAGTTCGCCGGACGCACGACGGCACCGTGGTGGGCGTTGAGCGCCGAAACGGGCTTTTGAAACCAGGTGGGCGCTGGGGGCAACTCGACGCCGAACTCGCGCACGCGCGACACGTGGTTGAGATGACAGCAAAGGATCTTCGTTGGCGAGACCGGAGGGAGGTGCGTCGCGTTCGCCGCCTCGACACGACGGCCGTCGGCGGCCACGAGCGCGTCACCGTGACGCGTCACGTCGACGGCGTTGCCGTCAAGCAGAATGCGGCGATACTCCACGGACCCTCCGGAAATCGTTTGTGTACAAATGAGTATCCCATTTTACGAACGAAGGGGCGATTCTCGTGCTACTTTCGCCAAAGTCACCCTTGGAGGCTTCATGAGCAGTTCATTCGACCGAGTACGGGTTTTGTGGCCCGACCACCTAGGACTCGCTCGCGGCAAGTACGTACCCGCCAGCCTGGCCGATCGGGGTGCGCGGCACTGTACTGGCACCTGGGCCCTCGGCTACGACCGCGCCATGACCCCCGATACGCCCGGGAGCCACTGGCAGGAGGGTCTGCCCGACTTTGACGCGGTCTTCGACTTGGCGGACCTACGACCGAGCTGGGAGGCCAACACGAAAGTCGTCGTCGCCGATCTCGTTCGAGAAGGTGCCCCGTTCTCCGTGTCGCCACGCGCCGCACTCAAAAAGGCTGTCGCGGACTGGCGCGCGCTCGGCTACGAGCCCTACGTGGGCGTCGAACTCGAAGCGTTCGTCTTCGTGCCCGATGGTAATGGCGGCTGGAAGCCCATGGACACGCCCGGTGCCTTCGTCTACGGCACCGGACCCGCCGTTGATCCCTTCGGTCTCGTCGACGCCATCTGGTCGGCGTGCGCTGATGCCGAGATTCCTCTCGAATCGGTCAACTCCGAGTACGACACGCCGCAGTTCGAGTTCACACTTCGCTACGCTGACGCCCTCAAAGCCACCGACGACGCGTTCCTCTTCAAGGTCCTCGCGCGTGAAGTGGCGCATCGGCTCGGACTGATGGTCACCTTCATGGGAAAGCCCCTCAGCGATCGGGGAGGATCGGGGTTGCACGTCAACTTCTCGTTTCGCAACGCCGACGGGGAGAACGTGATAATCGACGAGTCGAGTGACGACGGCCTTTCCGCGCTCGCCAAGCACGCTATCGGCGGACTGCTTGAGCACCATCGTGCGCTGGCGGGACTGTGCGCGCCGACGGTCAACGCGTACAAGCGCTTGCGTCCGGCGTCCCTCTCGGGCTACTGGGCGAACTGGGGCTACGACCACCGTGGCGCGACGATTCGCGTGCCCGGCGAACGTGGGAGCGGCGCGCGCCTCGAGCATCGTCTCAGTGACGGCGCGGCCGTCGTGCACAGCGCGGTCGCGGCCATCCTGCAAGCGGCCCTCCTCGGCGTGACCACCGGGGCCGACCCCGGCGAACCAGAGGGTGGCAATGGTCTCGACACCATCGACGCGACCGTCGGGGTACCAAACTCACTGAGCGAAGCGCTCGACGTTCTCGAAGCTGACACTGATCTCGTCGAGGCGATCGGGAGTGATCTCGTCGCGCAACACGTGATGGTGAAGAGAACCGAGTGGGACCGCTACAGCTCCGCGACGACGGACTGGGAATTGCGCGAGTACTTGCCCTTCCTCTAGCGCCAGGTCACGCGTATCGGAAGGTTCTTGATGCCGCTGATGAAGTTGGAACGAAGTCGCTCGGGCTCGTCGACCAGCTCCACCGTCTCCCAGCGTCGGGCGATCTCTTCGAAAAGTACGCGCATCTCAAGACGAGCGAGGTGGGCGCCCACACAGAGGTGGGGACTGTGCAAGCCAAAAGCCACGTGGTCGTTGGGCGAACGGTCAGGCTGAAACTCATCGGGATTGAGGAAGTGGGACTCGTCATCGTTGGCCGAGGTGTACCACAGCACGACCTTGTCGCCGGCCTTGAGTGGCTTGCCGTTCAGTTCGGTGTCTCGGGTCACGGTGCGGCGAAAGTGCATCGTCACCGTTGTCCAGCGCAGCATCTCTTCGACGAGACGCTTTCGCTCCTCGAGGGTCATCGATGGAAGGCGCTGGAAGATCTCGGGCCGCTCGATCAAGGCCAGGAGACCGCCGGTCATGGTGTAACGAGTGGTGTCATTGCCGGCCGCGACCATGAGGGTGAAGAAATTCATCAGGGCCAAGTCGTCGAGCGACTCACCGTCGGCGGCGGGCTCCAACAGCGCAGTCAGGATGTCGTGCGTCGGTGTGATCCGACGTTCCTCGAGCGCGTGGGTGGCGTACTCGAAGAGTTCGAGGGCCACGGGGGAGCGAAAGGGGAGCAGCCGGTACTCGGACGTGTCCACCTGATCAACGACGAACTCGGTGAAGTCGGGGTCACTGTTGCCAATGAGTGCGTCGCCGCGTGAGACGAGCCAATCGAGGTCGTCGTCGGGAAGTCCGAGGAGGCGTCCCAGCATTCGCATCGGGAGTTCGCGTGCGACACGTTGCACGAAGTTGAACTCGCGCTCGCCGTCAAGTGAGTCGAGGACTTCGACGGCGAGCTGGCGAATGGCGTCCTCGTACTCGTTCACCGATTTCGGCGCGAAGGGCCGACTCACGAGGCGACGGAGGCGCGTGTGCTCGGGCGAATCCATCTCCATGAGCGTGCGGCGTGCCTCAGTCTCTTCGGGGTCCATGTCCTCGAGGCGGATGCCCTGGCGACTCGAGAAGACGTCGGTGTTGCGACTGGCGAAGAGGACGTCGTCGTAGGTCGTCAGGCTCCAGAATCCGCGACCGCCGCCCGGCTCTTCGGTCCAGTGCACGGGATCGTGCTCGCGCAGGTAACGAAACGTCGAGCGCGGAACGCCGTCGACGTACGTGTCGTGTGACGTGATGTCAACTAGTTGCTCGGCCACGAATGCTCTCCAAGATGTTTGCTACCAAACGAGTATCCATTAGACCACAGACCGTGTACGGCGCGTACAATGGCACTATGGCTAGACCGCTGATCGGCATCACCGGGCGCCGGTGGGCGGCGTCGGTGCTTGGCGCGGCCGTGCCCGCGGCCATGAGCGACATTCACTTCGACCTGCACTTCAGCGACTATCCCCGATCCATCGCGCTGGCCGGAGGACTCCCGGTCGAGCTCACGCGCGACGCGGACGTCACGGAGATGGTCGAACACCTCGACGGTCTCGTCCTCACGGGAGGCGCCGACGTCGACCCCGAGAACTATCACCAGACGCCCGACGCCAACCTCGGCGTTCTCGAGCCTGAACGCGACGAGTGGGAGATCGCCCTCCTCGCGGCCGCTCGCGCGAAAGACGTGCCAGTACTGGCGATCTGTCGGGGATTGCAGCTCGTGAACGTGGTCTTTGGGGGCACGTTACGCCAACACGTGGAACTTGACGAAGGCGCCGGACACCCCCAGTGGGACGTGAACGGCCGCGAAGCCACGCACCTCGTCAACGTGGTGGACGGCACGGTGGCGGGCCGTCTCTTCGCGGACGAAATCGGCGTCAACTCGCTGCACCACCAGGTCGTCGACACCGTGGGGGAGGGACTCGTCGTTTCCGCTACGGCGCCCGACGGCGTCGTGGAGGGACTGGAAACACCCGACGGACGGATCGTGGCGGTGCAGTGGCACCCCGAGTTGTTGGCGAAGCCCGACCCGACGTTCGTGTGGCTGATCCGCGAGGCCAGTGAGCGCCTACTCGCCTAGGAGGTACTTGACGTAGGTCGTTTGACCCCATACGGTTTAGCGACGAGCACCCCGCGTTGGGTGTTCGTCGAAGTATCAAAGGGGGGACATGGCAACGGATGATTCTCGTAGTGCGTCACTAGGCGGCAAGCGAAAGCTCACACTGGTCGACACGATCGCGCAGTCGGTGGGACTCATGGGTCCCGTGTTTTCCATCGCGTTCTTGGTGCCTCTCATTGTCGGACTGACCGCCGCGTCCGGTACGGGCGCGGGCAACGCCGCGTCGCTCGCCGTCGTTATTGCGGCCGTCGGCGTGACGGGTCTCGGTTGGATCGTCGCGGAGTACACCCGCAAAATCCAAGCGGCCGGCTCGCTCTACGATTACGTGACCGACGGCCTCGGCGGACGAGTCGGCACGGCGTCCGGATGGCTGTACTACGCGGGGATGTTGGCCCTGGGTGCGGGTATCTTGCCCATGATCGGCGGCACCATTCACGACACTATTGAAAGTGAGTTCCATCGAGCACCGGTTGGCTATTTGGTGTGGGACATTGTGCTCTTGGTGCTGGTGGGGACGATTATCTACGTGGGCGTCGCACTGTCGACGCGGGTGCAGTTGACACTGGCACTGATCTCCGTCACCGTCGTCCTCGTGTTCTCCATCTACGTGATCGTCAAGAGCGGGGGAGTACACCACCTGGGGACTGGCTTTTCTGTGAGCAGTTCACCGACGCACTGGAAGGGGATCTTCTTCGGCGTGCTCTACGGCGTGTTACTCTTCACCGGCTTTGAGACGTCGGCCAATCTCGCCGAGGAGACGAATCGACCCGAAAAGAACATTCCGCGCGCCGTACTGACCTCCGTGCTCGTGATCGGCGGTTTCTACGTGATTGGATCGTTCGCACAGATATCCGGATTCCACTTCAACTTGAGCGCACTCGGAAAGAACGCCGGAGCTCCGCTCTTCACGCTCGCCGGCCCGAAGAGCACTGGCGGTTTCGCGGACGTGGGCATACGTCGACTGGTGGAACTCGTCGTCGTCTTCGACATGATCGCGGTGCTGATCGGCTGCGCGGTCTCGGCCTCGCGCGGCATCTTCGCGCTCGCGCGAGATGGGCGCATGCCCCGGCAGCTCACCAAGATCTCGCGATACGGCACCCCTTCGGGCGCGAGTGGCTTCGTCATCTTCACCTACGCCGTCGTGATCGCGTTGGTGACGTGGACGACGGCCTTCGCCATTCCCACGTACCCCGAGTACGTGTCGATGTTCTCGTGGATGTCCACCTTTGGCGGCTTCGCCATCGCGGTCATCTATCTCTTCATCGCCGTGGGCGCGCTACGTGGTCTTCGCCAACGGGGCAAGTCCTCGCAGCTCTACCTCGCGTGTCTCGTCGGGGGACTGGTCACCATTGCGGCGATCTACGGCGCCATCGACAAGGTCACCGCGCCCACCGTCTGGGCTCCGTACGCGGGCATTGCACTCTTGCTCTTCGGACTCATTGTCTCGATGCTGATGCCGGCGGCGCCGCGTGGCCGCGCGGACTTCTCCGGTCTGAGCGAGGCGGACCAGGGGCCCCTCAAGGTCTAACTTCACGCCACGCGGCGTTGACGCGCAGCGTCGACGTCGCGCTAATGGGCGAGCGCCATGCCCAGGGCGAAGAGACCGGCGCAGGTCAGTGGGGTAGTGATCACGAGGGCGAGGGAGAAGCCCCAGTGGTGTTCACGTTGCAGGATCGCGGGTACGGCGAAGGCCGAGGAGAAGGTCGTCAGTCCCCCACAGAATCCCGTCAAGACGATGTCACGCAGGTGGACGTCGCTCGCGCCCACCAGGCGGTACGCCGCGTAACCCGCGATGCCGCAGCCGAGGGCGTTCGCCGCGACCGTGGCCCACGGTCGTCTGGTCGGGTGGTGGCGACGTACGGCGTACTCGAGCACGTAGCGGACGACGCAGCCGAGCGCGCCCACGAGGGAGATCAGGAGCAGCGTCATCGGTGAAGTCGCGCCAGTCCGAGCCACCCGGCGAGGACGCCGCTGAGGACGGCCCCTACGGCCACGCCAATGGCGCCGCCGACACAGACGTGCCAGATGGCCGCGAGGTCGACGAAGAGGCCCGAGTACGAGGTGAGGCCACCGAAGAAGCCGGTGATGATGAGGAGGCGCGTCAGGTCATTCGGATCGCGACGGCGCAGAGGCCCGCGCAACAGTCGGGTCGCGACAAAGACACCGACGAAGTTGATGATGAGCAGCACCCAGGGAATCTCTTGCGGCCACGTAACGAGACTCGATGACGGTGACGGCAAGTGCTCAGCACTGGTCAGAACGTCGCGAAGTAATGTTCCGATGAAGCCACCGACCGCCGTAGATGACAATGCCATTACAAATTCGCGCGGTTGCAGAGAGATGTTCGCGGCCATGGGGTACTTAAAAACTACCGAACGCGCTCTGTAGGGCAGTGTTTTACGGGAAAGAGAACTTTCGTCTCCCGCTCCGCCAGTTCCTTTGTAACTTTACATAACGAACATTATCGGCGATATACAGGGTAGTTTCTGTTATAGTAATCCGCATGCGACGGGCACTTTTGGCTGCGCTCTTTGTAGCGGGCAGCGTGGGACTGATTCCGCTTTCGGCCGCCGCCGACGGACCGACTGCCTTGCCCATCGTCCTTAGTTACGACTTCAGCGACAACTCGGCACCCGCGGCGGTCTCCAATGGCGACTTTAACGTCATTACAGATGTACTGCCCGAGCGCACGGGCGGTGTCGTTCGCATGGTCGCAATCGCACCTGATAACTCTGGAGTTTCCAACCTCGTCTGCCCCTTTCGACCCGTCCAGAAGAGCCAAGTCGAGTGCGCCTTTAGCTTCACCACCAACGGCGTCTGGTCCATTCGGGCCCAGTTCGCCCCCGACGTCAATTCCGACGTCACGTCCATCTCCATCACGCGACTTCGCGTCACGAACTAGCGGTGACCCCACGGGGGTCACGCCGGTGTCGCGTCAACTGGGGCGACCCTTTCCGTCACCTCATTCGAGAGGTCGTGGCCGCCTATGACGTCACGGAGGCACTCGTGAGGGCGCTCCAACGCGACCCAGGTCTTTCCCGACCCCACGCGACGTTTCTCGTCAACGAAAACACCTGACCTACACTTCGGCCCATGAATACACTCTTCGACGTCTCGGGCAAGGTCGTACTCGTCACGGGCGGATCGCGGGGCATCGGCGAGATGATCGCGCGAGGCTTCGTCGACGCGGGTGCCACGGTCTACATCTCATCGCGTAAAGCGGACGTCGGCGACGCGTTGGCGAAGGAGCTCTCCAAGGTTGGTTCGTGCACTTCCCTCCCCGCCGACCTTTCGAGCGAGGCTGAGTGTCAGCGACTCGCGAACGAACTGGCCGCGCGCGATACCCACCTCGACGTGTTGGTGAACAACGCGGGCGCGACCTGGGGCGCTCCGATGGACACCTACGACGAGGCGGCGTTCGAACGGGTGTTGGCACTCAACGTGAAGGCTGTCTTTCACCTCACCAAGTTCTTACGACCTTTGCTCGAAGTCGACGCCACGAGTGACGATCCCTCGAGGGTCATCAACATCGGATCGATAGATGGACTCCACGTACCTTCGATGGAGACCTACGCCTACTCCGCGTCGAAGGCCGCCGTGCATCAGTTGACACGGCACCTGGCTAAATTCCTCGCGCCCACGATCACCGTGAACGCGATCGCGCCCGGTCCGTTCGAATCGAAGATGATGCACGCCACGCTCGAAGAGTTCGGTGAGGCGATCGCCCAAAGCGCCCCGATGAAACGCATCGGTCAACCCTCGGACATGGCTGGCGCGGCCATCTTTCTCGCGTCACCGGCCGCGAGCTACATCACGGGCGCGATACTGCCCGTGGATGGCGGCATCGCCACGCTGGCTTAACTCGCCGGCGCGCGACCGAGCGTGACGGCAATCGTCAGGTGTTTCGTGCCACGAATGACGTGCAGCGATATCTTGTCCCCCGGTTTGAGGGCCGAGATCACTGAGCTAACGTCCTGCGCGCTTTGAATCGTTGACGAGTTGATGGCGACGATAATGTCGCCCTGTTTCACGCCCGCCACCGCAGCACCGGTGCCTGATATAACGCTCATCACGACGGCACCGCTCGAGACGGTGAAGCCGTACTGCTGTTGGAGCGACGGCGTCATCGACTCGATCTCGACACCGATGTAGGCGCCATGATTGACGACGCTCTCGCCCGCCATGAGCGACTTGAGTAGTGATTGGATCGTCGCGATGGGTATCGCGAAACCGATGTTCTGCGTGGTCTCACCGTCGGACAAGGTGCCCGCAACCGCCGTGTTCATACCAATCACGTCGCCCGCCGAGTCGAGCAGCGGACCCCCGGAGTTACCGGGGTTGATGGCGGCGTCCGTTTGAATCATGTTGTTGAGGGTCTCCGAGGACGTGGACGTACCGGCTGTCACGGTGCGGCCGAGGGCCGAGACAATACCTTGGGTGACCGTAGGGGTTCCCGCGGCCAGACCGAGGGCGTTGCCGATGGCGACGACGGCGTCACCGGCCACCAACGCGTTGGAGTTGCCAAAGGTCACCACGGGCAGATTCGAGGCGCTGTTGATCTTGATGAGCGCCACGTCGTCGATCGGGTTCGTGCCGATCAACGTGGCCGGTTGACTCTTCGTCGAACCGCTGCGGGTAATCGTGATCGAGCCGCCGCTCACCGCGGCCGCGATGACGTGGTTGTTCGTGAGGACCATGCCGCCCTTGGTGATGATCATGCCCGTGCCCTGGTCTTCGGTGCCGTTGCCCTTGACGTCAATACTGACGATGGAGGGCAGCACGTTTTCGACCAACTTCGGAATACTCAAGCCGCTCGGCAGCACCGCAGCGGCCGGACTGGTGCTGACCTCGTTGATCGTCACTCCCCCAGTGGAGTTGGCCGTTGACGACGCAAAGTGGCCCGCGAGGCCGCCTACTAAAGCGGCGACGAGAAGGAGGGAAAGCCGAGTCGACCATATGGTGCCGGATTTGCGAACTTGCGATGCCAGTGGGGCTTCGTCAACGATGGTGGTGCCGAGCGGCGCGCGCGCCGAGGGCTCAAGCGGAGGTTCTCCGGATGTCGCCCAACTTCCGGTGGTCGCTTCGAACGCTGGTCCGGGAGTGAACACGACGGGCGCCGCGGGGTCGTGAGAAGGCGGCGCGTCGGGTGTTAGACCGTGGACGTCTTCGTCGGGACTATCGGGTGGGATGGTACTCACAAGGCCATGCTAGGCAACCGACATTAAAATTGGACTAAGCGCCATCGAAATGTTTGCGTAGTGCCTAGCGACTAGATTAGGGCCCTATGTCTCGACGCATTGAGATTGAAATTACTAGTTTGAGTGGCGACCTCGCGACGTGGCGGGCCGCGGGCGCGAAGCTCCCCAAGGGCGTCCTGCAAGCGTCACTTATTCCCGGTGGGCCCGTGATCGGCAACGTCTATCGCGCCGACATCGAGCAGTACATGGAGGGTATCGAAGTCCTCTCGGTCATGGCACCCAAGACCGCCTCGCCCCTCGATCCTCGAAATGAGCGCCTCGAACTTATACCCGAGACGAAGTCTGGCCCCGACGTCGTCGTCACCTACGCTCCCAAGGGCCGCGGCACTCGACGTGACGGTGAACGTCGTGACTCCGACCGACGTGACGGGGCCCGACGCGAGGGCGCCAAGCGACCGAGTACCCGACGAGACCCCAAAGACGGCGCGGCTGCTACCACAGAGCGCCCCTCGCGCACGCCTCGCAGTGAGAATCCCCGCAGTGAGCACGCGCGAGGCGAGCGACCCGCTCGCGGACCGCGCAGCGACGCGGCCGACGGTGCCGCGCGTAGCGACCGGCCGACCCGTGCTCCGCGCAACGATCGATCCGGCCGGTCCGCTCGTCCCGAGCGTCCGAGCGGTCCGCAGCCGGCGCCTCTCACGACGACCCATCGCAACGCGCTCCTCGCCACCTTGTCCCCAGAACAGTTGCCCGTCGCCGAGCAACTCCTTCGCGGGGGCATGCCCGCGGTCCGAGCCGCCGTTGAGCTGCAGAACAAGAACGCCTCGTCACAGGGACGACCGACCGTCGACCCGACAACGATCGACCGCATCGCCGAGGAACTGCTCAACAAGACCAACCTCGCGTTGTGGAAGGATCGTGCCGGCGGCGCCATTGGTGCCGGGCGCGAACTTCGACTTCGCGACCTCCGTGCGGTCGTCACGTCCGCCAAGACGGTGTCGCTCGACGACGAAGCGCGCGCGCAGTTGAAGGAACTCCAAGCGTCGCTGACCGCGCGGGTGGAACACTTGCGTACGCAGTGGAATGAGAAACTGGAAGCCGCCATCACGTCGAAGAACGTCAAAGAGGCGCTCAATCTGGTCGCGCGGCCACCTGACGTCTCCACTCGCGTGAGTGCTGACGCCGCGGGGCGCGTCGTGGCCCTCGTGTCCGAGACCCTCAGCGCCGAGCAAGATCCCAAGTTGTGGAACGAGATCGTCGAACTGACGGCCGATACGTCGATTCGACGCAACGTCAAGCCTCTCGGGATCCCCAGCGATGAGTCGAGCCACGCCGTGGCGGTGCACAACGCGGGGGCTATTCCCGAGTTGGCCAAGCTCCTTGGCATGAAGGTGCCACCACCTCCGCCACCGACGCGTATGGTCCGCCGGCCGCCTACGCACCGCGCATCGTAAGCAAGCGCGCCTTCCAACCCAGCGATTCGTAGAGCGACTTCATCGCCCGATCTCCGGGCAGTGCGTAGGCGTCAACCGGTGGTGTCGCGCCCGCGAGCAACGTGTGCACCAGCGTCGTGGCAACCTTCTGTCGGCGAAACGAGTGCGCCACGTAGATTGCCTCGACGACGCGTTCTCGACAAACGGCAAACGCTTTGAGGTGGCCTTCGTCCGCAATCGTCCAGAGTGACGATGACGCCACTACGTGGGCCAGAAGATCGTCCTCGTTGATCGCCCCAGAGAGAGTCCTCAACAGGGCAACGCCGCCGCGCTTCGCGATGACGTCTTTGTGGGCGTGTCCCCACAGTTCCTCGAGTTCGGGCGTGACGACCGTCACGAGCGAAACGTTCACCCTACGCCACGAAGCTCTTAGACACAGTCACGACAGAGCGAGTTCGCTTTATCAGCGAGTTGGCTCGTCTTTTTGAGCAAACGACACGACTTGCAACGGAATTCGTCGTCCTGTTTTGGCAGAATCGCTTCCGTGGTGTCGAGGGTGGGATCGACCTCAAGCGGGATCTCGTCGTCGTCTTCGGGCACCGACGTGCGCAAAATCGTCTCCGCGAGTACTTCGTCGAGGGCCAGTTCCACGTCCGCGTCGTCGACCACGTCATCGTCGTCCTCGGTCACCACCACGACCGCCGGGGCGGCCTCATCGTCCTCCACGAGCGCCACGACGGCGATATCCTCGACGTCGTCGACGTCCTCGTCCTCAACCTCGTCAATGACGTCTTCGAGCTCTTCTTCGCTGACAATCTCTTCGGCGAAACCGTCCGCGAGCTCTTCTTCGTCGAAGACTTCGTCGCTGTCTACTTCACTTGCCATAAATTCCTCTTCTGTAGCGCAGGCATTGTACGGCCTTTTTGGCGCAAGGTGTGCCAATTGGACCTAAGGAGTGCATAAATGTCGGAATCTTTAACGATTCAGACGACTTCGCTCCGCCGCGCGCTCCGCTTCGAGACGTTCGAGGTCGGTTTCAGAGAAGTCCACGTAACTCATCGCGGCTGAAATTCCCTCGTGACCGGCCCTTTCTCTGATCAATCGGACCATCTCGTGGGCGATTCGTCGGTAACTCGGATGTCCCTGGGGCCCCGAGCGCAGCTCGATGAGATGCATGGCTTCGCGGGCGTTCATCTGCATGACGTAGCGAATTCGAAAGGCCAACGCGACGCAATACTGGGCCTGGTCAGGGAACTCTTCTCGTACGTCATTGAAGAGGTCGGCCGAGCGTTCGAGCGACTCGCGGTAGCGCTCAGCCAAACCGGCCTCGAGCACCACTTCGGGCACGTCGAAACCGAGATCGACCGTCAGTGGCTGCCACTCGATGGTGAGCAGTCGGTGCCGCTGAAGGTCCCTGAAGGCGCCGTAGTCGCTCACGATCTCGAAGCGGTAGTCCGTGCGCTCGAAGGCGCGCCCTGGGCGGTGACGACGATTGGCCCGTTCGCCCACGTAACTCACCATCAACGCCGCGCGCTCCTCGGTGTTCATGGACGCAACACGACGCGCTGCGTCGTCGTGCGACGACGTCGAATTGGCGAACACGATGGCTTCGAGGACGCGTACTTCACCTTCGGGATCGAAATCCACCAAGTGCACGTACTCCCCTGGCGTCTCGTCGCCCGTGTCTCGTGTCGATTCGTTCACCAGCGCGTGCGTAGCGCTGCGGGTGTCTCGCAGATAGTTCGTCCAGGCGACGCCGCGCTCGGGCACGTCGAGACGCCGCAGGAACGAGGGAATGACCTTCACGAGTTCGTCGAGCATCATCTGGGCGTAGTCGCGCACTTCGGGTAGTGGATGGGCGCGCATTCGCAACAACAGCGACTCGTACGCTTGACCCGACGCGTAGATGCCCAAGTTCGACAGCGCGCTCGCGGGTAGCAGCCCCCGGAGACCATCGAGCGCCTTGGCGCGAATGGCCTGACGGTAGACGAAGTCGGTGTCGGCAGCGGTCTTGGGATACTTGGCCGTGAGCCACTCCGTCAAGACGGGCAGCAACTCTCGGTACGTGTCGAACATTCGATCCATCTCGCCGATGTAACGAGCACCGAAACGGGACTCCAGCAGGTCGTTGTCGCGGTAGAAACGATAGAGGCCGTTACCCAGTCGCCGGTCGTAGCCCAGGTACCGTGTCGACTGTTCGAGGTAGCTCATCAGTCGACCTCGTTCGAGGACTTTCGTCAAGAGGTTGCTCGCCTGCTCGCAAGCCAAGTGCACACCACCGAGTTGGGCCACCGAGTCGTCGCCGTACTCGAAGAAGATCTTCTGGTAGAGATCGTCGGCCCGATCGAGCCCCACCGTCGCGTCGATCGACGCGTCGCCGGCGAGTTCCAAGTCACCCACGAACTCATCGAGGAAGAGCCGTCGTAGGCTCTTCGACGACCGGGAGTAGCGCGCGAACAGGGCGCCCTTGACGACCTCGGGCAGGTTCACGAGGGCGAAGACGGGACCTTGGAGATTCGTGAAATACCGACGAAGTACCGCCGCTTCGGCGTCGGTGAACTCTTCGACCACGTAGGGATGCATGAAGTTACGAGGTTAGAGGCGAAACTAGCCGCGTGGGTGGACGCTGGAGGCACCCGCGACGACACTGCGCAAGACCGCGTCACGGGCCTCGAGGGCAACCTCGGCGACTGCCGTGAGGTGGCGCATCCGACCCAGCTGCTCGCAGAGATCGGCCACCTGTTTGGCGATCCTCACGAAGTCGCCGGGTGACGTCTGACCGATCTCCGCGTCCGCGAGGTCCAGTACCGTGCCGAGGGTGACGCCCCTCGCCCAGGCGGCGATGATCGTCGCGAAGTGCCCGTCCGGCTCTTTGCAGTGGGGCACCGTGAAGCGGTCTTCGACACCGCGCAGGGTCGCGGCGAGCAGCGTGATCTCGCGTAGTCGCTCGCTGATGCTGAGCCGTCGTACTTGGCCGAGACGGTCGTGGTGCACGCGCTTCTTCTTCGTGGAAACCAGCTGCGCGGCGCTGGCGCCACGTGTCGAGCGCTTGGACTCAAACACGAAACAACTCAAGAGGCCCGCCAGTTCAGAGGGTTCGAGATCTTCGAAGACGCCCGCGCTGATCGATTCGGCGATCAAGAGGTCACACTCGTGATAGATCGAGCGAAGAAGTTGCCCCTGCGGGCTCAGTCGCCATCCGTTGGCGTACCCGAGTTCCTCCAAGACGTGGTGACGCGCCACCATCTGGTCGGTGAGGGGACGCTTGTGGCCCGCGGGACGTCGATCATTCTCAAACTGCGCGAAGGAACGCTGCACGACTTCGAGCGCGGTTTCGTAGTCGAAGTAATTGACCAGGTTCGCCGTGAAGTTGTAGGTCGGTCGAAATGACGAGTGCAGGTCCGCGGGCGGCGCGAGTGCCACGCGTCCGACGTCCTGCAGCGAGAGGTCACTCGCGAAACACACGATCGCGTGGCCCTCGTCATCGAGACCGCGTCGACCCGCTCGACCCGTCATCTGGGCGTACTCGGCGCTCGTGAGGAACTGGCGACCCGCGTCGGAGTACTTCGTGAAACGCTCGAGGGCGACCGATCGCGCCGGCATGTTCACCCCGAGGGCCAGCGTCTCGGTCGCGAAGACGACGGCGAGCAGGTTGGCTTCGAAACAGGTTTCGACGATCTCACGAAAGGCCGGGACCATGCCCGCGTGGTGCATCGTGACGCCGCGACGCAGCGCGTCGATGAAGTCGGCGTACTCGAGGGCCTGAAGGTCCTCGGCCGAGAACTCACTCAGTCGCGCCTCGGCGATGCGCTCGATCTCTCGTCGTTCCTCTGGTTTGGTGAAGAGCAGTCCGTCGCGGCGAAGCTGGTGCACGGCGTCGTCACAGGCCGCACGAGAGAAGATGAACACGATGACCGGCAGCAGGTCCTCTCGCTCGAGTGCCTGCATCAACTCGGAACGTCGCGGAGCGCGATAGGGCGGCGGCGGCGCGCTGGACTTGGGTCCCTTCCACTTGGAGCCCGGGCGAAAGTGTCGAGAGGACTTCATCAAGTTGTCGACGCGACGCGCCTCGTCCGAGAGACGTTGGCCGTCCAAGAGATCGTGAATCTCGGCCGTCGGCTGTCCTCGCTTCATGAAGGCGACGTGATTGTGCAAGACGATGGGTCTCGTCTTTTCCACCACGATGGTCGTGGGACCACGGACCTGGGTGAACCACTCGCCCAGGAAGTCCGCGTTGCCAATGGTGGCCGACAAGGCCACGAAGCGCACCGCTGGCGGTGTGAGGATGAGCACTTCTTCCCACACTCCCCCACGGAAGGGGTCTTGCAGGTAGTGCACTTCGTCCAGTACGACGAGGCCGAGCGCCGTGAGCTGATCGGACTCGGTGAGCAACATGTTGCGAAGGACCTCGGTCGTCATAACGACGATGGGTGCACTGCGATTGAGTGACGTATCACCCGTCAACAGGCCGACGCGAGCCTCGCCGAAGAGTTCGCTCAGTTCGTGGTACTTCTGATTCGAGAGCGCTTTCAGTGGCGTCGTGTAGAAGGTCCGCTGTTCGCGCTCCAACTCTCGGCCAATGGCGTAGTTCGCCACGAGCGTCTTGCCCGAGCCCGTCGGGGCGCTGACCAGCACGTTGACGCCCTTGTCGACGGCTTCGATCGCGTCGATCTGAAAGCGGTCGAGCCCGAAGCCGAGCCCGTCAATGAACCGACGTCGGTAGTCGATCACGCTCACTTGTGAAGCAGCTTGCCCACACCGATGGCGAGGAAGTAGAAGACGACGAGCGGGCCGCCCAAGGCGGCCATCGACAGCGGGTCACCACTGGGCGTGAAGACGGCGGCCGCGATCGTGATGGCGATGACGGCGTAGCGCCAACCTCGAAGAAGTTGGCGAGGGGTAACGATATTCACGAGTTCAAGGGCCACGAGGACGACGGGAAAGAGGAACGTGAGACCAAAGATGAACATCATCAACAAGAAGAGGGTCAAGTACTGATTGGGGTTGTACTCGGTGATCAATGACGAGCCACCGATGGATTTGAGAAAGTGAATCGCGTGACCGAAGCTGAAGTACGCCAGGAGGATGCCCGCGGCGAAGAACAACAGTGAGCACGTCACGAAGGGGATGATGTAGCGCCGCTCGCGGGCCTTGAGTCCGGGCGTGATGAAACGCCACGTCTGCCAGAGGATTATCGGTGACGAGACGATGAAGCCCGAGAAGAAGGCGATCTTCACGCGCAACGTGAGACCGTCGAGCGGATTGGTGACCAGGAACTTGCAATGACCCGGGATGGCCGAACAGTACGGGTCTTGCAGGATCTTGAGGATGTTCGGGTAGATGAGGAAGCCGAGAATGCCAAAGACGAGCACGGCCGTCGCAATGACGAGGAATCGGCGGCGCAACTCGGCCAGGTGTTCGGCCAGCGTCATGCCACTCTCGGCGCGGCGAAATTTGGACATCGAGGCTTAGTTCAGTGAAGGATCGGGCGGCGGCGAGTTGTCGTCGCTTCGCGTGGGCGGAGGCGTAGGAAGTCGCGGTGACCCGAGAAGCGGCGACGGCTCGTCGCCGACGTGGTCGTCCTCGGACGCGGCGGGCTGGTTGGCCGCGGCTTCCTTGGCGTCCACTCGGTCGGCCAACTGATTCAAGAGATTGACGGGACTCCTCGCGATGCGGGCGATGTCGCCGGTGCTCGGAAGGTCGGGAATCGCCTCACGAACCTCTGCTTCAACCTTCTCTTGAAGGTTCTTGATCGCACGCCACGCGGCGCCTAGCTTGTGCGCCACTTCGGGCAGCTTGTCCGGACCCATTAACAGCATGATCACGCCCGCTATCACCATGAGTTTTAGTGGACTCAGACTGAACACGTTTCCATTGTAGGGCGCGAACCCTTAGGGATTTAGAGCCAGGCGATCCTCGAAACGGGCCAGATCCGCACGAAGACCTTGCCGATGATGTCCGAGCGCGGCACCGTTCCCCAACTTCGACTGTCGCACGAGTCCGAGTGGTTGTCGCCCATGACGAAGTAGTGGTTTGGCGCAACCTTCACTCGTCGGATGGGTGGTCCGAGGGGCTCGGTGTGCGGCCACTTCTCGTCGAGCGCAACGCCATTGACGAAGATCGTGTTCCCTTTGGACGTGAGGACGTCGCCGGGCGTGCCGATGACGCGCTTGACGAGATCGGCCACCGGCGTCCCGCAGTTCTCGCTCGGCGGCGCCTTGAATACCACGACGTCACCGACGTGGATAGTCCCAAACTCGACACTGAGTTTGTTCACCATGAGCCGGTCCCCGATCTGCAACGTGGGTTCCATCGAGGCCGAGGGGATGAAGAAGGTCTGAAAGACGTAGGTGCGGATCAAGAGTGACGCCACGACGGCGACGATGATCACGATGACCCACTCCGCGGTGACGCGCGAGCGCGAGTGCGCTCGGCGCGCGGGCGCGCTCACCTCGTCGGGCGCTCGGTCGAAGGTCGGCGTCGCGTCGACGCGTGGCGGGTCAGTCACGAATCACGTTATGTCAGCTCACCCGTGGCGTTCGAGTGAAGCGAGCAGCTTTTGAAAACGTTCGTCAGTGCTCTTGAAGGGATCTTTTAACAGCACCGTTCGTTGCATCTCGTCGTTGAGCTTAAGGTGCACCCAGTCAACGGTGTAGTCGCGTCGCCACTGCTTGGCGGCTTGGATGAACGTTCCGCGCATATGCGCCCGCGTGGTGGGCGGCGGTGTCGTCGTGGCCCGTTCCACTTGTTCGTCGGTGACCATGCGCTCGAAGTGCCCTCGGGCCGAACGGCGATAGAAGAGTCCGCGATCGAGGTTCGTGTCGTGGTAGATCAGATCGATCAAGGCGATCTTGGGATCGCTCAGACCAACGCCACTGCGCTCGCGTTCGCGATCGATGATCTGGAGCTTGGCGATCCAGTCGACGCGATCGGCGAGTCCCATTGGATCGCTGCGGTACTGCTCGATCACCTCTCGCCACAGCCGAACAGCGTGCACCTGATCGGCCGGCAGATCGCGCACCTCGACGAACTTCTCGGCTCGCTCACAGAGGTCTTCCTGGATCTCGAGGGCCGTTAAGTCTCGACCGTTCATGAGCTTGACCGGCTCCTTGCTCCAGAGGTCGTAGGAGATGTCGCGCAGCGCGTTGATCGGCGAGGCCATCGAGTAGTCGCGTAGTTGGATAATGTCGTCTTCGATCATCGCTAGGACCACGGACGCCGTGCCGATCTTGAGGTACGTGGCGAACTCGCTCATGTTGGAGTCACCGACGATGACGTGCAGTCGTCGGAACTTCTCGGGGTCGGCGTGCGGCTCGTCGCGCGTGTTGATGATCGGACGACTTCTCGTCGTTGCGGACGAGATCGCTTCCCAGATGTGCTCCGCGCGCTGGCTCATGGAGTAGGCGGTCCCCTTGGCGTTGGTGACGACCTTTCCGGCGCCGGTGAAGATCTGGCGACTTATGAGAAACGGGATGAAGACGTTCTCGAGTCGGCTGAGGTCCTCGATGCGCTCGATGCAGTAGTTCTCGTGACACCCGTACGAGTTCCCCGTGGAGTCGGTGTTGTTCTTAAACAGATAGATGTCGCCTCGAATACCTTCGTCGCTGAGCTGGGACTGTGCGTAGCCCACCAGCTCACGAAGGATCGACTCCCCCGCCTTGTCCTGGGCCACGAGGTCGCTCAAGGAGTCGCACTCGGCGGTGGCGTACTCGGGGTGACTGCCCACGTCGAGGTAGAGCCGACTGCCGTTTTCGAGAAAGACGTTGGACGAGCGGCCCCAGGCGACAACTTTACGAAAGAGGAACCGCGAGACTTCATCGGGACTCAGTCGTCGTTGTCCGCGAAGTGAGAAGGTGATCCCGTACTCAGTTTCTACGCCGTAGATTCTCCGTAGCATGATGTGACCCGAGCTGAACTCAGCTCAGCAACTCCTTCACCTGGTCGTCGTTGAGTCGCGTGAACGTGCGTCGGTTACCGCGGTCCTCGAGGATGCCCACTTCTAGCTCCTCGGCGGGGATGACGCGATCGGGGCCCGACAGCGCGCTCGAGGCGTTGCGCAGCGTGGTCGTGAGTGATTCGAGTGAGTCCTCGGAGGACGCGAAGCGGTTCTTAATGGTCTCGGCGTCGCCGCCCAACACCGCAAACCGTGGTTCGTCGGAGATCGTCCCCTCGTAGGCCACGCGGTAGAGCTTCGTGGGTCGAAGGTTGTTGCCCAACTGCGCGACGAGAATCTCCACCTCGAGGGGTTTTTGGCCCTCCGTGAACATGTCGCCGAGGTGCTGGGCGTAGTAGTTCGCGAGCGCACGCGCGTCGACGTCCTCGCGCGAGTACGTGAAACCCGTGGAGTCGGCCCAGCGAATGCCGGCCTCACGGAGTCGGTCGAACTCGTTGTATTTGCCCACGCCGGCGAAGGCGATGCGGTCGTAGACCTCGGAGATCTTGTTCAGCGACGCGGAAGGGTTCTCGGCCACCAGAACGACGCCGCTGTCGTAGATCGCCGCGACGATGGAGCGGCCCCGCGCGATGCCCTTCTGGGCAAATTCGGCCCGATCCTTGATGAGTTGTTCCGGCGAGACGTAAAAGTAGTTGCTCATCGCAGGGATCCCCCGGCGACGCCGCGTGACTCGGTACGGCGTTCGTTGATGAGTCGGAACCGATCGCCCACCTCAGGACCGGCGATCTCGTAGAAGCCCTGCGCGCTCACGGTGATCATCATCGGAAAGATGTTGCGAACGAAGTCCGGACCGCCCGTACTCGGGTCATTGTCGCCCGCTTCGTACAGCGCGAGCGCGCCGAGTTCAAGGGCGCCTTCGAGGTCAAGGTCCGAGCGAAACCCGAGTCGTAGTGCTCCCTCGGCGAAGGGTGAACCCGAACCGATGGTCGCGAAGTCAAAGCGCTCGTAACAGCCACCCGCGCCGTCGTACTCGAAAATTCGCCCCACCCGATGGCTCTCGTCCCAGCCCGCCAAGAGCGGCAGGACCAGCAGGGGTGACGAGAGATTGTTCCGCTGGATGATCGGTGAAAGATAGTTGGCCTTTCCCTCGAGACTGAGCGCGGAGTCGGTCATCTTCTCGTAGTGCTCAAAAGAGAGTTGGGCAATCTTCAGCAGTTCCATGCCTCGCGCGGCACTGCCCGATATCGCCAGCGCCGTGAACCGATCGGCTGGTTCGATCTTTCGCACGTCCCGACTGGCGATGTAGTTACCGGTGGCTTGGCGATCGCCCACCATGACGACGCCCTCGTCGTAGCGAACCGCGATGACCGTCGTGGCGTGTGGCGTGTCGTCGTGCGGGGTCCTCGATGACGGGGTGAGACCCACGGCGTCGGCGTAGTGCCAAAACGAGGGTCCCGGATCTCCGTGCGCGCTGAAGAGCGGAAGTCCCACGCCTACTCGCCGCCTTTTTGTACGTAGTTACGTACGAACTCCTCAGCGTTCTCTTCGAGAACCTCGTCAATCTCGTCGAGCAAATCGTCAAGGTCGGCCTTCAGCTGATCTCCCTTGGACGCGTCGACGGTAACCTCGCTCGAGGTCTCGCTCGTGCGCTCAGTGCGCGGCTTTTTAATCTGTTCTCGTTCAGTCATACGTCTGTTCTACCTGTCTAGCGCGGCAAGAAGTTCATACGCCGTCGCACTCGTTTCTAGCAACTCCGCGGTGAGTGCATGGGTACCCCTTAAGGGATCGAGCATTGGGACGCGTTGGAGAGGCCCTTCGCCGAGATCAAAGACGACCGAATCCCAGTTCGCGGCAACGATCTGTTCGGGAAAACGCGCCACGCACTGGCCGCGAAAGTAGGCCCTCGTACTGCGCGGCGGATTGTGAACGGCTTCACGAACTTCGACGTCGCTGCTCATCGAGCGAAGTCCCACCCGCTGGGCGAGCGAGTGCGTGGGGCGAAGATCGTGGTACTGGAGATCGATGGCACGTAGCTTCGCGTCGTGGTCGCGCAAAGAGTAGCGCGCCTGGTAACCCTCGACCACGCGCAGTTTTGCCACCCAGTCCACCCGATCGGCGACCGCGTCACGGTCGTCGCGCACGCCGTCGAGCATCTCTCGCCACTGGGTCAGGACGAGTTCGACTTGCTCGGTCTCGGCGACCGCGTCTCCCCCCGTTCGTCCCGCGTAGTCCTTCGCCACGTGCCAGAGTTCGTCCTGGAAGTCCCAGGCGCTGCGCGAGCGGTCGTCGTCACAGGCCACGGACTCGCGAAGCGTCACGTCACGCGCGAAGGCGCGAACCGCCTGCACGGGCGAGCACGGCAGGGCCGGAAACGACGAGGGACCGAACTCCTCCAAGGCCGCGAGGAGGAGCGCCGTCGAGCCGAGCTTCACGAACGTCGCGACTTGGCTCATGTTGGCGTCACCAATGATGACGTGCAGACGTCGAAAGCGTTCGGCGTCGCTGTGTGGTTCGTCACGCGTGTTGATGATGGGCCGCTTCAGCGTGGTCTCAAGGCCCACGATCTCTTCGAAGAACTCCGCGCGCTGGGAGAGTTGGAACGCGGGGTTGTACTCGAGCGCGGCTTCGGTCTCCGCGCCCACTTTGCCCGCGCCGACGACCACCTGACGAGAGACGAAATGTGGCACCATCGCGCGCACGAGATGGGCGAACTCGACGTCACGTCGCACGAGATAGTTCTCGTGCGTGCCGTAGGAGTTCCCCTTGCCGTCGGAGTTGTTCTTGTAGAGCGTGATAGCCACGCTCGGATCGAGCGCGTCGTTCGCGATGCCGAGTGCGCGGCGCATTATCTCCTCACCGGCGACGTCGTAGAGCGTGGTCTCGAGGGGGGTGCGACACTCGGGCGACGAGTACTCCGGATGCGCGTGATCGACGTAGAGCCGCGCGCCGTTGGTCAGTACGGTATTGGCGAGGTGGGTCTCCACCACCGGCGCGAACGAGGTGAGGTCAATGCGACCTCGGGCGTCCATCTCGGGCGTCTCGCCGTCGAAGTCCCAGTTGATTCGAGTCCGACCCTGCTGAGCGTAGGCGTTGACGATGATGCTGGACGAGGTGATCGGATCGTAGTCCGGGCCGCCGGCGATGCCGTACTCCGTCTCGATGCCGAGAACCTTCGCGATGGCCATGGAGCTAGAGATACTGTCCGGTGCCCACGTGTTGGATGGAACGACCACCCTTCTCGTCATCCTCTTCACGATTGATGAGGGTACGGATGAAAATGATCCGTTCGCCCTTCTTACCTGAGATCCGCGCCCAGTCGTCGGGGTTGGTCGTGTTGGGGAGATCTTCGTTCTCGCGGAACTCTTGGCGAATCGAATCGAAGAGGTCTTCCTTGCGCAGTCCCCGGCCCTGATTGGCGATCTCGCGCTTCACGGCGATCTTCTTCGCGCGACGAACGATGTTCTCGATCATGGCGCCCGAGGCGAAGTCCTTGAAGTAGAGGACCTCCTTGTCCCCACCTTGATAGGTCACTTCGAGGAAGCGGTTCTCGTCGTCGATGCGGAACATGTTCGACACGGTCTCTTCGATGATCAACTGCACGGCCTTCGCCCGGTCGCCGCCACCGAGTTCGCGCACCGTCGACTCGTCGAGGGGCAGGTCCACGTGGAGGTACCGCTGGAAGATCTGGGCCGCCGCCTCGGCGTCGGGACGTTCGATCTTGATCTTGACGTCGAGTCGACCCGGGCGAAGGATCGCGGGGTCGATCAAGTCCTCGCGGTTGGTGGCGCCGATGACGATGACGTCGCGCAATGACTCCACGCCGTCGATTTCAGCCAAGAGTTGCGGCACGATCGTCGATTCCATGTCGGAGCTGATGCCGGTACCGCGAGTGCGAAAGAGCGAGTCCATTTCGTCGAAGAAGACGATGACCGGCACGCCCTCTTCGGCCTTCTCCCTCGCGCGCTGAAAGACCACGCGAATCTGACGCTCGGTCTCGCCCACGTACTTATTGAGCAACTCGGGACCCTTGATGTTCAAGAAGTACGAGCGAACGTTGCGGTTGCCCGTGAGTTCGCCCACTTTTTGGGACAGCGAGTTGGCCACCGCCTTGGCGATGAGCGTCTTTCCGCAGCCCGGGGGCCCGTAGAGCAGGATCCCCTTCGGCGCCGGAAGGTCGTAGTCGTGAAAGAGCGCTCGGTGGAGGTAGGGCAACTCGACGGCGTCCGTGATGGCCTCGATCTGAGCGTCGAGCCCCCCGACGTCGGCGTAACTGATGTCGGGGACCTCTTCGAGAATCAACTCCTCGGCCTCTTGCCGGATCAGTTTCTCGGTCAGCAGATTCGAACGTAGGTCCAAGAGCAACGCGTCGCCGCTACGCAGCTTCACGGATCGCAGCGCCTCGGCGAGTTCGACGACGCGCTCTTCGTCAGCGCGTCCGTAGACGAGTACGCGACGTTCGTCGAGCACCTCTTTGACGGTGACGACCTCTCCTTGACCGTCGGCGTCTCGTACGCCAATGACCGTGAAGGACTCGTTCAAGACGACTTCGTCGCCGCGAGCGATTTGCGCGGGGTCGAGACCAGGATGGAGCGCCACGCGCATCTTTCGACCCGAGGCGAAGATGTCCACCGAGCCGTCCTCGTTGAACCCGGTGAAGGTGCCGTAGACGGCGGGCGGCTGGGTCAACTTCTCAACTTCGTCGCGTAGGGCCGCGATCTGGTCGCGGGTCTGTTGAATCGTAATGGTGAGCTTCTCGTTGTTCGAGCGGCTCTGCGACAGCTGACCGCGCGCCTCGAGCAACTTCTCCTCGAGCAGTTCGATGCGCGCGTTGGCCTGATCGACGTCGCTCAAGGCAAAGTCACGCGACGAATTCGCGAGCACGGGTTCGTCGCGATCGCCTCGAGAAGATTCATGAAATCCTTGTGAACCGTCCATATCGCTACCCTAGGGGAGTAATCGGCCCTCGGAGAGGTCACGAGGCGCGTCGATCTCCCACTAGAGTGACTACACGTATTTCGCAATGGAGGACACGTAAATGAAGGTTTGGATTGACCAAGACCTCTGCACGGGGGATGGACTCTGTGAGGAGATCTGCCCCTCGGTCTTTACGTTGCTCGACGACGGTCTCGCCTACGTGAAGCAAGGCGCCGACGTGAAGAGCAGTCCCGGTGGCGCCGAAGGCGTCGCCGTGGTGCCGTCGGAGTTCGAAGACGCCGTTGTCGAGGCCTCCGAAGAGTGCCCTGGCGAGTGCATCTTCATCGAACGCGACTAATCGCTCTCGAGGCGTCCCACGAGACGTCGAGCCGAAGTCAAGAACCCGGTGTGCGCAACCATCCGATGATCGGGTCGCACCGAACGTCCGTCGATATGCCACGTTCGGCGAAGAATCTCCACCGTTTCCTCGAGACCGAACGAGTTGTGGTGCAGCGCCTCGCGCAGTAACTGTGTCTGATTGATCGTCGGCAGATACGCGAGGAAGATGCCGCCCGGACGAAGAGCCCCCTCGGCGTGCTTGACGACGTCCCACGGCTCGGGCATGTCGAGGATCACGCGATCGAGGTCGACCTCGTCGATGCCTTCGGTGACGTCACGAATGTGGACGTCATAGTCCACGTCTTCACCCAACATGTCGTGGACGTTCTTGATGGCGTGTTGGGCGAAGTCTTCACGGATCTCGTAGGCCGTGATGCGCGCGCCCGCGCGCAAGAGCGTCATCGACAACGCACCAGATCCGACGCCCGCCTCGAGGACTCGCATACCGGGCCCCACGTCCGCCTGCATCAGGATCGCCCCGAGGTCCTTGGGGTAGATGACTTGGGCGCCGCGAGGCATCTTCAAGACCACGTCCGAGAGCGTTGGTCGCAACACGAGGAACGAACGTTCGGTGCTGGAGCGAATGAGCGAGCCCTCGAGTGCCCCAATCACGTCGTCGTGTTGGACGATGCCGGCATGGGTGTGAAAGGCCGAGCCCTCCTTCAAGGTGACGAGGTAGTGTCGATCCTTCGCGTCGATGAGCATGACGCGCTCCCCCGCGCCCAACTGCGCACCCTTCACGCTTTTGAGCCCTTTCGTCGCTGGGCGGATTTCGTCGAGCGCCGGTCAATGAAGCGAAAGAGCACGATGCCCAGCGCGATGGAGAGCCACTTCGGCGATCTCTGTGCCCACGCGCGACCGAAGGCGGCGGCCGTGGCGATGCGAAAGATTCGACGCAGCATCTAGGCCTTCTTACGTGCGCGACGCCCGCGAAGGCGCCCCCAGAGGTAACCAGTAACGACGCCACCCAGTCCCACCGCGGCCACCGTAGGTTTCGACGAGGTCATCGAGTTGCCGATCTGCACTTGATCGGGCAGGAACGAGCGCAGGGACGCTTCGAGTTGCCGGCGCGTGTTCGCGTGTTCGCTCACTTGGAGACCTTGAGCCGACGTTTGGCCGTGCCGCTAACGACTCGCCACGCCGTCAGCGCCATGACAGCAATGGCCAACACCGCGACTATCACGTAGGGCAGCCACGACAGGGAACCGTCGAGAACGCGAAACTGCCACTGCAGATAGCGGAGCGAACCCAAGAGCAGTAGCACCGCGCCGAAACCCACGAAGACGCTGCCGATGGCTCCCCACAGCATGAAACGACCAAGGTCTTTGAGAGGCTTGAGGGTCTCTTCTTTGACGTAGCGAATCGCGAGGTCGCGCAACTCGTCAAAATCACGCTGTAGCGACGCCCCTCTTAGGAACCGCCGCCACGTCGAGTTCTTCACGACCCAAGCCTACTCAGTGCGCTCTTTTATGAGGTACGTCGAGCTCGCGGTAGCGATGAGTCGCTCGTGGTCGTCCATGATCTTCGCTTCGAGGAACGAGATCACCTTTCCCGGTTTCAACACGGTGGCCACGCACGTGAGCACGTCGCCCACCTTCGCCGACCGCAGGAATGTCACCTTCATCTCGGTGTTGGCGACGGTGACCTGTCGATTGCCCACGACCGTCACGGCTGAGGCACCCATGGCCGAGTCGAGCATGGCGGCGAGAAACCCACCCTGCACGCGACCGGCGGGATTCAAGAATCGTTCGTCCGCTCGCGCTCGCCACACCGTGCGCCCGGGCACGGACTTGTCCACGCACGTCATCCCGAGGGTGAGGTCGCAGTTCGGAGGAATTTGCAGCGCCACGTGGCGAGACTACTCGCGAGCCTGCTCGGCGACGAGGGTCGATTCGGTACTGTTCTAGTCATGAACGACGATCTCTATCCCGGGGCCAGCGAACTTGAAGGACGCGTCATTCGCGAGATCGTCGCGGTCGCCATGGACGCGCCGGCGAAGGCCAAGTCGGGCCACAGTGGGACCGCGATGGCGCTGGCGCCACTAGGCGTGATGCTGTGGGGCCGAGTCATGCGTCACGACCCCACGGAGCCCACGTGGCACGACCGTGACAGGTTCATCATGAGTTGCGGTCACGCGTGCATCTTGCAGTACGGTCTCGCGCACGAGTTTGGCTACGACCTCACCGTCGACGACCTGAAACAGTTTCGCCAGGCGCATTCGAAGACGCCCGGCCATCCCGAGCGCGGCGACACCCCGACCGTCGAAGTGACGACCGGACCCCTCGGTCAAGGCATCGCCAACGGCGTCGGCATGGCACTGGCCGAGCGAATCCTTCGATCGGACTACGGCGAGGATCTCGTCAATCACCGCACGTGGGTCATCGCGGGCGACGGCTGCCTCGAAGAGGGTGTCAGCCACGAGGCCGCGTCCCTCGCTGGTTCGCTTGGACTCGATCGCCTCACGATCTTCTACGACGACAACCACATCACCATCGACGGACCGACGGAACTCGCGCTGCACGACGATCCCGCCGAACGATTCGCGGCGTACGGCTGGCACGTGGTGGTGATCGGTGAACGCGCCAACGATCTCGACGTTCTCGAAGAGGCCACGCGCTCGGCGATCGCCGAGACCGAGCGACCAACCATCGTCATTGTTCGCTCACACATTGGATTCCCCTCGCCGTCGATGATGGACACCAAGGAAGCCCACGGATCACCGTTCAGCGCTGAGGCCATCTCCACCGTCAAGAAGATCCTGGGCGTGTCGGACGAGTCGTTCGTCTTTGACCCTGCCAATTCACGTGCGTTGGTGGCGTCGCTCGACGGACAGCGAACCGAACGCCTGGCATGGGATACGCGTGTCACCGCCGCGGGCGAGAAGGGCACACGACTCCTCGAACAGTTGGACACCAACGGCGCCGCGACGATCGCCACCAAACCCGACGCCTTCGCGCCGGGCGCGATGGTCGCCACCCGCAAGGCTCTGCAGCGCGCGATGGACGCCTACGCGCCGCAAACGCCTGGACTCACGGCCGGCTCGGCGGACTTGACGGACAACACCGGCGTGATATTGCCCAACGGCACGATACAGAACGCCTCGACGCCGGGTGGCCGCCAGATTCACTACGGCATCCGCGAGTTCGCCATGACCGCAATCCTTGTCGGACAGGCCCACCACGGCGGCCTTCGCCCCGCCGGCTCGACCTTCTTCGTCTTCAGTGACTACGCTCGACCGGCCGTCCGTCTCGCCGCTCTCAGCCACGCTGGTGCGTTGTTGGTCTACACCCACGACTCGGTGGGAGTGGGCCAAGACGGACCCACTCACGAGCCCGTGGAGCACCTCATGTCGCTTCGCGCGATGCCGAATCTGCACGTCGTTCGACCGAGCGACGCGAACGAGACGCTCGACCTCGTCGAAGAGTTCCTCACGAGCCCCGAACCCCACCCGACGGCGCTCGTCCTTACGCGACAAGACGTCAAGGTCTTCAACGAAGAGGACGCCGCGGCGAGCCGCAACGGCGCGCGTCGCGGTGGCTACGTCGTTCGAGAGCGTGCCGACGCGGTCTTTACGATCGTGAGTACGGGTTCAGAGGTCTCTCTTTGTCTGGAGGCCGCGGACGAACTCTTGGCGAAGGGCATCGTCACCCGCGTCGTGGCACTGCCCTGCTGGCGCTGCTTTGACGCGCAGCCAGCATCGTACCGAGACGACGTGTTACGGCGTTCGACGCCGTCGGTGTCTCTCGAAGCCGGCGCGACCTTGGGCTGGGCGAACTACGTGGACGAGTCCCTTGGCATCAACAGTTTTGGCATGTCGGCGCCGGGCGACATTGTCTTGGAGTACTTCAACATCGTCCCCTCGAGCGTGGTCGAACACGTCGAACGAGTTCTAAGTGAGAGACCATGACCAGTTTGAACGACCTCTACGCCGACTACGGTCAAAGCCCCTGGATTGACAACATTCGTCGCGACTGGCTGCTCGACGGCACCCTCGCGAGGTTCGTCACCGAGGGCGTACGCGGAGTCACGTCCAATCCCTCAATCTTCGCCAAAGCCCTAGCCACGTCGACGGCGTACGACCGACTCATCGCGGACTCGGGTGACCACAACGCGGAGGACCTCTTCGAATCGTTGGCCGTGGCCGACGTGCGCGACGCCTGTGACGTCTTAGCCAAGGTCCACGAGAGTTCGCGAACCGAGTTCGCTGCGGGCACTCGTCGTTACCTCGACGGCTTCGTCTCGCTCGAAGTGTCACCGCGACTGGCGCGTGACACCGAGGGGACGATCGCGGCCGCAAAGCGGCTGCACGCCAAAGTCGACCGAGCGAACGTGATGATCAAGATTCCCGCGACGAAGGAGGGCCTGCCGGCCATTCGGGCCACGCTCGGTGCGGGTATCAACGTCAACGTGACGCTCATCTTCTCGTTGGCGCGTTACGGCGAGGTCATCGACGCGTGGCGCGCTGGTGTCCAGGACGCGTACGACGCCGGTCACGACGTCGGCGCCATCGCCAGTGTCGCGTCGTTCTTCGTCTCGCGCGTCGACGTCGCGGTGGACGCCCTTCTTCCCAAAGGTGATCCCCGGCGCGGCACGACCGCGAACGCACAGGCCGCCGCCGCGTACGACCTCTTTCGCTCACGGATGCGTAGCGACGACGTGACGGGAGTGCTCGCGCTCGGTGCGCAGGTGCAACGACCCCTTTGGGCGTCCACGTCCACCAAGGATCCCAGTTACGACGACTTGTTGTACGTCAATCGCCTCGTCGCTGACGAAACCGTGAACACGATGCCCGACGCCACGCTCGCCGACGCCCTTGATCACCCCGACTTTGCGTCCTCGTACCTCCTCAACGACGAGGCGAGCCAGACCGCGGCGGCCGCCCTGAAACAGTTGTCACCCGACATCGATCTCGCGCGCGTCACCGAGCAACTCGAGGAAGAAGGCGTGGCGTCCTTCGCCAAGTCGTACGACGACCTCCTAGCCACGGTGTCGTCCAAGATGCACGCCACGACGTAGCGTCGTTCGCTTCGTCGTGGCGACCGCGAAACGACCGCGTCAAATCATCGTGGCCGTCGTAGGATGCATCCATGACGACGCTTCGAGTTCCCCACACACTGAACGCCCTCCTGAACGCAACAGGGGCCTCGCTGGCTGACGAGGCGTACGAGCGGGCGCGCGACGCGCACGGCTACGTCGTGACGTACTCACCCAAGGTGTTCATTCCTCTCACGAAACTGTGTCGCGATCGTTGCGGTTACTGCACGTTCGCCCAGGCACCGGCGCACGTGGCGTCGCCGTACTTGAGTTTGGACGAGGTGATGGCCATCGCCCAAGCGGGACAAGAAGCCGGATGCACCGAGGCGCTGTTCACACTCGGTGAGCGACCCGAGTTGCGCTACGACGAGGCCGCGCGCTGGCTCGCCGCGCGCGGCTACCACTCGACCGTCGACTACGTCGCCACGGCGGCACAGATGGTGCTCGAAGGCACGGACCTCTTGCCCCACGTGAACGCCGGCGCGCTCTATCAACACGAGCTGAACCAATTGCGTGCGGTGAGCGCGTCCCAGGGCATGATGCTTGAGGTCCTCGCGGACGTACCCGCGCACCGTTTGGCCCCCGACAAGGAGCCACAGCGCCGCCTCGACACGCTGCGCTGGGCCGGCGAACTGAAGATCCCCTTCACGACGGGACTGTTGGTGGGCATTGGCGAGACCCGTCAAGACCGCCTCGACACGCTCGACGCCATCGCACGGTCCCACGAAGAGTACGGACACGTGCAAGAGGTCATCGTGCAAAACTTCCTGCCCAAGCCGCGTACCGCGATGGCGTCGCACCCGCCAGCGAGCGACGAGGAGTTCCGCTGGACAATCGCCGTGGCTCGTCTCATATTGCCCGATGACGTGCACCTCCAGGCCCCGCCGAACTTGAGCGACGACCCGGCCGCGTTGTTGGACTTCGGTATCGACGACTTCGGCGGTATCTCGCCGGTCACCGCCGATCACGTCAACCCCGAACGAGCGTGGCCCGCGGTGTCGGCACTCGCCAGTGAGTGCGACCTTCGCGGATTCCACCTCACTCCTCGACTCACCGTGTACCCAGCCTTCATCGACGAGCGGACGGACTTTCTCGATGAGAAGGTGCGCCCGTTCGTCCTGGCCCAGGCCGACGCGCACTCACTGTCGCGCAATGACGACTGGTACTCGGGCAGCGACCACACGCCGCCCGACGCGCCGCTCTCGACGACGAAGACCAACGAGGTGGCTACTCTCCTCGCGCGCTACGTGCCGGGTTACGAGTTCGACGCGCGCGAGCTCGTGACACTCTTTCAGGCTCGCGGCGGCGACTACAACGCCGTCGTGGACCTCGCCGACACTGTTCGCCAGGACCTCGTTGGCGACGCGGTCAGCTTCGTCATCAACCGCAACATCAACTACACCAACGTCTGCACCTTCAAGTGTCGCTTCTGCGCCTTCTCGAAGGGTCCCCTGTCGCTCAACCTCCGAGGCGATCCGTACCTCTTGACCCTCGAGGAGATCAGCGAGCGCGTGCGCGAAGCCGAGCAACGCGGCGCCACCGAAGTCTGTCTCCAGGGCGGCATCCACCCGAACTTCGACGGCGACTACTACATCGACGTGGTTGCCGCCGTGCGCGCCGGTTCGCCGTCGATCCACATCCACGCCTTCAGTGCACTCGAGGTCTCTGAAGGTGCGCGGCGATCAGGACAGGACCTCGCGACGTACCTCACGCGACTGAAGGACGCTGGTCTAAAGACGCTGCCCGGCACCGCGGCGGAGATCCTCGACGACCGGATTCGCGCCATTCTCTGTCCCGACAAGATCAACTCGGACCAGTGGCTCGAAGTGCACCGCACGGCCCACGAGGTGGGCCTTCGATCGAACATCACCATCATGTTCGGGGCTGTCGAAGGACCCGAGAGTTGGGCCACGCACCTTCTACGCACGCGCGACCTGCAGAAGATCTCGGGCGGTTTCACCGAGTTCGTTCCGCTCCCCTTCGTGCATATGGCGACGCCGTTGTTCTTGAAGGGTCGCGCGCGTAAGGGGCCGACGTTTCGTGAGGCGGTGTTGATGCACGCCGTGGCACGTCTGCATTACGCGACGTTGATCGATAACATCCAGGTGAGTTGGGTGAAGATGGGCGTCGAGGGTTCGAGGCGGATACTCCAAGCGGGCGCGAACGACCTCGGTGGCACCTTGATGGACGAAAATATCTCGAGGGCCGCGGGCGCCACCCACGGCCAGGAGATGGACGTCAAATCGCTGGAGGACCTTGTCGCGCCACTCGGTCGTCCGTTGCACCAGCGAAGCACGCTCTACCAGACGCTCTAACCGTGCCGTCGCGCATCGAAATCCTCCTCGACGACATCGCCGAGGACACCGCGCTCTCGGACGATCGACGCGCACTGCTGCACGACCTCCTCGCGCGTGTCGTCACGGTCGCCGAGTCCGACGCCGACACGAAGGACCTGCGCGTGGCGGTGCAAGCGGTGAACGAACTACTCGAAGCGTTCACCCTGTTCGAGCGGTGGGGCGATCGATCGAAGATGACCATCTTTGGATCAGCCCGCACCAAGATTGACAGCCCGCTGTACGAGATGACCCGCGAGTTGGCGCAAGCCATGGCCGAGCGGCACTGGATCATCATCTCGGGCGCTGGGCCGGGAATCATGGAGGCCTCCGCCCGTGGCGCCGGCATGGCCAACACGCTTGGCGTCAACATCCAACTGCCCTTCGAGCAGAACGCGAACGCCTACATCGACACTGCGGCCAACCTCGTGACGATGAAGTACTTCTTCACCCGCAAGGTCGCCCTGACGCGTCCCTCGAACGCGTTCGTCGTCCTGCCGGGAGGTCTCGGTACCATGGACGAACTCTTCGAAGTCTTGACACTGCTCGACACCGGCAAGACCACACCCGCGCCGGTCGTCCTGCTCGATACGCCCGACGGTCTGTTCTGGAAACAGTGGATGACCTTCATCAACGACGGCATCGTGAAGAACCACTACGTCGCCACCGACGACATGTTCCTCGTCCGCCTCGCCACAACGATCGACGAGACAGTCCACGAGATCGAGCGCTTCTACTCCAACTACCGGGACTTCGCGGTCGACGGGGCGCGCGGACTGATGTCGTTGTACCGTGCACCCACCCCGGCGCAACTGGACGCGCTACGAGCGAAGGTACCAATGTTCGACGAAGGTGGCGGCTATCGCGTGGAGAACGACCAGACCCTCTCTTTCGACTTCGACGGACGCAACTACGCCAATCTTCGACTCGTCATCAACGAAGTCAACGAGTGGGGCGCCTAGTCCCCTTCAGTGCGCCGTAGGAGCTGCTCGGCCTTTTGCAGACTCCGGCGTACCTTCGAGAGTTGACGTTCGAGTTCCTTGGCGCCGTCGGACTCGTCGCTGCGCAACTGGGCCCGCACCGTGTCGAAGATGGCGTCGGCAACGCGCCGCTCGAGCGCAGCGACGTCGTTCGCCAAATCGTCCAGTGACTCCACTAGTCCACCACGACCACGTCGAGCTCGCCCTGGGCGTACTGGGCGCGCAGCACCTTCTTGTCGAACTTTCCCACGCTGGTCTTGGGCACGCTCTCAATGAACGTCCAGCGTTCCGGTAGCCACCACTTCGCCACGCGCTCGGCGAGGAAGTCCTTCAACTCCTTCGCGTCGGCGGTGGCGTCGGGCTTGAGCACGACGCAACAGAGTGGGCGTTCTTGCCACTTGTCGTCGGGCACGGCGATGACCGCGGCCTCGAAGACCGCTGGGTGGGCCATGACCGTGACCTCGAGTTCGACCGAACTGATCCACTCGCCGCCGGACTTGATGACGTCCTTCGTCCGGTCGCTCACCACCATGAATCCCTCGTCGTCGAGCGTGCCGATGTCGCCGGTGCGCAGCCACCCGTCGCGGAACTTGTCGGGGTCGTCCACGCCGAAGTACGAGCCCGTGACCCACGGGCCCCGTATCTCGAACTCACCCACGGTCTTGCCATCGCGGGGTAACACGACGCCGTCGTCGTTCGTGAGGCGCACTTCGACGCCCGCCACGACGCGCCCGGCCTTCGCGCGATAGTCGATCTCGAGTTCGCGCGGCGTCCCCGCGGGGGGAATCGACACCGCCGCCAAGGGACTGGTCTCGGTCATGCCCCAGCCCTGGAGAACGTCGATGCCGTAGAGGTCGCGAAAGGCTTCGATCATCGAGCGCGGGACGGCCGAACCACCGGCGAGGATGGCGCGCAGGCTCGAGAGATCGGTGTCGGGCGTCGTCTCGGCGACGCGTAGCACGTCGTTCCAGATCGTCGGCACGCCGAGTGAGATGGTGGGGCGAAGCTCGCGGATCATCTTGATGATCGGTGCGCCCTGGAGGAACATCTGCGGCATGATGAGCTCGACGCCCGCGAAGAACGACGTGTAGACCGAACCCCACGCGTTCACGTGGAACATCGGCACGATCAAGAGGCTTCGATCGCCTTCACACAGTCCCACCGAGTTGGCGGTCATGGACGCCATGGAGTGCAACCAGGTCGAGCGATGCGAGTACACGACGCCCTTAGGGCTACCCGTCGTACCCGACGTGTAGCACATGATCGCGGCGTCGCGCTCGTCGAGTTCGGGCCAGTCGAAACCCGGTCGCTCGGCGTCGACCAGTGTGTCGTAGTCGAGGGTCGCCCCGAGGACGCCCGTCGAGTCCGGGCCCTTCACGATGATGGTCTTGACCAGGGGGATCTGATCGCGGACCTTGGCGAGCACTCCCACGAGCGAGGCGTCCACGATGATGATCTCGTCTTCGGCGTGGTTGATGATGTAGGCCAGTTGCTCGGGGAAGAGTCGGATGTTCAACGTGTGCAATACCGCGCCCATCGACGGGACGGCGAGGTAGGCCTCCATGTGCGCCTGGTTGTTCCACATGAAGGTCGCCACGCGATCGCCGCGCTCGACGCCGAGTCTCGTGAGGGCCGCGGCCAGTCGCTCGGCTCGTTTGGCGATCTCGAAGAATGTCGCCTCGTCGACGCCGTCGGGCGTCACGGTGAAGACCTTCTTGTCCGCGTAGACGTACTCGCCGTGTCGAAGGATGCCGCTGATCAGTAACGGCGCCTCTTGCATCGTGCTCTTCATGGTCCCCCTCGTAACGCCGTTGGCTCGATGCTACAAAACGGCGCGTCGCCGTTGGCCTACCACGAGAGACTGTAGGGCGCGACGGGGGTCGGGAGCGCGCTCTCCTCGCCCGAGAGGAACGAGTCAATCGCTGACGCGGCACTGCGCCCTTCGGCGATGGCCCACACGATGAGGCTCTGGCCTCGAACGGCGTCGCCGCACGCGAACACGGGGCTCGGACCCTTTGCGTTCGTGACGCGCCAGGTCGCGTCGACGGACAGGGTCGCTCGTGGGCTGAGAAACTCTTCAGTGTTGAGGCCGAGATCGTCGAGTTCCGGGCCGACGAAGCCGGCCGCGATCAACACGAGATCCGCGGCGTGTACGACGTCGTCGTTGGTCGTGTGGTCCTGGAGGATCAGCGACGAGACCCGTGGCTCGCCACGGAACTCTAGAGTCTCGGTAGAGAAACGGCGCTCGCCTCCTTCGTCGTGCGCCGAGGTCGTCTTGAAGAGTCGTGCCACGGTCGGCCAGGGCTGGTCCTCGGGCCGCTCGTCCGGTGGTCGGTCCATGATCTCGATCTGCGTGACGGACGCGGCACCCTGTCGGTGGACCGTACCGAGACAGTCGGCGCCGGTGTCCCCGCCGCCGAGGATGACCACGTGCAGGCCCTTCGCGTTGATCGGCGAGGTCGTGCCGGCGTTGACGGCACGATTGGAGGCTTCGAGGTAGGTCATGGCGGGATAGACGCCCTCGAGCTCGGCGCCTGGGACGGGGATGAGTCGCGGACGCGTCGAGCCGATCGCGAGCAGCACGACGTCGAAGTCGCCTTGTAACACCTCGAGAGGCGTGCCGCCAGCGCCGACGGTCACGCCGGTGAAGAATTCGACACCGTCGTCGACCATGACCGCGAGGCGACGATCGAGCACCGACTTCTCCATCTTGTACTCGGGAATGCCGTACCGCAGCAGTCCCCCGATGGCGTCACTGCGCTCGAAGACGCTGACCGCGTGACCCACGCTTCGCAACTGCGCCGCGGCCGCGAGACCAGCCGGTCCGGATCCCACCACGGCCACGCGTCGTCCACTCTCGGGCGGCGTCGGACGCGACAGCGCAAAACCGTTGGTGAAGGCGTGCTCGGCCACTTCGTACTCGAGGCGCTCGATGGTGACAGGATCGCTCGTAATGCCGAGCACGCACGCGGACTCGCAGGGCGCCGGACAGAGTCGGCCCGTAAACTCGGGGAAGTTGTTCGTGCTGAAGAGCTGATCGGCCGCCTGGGCCCACTGGTCGCGGTAGACCCGGTCGTTGAACGTGGGGATTCGATTGCCGAGCGGACAACCCTGCATACAAAAGGGGATGCCGCAGTCCATGCATCGCGCGCCCTGTTGGGCGATCTCTTCGTCACTCTGGGCCTCGTAGACCTCGTGCCAATCTCGTAGGCGCACGGGCACCGGACGGTACCGCGGCCCCTGACGATCGAATTCGAGAAAGCCCGTGACCTTACCCACCCTTGGCCTCGTCACGGATCCGTTGGTACTCCGACGTCTCGAGGCGGATGAAGTTCATCCGCTCACGGCGCCAGTCCTTCAAGATTCGATCGGCCCTCTTCGACCCAGTTTCGTCGCGGAACCGCTGGAGCAACGCGAAGAGGCGCTCGTCGTCCTCGCTCTCGAGCAGTTCGATCTCGTAGACACCCGCCGAGAGATGGTCGTGCACCGTGACGTTGGGGTCGTACAGGTAGAGCGTGCCGCCGGACATACCTGCCGCGAGGTTTCGTCCGACGTCGCCGAGGATCACGACCACGCCACCGGTCATGTACTCACAGGCGTGATCGCCCGTTCCCTCCACGACGACCGTGGCGCCCGAGTTGCGCACCGCGCAGCGCTCGCCCACGATGCCGCTGATGAAGATTTCGCCACTCGTGGCCCCGTAGCCAATGACGTTGCCCGCGATGATGTTCTCATCGCTCTCGAACGTCGCCTCGTCGTCGGGGCGAATCACGATGCGACCTCCCGACAGACCCTTGCCGGCGTAGTCGTTGGTGTCGCCACTCAGTCGAATGGTGAGGCCCGCCGGCATGAACGCGCCCAGACTCTGCCCGGCGGAACCGCGAAGGTCGATCCGAATGTGGTCATCAGCGAGCGTCCGTCGTCCTAACGCGCGCGTCACCGCGCTGCCGGTCAGCGTGCCCACGGCACGATTGATGTTCCGCACGGTCGTGGAGTAGTGGAACGTCGCGCCCGTCGTGGCCGCAGTCACCGCGTCCGAGAGGAACGTCCAGTCAAGCGCGCCGTCGAGACCGTGGTCTTGCTTGACGCTCTGGCGACGTTGGTCGGGTGCCACGACCGCCAACAGGGCCGAAAGGTCGAGGTCATTGGTCGGATCGTCCAGCGCGTTGACCTGCAACTTCGACACGTCACCGATCACTTCGTCGATGGTGCGCGCACCGAGCAGTGCCAGGTACTCGCGGACCTCTTGGGCGATGAACTCGAAGAAGTTCTCCACGAACTCCGGCTTGCCGCGAAACCGCTCTCGCAACGCAGGGTTCTGCGTCGCGATGCCGACGGGGCACGTGTCCAAGTGACAGACGCGCATCATCACGCAGCCCGCGACGACGAGGGGCGCCGTCGCGAAGCCGAACTCCTCGGCGCCCAAGAGCGCCGCCACGATCACGTCGCGCCCGGTCTTCAGCTGTCCGTCGGTCTGGAGCGTGACGCGACTGCGTAGGCCGTTGGCGGCGAGCGTCTGGTGCGCTTCCGCGAGTCCTAACTCCCAGGGCGTGCCCGCGTGCTTGAGCGACGTGAGGGGCGCCGCGCCCGTGCCCCCGTCGTGGCCGGAGATCAAGATGACGTCCGCGTGCGCCTTCGCGACGCCCGCGGCGATCGTGCCGACGCCCTGTTCGCTGACGAGCTTGACGTGGACGCGAGCCTGGTCGTTGGCGCATTTGAGGTCATAGATGAGTTGTGCGAGATCTTCGATCGAATAGATATCGTGGTGCGGCGGCGGCGAGATGAGTCCCACGCCTGGCGTCGAGTGCCGGGTCTTGGCGATCCAGGGATAGACCTTGGTACCCGGGAGTTGGCCCCCTTCGCCGGGCTTGGCACCTTGGGCCATCTTGATCTGCAGGTCGTCGGCGTTCACCAGGAACTGACTCGTCACCCCGAAACGCCCCGAGGCGACTTGCTTGATGGCCGAACGAGTGTTGTGCTGAGGGTCGGACGTGTCGAATCGCTCCTCGTCCTCTCCCCCTTCGCCGGTGTTGGACTTCGCGCCGAGACGATTCATCGCCACCGCGAGCGTCGTGTGCGCCTCTTCTGAGATTGAGCCGTAGGACATCGCCCCACTGCTGAAACGCTTCACGATCGACGCCACGCTTTCGACGTCGTCGAGCGGCAGGGGCTTCGTACTGGGCACCAACGTCAGCAGCGAGCGAAGGGTCAGCTTCCCGTCGCTCTGCTCATCGACGAGCGTGGTGTACTCCTTGAAGAGGTCGAAGCGCTTCTCACGGGTGGCGTGTTGGAGCTTCTGCACGGTGCGGGGATTGAAGAGATGGAGTTCACCTTCACGGCGCCACTGGTACTCGCCGTGGTTCGTGATCTCAACGCGCTCGCCGACCTCGGGCTCGAAGGCGCTGGCGTGCCAGCGAAGGACGTCGTTCGCGATGTGTTCGAGCGTGACGCCGCCGAGGCGTGAGTGGAACCCGGGAAAGTACCTGGTCAGAACGTCATCGGAGAGCCCCATTGGTTCGAAGAGTTGTGAACCGACGTAACTCGCGACGGTGCTCACGCCCATCTTGGACATGACCTTCACGACGCCCTTGTTGAGGGTCTTGCCGTACTTGTAGCGCGCGTCGGAGGCGGTGAGCTCGGTGAGCTCACCCTCCTCGATCAGCGCGTCGATCGACTCGTACGCCAGGTACGGACAGACGGCTGAGGCGCCAAAGCCGAGGAGAAGCGCGACGTGGTGGACCTCACGAACGTCACCCGCTTCGATCACGAGGGCTGCGTTCGTGCGTAGGTGTTCCTCGACGAGGCGGTGATGGACCGCCGAGGCGAGCAAGAGACTGGGAATCGCCGCGTGGGTCATCGACGTACCGCGGTCACTGAGTATGACGATGTTCACGCCCGAGCGCACCTGCGCGACGACTTCGTTCGTCACGTCGTCGAGGGCGCTCGCCAACCGGGCGGCGGCGCTGTCGGTGCCGTGAGCGAGGAAGAGCCCGTCGATGGCCGTGGTGCGAAAGCCGAGCACTCCCGGCTGTTCATTGATATAGCGGATTTTCTGCAGCTCATTGACACTCAAAATCGGTGACGCCAGCACGATCTGGTGACAGTGCTCCTCGCCCTCGCCGAGCAAATTCTCTTCTCCGCCAATGACGACGCGCGTCGACGTGACCAGCTCTTCGCGGATGGCGTCGAGGGGCGGATTCGTGACCTGGGCGAAGAGTTGCGTGAAGTAGTCAAAGATCGAGCGAGGTAACGTCGAGAGCACGGGCAACGTGGTGTCCGAACCCATGGAGCCAATGGGCTCCTCGCCCACTTGGGCCATGTGGCGAATGATGAGCCGCAGATCCTCCTCGCTGTAGCCGAAGCTCTCTTGCTGGCGCACGACCGAGGCGTACTCCGGCGCCAGCGACGACGTCGTCTCCACCTCGTCGAGGGAGAGTTGATGGCGCTCGAGCCACTCCGCGTAGGGCGCCCGTGACGCCAGGGTCTCTTTCAATTCCTCGTCGTCGATGATCCGTCCCTGCTCGACGTCGACGAGAAAAACGCGACCCGGTTGCAGACGGCCCTTTCGCTCGATGTTCGACGGGTCGATGGGTAGGACGCCGACTTCACTCGCGAGGATGACGCGCTGATCCTTGGTCACCCAATAGCGCGCCGGACGCAGTCCGTTGCGGTCGAGCACGGCGCCGGCGACGGTGCCGTCACAGAAGGTCACCGACGCCGGCCCGTCCCACGGCTCCATCAGCCCCGCGTGGTAGCGGTAGAAGGCGCGACGGCTGGGACTCATCACCGTCGAGCGTTCCCAGGCCTCGGGAATCATCATGAGCACAGCGTGCGGAAGTGAGCGCCCGGCGTGCACGAGCAACTCGACGACCTCGTCGAAGCTGGCCGAGTCACTCATGTTGGGCGTGACGATAGGCGTGAGTTCACTGAGCGCGAGGGGCAACGCGTCGCTCTCGAGCGTGGTCTCGCGCGCGGTCATCCAGTTGCGGTTGCCCCGCACGGTGTTGATCTCACCGTTGTGCGCGATGTAGCGAAAGGGCTGTGCCAGATCCCATCGGGGTAACACGTTGGTGGAGAATCGACTGTGCACGACCGCGATCGCCGAGGTTAGTCGCTCGTCGGTGAGGTCTTTGAAATAGAGGCGCAACTGGGGCGAGGTCAGCATGCCCTTGTAGATCAGTACCTGGGACGAACACGACGACGCGTAGATATCCATGGTGTGCTCGATGACTTTTCGAGCGCAGTAGAGCGCTCGCTCGATGTCGACGCCGCGGTCGTTCTCGCCGCGCACGATCAGCTGTTGGAAGAAGCGTGGCTCGCTCGTCCTCGAGGTGGCTCCGAGAATCGACGAATCGACGGGCACGTCGCGCCACGCACGTGACGTCAGGCCAACACGCGACAAGGCCAGTTCAACGGTCTCTTTCACCAACGCCAGATCCAAGGCGGGCGCGATCATCCAGTTCGCCACGCCGTACTCGCCCTTCGCGGGCACGTCGTCGCCGAAGACGCACCGGATGAACGCGTCGGGCATCTGCGTGAGTATGCCCGCACCATCGCCGGAATCGACCTCCGCACCCGTCGCGCCGCGGTGTTCGAGATTCTCGAGGATCGTCAGGGCGTCGTGCACCGTGGCATTGGTCGCGCGACCGGTTAGGTCCGCGATCATGCCGACGCCGCAGGCGTCATGTTCGAAAGAGGGGTCGTAAAGTTTCTTGGTCATGGCGGTTGTCCTGGGGCAACGCTGACCCGCATTCACTATACCGAATGTGCAATGTCGTACTGCCCCCTACGCTGGACGCGTGACTTCGACTCAGGGTGACGCACTCATCGTCGGTGGCGGAGTAATCGGGACAACCAGCGCGTTTCGCCTCGCCCGCGCCGGTTGGCGAGTCACCCTCTTCGACCCCGCGCCGGGTTCGGGTGCGACGTGGGCCGCCGCCGGCATGATCGCGCCGAGCGCCGAAGCGGCACCGGGTGAGCGCGAGAACTTCCTCGTGCAGCGTGGGGCTCTCGTCGCGTGGCGCGATCTCGCGCACGAGATCTTCGACCAGACGGGCGACACGCTCGAGCTCTTCGAGACCGGCACCTTGCTCGTCGGATTCGACGCCGGTGATCGACGCCTCGTCGACCAGTTCTCGCTCATCGCCGAAGGGTACGGCGTCCAACCACGGCGAGTCACCCGCGAGGACGACGAGTCTCTCTTCGACGGCGTCACGCCGCGCGTGCACGAGGGCCTCCTGCTCGAAGGTGACGCGTGGCTCGACCCCGACCGCGCCATCGCCCTCCTGGGCAAGGCCAACGAGGCGCTCGGCGTCGCGCTGGTACGTGAAGAAGTACTTTCGGCGACGACCGACGGCGCCCACGTCGAGGTCACGACTGATGAGCGGACGTATCGCGGCGACGTGGGCATTCTCGCGACCGGGGCACGAACGCTGCCCCGCGGCGTAGCCGAGAAGGTGGCCAACGTGGTGCGCCCGGTGCGCGGCATGACCGTGCGCGTGCAGGGCATTGACCGCTCGACGCTGCCCACGCTGCGCGCGTACGTGCGTGGTCGCTCCCTCTACATGGTCTCTCGACCCGGTGGCTACTGTGTGCTCGGCGCGTCGTCGGACGAAAAGGAAGAGTTGGTCGTCGAAGTCGGTGAACTCCAGCGACTCTTACGTGACGCGCTCGATCTCGTGCCGGCGCTCGAGAGCGCGGCGGTCGTCGAAACGCGACAAGGTCTTCGACCCGCGAGCAAGGATCTCGCGCCCTTCATCGAGACCGTGGACGAACGTTGGGCCTGGCTGTCGGGTCACTACCGTCACGGCGTGACCCTCGCGCCGCTCGCCGCCCTCGAGGCCCTCTCCTTCGTGGAGGGTCTCGCGTGATCCGCGTGAACGGCGGCGACAACGACTATCTCAGCGAGTCGGTCGACGCGCTGTTAGCCCGCCTCGGCATCGAGACGCGCGGGATCGCCGTCGCGCTGAACGGTGAGGTGGTGCGTCGCTCGGCGTGGTCGAGCACGGTCGTACCCGACGAGAGCAGCGTAGAAATAGTCACGGCCGCGGCCGGCGGATAGAGAGGGAGTCACCATGGCAGTAGACGAATTGATCGCTGCACTCGACCAACGAATTCTCGAAGCGCTCCAGGCGAAGGCGACCGGTGAGACGATTGCGTACCTCTGCGAAGCGCGCGCGTGGTTGACCGATCCGAGCCAACCCCACGGGGCTCGCCGTCCGTCCAACTGAGAAGCGCCGAGTAGGATTGCTCCTTCACGGGCTGTGGCTTAGTTTGGTCTAGAGCGCTCGGCTGGGGGCCGAGAGATCGGGAGTTCAAATCTCCCCAGCCCGACCAGTAGGACCGTGTCAGGCGTTGAGGTGGATCGGCCACTCGAAGCGACCGACGTCGATTGGTGCTTCGCCCTTCGTCTCGAGGAAGCTCGAAAAGCTGGACAACCACTCCTGGTACCAGGCGCGCAGCGTGGGATTGATCTGGGTGACGGGAATCGTTGCGATCTCAGGAAACCGTGCCGCCATCGCTTCAAAGACGAAGAGGCTGGCTTCCGCGTCGGCCGAGGCGGAGTGGGCGCTCTCGAGGGTGACGCCGTAGTGACGACAGAGATCGGTGAGCTTACGGGCCCCTTTTCGCCACTTGTCGAAGTGTCGATCGAGCACCAGGATGTCCATGACCGCGCCGATCGCGCCGCGCTGTTCGAGCGTAGGGATCTCGAATCGCCGACAGAGCGAGTCCACCATCGTGAGGTCGTAGCCGACGTTCATTCCGACGATCACGGCACCGGACGCCCAGGACGAACTCAGCGTCGCGGCGAGGAACTCCACGGCGACGTCCAACGGCGTCGCGTCGGCGACCATGTCGTCAGTGATGCCGTGTATCGCGGACGCGCCCGCGGGAATCAACACGCCCGGATGCACGTAGCCCCCATCGTGACGCGTGAACGCACCGTCCGGTGAGTGAAGGTGTTCGACGAAGCCGTACGAGACCGGTGCGTCAAGAAACGAACTGACACCCGTCGTTTCTAGGTCGAAGCCTACGAAGTCAGTCACTCACGTCCTCGATCCCTCTGCGATGAGGCTACCGAGTCCTCGCTGGATTTCGTGGACCGTTCCAACGCCGACGGCAACGTTGGGGTCTAGAGTTCGACGGCCACGTTCTCAATGCGCCCAAGTCGTTCGATCTCCGTGACGATCCGATCGCCGGGTTTGAGGAAGAGGGGTGGCGTCTGACCTTGTCCGGCTCCGTGTGGACTGCCGGTGAAGATGAGGTCACCGGGTCGAAGTTCGACGACGTCACTCAAGTAGCTCACGATCTCGGCGACGCTGAAGACCATGTCAGTGGTACTCGAGTCCTGATAGTCGACACCATTCACGCTGCACCGGATCGCGAGGTCGTTCGGATCGGCGACGTCGTCAACGGTGGTCAGCCACGGACCGACGGGCGAAAAGTTCCGAAAGGACTTGCCGAGCGAGTACTGGGGCGGCGAGCCCTTCATCTGCAGCGTCCGGTCCGAGAAGTCCTGTCCGACGCAGTAGCCGGCCACCACCGTCAAGGCGTTCTCGACCCTCAATCCGCGCGCGGTAGCGCCCAGGACGACGACGAGCTCGGCCTCGAAGTCGGTGGTGTCGCTTGGGATGGGCAGCACGTCGTTCGGACCGCAGAGCGAGGACGCGAACTTCGTGAAGATCATCGGCTTCGTGGGCAACGCGAGTTTCATCTCTTCGGCGTGATGGCGATAGTTGAGGGCCATCGCGAAGATCTGCTGCGGGTACGCGACGACGGGACCAAGTCGGGCGTCACCGTAGAGTTCGTTCGGTGTCGTGGGGTCGGTGACCTCGGGCTGAGCCGCGTTGAACCAGGTCCGAAGGTTGTCGAGGTGCCGAAGACACTTGTCGATCGAAGTCGAAAAGGCGCCGTTGGATCGTGAGGCCACGTCGATAAGTCCTTGGTCCGTGACGATGGTCGCTCGTCCGGCCAGATTGGCAATTCGCATTGATACACGGGGCTTTCACTATGGAGCACTGCTCGAGGGGTTCAACCATTTTACGGCACCAACGCGCATTCCTCGAACCCCCGCGCACCCTCGAAGGGCGTCGTGGCCTCACGCTCTTAGTTCGGTCATCCGAGATGGCGCCGCACGAGTGGCCCACCGGTAGAATCGGTGCTCAGAGGCCGGGGTGAGACCCGACGTTCGCGCGGTTGGGGCCCGCGAAAAACGAAGTGCCAAGAGAGGGTGATCCCAACCGTTGGTTGGACACAGTATGGAGAAGAAGGATCCCTTCGTCTTACGCCACCTGGCTGAAGTACAGCCCGAACTGTGGTGGCTGGACTCCGATCCCCTCGAACCGGAGTCGCACGCGGCGCTGATTGGCGATCTCGGAGCCGACCTGTGCGTCGTGGGCGCGGGTTACACGGGGCTCTGGACGGCGCTGTTGGCCAAGGAGCGAGACCCCCACCGCGAAGTCATCGTGCTCGAGCAGTACGAGACGGGCGCGGGCGCGTCAGGACGCAACGGTGGTTTCTGCAGCGCGTCACTCACGCACGGGTTCAACAATGGCATGAACCGCTTCGCGAACGAGATGCCCATCATCGAACGACTCGCTCGCGAGAACCTCAACGAGATCGAAGCGACCATCGAGCGCTACCAGATCGAGTGCGACTGGGAACGCACCGGCGAACTGCGCGTCGCGGTCGCGCCATGGCAGTTCAAGGGAATGGTCGAAGAGGCACGGCTGCGCAACGAGATGGGCGACCACGTGGAGGTGCTCGACCGCGAACAGGTCCAGGCCCGCATTCACTCCCCCTCGTACGAAGGCGCGCTCTTCGACGTCGACGGCACGGCCCTCGTCGACCCCGCGCGACTGGTGTGGGGTCTCGAACGTGCCTGCCTCTCGCTGGGTGTCAAGATCTTCGAGAACTCCAAGGTCGAATGGCTGGAGGACGTCGACGACGCGGTGCGGGTCCACACGCCCTACGGGGCCGTGACGGCGGCAAAACTAGCGTTGGCGACCAACGTCTTTCCGTCACTCATCCGCCAAGCGCGTAAGTACGTCGTGCCGGTCTACGACTACACGCTCGTCACCGAGCCACTCAGTGACGCGCAGATGGAGAGCATTGGCTGGAAGAACCGCGAAGGCGTGGCCGACTCGGGCAACCTCTTCCACTACTACCGCCTCACGAAGGACAACTCCATACTGTGGGGTGGCTACGACGCGATCTACACGTTTCGCGCCAAGGCCCGCCGCGACTACGAGTTCAACGCCGAGACGTACGCCAAACTGGCGAGCCACTTCCTCAAGACCTTCCCCCAACTCGCCGGCGTCAAATTCACGCACTCCTGGGGCGGGGCCATCGACACCTGCACTCGCTTCTCGCCCTTCTGGGGCACCGCCTACGGCGGCAAGGCCACCTACGTCATGGGCTTCACCGGACTTGGCGTCGCGTCGACGCGCTTTGGCGCGTCGGTGATGCTCGACCTCTTGGACGGACACGACACGGAACGCACTCGCTTGACCATGGTGCGCAAAAAGCCGATGCCCTTCCCCCCCGAGCCGTTTCGGTGGGTCTTCATCCGAATCACGCAGCTCGCCATCGAACGAGCCGACAGCCATGGCGGACGCCGAAACCTCTGGCTGAAGATTTTGGCCTTCTTCAACTTGGGTTTCGACTCCTAGAGGTGACCTCCGCGTAACCGCGGTGTTGTCGCTACTCTTCGCTGCCGTCGTTCTGCGCCATCAGACCGGCAATGGAGTTGACCACCGTGGGGTCCATCAACGTCGTCACGTCACCGAGCGGACGATTCTCCGCGACGTCGCGCAACAGTCGTCGCATGATCTTGCCCGAACGGGTCTTGGGCAGTTCAGGCGTGAGGATGATCTGGCGAGGCTTGGCAATAGGACTGATCACCTTCGCTACGTGTTCACGTAGTTCGTTGATCACGCCGGACTGATCCTTCGAGGCGTCGTCGGCGGACATCTTCAACGTCACGAAGGCGACGATGGCCTGTCCGGTGGTTTCGTCGGTCGCGCCGACGACGGCCGCTTCAGCAACGGCGGGGTGTCCAACCAACGCGTGTTCCACTTCGGTAGTGGAGAGACGGTGACCGGAGATGTTCATAACGTCGTCGATTCGTCCGAGCAACCAGAGGTCACCGTCCTCGTCGCGCTTGGCACCGTCACCGGCGAAGTACACGCCGGGGAAACGCGACCAGTACGTCTCCTTGAAACGCTCCGGGTCACCATAGATGCCCCGGGTCATCGATGGCCACGGGTGTGTGACGACGAGGTAGCCGCCCTCGCCATTGCCGACGGACTTGCCGTCGTTGTCGACGACGTCGACTTGGATTCCCGGCAACGCCTTCATTGCCGCGCCCGGCTTCGTCGCCGTGATACCCGGCAGCGGCGAGATCATGATCGCGCCCGTCTCGGTCTGCCACCAGGTGTCGACGATTGGACAGCGATTGCCGCCGATGTGCTCGCGGTACCACATCCAGGCCTCCGGGTTGATCGGCTCGCCCACCGTGCCGAGCAGTCGCAAACTCGAGAGATCGTGACCGGCCGGGTGCTGGTGGCCCCACTTCATTAAGGTGCGGATCGTCGTCGGCGCGGTGTAGAGGATGGAGACCTTGTTCTGCTCGATGATCTTCCACCAGCGGTCCTTACCTCCCGAGTCCGGCAGGCCCTCGTACATGAGCGACGTCACGCCGTTGATGAGCGGTCCGTAGACGATGTAGCTGTGCCCGGTGATCCATCCGATGTCCGCCGCGGTCCAGCAGATGTCCTTGTCGGGTTTGATGTCGAAGATGTTGTAGTACGTGGTCGCCGCTTGGGTGAGGTAGCCACCCGTCGTGTGAAAGATGCCTTTGGGCTTCGCGGTCGTGCCCGAGGTGTACATGATGAGCATGGTGTGCTCGGCGTCGAAGGATTCGTAGGCGTGCGTGTCAGGCTGGCGATCGACGACCTCGTGCCACCAGTAGTCGCGGCCCTCCTGCCAGGTGACCTCACCGCCCGTGCGGCGAACGACGAGTACCGCACGCACGTTAGGACAGCTCTCGAGCGCTTCGTCGACCGCGGGCTTCAAGGGACTCGGTGCGCCACGTCGAAAGGCCCCGTCCGCCGTCACGACGACTTGACAGTCCGAGTCGAGGATGCGACTCGACAGCGACTCCGCAGAGAAGCCAGCGAAGATCACCGAGTGCACCGCGCCGAGGCGCACAACGGCCAGCATCGTCACGATCGCCTCGGGGATCATCGGCATGTACACCGCGACGCGATCACCATTCTTCACGCCGAGCTCCGTCAACGCGTTCGCGGCCTGGGCGACCATCTTCTGCAAGTCCGCGTACGTGATCGTGCGCGATTCGCCGTCAGCGTCGCCGACCCAGTGGTAGGCCACCTTGTCACCGTTGCCGGCCTCGACGTGGCGGTCGACGCAGTTGTAGGACGCGTTCAACGTGCCGTCGCTGAACCACTTTGCGAAAGGCAAGTCCCACTCGAGCGTCTTCGTGGGACTCTTCGTCCACGTCAATCGATCGGCTTGGGTGCGCCAGTAGGCGACGGGATCGGCGTCGGCCTCGGCGTAGATTGACGGTTGTGCGTTGGCCTGCTGCGCGAACTCCGCGGTCGGTGCGAAACTCCGCGTCTCTTCGAGCCATGCCTCTAGCTTTGCTTCACTCATGACGTCCCCCGCTCTTCGAATCAGAACATGCGTTGTAGAAGTTATAGAAAAGGCTTCGGCCGTCGATCACCGTCGGCTGAAGTTGAGAGTACTTCTCATTGTGATGTAGATGCCAACAGCGCCCGATCCTTACGGAACGGGCGCTGTTGGCGGTTGGGTCCGGTGGCAAGCCACCAGTGACTCCTACGTTAGCCTCGTGGACCAACGGGTAGCACAACTTTGCCGTGTGTCGCGTTAATGACCCCCGCGGCCGAGGCGTACCAGGCCGCCGCGGCCGTGGCGATACCCGTCCAGCCCCCGATGTGCACGATGGATGCGTGCCCAGCGCCCCAGTTTCCAATTGTTAGGAAAATAAAGGTGATCGACAGCAACACGAAGACCAACAACACCGCACTATTGACCTTCGTGGCCGCCACCGTCATGTACAGGGTGAAAATCGTCCAACCCAGCAGGAATATCGCCACCGTGTTCGTGCCAACCAGTGCGTGCGGAGACCAGAACTCAATGGCGTAGAAGGACAACCAGAAGGCACCGTATGACGAGAATGCCAATGCGGCAAAGGTGTTCTTACGCACAAACTCCCACATACCTGCGAGCAATTGAGCAATACCACCGTAAAAGAACGCTAAGGAGAGCGCCGCAGCGACGCCGGCACCCTTCCAAAGATTGGCATTTGCGGTGCTTAGGCAGAACGTCGTCATAGCGAATCCCGCAAGTCCTAATGGACCCGGATCCGCAACTTTTTCATCGGCCATGTAATTCCCCCCACTAAATGGATCACTGCAAGCCACCGCGATGGTGACCCGTAGATGATTTAACACCTTTGAACACTGAGTTTGTGGGATTTCTTCGGTTTTTGTGAAGCGATTCACAAGGTCGGAAGAATTACTTCGTGGTAAACGTTGGAATTCCTACGAGATGGCGAAGGAGGCCGAATTCACAATTATCCTGACCCGCCGCTCTGAATGTTCGATTTAGTTCATCGCGACGCGAAACGACCGAACGAAAGCTTCGACCTCGGATGGCCCGCCCCCGTCGAGGACGATCTTCACGAGCGCCGATCCGACGATGACCCCGTCACTGAACGACGCGGCCCGCGCCGCTTGGTCCGGCGTCGAGATGCCGATGCCGACGTACACGGGCACGTCGCTCAACTCGCGCAGCGACGCCACCACGCGCGCGCCCTCACCCTCGTCACTCGCCACGCCCGTGACGGCCATGCGCGCGGCCGCGTAGACGAAGCCTTGCGAACGCTGGACCACGTCACGCAGTCGTGACACCGGCGTGGACGGCGCGGCGAGAAAGACCGTCGCCACGTCGTTCTCGTCACAGGCCGCGCGCCACTCGTTGGACTCCTCGAGCGAGAGGTCGGGCACGATCGCGCCATCGAGGCCAGCCTCGCGCAGGCGTCCCGCCGATCGGCTCAATCCGTAGTGAAGGAAAATGTTGTAGTAGGTCATCGCGAGGAGCGGGATCTCAGTCTCGAGCGACTCCAGCTCTTGACAGACCGACTCGAGCGTGGTGCCGCGCTCGAGGGCGCGCAGCGCGGCCTCTTGGATCACGACGCCGTCAATCATGGGGTCGGAGAAGGGAACGCCGATCTCGATGGCGTCGGCGCCGCCGAGGACCGCGGCCTCGACGTGGCGCGTCCAGTCAGGTGTCGCGCCCGCGACGATATAAGGCACGAGGGCCTTACGACCCTCGTCGCGTAGCTGGCGCAGTTTCGACTCGAGTGACTTCATGATTCGCCGCGCAGCATCGAGCGGACTTGCGCGACGTCCTTGTCGCCACGTCCCGAGAGATTCAAGAGGACCGATGAACCCAGTGGCAAGAGTCCTCCCGCCTCCTTGGCGATCCACGCCACGGCGTGCGCCGTTTCAAGAGCTGGAATGATGCCCTCGCTCTCACTGAGCAGCGACAAGGCGTCGAGTACCTCGTCGTCACGAATCGCGTAGTACTCGGCGCGCTCGGTCGCGGCCAGGTGGGCGTGCTCTGGTCCGATGCCCGGGTAGTCGAGGCCCGCCGAGATCGAGTGCGCCTCTTCGATCTGTCCGAACTCGTCCTGCAGCAACAACGAGCGCATCCCGTGAAGCACTCCCGGCGAGCCACTGCGCACGGCAGCACCGCCGGCCGCCTCCACGCCGATAAGGCGCGCGTCACTTTCGGCGAACCCCGCGAAGACCCCGGCCGCGTTCGACCCTCCCCCGACGCACGCGACGACCGCGTCCGGCGTGCCCACGCCGAGTTCGTCGAGTTGGGTCGCGGCTTCGATGCCGATGACGCTCTGAAACTCGCGCACCATCCACGGAAACGGGTGGGGACCCATCACCGAACCGAGGCAATAGTGCGTGTCCGCGACGCAGGTCACCCACTCACGCATTGCTTCGTTGACCGCGTCCTTCAGCGTCTTCGAACCCGATGTCACGGGCACCACGGTGGCACCTAAGAGCTCCATGCGAAAGACGTTGAGTTCTTGGCGTTTCGTGTCCACTTCGCCCATGAAGACCGTGCACGAAAGGCCGAGGCGTGCGGCGGCCGTTGCGGTGGCGACGCCGTGTTGACCGGCACCAGTCTCGGCGATCACGCGCGGCTTACCCATGCGTTTCGTCAACAGCGTCTGGCCAATGACGTTATTGATCTTGTGGGATCCGGTGTGCGCGAGGTCCTCTCTCTTCGCGAAGAGGTTGAGGCCCAGTCGCGCCGAGAGGCGAGGCAGCGGCGTGACGGGTGTGGGGCGTCCAGCGAACTGACGAAGTACCTCGTGGTACTCGGCCACGAACGCGGCGTCACGCCACGCGTCACGAAAGGCCTCCTCCAACTCGAGACAGGCTGGCATCAACGCCTCGGGCACGAAGCGACCACCGAAGTCGCCGAAGTGTCCTCGCTCGTCGGGGGGACCCATCACGCGTTTGTCGTCGTTCACGACACGTCGCAATCGGCGAAGGCCTGGTGAGCGTGGGTCACGTACGCCTCGACCAAGTCGCGGTCCTTCTGTCCGAGGCGGCGTTCCACCCCACTGGCGCAGTCCACGCCCCGCGCTCGTGTGGCGTTGATGACGTCCGCCACGTTGGTCGGATTCAGTCCCCCGGCGGCGATGACCGGCACGGAGAAGCGTCGTTCGTGCAGTCGATCCCACGAGTGCGTGACTCCCGAGCCGGGACGGGGACCATCGATCAAGACGGCGTCCACGCTCGACTCGTCGAAGTCGCTAAATTCGCTCCCTTCGATATCGAGGGCCTTGACGATCAGCAACGATCGCTCACGAAGTCGTTCGACCAGCGCGGAGTTCAAGCTGCCGTGGACTTGCACGACGTCGACGTCGAGCGCGCGCACATGCTCGAGGATGAACTCGTCCTCCTCGTCGCGGAACACGGCGCACCGAAGCAGTTCGCCCTCCATCGCGAGGGCGATCTCGCGTGCTTGGTCGATCGTCACACGCCTGGGTGACGCCGCCAGGATTAGTCCGAGGGCGCTCGCGCCCGTGCTCGCCACCATCTTGGCGTCGGACACGGTGGTGACGCCGCAGACCTTCACGAAGCCCCGCTCGAAGGGCCTAGGCACGAAGAGCGCTGGGGACCAACGCGAACGCCTTCACGGTGGCGCTGGGATCGGGTGCCGTGACGAAGGCTTCGCCCACCAAGACGGCGTCGAAACCCGCCTGTGCCGCTCGTTCGACGTCCGCCGCGTTGGAGAGTCCAGACTCGCAGACCGTAAGACAGTCTCGCGGCAACGCGTCCATGACCGCGACCGCGTGTTCGGGGTCAACGTCGAACGTCTGCAGATTGCGCTGATTGACGCCAATGATTCGCGCGCCGCTGTCGAGCGCGCGACGAGCCTCGTTGACGTCGTGTACCTCGACGAGCGCGTCGATGCCACAGCTCTCGGCGAGTTCGATGAACGAGACGAGTTCCTCATCGCTCAGTGCCGCGACGATCAAGAGGACCGCGCCCGCACCGGCGTCGGCGGCGTCAAGCACGTCGTTCTCGCTCACGGTGAAGTCCTTGCGAAGCACGGGCAGTTCCACGGCCTTGTGCACCCGCTGGAGGTCCTCGAGCGATCCGTCGAAGAAGTCGCTGTCGGTCAAGACCGATACGGCGCTCGCGCCCGCGTCGCGATAGATCTTGGCGAGTTCGACGACGTCGAGATCGGGCGCCAGCAGACCCTTCGATGGTGAGCGACGCTTCACCTCGGCGATGACCTTGACGTAGGGCGACGAACCCTTTCGCAGCACGAGCGCGAAGGACGGGCCGTCGTAACGAACCATCTCGACGCGCTCTCGCCAATCACGCTGATCCTTCGTCGCTCGTTCGCGATGACTTTGCAAGATTGTGTCGAGGTACGTGGACGCCATCTAGGAATCGTACTTGTGGGGAACGTCACTTCGTCCACGACTATCGTGACGCTATGTCAGGACTCAGTCTCGCGCGGTGGTTGCAGTGAACTCATTCGCCCTCGACGTATTGAACCCGCTGGTTCGCGGGACGAACTTAGAGCGCAACGAAGCGCACGACGCTCTCCGTGAGATTCTCGAAGGTCGCATTGACGGCGTCCTCATTGCCAGTTTCCTCACTGCCCTCACCGCCAAGGGTGAGACGGCCGAGGAGATGACGGGCTTCATCGACGCGATGATCGAGTCCGCCACGACGTTCTCCGTTGGTTCCGACGCGATCGACGTCGTGGGCACCGGGGGCGATCAACTGCACAGCGTGAACGTCTCGACGATGGCCGCGCTCGCGGTGGCCGGCTGTGGCGTGCCCGTGGCCAAACACGGCAACCGAGCCGCCTCGTCGTCGGTGGGTTCCGCCGACGTGCTCGAGGCCCTCGGCGTACGCCTCGACGCGCCCGAAGAGGTCGTACGCGCCTGCGTCGAGGGTGCGGGCATTGGTTTCTTGTTCGCCCCAACCTTCCATCACGCACTGGGGAATTTAACGCCGATTCGTCGATCGCTCGGGTTTCGCACGGTCTTCAACGTGCTCGGCCCCTTGGCCAATCCCGCCCTCGTGCAACGTTCCCTGATTGGCGTCGCGCAACACCCACTCCTCGACAACATGGCCCACGTCCTCCAGGCCCGCAAGACGCGCTACGCAATCCTCGTGAACGCCGATGATGGTCTCGACGAACTCTCGCTCGGATCGTCGTCGACCCTGCACTTCATCTCGCCCGAACGCCACGCCGTCGAGCGCGTCAACGCGGGCGACGAGCTCGGCGTGCACCATGACGCCGCCAGTATTCGCGGAGGTGACACCGCACACAACGTGCGGGCGGTGCGCTCATTCCTCGACGCGACCCCGGGTCCGGTCTTCGACGTCGTGTGCGCGAACGCGGCGCTCGCCCTCATGGTCGCCGATCGAGCTCATTCGATCAAGGAGGGATTCGCCCTGGCCTGCACCAGCGTCAGGGACGGCCACGCGGCGAGCGCCCTCGAGCGACTCGTCCAACTCTCCAACGCCTAGAGACGCTTCAACTCCGACTTGTAGCGACGCCCGTTCTCCACGTACGTCTGCGCCGATACGAGCGTGTTCACGTCGCTCGATGCGTCGAGCCGGATCGTGGCCGGCACGCCGAGCGCGACCGCGTTTGGTGGCACGTCCGTCCGATTACGCACGACGGCGCCCGCACCCACCGTGGCGCCACTGTGCACCTCAGCCTCGTGGAGCACGATCGAGCCACTGCCCACCAGGACGCGGTCGTGGATCACGCAGCCCTCTAAGTGCGCGAGATGTCCGACGACACAGTCGTCGCCGATGACCGTGGGGTACTCCGCCACGGCGTGCACGACGGCGCCGTCTTGGATGGACGTGCGCTCGCCGACCACGACCGTGCCGTAATCACCGCGTAACACCGCGCCGGGCCAGATCGACGAGTCGGCGCCGACGTGCACGTCGCCGATGATGACGGCGTCGGGGTGGACGAACGCGTCGGGGTGAATGGTGGGGACGCGACTGCCGAGGGCGTAGACGGGCACGATGGACCTCCTAGTGGACTAGCCACGAAATTACTTGATAGATCCGCCACACGAGGTAGATGACCGAGGCCACGATAAAGAGTCGCCACCGCCAGGGAATGGGCTCGTGCACCGGTTCGACGATCTCGCCTCCGCACACCTCGCACACCTCGCCCATTTCGGGCCGATCACAGTTCTCACACCAGTTCGCCACTACTCGACTCGAACGCGAACTCGAATCGGAGAGGCGCCGAGTTCGAATCGCTCGCGCAGGCTTCGTTCGACGTAGCGCAAGTACGTCGAGGGCAACTTGCCGGCCACGAACAACGTGAACGTCGGCGGCTCCGTGGCGCCCTGCACCGCGTATCGGATCTTGCCGGTCGGCGCGGGCTGCTTGATCTGGAGATCGCGAATCGCGCGATTGAGAGCCCCCGTCGGGACGCGCTTGGCGTAATCGATGGCGGCGTTCGACAGCGCTGGTAGCAGTCGATGCACGCCCTTTCCCGAGAGCGCCGTCGTCTTCAGAACCGGCGCGTCACCGAGGAACGCGAGCTTCTCGCCCACGCCCGCCAACACCGCGTCGCGGTCGTCGGTCGCGACGAGCTCCCACTTGTTCAACACCACGAGCGCCGGGCAACCCGACGCCGAAATGCGCTCGGCGAGGCGCTGATCTTGGCCCGTCGCACCGTCAGTGGCGTCTATGACGAGGATCGCGATATCCGCGCGGTCGAGCGCGTCAAGGCTACGCAACACCGAATAGGTCTCGAGTCCCGCTTCGGTGCGCGCGCGCTTTCGCATCCCGGCCGTGTCGATAAATCGAATGAGGCCCGCACTGGTATCGACGAGCGTGTCGATAGCGTCGCGCGTCGTCCCGGGCATGTCGTGCACCACCGAACGCTCTTCGCCAATGAGTTGATTGAACAACGTCGACTTGCCGACGTTGGGTCGCCCAACAATCGCCACGCGCAACGCGCCGTCGTCGTCTGCGTCGATCTCGGGCTCCGTCGTGGACTCGCCCAGAGTGTCAACGATGGCGTCGAGCAAATCGCCGGCACCTCGACCGTGCTGCGCGCTCACCATCACCGGGTCGCCCGCGCCAAGGCTGAGAAACTCCCAACTCGCCGCTTCGTGGTGTTGATCGTCCACCTTGTTGACGACGAGCATCACCGGTCGTCCACTCTTTCGAACCCAGCGCGCGGCCTTCGAGTCTTCCTCTACTGGTCCGGTCGCGGCGTCCACGACCAACAGCACGAGATCGGCGCTCGCGAGCGCCGCCTCGGCCTGCTGTGAGACTTTGTCCTCGAGCGTGTTGCCCGACTCCAGCCACCCGCCAGTGTCGACGACCTCAAAGGCGAGACCGCGCCACTCAACCTCGACGGCCTTTCGATCACGCGTCACGCCACGTTGCTCTTCGACGACGGCGATGCGTTTGCCAGCGAGACGGTTGACGAGGGAGCTCTTACCGACGTTGGGTCGCCCAACGACGACGACTTGGGGCTTCTTCACGCTCGGCTCAGTCCCCTGGTTCGCACCCGCTCGAGGGTCGTGCGTAGATCGTCACCCGTCGTTGCCACGGTCATGACGGGACGAGGCAGATCGTCGAGCGAGAGTCCGTCGAGGAAACGGCCTTCGGAAAGACAGACGTCGGGCAACAGGCACACGTTCGATTGGTTGACTTCGCTCAACGCGACTTGCAGGTCCTGACCGGTCAAGAGGCCCGCTACCTTGATGTTGCCGCCGAAGTATCGATTCTTCACGGCCTTCACCTCAACGTCACCAAAGCCGTGCTCGTCGAAGAGCGTTCGCAAGATGGGCGCGGCGTACTCACCCGTCAAGACCGTCACGACATCGCCGTAGTGTTCTTCACGCTCGAGCGCTCGTGGCGCTCGGTACCCGAGCGCCGGGGCGCCGTCGACGGACTGGAAGAAGCCCGAACCCAGTTTGGCCATCGACGTACGTTTCGAGAAACTCTCCGTAAAGGCCGCGACGAGTCCGACGCCGTTCTCCGCCTCGTCGAGACTCTCAAAACTCTCGGTACCGGGGGGCGCCAACCCGGCCACGAGGTAGAACTCGTCACTCGCGAAGACTTTGGCCGTCCCGAGTAGTTCACGCGTGAGGCGTTGAAAGCGATCAGCCAGGGCGATCACGTGGCGCGCTTCGGCGGCGTTGTGTGGGCGCATGTCCTTCTCCTCGGAGAACGCGCTCACTCCGACGGGCACGAGGGCCACGGAGGCCAACTCGGGGTAGAGCGAGAGCACGTCGTAGAGCGTTCGTTCGAGTTCGGCGCCGTCGTTCACCCCGGGACACACCACGACTTGGCCGTGGACCGCGACGCCCGCGCGAAGAAGCTCTCGCAGCCAGCGAAGGCTCGTCGCGCCGCGGGGGTTACGCAACATCTCTGCTCGCAGTCCGGGGTTCGTCGTGTGAATCGAGACGTAGAGCGGCGAGAGCCCTTCGTCGATCACGCGCTCGAGGTCGAACTCGGTGAAGCGCGTCAGCGTGGTGAAGTTGCCGTAGAGAAAGGAGAGGCGAAAGTCGTCGTCCTTCACGTAGAGCGAGCGACGCATGCCCTTGGGCAACTGGTAGATGAAGCAGAAAGTACAGTGATTGTCACAGGTCCGAATGCGATCGAACACGGCCGAATCGATGCTGAGCCCGAGGGGTTGGCCTTCATCCTTGATGACGGTCACCTTGCGCGAGAGCGACTCGCCCTCGCGCCGGACGACGAGAGTGACCATGTTGCCGTCAATCAGTTGCTGGTACTCGATGATGTCGGTCGGCTCTCGGCCGTTGACGCTCACCAGCTCGTCGCCCACGGCGAGATCCACGCTCGAGGCCGGTGATTCCGGTGAGATGGAGGAAATTCGGGCACCGGACACCCCTCTAGCCTAGGCACTGCGAAAATTCTTCCCCTAACTAGGCTGTAGGGCGTGAAAGTCGACAAGGTCATACTCGCGGAGCCTCGAGGCTTCTGCGCCGGGGTGGAAAAGGCGATCAAGGCCCTCGACTGGATGACGCGGGTGTTCGAACCACCAGTCTTCTGCTACCACGAGATCGTGCACAACCGATTCGTCGTCGAGTACTTCGAGTCCCTCGGGGTCATTTTCATCGACGACGTCGCCGTCGTTCCCGTGGGTGCGCCGGTGATGTTGAGCGCCCACGGCTCGCCACCCGCCGTCGTCGAGGCCGCTCGCCAGACGGGTGGCACCGTCATTGACGCGGTCTGCCCTCTCGTGACGAAGGTCCACCACGAACTGAAGGTCCGCGCCCAGAAGGGCTACACGGTGCTGTACGTGGGCCACGACGGGCACGAAGAGGCCATCGGCACGATGGCCGTCGCGCCCCAATCGGCGCACCTCATACAGTCACGTGACGACATTGACGCCCTGGCCGGGCACGAGGGGCCCGTGGCACTCCTCAGTCAGACCACGTTGAGCCTCGACGAGTGGCAGGACCTTCGCGAGTACGCCGAGGTCGTCTTTCCCGAGATCTGGATGCCCAACCGGAGCGACCTCTGCTTCGCCACCACCAATCGCCAAGCGGCGCTTCGTGAAGTAGCGGCGTTGGCGGACGCGGTGATCGTCATTGGCTCCGCGAACTCGTCCAACACCATGGCGCTCGCCAAAGTCGCCGACGGCGCGGGCAGTCCTCGTGTTCTGCGCGTGAACGGAGCGCGCGAGTTGCCCGACGACCTCGACGGCACGATCGCCGTGACCGCGGGCGCGTCGGCGCCCGAGTCACTCGTGAACGAGGTCTTGGCGTACCTCAATCCGACGAACGGGATCAGCATCACGTCGGTCACCGTCGAGGACGAGTATTTCCCGCCGCCGCCGGAACTGCGTGAGTTGCTCAAGGCCATCTCGGCGTTGGTGGACCTCGTGCTGCAGACTCCCGAGGCGTCAAGTTTCGACGGTCAAGCCGACCGTGAGTTCACGGCCGCCCAAGTCCTCTCGGCCGTCAGTCGTTAGTCGGCCAAAAGCCGCCCCGGTAGTATTTCCCCGTGACCTCGTTTCCCAGCATGGACGTCTCCACTCGTGAACAGTGGATGCAGATCGTGGAAAAGACCATCGAAGCCCAGCCCCGGGTGGCCCGTCAGGTCCTCGCCATGGTCAAGGGTCTCAGCGACATCACCGACGGCTTCTCCGTCGACCAGATGCAGCACGCGCTTCAGACGGCGACCCGCGCCGAACGAGACGGCGCCGACGAAGAGGTCATCGTGGCGTCGCTGCTGCACGACGTGGGCAAGCTCATCTCGGTGCCCAACCACCCCAAGATCGCGGCGGAGATCCTCAAGCCCTACGTGCGTCACGAGGTGTACTGCATGGTCTCATTCCACCAAGACTTCCAGGGCCGCTACTACTACGAGCACCTCGGCATGAACCCTGACCTGCGCGACCAGCACCGTGGACAGCCGTGGTACGAACTCGCCGAAACGTTCGCCGACCACTGGGACCAGAAAGCCTTCGACCCGACGTTCGACGCCGAGTCGCTCGAGCACTTTGAACCCATGGTGGTCAACGTGTTCGCCCAGGCAAAGTCCATCTAAGGAGCATTGATGTCGTCCGACGATCTCGAGAAGCGACGCCTCGCGCGACTTCGCACGTTCGCCATCGCCCAGGCCATGGAACGCTTCAACGCCGACTACCCGGGCTTCACGCCCGAAGAGACCGTCGCGTCGATCTGCGCCTACGAGGAAGAGGGCAATATCGGTGACGTGCTGGCGAAGATGCCCGCCAGCATCGAAGGCAGCGCCTACACCACGCTGGTCGTCGTCGACGGCGGTGAGGACCGTACGGCGGAGATCGCACGCACGTACCCGGGCGCCAAGGTCATTCAGTTCCCCGTCAACCTCGGTCACGGCGTGGCCTTGCAGGTAACGTACCGCTACTGCATCGAGAACGACGTGAAGTACGTGGTCACCCTCGACGCGGACGGTCAGAACGACCCCGCGGAGATCCCCCTCATCCTCGCGCCCCTGCGCGGTGACGAGGCGGACTTCGTCGTGGCGAGTCGCGTGCTCGGCGAAGACAAGACCTCGGACGTCGTGCGCAAGAGCGGGGTCCGGTTCTTCTCCTTCGTCATGAACCATATGACCGGCGCCAACTTGACTGACACCTCCACTGGCTACCGGGCACTACGCGTGACCATGCTCGCCGACGTCATCGATCGGCTCACCCAAGAGCAGTACCAGACCGCCGAACTCCTCATCACCTGCCTCAAGCGGGGCTGGCGCGCGAGCGAGGTCCCCACGGTGTGGTATCCGCGCGCGTCGGGCACCACGAAGAAGGGCAAGAACTGGCTCTTCGGCTTTCGCTACGCCCGCGTGGTCTTTGGGACCTGGTGGCGTGAGCGCTAGCTAGCGCAGACGACTCCGACTCTGCGCGTAGACCTCTTCGAGTTCGCGACGCAACTCTTCGGTCTTCGCCGCGATCTGTGAGCGCGAGACGCGACCTTCGCCGGTCGGTGGCGCAATGGGCGTGCCGACCACGATGTGGATCTTCGCGAAGCGGGGCAACTTCGCCCCCACGGGCATCGCGCGTTCACTCCCGGCGACGCCGACGGGCACCACCATGGCGCCCGTTCGCGCGGCGATGAACATCGCCCCGTCGTGCAAGGGTTCGACGGAGAGGCCTTCCTTTCGGCTCCCTTCGGGAAAGAGCACCAACGCCTGACCCCGACGGAGCACCTCTTCGCTGAGGCGAAGCGACTCTCGGTCGGCCGTGTCGCGCGCGACGGGGAACGCCCCGAGGCGCGTGAGCAGCCAGCCAGAGACGGGCACCCGGAAGATGCCCGCCTTCGCCATGAAGAAGACCTTGCGCGGTGAGATGAAGAGACTGCACGCGAAGTCGACGTTCGACCGATGGATTGGCGCGATCAACACCGGTCCACTGAGTGGAATGTTCTGGGCGCCCTCGACGCTCGGACGAAAGAACAGTTTCGCGAGTCCCCACACGAGAGCCGCGCAGATCCGGTACGTGAGGGTCTTCTTCGGGTTTAAGACAAGGTCTTGTGCTGCAGGCACTGAATAATCTCCTCGACCACGTCGTGCACGTCTCGTCCCGTCGTGTCTAGCACGAGGGCGTCATGGGCTTGGCGCAGTGGCGACGCTTCCCTCGTCGAGTCGGCGACGTCGCGGCGGTTGACGGACGCTTCACCTTCCTCATCGCGTCGGCGGGCGCGTTCTTCGAGCGACGCGGTGAGATAGACCTTGACCGTCGCGTCGGGAAAGACGACCGTGGTGATGTCGCGACCCTCGACCACGGTGCCGAGCGGTTGCCCGGCGGCGAACTCTCGTTGACGTCCCACCATCTGCGAGCGAACCAATGGATTCGCCGCGACGTCCGACACCGCAACGTTGACCCGATCGCTTCGAATGTCGTCCTCGACATCGCGGTCGTTGACGGTCACGCGCGGCAGCGTCGTGATTCGCGCCGCTTTGGCCAACTCTCCCATGGCGACCTCGTCCTTCACGTCGACGCCGCGGTCCAACGCTTCGACCGTCACCGCGCGGTACATGGCGCCGGTGTCGAGGAACGACCAGCCGAGGCCCTCCGCGAGGGCCCGCGCGACACTCGACTTACCCGAGCCGGCCGGGCCGTCAATCGCGATGACCCGGTCACTCATTGCAGCAATGCTAGGTCGCGAAAAAAATGGGGGTAACTTGACGACACCGTCGAAGCGCCCTCGATCGTGCAGCCAGTGCCCGCGCAGCCCGCGACGGCGCTCGCCATCACCATTCGGTGGTCGAGGGCGGTGGCGAACGTGAAGTCCAGAAAGTTCGTGGCGCCATTGAGTCCCTCGACGAAGAAGTCGTCGCCTTCGGACCAGACGCGACACCCAAGAACCTTTGCGAGGGACAGCGAGCCCGCGAAGCGATCGGACTCCTTATGGCGCAGTTCGCCCATCGCACGAAACGCGCTGACGCCCGTGGCGGCGGCGGCGGCGACGGCGAGCACCGGTACTTCGTCGACCGAGGGAATCTCGTGGGCGTGGATCTCCGTCGCGACGAGAGCGGAACTTCGAGCGTGCAGGGCGTGGAACGCCCCGTGGTCGACGAGGCGCACGTCCGCGCCCATGCGCTGGAGCACGGTGACGAAACCCACGCGCTCGGGCGACGCGTCGACACTCAGCACTTCGAGTGTGGCGTCGGGATGAACGGCACCGAGCACCGCGAAGTACGCGGCCTGCGAGGGATCGCCGGGCACGAACCAGTCGTGGCGACGTGGTCGACCGGGTCGCAGCGTGACCTCTCGTCCGTCACCCACGGCGCGCGACTCGACGCCGACCCCGGCGGCGAGCAGCATGTCCTCGGTGGTGGTGCGAGTGCGCACGTCCTCACGGACCACTGAGTTGCCGTCGGCGGCGAGACCGGCGAAGAGGATCGCGGACTTCACCTGCGCGCTGGCGACCGGGACGCGGTAGTTCAGTGCCCGGAGTTGCTCGGGGCTCTCCAGCGTCAACGGCGGCGTGATCGACGCACCCTGGCCACGCACGGTGGCGCCCATGAGGCCGAGCGGAAGCGCCACGCGGTCCATTGGTCGCGACGAGAGTGAGGCGTCGCCAACGAGGTAGTGAACGCCGGGAATGGTACTGACGACACCACTCATGAGCCTCATCGTCGTCCCGGAGTTGGCGCAGTCGAGGGGTTGGTCGACCGCGTGAAGTCCCTCGTCAGGTCCGGTAACGAGCACGCGCCCGTCTTCGTCGACGCGCGTCGCGCCGAGTTGTTGGAGCATCACACTCGTGGCCGTCACGTCATCACCGGGCGAGAGTCCCGTGATGGTGCTCTCTCCCTTCGCCAAGGCGCTGATCATCAGCGCGCGGTGTGAGGTGCTCTTGTCACCGGGCACGCGCAGTGAACCACGGAGTTGGACCGCGGGCGACACCCGAACGACGTCGCTCATTCGTGTCCGACCTGAAAGCCCAGGGCGAGCAGCGTCTCGCTGAAGGGCTCGGCCTGACGCGCGTCGATGGCGAGCAGCAACGTACCGCTGGAGCCTTCGATCCCGTGGGCGATCTCGATGTCGTAGATGTTCACGAGCATCTCCGACGCGGCCATGGTCACCGCGGCGAGCACACCTGGTTCGTCACTCACCGCGACGCGAAGGTAGGCCAGATTCTCGGAGTTCAACGCGCGTCCGGGCAGTTGACGTCGGGCCGAGGCGGCACTCAGCAGATCCTTCGCCACGGCGTCATGGTCCTCGTTCGTGAGCGCCATCCGTAGCGCCTCGAGGCGGGTTTCGAGTGACTGGAGCGACTGACTGATCGCCACGCGATTCTCGAAGAGCACGTCGGGCCAGATGGCGGGATCGCCCGCGGCGACGCGGGTCATGTCACGAAAGCCCCCGGCGGCCAACTGCAAGAGCACGCTGTCCTGTTCGGCGACCCGACTGGCTTCGTTCATGAGAGCGCCCGCCAGAAGGTGCGGCACGTGGCTCGCCACGGCGACCAAACGATCGTGATCCTCGGCGTCGACGGCCACGACGTTGGCGCCGAGTTCTCGCAAGACCCCGTGCAAGGTGCCGTACGTGTCGGGCTTGGTCGCCGCGGTGGGCGTGAGCACCCACGTGCAGCCCTGAAAGAGGTCGGCGCGCGCACCCGCGAGTCCTCGCAGCTCCGAGCCGGCCATCGGGTGGCCCGCGAGGAACCGAGGGTCGCTGACGTGACTCACGATCGCGCTCTTCACGCCCGCCACGTCGGTCACAACGAGCGACGTGTTGGACGACCCGCGGAGCACCGCGTTCGCCGTCTCGGCGACGACGCTGGCCGGCGTGGCGATGACGACCAACACGTCGTCGTCGTCGGGCTCCGTGGCGACGATGACACCAGCGTCGAGCGCGGCTTCAACGATCGACGCGTCGAGGTCGGTGCCCGTGACGCGCCAGCCGCTCTCGCCCAAGGCGAGCGCCACCGACGAACCGATCAGACCGAGGCCGATCACGTGGGCGTGACGGCTATTCGGGGAGGTCATCACGTAGTGAAGATGTATTGCGAAGATAGACGTGGCGAAGTTCGCTGCGTGCGCGTTCGGTGTAGGCGTGGAGTAGCACCCGCACCGTGAGGGGCATCGCGCCGGGCACGTCGATCTCGCTCGCGCACAGCAGCGCCACGTCACCGAAGCCAACGCCGCGGGCCGCCGTCGCGGGAAAGGCCGCCGTAAGGTCGGGCGTCGTGGTGAACAAGACACTTATGACGTCGTCGTGACCCAGGCCGTTGCGCTCCATCATGGCGAGCAGCAGCTCTTGGGTGGCCTCAGTGATCTCATCCGCGGTATTGGCGGCGCACGACGACGCCCCACGCAGACCTCGTACGATGGCGGAACTCATGAAGGCATCGTAGAGGCCAGTTCCTCGGTCATTCCAACGGCCTCCATGAGACGGCGCACTTCGTTGAGTGAAAGTTGGCGGTACGAACCCGGCGAGAGCGTCGCGTCCTGGAGAGGACCGATGCGCGTGCGAACGAGTCGGGTCACTTCGTGGCCAACGGCCGCGCACATCCGGCGTACCTGACGATTGCGGCCCTCGTGAATGACGATGCGCACGAGCCCTTCGCTCACGCGAGAGACCTGCGCCGCGGCGGTGACCCCGTCATCGAGCTCCACGCCCTCTCGCAGGCGTCGCAACGCTCCCGGTGAGGGATCCCCCTCGACGCGCGCGAGGTACTCCTTGGCGATGCCCGAACTCGGGTGGGTCAACAGGTGGGCCAGTCGGCCGTCGTTGGTGAGGATCAGGAGCCCTTCGGTGTTCATGTCGAGACGCCCTACCGGAAAGATCCGTACGGGTGACTCGACGAGGTCCAAGACGGTCGTACGACCCTGGGGATCCGAGGCGGTCGTCACCACGCCATCGGGCTTGTTCAATAGAAAGTAGACCTTGCTCTGTGTGGTCGGCGCGAGCTTGCCGTCGACGCAGATCAATTGGACCTCGGGGTTGACCCGATTGCCAAGTCCCGCGACGCGCCCGTCGATCGTGACGCGTCCCTCGACGATCAAGATCTCACACGCTCGGCGAGACCCGTAGCCCGCGCGCGCGAGTGTCTTCTGTAGGCGCTCCCCCTCGTCCAACTACGACACCTCGTTGACGTCGAACTCGCTGGCCATCTCGTCGGCGAGCGCGTTGGCTGTCTCGATGGGGGGCATGAACTGTTCGATGGGTGGCAGCTCCTCGATCGCCGCCAGTCCCATACGGTCGAGGAAGAGTTCCGTCGTGCCGTAGAGGATCGGCTGGCCCGGCCCGGGCGCTCGGCCGAGCTCTTCGATGTAGCCACGCTGCTCCAACAGGCGCACCACCCCGTCGACGTTGACGCCGCGAAGCGCCGTGATCTGGGCGCGCGAGACCGGCTGGCGGTACGCGATGATCGCCAGGGATTCGAGGGCGGCCGAGCTCAGGCGATACGAGACGTCGCGATTGGCGAACTTGGTGACCCACGGCGCGACGTCGGGTGAGGACTGCATCACCCACCCACTAGCCAGTTCCACCACTTGAAAGCCCCGACGCTGCTCGACGAACTCGCGCCGCAGCGCGCGAAGGGTCTCCACGACGGCTGACGCGTCGACGTCGGCGACGTCGGCGAGTTCCTCCGCGGAGATCGGCTCGAGCGCCACGGTCAACATGGCTTCGAGCTTCTGTTCGAGCGAGAGCTCATCCCTCATAACGGTCAACCCCTCCAATATCGAGACCCAGGTTCGTGTCGATCCACTCAATCTGCACGTCACCGAACGTGGCGCCCTGACCGAGGTCGACGTAGCCCAGCTTGCACAGCTCGAGCAGCGCCAGAAAGTGCACGATGACCTCAATGCGCGTCGTTAACCCTTCGATCAGTTGGCGAAAGGAGAGCCGGCCCCTGGTCGGGAGAGTCTGGGCCAGCGAGGCGACCGTCTCGGCGACCGTGACGGCGTCGACGGTCACGTGGTGCAAGCGCACCACCGGCACCGGCTTCTCTTCAATGCCACGCAGGTAGGCGTGCGCCAACTGCGCGGTCGTCACGCCCGCGAGGAGGTCGGGCGGCTGGACGTCAAAGCCATCGTCCACGCCGCGTAGACGCGGGTAGGCCCGGCCGGCGCGCTCGAAGAGTGAGACGAAGGCGTCGGCGAGGGCGGCGTAGGTGCGCAGCTCCAGCAGTCGTGCGAGAAGGACGTCGCGCTCCTCCCACCCGACGAACTCTTCGTCCAGTTCCCCACTGTCGCGACCCGGCAAGAGGCGCTGGCTCTTCATTTCGAGCAGGACGGCACCGATCAAGAGGAATTCGGAGAGTTCGTCCATCCCCAAGGTCGTCGATTCATCACGCAACACCGCAACGAAGGCGTCAACGAGCGGGGCCAAGGGGACGTCCAGGATGTCGACCTCGTGAGTGGAAATCAACTGCAGCAGAAGTTCTACGGGGCCGCTGAAGGACGGCGTCGTCACGACGAAGGTCACACGCCAACCTTACTTCGTGACCCGTCGCGGCCCCTCACCTACGATTGGACGATGAAGATACTCTCTGGAATGCAACCGTCGGGGTCGCTGCACCTCGGGAACTATCTCGGTGCGTTGCGTCAGTGGGTGGACGCACAGAACGCCGACGCCTTTTACTGCGTCGTGGACCTGCACGCGTTGACGCTGCAGATCGCGCCCGAGATGCTGCGCGCCAACACCATGGACCTGCTCGCTACGTACCTGGCGTCGGGACTCGACCCCGAGGTCTGCACGATCTTCATCCAGAGCCAAGTCCCCTACCACGCCCAGTTGAACTGGCTCCTTGAGTGCGTCACGACCTACGGAGAACTCTCTCGAATGACGGCCTTCAAGGAGAAGTCCCAGCGCCAAGACGGGTTCCGTGTCGGGCTTTTGACCTACCCCGTGCTGCAGACTGCGGACATCTTGCTCTACAACACCGAAGAGGTGCCGGTCGGCGACGACCAGCGCCAACACTTGGAGCTCGCGCGAACCATCGCCGAGCGTTTCAACAATCGCTTCGGTGAGACCTTTCGGGTGCCCGTGGGCACGCAGCCCAAAGTCGCCGCGCGCGTCATGGACCTCCAAGAACCCTCGCGAAAGATGAGCAAGTCCGTCTCCAGTCCCTTGGGTAATCTCCACATGTTCGACGCGCCCGACGACATCCGAAAGAAGATCGCCAAGGCCGTCACCGACACCGACGGCGAGGTGCGTTTCGACTGGGAGACGAAACCCGGTCTCTCCAATCTGCTCGAGATCTACTCGAGCCTGAGCGGCGACTCGCCCCCCGAGGTCGCAAGTCGCTACACCAGGTACGGCGAACTCAAGACCGACCTCGCCGAGCTCATGGTCACGACGTTCGCGCCCATGAAGCAGCGCTACGAAGAGCTCTTACGGGCGCCGGATGAGTTGTACAAGGTTGCCGCCAAGGGCGCCGAGAAGGCTTCGGCGGTCGCGGGCGACGTCTACCGACGCGCGGCGAACGCCATGGGACTCACCTAAAAGAGAAGATTCTGCCACCAGGCCGCGACGTCCGGGAGGAGGTTCGTGCCAACGTGTAAGAACGAGTAGTCGACGATGATGAAGATGAAGAAGAACGGCAGGGCACGCTGACGAAAGTGGTAGTACCTCGGAAGATGGCGCGTTGGTATGAAGCGCTCGATGATCGCCGATCCGTCGAGCGGTGGGATCGGGAGCATATTGAAGACCGCCAAGATCAGATTCACCGTGCCGAACGCGACGCCAAACGTGTACAAATTAAAACTGTGGCCGACGTGAATCTCGTACTCGCAGAACGCAAATCCAACGGCCGACAGCACCACGTTCACCGCCGGGCCGGCGAGCGCCATCCACAGCACTTGCTTGCGCGGGTTGCGCATGCGCGACGGATTCACGGGGACCGGCTTGGCGTAGCCGAAGGCCGGGAGATGAGAGAAGACGAGTAACGCGGGCATGAGGACCGTGCCGAAGGGATCGACGTGGCGCAGCGGATTGAGCGTGAGGCGATGTTGCTCTTTCGCCGTGGGATCGCCGTACAAGTTGGCGACGTAGCCGTGCGCTACTTCGTGCAGCACCACCGAGGGAATCAAGCTGATGAAGTAGAACCAATAGAACATCGAGATCTACCTCTTAGTCGTGGGCTCGAGGATGAGCGTTTTCGTACTCGCGCTGCAGGGTGACGATCGATACCGCGGTGTAGAGCTGGGTGGTGGCGATCGACGCGTGCCCCAACAGTTCTTGCACCACTCTAATGTCCGCGCCGTGCGCCAACATGTGCGTGGCGCAACTGTGACGAAAGACGTGGGCGCTGATACGTGCACGTTCGATGCCCACCGCGAGCGCGCGTTTATGAATCACGACGTCGACGCCTTGTCTCGTCAACGAGCCCCCTCTCGCGTTCAGGAACACCTTCGTGCTCTTCCTCGTCGCGAGGAGCGTCCCTCGTCCACCATGATCCAGGTAGTCCATGAGTGCGCCCTTCAGCGTGGCGCCCATCGGCACCAGACGCTGCTTGGCGCCCTTGCCGAAGAGCAGCACGAGCTCCTCGTCGAAGTCCAGGTCCCCCAGCGCGAGCCCAACCACCTCACTGACCCGAGCGCCGGTGCCGTACAGCAGTTCCAGCAACGCGCGGTCTCGTAGGTCCACGGGCGTCGATGACGGTATCGAGTCCAAGAGCGCGACGATCTCCTGTTCACCGAGGGGCTTCGGCAGCGTGCGGCCTCGACGTCCGCCCTTCAGCCGAGCACTGGGGTCCGTCACCAGATGCCCTTCGTCGACGAGGTACGCGAAGAGTCCTCGCGCCGACGCCACGGCGCGCGCGACGGTGCTCGGCGCGCGCTTCGTCGTTCGCAGGTCGTTGAAGTAACGTTCGAGGTCCTCTTCGCTCAACGCGTCGATCTCGATGCCCGTATCGATCGACCAGTGCGCGAGGGCCTCGAGGTCACGTCGATAGGCCTCGATCGTCGCGCGACTACGACCCTTTTCTATCGTGAGCCACTGCAGGTACTCCGCGAGGAGGGCCTCAAAGGTCGTCAAAGAACGTCCCGAAGACGCGGTGCAACGCGATCGTGGTCGTCGAGTCGATTGCGGTGGCGTCGCGAAGGGTCGTGCGAAGTTCCTCGGGCGAGAGCCAGTGAATCGTCGAACTTCGCTCTTCGGGTCCGGCCGGCGCGCGTTCACTCTTCGTCAGCTCTCGCGCTTGGTAGATCGTCATCACCTGGTTCGTCCAACCGGGCGAGTTCATGAATCGTCCAAGGAGGGTCCACTCGCCCGCGACGAAGCCCATCTCTTCGAGCAGTTCGCGCTTCGCGGTCTCCAGCGGAGTCTCACCCTCGACGTCGCGCGTGCCGGCGGGAATCTCCAACAGAAGTTGATCGAAGGTGGCGCGGTACTGACGAATGAAGCCCACCTGACCCTCGTCGTTGATCGCGAGAACCGCGACGGCGCCCGGGTGGACCGCGACGTCGCGTTGGAAGGTGCCGTCACCGTGGCGAACTGTTCGCCGCTCAACATTGAAGACGTGCGAGCGAAAGACGACGTCCGCTCCTTCAACGTGGAAGGAGTCGCTCACAACGTGGCGTCGACCGTCGAGGGATCGATGATGTGAGGTTCGCGACCTTCTTTGCGCAACGCCGCCGCCTTGATGAGTCCAAGAAAGAGCGGGTGGGGTCGATCAGGACGTGATTTGAACTCCGGGTGGGCTTGCGTGCCCACGAAGTACGCGTGACCGGGCAACTCCACGAACTCCACGAGTCGTCCGTCGGGCGAATTGCCCGAACAACGCAGACCGCCTGCCTCGAACTGTTCGCGGTAGCGCGCGTTGAACTCGTAGCGATGGCGATGGCGCTCTGACACCACGGTCGTGCCGTACAGCGCAGCGACTTGGGATCCCTCGTCCAACATGGCGGGCCACGCGCCGAGACGCATGGTGCCGCCGAGGTCCGTGACGTCCATCTGCTCGGCGAGCAGGGAAATCACCGGCGCCGATGAGCTGTGGGAGAACTCGGTGGACTGGGCGTCACTGAGACCCAGCACGTGACGCGCGAACTCGATCACCTGGATCTGCATACCGAGACAGATCCCGAGATAGGGAATGTCGTTCTCACGGGCTATGCGAGCGGTCGCGATCATGCCTTCGATGCCGCGTTCGCCGAAACCACCAGGCACGATGATGCCGTCGAGTTGACCCAAACGGTCGGCGGTGATCTCTGAAGGAACCCGCTCGGCTTCCAGCCACTCGATATTCGTCTTGGCACCGATGGCGAAGCCGGCGTGGCGAATCGACTCGCCGACACTGAGGTAGGCGTCGGGCATGGTCACGTACTTGCCTATGATCCCGATGCGCAGGCTGGTCGTCGTGTTGTGCACGCGACGCACCACCTTCTCCCACGAGGTGAGGTCGATGGGGTGTTCGTCGAGGTCGATGTTCAGCGTGTTGCAGATGATCGTGTCGAGTCCCTCGTGGTGCAACGTGATGGGAATGTCGTAGATACTCGCCTCGTCGACCGCCGAGATCACCGCGTTGACCGGCACGTCGCAGAGCAGGGAGATCTTTCGTTTCAGACTGTCCGATATGGGCTGGTCACTGCGACAGACAATGACGTCGGGCTGGATACCACGCGATCGGAGTTCCGTGACCGAGTGCTGTGTGGGTTTCGTCTTCTGCTCGCCGGACGGCGCGAGGTACGGCACCAGCGTCAGGTGCACGTAACAGACGTTGTCGCGACCCGCGTCGCGGCGAAACTGACGAATCGACTCGATGAAGGGCACGATCTCGATGTCGCCGACCGTGCCGCCAATCTCGATGATCACCACGTCGGCCCCCAGCGTGCCCTGACGACGGATTCTCTCCTTGATCTCGTCCGTGACGTGCGGGATCACTTGGACGGTCTTGCCCAGGTAGTCGCCTCGTCGCTCCTTCGCGATGACCTTCGAGTAGATCGAACCGGTCGTCGTGTTGGAGATCTTCGACAGCGACTCGTCGATGAAGCGCTCGTAGTGCCCCAGGTCGAGGTCGGTTTCGCCACCATCGTCCGTGACGAAGACCTCACCATGTTCGCCGGGATTCATCGTGCCGGGGTCAACGTTGAGGTAGGGATCGAGTTTGCACATGGTGACCTTGAGGCCACGGGACTTGAGGAGTCGCCCGAGCGAGGAGGCGGTCAGACCCTTACCGAGCGAACTCGACACTCCACCCGTTACAAAGACGTACTTTGTCATTGCAAAACTGCGCTTCTCACGGAACAACATCTTAGCGAGAGAAATCGACCTCGGCACGAACTTCGACGGAGTTTTCGAGTAATTGTTTTGCGAGTGCACGTGATTCAACCGTCACGTCGTCACCGGCGAGCATTCGAGCAATCTCGCGGACTCGTTCGTCGCCGGACAGTGCGCGCACGGAGGTCTTTGTGACACCGTGGTCAATCACCTTCTCGATCACGAAGTGATGGTCGGCTCGTGCGGCCACCGACGCCAGGTGCGTGATAGCGAGAACCTGTTGCTCACGACCAACTTCACGGAGGCACTCGCCGATCTGTTGGGCCACTTGACCGCCGAGACCCGCGTCTATTTCGTCGAAGACCGCCACCACGTTCTCATTGGCCGTCTCGAGTGAGATCGCGAGCAAGACGCGGCTGAGTTCGCCACCGCTCGCGAGCGTGCCGAGGGGCCCCTCCGGCAGGCCCGGGTTGGGCGTGAAGAAGATCTGCGCGTCGGAACCGTCGACGCCGTCGACCACGAAGCGCAACGAGGCGTGCGCCAGCGCAACCCGCCTTAACTGCTGGCGAACGGCGTCGGTCAACTTGGTCGCGGCCAGTTCGCGCTGGTGTCGAACGCGCTCAGCGAGCATGGATTCTCGCTCCTCTAGAACGTGAATCTCCTCGTCAAGGCCGTCTAGCCTCTCCGCTTCGCCCACGAGCCGGACGTGTTGCCGCGCGAACTCGTCTCGAGACAGCAGTGCCGCTTCCAACGTGCCGCCGTACTTTCGGGCAATCTGCTGGAGCACGCTGGCCCTCGCGTCCAGCGCCGCCAAGGTCTGCGGGTCAAAGGCCTCAGCGTCGCCCAAGGCGGCCAGTTCACGCAGGGCCTCTCGAGCTTGGATGAGCGAACCGCGAAGTGTGGCGCGCACCGCTTCGTACGCGTCGCCCTCGGGGAGCCGACTGAGTGCGTGGGCGAACTGGGACAAGACAGCTTCGTCGCTGTCCGCGTCGAAGAGTTCCAGGACCTCGACGAGGGCGGCCTCACCTTCTCGCAGTGTGGTGAGACGAGTAAGTTCCTCCAGCGTGTCGTGAAGCTCAGTGGCCGAAAGGATCGCCGTCTCGTCGAGTTCACGCAATTGGAAGGTGAGAAACTCGATCTCCCTCGCCCGCGCGTCCTTGTCACCCCCGAAGTCGTCGCGAAGCTGCAGCGCGCCACGTAACTCGCGTCGAACGGCGTCGAGTTCACTCGTGTCGACGGATCCACTTTCGTCGATGAGCCGCACCGTTTCACCTCGACTCCGAAGCGTGAGCGAGTCGTGCTGCCCGTGGATTACCATCAACTCCTCGGACAACGCTCGTAACGCTTCAGCGCTCGAGGGGGCCCCGTTCAGGGAACTACGGAGACGGCCCGAACTACTTGCTTCTCTCGAGAACGAGAACTCCTCACCGTCGTCACGCACGAAGAGGGCCACCGCCCGGGTATCGGTCGTGAGCGCGTAGCGCGACGCGCTCGTGTCACTACCCAAGCAGAGCCCCAGCGCACCCAACAAGAGCGTCTTGCCCGCACCCGTCTCGCCGGTAATGACGTTAAATCCGGGCCCGAACTCCAAACGAGCGTCGTCGATGACCCCGAGACCGTGAGCGTAAAGTTCGACGAGCTGTGCCTTAGGCATGACCTTCTCGAAGGCTGCGCCGCAGCCGCGTGGCGAGGTCGAAACTGCGCGTCGCGACGACGCGCACCGGCGTGGGGCTTTGCCGCACGTCCACGTACTCACCGAGTTCGAGGGCACCGATCGTCGTTCCGTCGGCCACGAGCATCGCGGGCTTGTCGACGACGACGAGTCGAATCACCTTGTCGTCGGGTACGACGATGGAACGATCGATCGTGAAGTGCGGCGCAATGGGCGTGAGGATCATGATCGAGAGCGACGCGTCCACGACGGGTCCCCCGGCCGAGAAGTTGTAGCCGGTGCTCCCCGTGGGCGTGGCGACCATGACACCGTCGGCTGAGTAGGTCAAGTACTCCTCCTCGTCGACGAAGGTCTTCACTTTGACCATGTGACCAGCACTTGCCCGTTCCACCAAGACCTCGTTGAGGGCAAACTCCTCGAGTCCCGTCCCGGAACGCGTGATCTTGAGCGCCAGTCGTAGTGAGACCGAGTCACTTTCGAGCGCGTCCTTCACGTTCTCGACGATGTCATTCGGCGGCACGTTCAAGAGAAATCCCAGATGGCCGAGATTCACCCCCACAATTCGTGCGCCGGCGTCGTGCGCCAAGCGAGCAGCCTTGAGGAACGTACCGTCCCCGCCGAGGCTGACGACCATGGTGGAGTCATCCAGTGTCGGCTCGTCCGGCGCGTCGAGGAAGTGCAGAGCCGAGGAAACGCCGTCGCGCGCGAGGCGTTCACCCACGTCATTGGCGAGTTTGACCGCGTCACTCCGATTGCTAAAAGCCGTAAAGAGTACCTTGGTCACCTAACACCTCGCCTCAATGGTAGTAACAAAGGTCGAACGTGCCGACCGCGAGCAAACCCGATCTCGTCGCGTCGCGGCGAGCCAGCACGGCGCGTGTCGCACCGCACGGGTGCGTGACGACAACGATGAGCAACGCGTCAACGTCAGGCGACCGTGGGACGCGAATGCCGCAACGGAGGGAGCGTCGGCGGCGGTTGGCGGCGTGGTGGCAAATCCCTCAGGAGATCGGCCGTCGCTTGCGCGACGATGCGCACCGCGCTCTCAAACGCGGCCTCCGTGTTCTTCGACGCCGCACTGACCCCACTGACTTTCCTTACGTACTGGCGAGCGGCTGATTCAATTCCTTCATCCGACGCGGCTGGCTGGAGACCGCGGAGCATGGTGATGTTTCGACACATCTCTAGAGAGTAGGTCCCGCGCCCATGGTCGACCCAGCGACAACCTTGAGTGCGTGTTTTGAGCCCATTGGGTGCCGCACCAATCGAACCGCCATCATTAACGGCTCCTACAGCGGAGGTCGCGGAGAAGCGTCGAAACGGCGAGACCGAATCGAAAGAACACCGACGGCTCTCCGACGCACGACGGCGAGATAATCTGAAGTCACGCGGACGTGTGAAAGGTGGGAATAGTGAGCGACGAAGAGACATCCAAGGACGACGCGGCCAAGGCGACGAACGACTGGAACGCAACGGTCATCGAAGAGTTTCGCGCCAACGAGGGCATCGTGGGCGGTCAGTTCCAAGGGGCCCCCGTCCTTCTACTGGGCACGACGGGCGCGCGCACCCACGCGAAGCGCGTCAACCCGATGATGTACTTGAGCGTTGAGGGCAGCATCTATGTCTTCGCCTCCAAGGCTGGAGCGGACACGAACCCGGACTGGTATCACAATCTCGTCGCCGATCCCGTCGTCGTCGTCGAGCGCGGAACTGAGAAGTACAAGGCCACCGCGAGTCCACTCTCGGGTGAAGAGCGCGACCGAATCTACGCAATCCAGGCCGAGCGTTATCCCGGATTCGCCGAGTACCAAGAGAACACCAAGCGGACGATTCCGGTGGTGGAGCTGATTCGCGCCGACTAGTGCGAACCCGCGTGGCACTCCTCTACGAGGCGCCAATGGAGACGCGCACTTCTTTTGTCCTCGCGCGCGGTGCCGACACGGCGCAGGTCACCCATGTCGGAGCGACGACGACAATCCCTCCGACGTAGCCGGTGAATCGCGGCCCGCAGACTGGCAGACGCACGCGGTTCCTCGACGCTGCCACGAACGCGCGACCGTGGCCGACGCTCATCAACGCGCCAACGACGCTGGACGAGCCGTAGTACATTCGTGCGCTCTCTGGTCTGACGACCGAGACGGTCACGTAGGGCGCTGACGACGAAGAGACCGCGAGGAATGCCTTGTAGATGAAAAAGTGTCTCCCGTGCGCGCCGTTGATCTCTTCCAAGTTGGACGGGTCGCCCGAACCGGGCAGTACCAGGCCCTCAACGCCACCGATGGTGGTGCCTCCTCGCCCCTGTTGCCCGGCCGAATCCGAGCAACGGAGCGTGATCGTGTTCGAAGGACTTGATAGCCCCTGAGCGAGAACTGCTCGAGTCGGGACACTGGAACTCACGGAGACGGCAACCACGCCGACGACGAGAAACGCTACGGAACTACTCACGAGTCGCTGCACCACTTCCGAGAGTACCGCGCCTACTTTTACGGGCCGCGACTGCGTTACTCATCGCCGACCATCTGATGGGGCGCTCGGACGTGATGACGCGTACGTGTCAGATAACTACGAAGCGGCTAGCTCCGCCAGTTCCTTCACGGTGTTCCAATTGCGCATCGTTATCGGAATCTTGATTCGACGCGTGAGGTGCGAGGGGAGCTTCGACTGGCCCATCCCAGTGGATAAGTACAGGTAGATCTCGGTGCCCGAAACCACGAACTCGTCGGCGCCGACGCGAAGTTCGTCGAGAGCGCTGACCACCGACGTCGATGGTCTGCCGGCCATGAATCCCACGTAGACGCGGGCCGCGTCACCTGTCGGAAAGGGGTTGTCGTGCACGACGACCTCGAGGTCGCTCGCCGTGCGCAACACGACGTCCGTTGAAATCCCAAATCGCTCAGCAATTGCCGATTCGAGAGATGACGACATGGGTACCTGACTGCTTTGAAAGATGACGTTGCCACTCTGAATGAGCGTCCGGACGTTCTCAAATCCGAGGCTCACAAAGAGCGAGCGGAGCTCACTCATGGGCAGTCTGTTGTTGCCGCCGACGTTGACCCCCCGTAGGAGTCCAAGGTAGACCCGCGTCTGTAACGTTGCTCGCTCGCCCACGAACCCGAAGTGTCTTACGTACTCAACAGCGACGTCACGACGCCGCAGTGACGCTGACGTGTTCGGACACGTCGAGCAACTCGACCCAAGTTTGTCCCGGCGTCAAGTCAATCACCTTGCCCGACGCGTTCCGGTAGACGGTGCGCTTGCGCAGATTCGGACGGGACCAGGTTCCTCGTTGCAGCGTTCCGTCGGTGAACACCTCAACGGGACCGGAACCGATGAGTTGAGCGTATGAGTCAATCACGCCCACACCGCCCACGTAGTTCACCGACATCACGATGACGTTCTTCGGCGAGATTCGAACGCCGTTGGTCGTGACGTCCGGCTTTCCAAAGATCGTTCTGTCCCACGACTTGCTCTTGGTGTCCCACGTGTACGTCGCCGCGTAACCCTCTTGGAACCCCACGACGAACGACCCAACGCGAGGACCGTGAACGACGCGCCGTCCGTAGGCGTAGGTGAAGAGCGCCGGAGGTGGTCGGGGCTTGCCATCCTTCTTCATCAAGAGGGCTGCGTTCGCGAAGAGGTTATGCGGTGGGTAACGCCTGGGGTCGCGAAACATCGCCGCGCCACTGTTGGACTCCGTGTAGAGCTTCACCGGCGCCGTCTCGATACTCCTCACTGCGTACTCGGCGCCTCCGGAAAAAGCGAAGATGCCCCCGATCGGAAAGACGATCTCGCGGTCCGTTCGACGCACGGAGCGAACTGGTCCGACAACGGTCGGAGTCCGGGTGTTAAATATTGCCGCAAGGCGCGTGATGCCACCCTCGACGATCTCCTCGTAGACGACGTCTGCGTCTTGGACACCACTGTGGGGAAAGGCCTCGGGTGTGTTGTCGATCTTGATGGTGAGTGCGGAACGGTGTTTGGTCGTACCCGTCGGATCGGGCAGCCCTGTCAGGGGTGCGACGAGGCCCTGCTTCTTCGGCGCCACGGTGGTCGTGGTGGACGACGAAGGGCCAGTCGACGTCGTCGTTGTCGACGAGTCGGCGAATGTGCTTGACGCGAGCACCATAGTCGAGGACGCACCGAGGACGAAGATGAACAAGAGTGAACGGCGCATAGACAAAACTTACATCGTCCGATACGGGCGCTCCATCAGTTCGGTGTCATCCATCGAACGACGTCTGACCCGAGTTCACTGTCCTCGATCGAATGATCGTGAGACGATCACGCGGCAGGGAAGGCGACCGCGCTGGGCGAAGCAGTGAGCCGGTACACGTGCCCCCAGTTCGACCACTGAATCGCGACGTGCTTTTTACCACACACCGCCTCGAAGTTGACCGTCCGCTGTCACCGTGGTCACTTGGCACTCATCTGCACACGGCCAGTGTCAGTACAAGTAGACGGCGAAGAACTCTTCAATCCTTCTCCACGCGTCCGCAGCTGACACTGGCTCGGATTTCATGCCAGCAATCCGAAGGAGTGGACGCAGCGGACGAGGCCCCGCTTCGGTGTCATTGAGAAACGAGTGGCCGGCGTTGGCGTACTCCTTGACGTCGTGGACGACGCCCGCCTCGGTCAACGCTGCGTCCAATTTCAACGCGGTGTTCTTCAGGGTTCGGTCTCGAGCGCCGTAGGAGGCGACGATCGGACACGCTCCGACGAAGGGATCCTCCTTGTGCCGGGGCATGTCGCCGTAGTTCACCGCCGCCACGTCGAAGCCCGTGTCGGCGGTCAGTAGGGCAAAACTCCCGCCCATACAGAACCCGATGACGCCAACCCTCCCGGTGCACTCTGTCGAACTCGTTAACAGTGTTCGGGCGACCTCAATGTCGGCGAAAGCTCGTCCCTCACCTCTGAGGACCGAGCGCATGGTCGACACGAGGCAACACTTCGCGCCGCCCTTCGAATACAAATCAACGGCGAGCGTCAGATACCCGGCTTCGGCGAGCCGGTCGGCGTGGCGGCGGGTGGCGTCGTCAAGACCGAAGATCTCGTGAATCATCACGACGCCCGGCCACGGACCAGTTCCGGGCGGGCGGGCGAGATAGCCACGCAGTGGATCGGACCTGGTGGCGGTAGTTGACGAGTTAGTCAGAACGACGTTGCCCACGTACCAACGCTAGCCGTCGCCATCGTTTTCACGAGCCTGGAACAACGTCGCCAATGGACCAACGAGGGAGCGGAGGAAACTACGTGAACGGACTCTCCACGTCGGCGTCATCGTGCGTGACGGGCTTCGCGTCGTAGTGACCTCCGGGGAACAGCGCCGTTAAGGCAACGTCGAGGATCCGAGCCAATCCCTCGCTCAACACGCGCTTGTCATGAGCTGGGCGCCACTCGGACTCAGCGAGGAGGTGGTCACTGATCGTGAAGAGTGCGGCACTCTCGACACCACGAACGCTGGCGATCGTGAAGAGCGCGGCCGCTTCCATTTCGACGGTCACCACACCTTCGTCGCGATACGCCAACGCCTCTTCGATGGTCTCTCGGTAGACGGCGTCGATGGTCCAGGTGGGACCTTCAGTGAACGAGGCGCCCTCTCGCAATAAGACCTGACGAAGTTCGTCGGTAAGACCCGTCGCCGGGTAGGCGTAGCGAGCGGCCGGTACGTAGTGATGGGAAACTCCCTCGTCGCGGACGGCGCCCGTGCAAAGGACGACGTCACCGAATCCCACCTCGTTGGGTAGGGCCCCCGCGAGGCCGAGGTTGACGAATCGGTGAACACCCAGCGTTGCCAGTTCCTCCATGACGATGGCCGCCCCCGGCGCACCGAAGCCAAATCCCTCGACAACGCCGACGCGCGCAGCGTCCGGTCCCTCCACGAGCCACATCGAGCGCCACGGCGCTGAGTAGCCCGCAACGTTCTTGAATCCACGCGCCGCGAGTAAGTCGTGCAAGCGGGTGCTGTAACCCATGATGACGCACTCCGGAATGATGACGTCGGGATCGTTCAAGAGACCGCGAACGATGATCTCGGGACGAATCAGTGGAGTCCCGGAGTGCTTCGATGGCCGGTTCGGAAACGTGGCGTCGGTAGAACTCATCAGGCCAGTATCGCCCTTAGCCACCAACGATTCGTTGACCTCGCGCCCGCGCCCGCCACAGATTCTCTGACATTGTGCTTGTCCTTCGGACGTCGAGGTGCTAATCTACAACTATATGGTTGTACATCACAAAGACGGGCAGCGCGATGATCACTTGTTCCACGCCTTGGCCGACGCGACGCGCCGGGACATACTTCGTCGCTGCCTGCGAGACGAGTACTCGGTCTCAGCGATTGCCTCTCACTACCCGATGAGTTTCGCCGCCGTTCAGAAGCACGTCGCGGTGCTGGAAACTGCAGGCCTCGTGAGCAAACGACGTCGAGGTCGCGAGCAGTTGGTCTGCGGCGATGCCAGCGTCATCCGCTACACGAAAGAGCTGCTCGAGCAGTTCGAAGCAGTCTGGCGCGGCCGCCTCGACCGCTTCGGTGAAATTCTTCAGGACAGCCAGACAAAAGGAGCCAGCACATGACCGTCACCAACGTACAGAAGGATTCCGCAGCACTAACCATGACCCTCACGGCACGGTTCGACGCGCCGATTGGTCGGGTGTGGGAACTGTGGAGAGACCCACGCCTCCTCGAGCGATGGTGGGGTCCGCCGACGTACCCGGCAACCGTCGTCGACCACGACCTCTCACCCGGCGGACGCGTCTCGTACTTCATGACCGGACCCGAGGGTGACCAACCGCACGGTTGGTGGCGCGTCATCGCCGTCGACGCGCCGCACCGCCTCGAGTTCGAGGATGGCTTCGCTGACGAGACCGGTGCGCCCAATCTGGACATGCCGACGATGAACATTGGAGTGAGCCTGAGCGAAGAGTCCCCTGGCACCACGCGTATGGAAGTGGTGACCACGTTCTCATCGCTGGATGAGATGGAAAAGATCATCGCGATGGGAATGGAAGAGGGAATCAAGGCAGCAATGTCACAGATCGACGGGATCCTCTAGAAGTCGATCCGCACCGTGACTCGATTCGGATCGACTACTCCCCCGTCATCCCGTCCAGCGACTCTCGGATCAGGTGGGCGTGGCCGTTGTGGCGCGCGTACTCCTCGATCATGTGACAGAGGATCCAGCGAAGGCTCGGCGAGCGTCCGTCCGACCAGGCGCGACGGGACAACTGGTCAAGTCCCCCGTCAGTGAGCGCCTCCGCGGTCAAAGTACGCGAGCGCACCACGCTGTCGTCCCACAGGGAGCGGAGCTGTTCCGGGGTGTCCTCGACGGCCGAATGCCACTCCCAGTCCGGGTCTGCGTCCCAATCGACGGCGTCGAAGGAAGGCGAGGCCTCTCGGTCTCGTAGCCACTGGGAAAACCAGTAGTCCTCCACGACGGTCAAGTGTTTCATCATTCCACCGAGGTCCATCGTCGAGGCCGCCACCGTCACGCGCAGCCCGGCCGCGTCCAATCCCGCGCACTTCCACGCGAAGGTTGCGCGCTGGTAGTCGAGGAAGCCCAGGAGCGTGGCCGCTTCGTCAGCCGCGACTGGTGGCTCGGGACGTCCGTGATCGTCCACGATGACGTCGTTCGAGACGTGATCGTCGAATACCGCGGGGTCAGAGGGCACCCCGAGCGCTCGGGCCGCGGCCGAGATCTCGCGGGCCAGTGCCACGTCGCGCTCACTCAGCCCGTCCACGTCGTGCGTCATGAGGTGCACCGTCACACCCGGGTAGCGCAGATCAACGTCGGGGTGGTGATTCGCGTCGTCGGCAAGTCGGCCGATCACGTCAACCAGCTGGACGCCCATAGCAAAGGTGCCGGTGCGAAAGTGTGCACTTACGCCCTTCGCCAACGCCCGCCAGTCCTCGACACCGTCGGCCTCACTGAACTGTTGAAAGGAGATCTTTTCCGTCATGATCGGCAATCTAATCGCTTGGCTGAGACGTCGTCAGTGCGACACCGGTCCAGTCCATTCGCCGATCGTCCCCGACGGAATCGATTGGAGACCAATCCCGCCAGAACGCCACTGCGGGACGGCTCATCATCCTGGCGTCACATCCCAATGAGAGCATCGCTGCGTGCCGCGGCCGAACCTCCATGAAGTGACGAACGCCATCGTCACTTCATGGAGTCGCGACACGTGCTACGCGACCAAGGGCTTCATCGATCGGGGTCGTCCGAATGACCACTCGAGGGGTCAGTGTGGCCCGACGGCGCTCGTCCTCCAGGACTGGCTGGGTGGTGAACTCCTCGTGGCCGAGGTCTTCGTGAACGATCTCGCTGACGGCGTTCACTACTGGAATCGACTCTCCGACGACACTGAAGTCGACCTTACGAGCGACCAGTTCTTGTCGGATGAAACAGTCGGCGAAGCCAAGGTGATCGCTCGTCCAGCGGAGATGCCTACGCGAGGCCGTGAACAGTACCTACTACTTCGCGACCGCGTGATCACTCTGCTCGGACGTCCAGAGGTCTGACGAAAAGTGGACAAAGCGGATTGACCGGCAGGCTAGTTAAGGTCCTCGCCATCGAGGCAACGTCGGTGTATCAGGAATGAAGGGCGACCGTCAGGATGAGCTGAACCGTGTCGCCGAGCTCAAGCCCCTCCGCTTCTCGCACCGAGGCTTTGACCGGTACGAGGTAGCCACCGTCCTTTGGAAACAGCGACGTCTTCCAACTCGTGCCACCAATCTCGGCTACCACGGGGATCACGCCCCAACCGTAGGTAACGAGAGTGGAGACCGCAGATAGTTCGGCGCTCTCCTCTTTCGGGACAGTGACGAAATGAAACGGCGACGGTCCTCGCCAAAACCAGATATCCCCGCTGAACGTCAGTCGCACGAGGGAACGTTAGCAATTGACGTACCTGTGATTGAAACGTCGTGTGATCGAAACACCCGCTGAGATGGTCGCACTGCTGAACGAAGAGAATCCCCTCGCCGCCAGCATCGATGCCCGAACGATCTTCACGTTCCAACTCGGGGAACGAATCCGACGACGGTGCCTGAAGCCGTCATTCTGATTTCGATCGGTTCGGCGACACCATCGCCGAGACGGCGCACTCCTTCGTGGCGCTTGCGCTGTCTGGCGGATCACTAGCTTTCGTGCCCTACGTGCCACTTGGAACACGACGCACATCGATAGACATTCATTGGAACACCGTCACGCTCCGTGAAGACACGCGCACGGGCCGAGGCCTCGTCACGCGTTGCGTAGGCCTTTTTGGGCCGACCTCTCGCCGTCGTGTGCGAATTCGGACCTCGGCGCAGCGAAGTTCCCGAACCTCTTTCTCGGTCCCCGTAGCGGTGTGACCAATGAAGAACAAGAACGAGCAATGACACCGCGGCGATCAGCACGCCAACGGTGATCATGCTTGCAAACTTAGCGCCGATGCATCAACGTTCACTCCAGGATTCTCGGCGCCAGGGCCGTCGCGTGACAAAGGCGGATGATGCTAGGAGAGGATCGCCGCTCATGGCGATGACGGCAGCCTGTAGGCGACTACCTGCGACGGACCGTTGCCTTTTCCGTACTTGGGTCCGCCTGCTGGAACGATGAGCGTATCGCCAGCTATGGCAATGGGCGAGTTCGTCGACCTCGGCAACTGCTGTGTGAAGACGATCGCCCCGGTCGAACGATTCAACGCGAGCAACTCCCCTTGGAGCAGCGTCGTGAACACCAGATTGTTGGCCACCGTGGCAGCGCCGAGCGGCAGCCCATTCACTTTGGTCTCCCATTCGACCTTTCCGGTCACGAGGTTCAAGGCTTCAACGTCGCCGGAAAGTTTCTTTCCGAGGGGCAAACCATCGACTTCCTCGGTCTTCGTGAAGGAGAAGGCAAGGTTGCAGGTCACGACGTACACGGTGTTGCCGGCCAGGGCCATGTTGGTCAAAATTCCACCAAGTCCGCCTGGGATGAAGGTGAAAGGCACCGCCAACGTACTCTTACCCTCGAGGGCGTTAAGTGAATCGTTGTCGTGGCCGTTGTGCTTTCCCACCGATGTCTTCCAGATAGGTTTTCCGGTGGCCGCGTTCATCTCGTAGACGATGCCCATCTTGCCCCCACCCACAACGACCGGCACACCGTGGGCCCTCGCCGATATCGGCGAGGCCTGCATGTCGTAGTCCTTGAAGTCGTTGGTGACGCCCTGGTAGTACCAGCGAAGTTTGCCAGTGTCAGCGTTCAGATTGAGGTCGCTGTCGGTGTAGAGCAACTTGCCGGGTTCAACGAGCGCGGACGCCAGTGACTGGTACGGATTGCCAATGCCAAAGGTCACCGATCCGTCGGCACTGACGAGCGGGGTCTCCCAGGCGCCGCCCGCCCCAAGTCCCAGTTTATTCACGCCCTGATCGTTCTTGGGCACCGTTTTGAACGTCCATAGCAACGCGCCCGTCGCGGCGTTGAGGGCGAGTAGCACTCCCCCGCCCGGCACGTGACCGTACTGGCTCGCCAAATAGACCCGGCCGTTGGCGACCTGGGGTTGTATCCCAAAAGTCCCTTGGCCCTTCTTCAAGAGTTTGTCGTTCGACCAGACCTTGCGTCCGGTGACCGCGTTGAGAGCGAAGACCGTGGTCGGGGTCGCGCCATAGACCGTGCCGTCGACCACCGCGACACCGTTGGGCCCCGGCCCACTCTTCTCCTTCTTATCGACGAGATACGACCATTCGAGCGTGCCCGTCGCCAGGGACAACGCGTAGACGTTCGAGTGCAGATCCTGGATGAACACGACACCGTTCACGACGATGGGCGTCGCGGCGAGGGTCCCGTACCCGCCGACATTTCCCTTTGCCTTACCCGTGAGGCGAAACGACCACGCCTTCTTCAATGTCGACACATTCGTCGTGCTGATCGTCGAACCCACCGCGTCGCGAGTGTTCGCCAAGTCGGCGTTCGCATATGCCCACGACCCCGATATCGAGGGAACGTTCGTGGCGGCCGCGGCGTTCACACCAAAAGGCATGGCACAGAGTCCAACGGCGATCACGACCTTCACTACGAAGTTCCTTCGTGAAGCCCTTGTCGACGTCATTGGCCCCTCCTCGCGCTTCTGCCTTCACTCTTGCACGACCATCCAAGCAAATGCCGACGCAATCGCGGTCAGCCAGGATTCGCTGACATTTGAACGTTCCATAACTCCAAATGGCGCTCCGGAAAGCAGATCAGAGTGAACTGGTGCCGTCGCCTCAAGTTCTTACGCTGGAAGAAGAGCGGTGGCCTCTAGCTGGTTCGAATGAACGATGTCTGAACCCGAGGTTTAGCTTTTCGCTTTGGACCTGTTGAGGGTCACGGCGGCGCGAACGAGAGCCTTCAACGCCTTCTCATTTATCGTCTCGCCCTCATGAACGTCGATGGCACGTCTTGTGTTCCCATCAAGACTGGAGTTGAAGAGGCCCGAAGGATCCTTCAGAGCCGCACCTTTGGCGAAGGTCATCTTCACGACGTTCTTGTACGTCTCGCCCGTGCAGATGATCCCGTCGTGGTACCACGTCGGAACCCCTCTCCACTTCCACTCTTCGACGACGTCTGGATCGGCTTCTTTGATCAAGGCTCGGAGCCGGCTGAGCATCGTGCCCCGCCAGTCGCCCAACTCTTCGATTCTCGCGTCAATCAACTGAGAAGGTGACGTGCTGTCCTTCGATCCGCTTCTCTCCATGCCCGTTTCTCTTCCTGGTCCCGCGACGTTGATGAATGGGTCATCCCATGGCGCTGATTCTAGGGCCACTGATCCGAGGAACCAGTTGGGACGAGTTTCGTTTTTCCAGTTACCGCCAGTCGGAGTCTGTCGGACTTAGCGAGTCCGGCCTAGGCGGCCACCTCTCCGTCTTTCCTCGTGTTAGTACCCCTCAATTTGCTCAGTTGGCATTTGGTGACGACAACAGTCCACGAGCCTTCTCAGAGTCGGTCACCCGATGCAGCAGGTCTGACACAAAACGTTGAAGTTCACGAATGGAACACTCCATGACCGGAAGTCGTTATGAGCAGGTTGAAGTGGGCAACGTTACCGCTACACCGGGTTTCACGTTCGGGTCTTTCGTGACATCCTTCTTGGGGGGAGCTACTACGGGAGGCGAGGAATTGAAGCGAGTGTATCGATCAAGATTCATCGATTCCGGCATGTCACCAGCGCTCAGCGACCGGTACCAACTCGTTCCTTTGCCATAGCGAATACTCACGACGTCCGAGACGACCTTGTCATGGCGCACTAACGCAGTAAGTCGCACTTCTTCTTCGGGAAACGGTGGAACGTAGGTCGCAGTGAAATGACTACCCTTCTCTTCCACCCTCTGCGCCGCGTAGAGATAGTCAAGGTCCAGAAAGACACCCTGAGGGCCATTTTCAAGGGGTTCGAGAGAACTTGTCCAACGCCCACAAACCTCGCTGTAGCGGACGTGACCTACGGTGATCATGTTTCCAAGTAACGCCGCCAAGCTCGACTTAGGGAAGATCGACTCCGCGCTATACGGAGCTTGATACACGGTGACCACGGGCGAAGCTGCCGAAACACCTAACTGTCCATGATATTTAGGAGGCTCTCTGAAAATCGTCGTCTCGGTGAAACTTGATACTGACTCTGTACTCAGTACGGCCAATCGGAGTCTCTGAATTGCGTTCTGACTACCTTTCGCTGGAAAATCAAAATATCGCGGTGCTTGCCCCGCACTCACAATGAGCATTCCAATCGTCAGGACGAACAGCGTTCCAACGAAAAACCACGGAATCAGTCGACGCATAAAACAAGTTCTACCATCGGTCAGTGAATTCGCAAGATTCGGCGGTGCTCTTTCGTCGTATGCTCTCTTGGGACTGCTACAAGGCATTTGCGCATAGCACTGAACTGGCATCGGAGCCTCGGCGTGACACGGATGCCGCCTCGCGATGGCAACTAACTGTCTCCAACCAACGAGGGTGTCGGCGCCATGTCCTATCCCCGCGGCTTCTCTCCAGGCGGCAGAGCCCACGTCGCGGTGCATCCGACACCTAGGCACTTCCAGTGAGCAGGACTATCCGACGTGCGGTCCGTTTCTCTGGCGTCGGCCGCGTAATCGCGCACCGGCGCGTGGTGGTGAGCGAGGCCCTGTCCGGTCTCTCGTTGCACGATGCCCATGGCCCTCCAGTCGACGAGACGATCTTCTACACACTCTATGGTGGCCACGCGGGGCCGCCGTAAAGTGACTCACCTAACGACAAGAATTACTTGCCCAACGGTGTTTGGTCTTCCTCGATCCCGGACGTGTGACAACGATGCCAATAAATGGTGTCGAAGACCCGACGTAATGGACTGACCGAGTTGATCGAATTGGGTACCATAACTTTCGGTGAATCATCTGGAACACTGCGAGGCGCTTGACGTCGAGATCACGCGGTTTTCGGACGTCTTGGGAGCCTCTGACCCGCTGCGCTCGGTCCCTTCGTGCCCAGCATGGTCAGTGCGCGACCTCGGAGAGCACTTGGGCGAGGTCCATCGCTGGGCCGAGCATTTGGTTCGCGAACACGCGCAGGTCCGCATTTCGTCAAACGACATGGGTCTGGATCTTGGGCCTGTAAGTCCATCATGGATCCTCGAGGGCGGAACCCAACTCCTCGCCACTCTTCGAAAGTGCGACCCCGATCTCGCGATGTGGGCGTGGGGAGCCGACCAACACGCCCGATTTTGGTCGAGGAGACAACTCCACGAGACACTGATGCATCGGATCGACCTCGAATTGGCGCTGGGCGTCGAACCCCAAGCTGACGCCACCACGGCTGCAGATGCGATTGACGAATTCCTAGTCAACCTTCCCTGCGCCAGAGTATTCTCGCCCAAAGTCACTGAACTTGTTGGTAGTGGAAGTCGTCTCGCCTTCACCGAACGTGATGGCGACAGACGTTGGGTTGTCATGCTCGGTGAAGATGGAATCTCTCTCGTGCAAGACAACGAGTTCGCTGACGTTGAACTGAGGGCAAACACGCTCGATCTCCTGCTTGTTCTTTATCGCCGACGACAGATAGAAGAGGTCAACACCTCCATCACTGGTGATCGAGAACTTCTTCACTTCTGGCTTGCCAATTCCGCTTTGGGTTAGTTGTCTTGATTATTGCGGATTCGACTGCGCAGTCAGTGTGGCGGCACCATTTCCGGGGAACAATGAAATCCTCGCAGACGCGCTCCGTGCGTCATAGCAATCGCAGACTTCATCTTTCTTGTGTCAGGGAGCCCTCTTCAACAATCTCCGATTGCCGACATCGGGCGTGGGCCATTTGTTGAATCGTCCTGCGACGACAGTGCACAGACTCGTACTTACGTTGCGGGACCCCAGATCGAGTACGCCTACGCAAGAGGACATCGGTCAACGGTGATCGTCGAGGATCGCGGTCGGCGACTACGCCCCCTACACCAGGGGTACGGAGCGACCCTCGACAGGGGTGACCTCGACTCTCCGACCCACCGCGCAGACGTCGACGCTTACGGTGAACTCGTACGAGAACAAGTGCGAGAGGCGCGCAGGAAGGCGGACGTCAATTAGCTTGGCTCGACAAGTCGCGGCCTCAGTAATTGGTAGTACTGCGAAGTTGTTGGTGTAACTGATACCAAAGGACGCGACGCCACCTGGGCGCAGCACCACTCGTTGGAGCTTGGGCTGCGCATACAACGCTGTTCGTTGATGCAAGATCGAGACCTTCAACGTCTCGCCGCTTTCGGTGGAGAAGATGATTTCATAGGGGTAGCCGCGCAGTTCGCATGATTTGGAACCCGTATTGACGATCAAGAAGGTGTATCCAATGGCGTCGTGAGCCATAAAGCCGCCGCCTTGCTCGATGGCGACCTCTAATTGTGCCTGGCGGCATTCCGCAACGCCGGAACTGGAATGGGATGGATTGCTCGCCTTGGTGATCGACCACGTGGCAAGCACCGCAGCGGACACGACAATAATCAACGCAAGTAACGCCATTCCGAAGCGGCTCTTGGTCGTCACGCTCGAAACGCTAGACCCTCTATCTGAGGTTCATCTGCTTCGATCTTGGTGTGGGCACTGGGAATCTTGGGCAACAGCACGAGACCAAGATCGCCGCGTCTTGGTGGAAGAGTTGGTGGAGTGGACAACAGTTTTGCGGCTCTGCCCGGAGGTAAATGTGACGGGAGCCCATTTTTTAAATCCCCGCTACGTGGAGGTGGGACTCGACGTACCTGACATGGTTGGTGTCGGAGACCCGACGCAACCGGACTGCCACCAAGTCACTGGCGACTCGTGATGAAGCAAGCCTCAACCCAATACACGGGTCTGAGAACCCTCCGGAGAGGGATTTGTTCTTCGGATCTACGCTCCAGACGGCACCCGAAAGCTTGACATATGTCTATAACGGAATATATATTGGGATCGTGGCCCGCTCTTCAACGACATCAGATGTCTTCAACGCAATTGCCGAGGCGCACCGTCGCGAGATTCTGGACGTGCTGATCACGGGCGAGAAGGCAGTCGGGACGATCGTGAACGACCTCTCGATGTCCCAGCCTCAGGTTTCAAAACACCTACGGGTGCTGAGCGATGTCGGCCTCGTCAAGTGCCGTGCCGACGGACGGCGACGCCTCTACCGACTCGATCACGACCATCTGCGTCCCCTCCACGACTGGTTGGAAAAATACGAGCAGACCTGGAACGGGCGACTCGACCGAATGGACGACTACCTCAATGACCTACAGCGAAAGGAAGGATTGCAATGACGAGCACTTCAACGAGCTACACCAATAAGGAGAGCAGCAGTGACACCTAACCGGCATGGAGCAGCGAGCATCGAGTTTCCGAGTGCACTTGAAATTCTCCTCATCCGTGACTTCGAAGCTCCGATCGAGCTCGTCTTCGACGTCTTGACGAAGCCGGAGCATGTGCGCGAGTGGTTCGCTCCATTTGAGGACAAGATGACGGTGTGCTCGATTGACCTGCGCGTCGGGGGGAACTATCACATGGTGTTCGTGACGAAAGACGGAACCGAGTGCTCGTTTCGTGGAACCTACTTGGAGGTTGAGCCGCCGACTCGGACCGTCGAGACGTGGCTGTTCGAGGGCTGGCCCGACGCCGAGGCCGTCGAGACGGTAGATCTGCACGAGACTGACGGAATGACGAAGATGACGTTGAAGTTGGCGTTCCGTGACCAAGCGGGCCGTGACCACATGACCAAGACCGATGGCTTTGAAGACACCTCCGACAAGATGGAGGCTTACTTGAGGTCACTCGTGGATCCAAATGGAACAGTCTCTAGGTAGCTGAAGTTCGAGTCAGACTCCATGTCTGGTGCACTTAGGTGGGCATTCGGGTGATCCTCGGTGAGTGTGTCACAGCGCCCGCAAACTTCGTCGCCAAGCGAAACCCTCTATGACCCTGCAGATGCGGCTTCAAACGACAGCGTTGCGAGGTCTGAGATTGTTGGCGTCAGAGACTCCGGTGACCAGCATCTCCGACTAGAGACTGGCGATAAGGTCAGTTCAAAGAGGATGGATGAATGGGAACAAAGGCTGCCGCCGTGCTTTACGTGCTCGCGCTGGTAGCCGTCGTGGTCGGCGTGGACGTCTCGTTCTTCAGGCACCACTTCATGGAGCGGCTGATAGTAAACGTCGGAATTGTCCTAGTGTTCGCGGCGTTCTATTTGGCGTTCCTGAAGCGTCCATGACCCGACGTCACAGGTCAGCTCCCAGGCACTGGCGGATCAATTGATGAGGAAGAACTTAACGTCGAACTAAAACCATGGATGTCTAGATTGACTTCATGTTGACACTTCGACCAATGTCTGAAGACGAACTTCCGAGCGTTGCGGATTGGCTTCAACAGGTCCATGTGGCGCGATGGTGGACGTCCACAATAACTGCTGAAGAGGTGCTTGCCCTTTACCAACTTCGAGTCAATGGCCTGGACCCCCGCACCAACATGCTCATGTGCTCCGACGGCGGAGAGGACTTCGGCTGGTGCCAGTGGTACTTATGGGTGGACTACGAAGGGGAGGCACTTGCTCGAGATGCCCGAGAGGGCGAAATTGGAATTGATTACGCGATTGGGCTTCCGTCGAACACGGGACGAGGGCTCGGAACTCGTCTCGTGGCGACACTCGTTGAACACGTGAAGCGTATACATCCTCGAGCGGGAATTCTGGCCGATCCCGAAGAAGCGAACGAACCGTCAAGGCGAGTTCTCGAGAAGAATGGCTTTTCGCTTATTGAGGCGCGCCGAACTGTTACCGAGGTCGTGAGCCCTCGGAGAGCTTTGTATCGACTTTCGCCAGCGTCATTACCCAATTCGGACGAGCCAAGCAGATCGCCGAGGATGGCGCAGCCGCGTGTGGCGCGAACCTCCGCGCCCTAGTGCTTCACGAAATGAGGCCGGGCTAAGCCTCGACGAGGATCACGAGAGTTTCGGGCAATACGCCGTCGTGCTCCATCGCCTTTGCCGCCTCCTCAGATTGCATCGCGCCCATCAGGACGTCCATGTCGGCCACGTCCATCAGCACGGCAACCTGAGTTCGGTCTTGCGGATCGACGAACGTCCGGAAGTTACTGACACCGAGGGGACCGAAGAACTCTTCGCGCTTAGACGAACTCAACCAATGATCCGTATCCTTCACATTGTGGTAGCCGATTATGGTTGGCATAACTCTCCCCCTTGTCATGGGCCGATGGCATCGCCGAGCCCGATGCGGTCACGCTACACGAACGTGCCACGTGACTGCGTTGGCAACTTCTCATTACGCGGACCAATCCCACGAAGCTTCGCCGGTGCCCGAATCCACGAACCAGTCACTACTCCGAATGTCGACCGGCTTTGTCAGGGTAGACACGGAACGGCAATCACACATTGGTATCGACGGCCCGACGTGGCACGTCTGCAACCTTGCAATGACGATGAGTTCCCAATTCACGTTGAAGTCGCATGATCGAACTCAACTATTGCGTTTGAGGACGTTGCCGAAGTTCAACGGCGGCGGCGAACCACACTGCATCGCGGGAGTGCCCAGGGAAATGGCGGTACGCTCAACGAGTGTCGGACGGGCAAATAATTGTCACTGATCGATTGCGTCTTACTGCGATACGCGCGGACGCAATCGAGTCACTGCTAAATGGCGACGCAGTCACTGCCGGAAGACTTCAGGGATTCGAATTTCCCATTGAATTCATTGAGACAATCGAAGATGCATTCTTGAAGGGCCAGATGGAGCGCTTACTCCTTCGACCCTCTGGTCAAGGATGGTGTGTCCGCGTAATCACGCGTGAAGAAGATGACAAGGTCATTGGACATTGTGGATTCCACGGGCATCCAGAAGACGTCGGAAGAGCCGAGATTGGATACCTCATCTTCGAAAACGTCCGAGGAAACGGCTACGCGACCGAAGCCACTTTAGGACTGGTTAACTGGGCGCGCGAGCAGGGTGTGGAGACAGTCTTCGCGGCAGTATCGCCAAAGAACCATTCATCCATTCGCGTCGCCGAGAGAGCAGGTTTTCACCGGTCCGGCGTCCAAGGAACCGAACTTGAAGGTGAAGAATTCGTCTTCGAGAGGAACACCTAGCCGCGGGTTTCAGGTGTTCACAACGTCGAACGCGCTGCTTCCACGTTAATGGAGCCGCACTGTGCACCCGAAGGATGATTTCATCGCAATCTCGAAGCATCAGCGCTGCTCCAAAGCTATTGCGATTGAGTCCTAATGCAATCTAGTGTCGAAGACCTGACGCGACTTTGCAACCAAAGATTGGAGGCTGACGGCCCTTCGCTCGTCGAAGTTTGCTCTAGCTCATCTCATACAACCGACTTAGAGTTGAGTCAATCCCTCAGCGGCGATCTCCTCAAAGATCTTCATGTCGGCCTCAAAAGGTGAATTCGGCTCGGGCCAGTGAACCACTAACTCCGTAATCCCAAGTTCTTGGTAGCGTCCGGCCCAGTCGACGAATGCGTCACGAGAGGTAAGTGGACGCTCTTCGGATAGGCCATTTAACAAAACTCTCTCAATCTCATCTGGGCTTCGTCCCTTTCTCGCGAGGATTTCGTTGAGGCGGGCTGACTGCGACGCCACGACGTCGAAGCAGGACTCGTCCTCGTTCAACGAACGACCGAGAGTGACCCAGCCTTCGCCGGAGTGGGCAGCAAGTCGCATCCCACGCTCTCCATTGGCGGCAACGAAGAGCGGCGGTCGAGGTTGCTGTACTGTACCGGGCAACATCCGGGCTTCGCGTGCGCTGTAGAAGGATCCCTCGGAAGAGGTTTCGGGATTTCGTAGTAGTTCATCGAGTAGCTCTACGAACTCTACGAATCGATCGGTCCGCTCACGTAGCGACCAGGCAGACTCGCCGAGGACAGTAGCGTCGCCCCCCAGCCCCCCTGAACCGACGCCGATGATCAGTCGGCCGTTTGAGATGTCGTCGATCGAAAGGAGATCCTTGGCAAAGGGAACGGGATGACGAAAGTTCGGCGACGTCACCATGGTGCCTAGTCGGATACGAGACGTCGCCATAGCCGCAGCGGTAAGGGTCGGAATTGCGCCAAACCATGCTCGATCCTTTAGGCGAAGCCACGAAAGGTGATCGTACGTATAGGCGGCGTCAAAACCCAGCTCCTCAGCCCTTCGCCACTTGTCGCTCGACGCCGGCCATCGCTCGAGGGGAAGAATGACAGTACTCAGTCGCACAGAGTAAATCTAAGCCAGCGATGACATCGAAGGCGCGTGATTGAACCCTTTGGAGGTCGATGTTGCGCGCGTCGGAGACCTGAAGCAACAGATCTGCTACCAGTCACGGGCGACTGACAAACTTGAAACTCAGTTACCCGCTCAAGCGACCGTCTGGTCTCCGAGCGTTCTACGCATTCAACACCTAGCGCGGTCTTTCGTGCCCCGAGCACCGGCGTTTGCGGAATATTGATTCAACGGGCGCGGTCCAGTCGAGCGTTCAACTCCCGGATCGAATTAACCGAACGTGAGTGACGGCATCCGATGCGATTAACGACTCAAGCTCCCAGTCGAGTGGGTAGCCCGAATCAGGGAACAGCCGAGAGCCCCCGCCGAGCAAGATTGGCACCACGATGATGTACATCTCGTCGATCAGGGCGGCGGTCAGGTATTGGCTGATCGTGTCGCCACCCATGAGCGAAACGTCTTTGTCTCCGGCAGCTGTTTTCGCTTGCCGAAGAGCCGACTCAATCCCGTCGGTGACGAAATGGAACGATGTTGCTCCTTTGGTATCGAACGAGGGACGTTCGTAGTGGCTCAGTACGAAGATCGGCACTTGGAAAGGCGGATCCTCTCCCCACCACCCTTGCCAGTCAAACTTTGGCCAGGGCCCACGTATTGGACCGAACGTGTTTCGGCCCATGATCATGGCGCCAATCGCGGCGGACTCATTCACCACCATTTCATCGTCGATCCCCACCGTACCGCCCGTGAGTCCACTCTGGGATCTCAGTGTTCTCGTATTCATCATCCATTCGTGAAGGCGCCGGCCGTTGATCCCGAGCGGATCGGACTCACTCTGACTCGGACCTGCTACGTAGCCATCAAGCGAAATGGACGTACCTTCGACGCGTACCTTTGGCATAGGGCCTCCAATGAAGTCATCAAGGTAACACCAAGAGGTGAATATCGGCGACTCCGTGCAACTACATCCTTTGCAAGATGCTCATGAGTAACGCGTCGACACGCGCATGCATGCCGGCCACATCGACCCGGACTCGACCTCCAACCTGCAACGGTATGAACGTTGGCCAGTCCGGTCCGTATGACGCCAATGAACGCAGTTCCCACCACGGATCGAGCGCCGCACCAACTTCGGCTTCGTAGGCGTGACGAAAAGTCTCGGCCATGTCCACTGAGAAAAGTACGGCAATGTTGAGGCGGCACCGGCCGGTGTCGAGCTCCCTGGGACCGATCGCGGCGAAAGTCCAATCAACGATGCCGGACAGTTGGTGTCGCGACCACAGCGCGTTGAAATGTTGGAAGTCGCCGTGGATAAATACGCCATTCGAAGGCGCGGTCTCACCCGATAGGAGTTCCCTCGCGTGTTTCCAGGCATCCGGGCGAGTTGACCAGGAAAACGAATTCGAGGCCAACCCCGAGAGGTTGAACCCGTCTTCGTACGGCGGCACCTCGATCTGCGTCTCGTGGATCTGGGCCCCGACATGAGCAAGGGCCCCGAGCCAGCCTTGTGGATCCCGAGGTGCGAGTTCCACTTGGCCTGGTAGCCACTCCATCAGCAGGGCCGGGCACCCTACGATGTCGCCGGACGGATCCGCGGCCACCAACGCCGGTGCGGGAATCCCCGTTGCAGCGAGACCGTTCAGCGCCGCCGCCTCCCGCTTCACAAGAGACTCTGTCTCGGGTTCCAACCATCTCCGCATGACCACTCGCGACCGCCCGCCGTGGCGATCCTCGATGACGAGGCCGTGCACCGCCGAAGAGATCCCACCCACCAGCGGGCGCACGCTGACGAGCTTTCCACCATCCCCGAGTGATGACACTGCCCAGGCGAGTGCCTCGGGGGATGGCCGCGCTCGTCGATCCGAAACCCGGAAGGCGTCAGATGAAACGTCGTGTGGCAGATCCACCGGTTGCCTCCATTGAACCGCCTCGGGTTTTGTAGAGACTCTATCTTTCGTGTGTTCGAGTCGATTGTCGCAGGGCGCGTGCAGCCAGGTCCGATTCCTCCTCGGTGAGGTTTGTCGAAACACGCTGAAGTCTCCTTAGGTAGATTCATTTGTGGTCAAGTACGCACGTGCCGAGATAAAGGCGACGGTGCTAGGTTGCGCCGGATCCTCTTACGACGAAGAGTTGCGTCTTCCGTGCTCGAGTTACCTAGTCGAAACCGCCGACGCCGCAATCCTCCTGGACTGTGGCTTCAGCTCCTTTGAGTCGTACTTAAACCATGCGTCCGAAGCTCTGATTGATGCAATCTTTGTTAGCCACGCCCACGCCGATCACGTCGCGGACCTTGAAGCCTTTATGGACTCTTCGAAAGTATGGCGCGACCAACCTCGACTTCTAGCGTCGCCGGAGACTATGGCCTACATTGCGCCGAACCCAAGTTCGCTCGCCGTGGGCACCTTGATCTATGTCTCTGAGGGAACTCGATTGGAGCTGCCCACTTTCGAAGCAGAATTCTCGCGAACAACACATCAAATGCCCACCGACGCCATTTGCATATCGATTGGGGGTCGTCGCGTCGTGTACTGCGCGGACACTGGGCCGACGTGGGCAGTTCCACCACAATTTACGGGAGCTGATCTCGCAATAGTGGAGTGCACTTTAGAAACTCGCAATAGAAGCAGCTCCTTGTTTCATCTCGACGCGCAAGAAGCAGGCATGCTGGCACGTGTACTTTCGGCACATCGGACTCTTATCACGCACATTCCGCCACGCGAAAGCGGCGAAGATCGTCTCGTCATTGCCCACCGTACTGCGCCCAATAAGGACTTGATGTTGGCAACACCTGGTCTTCAGTTGTTAGTGGAATAGGCACTTGTGAAACCTTGAACTCTGTCGAAAACGTTGCGTATCGGCAACGCGTGGTGGATTCTGATCTGCCACCTCTTTTGGAACTCGCATTGTTGCTGTCGGGGAGCCGACCTCAAAAAGCTCCGACTGGTGAATTCAAATAGAACGCTTCGACGAGAGAGTCGAATTCCGCTGTGAACGCTGTAGTACTATGTCATACATGGTAGTTGGTGGAACGGACAAGCTGTTGGCTCAGATGCGACGAGGCGCCATCGAATATTGCGTGCTAGCTCTTCTAATGTCAAAAGACCGTTACGGTTTCGAGATCACGCGTGAACTGTCCGCGGCCAATGAACTGGTGACGAGCGAGGGGACGGTCTATCCCCTCTTGACGCGACTTCGCAACGATGGGCTCGTCGATACGTACTGGCAAGAGTCCACCGAAGGACCACCTCGCCGCTACTACCGGATCACGCCCAGTGGCAAGCGCGCACTCAAGTCATTCATCGACCAGTGGGCTCGATTTCGCGATTCAGTAGACACCATTTTGAGCAAGGAAAGGTAGCGATGAAAGAGCTAACGACGTCAGACCGGATTGTTGAGGAGTATCTTGACAATTTGCGCGACGCGCTTCGATCTGTCAACCCCAGCCGCGCCAAGGAGTTCGTCGCCGAAATAAAACAGCACATCGCCGATGCCCGGGCGAACCTCGTGCCCGGTGATGAAGTGGCGATACGGAACCTGCTCGAGCGGATAGGTTCGCCGATTGCACTCGCTAACGAACTCGAAGAGACCGAGACGCCGCGCACCGTTGGCGGCATGGATCGAGCGACGCCGTGGCTGATCGCCTTCGGAGGTTTCGCCTTCGGGTTTGGTTGGTTCGTTGGCCTATATGGACTCTGGACCTCTAAGACGTGGCACATCTGGGACAAGTTGCTCGGAACGATCATATGGCCCGGCGGACTGCTCGGAACCTTCTACCTCTTCGTCGCTTTCGCAGGTAGTGAGAACTGTCACGGCGTTTCACGTTTGGGGCAGGTTGTTGCAGCACTGTCGTGCTCCAGTCAGGGATTACTAGTTCTCCCGCGTGCGTTCCAGTTCTTGACGGGTTTCGTGATGGTAGCGGCGCCCATCTTCACGATGTTCCGGCTTAACGAGGTCTTGGCACGAGGTTACGTTGACGAATCGAACCGTCGAGGCATACGACTAGTGAAGTCCAGACGTTCGGCGAGGACGAGGACGAGCACTCATGTGGTGTGGATTATCTTGGCACTCATGGTTCTTTTCTTCTACATTTTTGTAGCGGCCTAGCCTTCTCCTTTTGCAAGTTGTCGGAGTGAATCGGCCTGGGTTTCCTGGAGACTTCCCAACTTGGAAATCTCACGCCACTTTGGCTTGATCTGAGAGAGAGTACTCCGCTTCAACCTCGGCCGGCGTGCGGTCGTCGAGTTCGCCGTGAAGGCGCTCTTCGTTGAACCACGACACCCACGCGCACGTGGCGATTTCGAGGTCGTCGAGACCTCGCCAGTGTCCACCGTTGTCCGTCAGCACAGCAGGATTGCGATGCAGCTCAGTCTTGAAGATGCCCATGACCGATTCTGCTCACAGTCGTAGGAATCGCCGACGGTTCCGATTGATGCACTGACACCAAGTTCGTCAATGCGGTCGGTGTAGCTCACGGACGTGTATTGAGATCCCGCATCCGTGTGGCAAATAAGTCCGTCGAGTCTGGTGCGCCGCGTCCAGGCGGCCATGTTGAGCGCGTCAACGACGAGTGACGCGGTCATGGTGCGACTCGCCTTCCAACCCACGAGTCGCCGTGAGAACACGTCGATGATGAAGGCCACGTAGACCACGCCACTCCACGTCGAGCAGTAGGTGAAGTCGGCGACCCAGAGTTGGTCGGGGCGCGTCGCTATGAACTGGCGCTGCACGAGATCGGGGGCACGAAGGTGACTGGCGTCACGGTGCGTCGTGAAGCGCTTCTTCGCGCGTGACGCCCCGCGAATACCCTGGCGTTTCATGAGTCGCTCGACTTGGTCGCGCCCGATGTCGAGGTCCTTGCGTTTCGCGGCCTTGGTGAGTTTGCGTCGTCCGTAGACGGAGTAGTTCTTCTTCCAGATCGCCTCGAGCGCTGGACCGAGTTCTTCGTCGCGCGTCTGGCGAGCCGACGCGGGCCGTGACTTGGTGTCGTAGTAAGTGCTGGGGGCGACCTGTAGTTGGACACAGATCGGCTCGACGCCCCAACGACGCCCCCGGGTCTCCAAGCCCCGGTGGGCGTCGATGAAGGTAACTACCTCTTCTGTCGGCGGTCGAGCTCCGCCCCGAAGAAAGTTGCCGCGGCTTGCAAGA